>Ga0210406_10000039_pt1 | contig 204122 bp, 183 predicted proteins | sample IncBWC30MmetaG_FD_155454 | JGI IMG/M metagenome (GOLD analysis project Ga0210406, IMG submission 155454) | Forest soil microbial communities from Barre Woods Harvard Forest LTER site, Petersham, Massachusetts, United States - Inc-BW-C-30-M | ecosystem: Environmental > Terrestrial > Soil >... | reverse complement strand
CTTCTGAAGACCGCAGAACAGAGCCCCGTTATTGGCGGTATACGAGATGACCACAACTCACGCCTCCATTGACTCTCCCCCCAAACGTGCCAGCATAAGCGATCTCATAGGCTTCTTGCTCGGTTGGCTGCATTGGATGGCCGATGGAATCCGCCCGCAATAAAGAAAGCAGGTCGCGGGGTAGCGATCTCTGCCTGAACCACAACACACTAACTCCTGATTAACGCGCTTGTATTGACTGGTCTGGCCACCTTCCGGGTGGTCGGCAATGCGGAAGTTGAGATGGAGCTGCGAGTAGGTTCGGAGTGGCTCGTCATCCAGGAGGGAGTCGCCAACCTGACAACAATTGGGTTCGCCGACTCATGATTCCCAAATACTACTTAGGCACAGGTTCTTGCGTACTTCGGAAGTACATCTGTGGCGTGGTCCCCAGCATCTTCCGGAACATTTCAATAAAGGCGCTCACGCTGTCATAACCAACCGCAACAGCTGCCTCCGTCACGGACTTGCGCTGGGCAAGCATTTCAAGCGCAGCGAACAGCCGTGCCTGCTGCCGCCAACGGCCAAACGACATACCTACCTCAGCGGAAAAAGCACGCATGAAAGTACGGCGGGACATACCAGCAAAATGGGCCCAGTCGTCCAATCCGCGGTCGTCGCCAACATCATCCAGCAGAGCATGGGCAACTCTGGCCAGCCTCTCGTCTCGGGGCAGGGGCAACCGCAAAGGCTGTTGTTCAGGCTGCGCAATCTCATCACGAAGAACTGTGATTAGGCGCTTCCGCGCGGGGCTGAGCGCGTGCCGGGGATTCCATGCGAGCACACGCTGAACGATCGCAAACAATAACCCTGACGAGCTAAACAGACACGGCTTCTTGGGCAGTCCGCGGCACATCTCCGTAGACAGGTAAACCATGGAGCCCGCCGCACCTCCCACAGAACGCGCCTTGTGCATGCAATCAGGAGGGATCCAGGCACAACGCTGGGAGGGAAACATCCACCGTTCACTGCCTGCTTCCACAACCAGCAGTCCCCGAGTCAATGCGAAGAACTGCCCACGTGCGTGACTGTGCTCGGGTGCCCAATCCTCAGCCGCACGCCTCTTGAAGGCAAATGCGAGTACTGGTACGTCGCTCTCGGCGAGGCGGCGCAGTTCCTCCACATTCTTGGGGACTGAGAACATGAAATTTGCGAGATCGACCCTTTCCCGATAAAAATCGCCACTTTCTCGTTAGCAGGCCAAGACGAATGTAGCTAGAGTACGGGGCAGATGAGCGAAAGGCAACAAAGGGAATCAATGACATGGTTCGAAGAATGTACTGATCGAAATAAATTCAGTCATTGTGAAAGGACGCGAGCATGAACGCTGCCGTGCTACACACCATCAATCAACCACCTCGCTTCGAGCAGTTTCCTGAACCTGTTGCGGCAGAAAACGAGGTGATCGTTCACGTTCGGGCCGCCGCGCTCAAACCCATCGATAAGCAAATGGCCAGCGGCTCGCACTACGCAGGGTACCGCAAACTACCCGCCGTGTGCGGCATGGATGGAGTTGGGTGCCTTGACGACGGTACGCGGGTCTTCTTCGGAGCACCCCGAGCACCCTTCGGTGCGATGGCACAGCGTACGATTGTGCCCTGCGCCTTTACGTTCCCAGTTCCGGAAAATGTGGACGACGAGACCGCCGCGGCTCTGCCCAACCCTGGTGTCTCAGCCTGGCTTTCGCTGGCCTACCGAGCAAAGTTGGTGCGAGGTGAAAACGTCCTAATCCTCGGGGCGACGGGCGTGACTGGCAAACTAGCGGTAAAGATTGCGAAGCTTCTTGGGGCTGCTCGGGTCGTTGCCGCCGGACGCAATCAAGACCTGCTAAAGACGCTCACCAGTCTGGGCGCCGACGCGACAATTTCTCTCGCTTTGCCTGCGAATGAACTCAGCGACGCATTTCTGCGGGAAGCTGGTCAGTCCGGGTTCCAAGTGGTGCTCGATTACGTTTGGGGACTCCCTGCGGAGGTGCTTCTGGCTGCCATAACACGAAGAGAATTCGCCGTTATCCAATCCGAGACCCGCTTCGTTCAGGCCGGGGAGAGCGCTGCGCCGACCATCACGCTTCCAGCCGCCGTGCTGCGCAGTACGGCACTAACACTTCTGGGCACTGCGGGGATTCCATCTCGCGACGTTTTGGTCCAAGCCTTTCAGCAAGTGATGGCATATGCCGCAAAAGGGGACCTTCATTTAGACACGGAAAGGGTTCCGCTCGCGGATATTGAGAATGCCTGGCAGCGCGACCAGCCGGGCTGCCGATTGGTGATCACAACCTAACAGCCAGCCTGATCTGGCCATCGCGTCTGGTTCTCGCCAAACCGGAAGGAATCTTCACTATCCGAGTTTCGGAACTTCGGCGCGGGTCTTGCCACTCCGAGTGGAAAAGATCTAGCGTCTGCCGTACTGACCGAAGCCCCGCTTTTCAGAGCTTCCGCGACCTCTTCCGTCGCTTTGTTTCGCAGGACGAGCTTCATTTACGGTGAGTGCCCGGCCTTCTATGGTTTTTCCATTCAGCGACTCGATGGCCCGTTGCGCCTCGGCATCCGCCATTTCTACAAAGCCAAATCCTCTTCCCTGTCCGCTATCCTGATCGCGAATCACTTTCGCGCTGTTCACCACTCCGTGCTCCGCAAAGAGCGCCTGCAGTTGAACGTCAGTCGTCATAAAACCCAGGTTGCCTACATACAGTTTCATTATGGTTCTCCTTAAGTGATCCGGCGGTTACTCGGAAAAAGTGCGGTTTTTGTAACTTCAATTCGAGACCATCGGATGATCTGTGGCGTACCTTAATGCCGCTGTAGCTGCTCCCGCCGAAGTTCGCGATGTGATCCGTTGCAGCATCTCAACCATCAGGTGTTTGGCGGCAATCGATTGGGTTTTGTCAGGGGGCGCAATCTGAACGAGCCCGTTGGCGAAGTCACTGTGAGGAACAGCAAACGATCGCTGATTCTGCATGATTGCGTCTAGCATGCGCGTCAAACCAGCGGAAGAGTACGTCTCGGTGAACGTGATCCCCTGTGAGTGGGTTGCAGTCGAGTGCATCCAGTATTCGCAAACCAGGTTCCAGTGGCCGCGCGAGGCGGATGACCAAAGCTTTAAGTGCTCCAGCGCTTGATCCGGTCGCCTTTGATACTCAACTTGCATGGCGATAGGTACGAAGTTCGTCGTGAGATCTTGCCAGCTCAGAGTAATGGCAGACTCTAAAATGCGCTCGATGGCATTTATTTCTCTTGAAAACTCTTCGTTGCGCATATCAGACTCCTTCCGCGTCCTTGGCAGTAACCCTCTTATCGTTTGATCGGAGCTACCGGCAAAGGCAAAAGCTCCCTTGAATGGACCAGAGAGCTTGCAAACAAGCCAAGGCAGAGAAAGTTCACGACGAGAGCGTAGGTGTAGGGCAGCGGCAGCGGGAACACCGGATTAAAAATCAGTATTACCGCTAGAAACAAACCTGCCCAACCATACTCTTTGGCCCGCAAGGCCTCGCCACACGCCACACACGCTCCAATGCATGCGACTAATGTCAGCGCGAGTCCGAACTTTGGCGAGGTGGAAACAAAGACGGCAATTAGCAGGGCCGCAATCGAAGCCCGCTTTAGGAAATTTGAGAGCATTTTTCAGCTCAATTCTGCCGACGAATGACTAAGGAAGGAGGACTTCAGATGGGCTGACTTAGTTCAGAGGATCTGAAAGAGGAGAAGGAAACTCACTCACTCTGAACCGTATACCCCGCATGTGGCTTTGTCAAACCAAGGCTCGTCTGCGCCAGACGTTTCAATTCGAGAATCGTTCGCGTTCCTGCTGAACAGCGTAACCGATCAAATCTTCATCGCGATGGTTCCAGTCTTTCAAGTGCTCACGCGTGGAATCGTCAAATAGAACCGGTTGGGATCGACTATCGGTATTAGAGCTCCCAAAGTCAGCGTAGGAGTGCGTTCGGGCAGCTTGGAGCAAAGGGTAATCCGGCGCAAGTTCTTTGAGAGTGCCCGGTTCAAGCAACGTAGTTCGCAGATCACCTGCGTCGGTGAGCGCAAAGTTAGCTACGAACCTTTTTATCGGCCGCACGCTGGCGGGCGAGCTCTGCACCCCCATCTCGTTCAGAATGGCTACCGCAGAGGTCTCATCTTTGGAATAAACGACGACGCAATTCCCATCTTTCATTCGAAACAAAAACAAACGCATACTTCAGCTCCCAACCAAGGCACTTTTCGCGGAGTTTTCAAACTCAGCTTCGAACATCGCTTCTACGGATTGAATTAGATCTCCGGCGAGCTCTTCGCGAGGACGGACCAGGACGCCGTCAACATGCAACTCACAAAGATAGTGACTGTCGTCCACAAGGAATCCAATTCGTTGGCGCGGCGCGGCATTGCGAATCAACATGTACGCGCTGTCAGACCGATCTGGAGGCTCTTCCGCGCGCAACAGGACCAGGTCCGGCGCAGGGATGGCGAACGGGAGTTCCAAATCCTCGATTCTCCCCGCAGCGCGCACCAGGAAGCCGTGAGTAAGCAGCATGATCACGCGCTGGCGACGCGTGGACTGATCGCTGTCGACCAGCAAAATAGTGCGCGGCCTCATCACGAAGGAGCCTCGGATAAATTGTGAGATCTAAGAGGAGAGAACTTCAGATGGGCTGACTTAGCTCAGGAGACCTGAAAGAGCGAAACGATTTTGCTCACTTTCGACCCTATGCTTCGCATACATCATTGTCAAACCGATCCGGGTGCCCGTCTTTGCGTTTTGCTTCTCGCTGATGAACCCAGAAAGAGATGCCCTACCTCCGCGATTTTCGGAGGGCGGTATCGCCACTTTTCCTTCTACAAGTTGAACTTTTGGCCGCTTTCAACGTACCTCAGGCTGAACTCCTCACATGGGAGGACGCATGACCTCGCTCAGCAGGAACGCCAGAGTCGCAGGGCTCCTATACATTTTGGCTTCAGTGGTTGGCATCGTGCGCCTCATCTACATTCCCAACACCTTAGTCGTGCATGGGAACGCGGCAGCGACGGTCAACAATATCGCTGCGCACGAGTCGCTCTTCCGCGTGGGCATTGTCAGTTCCCTGCTGGGCAGTGTTCTTTGGATGCTCGTCCCGTTGGCTCTTTATCGACTGTTTAAGGGAGTCGACCACGGGCTCGCTGTCTTGATGGTGATCCTGGGCAGCCTGATGCAAGTGCCTATATTCTTCGTCAACTCAGTGACTGACGTAGCTGTCCTGCTGTTCGTTCGCGGCTCTGAATTCCTGTCAGTCGTGGACAAGCCGCAGCGCGAGGCCTTCGTCATGCTGTTCCTTAACCTGCATCACCACCTTGACCTGGCCAACGCGATCTTTTGGGGCCTGTGGCTCCTTCCATTCGGCCTGCTGGTGTACAGATCGCGCTTCCTGCCCCGCGTTCTCGGCGTCTGGCTGATACTGGCTTGCTTCGCCTGGTTGGCGTTCAGCTTTACCGGCTTTCTGTTCCCAGGGCACGAAGACAAGGTCTTCAGCATTAGCCAACCTCTTACGCTGGGAGAGGTGGCGACCATGCTCTGGCTCTTGATCATGGGCGCCAAGGAGCAGCGCCTGGCGGCGGCAAAATCCTGAAGACGCCTGTTTCAGTATGGATTCTGTCGCTCCAAGCAACACAGACTCTCGCCTGGCGCTTGTCTCCGGTCAACGCACACGGACACCAAGGATCAAAACCACAGTTCACCACAGAGACACAGAGGACACGGAGTCAAGGGCGATCCCGGTGCTGCTTCGGGAAGGCCGCCAGCCCGCTCAAGCTCCTAACAGCACGTTAGACTTCAGTTCAATCGTCGGCGCAATCTTGCTCATTCGCCGATATGACTCCAGCCTGTCGGCATGCTCATAGGTATCAGTCACGACGATCACCTCGTCGGCTCCTGTATCATCCACCAACTTCTGCAGTTTCGCCTTTACGGTCGCATCCGATCCCACAATCGCCGCGCCCAATCTACTCTCCACGGCTGCTCGCTCATGGTCGTGCCATAGGGGCTCCATGGAATCCACCGGCGGCAACAACTCCACCGGCTGGTTCCGGATCAGACGCAGAAAGCGCTGCAGCGGTGTTGTGAATAGCCGCTGGGCTTTCGCGTCCGTCTCGGCTGCAATCACCTGCACTCCCACCATAAAGTACGGCTTTCGCAATGCCTCACTGGGCTGGAAACGGTCGCGGTACAACTGCGCCGCAGCGTACAGGTAATCGGGAGCGAAGTGAGCGGCAAAGGCAAATGGCAATCCGCGTTGAGCAGCCAGTGACGCGCTGAAGTCGCTTGACCCTAACAACGTAATCGGGACATTACTTCCCTGCCCGGGAATCGCTTTCACCACCTGCCCCGGCCTCTCAGGTCCGAGATATGCCTGCAGTTCTTCGAGCAGTTGCGGAAAGTCCTCTCCGCCTTGACCCAGATCTCTTCGCAATGCGCGCATCGTCGCAGAGTCACCACCCGGGGCGCGCCCCAATCCCAGGTCAATTCGTCCGGGGTAAAGCGCCTCCAGCGTGCCAAACTGTTCTGCCACTACGAGCGGGGCATGGTTCGGAAGCATCACGCCGCCGCTGCCCACGCGAATTGTCTTCGTCGCTCCTGCCACATGCCCAATCAGCACTGGCGTGGCCGAACAGGCAAGTCCCGAAATGGAATGGTGTTCTGCCAGCCAGTAACGCTTGTATCCCAGCTTCTCCACATGCCGGGCCAGATCCGCCGACCGGTCAATCGCGCTGCCCGCTGACTCTCCTGCTCGCATGCCTACCAGATCCAGCACCGAAACTGCTAGTTCGTTACCCATAATCGATTGGATGAGCCCGGCGGAAAAATGATGCGCGTCACCGGGTGCCTTGGATCACTCCTGAGCGAGCCGACAGAGTCTGTAGCCGACAAACAAGATCCAGGCCGTGGCGAAGAGCGCATTCAGGATTACGGTCAGATTGAAGCCCGCAAGCGAAACCATCCCAAGGATGCCGGTGACCAGGCCTAACCAGGCCGTGATCTTGTTGAAGACCCCTTTTAGCATTACGAAACCGATCACGAGGATTCCGAACGAGAGGGTCACGATTGCGTACACGATTTCCAGTGGGGAGGCCAGTACTGCAGACGCATAGTTGGCGGCCGCGACGTAACTCGCCCGCTGGACGTCGTCGGCGCTTCGAGCGTAGTTGCTGTAGAGAATGAGGATTGAGGCGTAATGCGTCCAGGTTACTGCCAAATCCAGGACGACAAACAGCCCCACGAAGGCCGTCGCCAGCCGCATCGCGTTTCTGTTCACCTGTTTCAACGCCAGGTAAAGGGCAAATGCAACTGGCACGAAGAGGAAATCCGTGAAGACGGATAGACCAAGAATCGCCCACCAGATCGTCGTCTTTCCTGGAAGGTACTTGAACCAGGCCTCGCCACCACTGGGCGGAGCTCCCACGTGGGCGTACAAGGGAATAATGACGATGTACGCGGTACCCAGGACGAGCGCGGCGATGCCGCCTACTCGAAGCCACTGCTTCTGATCCACGCCGGGCGATTATACAAACATGACAGGCATCGCATGGATGCTACGGATTCAGACGGCATCAAAGACGCGGTTCATCACAGAGCCACGGAGGACACGGGGTGATGAGGGGACAGGGAATGGCCGCCTTCAACCCACGCCGCGGATCTCGGTCGAGGCGGCGGGAAAACGCCCTATGACGGGAGGAATTCCCTGCTCGCTCGCTGTTATTTTTTTGAATCTTGTCCCAAAACAGAACAAGTGCTTTGCTGAAAGTGGCTTAGGGGGAAATCCACAGAATTCCCTGTTAATTCCCTGGTTTTGAGCGGAATTTGCAGATTTTGGGCAGAATTCGATGATTTCCAGAGCGAATTCGAATAACACTCTGTTGTTTTCCTTGTTTTTTCAGAATTCCTGGAATTTAGGTTGCCGGACACGCCTGGAACGGAGGGCCTTCCGTTCTCTTTTTCGTGACGGAGGTCACCCCGGCGAGAGCGTTTTGGGAGTACACTTTGCTCAAATTCTGAACCAGTAGTCCGCCTCTCACAGAGGAGGTACGAGATGAAACGCAACTGTGTCCTTGCAGCTTGTGTTCTCTGGGTGACCGTTTTGTCCTTCGCGCAGAGCCCTCCTGCGCATGCTCCTACCAAGGCCAAATACGATGAGGCATCGCGCATCAAGATTACCGGCGTGGTGGACGACATCCAGCAGCGGAGCCTCGGCGGAACCTGCAAGGCTCCGGGAGTGTTTGTCACCGTCAAAGCCAACGAACAAACCTACGAGCTTCGAGTCGGACCAAAATGGTTCGTCGACGCCCTGACCTGGACGTTCACCAAAGGCGACAAGCTGGAGATCACGGGCTGGAAGGTGGACAAAGAAGGCAGCAACGAAGTGGTAGTCCGCAAGCTTAATCGCGCAGAATGGACCCTCGAACCGCGCGACGACAGCGGCGCTGCCAATTGGCTGTGGATGCCGGCACCGAAGGATTCGGGTAAGTGCAACTAGAAGGCAAAGTCCGCTAAGCCCGAAGCACTCGGCATAGCCAGGGTTGTCAGCCGTCCACGCGTGGCGCAGGTTCGCGCTACTTAAAATTAGGTTCACTCTTTCGTAGAAAGCCTTTGGGGTGTATCTTGAGCCATACTTCACCTTCTTTTCCGCCGCGTCCGGATGGTGCAGACGCTGTCCCCACACGACTCTCAGTGGCTGTTCGGGTTCAAATCTACAGTCGTAGAAGGACCAATTGGCTACATCTTCCATTCGGGTTCTGCTGGTCGACGATTTCGAACCGTTTCGACGATTCGTCTATTCGACATTGCAAGGGCATCCGGACCTACAACTCATAGGCGAGGTGTCGGATGGATTGGAGGCGGTTCAGCGGGCGGAAGAACTGCAACCCGACCTGATTCTACTGGACATCGGACTTCCGAACCTGAGCGGAATCGAAGCCGCGCCACGAATCCGTCGCGTAGCACCACAGTCGAAGATCCTGTTTATCAGCGAACATTCATCGCCAGACATGGTGCGGGGAGCGCTAAGCACAGGGGCATGTGGTTACGTCGTGAAGGCGGACGCGGGACGCGATCTACTAGCCGCTGTGAATGCCGTTCTGCGGGGTGAGCAATTCATCGGGAAGCGGTTTGTAGGAAATGGTTTCTCGAGTCTTTCGGGCGCGCAAGTTTCAGAAGCTAGCGGAAGTGACGGTGTCTTCACACAACCCCAGCAGCAGAAGAGGGCGACCGCCCGGCGCCATGAAGTGGGGCTATATACCGAGGATAGGTATTTTCTTGATGACGGTACCCAGTTCATCGGGGCAGCCCTCAGGGCCGGGAGGGCGGCCGTCGTCGTCGCGACCGAGTTACACCGGGATGAGCTTCTTGCGAGATTACACACAGAGGGCTTGAATATCGGCGCCGCGATTGAGCAAAGTAGATATATCGCGGTGGATGCTGCTGACGCGCTCTCGACTTTCATGATCGATGACATGCCGGATTCAGTTCGATTCATGACGCAGTTGGGCAATCTTCTTGTAACCGCGGCGCAGGCGGCAAAGGAAGGACAGGGCCGCGTTGCAATTTTCGGAGAATGTGTGCAACTCCTGTGGGCGCAAGGTAACGCCGAGGCAGCGATTCAGATGGAAAAACTCGGCAACCAACTAGCCAGAACTTACGACGTAGACATTCTTTGCGGATATTCCGTGGGCCACCAGGGCGGAACGGACAGCCACTTCCTCCAACGAGTCTGTGCAGAGCATTCAGCCGTTCACTCCCGCTGAAGAGACTTATCCCGGAACTCGAAACCAGAGGACCAAAACGTTCCCTGCCTAATGTGCGCTTTTTGAGCCCGGCAGAACTTCCCATTACGACACAAAGCGAAGAAAGCTATAAGCAATGCGCAATAGGCAATAGGGGCATCGGCAGCGCAACGTGGGTTTGCAGCAAGCTGTTTAGGCCCTGGATTCTCATCGCTCGTAAACTAAAAGATCATCCATGCGCCGACTGGCAGAATCAACAACAGGAACCAACTTCTTCTTCGAGGTGCTCGCATGCAACTCAAGCCCTTTCTGCTGGACGTTTGGCTCGACCAGTACGAACACGACATAGAATTCAACCTCGCTGCGAGCAACGGACCGACCTGGACCGTAAACGACATCCTCGCCCTCTCCGACGACGAAAGACGCCACCGCTTCCTGAACCACAAGCTGGTTTACGGCCATCCCGCCGGGGCCGACAGTCTGCGTGAGGCGATCGCGGAAATGCAGCGTGTCCCGGTGGAGGCCGTGCAAATCGTGACCGGCGCCTCCGAGGCACTCGTGGTCCTGATGTGGCTGGCCGCCGAGCCCGGCGCGAACGTAATCATCCCACTCCCTGGATTCGCCACGTTCTCGGCGCTGCCGCAATCTCTTGGTCTGGAGACCCGCTTCTATCGCGTGCGCCGCGAGAACGGGTTCCGCATCGACCCCGACGAGGTCAAGCGGCTCGCCGACGCGAAGACCAAGCTCATCCTGGTCAACAGCCCGCACCACCCCACAGGCGCGACCATCAGCGACGACGAAATGGAAGATCTGCATGACTTCGCCGCCGAGCGCGGAATCCAGCTGGTGAGTGACGAGGTCTACCATCCCATCTACCACGGAAGACAAACGAAATCGGCGGCGCGCCTGCCGCACGCCACCGTGGTCTCCGACCTGTCGAAGGCATTTTCGATTCCCGGCGTGCGCACCGGATGGATGATCGAGCACGACGCCCAGCGTCGTCAGCAATACTGGACCGCGCGCACCTACTTCACGGTCTCGAACTCCACCACCGGAGAAATTCTTTCGGAAATCGCAATCCGCAAACGCGACGTCGTGCTTGGCAAAACTCAAGCAGCCGCCACCCGAAACCTCAAGCTCCTCGAGCTGTTCATGGCGGACCATCGCGACGTACTCGGCTGGATTCCGCCGCAGGGCGGCATGACCGCCTTCCCTTGGCTAGTGAGCGGAGAGAACGACCGCCCCTTCTGCCAGGCCGCCGCCGAGCGTGGAATCCTGCTGGCTCCGGGCGATTGCTTCGATATGCCCTCGCATTTCCGCCTGGGCTTTGCCGCCGCCGGACACAATTTCTCCAACGCGCTCGACCGCTTCGGAGCATTCGTAAAAAGCTGGTCGGCAAAGATGGTCACAGCATGAGGGAGGGACTGGAAGAATGAAATCAAGAATCGGTTCCAGTAAACTGTTGATACTACTCACGCGGAGGGATGTGTGAGCGGTTGAAACAGGCGGTCTTGAAAACCGCTATACCCGAAAGGGTATCGGGGGTTCGAATCCCTCTCCCTCCGCCATTAACTTGCGCGTGAATTCCGGCGCGGAGCGAGGACCTCGGCGACCTTTTCGAGCAGCGCGCCGGGCTCATCGGAAGTTGAGATGAAGCCGTCCACAAAGGCAACTACCATCTCCGACAGCGTAAAAGTCCCGGAAAAGATAATGACCGGTACCTCTGGCTTCTTACTCTTCATCTCCATGGCGACCAGATCGCCGCACATTCCCGGCATGTAGTAGTCGACGATCGCCAGGTCAATAACTTCTGCATTGAACTTGACCAGCGCGTCATCGCCGTTGGCGGCAGTAACAACTCGATAGCCAACTTGACGTAGCCGCTCTTCCACCACCTCGCGGCGGCGAGCGTCATCATCAACATAGAGCAGCGTTTTTGGCATACAACATAAGAGCCTCCCAGTATGGGAATCGCCGTATTACAGAGATGCAATGGTCTTTGGTGTACCGGCGGGGAGGCAACCAAACGCTCCGCCCATTCATCAGCGGGGAACTTCATTCTTGTGTTCGGTGGACGGATTTCTCCGCTACCTGCTTTGCCAAGTCCAACGTTTTCTGCAGGCGTCGTGCGCGGCTTTCGGGATTGCGATAGTGGAAAATAGCCATCAATTCTCCGCGACGTTGCCTGGGTGTCATCCGGACCCATCCTTCGCGGGCTATGGCGTTGCGGTCAAATGCTGTCTGGATCAAGGGAGGCAGTTCCTGCTCCGCCTCCATGGTCTCCAGCAGACGCTCGGCAATTTGCTCCGCGCGGCGACGCCTGGTCGCTGTGCTCTTGGGCTCAGAGATCCAGATGCTGATCGCGTTGCGATAGGAAAAAGTGAGCGAGTCGAAGAATGCTCGCAGTTTCTTGCTCTGCTTGAGTATTGATTCGAACTCAGATAGCACCACAACTACGCGCGGTTGAGTATCGAGTTCAAGATGAAACTCGGCCGTGTTGCCCAGGAATACCCGCGCTGCTTTCTGAATTTTGTTGTTTATCAAGATGAAGTGCCGGCCGTCTTTCTGTGGGAATACTGACGTGCGGAAACGGATTCCGTTCACCTCCCCCAACACCTTCACGCGGCTGCCGCCCCAGGTTTTCTTAACATCAAACGGCAGGCGAACGATCACCCAACCCAGATCGGACCTTAACCTTTCGAGAGTGGCACGGAATGTCTTTGATTTCGGGCTGGCCATAAATGGAGCTGTGCACGCGAAAACGGGCCGGCGCAGAATTTTATGGGATGGAGGAAGCTCTGACTAGCGAGCTGCCCCACTTGACATCAGACTGTCGAGTGCCACTTTTGTCGTGATTGGCTTACCGGGTTTGCCGGTTGAAATTGCTTCGCGAATCGAGGCCAGGGCAGCATGATCGTCGAACTTTGCGACATCGCCATTTCGGACGACCCCAAGCTGTGCAAATAATTTGTCGAGGTCCACTGAAACCGGCTTGTCCTTCATCTTGGCGTAAAGCTCTTCCAAAACGGGAACATCTACGGCTTTGTCGGCGACTTCGAGGACGTGCGACAACTCCCAGTCTTCGGTGATCACGCCACCGTTATTCATCACGCCGCGCAGCGCATCTTCCAGTCCCTTTTGATTGTGCGTGCGCTGCCGGATTTCTATGTCGGCGATCAGGCAAAACAAAGCGCCGCCCCAGTAGGTACGCCCCCATGTGTGAGTGTTGTCGAGGCCCTCATCGCCTTCTTCTGGAAGACCTTGATGCATGTCGCGCGCCATCTCACCCCACACTTCCGCCTTGCTCATGTTTCCCGCACGAAATCGCGCGAGCGGTTCCACGTAAACAGCAATTCCTTCTTCGATCCAGTGGTGCTCTTCTGGTACCGAGGGAAAGGTGAGATGCACCATCTCGTGGGTCATCATCCAGTCTTTCTTGAATTCTTCAGGAGTGGTCTGGGTGCCGACTGAGATGCGAATCAACCCGCCATTGTGCAGGCCAAATGTGTGGCCGTTGTGCACGCCGCGACCATCGAAGCTCCGCACATTGAGATAAGTGTGTTGCAGCGGAAAGCGCCCATAGTAGGAGACGACGGAATTGGCCGCTGTGTGAACCCAGTTCATCAGGTTGTCTTGTGCAGTTTGCGAGAGGTCGGAATCAAGGTTCACGTCGATCGTGCCACCTCCAACCTCGAAGGAAGGATCACGATGAGGAGTGAAGGCAGCGCTAAGCACGATGAGAAGCGTACAGAGTGAACGAACGAGCATCGCGGAACTCACATCAACACCATACGGAGTTCGATGAGCCCCGCAGAAAAAGGTTATCAGACTTTCTGCGAGATTATCGTTGGCTCAGGCTCAACTGCTTGGCGCTTACTGACGTAACGCGCAATTAAATAATCGAGTGAGATCGCTCCCGGACCGAAGAGCAGCACTATCAAGGAAGCGAACAGCAATGTGTAGGGCGCGGCCGCATAAAACTTGTCCGGCTCGGAAAAGATGGACTTCAGCGCCTCGCGATCGGCGGCGATGTAGGCAACGACCATGTCGATGACTAGTGGAATCGAGATCAATCGTGAAGCGAGCCCAAGAATGAGCAGTATTCCTCCGAAGCATTCCAGCAAGGAAATGAACCAGGCGTTGAATACCGGGAAAGGAATACCCAACTCGGTAAAGAATCCGATGGGCTTGGAGATATCTTGCAGCTTTCCCCAACCAGACTGCCAAAATTGCCATCCCCAATAGAGGCGTACGAATAAGAGGAGAGGAGACTGCAGAAAGTTGAGGGTCTTGAGAAGTCGGCGGTAAAGGGCGACGCCCGTATTAACGATGCTCATAGTTGCTCAATAAGAGTCGCAACCCGACAGAATGTTGCAAACGACAGGCCCACTTAAAGCGGGTGAACCTTGCGGCCGAGAATTCGTAGCACCGTCACTTAAGTTACTGTCATCCCTCGCTCCGCCGCCATCCTGATTAGGTCAAGAAAAACTTCACTGCGGAGCGGGGGATCTGTTGTATCTGCGGGCAGTCGCTGATCCTGAAGAACAGCAGCTCCCCCGCGCGAAAAACGCGTGCGAGGGATGACAGTGTTCCCCGGGATTATTCATTTGTTGAGAGCTGCCTTCTTCCCCGAGAACCAGCCCCACTCGGCCCAGTCGGCGAACCAGCCTTGCACGAGCTCCGTGATCTTGGATTCAGGCAGCGTGGATGGATTAAATGCAAAATCAATTGCCTCGGAAAGTGTCTTCCCGTTTCGGAGCGCGCTCAACAGTAGGAACGCCTCTGGTGTCACACGCTTGAAGTAGACGAGGTAATCGGTGCGATGCACGACAACGAACGTAGGCTTCGGCTTCGATTTGCGCACGCTTTTGAGGCGTGAACGATTGCGCCGTTCGGAAAAAGTATTGCTTGCTTCGTCTGACTCCTCGTCATTTTCCTCGCGGATCTGGAGCAGCAGATTGTCTATCGGGAAATTCAGATCGAGCAACTGAATGTGCGGCTGCAAACGCAGCGCGGGATCTTCGCCCAAGCCCTGAATCTCGGTGAGCTTCAAGGGCGGCTCTTCCGGCGCGTCAAAGCATTCAATGTCTGCCCATTCCAGCCGCACCATGTCGAGCGCCAACTGCTCATGTGGACTTGTGTACTCCGGATTTGCGCGCAGCCAGCTCTCCAGTCGCGATCCCAGATTGCGGAGAGTAAATGAGCGCGAGGGCCTTTCCGCGAGATAAGCTTCGGCGAGAGCATCGAATTTGCGATCGCCGACAACGGCCCGCAGTCCAACGAAGTCTTCGTTCAAGCTCGAAAGAATGCGGAACCAATAGGATCGGCTGTAAATTTCGAGTCGTTCCACCGAACTCAACCGGTCGTTCGGCTTAACGATTCCTTCCACGACCGCCTGCATAGACTCGCCACCAGACGTGCGGTCGCGGATTCCCTCTTCGGAATTCAGCGGCGTAGTCAGAGCCTCGTTGAATTTGCGTTGTAGTTCGAGCAAATTCATTTCGCCACCGCCATTTCCGGAACGTTGGAAGGCACGAAGCCGTTAGCTTTCAATGCTTCGGCGTGGACCTCGTCGAACGACGGAATGTGATCGTCCCACTCGAGCAGAGTCGGCGTCGGACCGGCGAGTTCGATCGCGCGAGCATATAGCTTCCACACTGGATCGATTACAGGATGGTCGTGGGTATCCAGAATGTACTTCTCATATTTTGAATGCCCAGCGATGTGGATCTGGGCCACGCGCTCGATAGGCACACTTTCGAGATATGTGAATGGATCAAAATTGTGGTTCTGCGACGAGACGTAAATGTTGTTCACATCGAGCAGGATTCCACAGTCTGCTTTCTCCACAACTTCATTCAAAAATTCCCACTCCGTCATCTCCGAGACGTGAAACTCCGCGTAGCTACTCACGTTTTCTACGGCTATGGGAACCTCGAGGAAGTCGCGCGCCTCTTTGATTTTCTCCGCGGTCACACGCGCCGCTTCGAAGGTGTAGGGCATTGGCAGAAGGTCGTGGCTATAAGTTCCATCCACGCTGCCCCAGCACAGATGATCGGAGAGCCATGGCGTCTTGGTGCGTCGCACCAGCGCCTTCAATTTTTTCAGATGCTCACGATTCAGCGGTTCAGCCGAACCGAAATACATCGAAACCCCATGCTGAATCACCTGATATTGATCGAGAATTTGATCGAGGATGTGCAGCGGACGCCCGCCGTCGATCATGTAATTTTCGGAGATGATTTCGAACCAGCCGACGACCGGCTTTTTCTCGAGAATGTGATTGTAGTGAGGAACGCGAAGGCCAATTCCCACTCCGAGATTCTTGAATCCGTTAAAGCGATTGGCCGGCATTAGGAAAGTCTGAACCTCATAACTAAGAAAGGGCTGAGTCGTATTGAGACCCAGCCCCAACAGCATACAGAACTACGATGCAGGTTCCATCGGCTTGCCATCAGTGCGGCAGCCGCCCTTGCCCTTGCAGGAGTTCTTGGCCTTGCAGCCATTGTCGCTACTCTTGCAGCCACCCTTGCCTTTGCAGGAGTTTTGGCCTTTACAAGCATGTTTGTCTTTGGTGTGCTTGCTGGCTTTCTTGGTTGATTTGTCGGTGGAGGCGCCGGCGGCCCCCGCATCCTGAGCAAACAGACTAGCGCTTGTGCCCGTTACCAAACCCGCCAGAGCCGCACTCGCGATTGCCAACTTCACTGACTTCGTCATTTGTGTCTCCTATGTTGTCGTTTCCGAATTCGGGTTGTTACCGCCAGGGACCAGCCTCGCGCTCTTTCGAGGTTAGACTCTCGAACGTGCGCCATCATGCATTACCCACTGTGATTCCCTGCCACAAGCGATGTGACAACAACGATTATGGCTAGAGATCAAAAACTGCACTGCGGAGCCAGAACAGGGAGGTGTTCTCCGCCGCCCGATTTTGCAGGAAGCAAGAAAACACACACGAAAGCTGTTCTACTTCCGCGATGGGGGGCAATTTTACCCGGCAGAACAACGCCGGGCAATACTTAATTGACCCTGTACCAAGACGCGTCAACGTCAAGGCTGATGAATGTACGCGATGGCTACGCAGACAGATTGCGGTGAACAGGTCGGATGACGCCTCACCAATTCGTCCCCGGAATTAATCCTTGGGTCGGCGGTCAGTGCTTACTCTCCGGCTTGGTGGATGCGGGATGATGATGGGGCTTGTCCCCGGACTCCATCTCTTTGTGCTCTTCTTCCTCTTCCTTGAAGACAGCCGGAACACCCAGACTCCCCTTTTCAGGTAAATGACGTATGTATCGGACGATCTTCCACATCTCGTCGTCTTCCAGAATCCCTTTCCACGCGGGCATCCCAGACGGATTTATGCCGTTGACCAAAATCCAGTGCAACTGGCCGTCGGTATAGGCCTGGATGTCTGGCGATTTCAGATCTGCAACTGGAGGTGACATCTGGTTAGCGAAGGGGACTCCGGTACTCTGCCCATCCAGGCCGTGGCAGATCTGGCAGTGATGCCCAAAGTGCCCCTTGCCTTCATCGACGGCTGCTTGATTGTCCGGTGCTGGATTCTGATCGTCCTTGCCGCCGATAGTGATGTTCTTCTTCACTTCTTTCATTACCCCCGACTCAACAGAGCCCGGCTGTGAGACTTTGCAGGCGTTGAGCGCCAACGTTGCGAAGGCAGTTAACGTGAGAAGCGATCGCTTAGTCAATGAAGTTCTCCTTGGGAACACCGACCTAGGATGCGGCTATCGTCAGCAGGGTAGATCCTCCGGAAACCTTCGCCGACAAGAGACAAGCAAGAGTACAGTGCTTACTTTTTATCGTCGACTGGAGGCTCTACGTTCTTCGCAAGCAACTCCTCTGCCTTCGATTTGATCTCGGCGGCGGCAAAGATTGGCTTCGAGCAGCTGCGTTCCGAACAAACAAATGCCGCAGATTTGTCGAGCGGAGGATACTCGACTTCAGCATGCGGCAACGGACCTTCACGCTGATCCCACCATTCAATACGTTTGTATCCAGAGGGCATCCGAAGTGTAGCCAGGAAGAGAGCCTCCGCCGTGGGGTCATCTTTGTGTCCCACAACCGCAAGATGAAGTGGCGGATGCGTGAACTCGTAGTCGGCCAATAAAGCACTTGCGGCTGGAAATGTGCGAGCGATTTCCGGCGTGCCAATGTAGCGCATCGCCTGGGTCGCCATTTTCGTGTACTCAGAATCGCCGGTGTAGTGATTTAGAAGATTAGCGGTCCGCACCATCAGGATGTTTTCATCACGCTGCGGATGCGGTTTATAAGCCGAGTCTGTCCCCACTCTTGACGTCACATACCCGGGAACTTCTGTCGAGGTGAAATTCTTAGAGATAAAGTCCATCGTCTCCTGAGTGCGATTCAGCCACTGCCGGTCGGCCGTGACGGTGTAGAGGCTTTCGAAAGCCCGCGCCATCGCAAGGCTGTCGCCCAGGAATGGTCCGTTAATATCTTTTGCATCGTGCGAAAACCCGCCGTCGGGCACAGATCGATTTGCGATGACCCAATTCGCAGCACGCGTAGCTTCGTCCAGATACGTTTTGTCGCTGGTAGCGCCGTAGAGGGCCGTAAGCGCAGCGATGATCCAACCGTTCTCGCGCGCATATAGATGTTTGTCGATCCGCGGAATCCCTTGTTTTCGCCTAGCCGCGTCGTTGAGAGAGAAATAGTCCGCGCTGTGGTGGCCTTCAATCAGATCTGCGTCCTGACTTACGTAGAACGCGCCTTCGGGACTCATCATGAAGCCGGTGAGATATCGGTGTATGTCCTTGGCCGCTTGCAAGTATTGAGGATCGCGATATTGCGCGTATGCGAGCCCGTAGATCCGCAGATCATTTGCCTGGATCAACGCAATCTTCTCGAAATGAGGATGTACCCAATCCTGTTCAGCGGAGTATTGATAAACGCCGCCCCAGATTGGATCGATGAGGTGCTTTTGCTGGAGACTCAGTGTCGCCTTTACTTTTTGCTCCGCATCTTTGTCGCCTGCGCGAGCAAGTAGCAGAGCGTACTCCGCGGAGTCGGCATCGAGAAACTTGTCGTTGAACCCCCAGCCACCTTGCTTGGTGTCGTACTGCACGTTATAGTCGCGTTTGATCGCCTCGCGAGCAGGACCTGTGAGCAGCGGGTTCTCCGCGAAATTGATCTTCGGCTCAGCCTTCACTGAAGGCCCAGGTGTGGGATCGTCGATGATCGCCTGCAACAAACCAGCCATCTCGTCAGGAGCAAGATAGCCCTGACGCTTAACGATCTCCTGTCCATTCCCGTTGAATACGACGGTTGCCGGCCAACCGTAATCCTCATAGCGATTGGAAAGATCGGGACGCGAATCTTGATCGACCTTCACGGTGATGTAGCGCGAGCGTAAGAGTCGAATGACGTCCGGATCCTTGTACGTGTTCTCGTCCATCACGTGGCACCAGTGGCACCACACTGCCTCTAGATCAAGCAGCACAAAACGGTCCTCGGCCTTCGCCTGTTTGAACACGTCATCTGACCACGACACCCATTGCAGTTTGTCAGGCGCTTTCGCGCTTACCTTCTTGGCTGTTGCTTGTGATAGTCCGAGAGAACTGCCAACAAGGAGAGCCAGCGTGAGAGTCACAAGAGTTTTGAAGGCACGACGAAGCATAGGAACCTCACTCGATGTGATGGCCAAACAATATCCGGCTAGTGAAGTCGGGAAGGTTGAACGGTTTGAGCGCGTAGAATCATAGTCCACAACTTCCAATTACGTAACTCGGGCCAGGTGAGGATTTCCGCATGGTCGCTGTGAATGAAGAGAATTTACGTGAAGGTCTTCGTTCAGAAGGGTTTCGGCGGATTTACGTCTGGCAGGACGGGCCCAACGCCTATTACGAAGCGCACACCCACGCGACTGAAACAGCGCACGTTATTCTCGATGGCGAGTTGACGCTCATCATGGACGGCGCCATGCGGAGCTACAAGGCAGGCGAGCGCTGTGACGTTCCTGCCGGAGCCGAGCATTGCGCCCGCATGGGCCCGAAGGGTTGCAAGTATCTGATCGGCGAGCGGTGACTTGTGGATTTCCCTGCTCAGGGAACATAGCAGGCAATTTCTTCCCGCGAAAAAATCTTTTCTTGCGGAAGCCGCATGGATACAGGCGATTCGAAACTTACCAGGGAATCAGTAAGGAAATAGCAGGGAACTCGCTTCGTTAACCTCGCCGAATCCTGCACGACGTCACCTGAGTCCCAAGCCACGAAAACACACGGCCATTCGACCCTGCTCATTGCGATTCCTCATATCCGTGGTACCACGAAGACCAATAAACTGGAAGGGTTCTCTGAGGCTGGTTCAGCCCAGCGAACAACAGCGCACGGAAGTTCAAGGCCTCTGGCTTTTTCATTCTCCGAAACTACGATTCGCTGCGGGCTGACACGTGTAATGATGTGCCGTCGAGTCTCAGGAGGCTTTCTGGCATCCTCGTTTTCCGAGTTTTCCTTAAGGCCCGGGCCTTGACACTTCGATTAAGATTCAGTTACCTTTTGCGCTATTAAATCGATTTATTAACGAAGCAGGTTGCAGAGAGGGCCGAACTTGGCAAACATTTTCTCCAGCATTTGTCAGATGAATCTGGTAAGTCCACCGCAACCCTGTTCCAGCCGCCGCAGTCACCGAATCGAGTTTCAGTTCTCCGATCATTCCCGCCTGCAGGTATTTGTTTGCGAGCGTCATGCCGGGGACGTGGCTTGCGTGGAACGCGCGCTGCTTGCTGGAGGCGAGTTTCCTGATGGAGCGACCTTGGTGTCCACGTCCACTCAAGTGTTGAGCGCTACGTGTTTTGTCTCCAATCGACTAGCCACAGCCACCGCCGAGTAAGTTCCCCGACTCAATTCCTCCCAGTACTGTTTAACAGCGACGCAAGCATTAGGAGAAATCCTCCAGCCTTCGCGATCCTGCCGCACGTGGAACTCAGCGACACGATTGGCGGTGGTGGCATGCTGCCGTTCTTATGCGTACTTCATCCACTTCACGATCTCGGGCAAGGTAGGTCGTTTCCCGTACATTAGAATCCCGACGCGATAGATGCGCGAGCAGATGGACAGCATCGCGTAGATAGTTCCTACCAGAAGCACGACGCTCAGCGCGATTTGCCATGCTGGAGGAGTTTCCACCAGGATGCGAGTAAACATGATCAGCGGTGTGCAGAAGGGAATCAGCGACAAGACCACCGCCAAGGTCGAGTGCGGTTGCTGGATCACAGGTGTCAGGAAGATGGCTGAGACGATCAGCGGCATCATGATCACGAACTGAAACTGCTGCGCTTCTTGCTCCGAATTCACGGCCGATCCGAGCGCTGCGCCAAGCGCGGAGTAGAGCAGGAATCCGAGCACGAAGAAAGCTCCAAAGAAGGTCATGTTCATGAATGAGAGGCCTAAATGAATGCTCTCGCCAAACATGCTGATCGACTGCGCGGCAAGTGGCGCAGTCACTAACGTCCAGATGCCGATTTGGGTGAGCCCAACCCCCGCCGCGCCGAGGATCTTGCCTGCCATAAGTTCTTTTGCTGTAGCTGCCGATAGCAAGACCTCGAAGATGCGCGAGTTCTTCTCCTCGAGCACGGAGCGCATTACGCTCATGCTGTACATCAGAATCGTGACGTAGAGCAGGATCATCAGCAGGAGCGCCGTAAAGAACAGTGCGATGCCGCTCGAGTCGGTTACCTTCCCGTTTTCAATCTTCTTGCTATCGACGTTTATTGGTTTAAGAACGTCGACAATTTCTTCCGCAGGGACTCCGTGTTTGCGGAACGACTGGCGCAGCAGAGCCTCGCGTACGCCGCCGCTTAGCGCACCTTGCGTCTCAAAATCACTGGAAGCGCGCGAGCGATAACTGATTTTCCGCTCCGCAAGCGCGGTCGCCGGAGCCCACAAATATCCGTCAATCTCGTGACCATTCACCTTCGCGGTGAGAGCCGCCTCTTCTTCAGGAGAAACGTTCGTATCGACCTGCACCTCGAAGCTACGGTTTGAAGCTTCGGAACCGCGGCGCTTTGCCGGAAGTTGATCGTTGTCTGACGGCTTCGTGAACTTATCGCGCACATCATTGCCGAACTGCTCGTCGGAGGTGGCGATGACAATTCGCTGTGTCTCGTTCGACTTCTTGGAAGCCACCATGCTGGGCAGAACGGTGAAACCGAACATCATGGCCGGCAGCAAAATGGTCATCACGATAAATGACTTCTTGCGCACGGTCTCCAGATATTCGCGTCGGGCAAACAGAAAAGTGTTATGCATCGGCCTTTCCCACAACGTCGATGAAGATGTCTTCCAGCGACGGCTCAACCAACTCAAACTTGTTTACGCGCGAGCGCTGGACGACCATGTGCAGCAACTTCTGCGAGTCCGCCCCGGGGGCCATGCGGACCTCCACATAATTTCCGTAATTGTTGAAGGACTGAATCAGGACGTTCTCGTGCAGAAAATCATCGGCACCTTCGTATTCAATCTGTACATTGCTGCGACCGTAGCGACCCTTGATCTCCTTCAACGTGCCCTGGAGAATCGCTTCACCGCGATTGATGAGACAGATTGAGCTGCAAAGTTTCTCGACTTGATCCATGCGATGAGTCGAAAACAGGATCGTGCGGCCCTGTTTGTTCAAGTCGAGCAGTACGTCTTTGAGAAGCGTCGCGTTTAGCGGATCGAGCCCGGAGAAGGGTTCGTCCATGATCAGGAATTCGGGTTCATGCAGAAGGGTCGCAATGAATTGCATCTTCTGCTGCATTCCTTTGGAGAGCTCTTCGGTCTTCTTGTCCATCCACCCGGCGATCTCCATGCGCTCGCACCACTTCTTCGCGCGTCCAGCGGCATCGGCAGCGGAGAGACCGCGCAGTTGGCCGAACAGCACCAACTGCTCGCTGACCTTCATCTTCTTGTACAGACCGCTGGTTTCAGGTAAATAGCCCACGCGCTTGAGATGGTTGCGCGTGAAAGGCTCTCCGAACATGCGCACCTGGCCCGAATCAGGAACAGTGATCCCGATCATCATGCGAATGGTGCTGGTTTTGCCTGCGCCGTTGGGACCGAGCAGGCCAAAGATGCTCCCTTGCTCGATGCTGAGAGAGAGGTCTTTGACGGCAACAAACTTGTCGTAGCTCTTGCGAACTTGCTGCAGTTCGACGGTGTGCATAAGTGTTAGTTACGCCGGAATTCGGATTTGGTTCAAGGAAATGTTGGTTTGCTTAGCGAGGATAAATGCTTTGGGGGAGAAGTTCACTCTCTAGTGCATGTGATCTGAGCCTTTTCTTTAGACTGTCATCCTGAGCCCCTCTTTTGGGCGAAAGACCTCCCGCGATGTGTCGAACTTGAACGCGGCTGGTGCGGCTTACTGGCCATGAAGTTTCTTCTTGTTCGAGCGTCATCGGAAATTAATAAGAAAGCGCTGGCCAAAAAAGCCATGTAAGAGCGTGCGTAACCTAAGCACTTGCGGGAGATCCTTCGCCCAAAAGAGGGGCTCAGGATGACAAGTATTAGGAGGCTCGCGTTGTGACTGAGAATCGTTTATGCCGTCGTTTTGCGCGCCGCGGCAGCGGCGGAAACGCGATTACGACCCGACTCTTTCGAAACATACAACGCAGCATCGGCGGCAGCGACCAACTCATCCCGAGTTTTGCCGTGCGCGGGGAATTCGGCTACACCAGCACTGATCGTTACCTTCACTGGCACGCCGGGAAAGCGATACGCTGCCACCATTCTGCGTAGCTTTTCTGCTACCTCCATTGCGTTTCCGCCAGAAGTTTGCGGTACAAGAATGACGAATTCCTCTCCACCGTAACGGCAGACAACATCAACTTTACGAAGCTGTTGGCCGAAGACTCCGGACACCTGCCGCAGGACCTCGTCACCAAGCAGGTGGCCGAACTCGTCGTTGAGGCGCTTGAAGTTGTCGATGTCGATCATGATGATCGCCAGCCGGCCATCGTAACGGGAGGCGCGCTCGATTTCCGAGCCGATCTGCATCTCGAAAAAGCGGCGGTTGTAGATCCCCGTGAGGCCGTCGATGTAGGCGAGTTGTTGCGCCTTCTCGAAATAGTGCGCGTTCTGGATGGCGCCGGCGCAAATATCCGCCACTGACTCAAGCGGAGTAACGTCCTCTTGGGTGAAGTTGTGCGGCTTCGCGCTCTCCAGCATGAGCACGCCCAGCTTCTCGCCAAAGAAGATCAGGGGCACACACGTCTCGGAACGCGTCTCTACAAAGCTGGCCATGTAGTGCGGTACAAAGGCTACTTCGTTTTCCACGACCGTTTTTCCGAGTTCCAGCGCCCGCATTCCCATACCGGTACCGGCTGGAAGCGCCGCTCCCTGAGTCAGGATCGGCGTAAGTTTCCCTTTGTGGGCGCGCACGGAAAGACGTTCATCATCGTCGAGAAGCTGCACCACTACGTGATCTACGGGGAAGGTTTGCAGCACCAGGTCGCAGACCTTCCCGAGGAGCTCGTCCAGATTCAGCACCGCCGTGGTCTGCCGGGCGATGGCATTGATGGCTTCGAGCTGCCGTGAGCGGCGCTGTTCTAGCGAGTACAGACGGGCATTCTCCAGGGCAATTGAGGCCTGGGTGGAGAACAACGTGAGGAGGTCCAGGGTCTCAGAATCGAAGGCATCGAGCTGCTCGCTTTGGATGTCGAGGACTCCCACAACTTCGTCGCGCACCATCAGCGGGATCGCTACTTCTGATTTGGTCGCGGAAGGGTGTCCGATAAAGCGCGGATCCTGGGTTACATCCGGTGCATACACCGGCCTTTTCTGCTGCGCAGCCGTGCCAATGAGGCCGGTTCCGGGGGCAATCCGAACACCGGTCTTCTCTCCGGCGCGCCCTATCGAGGAGCGAACGAAGAATTCGTGAGTATCTGGGTCCAGCAGGAAAAGGGCGGAGTTGGTTACGTGGAAGTAATCGCGCACGATAGAGAGGATTTGCTCCAGTACTTCGTCCAGATTGAAGGTGGACAGGACCGCCTGGCTGGCGTCATAGAGTAGGGCAATCTTTTGCATTTGGCGCGATAAGTCGAACAATCCAAAGCCGTTCCGGCAAGTCTGCTGCCAGGGGGAGGCATAGACGGAACGTCAACCAGAGGGATTGCGACTGCACGATAATGCTTTCATTAAGCCCGATTCATGGGAAATTGACAAGGATTTTCAGGCGGTCTACCCGTGCCAAAAGGCGCATTTTGAGGCGGTTTTAGGGCACCAATCGGGTCATTTTTGGGTCAAGCTCCGATCCGGGGACCAACGGGTGACACCGAGTTTATCTCGCGTTACTACTTCAATCGTTGCCGTTCGGCTGAGTGGGCACTCACCTTCTTTGTTCGCTGGGTGGGCGCTCGGTGTGAGGTCGGAAAAGAAGGGCAATCACTCCATACATGACCAGACAGATCCAGAAGTCGATCAACAGACCAAGGTCGGGCCACAGAGTAAAGCTGCGGTGTCGCGCAGCCGGCGGCAGGTGTGGCATGAGCAGGAAGTAGATGGTGTTACCCAGCACCACTGCCGCGAGAGAGATCGCGAAGTTTCTAGAGAGACTCACTCTCCTCACTTAGACACCTGAACCGCACGCACAGGTTTCCAAAGAATTGACGTTAAAGACATGAATCAGGAGTTCACGGAATGCCGCCCGGAGAAGCTGCTCCAGTCGGTGCACCTGACGTGCAGGTTCACGGAATTATATTCCTGCATGGGCTGACGATACGGTTTCGCCGGTTCGAAGTCGTTGTGTCACACTGGAGTTAATGATCCGCAGTCTCACATTTGTGCGTCACACATCGCCGGAAAGATTCGAGCAGCTTTCGGCGCTGCTGCGCTCATTGGGATTCGAGGATGGCCACGGTTGGAGTGACGAGCACAGCAAGGGCGCTCCATTCCTTGCTCCTGTCGGAAGCCTGGAATTGGTGAACGGACGGGTGCCTTCTGAACCTGACGTGCTCATCGAGGTCAGGGATTTGGACACGGCGCACCAGCTCGCGCGGAAACAATTTCATGACGACGTTAGTGAAATAGAAGACACACCGTGGAAGTCGCGGATCTTTTCTCTTCGACTTGATGCGAACTCGCGCATCGGTTTCTGGGCATTCACCGATCCGGAGAAATCTGCTCATAAGGCCGTGGAAGGCGGGCTGAATGCCAGCGGCATGCGCTTCGGTATCGTCGTAAGCCGCTGGAACTCCTTCATTACTGAGCGCCTGCTTCAGGGAGCGGTGGATTGTTTGCGCCGCAACGGCGCCACCTCTGCGGACATTCAGATTGTGCGGGTACCCGGTTCGTTCGAGATTCCGTCGGCCGCGCGTCTGCTGGCTGAGTCAGGAACAGTGGATGGGGTGATCACCCTTGGCTGCTTGATCCGTGGGGAAACGACGCACTACGAGCACATCGCCACTGAAGTCACGCGGGGTATAGGGCAGTCAGCGCAGGACACAGGCGTTCCGCACAGCTATGGAGTGCTCACTTGCGAGAACCTCGAACAGGCAATCGATCGCGCTGGCCTCAAGAGTGGAAATAAGGGCTGGGAAGCTGCAATCACGGCGATCGAGATGGTCTCTCTCAAAGGCAAACTCAAGCGTGGAGCCTCCGATGGCCGCTAAATCGGGCAAGCGGCGCAAATCGCGCGAGATGGCGCTGCAGATGCTATTTCAATCGGACATGGGCAAGCAGAACGAAGATCATGTCCGCAAGACCTTCTGGGCGGAGCGCTCCACCGTCGACGCGGACACCCGTGAATTTGCCGACGACCTGTTTCATGTAGCCCAGGATCGCAGTGCGGAAATTGACGGCCTGATTCAAAAGCACACCGAACATTGGCGCATGGACCGCATGCCCGCCGTCGACCGCAATCTGCTGCGACTCGGCGTCGCCGAATTCCTCGGTTTTCCCAAGACGCCACGCGCCATCGTGATCAACGAAGCGCTTGATATTGCCCATCGCTATTCGAGTCCCGAATCGGTCCAGTTTATTAATGGCGTGCTGGATTCGGTGGGCAAAGAGCTGGAAAGAAAGTAGGCGGTCCGCCGTCTGACGCCGACTCCAATCCCCAAGTCCTGTCATCCTGAGCCCTCTTTTGGCGAAGGATCTCCCGCGATGTGTCAGACTGGATTGCCCCATCCTGGCTCTTCGGCAAATGTCTTTCTCGTGAAAGAGCCGGGAAAGAGCAAACAAGTCCGCCACATCGCGGGAGATCCTTCGTCCGCCGCGGCCTCAGGATGACATTGTTTAAGAGTGTCCGCCGCAACGCGACATAGCAGGGCTCGGGATTTAGGACGCATACCCGGCATTGGATGCCGGGCTCATTTGACGTCGTGCCGCGAAACGCGGCACGAACCGCAAAACCCGACAGTACTGTCCTTGACCAAAGCGTTACAATGCCAAATCGATTTAATAGGAGGTTTTCTCTTGTTTTCAAGGATCGCTCGATCGTCTTGGATCGGTGTATTGGCCGCCACTGTTTTGTTCGCTCAGTCGAATTCACAGAATCCTTCCACTGCTTCCAGCGATCTCGCGATTGAAAAGCGAGTCGATTCCATCCTCGGCAAGATGACCCTCGAGCAAAAGATCGATCTGCTTGGCGGCATCAAGAGCTTCTATATTCGGGGATACAAAGAACTCGGATTGCCGGAACAAAAGATGTCTGACGGGCCGGTGGGCGTGCGCAACTACGGCCCAGCAACCACAATGGGCGGCATCGGTCTGGCGGCTTCGTGGAATCCGGAGTTGGTCGAGCGCATGGCGAAGGTCTACGGCCAAGACGCGCGGGCGCGAGGAGTGCATTTCCTCCTCGGTCCGGGAGTGAACATTCATCGAGCACCGATGAACGGTCGCAACTTCGAGTACTTCGGTGAAGATCCGTTCCTTGCCTCGCGGACGGCCGTGGCTTATGTCCGTGGAGTGCAGAGCCAAGGCGTGATCGCGACCATCAAGCACTACATGGGCAATAACTCGGAGTACGACCGTCACAATACCGACTCCGAGATCGATGAGCGCACCATGCGCGAGATCTATCTGCCGGCCTTCGAGGCTGCGGTAAAAGAAGCTCACGTGGGTGCCATTATGGATTCGTACAATTTGGTCAACGGTGAACACTCCACGCAGAACGCATTTCTGAACAATCAGATAGCCAAGAAAGATTGGGGCTTCGACGGCATCATCATGTCCGATTGGACTTCAACTTACGACGGCGTCGCAGCCGTGAATAGCGGACTGGACCTGGAGATGCCTTCGGGTAAGTTCATGAACCGCGAGACGCTGTTACCTGCGGTAAAGGCCGGCAAGGTTTCGCAAGCGACGATTGATGAGCATGTCCGCCGCATCCTTCGCGAAGCTATCCGTTTTGGATTTCTGGATCGCGATCAGACTGAAACGTCGATTCCGTTTTTGAACCCTGAAGGGCAGCGGACGGCCCTCGAAGCTGCACGCGAAAGCTTTGTGCTGCTGAAAAATGACGGCAAGATCCTTCCGCTAAACAAGCAGGAGATAAAGACGATCGCAATAATCGGGCCGAATGCGTATCCGGCACAGCCAGTTGGAGGCGGCAGCGCGCACGTGCAACCGTTCCACGCAGTCAGCTATCTCGAGGGATTCAGCAAGTACGTCACCAATTCTGGTCAACCAGCAAAAGTGCTCTTCCATCCTGCCCTGAAACCGTATCGCGACATCGCGCAGGACACCGAGTTCACGACGGCTGAGAGCGACGGCGAAGCAGGCCTGCGCGCCGAGGAGTTTGAAAACATTGACCTAAGCGGATCGCCGGCGCGCACTCATGTTGATCGGCATGTGAACTTCGGAACGGACAACTATGACACTCCGTTGGGCCGAGCCTCGATTCGCTGGTCTGGCTATTACACGGCACACGCCGGCGGCCCCCATGACTTTTTCGTGCTTGGTCCCGGCGAGAACGGCGGCTATCGGCTGTTCGTCGATGACAAGCTCGTCGTCGATAACTGGGAGAGGGCCACTGCAATTCTCAATTTCGCGACTTTGCAGATCGAGCCGGGCAGCAAGCACAAAGTAGAGCTGGAATACTATCGACGCAGCGGTTGGGGACCGAAACGGGTTTCGTTCGGTGTGCTACCGGCATCGGAGGCCGTCATCCCCGAGGCAAAGGCTATCGCCGCCCAAGCAGATGTAGTGCTGCTTTTCCCTGGATTCGGCGATACCATCGAGAGCGAAGCCGGCGATCGCACCTTCCGTTTACCTCCCGGACAAGATGAACTGGTGAAGGAGATCGCGGCGGCCAACAAGAAGACGGTCGTAGTGCTCACTGCCGGTGGGAACGCTGAGATGACGGCCTGGATCGATCAGGTCCCGGCCCTCCTGCACGGATGGTATTCGGGCGAGCAGGGTGGCACCGCGCTGGCGCAACTGGTGTTCGGCGATTACAGCCCCTCCGGGCGATTGCCGATTTCACTCGAGCGGCGCTGGGAGGACAATGCCACTTCTAAGAACTACTATCCGAACGACGGCCCCAAGCGCATCAAGTACAACGAAGGCGTGTTTGTTGGGTACCGCCACTTCGATCAGAACAAGATCAAGCCCCTGTTTCCCTTTGGTTTCGGACTTTCCTATAGCACGTTTGCCTATAAGAATTTGACCGTCTCACCCGCCACTAACGGCACGGTGACGGTCAGCTTCGACGTTGCCAATACGGGAACCCGCCCTGCCGCAGAGGTTACCCAACTTTATGTTGGAGATCCCCACAGTTCGGTTCCACGTCCGCCGAAGGAGCTAAAAGGGTTCTCCAAAATCGTCTTGCAGCCGGGAGAGACCAAGCGTGTTTCCCTCCCGCTCGACGGTCGCTCGTTCTCCTACTACGACGTGAAGTCGCATGCCTGGAAGGCCGAGCCTGGCATCTTCAATATTTACGTGGCCAGTTCGGCGGCCGACATCCAGCTCGAAGGCAAATTCAACTATCGACCAGTACTTTAGTAACTAGGGAAAACATAAAGAGTAACGCCGAGAACCAAGGCAAATATCCCCTATTTGTGCTGGAAAGCGCGCTCTTCATGGTATAAACCGAGTTGCCCCACACGGTGCGCTGGTACAAAATTCCCTCTAACAGCGGACCTGCAAAAGGAGATGAGTTTGTCTGACGCGAGAACAGGCAGAAGGTTTCCTCTCAATCTGCCGATAACTATCCGGGAGGGGGAGTCGGCCGACCAGACTTCAGGAACTACACAAAACGTTAGCGCCGCGGGCGTATATATTCGCGCCGATGCGGAGCTAGAGGTCGGATCGCAAATCGAATTTGAAATTACGCTGCCATCGGACGTTATCGGCGGCAATCATGATGTACGGGTGAAGTGTCAGGGCCGCGTGATTCGCCGGGAAAGCGACAAAAGTTCCAGCGGTGGCGTGGCTTGCGTGATCGACAACTATAAATTTGTTCGCGGCGCGTAGTCTGTCGCCGAAGATTTCCGGGGCATTGTCGTTGATTCTGGCGGCGATGCACATAAGAAGGACGGCGGCCATCCGCTGCATATCAAATGCTTAAGATCATCCTCGCAGACAACCAAGCGATCTTCCGCGCGGGCGCAGCAAAAGTGCTGGCAGTGGAGGACGACTTTCGTATCGTCGCGCAGTGCGAAAACACCGAGCGCATGCTGGCGGCGGTTGAAAGCTTCCGCGCCAACGTTCTCATTTTCTCGACCGCGATGCACGTGGACATTCGCGCTCTCGTCGAATTATCGAAGAAGACCAAGACTCGTCTAGTCATCGTGATTGAGAGCAACGATAACAGTGCGCAGTACTTGCAGCTCGGCATCGCCGGCGTGGTCTTCCGCAACGTAAGCGGAACTTCGCTGGTCGAATGCGTCCGCAAAGTGTCGCGCAACGAAACCTGGGTGCAAGACACAGGCGCTGCTGCCGAGGCCACCGAGAACGACATCGTCGGAGCCCGCGTGCGCGACCGCCTCACACCAAAAGAGCTGCGGATCGTCGCTCTGATCGTTCAGGGCTTCAAGAACAAGGAAATCGCCGTCCAGCTCGGAACCACCGAACAAGTGATCAAGAATTATCTGCGGAACGTTTACGACAAGATCGGCGTCTCCGACCGCCTCGAGCTCGCGCTGTTCACTATCCATCACCGGATTCTGAATGAAGCCGCTGCTGCATTGGCGGGAACTGCCAGCAATCAGCTGAGCAATTGAGAAGCGGCAATAAGCGATAGCGATTGACTTGAACGCCGGACTCAAAGTCCGGCGTTTTCTTTTGATGCAGACGTAGCGTCGTAGAGACGCAGCATGCTGCGTCTCTACCTTGCGGCTTGGGACAGATGCCTTCTGTATAATCGCGCAATCCCCGGAGGACTTATTATGCATAGTGGTCCACTTACCATCGAAGTGGTCGACGGCGCTCGCGTTGGTGAGATCGTTCTGCGGCTGGCTGGTCCGCTGGTGCTGGATAACCTTTTTGACTTTCAGAGACTGTGGCGCGCGCAGACGGCGCCCAACATCGTTGTCGATCTCACCCACGTTCCTTACGTGGACTCCTCAGGCATCGGATCGCTAGTCAACATGCACGTCTCGCGCCAGAAAATCGGCGGCGGCATTCAACTCGTTGGTGTTTCAGAGCGAGTGAAAACGGTGCTCGCGGTTACGCGAGTGGACAAAGTGCTGGCTGTGGGCGCATAGGACGACGCAGAACCGGCGCTGCGTAATGAGTAATCCAGGAATGGTATAGGGAAGGGCATCGGCTTCAGCCGTGCCGTCAATCAGTGACGACATCATTCTGGCTTTAGCCGCTGCGGTTTGGTCGGGGTACTGAAGAATTTCTAGTTAGCCTAACTTCCAGCCGTTGTAAGCGAGTTTTACCTCAGCGGCTAAAGCCGATGCACTTCCCTAATGCGCTGAGTTTCTCGGTATCCCAAAGCGTTTCCGTCGGACTTTTTACGAAGGCCTACGCCGCTTTTGGTTCTCCTCGTCACGTTCCTGGCTCTTAAGCAGCTCGTTCACGATGGTGACGAGTTCCTCCGGATTTACCGGCTTTTCCAGATACAGATCAGCGAGTGGCTCGGCGGCCTGAAAGGCCTCGGCTACGTAGCCCGACACCACGACTACAGGCATGCTGGAGTGGTCTTTCGCGGCCTGCACGACGGCGCGGCCGTTGGCATCGCCAAGGCGCCAGTCGGTCACAACCGCGTCATAGGAATTGTGCCGCAGTTTTTCTATGGCGTCGCGCGCTGAAGTGCACGCGGTTACAGAATGGCCGGCGGATTCCAAAATGGCGCGTTTGAGGGTTACAACGTGGGGCTCGTCATCCACGCAGAGGATATTTGCCATAAGGGGGATCCTTGACAGCGTATCGGCGAGCGGAACTAGCGCCGGGTAGCGCCTGTGCAGCTATTCTCAGTCACCCTTTGGAATGTGTCAATTCGAGGCAGGAGCCTTGGGACACACCCCATTGGTACTCTCCTTGGTTGTTACCCTATGCCATAATCGCCTTTTGACCCCGAGGTTCCCATGGCTACCCCCACCGTCCTGACCGAGCAGCTCAAGTATGTCCAGTTCGAAATCGCAAATAACATTGCCCGCATCACCCTGAACCACGCTCCCTACAACGTCCTCACCGTTCCGATGATGACGGAGCTGGCGCAGAGCATCGAGGGCCTGAATGGGCGCGGAGACATTAAGGCGATCCTGGTGAGTTCGGCGCAGAAGACCTTTTCGGCCGGCATTTCGCTGGAGGATTCGCGTCCGGACCGCGTCTTTCAGACCCTGGAGGCCTTCAATCGCGTCTTTGCGGCGATCCGCGAGATCTCGAAGCCACTGATTATGGTCGTGAACGGCCCGGCCATTGGGGCAGGATCGGAGCTGGTGGCCTTCGGCGACATGGTGATCGCCACTCCGCAAGCGAAGTTCGCGCAGCCTGAAGTGAAGCTTGGAGTCTTCCCGCCGTTCGCAGCCGTCATGCTGCCACAGTTGATTGGGCCTAAGAAGACCTACGAACTGATTCTTACGGGCGAGGCTTTGGGAGCCGAAGATGCATTAAGGCTGGGCTTCGTGAACAAGGTCGTTCCCGAAAAGGACTTGGAAAAGACCGTGGATGAAGTGCTTGCCAAGATCAGTGAGTTCAGCGCGCCTGTACTCGAAGTCACAAAGAAGGTAATCGGAAGCTCGATTGGCCTGCCTCTCGACGAAGCCATGAAGAAGTCGCAGAACATCTACCTGAATGAGCTGATGAACCTGCAAGACGTCCAGGAAGGACTGCGCGCCGTGCTGGAGAAGAGAAAGCCGGTTTGGAAGAACAAGTGAGAAGAATCGGGTGATCGGGCCATCGGGTGATCGGGTGAAGTAACACCGGATCAACCTTGGCTTCGAGACAAATAAACGGCGCGCCGGGATCCTCCCGGCGTTTTCATTTCAGCAGAGTGTTAGTCGCTCATTACCGCGACAAATCTAAGAAACTGTCATCCTGAGGCCCGCTGTTGGCCGAAGGATCTCCCGGAATAGGTCGGGCTTTGTTGCTGCTTCCCGGGCTCTTCGGCGAAAACCGTGTTCTTCGTGAGAAAGCCGCACCGGCCGCAATCTAGTCCGAGAAAGCGGGGGGATTCTTCGGCCAACAGCGGGCCTCAGAATGACAGTGCAAGAAAGGAACCCTTAAGCAGCCAGGGTTTCCACTTCACCCGATGACCCGATCACCCGATCACCCGATTTTTCTCTGGCTCGATCCTCGGGTTCCTCTGTCAACAGCGGTTTCCCTTTACGCAGTACATGCTCAAGCCACGCACCCGCGGCTTGTGAGGTGATCACCGCCAGCAGGATCAGAGTTGTATAAAACTGAGCATTGATGATTCCCGCCGCGTAGGCGACGCTGGCCAGCACGATCCCCGGACCACCGCGGGCATTCGTTGCAACCGCAAGGTTCACACAGCTTGGAATCGAGAATCCTGCGAGCTTGGCTCCTGCGAGTACTGAAACCAGCTTGATGAGGCAGGCGACGCCAAGGAATGCAGCCACCATCGTCAGGTTGAAGCTCTTCCCCAGATCGAGTTTGTATCCGACCAGAGCGAAATACAGCGGAACAAAGCATCCAAAAGCCACACCTTTCACTTCATTCAGCGACTGGGTCATGCGCAGCGACTCCCGCGGAATGGCAAATCCTGCGAGAAACGCCGCCAGCACAAGGCTTACGTTCATTGCTGCGGCCAGCGCAACATACGCAAACAACAGCAGAATCAGATAGGCCGTGGTCGAGTGGCGAATGAAGACATTCCACCGCGCTTCGTGCAAGCGTCGTGCTAATCGCGGAAACAGCGCCAGACCTGCGACAAAGTAGATGAGCGTGAGAGAGACTCGCTGCGCGATCACGCTTGTCGGCAGCGCCTTCGACTCCGCCAGAGCTGTGGCTACGGCCAGTACGGCCCACAGCACTACATCTTCCATGACCGCGACGCCAAGAATCAGCTTGGCGAAACGCGTGTGCAGGATGTGCAGGTCATGAAAGATCCGCGAGATCACCGGAATAGAAGTGACCGCCGTGCCAATACCAATCACTAGTACCAGGGCAATTCGATTCTGCGCTGTTCCCATTAAGGCACTAAGGTCCAGACGTGTGCTCAACAGAAGAGCAATCAGGAATGGGAGAGCAGTCCCGACGATGCCAATCCAGGCAATCGGCTTGCGCTCCTCGCGGCGAAACAGTCCCTGCGTCTCCGCGCCGGAGAGAAACATCAGCATCAGCAGGCCGATCCAATAGAGGACATCGAGCGCAGGCTTGGTGAGCGCAGCTTCCGAACCAGCAGAGATGTTGAGCAGGGATGGTCCGGCAAGCAGGCCGCCGAGGATCTCTCCGATCACTCGCGGCTGTCGCAACCTCGTAAACAGGCTGCCAAAGAGGTGCGCAGAGGCAAGAATGACGAGGATGAAGAGAATTAACTGACCAACTGCTGATTCCGGCATTACCTGAGGCCCTGGAAGAATAAACTCAGCGCGAGCAGAGTTCCTGCGCATTCATGAGATGTTCACCACAGCTGCCGTGCTGCCTGGGGGAGGCCTATTCACCACGGAGACACGGAGGCACGGAGAACGGCCGGGATGAAACCACAAAGGACACAAAGGATCACAAAGTAAGAGCCTTTCTTCCCTCCTCTCCTTTGTGATACTTCGTGCCCTTTGTGGTTAGTTCCGCCTTCCTCCGTGTCTCCGTGTCTCCGTGGTGAATAGGGTTCTACTTGGGTGAAAGCCGAGCGCTGACTGCCGAGTGCTCGTTCCCCGTCATCTCCATCGACCAGATTGAGCCTGGCCGCATGTACATACTGGCGCGGTAGAGACCACGGGAGTCGTAGGCCTCTGGCGTACGGAAGAAGTATCCACGATCTTTCCAGACGACGTTGTACACACCTTCCGCAGTCTTAAAGGCCTGATCACGCATTCCCTCGGACAGCATGTGCGACGCAACGCCGAAGGTCGTGCCGGTCCAGACCTCTTCCACCTGCTCGTTCTCATGCAGGATGTCGCCATTGGCGGCAATGCCGTTTACTGCTCCCATGGTTCCATTTTGGAACTTCATCACATTGAAATCAAAGACATGTTGCAGCGCGGAGCGGCGCATCTCTGCCGGCACAATTTCTCCCAGGCCGGTTAGGTTTGCATACCACTGGCCCGCGAGCTGCTCGGCCATGATGTCCGTCTTGTAATCGCTGCCTACGTCGTAGTTGAAATAGGTGCCGTTCCAGAGGTTCTTAACGAACGCAGACTGGGCACGCTTGAACAGATCGTCATACTTCTTGGCGGCCGCGCTGTCGCCGAGTTTGCGCGCAATCTCTGCCGTGGCCCGCAATGCAGCCAGGTACAAGCTGCCGCTGTATGAGCTCTCGCCGCGCGCAACCCAGTTGTCGTAAGTCTGATCCGGGAAACCGCCGTTCTCGATGAGCCCATCGCCGTCCTTGTCGTACTGGCGCAGGTGCTCCATCGCCATTTTCACGGCGTTCCACGTATAGCGCACAAAATCAGTGTCCTTAGAGCCACTGAATACGTAGTCACGCCACACCATCAGGACGTACTTGCTGTTCAGATCGCGCCAGTTCGAGACGTCCTGGTAGTTGTATTGATTGACGTTGACGAATGGATCTTCCGTAGGCGAACCAAGATCATGCGGCGCAGAGCCGGCGGTCTTACGCTGCATAAGTTCGAGTATGTGCTGGTGATCGCGCTTCCATGCCCAGATGTACTCCTGCGGATTGCTCTCCGCGATCGTGTCTGTGTACTGGCGTATCTCCTGCTTCTCAATCTCGGGCCAGAATTTCACCAGCGGGAAAGAGCCATAGAAGCGCACGTCTGATGTGCCGTAGTACTGGTAATCGAAGCATTCGAGGTAACTGAAACTGTCGGCCATCTGCGCCGAGCGATGCTTAGGATTACCGACACCTTCGAGTTCATGTCCCCATAGTGTGCCACCGTCGGCGAGGATGTAGAGTTCGTTAAACAATTCGCCCCGGTACCAGAGCGGCTTAGAGTCGTCATCGATGACAGGCTTTTGCCAGGCGTCGATCTGCCGGCTCCAATCCTGAGCGTTCTCCAGCGCTGCGCGTGCAATCTTCCAGGCGTTGGTTCCCGACGCACCAAAGAACCTTGTGTAGTGGCGCAGCCATTTGCGTCCGCCGCCGAACTCCGCAATAGGCAGGTCCCACGAGAGCGCCATTGGTACAAGCTTCTTCTCGTTTGGTCGCAGCGTGAAGCGCACAGCAATGGCGGCTGCCATAGGCTCTCCTGCACTGGCAAGCTTTGGAGCCGAATTTGGGAGACGTCCGTCGATCGAGAACGGCTTCCACACGTCCTGACCGGATCCATAGGACATCCAATTGGTCATATAAGTGACTTCGACACCGGGGCTCGCGAGAGCTGCGATCGCGAACTGCCCATCCCATTCTTCCTGCACCGCTCCGCTGCGCAGACGATCGAAGACAATCCCCTGCATGTTCCCATTTTGGATCTGCTCGGCCCGGTAAGTATTCGTGTTCTGGTTATTCAAGCCGCCGGCGAAGCCGCGCGTGGAATCGCGAAACCAGCCCACCATATTCGCCCAGGAAAAGAGGATCGATACCGTAACCGGCTTGCTGGTTGGATTCTGCGCATACCAGTTATAGATTGCTACCGGATAGCTGGTTTCCTTGTAGTTGTCGGGAAGCACCGGCGAGAACTGCTCAACCGTCAGCTTGATCGGCAGTTGCGGCGACTGATAGGCGAACCAGGACTTCGGATAGAGCGCGGCGTACTCCCCCGACCCTACGGGATAGCTCCAGTTCCAAGTCGAGAGTTGTCCATTCTGTGGCTTCCCTGTGGCGAGCACCTGAGCGACGGCCTCTCCGCCTTCAGGCTGTGCAAACACGGCAAACTGATTCGCCGGTACATCCTCATACTTGTGCACACCGGCTTTCACGTGCCACCGCTCGTAGTGCCCGCGATAGGAGCGCGAAAATGTTCCCGCTCCGAATCCCCCGACGGGAGCGCCCTGCCAGTAGCCGTCGTCGATGTTGCTGACTTCGGGCTTGTGTCCGCCGGGATTCGCCGGAGGCTGCCCGATAGGAATGCGCCAGGCAGCGTGGGGGATGTTATCGTCCGCGCGGAGAATGACTGATGACACGATTAGAAGAACGCCTACGGCAATTTGATGTTTCTTCATAAATCGATTTAGTAGAGGCGTTGAGAGTGTACTGCTGATTGGAGGGCGTGTAAACGGAGTTGTTCGGGAATGAAGATCGGATTGCGTCGCTGTCGAGAGGGAACCATTAGGAACACCAACTTGTAAAGAACTGTCATCCCTCGCGCCCGAAGGGTACCCACACCCAGAAGTTCCTCATCAGCTCTGTATCTTTCGTTTTCGAGCTGCTGACCTATTTGAGGCGAAATGAATCTAAAATTTCGGAATGCGCAAGTTGTTCGCGATCGGCCTTTTGCTGTTGCTTGCTTTTGCAGGCTGGATCGGCTTCTGCCTGGTGGTTCCCGCTGGACCAACGCAGCAGACATTCGTCGAGTTCAAGGCGGGCTCCTCGGCGCGCCACATCGCGTCTGAGCTAAAGCATGCAGGAATCATCCGCAGCCGTTCGGCCTTTCTGTTACTGCACTTGTTTCGGCATGGATCGCTGAAGGCGGGTGAGTATGAGTTCGACCATCCCGAGAGGCTCACGGAGGTCTATCGTCACATAGCGCGTGGAGACACTTACGCCCGCGTGCTGGTGGTTCCCGAAGGCTACAACATCTTCGACATCGCGACGGCGGTGGAGAAACTCGGAATTGACTCACAACAACACTTCCTGGAGCAAGTCCGATCACAACTCGCTCTGGTGCGCGATATCGATACCCAAGTGCCGACGCTCGAAGGCTATCTCTACCCGGACACATACCGGTTCTCCCGCAAGCAGAAGGCACCCGACGTGGTCGCAGCGATGGTTAAGCGCTTCCGTCAGGAAGCCAACGCGATTGGACTGACTGGTGACGTCCATCGGATCGTGACCATGGCCTCGATCGTGGAGAAGGAAACTGCCGTGCCTGACGAGCGCCCGCTAGTGGCAGGAGTTTTTTACAATCGGCTGGAACAGCATGTAGCGCTGGATACCGACCCCACTGTCATCTACGCTGCACTTCTCGCGAACCGTTACCGCGGAACCATCTACGCCTCTGACCTGCACTATACGTCGCCATACAACACCTATCGCAATCCTGGACTTCCTCCGGGACCCATCTCCAACCCGGGGAAGGAGTCCCTGATCGCCGCGATGCATCCTGCCAAGACTGATTACCTGTACTTTGTAAGCGACAATCAGGGCCACCACCGCTTCGCCAAGACGCTCGAGGAGCATAACAAGAACGTCGCCGCTTACCGGCACGCCGTGGGCGAAGGCGGCTAGAGCTCAGCAGTAAGAGCAAAACCAAAACCAAAAACTCACGCGGATTTTGCGGATGAACGCAGATTTTTTGGGAATGAGGGTTGACTACTTTGTTCCTCCAGGATTCAATTCGTCGAGAAGTCGGCGCGATTGAGGATGTGCGCACCAGTAACGCTTCCTGCTGCACACGTCACTCCAGACATCCCTCAAGAAATCCGCGTGAATCCGCGTGAGCTTTTGGGTTTGTTTTTTTATTCCTCTCGACCACGCGCCAGAATCCCACGTGCGTTCAACACGTCTTATATACTGGGGATTAAATAACATTTCTGTTCTTTCATGCAGATACGATTCGCGGCACGCTCCCTGGGAATCGCAGTACTGGTACTCTCGATCTCCGGTTGCCTGGTCCGCACCCGAACTCTCGATAAGCGGCAAGTCAATACCTCCAATCTGCTGGTTGCCGACCTGCCGCAATTGATCGAGCGCATCAACTCTGAAGCGCGAAAGATCCACTCCATTAGCGCTACCGTCGAGATCGCAACTTCTCTCGGCGGCTCGAAGAAGGGTAAAGTTACCGACATTCAGCAGATCAAGGGCTACATTCTGGAAAAAGATCCAGACATGCTGCACGTAATCGGTTTGCTGCCTATCGTGCGCAGCCGTGCCTTTGACATGGTGAGCGACGGCAAAACCTTTAAGCTCTCGATCCCACCGCTAAATAAGTTCATCGAAGGCCCAGCTGAAGACTCGCCCCAACCCTCCACTAATACCCTTGAGAATCTGCGGCCTCACGTTTTCTTCGATTCCCTCCTGCTGCACGAGATCGGTCCCAACGAGATTGCAGTGTTGGAGCAGGGCACGGATGTAGTGCAAGATTCGAGCAATAAGAAGAAGAGCTGGGAACTGCCAGACTACATCGTGAACGTGATCGTGCACGAAGGAGATACTTGGCGTTTGGAGCGAAAGATCACCTTCTCGCGGATCGACCTAAAGCCTCACCGGCAGATGATTTATGACCGGACCGGTGCGGTGGCTACTGAAGCCGTCTATGATAACTTTGCTGACTTCCAGGGAGTGAACTTCCCCTCACAGATCACGATCAATCGTCCGAAAGAGGAATACTCGATCCACATCACGATCGAGAAGATCGAGGTGAACAAGCCGCTCACCGATGATCAGTTCGTGCTTGCGCAGCCGCCCGGGGCGCAGGTGAAGGTGCTGAAGTAAGTTTTTCTTGCTTCTTGGTTTGTCATTCCGAAGCCGCTGGGGTTGCGGCGAGGAATCTCTACCGATACGAAATGGTAAATTTGCGAACAGAGACTCTCGTAGTCTGAGACTACGTGTCTCGTCTCACTCGAATTCTTGGGTTCTGTAGGGATTCCTCGTCCTGTCGGACTCGGAATGACAACGGCTCAAAACTACTGCGCGTCCTTCCATTCCTCGTACCAAGCCATTTGAATAGCCTCGAGTTTGCCTTCGTTGGACGCAGACGGATCGTCGTTGAACGTAGGCAGTCCAGTGACAAAGCGGTGCAGATCGGTAAAGCGCACCGTCAGCGGATCAGTATCCGGAAACTTTTCTGCAAGCAGAATGCCGATATCTTCAGCATCTTCCCAACCGAGATCAGCAGGCATAAAACCTCAGAGCGTTTTCGAGTTTCAAGTTTCGAGTTTCGGCCAAGCGCGACCGTACCAGTCTCTCATCAGCCATTCGGTTTGAACGGGGCTTTGCCGAAACCTGAAACTTGAAACGCCTTTCCGTTTTTAGTCTTTCGGCGCGTGCCCTTCTGACACGTAGTTCCTGTTCCATTCCGGGATTTCGACGACGATCTCCCCTGGCTTGTCGATTACTGCTTGACAGCCGAGGCGCGAATGCAGCGTGAGTCCCGCGGCCATGTCGAGCCGGTCGGCTTCATCGTCATCCATTTCGGAGAGCAACTCTTCGCCCTTTTGCACGACCACGTGGCACGTAGTGCAGGCACAGTTTCCTCCGCAGGCATGATCGAGGAAGAAGTTGTTGTTCATGGCCACGTCCAGGAGCGACTCGGGCTTGCCGTGGTCGGCATAGGGCAATTGCCCCTTCTCGAACTCGAAGGTCTTATTCGCCGGCATGAAGGTCACGCGAACCGTGTTGGGACCGGGTTCTTCCATCGTGGCGACTCCCTGGCCGCTAGTTTTGTTCTTTTCGTCGGACATAAATCTCGTTTTCCCTCTTATCTCTTGTGCTCGAACTCAGCCGGCGCGATCGGATGCGGCGCAGTCGGACCGGCGCCTAGATCCGAATCTGCGCTGCTCATCGTTTTGCCCTTGATCGCTTCGGATACGGCCGAGTCCATCATGAGTTCGGCAAGATCCATCGTGCCCTCATTCAGTGCGTCAATGGCAGCACGGATCGTCTTGTAATCCTCGCCAGCCTTGGCTTCCTTCAACTCGCGCTCGAGTGCATCGACTCTGCGCTTATCGTCGCCAGTGAGTTGCTGCCAAGCGGGATCGCGGCGACCTTTCTCGAGCGCAAGCAGAATGTTGTCCGCTTCTACGCGTGCTTCTATGACTTGACGTTTGCGGAAGTCCTCCTGAGCGTGGTCGAAGGAGGCAATGATCATGTCTTCAACCTGGCTGTCGGTCAGGCCATAGGTCGGCTTTACCTCGATCTGAGCTTCCTTGCCGCTACGCTGCTCGCGCGCGCTCACGTGCAGAATCCCATTGGCGTCGATCAGAAACTTCACTTCAATGCGCGGCAGTCCCGCTGGCATTGGTGGGATGCCTTTGAGGTCGAAACGCGCCAACGAGCGGCAATCACTCGCTAGTTCTCGCTCCCCTTGCAGAACGTGAATGGCGACGTTGGTCTGTCCTTCAACAGCCGTCGTGAAATGCTCGGTCGCAGACGCCGGGATAGTTGAATTGCGATGGATGATCTTTGCCACAACTCCGCCCATGGCTTCGATGCCAAGCGAGAGCGGTGTGACGTCGAGCAGCAGCATGTCTTCAGTTGCTTTCGAGCCACCCGCGAGTATGTGAGCTTGGACAGCGGCACCCAGCGCGACTACTTCGTCGGGATTCAGCTCAACGTGAGGCTCGCGGCGAAACAGTTCCTTAACCAAGGCGCGCACGCGAGGAATGCGCGTTGAGCCACCAACGAGAACAACCTCGTCGATCTGCTCTGGCTTGATCTTCGCATCTGCGAGCGCCTGCTTAGTCGGAGCAACCGTCTTCTGGATGACCGGCTCAATCAGTTGCTCGAATTGTTCGCGGGTGATCTCGCGCTGATAGCGTTTGCCTCCAGGCAGATCGACATCGAGCTTCGCGCTCCCTTGCGAGGAAAGAGCAATCTTGGCATCAATCACTGACTTGCGTATCGCCTGCACGGCTTCGCCGTTGCGTCGCAAATCGAGCTTCAGGTCTCCAGCGATATCGTCGAGGGCAATTGTGATGAGCAAATTGTCGATGTCATCGCCACCGAGGTGCGTGTCGCCGTTCGTGGCGATTACCTCGAAGATGCCTTCGTGCAGTTTCAGTATGGAAATATCGAAGGTACCGCCGCCGAGATCGTAGACGGCAATGATGCCATCTTTGCCTTTGTCGAGGCCATAGGCCAGCGCCGCAGCGGTAGGCTCGTTTACCAGACGTAGGACCTCGAGTCCGGCGATACGTCCAGCGTCTTTTGTGGCTTGCCGCTGCGCATCGTTGAAATATGCCGGAACAGTGATGACCGCCTTCGTCACCGGTGCGCCAAAATAGCGTTCGGCGTTGGCCTTGAGTTGCAGCAGGATGTACGCGGAGATTTCGGGCGCGGTAAATGTGCGATCGCCCAGCCTAATCCGGAGAGCCTCGCCGGACTGGGTGTGGTCCAGGCGGAAAGGAAATAGCTTCAGTTCTTGCTGCACGTCCTCGGCGCCCCGTCCCATTAGTCGCTTCACCGAGTAGATGGCGCGGTCGGGCGTTTCGATCAGATGTGTGCGCGCGCGATTGCCTACAACGATATGATCGCCGCGCGCGTCCTGCGTCAGTGCAACAACAGACGGCACGAGGTTCGACCCGTCTTCTCCGGGAATGATGACGGGACTCTCGCCTTCCATGTATGCGACCAGGGAGTTGGTGGTACCTAAATCAATTCCGACAATGCGTTCTTCTGGCATTTTGTATCAATAGCCATCAACAAACTTGAACTGTCATCCCTGCTTCGCAGCGTCGCATCTTGTGGCACGTGACTTCTGAGCGGAGTCGGGGATCTGCTGTTTCTTGGTTCATCGGCGAAAGCAGATCCCCCGCGCACAAACGGCGCGAGGGATGACAGTGAAATCTAGGGAACTCGCTACCACCTCGCAGCTCCGGCTAGCTCAATCCCCCAGCGCCTCGTTCACATCCCGTACCAAATTCCTCACATACGACCGCCGATTCAGTAACGCAACCATCTTGTCGCGAACCGCTACCCGATTCGGATCTTCCGCATCGGCTCCGCTGGCGATCACCTGATCCCACTCGTTCCATAGCTTCCGCAAATCGTCGTTCGAGGAAGACAACATGCCTTCAAAGCGCACCTTTGCTGCCTCCAAATCTTTCGCGACCTGCTCATCGCGCTCGCCCGTCTTCTTCCCCATGCGCATCTCTTCGAGCTGCATGTTTAGCTCGAAGACTTCTTCCAGCAGATCGGGCGGCACTACCTGCTGCTTCTCTTTGCCCTGCTTGCGAGCCTCATCGGTTGCGGCTCGCGACTGCTCTTCCAGCTTCACACCTTCGAGTTCCAACAGATACTCGGTGCGCGCAATCGGATCGCGCAAGGTGCGATACGCATCGTTCAGCAGCGAACTCTTCTGCGTACTCCACTGCTGCTCTGCCGACGTGGAACGCGCGTACACATCTGGATGCATACGGCGACTCAGCTTGTAAAACTCCTTCTCCAGCGCGCTCAGGTCGATGTTCAAACGACGTTGCAAGCCGAAGAAGCTGAAGTAGTCGGAATCGGCTGGCGGCTGCAGCTTGCTGCAATGCGGACAGAAGTGCGCCGCCTTCTCAATCTCACGCACACACGACCAACAGGTCTGTGCTGAGAGCGTCTCCGGACTAGGAACAACTGGGTGCATAGCTAAAAACCGATTCACCACGGAGACTCAGAGTCACGGAGAACAGCCAAGGATGAGAGGGTAGATCGTGAACTGATCAGTACCTCTTCTGCAGGATAGCCAAAAGAGCAATTGCAACGCTCTTAGCTCTCCTCCGTGTCTCCGTGCCTCCGTGGTGAAAAAGAGGTCACGCAGAGAACGATGAACCGCAGCCGCACGACTTTGACGAATTGGGATTGATGAAGTTGAAGCCCTGCTTCATCAGCGACTCTTCCCAATCCAGGACCATCCCCGCAAGATAGATAAACGACTTGGGATCGACAAAGACCCGGACACCCTCAAACTCGTACACGCGGTCGCGCTCGCGCGGCTTGCTATCAAAACGAATCTGATAGCTCAGGCCAGAGCACCCGCCGCCCGAAACTCCCAGACGCAGTCCACCCTCTGTCGGCGACACGTTCTCCTTGGTCATCGCCGCGCGGATCTTAGCGAGCGCGCGCTGCGTGATCTGCACGCCCTTGCTGCCGGCGGCAGCATTGTCAGACGTGAGTACCGGACTGTCTATCGTCGTAGCCATTAGTTCCTAAAAGCGTTTCGAGTTTCAAGTTTCGGGTTTCGGCGAAGCCCATTCCGCAGCCGTATCGCTAGGGACTGGCTTTTGCCGAAACTTGAAACTCGAACTTGAAACGCAATTCCGCTTTTACGCTTTCGCTTCCACCGCAACTGCCTCGGCCGCGGACGCATGCTTCTTCTTCCAGTCGCCGATCGCGGCGCGGATCGCGTCTTCTGCCAGCACGGAACAGTGAATCTTTACCGGGGGCAGAGCGAGCTCCTTCACGATGTCGGTGTTCTTGATCGCGAGAGCGTCTTCGACTTTCTTGCCCTTGATCCACTCGGTCGCGAGCGATGAAGAAGCAATGGCCGAGCCGCAGCCGAAGGTCTTGAACTTGGCCTCTTCGATGACCTGCGTGTCAGGATTGACCTTGATCTGCAGGCGCATCACGTCGCCGCATTCCGGAGCTCCCACGAGACCGGTGCCAACATCGTTGCTGCTCTTATCGAGCGTGCCGACGTTGCGGGGGTTGTTGTAGTGGTCGATTACCTTGTCGCTGTATGCCATTTGTTATTTCTCCAAAAAACTCTAGCTACTACATTTTGCGATTTCGTGATTTGGCGATTGAAAATCGCAAAATCACTCAATTCTTCTTAGTGTCCTTCCGTAGCCCACTGGATCTTCTTCAAATCGATGCCTTCTTTCACCATCTCGTACAACGGTGAAAGTTCGCGCAGCTTTTTGACCGTGTCGATCAGCTTCTCCGCTACGTAATCGACCTCAGCTTCGGTGTTGAAGCGGCCGATGCCGAAGCGGATCGAGCTATGGGCGACGTCGTCACCCAGCCCTAACGCCTTCAATACATAAGATGGTTCCAGGGTCGCCGAGGTACAGGCAGATCCGCTGGAGACCGCGATGTCGTTAATGCCCATCAGCAGCGACTCGCCTTCCACATATACGAAGCTCATGTTCAGGTTGCCCGGCAGACGATGCTCCATGGAACCGTTGATGTGAATCTCGTCGAGATTGTCTTCGAGTTTCTTCTTCAGTCGGTCGCGCAGGTACGCGAGACGCTTCGACTCTTCAGCCATCTCGTTCATCGCCAGTTCGCAGGCCTTGCCCAAGCCAACGATGTTCGGCACGTTCAATGTTCCCGAACGCATCCCGCGCTCGTGTCCGCCGCCATCGATCTGGGCGGTAATCTGTACGCGCGGATTCTTGCGCCGGACATACAGTGCGCCAACTCCCTTCGGGCCATAGAGCTTGTGTGCAGTAATCGACATCAAGTCGATGTTGTCCTTAACCACGTTCACCGGAACTTTACCGATGGCCTGTACAGCGTCGGTATGGAACAGCACGCCCTTCTCGTGGCAGAGCTTCCCGATCTCCGCGATCGGTTGAAGTACGCCGATTTCGTTATTGGCGTACATGATGGTCACGAGAATCGTCTTGTCGTCGATCGCACGCTTCAGGTCTTCGAGGTTGATCAGTCCATCGGCGCCTACCGGAAGATAGGTCACGCGATATCCGTTCTTCTCCAGGCGCTTACAGGTATCGAGCACGGCTTTGTGTTCAGTGGCGGCGGTGATGATGTGGTTTCCCTTTTCGCGATACATCTCCGCTACGCCCTTGATCGCAAGGTTGTCGCTCTCGGTCGCGCCAGAGGTAAAGATGATCTCCTTCGCGGTGGCGCCCACCAGCTTTGCGATCTGCTCGCGCGCTGTCTCGACCGCCTGCTCCGCCTCCCATCCGAATTGATGATTGCGGCTTGCCGCGTTGCCGAAATGCTCGGTGTAGTAGGGAAGCATCGCCTGCACTACGCGCGGATCAACCGCCGTGGTGGCGTGATTGTCCATATAGATGGGCAACTTCACCGAAGCATGCGCATTCCCGTTAGTGGTGCTCGCAACTGCCGTTGTACTCATACTCGTCATTTCTCCAAGTCGCTGCGCGGAGCGTCAGCGCAAAGTAACTAATTCCTCTAATTGCGTGCCGGGCGCCTCTGCCGTGTGCCGCCGTCGAGAGTCGCGCATGTCTGAAATCTTGATGTCGTCGAGCAGTGCTCGGATACTTTCGTTTACCTGCCGCAGCGGTTCGCGCACAGTGCAGCATCCGCTCTGCTCACATCCGCCCGTGTCGTAAGGCAGACACGAAGTAATGAACAGCGGGCCGTCGATAGCGCGAATCACTTCCAGCGCGGAAATCTGTCGCGCATCACGAGCCAGCGCGTAGCCGCCGTTGGTTCCGTGATGGGACACCAGCAGCTTCGACTTTGCCAGCTTCTGCAGAATCTTCGCCAGTGCCTCAGCAGGAAGCCGATAAGCCTCAGCAATGTCCTTTGCGCTGCACGAGCCGTTCGGACCTAGCTCTGCCAAGTGCTTCACGGCAATCAATCCGTAATCGGCTTTTTTCGTGAGCTTTAGCATCAGGGGGCACCCTGCGATGTACGACCTTTTCAGTCGTATATCAAGTCTAGCCTTCCGGGCCTTATAAATCAACCGGGTACAGCCAATGGGGTCGCGAGGACACTAAACGGAACTCCAGAGTATTGAGCTGTTTGCCGAGGAATCGGGTGATCGGGTGAAGTAAACCCAAAATCAGGTCATTAGTAGGGATCGAAGCCAAACGGAGAGTCGTATAGCACTAAATAACGAATCGCGAAATTCTTACTTCACCCGATCACCCGATTCTTCCCGAAGCCGTCTCGGCAAGTGACTCCTCATTTGTCTTTCGTGACCTTGTACATTCACCTCTACTCGGTAAACCTTAATCCGCGCTGAAGCGATTAAGCATTCCCTTGGATTGTGGTTTCTGCTCAGCAGCGTAACCTCGAAAAACGATGAAGTTTTCCGCCAGAATGTCCGCCACCGGATGTGCCGCGATTGCGTTGGCGCTCTCGCTGCCGGCATTTGCTGGCGGAGACTTCGATCGTCCTGAAGTCACGCGCACCGTGCGCACACCTCGGGCTCCCGAGCCGACATTTAAAATCGAGTCGGGCATCGACGGGGATGTCTTCCCCGCTTTTGCGAACTATGCGTCTCTTCAGCGTCCCGATCAGCGAAAGTGGGGAGTCGTTTCGATCAAAGTTTCCAACGCAGCTGACACCGAGCAGCGCTATCGCATCGCTGTCCGTGTACCCGGTTGGAGCGACGAGGAAATCCAGATTGTCGGCGTTCCCGCTGGAGCAGCGCGCAACTTCACATTCGCTCCAACATTCCTCCCCCGTCTTTATCAGAACCGCGAAATCACTGCCGCGACCGCGCAGGTAAAGGTCACGGACGTAGCTGGCGATCCGATTTACAGCACTACTGTTCCAGTCCGCATGCGCGCCGTGGAAGACATGTTTTGGGGCAAGGGATTCAAGTATGCGCAGTTCATCGCCTCATGGGTAACGCCGCACGATGCGCGAGTGGAACAAGTCCTGAGCCGAGCCAAGGAGCTTATGCCTGGACGCCGTCTTCCGGGCTATGAAGAGTGGAAAGATACTGCCGGTCAGGAGCGCGAGACACGACTCCAGGCACGCGCCATCTACACTGCCCTGCAAAAGCAGAGGTTGTCTTACGTGAAGAGTTCCCTGACCTTCGGCGCAAATACAGCGGTAAGCGAGCGGATCCGCACCCCCCGCGAGAGTATCGCTGCCAGTTCGGCGAACTGTATCGATGCTGCTGTGCTTTTTGCCTCAGCGTTTGAGAACCTTGGCATGGAACCGGTCATCGTCCTTGTCCCCGGACACGCCTATGTTGGCGTAAAGTCCGCCGAGAATGCCGATAAGCATCTGTACATAGACGTTGCCCTTACAGGGCGCTTCCCCTTCGACGACGCCGTACGCAGCGCTGAGCGCGGCCTGGCCCGGTTCCCTGAAACGCAGATCACGCAGATCGGCATCAGCGACGCTCGGCGCGCCGGAATCTATCCAATCCCACAACTACCGTAGTTTTAATCCCGCCTCCCAAGCCTCATTCTCACAACTTTTTACGTCGGCACAGATCAGAATGCTTTGAGGCTACCTACGTAGTCTCATATAATTGTGAATTCCTCCACGATTTCATACCGGTAGTAGAGGGGCTTCTTATTTTTATTTGCCAGCAAACAGCGGACAGGTCCGTCGGCTGTCGCCGATTCAACCTGTTTCGCACGCTTCGTCTGGTTCTTTTGCCAGTTGCTCTCATCATTCCATCCCTCAACCTGTTTGCGCAGCAGACGCTCGTCGAGGAGGTGCTGATCCACGGGAACCGCCGCATTCCTGCGGAGACCGTAAGGGCACGCATATTCACCCGCGCTGGCGATGTCTACGATCCGCAGGCTCTTGAGAGAGACTTCAACTCGCTCTGGAATACCGGCTACTACGACGACCTTCGCTTTGAACGGCAAGACACTCCTAAGGGCGTCATCATTCACATCTACGTCACGGAGAAGCCGACAATCCGTGAGATCAAGTACACGGGCTTGAGCTCCGTTTCGCAAAGCGACGTACTCGACCGCTTTAAAAAGGAAAAAGTCGGGCTTTCTCAGGAAAGCCAATACGATCCAACCAAGGTGAAAAAAGCTGAGGTTGTGCTGAAGAACCTCTTGGGGGAGCACGGGCGCCAGTTCGCTACCATCCGCACCGAAGTACACAAGATTCCCCCGGCAGCGATCAGTGTCGACTTTGTGATCAAAGAAGGACCGAAGGTTAAGGTCGGCAACATAAAATTCGACGGTAATCACAAGGTCCCGAGCCGCGAGTTAAGAGCGTCGATGAAGAACAGTAAGCCCATCGGCATTCCGCACTCCATCATTCTGGAAAATCTGTTCGCCCGGACATACGACGCCAGCAAGCTCGACGAAGACGCAGAACGCGTCCGCTTCTTCTATCAGACGAAGGGATATTTCAAGGTTCTGGTAGATGACCCGAAGACTAAGATTCGCGACACGAACCCAGGATTCCCTTACCTCTTCCGCAAAGGGGGAAAGGTTGTCGACATACTCGTGCCCATCCAGGAAGGCGATAGATACCGTCTAGGCACGATCACCTTCAAGGGCGGCAAGGCCATTACAAACTACAAGGCGCTGCGCCCCCAGTTTCCAATCAAGGATGGCGATATCTTCAACCGCGAATTGATCGCCAAAGGTCTCGAAAACCTTCGCAAGGCTTATGGCGAACTCGGATACATCAACTTCAGCGCGGTTCCAGAAACCACCATCGACGAGGACAAGAAGATGGTTTCGCTCGACGTGGATCTCGACGAAGGCAAGCAATTCTTCGTGCGTCGCATCGAGTTCGAGGGCAACACCACCACTCGCGATAAGGTGATACGCCGTGAACTGGCTCTGGAAGAAGGGAACGTCTACAACAGCCGGTACTGGGAACTCAGTCTACTGCGCTTGAACCAGCTCAACTATTTCGAGCCGCTGAAGGTGGAGCAGGATTCAATAGCGAAGCAGAACGTCCAGGATGGAACGGTCGATCTGACGCTGAAAGTGAAGGAGAAGGGCAAGAACAGCATTGGCCTTCAGGGTGGAGTGAGCGGACTCGCAGGGTCATTCATCGGAATCAACTACGAGACCAACAACTTCCTTGGACTAGGCGAGACGCTCACCGTATCGGCCAACGTTGGCAACTTACAAAAAAGTATTCTCTTTGGATTTACTGAACCCTACGCATTCGATCGTCCTCTGCAGCTTGGTTTTACGGTTTATACCAGCCGCTACGACTACAACGCCGCCAAGAACTACTCAGTTCTCACCGGCACCAATCTGAACCTTCCAACCGACGTTTTGAACACGCTGCAGAACTTCAGCCAGTCGCAGACTGGCTTCACCGTTTCTTCCAGCTACCCGATCAGGCGCTCGTTTAAGCGAGTCGGACTCTCTTACTCGTATCAGCGTTCCAGCGTGACGACTTTCAGCACGGCTTCGCAGCAGTACTTCGAAGCCATCAACTTCGATGGCGTGAGTGGCCCGAATTCACTCAAGGGCATCATCACCAGCAAGCTCACTCCGAGCTTTACTTTCAACACGATCGACAGCCCTTATCAGCCACATCGTGGAACGAGCCTCTTTCTTGGGGGCGAGTTCGCGGGCGTAGGCGGCAACGTCAATACAATTCGTCCAATCGCCGAATACAAGCACTGGATTCCGATGAATAAAGGCCGTAATTCATTGGGGTTCCGCGTAACCGGCTCGTTCATCACCGGATATGCAGGGAAGTCGGCCCCCCCGTACGAGCGTTTCTACATGGGAGGCGAGAACGATCTTCGCGGCTTTGATATCCGGACCGTCACCCCGTACGTATTTATCGCGAATCGCGTGAACGTCCCGCTGCAAAATCCAGATGGCAGCTTCGTGCCTGTGGATCCGACGAACCCACGCCGAGGTGTTGTTCAAATTCCAATCCCGGCATCGACGATTATTTATGCGGGCGGCGACACGAGCCTAAATTCCAACGTCGAGTACCGCGTTCCGATTGTGCCCCACGTCACGCTGGCAGCTTTCAACGACTTCGGCATGAACTTCATCGCGCTGCCGAACCAGTTGAAGCTCACTCCAGAGAATCTGGCAAACCTGAACGGAACGCCGTTCGGATGCCCGAGCCTCGATGCCAGCTTCACCTGCCAGGGCACAAAAACGGTTAACTTCTCGCCGACACTGACTCCGATCCCGGGAACTAACTACACTCCGCGGATGTCTACGGGCATGGAGCTGCAGGTGTTGCTGCCGATCGTAAATGCGCCGTTCCGCATTTATTACGCGTATAACCCGCTGATCCTTGACTCCCATATACCCACGAAATCTCCTATCACGCGCGACATGTTCCCGGCGGGTGCAGCAGGCGATTTCACCTACCAACAATCGCTCATTATTTACGGAAGTACCTATGTGCTGCGAGAGCCGAGAAAGACTTTCCGGTTCACGGTCAGCACGACGTTCTGAAGAGTCAGTTTCTGAATAGTCGGTTGCAGCAGCAACTATCCCGAATCGGATCCTCGTCTTTGCCCACCTGATCACCCCTGGGCCCTCGTGCGCCGCAAAAAACTAAAGCCGGGAGTCTAAGACTCCCGGCTTGAAAATATCTTGCTCGACTTCAATCAGAAGTCGTGAAAGTCCAGTTCTCGCGGCTCGCCATTTTCGTCAAACAAGTCGGCGGGGTTCTGAGCGTCCACATCGGCGGCGGCCTTGGGTTCCAGCTTACGTTCGGCCTTTTTCTTTGCCTTCTCTGCCTGGCGTTCTCGCCGGGCACGTTCTCTTTCACGCTTTTTGAATGTCTGGCTTACGGCCATGAAAATAGTCCCTCCAATTCAATGAAAATGCGGCACAACCCCAAAAAACTCCCGCGCCGCGAAACAATCATTTACCTGGAAGAGGGCTTAGATGGCTGCATAGCGTTGCAGCACCTCTCCAGGTAACCTCACCATTTTAGACCCAGGCCTCACTGGTACGGGCATTCCCTCCACCAGCACAGGCCCTGAACGCTCCTCGAGGGCTAGTTCTTCGTCGACGCGCATTCGCTCTATCTTCAGTCCAAGTGTGCGTTCGATGGCACGGAATTCGGTACGATCCTGGTGACTCACGAAAACGGATGCAGTTCCCGTGGCGCCAATGCGACCCGTACGGCCAACCCGGTGGATCAAGTCTTCGGCGAGCTGGGGCAGCTCGTAGTTGATGACATGTGCGACTGCGTCCACGTGAATGCCGCGAGACGCTACATCAGTGGCGACCAGAATAGGAACGGTCCCATTTTGGAAATCAGCCAGCGCTGCATTCCGTTGCGACTGGGAGCGATCGCCGTGCAGCATACCCGCGTCAAAACCCGCTTTTCGGAGTTGACGCGTAAGCCGGTCAGCACCGCGCTTGGTGCGAACGAACACGAGACAACGGCCATCCTCGTCGTTCAACAATCGCTGCAACAGGGCAAGGCGCTGGTTGGAAGCCACCTCAAATGCCTGCAACCTAACGCTATCCACTGGCTTAGAGGTCGAACCGAAGGCTATGCGCTGAGGATTGTGCACGAAATCGCTGACGATGTGTGCAACCGCCGGATCGAGCGTCGCCGAGAAGCAAAGGGTCTGGCGAGTCTTGGGAAGGGTATCGGTAATGCGTCGAATCGCCGGCAAAAAGCCCATGTCGAGCATGCGATCAGCTTCGTCCAGCACCAGCACCTGGGTCTTGTCCAGCTTCGCCAAGTTGCGGCGGAGGAAATCCTCCAGCCTGCCGGGTGTGGCAATCACAAGCTGTGCGGTTTTGAGAGCCGCAATCTGTTGACGCTCGGAAGCGCCGCCGACCACAAGAGCAGCCTTGCGCAGCTTTTTGCCGCGCAACTGATCAAATTGCTGTTCCACTTGAGCGGCCAGTTCCCGAGTCGGGACTAATACCAGCGCTTGAATGCCGGCATCCCTAATTTGGAGCAACCGTTGCGCTACAGGAATCAGGAATGCGAGCGTCTTTCCGGTTCCAGTCTGCGCTGTGGCGAGAAGGTCTTTGCCGCTCAATGCGGCCGGAATCGCGCTGCCTTGTACGGGGGTCGGAGTGTGAAAGTTGTTGGTTGAGAGTTGCTCCTGCAGATACTGCGTGATAGGGAGCTCAGAAAATTGTTGAATCAATAGGTCTTCTTTCTTCAGAGTACAGGGTCAAGGGCGGGCACAGAGGCTCCAGCGTCCTCGACATGGATCACTTCTGCCGGAGAAATCGGGGCAGATTGTGTGCTGATGGCTTCAAGAGCCTGGTTAATAGTTAGATGCATGCCCTGGGAATTTCGGACCATGGTTCGGGCTGAAGATGAGGCGAGATGACAAAGCTCAAAACGGTTTGCAACCTTGTCGTTGGCGCGAAACACAAGCTCGGAACGCATGGCGGCTCCTTGGCGGCACAACGTGCAGCCGGAGGAATTGCTCCCTCCGGCCTGAAAATGTGGTGGGATGCTGAATTAGAGGGCGCGAACTTCTTCTGCCTGCAGACCCTTCTGACCCTTGGTCACCTTGAACTCCACACGCTGTCCTTCGGCCAGACTGCGGAAGCCGTTGGCCTGGATGGCGGAGTGATGGACGAAAACGTCCTCACCGCTCTCGCGCTGGATGAAACCAAAACCTTTGGCATCGTTAAACCACTTCACTGTTCCTTGTTCCATATTGTAGATACACTTCTTTCGTTGTTGTTAATTTTTACGTTGAATTGAGGCGGATGTTACAACTGGCAGGAACTGCGTTTCAGGCGGGACCTTGCTCAACGTCCGTGTCGAATTGAACGTGACCACAGTATAGCACAGTCGGATGCGACGGTCTGAAGGTAATTCCTGTCTCAGAAACGTATACGGCGAGCCACCACAACGGAGCTTCACAAAATCTCCCTATTGAATCGAACGCGCCAGAATGTTCTGGAACGATCGTGCAAGCCGGCGCTCGAGTGCAGCACCCTTCTCGGGAAGCACGAGCTTACTCAAAAACCCTTCGTTGCGCTTATATAGAAGCACTTCCGAGCGCTTGGCGCGGGTCTTGTAGAAAGCTAAAACATCGGCATCCAAAGTAACGACGTGAAACATGGCGGTTCTCTCCTTACGAAATCGGTGATACCTAGGGGCAGAGCATCAGGCCCGCGATAGCGTTCTGCCTAAACCCCACCCGGCTGAAGAGCGAGCTCTTGGCTTCCCTTGGCGGCGTGCTTACGTCTGCAATTTGTGTGTTGAGTAGTTCGCTTCGGCAGTGATCGAGGGTTGCCATAGCCTGCCATACGTCCACGGAGCCGCGCATGGTCTTGCCAGGTCCTCCAACCACTCGAGTTGAAAAGATGTAGAACGAGGCGTGTTGCAGAATCCGCATTGCGTCCACAGCCGTCATTGCTGTCCTCCTGCCTATGCCTCTCCAACGCTTGCAATCGAATAGACCGGGTAATGCGAGGCCTACGGGGGAGAAGAGCACGAATGCGGCCAGGGGCTAAGCCGCAGCGAAAGCCTTTAGGTTCTACCAGATACCGGGCTTATGTATTGATTGGAAGTGTCCTGTTTTTGGACACTATTCCAGCTTTTGGACAAAGGGGGGCAAGAAAAACGGAGCGTCCGGGCGCCCGGCGTTCCGTGTAGCAGTTGTAGGTGTTTGTCTTCTAGGTCGGACTGATTTGCCGCGCGTTAAGAAGTCAGCGTTCTAGCTGCTCTTGACCACCCTGCCGTCCGCAACCTCACCCAGAAGGTTATAGAGGGTCGAACGGCTGATTCCGAGAATCTCCGCCGCACGCAGCTTGTTTCCTCCAACCATCTCCAGCACACGTCGTACGTGGCTGCGCTCGACCTCCTCCAGCGACATCATCGACGAATCCAAGTCGGGCCCGTCCTGGCGCAGTAACTCGGAGGGCAGATGGCAAGTATCAATCATCGGTCCATCGGACATCATGCAAGCATTCCCTATGACATTTTCCAGCTCGCGAATATTTCCCGGCCAGTAATATCGCGACAGAACATTCTGCGCCCGGCGGCTGATGCCACCTATGTTCTTGCCGTACTCCTTTGCAAACTTCTCGACAAAGTGCCGTTGCAATAGCGGTAGATCCTCCCTGCGTTCTGCAAGCGCAGGTAGTTTGATATCGACAACCGAGAGCCGGTAATAGAGATCTTCGCGAAAGCGCTTCTCCCGAACTTCGTGTTTCAGATCTCTATTCGTTGCTGTCACGATTCGTACATCGAGTTTTCGGGCCAGCGGCGAACCGACTCGCTGAATTTCGTGCGACTGCAGAACGCGAAGCAGTTTGGCCTGGAGGTTCTGCGGTGTCTCGCCGATCTCATCCAGAAAGATGGTGCCTCCATTGGCGTGCTCGAATAGGCCGAGCTTGTCCTGGTTGGCTCCGGTAAAGGCTCCTTTTACGTATCCAAACCATTCGCTCTCGGCGAGACTCTCAGGAACGCCGGCGCAATTGCAAACCACAAAGGGGCCATTCGCAACCGGCGACATCTGGTGCAGGGCACGAGCCACCAATTCCTTTCCGGTTCCAGACGGTCCACTCACGAGAACGGTGCGGAAGTGCGGGGCGATGCGTCGCAGCGTGGAAAAAACCTCAAGCATGCGCGGACTGCGTGCGACCATTCCCTGGAACTTGAAGGATGAGACGAGTTCTCCATCCAACTGGAAGGTCTCGCGCTTGAGCTGCATTTCCTCGATCCATTTGCTGACGCGAGCTCGGAGATTTGCTATTGAAATGGGCTTCGTAAGATAGTCGGCGGCTCCCTTTTGGATTGCTTCTACTGCTGAAGTTGTAGAGTAGTCGCCGGTAAGCAGAAATACCTCTATAGCGGGATCAAAGTTGACCACCATCTCCAGGAGCTGCATGCCACTCAGCTTAGGCATATTGAGATCGAGGAAAACGATCTGGGGACGGTTCTGTTTGATCAGGCTAAGACCAGCTTCGGGATCCGTGGCGGTCAACACACGCACACCCATGTCGCTCAAGGCATCCGTTAGCAGATCAAGGGTTCCCTGCTCATCGTCGACCACCACGATAAGCGGCTTGCGGGCTTCAGCTGCGGTTTTCAGGAACTCCCCCTGGGGACGCCACTCTGAATCAGGTGGTTGCAACGTCTCTTGGGCAGATAAGACGCCGGAATCATTATAGTCGGCTCTTGAGCGGTGTCGACTCATAACATAGTCATAAATTTACCAAATTGGGACACTTTCCAGCGCTTCCAAGTTACCTTTGTTCCAAAGTGGATTTATGAGATAGCGAAGGACCAATGACCCTCAAACCCAGCCGCGAAGAATGGCGGCACGCTCTAGGCGGTCCGGTTCTTGTTATCACAGGAGCCGGGCTCTCTGCCGATAGCGGGCTGCATACCTTCCGCGGTACTGGGGGTTTATGGAGAAATTACAATCCGATCTCGCTTGCCACCCCAGAAGCCTTTGCAAGAGATCCCAAGCTGGTCTGGGAGTGGTATCAATGGCGCAGAGATGAGGCGACTAAGGCGGCGCCCAATGCGGGCCATTTGGCTCTAGCCGAGCTCGCCACTCGCAATCACGACTGCCTGATTGTGACTCAAAATGTCGATGACCTGCATGAACGCGCGGGAACGCCCTCCGAGCGATTGGTTCACGTGCACGGTGACTTGTTCTTCAATCGCTGCACGAGCTGTAGCTATATTGACCGCGAACACATTTCTACCGCAGAACTGCCGCCACGATGCCCGCACTGCCAAGAGTCTCCCCTGCGACCAGGTGTGGTTTGGTTCGGTGAAATGCTCGACCGGAAAGTCCTCAGTCGGATCGACGATTTCGTTCGCCGCGTCGAATGTGGCTTGGTGCTGGTAGTGGGAACAACCGCTACCTTTCATTACATAATCGATTGGGCTCTGGGCGCCAAACGTTCCGGCGGCATTCTGGTCGAAATCAATCCTGAGGAAACTGAGCTCTCGGCTAGTGCTGATGTCGTGTACCGCAAACGCGCGGCGGAAGTCTTGCCGGAGATGTTGAGACTGTCATCCTGAGCCCCTCTTTTGGGCGAAGGATCTCCCGGAATGCCTCGAGCAAACTTGCTATCGCACGGCATTTTGGCCCAGAGTCTCCACGTTCTCGTGAAAGAGCCGCACTGACTGCAATTGCGTCTGAAGCATCGCGGGAGATCCTTCGCCCAAAAGAGGGGCTCAGGATGACAGTCCTTACGTTTCTACAAAAGGCGTCATAGCTAGCAGCTTCGGGCCTGAGAAGCCAGCAGCTTCTTCCTGATAAACTTCTATCAAGCCCAATACGTATACGCTCCTGATGCCTCAACCCAGATCCAAAGCTGACGCCATTCTTGCCGAACGCGAACTTAATTCCATGGCCATCATTGCACCAATTGCAGGATGGCTCATTCCCGGAGCCGGCCATCTGATCCAGCGGCGGTGGATTCGTGGCCTGCTGCTCTTCGTCTCGGTTTTCGCCATGTTTGTACTCGGCGTGCTGATGGAGGGGAAAGTCTACGGTCTGAACGGCGGCGACCTTCTTGACATGCTCGGCTTCGTCGGTGACCTTGGCTCCGGCAGCCTTTATTTCGTGACCCGCATGATGGACTGGGGCAGGGGAGCCATCCAACTCGCTTCTGCCGATTACGGAACTAAGTTCATCATCGTCTCCGGGTTGCTGAACGTGATGAGCGCGGTGGACGCCTACGACATCGCGATCGGGAAGAAGGAATAACCATGCAGGTCTCACACTTCAGCGCCGCGATTATCTTTGCCTTCTTCGCTTCCATCGTCTTCGGCATCACCCAGCGCACCGCTCCTCGCGACATGGTCCTCTACGGCGCCAAATGCTTCGCGTTCTTCGCAGCAGGAACCCTCCTCGCCAGTTGGGCAATGTGGGTAATCAAGCACTGAGCGCTGGGAACTACGGCGAAACTTTCCCCACCATTGTCATCCTGAGCCCTCCTTTGGCGAAGGATGACAGAATGAAGTCCTTCCTACCAACTCCGTTTTTCAAACTCCCCGAACCCGGCGTCAAGATCAGCCAATAACTTCGACTTCAACGGTGCCTCCGCAAAACTGTAGGTAATCGAGTCGCGCACGATTTTCTTTAGCTCTGCATACGTCAATCCATAACCTTCCACGGCTCGCAGATATTCATGCGTCATATCGGAGCGCGAGACGCCCTCGTCGTCAGTGGCGATCACAACCGGTGCGCCGTACTTGCGGTACACAGGGAAGGGGTGGCGGTTGCCTCTAACTCCCAGAATCAAGTCGTTGCTGGTGAGACAGATCTCCACCGCGATTCGTTTCTGCGCCATTTCGCGAAGCAGCTCGAGTGGGCGGTCCTCCTGCATTACGTCAACGCCGTGACCAATGCGCTGCGCGTGACCAATCTCGATCGCTTCGCGAATATGTGAACGCAATCCACTTGGCGGTACTTGTCCAGGCCCAATTTCCCCTGCATGCTCGGTAAGGTGCACATCAGGATAGAGCTTGTGAAAGTAATCGAAGATCTTCATGTGCAGGCTGTAGTCATGCATCGACGTATAGCCGTCTTCGGGCATCACGGGATTCACGGCAACAAATCGTGGATCGGCTTTCACCACGGCGAAGCCTGTCATGATCTCGGCAAAGACCTGCTCCCGCGGCGTGCCACGATACACCTCGTAGATGTAGCGGATCGTAACCTTGCAGCCGGGATCGACATGAGCGGCATTGTGACACGCAAGTAGGCGATCTTTTTCAGCTTCAGCGTCGTTGAGGATCTTCAAGACACCTGCCACTGCGCTCTGGATGCCGGCGGCGTTGAGCTTGTCGCGCTGCTCGTCGAAATTATCTGACCAGCCCGTTTTGGAACCGATGGCGCCCGAGTTCCGGTCGAATCCGACCGTCATCTCCAGATAAGACTCGTTCTGGTGTCCCGCCCGCGATGCCACTTCAGCAAGAGTTTCGCCAGTGTGAGCATTCGCTACTGCAACGAATTTTCCAAAGGTTTGAAAAAAGTGATCCTCGGCCGACTCCGAGAGCCCAGGCATGGAATAGGGAACGAAGTCGCGCATGGAGAGCGCGTCGATCATCAGGCGATAGAGCGTCGCATCGGTCGTTACTCGTTCCGCCGGCACGGTATTCCGACCCTCATCGCACGGCGGCTGGGCAAACGTGAGTTGCTTTTGATCGATGCACAGCTTGTCTGCGATCGCGTACTGCAGATAACTCTCGGCATAAATCGCGCCGATCAGGTGATTGTGAAGGTCTCCCCCTTTGGGCATCTCTCGCAGAAAGGCTTCGAGCAGAGGAGGACTCTTACGAATCGATTCCAAGTAGTTAGAAGCTCGCTGCTCTGGAAACTGAGCAAGGGCTAGTGTGGAAAAAACAATCAAGAGACAAAGGCAGGAGATTGTTTGGGACATAAGAATCGCAAAGCATAACACCAAGGAAGAATCGGGTGATCGGGTGAGGTAACAGCCAGCACGTCTCCAACAATGTCATCCTGAGCCCTTCTTTTGGGCGAAGGATCTCCCGAAATGCATCGAACTTGATTGCGGTGACGTGGCATTTTGGCCAACAATGCCGGTGTTCTCGTGAAGAAGCCATACCGGCTGCAACTACGTTTGAGATATTGCGGGAGGTCCTTCGCCCAAAAGCAGGGCTCAGGATGACAGCGAGAAGAAGGGCGCGAGAGATCATAGTTTCTTGCCGCCGTAGGCTTGTGATTCCTGCGCCTTCGGCTGTTACTTCACCCGATCACCCGATCACCCGATTCTTCGCCGAGCGGCCACCTCAGCCTGCAAAACAAAAGCCTCCCGAATCGGGAGGCTTTGTCTTTTAATTTGCTGAGTTTTTATTTGGGGTTTGAGCTGCCAGCGTCGCCGGTGCTCGAGCCCGTATCAGTGGTGCTCTTCTTATGCTTCTTGTGATGCTTCTTGCCGCTTGTGGTTTTGGTGGTGCTGCTTTGGTCACCGGAGGTTGTTTGTCCCGAAGACGCAGTGCTTCCGCTTGTTCCGCTCTGTCCTGACGAACTGGTGTCCTGAGCAAAGCTCAGCGAAGCTGTCAGCGCCAGCGCAAATACCATTGTCAATAGTTTTTTCACTTTGTTCCTCTCCTCTTGGGGGTTTATTAGAGATAAAACCGAGTGACGCAATCTCTGAGCAAGTATTGTAGTCAAAACCGGATGCTTGCACACGTCGCGGCACAGAATGGTCGAGGTTCGTTCTGTGGAACGTTCGCGTGCGATACCATTCCAGCGAATGAGTACTGCGGACGTGAGCTCCAAATCCTCGCCCATCATTGAGTTCCGCGAAGTTGGCTACAGCCTCGGAGACCAGAGTTTGCTTCAGGACATCAGCTTCTCTGTTTCCGAAGGAGAAACACTGATTCTGCTCGGACGAAGCGGGGCCGGAAAGACCACGGCTTTGAAACTCATCAATCGGCTGCTGACGCCAACGTATGGCGTAATCAAGGTCAGAGGCCGAAGTACGACATCCTGGGATCCGATTTCGCTGCGCCGCTCGATTGGGTGGGTCATTCAAGAGTCGGGCCTGTTCCCACACTATTCAGTAGCAGGCAATATCGCGGTCGTACCAAAGCTCGAGCAATGGCCCGACAATCGCATACATGCGCGGGTCTCCGAGCTCATGCAACTAGTTGGGCTCGAACCGAATCTGCGAGAGCGCTATCCACACCAACTCTCCGGTGGACAGCGGCAGCGCGTCGGAGTCGCTCGTGCATTGGCCGCCGATCCCAGCATTCTGCTTATGGATGAGCCCTTCGGAGCGCTCGACCCGCTCACGCGCGCAGAGTTACAGAAGGAGTTCCTCGACTTGCAACGCCGTCTTCGCAAAACGGTCGTGATGGTCACACATGATCTTCGTGAAGCGCTGCTGCTCGGTACGCGCATCGCGTTATTCGATTCCGGCAAGCTTGTCGGTACCTTCACAAGTCGCGAATTCGCAAATTCCCAGGACGAGCGCGTGCGAGAGTATGTGAATCCGTTCCGCGAGGCGGCGTTGCCGATCTGACATGCTCGACTTCCTTCTCAAGAATCGCGGTCAGATCGCCTCATTGACGCTCGAACACCTTTGGCTCGTGGGGATTGCGATGGTTATCGCGGTGGCGATTGGTGTCCCTCTTGGAATTCTCGTGAGCCGAAGCGCGTGGCTGAGAAAGCCGGTCCTCGGCGGCACGAGTGTCCTGCAGACGATTCCCAGTTTGGCACTCTTTGGTTTTCTGCTGCCGGCGCCGTGGCTTGGAGCCCGCGCCGACCGATTGGCCATTGCCGCCCTTGTTCTCTACGCGTTGCTGCCAATTGTCCGCAACACCTACACGGGGATCATGGCCATCGATCCAGCAGTAAAAGAAGCGGCCGTTGGAATGGGCATGACTGATAACGAACTCCTGACGCGCGTGGAGCTCCCGCTCAGCGCGCCGTTCATGCTCGCTGGAATCCGCATCGCGACCGTAACCGCAGTAGGCGTGGCGACCATTGCGGCTGCCGTCGGAGCGGGAGGGTTAGGCGAACTGATATTTCGCGGCGTGGCCATGGTCAACAATCAACTGATTCTTGCGGGAGCCATTCCGGCAGCGTTGCTGGCGATCGTAGCCGATGTTGTACTCGGAGCGGTTGAAAATCGCTTGCGCGTGCCCCGAAAATGAGAAGTCATCGCAGCTCACGCTGCGTGGTAGAGACGCGGCATGCTGCGTCCCTACGGAACCGCTTGCACCAACAACGCTGTCATCCTGAGGCCCGATGTCGGCCGAAGGATCTCCCGAAATGCGTCAGACTCCTGCGGCGCCCGTACGGCTCTTGGGCAAGAAATGTGGCGCTAGCAGCCTTAGTCACAGCGCTGCTAGTCTCCACAACAGGCTGCCGCCCATCACATTCGGGGCGCATCGTCGTCGGCTCAAAGAACTTCAGCGAGCAGGTAGTCCTCGCGGAATTAATGGCACAGCACATCGAAGCCCGACTGCATGTTCCAGTCGAGCGGCGATTCTATCTGGCAGGCAGCTACATCGCTCATCAAGCCGTGTTGGCGGACCGCATCGACGTTTATCCCGAATACACGGGTACGGCACTCACTGCGATACTCAAGCGACCGCCAAATTGGGACCCAAACCTCGTTTTCAACGAGGTACGTGAGCAGTACAAGAAGCAGTTTCACCTCACGGTCATTTCGCCATTCGGATTCAACAACTCATTCGCGATGGTTATGCGTGGGGGCGATGCGCGCAGGCTTGGCGTATCCAAGCTGTCGCAGGCCAAAGCCTACTCATCGCAGTGGACATTTGGATGTGGCTACGAGTTTCTCGAGCGTCCGGATGGGTACGAGGGATTCGTGCGACGCTATGGACTTACCTTCGCCGGCAAACCGCGTGTGATGGACCTGGGCCTGCTGTATCGCGCGCTCAAGGACCATCAGCTTGACCTGGCCGCCGGCAATGGCACCGATGGTGTAATCGCCGCCCTCGACATGACGGTGCTCGAAGACGACCTGCATTACTTCCCGCCCTACGAAGCGATGCCTGTTGTAAACGACGAGGCGCTCCGCCGCTTCCCACAGCTAGCATCCACGCTGAAGGAACTCGCCAACACCATCTCGGACGACGAGATGCGGCGGCTGAATTACGCAGTCGATGGCGAGCACCGCGATGTGGTGGACGTGGTGAAAGAGTTTCGAGAGAAAAAAGGACTGTAAAGAATCAGGGAAGAGTCGGGTGATCGGGTGAAGTAAAGACAGACGAGTAAGGAACGAGGAAGTGCCCCGTTCGTTCGGCAGTTACTTCACCCGATCACCCGATGGCCCGATCACCCGATTCCCCCCGTAGCGTCCTCTATAATTCCCTCTCTCCATGATCACTCGCCGCGATTTCACCAAACTTGCTGGCTTCAGCGCTGCAACCACGCTTGTCCCACTCACTTCGATAGCACAGGAACTCAGCGCAACGAACCTTCCTGCCCCAATCGTGCAGCTCAAGTCTCGCAAAGGCGAGGCCAAACCCATCACTGTCGAGGAGCGCAAGCAGAGGCAGGAGCGGGCGCGTCAACTGATGCGCGAGAACAATCTCGACGCCGTCCTGATGATCGGCGGCACGTCGTTGGTGTATTTCACGAATGTTCGCTGGTGGAACAGTGAGCGTCTGTTCGCCGCAGTTCTTCCCGCGACAGGCGATCCGTTTTACGTTTGCCCAGCATTCGAGGAGGATCGGGCGCGCGAGCAGATCGCCAACGGCCCAGGCGGTAATAGTGCCGACGTTCGCACTTGGCAGGAAGACCAGGATCCGTACCGACTAGTTGCCGCAGGACTCAAGGATCGCGGCATCAGCAGCGGACGGATTGGAATTGAGGAGCGCACTACCTTCGTCTTCAGCGACGGCATCGCAAAGGCTGCGCAACAGGTAAATATCGCGAGTGCAACGCCTGTCACTGCTGGCTGCCGGATGATAAAGACGCAACATGAGCTCGACCTGATGCGATTGGCCAATCAGGTCACGCTCGAAGCCTACGAGGCCGTGTACAGGTCCCTGTACGCTGGCATGTCGCAGTACGATTTTGCCAAACTCATCGAGGCGGCTTATTCCAAATTGGGATTCCGCGGCGAAGCCAGTGTAAACGTAGGCGAGGCCTCTGCCCTCCCTCACGGATCAGCAAAGCCTCAGATTATCCGCGAAGGCACGATCGTTCTCATTGACGACGGCTGCTCGGTTGAAGGCTACCAATCAGACATCAGCCGAACCTTCATCCTGGGAAAGCCTACGGACAAGATGCGCAAAGTCTTTGATATCGTCCACCGAGCACAGAGCGCAGCCCTCAAGCAAGCGCGGCCAGGTGTGGAGGCCCAATCAGTGGACGGCGCCGCGCGAAAAGTGATCGCCGATTCCGGTTATGGACCGGACTACAAATATTTCTTGCACCGCGTCGGACATGGCATTGGCATGGATGGCCACGAGTGGCCATATCTTGTGCGGGGCAACAGCCTCGCGCTGCGTCCGGGCATGGCCTTCAGCGATGAGCCCGGGATTTACATTCGAGGAGAATTCGGCGTGCGTCTCGAAGATGATATGTACATCACGGAAAACGGCGCCGAGTTGTTCACTCCTCAGAGCCCGTCGCTGGAGGACCCTTTTGGGAAGAGCTAGTCTTGACGCATCTTGTCATTCCGAACCGCTGGTTTTGTGGTGAGGAATCCCTGCCAAACCCAAGCGCTCTCGTGGCTATAGGGATTCCCCACTGCGTTCGGAACGAGAAAACAGAAAGAAATTAAATTACTTAACGGTTAGACCTGCTGGAGCAGCCGGCGCCGCACCTTTCTGTGTCAGCTCCGCGTCGATGTCGATCTTGATCTCTTCGCCGATCATCACCGCAGGCGCCTTCGCTCCAACGCCGAAGTCTTTGCGATTGACGCTGGTGGTAGCTGAGAGACCGCGGCGCTTATTTCCGCGCTGCTCAAGCGGAGCAGACGGTCCGTCGACGTCGAGTGTCACTTCCTTAGTCACGCCATGAATGGTGAGGTCGCCAACAACTTTCAGCTTGCCCTCGCCGTTCTTGCTCACGCTCTTCGACTTGAACGTGATCGTGGGAAACTGAGCAGCGTCGAAGTAATTCGGACTCTTAAGGTCGCCGTCGCGATTCTCGTTGCCAGTGTCGATCGAGTTCACGTCCATAGTCGCGTTTACGCTCGACTTCGTGATGTCGCCGTCATCGATCGTCGCCGTGCCACTCGTCTTCACAAACCGCCCATGCACATTGCTGATGCCCATGTGGCGCACCGTAAAACCAGTGGTAGTGTGCGCGGGATCGATTTGCCATTCTGAGCCCTGAGCCCAGGCGGCTACGGTGAACACAGCAACAGCAAGCAGACTGAATACGCGTCGTTTCATGAGGTCTCCTGTGGAGAGAGTTGTACTGATTAGTTCCAACTACGGTGCTGGACATTGTACGGCGTATCCGAGTCCGCTTGCTATTTCGCCGACTTCGCCCGCTTCCTGCCGTTTGTCGATGCTTCTGCGCGGCGCGTCTGCGGCTCGCCATTCTGCTGCATGAGCTTCGCGATCAGCCCTGTCCATCCGGTCTGATGCGACGCGCCGAGGCCTGCGCCGTCGTCGCCGTGAAAGTACTCGTAGAAGAGCACGAGATCCTTCCAGTAAGGATCGGTCTGGAACAGCGGATTGCGCCCGTGTGCCGGACGCCTCCCCTCTGCATTCCGGGTAAACAAGCGCCCGAGGCGATCCGAGAGTTCACTGGCGACTTGGCCGAGACTCATGAGATTGCCTGAACCCGTCGGGCACTCCACCTTCAGCTTGTCTCCATAGTAGTGGTGATAGCGTTGCAGGGCCTCGATGATCATGAAGTTGATTGGGAACCAAATTGGGCCGCGCCAGTTGGAGTTGCCGCCGAACAGGCTTGTGGACGATTCTCCCGGCTCGTAGTCGACGATGTGCTGGCGCCCTGCGATTTCAAGTATGAATGGATGATCGCGATGGTATTGCGAGACGCTGCGAATGCCGTACGGCGAGAGGAACTCCTTCTCGTCGAGCATCATCTTCAGGATTCGCCTCAGCCGTTTCTCATCCACAATCGCCAGCAGTTGACGCTCCTTAATTCCTTGCGCCTCAAAACACGCGATGTTTGCCGTAAGGTCGGGACGATTGTCGAGGTACCACTGGATGCGGCGAGCAAAGTTCGGCAGCCGCTCCATCAATCCCGGCTCGAGCGTCTGCACCGCGAACAGCGGAACGAGTCCCACAACGGAACGGATACGCATAGGGATGTGCTCGCCGTCGGAGACGTGCAGCACGTCGTAGTAGAAGCCCTCTTCCTCGTCCCAGATGCCTTCGCCGTCGATGGTGCGATTCATGGCCTTCACGATGTACAGGAAGTGCTCCCAGAACTTGATTGCCGTATCCTCATACACCGGGTCCTGCATAGCCAGATCGAGCGCGATCATCAGCATGCTCAGGCTGTAGGCGGCCATCCAGCTGGTGCCGTCAGATTGTTCCATGAAGGCGCCGCCAGGCAGCTTCTCGCTACGATCAAAGGCTCCGATGTTGTCCAGCCCCAGAAATCCACCTTCGAAAATGTTGTTGCCTTCCATGTCCTTCTGGTTGACCCACCAGGTGAAGTTGATCAGCAGCTTGTGGAAGATGCGTTCGAGATAGGCGAAGTCGCCCTTGCCGGTCATGCGCCGCTCGATTTGGTATACGCGGTGCGCCGCCGCTGCATGCACCGGCGGATTCACATCGGAAAAGTTCCATTCGTAAGCCGGCAACTGTCCATTCGGATGCATGTACCACTCGCGGCATAGCAGCGTGAGCTGGTCTTTGGCAAAGTTCCAATCGAGCAGCGCCAGAGTGATGCAGTGAAAGGCCATGTCCCAAGCAGCAAACCACGGATACTCCCACTTGTCCGGCATGGAGATGATGTCGTCGGCGTAGAAGTGCTTCCACTGGTGATTCCTGCCGCTAAGCCGCTCCTTCGGCGGCGCGGGCTGCGCCGGATCGCCGTTCAGCCACGTTCGCACGTCGTAGTTGTAGAACTGCTTCGACCACAACATGCCGGCGAACCCTTGCCGCATGATGTTGCGCCCATCGGCCGACATCGACTGCGGAATTACGTCGCGGTAGAACTCGTCGGCGTCAAAGATGCGCTCGCGAAATACATCTTCAAATGCCTTCCCAAAATGATCCTGAGTACTGTTGATCTTTTCCGTAAATTTCAACTTGATGACGGCGCTCTGACCCGGCGCGATCTCCAGGTCGTAATATGCGGCCGCCTTAGTGCCCGTTTCCTCGGCGTTCACACGGTGGCGCTGCGCCTTCACCACGTAATCGTTAATACCGTCCTTCTGATAGAAGCCGCGGTTCGGAGAGTTAAACAAACGGCGCAGGTTGCTCTCGTTCTCCGTGAACAATAGCTGCGGCGATCCTTCGGCGAAGAGCCAGCGCTCGCCGTATTGCGGGTGGTAGACGCGAGTCAGAGGCATGCCATGCACGTCGGCCATGCGCTCCAGCTTCGGCTTAATCTGCTCAGGATCGTCTTTCCAGGACCAGATGTTGCGAAACCAAATCGTCGGCAGCAGATGCAGGCGTGCCGTTTCGGGACCGCGATTCCATGCGGTAATGCGAATCAGTATGTCTTCGCTGGTTGCCTTCGCGTACTCGACAAAAACGTCGAAGTAGCGGCTGCCGTCGAAGATGCCGGTATCCATCAGCTCGAACTCTGGATCGAGTCGCGTGCGCTGACGATTTTCCTCAGTCAGCCGCTGGTAAGGAAATTCCTGCTGCGGATACTTGTACAGCGCCTTCATGTAGGAATGCGTCGGCGTGTTGTCGAGATAGAAGTAGCATTCCTTTACGTCCTCACCGTGATTGCCTTCGGGGCCGCTCAATCCGAAGAGCCGCTCTTTTAGAAATGGATCGCGCCCATTCCACATAGCAACGGCAAAGCAGATGAGCTGATGCCGATCGCAGAATCCAGCGATACCGTCCTCATTCCAGCGATACACTCGCGACCGAGCTTGATCGTGCGTGAAGTAACCCCAGGCATCGCCATTCGCGCTGTAGTCTTCACGAACGGTGCCCCACGCGCGTTCGCTGAGGTAAGGTCCCCAGCGCTTCCAGTAGACTTCGCGATTTTTGTCTTCGATGAGGCGTTCGTGTTCTTTGCGCATGAAAGACGGCGGAACGGCAGCAATAAGCGATTAGCTTAAAGCAGTCTCTTCTTATCAGATGGTTAATGATTAAATTTGTTACAAAAGAAGTCGCTTCGCGAGAGGTCAACGGACAAACGTTCGTCGGAGCGAGCTATAGATAGAACTGTCATCCTGAGCCCCTCTTTTGGGCGAAGGACCTCCCGCCATGTACAGGTCTTGAATGCATCTTCCTGGCTCTTTGGCCAGAAAATTCGAGTGCACGGTGAAAGTGCCAGGAAAGTGCAAATTAGTCCGACGCATCCCGGGAGATCCTTCGCCCAACAAAGGGGCTCAGGATGACATAGTCAGAAATACCAGGCATCTACCCCGCGTGCGCGAGCCCCGCTCCCGCAGCCGCTTTATCAACGAGCCAAATTAATTCACCGTGCGTAGGCTGCACGTACTTCACCGGATACACATCCGGACTTCCTTGTCCCATAACTTCGCCGAAAGGTTCTGCTTTGTCTTTGCCGCACACCATCAGCAACACGCACTCTGCCTGGTTGATCACAGGACGAGTAAACGTAACCCTCCATGTGTTGAACTTCGGAACCCAATTTGCGACTACTCGCTTCTTGAGCTCATGAACAGCGGTTGTGCCTGGGAATAGCGAAGCGGTATGACCGTCCGGCCCCATGCCGAGAAAGATGAGATCAAAGCGCGGCATCTGATCTTCGCCCTTGAGTTGGAAGACCTTCACTAATTCGCGATCGTATTCATCGGCTGCTTTTGCAGCGTCGGGGTTCTCGCAACGAACGCGGTGAATATTTGCGGCGGGAATTGGAACCTTCGAAAGCAAGGTCTCGTTCGCCATGCGGTAATTGCTCTCCGGGTGATCAGGAGGCACGTGGCGCTCATCCCCAAACAGAATTTGTACTCGCGACCAGTCCACCAGCTTCGGATTCTTCGACGAGCGTTCGGCGAGGATGGTGTGCATCGTCTTCGGAGTGGAGCCGCCGGAGAGCGCCACTGTGAATCGCCCATGATGCTGAATGGCGCGCTTCGCGCGCGCAACAAATTCGTCCGCAGCGGCGCTGGCTACTTGCTGGAGATCGTCGAGAGTTCGGATGGTTGGCTTCGACATAGGTCTATTAGATCAGGCGCCACGGCAGAGACGCAGCATGCTGCGTCTCCACGAGATCGCTGGCACGAACGAGACCGTCATCGTCCACAAACATACTGTAAACACACTGTCATCCCTCGACCGAAGGGAGGGGGATCTGCTGTTTCTATGTACACCGACAACAGCAGGTTCCCCGCGCCAACATCGGGCGCGAGGAATGACAGTTCCTTAAAGGTATCTGCGGACGACGCTGCATGACGGAGACGCAGCATGCTGCGTCTCTCTACCCAATCGCGACCTGTCCGACTCCTGTTCCCGCATGCATCATCGCCACGTGTCCAGCCCCCAGCAACGCCGTCTTGTCGTTCAGCACCACGCGCACGGGAATCTTCTCCAACAATGTGCGTAAACGTCCCTTATCGCGGAAGGCCTGGAAGAAGCGCGGCTCTTTCAGTTTGGGCAGGATCTTCGGGGCGATGCCACCGCCGATATAGACTCCGCCGGTCGCCAAATACTTGAGCGCCAGATTTCCCGCAGCCGCGCCGTAGATTTCGACAAACAGTTCTACCGCTTGCACGCATAAAGGACTCTTGCCCGAAAGACCGTACTTTGAAACTACCGCCGAGGGATCGCCAGCTTTAAGTTCCTCGGCAAGCCACGCTTCTTCGTTACCCTTCCCAGTATCCCGAAGGAACTCGTAGAGATTGTATTGTCCGGGACCAGAAAGCACGCGTTCCCAACTCACATGTCCGCCGAACTTCTGGCGGAGGTAATGCCAGAGTTCGGCTTGAAGATCGTTCGCCGGGGCAAAGTCGGAGTGCCCTCCCTCCGCTGCGAAAGGATGGTACGTGGCGCCGTCCCAATATAGTCCTGCTTCACCGAGTCCAGTGCCGGCTGAGATCACAGCAGCGTTGCCCTTTGCTCCCGGCGCTCCCTGCGCGAGGACCTCGAAGTCCTGTCCTCGCAACTCGGCCAGGCCGTGCGCATTCGCTTCAAGATCGTTGATCAGGTAAACCTTGCCGACGCCCAGCTCCTTCTCGAGCACCTTGGCATCGATGATCCAGGGCAGGTTGGGAGCCTCAACACGCCCTTCGTTTACCGGCCCGGCCACGCCAAAGCAGGCACAGGCAACGTCATACTGATTCTTGCCTTTGAAAGCGAGCACAGCAGCCTGCAGACTCGGAAAGTCACGGCTGTGCTTGGTTTCTTCCACAACGGACCGCAGCCGCCCGTCTTTCAGCTCGAAGTAGGCCAGCCGCGCGCTGGTGCCGCCGATGTCACCGGCCAGAATCATGTCGTTTGTCATTCTTCTTTTTCTTTTTTTGTCATTCCGAGTCGCCTGCAGTTGGCGGGGAGGAAGACTGCCGTGTCATTCCGAACCGCGGCTCTTTCGCGGTGAGGAATCCCTATCGACTGCTCTGCACTGTATTATCGCGATGCTCGCGATCTTCAATGTTGCGGAGTAGTTTGTCGCTCCTGTAACGACTATCGAAGCCCGTAGAGATTCCTCACCGCCAACTGCAGGCGACTCGGAATGACAATACTAGGGATGAGCCTACACATTCCTCCAATGTCTCCCATCCCTAAGCATCAAGTCGTCAGCTTCCTTCGGGCCCCACGTGCCCGCCTGGTAATTCGGGAAGTCACGTGGAGGCAGCGCCTTCCACACGTCGAGCACCGGATCGACGACCGTCCAACCGGCTTCGACCATGTCAGCTCGCTGAAAGAGCGTGGCGTCACCGATCATGCAGTCGTAAAGCAGTACTTCGTACCCGGTCTGAGCTGTGCCTCCAAAATAATCCTGGTAGTTGAAGCTCATGTGAACCGGACCAACTTTGACTAAGGGACCTGGAACCTTGGCGCCGAACTTGAGCGCGATTCCTTCTTCGGGCTGCACGTTGATCACAAGCTGATTGCTTGGCAGGTGTTCGATGTCGGTGTCGCGGAAGAGTACAAACGGCGCCCGCTTGAACTCGATGGCGATCTCGGTGTGGCGGCGCGCCATGCGCTTGCCGGTACGCAGATAAATTGGTACGCCGGCCCAGCGCCAGTTGTCGATCCCGAGCTTCAGCGCGATGAAGGTTTCGGTTCGGGAACTGGGGTTTACGCTCGGCTCCTGGCGATAGCCGGGCATGCGCTCGCCCTTCTGCGTAGTGCCAGAACCATACTGTCCGCGCACCGCATTATGAATCACATCTTCCCCACTCATAGCATGAATGGCATGCAGCACTTTTGATTGCTCGTCGCGCACGTCATCGGCCTCGAAGGAAATCGGCGGCTCCATCGTGGTCAGGCTTATGAGCTGCATGATGTGGTTTGGGACCATATCGCGCAGCGTGCCCGAGGTGTCGTAGTAGCCTCCACGGCCTTCCACGCCGACGGTCTCGGCGACCGTAATCTGCACGTGGTCGATGTAGTTGCGACTCCAGATCGGCTCGAACAATCCATTCCCAAAACGGAATACCAAGATGTTCTGCACCGTCTCTTTGCCGAGATAATGGTCAATGCGGAAGATTTGGCTCTCGTAGAGCACTTCCTTGATCTGCTTGTTCAGTTCCTTGGCCGACTCCAAATCGTGACCGAACGGCTTCTCGATGATCACCCGGCGCCACGAACCGTTTTCTTCCTCCGACAGATTTGATTCGCCGAGTTTCTGCACGGCGGTGGCAAAGAATTGCGGCGAGATGGCGAAGTAAAAGAAATAATTGCTGTGAGTTCCGTGGACTTTGTCGACTTCAGTCAACTGTGCACGCAGCCGCTTATAGGCTTCGCTGTCACCAAATTCTCCGCTCACGTAGTACGAGTGCACCGCGAGCCAATCGACCAGCTCTGGATCGGCGCCCTCGGAGAACTGCTTAAGCGAATCGCTGACATGCTTGCGAAACTGATCGGTAGTCCAGTCGTCCTTCGACATGCCTACGATCGCGAACTCACGCGAGAGGAGTCCAGTGCTGAGCAGGTTGTAGATCGATGGCAGCAGTTTGCGTTTGGTTAAGTCGCCGGTCGCGCCGAAGATGACCATGACGCAGGGGCCAGTTGTCTTGGTATGAGGAATGCTTGTTTGTACAGACGTTGCTGTTGCCATATAAGTCCTCTGTCCTTTAAACAATCGGGTGATCGGGCCATCGGGTGATCGGGTGAAGTAACAGCCGTGTCATCACCGTCTGATGTGGCTCTTTGCGGTCTGCTGTGCGGCCGAGAAGATTGCGGTTAGCTCGTTTGCTTCCCGCAATAATTCTTGTAAAAGCTCAGGCTTCAAGATTCCAGATTCGCACAAGAGTTCCAGCCAGAACACCGTTTCGTCAGATTCTTCGAGTACAACGCCTATCTTTGAAACAAATTCTGCTTTCGATCGAGCGCGCCCTGCGCTTCGATAGTTTGCGCCAATGGACGTTCCAGACCGCAGCAGTTGCTTTCCTAAAACTTGAGCTTCAGTACTCTTCGGCAACGACCGAAACAACCGCAAGATCCGCAGCGCGAACGTTTTCGTGCGCTGCCTGAGCTCCTGTTGAGGGCTACTCAGCTCTCTGCTCCGTCATGCTTATTTCGATTCCCGCCTCGACTTCACGCGATTCTTCCGAAAGTCTTCCGCTGTCAAGCAGAGCGACAAGTAACGATAAAGGTCAGGTGGCTGGTCTTACTTCACCCGATCACCCGATCCTCGAGGCCGCTTCCATCTCATGCAATCTTTCCAGCGGCCTTCTTCGGCTCCACGTGTCCGCCAAACTTCTGTCTCATTGCCGACAGCGTCTTCTCCGCGAACGTGTGTTCCTGGCGCGAGCGGAAGCGTGTATACAGCGCCGCCGTTAGCACGTCGGCAGGAACCGCCGTCGCGACTGCCGCTTCGATCGTCCAGCGTCCTTCGCCGGAGTCCTGCACGAAGCCGCTGTACTGCGAGAGTTCGGGATCTTCGATGAGGGCCATCGCGGTCAGGTCGAGCAGCCATGAAGCCACCACCGATCCGCGACGCCATACTTCGGCGATCTCGGGAAGGTTCAGGTTGTAGCGTTGGTCTTCGGGAATCTCTTTGGAGTTGGCATTGCGGAAGATGTCGAAGCCTTCGGCGTACGCCTGCATCAAGCCGTACTCGATGCCGTTGTGCACCATCTTCACGTAGTGCCCGGCGCCCGAAGGGCCGGCGTGAATGTATCCTTGCTCGGCGGTGTTGCCAGTCTTCTTCTCCCATCCTGGTGTGCGCGGAATGTCGCCGATTCCCGGAGCAAGCGTCTTGAAGAGAGGATCGAGGCGCTTCACCGCCTCATCGGGGCCGCCGATCATCATGCAATAGCCACGATCAATGCCCCAGATGCCTCCGCTGGTACCGACGTCGACATAGTGAATGCCCTTCGCCTTGAGGGCCTTTGCGCGGCGAATGTCGTCCTTCCACATGGAGTTGCCGCCGTCGATGATGGTGTCGCCGGCTTCGAGCTTCTCGGCGAGTGTCATGACGGTCTTCTCCGTCGGATCGCCCGCCGGAACCATGACCCACACCGCGCGCGGTTTGTTGAGCTTCTTGACGAGGTCGTCGAGCGAGCTGCTTGGGACGGCGCCTTCCTTCGCGATTGCGTTGACAGTGTCGGCGCTCAGGTCAGAAACAACGATCTGATGGCCTCCGCGCATAAGGCGGCGCACCATGTTGCCGCCCATTCTTCCTAGACCAATCATTCCCATCTGCATAGTTTTTTCCTCTCGTCGTCCCTTTCCCATTGTCATTCCGAACCGCCCGGTTTTGACGGTGAGGAATCCCTACAGACTGCTGTGCTACGTGCGCGAGCTAGTACTGCGACGCGTCGCGGCCAACACCAAAGCTCTCAACCCAACACTGTCATCCTGAGTCCGCCGCGGCGGACGAAGGATCTCCCGAGATGCATCGGACTTACTTGCCGCGTCCTGGCACTTTGGCCCTGAAGTCAAAGTTCCTCGTGAAAGAGCCCTACCGGCAGCATTCTCAAATGAAACATCGCGGGAGATCCTGAGTCCGCCGCGGCGGACTCAGGATGACAGTTCTTGAGATTTCACAAGCCCTCGAGAAAGACGGCATCCCGCATCTCGTTGCCCCAACAGCGACGTCACCATAGGGATTCCTCGTCGCGAGTTCCAAACCCAGGAACTCGCGCCTTCGGAATGACAAATCAAATCACTTGGCGAACAACTCGATCCAGCGTTGCGAGTCCCGCCGCCACATCTTTCCCCAAATGAACTCTCAAAGCCCGCCGATTCCGCTTACTCAACACCTGGAAGTCTCCCCGCGCTTGCGCGGCCTTCACTACGCCGAACGTGAACTTCTGTCCCGGCACAGGCAGATCGGCTGCGTCGTCGCAGGTGATCTGCAGGAAGACTCCCGTATTGGGGCCGCCTTTGTATGCCTGTCCGGTTGAGTGCAGGAAGCGTGGACCAAAGCCTAAGCACGTGGCCGCCTTCTTGCGATCGCGAATCGCGTGGCGCGTGCCTTGCAAGGCCTTCTGGTTCGCTTCGTTCATCTGGACGTAGGCGAGCAGCGCTGCGTAATCTCCGGCTCCGATCGTATTCAGATGGGCGCGCAGATATGCCGCGAGCGTCTTCTCCTTGCCTGCAGCGATCGTGAGCTTGCCTGCGTACTTTTCGTCTGCAAAGAGCTTGATTCCCTGGTCTTCGAGGATCGGAGACTCGGGCGGAAGCGATCCTGTCTCTTCGTACTGCTGCGTCAGCTCGCGCGTTTCGATCTTGCTGGCTTCAACATCGGGCTGATTGAAGCAGTTGATCCCGATTACCGATCCGGCAGCGGCTGTCGCGATCTCCCAGCGGAAGAACTCCTGGCCGATGTCGTACTTGTCGAGGACCTTGATCCGGACAACCGAAAGTCCAGCCTTCTCGAGCGCGTCCACCTTCGCGTCCTGCGCGCTATCGGCTGCGCCTTCCAGGCGGATGTAAACGAAGAGCCGGTCTTTGCCATAGACCTCGGGGGCGCCTACCTCTTCGCGATCCACGGGGATGATGCCCTTGCCGTCCTTGCCGGTCGACTCTGCAAGCAACTGTTCGAGCCACGCGCCCAAGTCGGAAATCCCAGATGATGTGATGAGTGTGACTTTGTCTTTGCTGGCGTTGCAATGCACGCCCATGATGATTCCCAGAACGGCACCTGGATTATCGGCTACCGGAACCGTCGCCGCGCAGGCCTGCACCATCTCCTCGGTGCAGTTCAGGAACTTCTTGACGTTGACGCCCATAGCTGCCGCCGGCACAAGCCCGAAGTCTGAGAGCGCGGAATAGCGCCCGCCGATATCGGCACGGCCGTGGAAGATGTGGCGGAACTTATCGCGGGTAGCGACCTTCTCGAACGCCGATCCGGGATCGGTGATAGCGATGAAGTGCTCGCCCACCTTTGCTTCGCCAACCGCCTGCTTCATGCGCTCGAAGAAATACTGCTTGAAGATGTTGGGTTCGAGCGTGCTTCCCGACTTGCTGGAAACGATGAACAGCGTGTTCTTCAGGTTGAGCTTGCCCTCAAACGCCTTGATCTGAGCAGGATCGGTGGAATCGAGCATGTGGAATTCAGGGAAGCCCTTGGAGCGTCCGAAGGTCATGCTTATCACTTCGGGAGCCAGGCTCGAGCCGCCCATGCCGAGCAACGCCACGTGGCTGAAGCCGGAGTTCTGCACTTCTTCGGCGACTGCTGTGAGATGAGCGATGTGCGCAAGCTGATCTTCGGTCATGGCCAGCCAACCGAGCCAATTCGATTCGTCGGAGTTGGTCCACAGCGAGGAGTCGCGGCCCCAGAGGCGACGCATCTTCTTTCCCTGCTCCCAATCCTGAATCGTCGATTTCACTTTGGTTTCGAGATCGGCAGGCAGCTTCCACGTCATCTGAGCGATTTTGGGCGCCAGGTTCTTCTTCCGGTTCTTCTCGATGGCCTCGAGTAGTTTGGCGAAGGCTTCCTCGAAGATCTTTACGCCATCGGCGAGCAGCTTGTCGGTGGCATCCTTCATGGAGACACCAGCTCGCGCAAGATTCTGCATCTTCTGCCGCGCCACATCGACATTTGCTTCCAGGCTCTCTTTCGGAACGCCGTGATCGCGGAATCCGTCGAACGTCGCTGGAGGAATGGTATCGACGGTGTCTGGTCCGATCAGCTCCTCGACGTAGATCACGTCGCGATAGCTCGGATTCTTGGTGCTGGTCGACGCCCAGAGCAGGCGCTGCGTCTGCGCGTTCTTTGCCTTGAGCGCGTTCCATCTTGGGCCGCTGTAGATCTGCTTGTACTTTTCATACGTAAGCTTTGCATTTGCGATGGCGATTTTGCCGAGCAGCGATTCCAGGAACTGATGCTCCTGGTCGGAGCTCGCTTGTTTCAGTTTCTCTGTGAGAAGGCTGTCGATGAGCGTATCGATGCGGCTGATGAAGAAGCTGGCCACGCTGGCCACGCGCGATACATCGCCACCGGAAGCTGCGAGCTTCTCCAGTCCAGAGATGTACGCCTCGGCCACGTTTTCATACGCCTGCTGCGCGAACAACAGCGTGACGTTTACGTTGATACCTTCACTGATCAGCTGCTGAATCGCCGGAACACCAGCCGGAGTTGCCGGCACCTTGATCATCACGTTCTCGCGTGCCACACGCTTCCACAAACGGCGGGCCTCTTCCAGAGTTCCGGCCGTATCGTTCGCTAGAGTTGGCGAAACTTCGAGGCTCACGTAGCCGTCACGCTTCTTGGTGGCGGTGTACACCTGTCTCATGATGTCGGCTGCATCCTGGATGTCGCCGATAGCGACCTCTTCGTAGACTCCCTTGGCATCGAGGTTCGAGGAGTTCAGGCGCGAGAGCTTGTCCGCGTAATCGTTGCTGCCGGCAATGGCCTTCTCGAAGATTGCAGGATTCGAAGTAACGCCCGTAAGGCCATCTTCGTCGATGTGACGCTGCAGCTCACCGCTGGTGATAAGACTGCGACGAATGTAGTCGAGCCATACGGATTGCCCGTAGCTCTCCAGCGCTTTCAAAGGATTTGTGGATGCAACAGCAGTGGCTCGAATCGCGTTCATGATGTGTACTCCTTGCTTCTTAGTTCAGGACTGCTTTGGTTCAAGACTTGTTTTCTTGTTTAGAAGTATTTAGTAATCAGTTTTTCAGTAACCGCTTCTCTCCGGTGGCGCCCATTCCCTTTTAGGACTGTCATCCCTCGCGCGCTTTTCGCGCGGGGGATTTGCTTTTTGCAAGCGCCAAGAAACAGCTTGTCAGTGCTCGTGGCATCCGCCGCGGCGGACTCAGGATGACACTATTGAAATTGTTCCAATCCCCAATTGAAATTGTTCAACCCCACGCTCGAGACGCAGCATGCTGCGTCTCTACCAAATCTAATCAACCTTACGCTACGGGCACTCTACCCTGTATTAACCTTGGGCAGAGCCCACAGCCGAAGGCGGCGGATGCCACAAAAGCCGAGACAGTAATCCTCATGCTCCGAGCGCTACCTTTTTCGCCAGCATCTCCCTGGCTACACTGATGATCGCCTCCGGAGTAAAGCCAAACTTTTTCTGCAACTCTTTCAGCGGAGCCGACGCGCCGAAGGTTTTCATTCCAATGCGAGCTCCAGGATTGCGCACATACTGCGCCCATCCGTAAGTGGAAGCCTGCTCGACGGAAATGCGATTCTGCACGGCTGAAGGAAGCACACTCTCTTTATATTCCTCACTCTGGTGTTCGAAGAGTTCCCACGAAGGCATACTGACGACGTGCACATTCTCCCCTTCAGCCGTCAATTTCTCGTAAGCCTGGACGCACATCTGCACTTCGCTGCCGGTGCCGATGAGTATCAGTTCGGGTCTAGTCTTTGGATCGCCGCAGAGGACATAAGCTCCCTTTGCGACTCCTGTGGCTGCGGCATACTTGCTGCGATCGAAGGTCGCGCAGGTCTGGCGCGAGAGGATCATGGCCACAGGCTCGGAGGTGAGCTTCATCGTCACCTTCCACGCTTCAGCCACTTCGTTGGCATCTGCCGGCCGGAAGGTGATGAGTCCCGGAATGGCACGCAGCGACGCGAGTTGCTCGATGGGCTGGTGAGTCGGTCCATCTTCGCCGACTCCAATGGAGTCGTGGGTGAAGATGTCAATCACGGGCAGCTCCATAATGGCACTCAGGCGAATCGAGGTGCGAGCGTAGTCGCTGAAAATGAGAAACTGCGAGCCGAACGGACGAAGTTTTGAAGTTGATAGTCCGTTCAAAATCGAGTGCATCGAGTGTTCGCGGATGCCGAAGTGGAAATTGCGTCCGCCATAGTTGTCGGCGCTGAAGTCGCCGGCGCCGTCGAAGGTGAGGCGTGTCTTCGTAGACGGCGCCAGGTCGGCCGATCCACCGATGAGCCAGGGCATATTCTTCGCGATCGCGTTCAAAACCTTTGCTGATGAATCGCGGCCGGCGACTCCCTTGGGATCGGCGGGGAATACAGGGATGTCCTTGTCCCATCCATCGGGAAGCTTGCGGCGCTGCATCTTGTCGAGATGATCGGCAAGCTGTGGATATTTTTGTTTGTACTGCTCGAATTTTTGACTCCACGCCAGGCGCTGCTCTCCCCCACGTTTCCCGATTCCGGACTTGAAGTGGTCCATCACCCCGTCCGGCACCAGGAACTTCGCGTCTTCGGGCCAACCGTAATTGCGCTTTGCGAGCTTTATTTCCGCTTCTCCGAGCGGCTCGCCGTGAGCGCCGCTCGTGTCCTGCTTGTTCGGAGCGCCATATCCGATGTGGCTGTCCACGATGATTAACGTTGGACGGTCGGTGCTCTTGTGGAAGATACCGAAGGCGCGCTCGAGCATTTCGAGGTCGTTGGCGTCACCCACACGAGTGACGTTCCAGCCGTAAGCCATGAAACGAGTCGCGACGTCGTCGCTAAAAGCGAGTGAAGTGTTGCCCTCGATACTGATGTGATTGTTGTCGTATACCCAGCAGAGGTTCGAGAGCTTCAGATGACCGGCAAGCGACGCGGCCTCGCTGGAGATGCCTTCCATCATGCATCCGTCGCCGCAGAGCGCGTAGACGCGATAGTTGAACATTTCAAAATCGGGCCGGTTGAAGTATGTTGCCTGCCACTTGCCGGCGATCGCCATGCCTACACTGGTGGCCACTCCCTGTCCGAGTGGGCCTGTAGTTGTTTCTACTCCGGAAGTCCAGCGATATTCCGGATGTCCGGGACACTTGCTGTCGAGCTGGCGGAAGCGCTTGATGTCATCAATCGTGACAGTCGGTTTTCCGACTTGTTCGTAGTTGGAATCAACAGCTTTCACGTTTGTCAGGTGCAGGATGGAGTACAGCAGCATCGACGCGTGTCCGATGGAGAGGACGAAACGATCGCGATTGGGCCAGATGCAATCGTCGGGATCAAAGCGCAGCACCCGGTTCCATAACGTGTAAACCACAGGCGCCATCGCCATCGGTGTGCCCGGATGCCCGGAGTTGGCTTGCTGCACGGCGTCCATGCTGAGCGTGCGGATGGTGTTGACGCAAAGCTGGTCGAGTTGTTTCGAGTCCACGGAGTCCTCCAGGAGCGACTAAATTGTCCGGGCTTTCGGCGCGGAAATCCTACGCGAAAGTGGGGCTCCCGTCATCTTGCGAACGGAACGCTCAAACGAGCCTATTCGGGGGTGAGCAAGGGCCCGAGATTTGTTTGCCGCAGGCCCGCCACTGTATCAAATATCCGGAATAGCTGCCCCAAAATTGTGTTTTTAACGCCCCAAATTTTGATTATTGCGAGTCAAAAATGTCGCGGAAGTGACGCGAAACGGCGCGCGAAAGCTCGAATAGTGACGCCGTAAAGGGGCGTTTAAGAAACCTGAAGGCTTATCTTGAAGACCGGAAAGCCAATTTTGTTGAGCAGAGAGCGCCGGAAAGTTGACGCAGAACGACCTTGAATCACTAGCTACGCCACCTTAACGTGACCGGACCAGCCATCGGATGCTGCATTTCCGAGCCATTTTTCTTGGCCTGAAGGTACGCATTCTTGAGCTGGAAGTACCATTTGCCGAGCTTATCGGCGTCGTCAATGAGCATTAATGGTGGATTAAAGCGTAGTCCTTGCGCCTGTAACTCCATCGTGGACTGGTCCTGACGAATGAATTTACGCGCAAAAACGTTGAAGATAGGCTTCACAAACGGCACCCAGAAGAAGATATTCCAGGCCGCCACGAAGTCTATTCGGCTGCGATTCTGGTCGATTGGCGTCACTACAGCGCGGTTTATAACCCATTTATCGCCGATCCGAATCTGCTCAACCCGGATATTTGGCAGCGTAAATTCGATCGAAGTCGTGACCGAATCGCCATAAAAACGCAGCAATTTGTACGCTCCACTGTTGGCGCTAGGTGTGTGCGTCCGTATCCGAAAGCCCATTGCGATGGGCTCGAAGGTCTTTTCTTTCTCGTGGATACTGTGCCGGGTGCGCCACCACCACGACTGATGAACGAATGGACCGTGCGCTGGATCCATTAATCCGATGACTCCATGGTCCACATTGCATGGCAATTCCGCAGATAAATGCGTGATCTTATGCCTTCCAGGTGGCAGCGGAAGCTCCGGAACCGATGCAGGATTGGCGCCAGAACTGCGCGATTCAGCCATGAAAACCCACACGTATCCATTGCGTTCTTCGCATGGATAGTGCGTAGCGTGGATCTTTTCCGGCTTTATCTTGGAGTCTGAAGTAAGCGAGGGGATCTCGGTGCAGGTGCCGGAGTGCACATTGAACTTCCATCCGTGATAGCAACACTCGAGGTTTTGGCCCTCAATTCGGCCGCACGAGAGTGGAATTCCACGGTGCGGACAGATGTCCTTCATGGCGAAAGCAAGGCCATTGGCGTCGCGTCCGAGCACCAATGGCTGTCCCAGGAGCGTCGCTTTGACGAGTTTTGTGCCGCGCAAAGCCCGGCTCAGGAGCGCCGGATACCAGAAGTCGAACAACATCTTGCCTGCTGCAGAGGCGTTGTCGGCTGCAGTAGACGATTGCGGCTCCTGAACTTGGACGGGCGATTCCACTGCTTTCATTAGGCAATAGGCGATAGGCAATAGGCAATAGGTGATCCATTTGCGACTCTCTGACCCTGATTAACGGAGAAAGCCTGGCCTATTGCCTATCGCTTATTGCCTATCGCCTGTTCTGCTACGCTGATTGATTCATGCGCGCGACCTCGGCGAAACGGCTTTGTCTCCCGACGTTGGTGCTTGCTTTTGTATCTGGTTGTGGCACTCCGGGCCCACCTCAGCCGCCGTCGTTGAATCTGGCCAAGCCAGTTTCTGATCTGAAAGCCACACGTACCGGCGACCAGATCGCTCTTACGTGGACAATCCCTACAGAAACCACTGACGGCGCAACCTTCCGCCATCGCGGACAAACCAAGATCTGTCGCGCGATCAATCAGCCACGAATCGAGCAAGCCGCACAATGCAACGTAATCGCAACGCTCGCGACTCCGGCAAAGCAAAAGACTGCCAATGCGATCACGCCGGTACCCACCGAAACTACTGGGCCAGCGGATTACGCCACCTTCGCGGTCGAGGTTGATAACGACCGTGGCCGCAACGCCGGCCTTTCAAATCAAGTGCAAGTCCCAACGGCGGCAGTATCGAAGCTGAATGGGAGTCCCACTAGCCAGCTCACACCCGACGCCGTGGTAGTAACCGCCAATGTCACTCCTCGGAATGAAGGACTAACACAGACTCTCGAGCTGCGCCGCAGCGAAAAGGACGCGCCACAGGAGAGTACGGTCGCACGGCGAATGATTGAATTACCTCCCGGCGAAGCCGCGAACGTTGAGCTTCGTGACGAGAACTTTGCGTGGGAAAAAACCTACTCTTATCGTGTAGTGATCGCGGGATCGGCAAAACTCCTCAACGGCAGCACCGTAGTCTTCGATGGTGCGGCCACCGCACCAGTCGAAGTGGTTGTTCATGATGTCTTCCCGCCCGCTGTTCCTACGCAAGTACAGGCTGTCTTCTCCGGCCAACTAGCTGGACAGCAGCCCTTAATCGATCTCACCTGGAATCCCGTCATGGATCGCGATCTTGCGGGTTACTTTGTCTATCGACGCCTCCAGAACGACTCGGCCGTGACCAAGCTGAACCAGCAGCCTCTCACAGCTCCCGCTTACAGCGACAAGACGGTACAGCCCGGCAACACGTATTTCTATTCGGTTTCCGCAATCGACGAACGCGGCAACGAGAGTAAGCGCTCGGAAGAAGCCTCAGAACAGGTTCCGAAATGAGACACTCTTGAGCTTTGAGTCTTGTGGCACAGCCGCCCTCGGCTGTGGCTCCGCCCAAGGTCGTTAGCCCCAAAACTCGCCGGGACAGCGCGGCAAATCTGACGCTTTTGTCCCGAAATGCATTTCGCGTCTAAGCCGATAAAAATAAGCGACTTAGGTGGGGTCTTTTAGTTTGTCCCGCTGTCCTGAACCCCAGGGCCGCGGGACAACGGGACAAACTCTTTTTTCGGACAACAGCATTCTCGCCAGTGCGGACCTTGGGCAGAGCCACAGCCGAGGGCGGCTGTGCCACATACTGTTTCTATTTTTACGCTCAAACTTTAAGCTCTATTCCATGCGCTACTGTAAGTTCCCTACCTCCGACGGGCCGCAATACGGCGAAGTTCAAACCCAGGGCGGCGAGGATGTAATCGTTCGCCGCATTCCTCCGCCTGAAGAAGATCATGCCTGCATCTTCCGCGAAGAGGAGATGCAGCCAATCCCCCTGAACGAAGCACGCTTGCTGCCGCCGGTGAATCCGTCAAAGATCGTCTGCGTCGGACGCAATTATCGCGAGCACGCTAAGGAGCTCGGCAATGAGGTCCCGGCCGATATCCTCATATTCCTCAAGCCACCGTCTTCCTTGCTTGCGCCCGAAGGCCAGATCGTGATGCCGCAGATCTCGGAGCGTGTGGACTACGAAGGAGAACTCGCTGTCGTGATCGGAAAGAAGTGCCGCAACGCCACAGAAAGGGAGGCACTCTCATTTGTTCGTGGATACACCTGCGCCAACGACGTCACAGCGCGTGATCTGCAGAAGAGTGATGGCCAGTGGACGCGTGGCAAGGGCTTCGATACTTTTTGTCCTGTCGGTCCGTTCGTGAGCGATGAAGTGAGTCCTGAGGCACTGGATCTTGAGACCCGCGTGAACGGTCAGGTACGGCAGAAGGGCAATACCCGAGACTTCATATTCCCGTTGCAGGCGGTAATTCGCTACATCAGCAGGGTGATGACGCTGCTTCCTGGCGATCTCATTCTCACGGGAACCCCTGCTGGAGTTGGCCCGCTCAAGGCGGATAATCGCGTGGAAGTGAACATCTCTGGCCTTGGAACGCTCACCAATTTTGTTGTTCCTGAGGGCCGCTGGACGACAGCTGAGATAAAGAAGACGCTCGCCGTTCTGAGCGAGTCGAAGAGGTAATAAGGCAATAAAATTCTTTCTTGATACCGCAAATATCAAAGAAATAGTCCGCCGAGGTGGACGTCTCTACGAAGACGATGGCAGATCCTGCGCTCTTCCTTTCCACCCACCACCTTTTCCTCGCCAATAGTTCACCGCTGAGTGAACGGTTGCGGACATGTAAAAGATTGCGGCAAACGGCAGCGTGACTGCCGAAAGAGGATTTACTTTGTACAACCTGAGCACGGGCACGTAGCTCGCAAACATCACGAGGCATGCAGTGGCAGCAATCCAACCCGCCGTCCTGTTTTTTGCCCACACCATCGCGAGCGGAGCGACGAAAGTAAGCAACATCCCGGCGACGCACGCAATCAGCAACAGCCATGAATGCCGAAGCTGGTTGAACGCAGTGCGCGAGATCATGTCGCGAAGGCTTGAGAGAGTTGTGTAGCCGCGAATGCTGCGCGTGTTTTGACTCACACCCAACCATAGTCTCCCTCCAGCCTTCTTCACACGCGCAGCCAGACTGCAGTCATCAATAATCTCGCCGCGAATGGATTCGAATCCTCCGGCTTTTTCCAAAGTCTCCGGGCAAATCAGCACACATCCACCCGCAGCACCTGCTGCTCGGCTGCGCGGATTCGCAACTCGCCCCGGAGGATAGAGAAGAAAGAAGAAGTACACAAAGGCGGGAATTGCAAACTTCTCTGCGACCGTATGACAGCGTAGTCTCACCATTACCGAGGCAAGATCGAATGACCCCAGCTCCAATTGTGTGATGAGTCGCGCGAGATTGTCGGGCCCATGCTCGACATCGGCATCGGTTAGCAGCACGAAATCCGGCTGGAAAGTTCTCGCAGCCTGCCAGCCCTGCTGCATTGCCCAGACTTTGCCGGTCCAGCCGGCGGGCAATGCTGAACCGCTTATCACCACCAGCTTTTCAGCAAGCCCGAGCGAACCAGCAGCAGCTCGCGCGGCATTGGCAGTGCCGTCGGAGCTGTTATCGTCCACAACGAACAGCCGAATCTCTCCCGTGAAGTCCTGACGCAATAGCGAACCCACAGCCCTGCCAATAACATCGGCTTCATCTCGCGCGGGAATCACAACTGCGACTCGTCTCGCATCGCGAGTTGCAGATTCCGGCAAGTGGAGCCGGTCGACCCGCCAGAATTGGGCATGAAAAAACAGCAGATAGAGCCATATGGACAGGACAAGGATGGAGAGAACGAGCAAGCGTACATGATAAGAAAATTTTGTGATTTCGCGATTTTGTAATTTCGTGATTTGAAAATCGCACAATCACGAAATCGCCAAATCACACAATTGTTTCTTGCTGCACTTCACCCGATCACCCGATGGCCCGATCGCCCGATAGTAATAGGTGCTTCCCTCGATAGGTAGAAGTTGCTGGTTCGCGGTAAGCTTAAGTATCCTCCGGTTAGCCATCTGCGAACGCTAGGTCTGTTTTCGTTTGGTCTGGCCTCTCCGGTCTTAAGGAAGTCATGTTGACCGCTCTCCGTCTCTACGCGATCGCCGGCGGCGTCATCGTTCTTGGTGGGCTTGCGGTGCTACGTTTCGCGACCCGCCGCAAGAAGTCTGCGGCGGACCACGAACGCGAGCGTCGTGAGCTGCTCGACCGCATAGGCCGGCTTGTCGATGGCACGGTGATCGACGTGGCGGAGCTAAATGCCGATGAACCGAACGCGTCTCAGCTTCTCATCTACAACTACGACGTCGCGGGCGTGCAGTACGAGGCCTCGCAGGATGTAACCCATCTACGCCAGTTCGTCGATCTGCATAACTGCCGTATCGGAGTTCCGACATCAGTAAAGTACGATCCGCAAAACCCCGGAAATTCCATTGTGGTTTCGGAGCGCTGGAGCGGCCTGCACAGTGGTACTCCCCTGAGACTCGGAATCGATCGCATGTTCACCGGAGAACGACGGCAACCGCCACCTTCGCGACAAGAGGCAGTTCCACGGAAACAAATCTAGGCGATCGGCTGTCGGCTTTCGGCCAGTTCGCCGTATTCGCCACGGTGGAAAAGCCTACCGTACGCATTTTTTGGCCGAACGCCGAATGCCGATCGCCGAAAGCTCATTTCTAACCCGCCGCAGCAACTGCCTTCTGGTCTCCTGGTTTGTCGTCTCGCAGCCACAAATATCCCATTCCCGACACCACAACCAGCAGCACTGCGCTCGACATGAACAAATGGCGCACTCCGATCGAGTTGGCTAGCCCACCCGAGAGCAGCAGTCCCAGCAACTGCGAGAGCGAGAACACAGCCATAAAGCTGCTGCTCACACGGCCCAGCATGTCATGCGGTGTTTCCTGCTGCATGAGTGTCTGTGCAGGAACAATGATGAACGCTATTGCGAAACCGATCCCGAACATGCTCACTCCGGCGAGCCACGCAGTCTGAAACAAGGCGAGCACAAAAGTAGCAAACGACAGCCCGAACAGTCCGCATAAGGCCACATGCTTTTTCGAGAACCCTTTAGCGACCGCGCTCACAACCTGCGTGCCGACGATCAGCCCTACTCCAATCATCGCGCTGATGATTCCGAATGAGCGTGTACCGGCATGGAGCTGGTCGCGGACATAGACTGAGATCAGCGGACTGAAGCAGCTCAGCACAAACATCGCAGTCATCATCGCGATCATCACGAACGAGATCGCCGGGTGGGTGAGGATGAACCGTGATCCCGCGGTGTAATCCTTTATCAGCGAGCCAACAGTCTTTTCCGCGGTGGCTTGCGCGTTGACCATGCGCACGATAGCGATCGTAGAAAGCATTGCCGCGGAGAAGACAAAACTGGCCGTGTCCAGATAGAAGCACGAGTTGTAACCAAGCCAGTACACCAGCAGACCCGCCGCTGCAGGGGCAATGATACGCATGGTGTAGAAGGCTTGCGACATGAGCGCATTGGCCGACATCAGCCCGTTCAGCGGGACCAGAGTGCGCAGCGTCACCGACTGCGATGGGGCAAAGAAGCTCGATACCGTGCTTACCAGGAAGAAGAGCACGTAGATCTGCTCCAAGCGCGTAACGAAAACCAGGCCCAGAATGAGCACTGCGCGGATAAGGTCGCTGATAATCATCGTCCGCTTTACGTTCCAGCGATCGACGAATACGCCCGCCAGCGGTCCCACGGTGGCCATGGGGATGATGAAGGCGATCATTACATTGGTCACTTGAAGTGGGGTCCCATGCCACTTGAAGGTGATCAGGTTAATCACCCCGAAGACGGCAAGAAAATCGCCGAGAATGCTCACCAGTTGTCCCAGCCACAACCGTTTGAAACCGGAGATTTTAAGGACGTCACGCAACGAAAGGGGTGCAAGGGTACTAGAGGCAGTAGCAGACACTTTGGCCCTCCTGGAGTCGGAAATTTCCCATAATGGGTACAATTCGACCCGCAATTTTTCAGTCCAAACCTCGCAGGACTGCGTTATTCTCGTGTAGCCTTTTCTGGGTTTGTGGAATCCAAATCACAGCCCAAGAATGAACTATTCCCGGATTCCAGTCTTGTAGAATTGCGTCTATGCAAAGTCTCCCATTGGCATTAGCAGCTTTCGTTGCGGGACTTGCCTCGTTTCTCTCTCCATGCGTCCTCCCACTCGTCCCGGGGTATATTTCGCTCATTTCCGGAGCTTCCGTGGATCAGCTGCAGACGGAGCACAACGCTGGCCGCATGCGCGCCGTCATGATGAACTCCCTGACATTCGTCTTGGGGTTCACGCTGGTATTTGTCATGCTCGGCGCTGCAGCCACTTCCGTCGGACGTGTGCTGCGCGAATACAAAGGGTTAATGGGCCAGATCGCCGGCGCGATCATCATCATCTTCGGCCTGCACCTGACCGGCATTTTGAAGATCAGCGCACTCTATGCAGACAAGCGGATGCACAGTGTAGGTACTGGCAAGAGCGCATGGGGATCATTCCTGGTCGGCTTTGCCTTCGCCTTTGGCTGGACTCCGTGCATCGGACCGATTCTGGCTGCCATCCTCACTATCGCCGCATCACAGAGAACGGTGTCAAAAGGGATCCTGCTTCTGGCGATCTACTCCCTGGGATTGGCTGTTCCGTTCCTGCTCACGTCGCTCGGAATCGAGCGCTTCCTGGCTTTTTACAATCGTTTTCGCCGGCATCTCCATGCCGTGGAAGTCGCCAGTGGAGTGCTTCTCATCGTTGTCGGAACGTTGTTCGTGACTCGCCACTTTGGGGCTCTTGCTGGTTACCTGGGCTTCCTAAACCGTTTTGCATTATGAAAATGAAACTGAGATGATTTTGTTTGGGGGTATCTCGTAGTGAAACGTAACGCTGCTGCCGTCGTGGTTATCGCACTTGTGGTCGCCGTAATGATCTTTGCCGGGGTAAGAAATTCAAGCAGACCAAAGGTCTCGCCAATGATCGGTAACCCTGAGCCGATCTCATCCGCCGAGGCCAAAGGCAAGCAAGCCCCCGATTTCACTCTCCAGGACCTTCAAGGCAAGCAGGTAAAGCTCTCCGATTTCCGTGGCAAGGCTGTGCTCCTTAACTTTTGGGCGACATTCTGTGGCCCCTGCAAGGTAGAGATGCCTTGGCTGGTGGAATTGCAAAAACAATACGGGCCACAAGGATTCGAAATAGTCGGAGTTGCGCTCGACGATTCCGGAAAAGACAAGATCGAAAAGTTCGCCAAGGAAATGGGCGTGAACTACACGATCCTGCAAGGACAGGATGCCGTTGGTGATGCTTATGGCGCCGTCGGCCTTCCCGCCACGTACTACATCGATCGCAGCGGCAAAATCATTGATTCAGCGTTGGGACTCGTAAGCCGCAGCGAGATTGAAGACAACATCAAGAAATCACTCGCTGAGGGGAAGTCGGAAGCGGAAACGGCGAGTAGCCGCGGGAAGGCGACATCGTAGCGCCGCCTGGACTCGCAAATCGGGGTTGGATAGTCTAAGGCGCTGTCATCGGTAACCCGAGCATCCAGCATCAGGGAGTCAATCGCGTGAAGAGAGTCTGCCTCGTACTTACATTGCTTGCTGCGCCACTCTTCGCTGCCGATGCGCCGCGCGTCTATGTCACCTTCGAGGGTGCATCGCCCGTGACGGTTACTCCGGGCAAGCCCGCTGACGTAGAGCTGCGTTTCAAAGTCAAGGAAGGCTTTCACGTCAATTCAAATCAACCCAAATCGGAACTCTTGATCCCTACGACACTCAAGCTTGAGCCCCCTACTGACTTGGCGGCCGGAAGTATCACCTATCCTCCGGGAAAAGACTTAAGCTTCCCTTTCGATCCTAGTGAGAAGTTGAACGTCTACTCAGACGATTTCGCCGTAAAAGCAAAGATGAGCGCCACCAAGAACGCCAGCACAGGCAACTTTACGGTTCACGGCCAGTTGAGATACCAGGCATGCAGCGACAACGCCTGCTTCCCTCCTAAGAGCATTCCCGTGGAGTTCGACGTGCAGGTCGTGAACCAGACCAAACGAGCTCATGGCACAACGCCGCAAAGTCCGCACATAAGGTAATCGGTCCATCGGGTGGTCGGGTCATCGGGTGAAGTACAACCCGCCTGACGCTCCTTGGTCCTCGATGCGGTTTGTTCGAGCCAATTCTTCCCCGAAACGTTCCCCCTTTACTGTCATCCCGAAGGAAGTGAGGGATCTGCTTCTGCAATGACGCCAAACAGCAGATTCCTCGCGCCAAGACCAGGCGTTTCGGAATGACAGTACGTGGAGGGCCAATGCTCAGCCGTTCTTACTTCACCCGATCACCCGATGGCCCGATCACCCGATCCTTCTGGCTCTCCATGATTAAATGTTCTGTCCTTCATGCTTGAACTCCACACCCCCGTCCAAAACGTGAAAGGCATTGGTCCCCGTGCCGCGTCCATCCTTGGCGAAAAGGGGATCTCTACTGCTGAGGACCTGCTCTACTACTTGCCGTTCCGCTATGAGGACCGAGCCAACCCGCGTGCGATCTCAGAGCTGCGCGTCGGTGAGTCTGCCACGCTGATTGGGGAAGTGCGCAATTCGCATCTCTACCGAACCAAAAGTGGAATACCCATCTTTGAACTGGTTGTCGGACAGGGGATGAAGACGATCGTCTGCACCTGGTTCCACGGGGCCTACCTGCGCGACCGCTTCAAGCCGGGCCAGATGCTTGCGCTGTACGGCAAAGTTGAGGAGGGATGGGGAAAATCCTCAAAGGGCCGACTGCAACTCATGCAGCCGCAGATCGAAGTTCTTGGACAACACGAGGACGAGCCAGAGAGCCTGCTCGAAGAACGCCTGGAGCAATCGGTCGAAATGGGGCGCATCGTCCCCGTGTACGAAGCAATCGGCAAACTGAATTCACGCTGGTTTCGCAATGTGCTTCACCGTGTTTTGCAGGAGCTCTCTCCCGAGATTCCAGACGGTATCCCCCGGGGCGTACGCGAACAGATGCAGCTCATTTCACGGCGCGACGCTTTTCAGCAGGCCCACTTTCCGGAAGTAGGAGAAGGCTTCGCGAATCTTGAAGCGCGCTGCACACCGGCACATCGCCGCCTCATCTTTGAGGAATTGTTTTTTCTCGAGGTTGGACTCGAACTCAAACGGCGCAATTTGCGCCGGCGCACTGGTATCAACTTCCAATTGAGCGACCGCGTACGGGATTCCATCAAACGCTTTCTGCCGTTTCGACCGACGAATGCGCAGAAGAAGGTTCTGGGCGAGATCGCAAACGATATGCAAACGCCTGTTCCGATGCGGCGCCTTCTACAGGGCGACGTCGGATCAGGTAAGACTTTGGTGGCCCTCGAGGCAGCGGTGATTGCCATCGAGAATGGCTATCAAGCGGCGCTGATGGCGCCTACCGAGATCCTCGCCACTCAGCATTATCTGGGCGCTCGCAAGCTACTGGAAGAGCAAGGCTATCGCGTTGTGCTGCTGACAGGATCGCTAGAGGAAGACCGCAAGCGGGCAACTCGTCGTCATATCGCCCAGGGCAATGCTCAACTGGTGATCGGCACGCACGCGCTAATTGAAGAAAAAGTAGAGTTCGCCAAATTGGGACTCATCGTAGTCGACGAACAGCATCGCTTCGGCGTAATGCAGCGCTGGCGCCTGATGCGTAAGCCGAGCGATAACACCCCGGCCGAAAGTCAACAGCAACTTCCCACGCAGATGAACGCAGATTCAAGGGATAAACGCAGATCTACTTCGGCTGGTACTTCACCGGATCACCCGATCACCCGATCACCCGATTCTCAACCCGCCCGATCACCCGATCTTTATGAGCCTGATGTGCTCGTCATGACCGCGACTCCTATTCCGCGCACACTTGCCCTCACGCTTTACGGCGATCTTGATATCAGTATCATCGACGAACTTCCGCCGGGGCGCAGTCCGATCACGACGCGTTCGATCTCCGGGGAGCGTGCATCTGAGGTTTGGGACTTCGTGCGCAAGCAAGTCGTGCTCGGCCGGCAAGCTTATGTTGTCTATCCCGTGATTGAAAGCGCCGGAGAAGAAGATGATCTGTTAGCTCGTGACGCCAACCAGCAAGAAGCCGGAACTTCGGGCACAGTCGCTCGGCGAGGAAGCGCCAGAACCCAAGCCTCGGCGCAAAAACGATTCGCAACGAGGCGTCCCGGTGCTATCGATCCGCGGGCGCCGGGTTCCGCTCGGGCGCTCGCGCGTCTGAAACAAGCGTCCTTCGCGGGCATGCCAGAGCCAACGCCAACAAAGAACGTCAGCCTGAAGTCCGCCACAGAGATGTACGAGGAGCTCCGCAAGAAGGTTTTTCCTGACTTGCGCATTGGACTGTTGCACGGGCGTCTCTCTTCCGACGAGAAAGAGCTGGTCATGGCGCGCTTCCAGCGCGGGGACATCGACGTCCTTGTCGCGACTACAGTCATTGAAGTCGGAGTTGATGTACAGAACGCTACGGTCATGGTCATCGAGCATGCAGAACGCTTCGGTCTGTCCCAGCTTCATCAATTGCGGGGGCGCATTGGACGCGGATCGAACAAGTCGTACTGCGTGCTGATGACCGGCGGCAAGATCACTCCACAAGGACAGCAGCGGCTCGACGCCATGCTGCGCACACAGGACGGATTCGCCATCGCCGAACTCGATCTCGAGCTTCGCGGGCCAGGCGAATTCTTTGGCACAAAGCAAGCAGGCGCCCCCAGCTTTCGGGTGGCAAATCTCATCCGCGATCGCAAGCTCCTGGAATTAGCCCGTGCGGAGGCCCAACGCGTCGTCGAAGAAAAAGGCGTTCCCCTTTCCAAGACTGAACGCAACACTGTGATGTTTCACCTGAAGACGCATTGGCAGCGTCGGTATGGCTTAGTCGAGGTGGGGTAGACACTCCGCTCATAGCCTCCACAATCGACCCCTGTCAGGAATACACGTTGTCGGAATTCCTCTTTATGAATTCCTTATGTGGTCTTGAGCTGTTACTTACGGAGGGCGCGATGAAATAAAGGCATGATTCCCGACTCCCTCATGCATGCCGGCCTGCTGGTAGACTTGGAACTGGCAACGGCATGTTTCGGGATCCTGGTGCTTGGCGTCTGGATTTGCCGCAATCCCGGAGCCTTCTGGGATCAGTTCAATCCTTACCTCAAACCGTATGGACGCTTTACACTCAGACTCGGTCGAGTGATCGGCTCGCTATGGAGCTTCGGGGCCCTATTTGGATGCATCATCGCAGTAGGCAATGCTGTTCGAGATGGAATGCGTCATCACTGGTGAGAGGGGAACCCAGGCAACGAAAAACTCGTAAGCCCAAGTCTCGCTCTTTAGAACTTTTCAGGAATGTTTCTCGAGGTGCGAGTTGAATTCTGCAGGCCCGGTTCCTCTTCAAAATCATCTGTCTCCCATAGCGCAGAAAAAATCTTGTAGATACAGGCCGGAATCGTAATGAGCATGAGAACTGCACCCGCAAACCAGGCGAGGGTGACCAAGCGGGCAAAGAGATGGGTTACTGCGTCCCACATGACGGGAGATTATGACAGAAGCGGCTGGCGGCGACTAGCGGAAGCCACTTAGGCCTTCAGGCGTGAAACGGATCGGAGCTAGCAGCCTTCTTAGTACCGATGCGGTTCGACTTTCCACTTCTCATACACCTTGGCATCCAAAAAGACCTGGAAGAGTGAGGCGTCGAGTTCCCCGTCTTTCACCGCATATCCGAGAATTTGCAGAGCACGTTCGAGGTCGACCGATTTCTTGTAAGGACGATCGGCTGCGGAAAGCGCGTCGAAAATGTCTGAAATGGTCATCATGCGCGTCTGCACGGGAATCTCCGGGGCGGAGAGCTTGTATGGGTAGCCAAGACCGTTCAGCTTTTCGTGGTGGCCGCGCGCAATTTCGGGAATGTTGCGTATCTCCGACGTCCATGGAATTTGCTGCAGAAAATTGACTGTGTGCACCACGTGCGACTCGATCTGCAGGCGTTCGTTCTCGTCGAGTGAACCTTTACGGATCGAGAGCAGGCGCACCTCGTCGGGTGTAAGAAGCGGCTTCTCGTCGCCTTCAAAGTCGCGGTAGTGCCGAGCAGCGATATCGAGCAGCCTCTCGAAGTTCCCTTCCGGCAACACCGTTGGTTCGTCCGATTTGAGGATCACCGAGAAGAAACGGTCAACCTCCTCGATCTGCTGCTTCAACTCCTCGTCGAACACGCCCAGCTTCGCCATATACTCGTCGCGGCCCTTTTCGAGCACGTAGTCGAGTCGCTTCTGCAGCTTTTCGGCCTGCATGGAGCGCTTCACGAACTCGAAGCGCTGCTTTACTAAATCGAGTTGCGCCGGATAAAGCTTCTTGGCCTTGACCAGCACCTCCTCGCGTACGCCGACTTTGCCGAAGTCGTGCAGCAACGAGGCATAGCGAATCTCGCGCATTTCTTCTCGCGTGAAACGCAAGTCGGCATACGGACCGGTTTCGATGCGCTGCACCGCCTCGGCGAGGGCGACGGTCAAGTTCGCGACACGGAAGGAATGGCCTGAAGTCGTAGGATCACGTGCTTCAATCGCGATAACTGACGCGCGCACGAAGCCCTCGAACAACCTCTGGATGGACTCGTACAAGCGACTGTTTTCGACGGCGACTGCAGCCTGGCTCCCGAGTGATGCGACGATGTCCTGCTGCCGGCCATTGAAGGAGACCACCTGTTCTTTAACGGCAGAGAGGGAATCGAGCCGCGCTTTTCCGTCACGCTTGGCGTTGATTAACTGCAGCACGCCGACGATGTGGTCTTTCTGGTCCCGAAGTGGAACCGCCAGAATTGACTTGGTGCGGTATCCTGAGTCCTCGTCGAATTTGCGGTTGATGCTGTAAGGAATTTCCGGCGTGATGTGGTACGCGTCCTCTATGTTTACGATCTCGCCCGTCGACGCGACATAGCCGGCTATCGATTTGTGGTTCAGCTCCAATGTTGTTTCCCGGAATGGGATGGTTATGGAGTCGTTTTGTGCGAGCTTGAAACGCAAGCGTTGGTGCTTCAGCTCTTCGTCCTCTTCTTCTTTCACCAGCGCAGCGGCAGGTAACCCACTCGCGCCATCTGCGTTTGCCGGCAGTGTCGCATGATGCGGTCCAAGCCGCCTCTCTTCCTGCGCCGATTCGACCAGGTAAAGCGAACCGGCGTCGGCATTCGTAATGTGACGGCTCTTCGTGAGGATCAGTTCGAGCAGGCGGTCAAGATGATGTTCTGCGGAGAGAGCGGCGCCGATCTTGTTGAGCTCCTGAATCTCGCGCGTGACTCCGCGCAACCGCTCGTTGATCTGTTCGCGCACATGGATCAGGTGGATGTGATCGAGGGCGTTGTCAACCGTGCGCTCCAGCAGCGCATGAGGGGTGTTCGCCGGAAGATAGGCGTAGACCAGCGCATCGACGCGGGGATCATGAAAGCGCTGATCAGTAAGCGCAACCAGGCGACAAGTCGGCTTGCGGATTTCGTCATAGAAGCGGATCAATAGCGATTCATTGCCGCTGATGATGATCCGTTCTACCTCTGACGGAAGCTTAAGCGAACTCTCAAATGAGATACGCCGATAACGTGGGATATCGACGAGATTGCGTCGAACTTCGACTTCTTCATCGAAGCACACCAGCAAGGGGAGGACGCGAAGCGTCGAACTAGCCGCTGGCTTGCTGATCGAGCTGGTGGACATACCTTCGCTCTGGGCCGCGGATTCCGCCGCTGAAGCCCCAGCAGGCCCATTGTGGCCGCTGCGGGGTTGAGACCAGAAAGTGCGGTTACTATAGCACGGGTCAAAGCGCAGGAACGTCGGACGGCGCTCCCGCCTCCAGCGCTCAAATGGGAATGCGATCGGCGCAGGAGTTCAGCGTTACGAACTTTCACTGATGCCGGAGTGCCACCACGGGATCGACCTTCGCCGCTCGTCTCGCCGGCAGATAGCATGCTGCGAGAGCGACCGCCGTTAATGATGCCGCAGTGGCAATCGTGACGAATGGATCGCTGGGATGCACCTCATGAAGCAATCCCGAAAGCAATCTCCCCGCAACGAGAGCAGCAACAAAGACCGACAGCAAAGCCCAATCCGGCAAGAAGCATTCCGTGCCTCACGAGCGTCAAAACGTTGGCGCGACTCGCGCCAGAGACATGCGGATGAGAGAGCACTCGCTAGGCGAGCGATTTACAATCGGTGGCAACGTCTCAACTCTTGTGTCTCAGGTGAGGATTGGACCTAAAGTTCATGCGGAGAGCGATTGAGCTCTCTATTCGCAATGTTCATTCCGGGAACGGCGGGCCGTTCGCTGCCGTTGTGGTTAAGGATGGCGAAATCGTCGGTGAGGGCGCGAACGAGGTACTCGCCACCAACGATCCGAGCGCGCATGCCGAAGTCATAGCCATTCGCGCTGCTTGCCGAAGGATGAAGACATTTCAGCTCACAGGATGCGATGTGTACACGAGCTGCGAGCCATGCCCCATGTGCATGGGCCTCATTTATTGGGCTCGTCCGAAGAGCGTGTACTACGCAAACACCGCCGTCGACGCCGCAAACATCGGCTTTGACGATGCTTTCATCTATCACGAACTTACTCTCGCTAATTCGCAGCGCTCGGTTCGCATGCAACAGATTCTTCGCGATGAGGCGCTCGCGGCATTCGAGGCTTGGCAGAAAAAGCCGGACAAAATTCCTTATTAGACAGTCTCCGCTTGTCTCAGTCTCGTCACGGCTTCCAATCGGTCAGCGCTGCCAAGGCTTATGCGGCCTTGCGACTTGAGGAAGAGCTGCCCCTCTTCGCGGGAACTTTCTTGCCTTTGCGCCGCGCTTCCGAGAGGCCGATCGCAATTGCCTGTTTGCGGCTTTTTACAGTTTTCCCGCTGCGTCCGGACTTCAGTTTTCCCCGTTTGAACTCATGCATCTCGCGCTTTACGTCGCTGCCGGCGCTTGCGCTGTATTTGCGGCGTGAAGATTTTTTTCCACGCGATCCGATGCTACTACTGCGCAAACTGGAGCGATGACTGCGACTCTTTGTTGCCATGGATTGAAGTCCTCCCTTGAAATCTCCGTTGAGTGAGATTCGGAGAATTGCAGAAGAGGTTGGCGGATTTACAAAGGTTTCGCTTCAGGAGACGGAGCAGCGCAGAGGCAGGGAGAGTTCAGCAATGCGATCAAACATCGCCGGTGGTCTTGTCACGCCATCCCGCGACACTCATCTCCTCGTGCTGTTGGATCAATGGCTGTAGCTATTGTTGTGGCGGAGCTCCGGCAGGAACCATGATGACTACCACCTTTGCTCCGGTTTTGGTTTGCGCCGCGCGAGTCTGAATACGAGTCGGATCGATACCCTTGCTCTGGGTCAAGTAGGTCTTGGCATTTTCAGCACGCTGCAGAGCTACAGCATCGTTTTCTGACGGATTTGCCGATCCTTCGATAATCAGCGTAGCGTTCGCATCGCGCTGCAAGCGGAGGGCGTCATCATCAAGTTCTGCCTTGGCGCGATTATCCACACGGCTGCTATTGGGCTTGAACATGAGCTCGTTCAGCATGCTCGGAGTAAGGCTGCCTGCGGTCTCTGCGCTGGTTGGGGACAGAGGCGCTGACTGCACATCGACATTTACCGTGGTTTGTGCCGACAAGTTACGGTCGTCGACCGCAGTAGCGGTCACCGTGATCGGACCCGGAGCGTTGGGAGTTAAAGTAGCTCGACTGTCGCGCGGCGTGATCTGTCCGGCACTCGCCTGATAGCTGTAAGCGAGCGTATGTCCTTCTTCGGCTACGCCGTTACAAGTAATGTTTGCCGATTCCCCGACTTGGATAGTCGATCGGTTCACCGAGCAACTGATCGTCGGGGGCAGCGCTGCCGTCGTTGGTTCAGCCGCAGGAGGCGGGAAAGGTACGGCGTCGATCATCTCAATGGTGTCGCCGAGGTGAATGTCCTCAGGCGCATAGGTCGTAAGAGCAGCCGATGAATTCGGAGTGGTGCTCAGCACTATCATTTCTCCGATTGCTCGAATGGGTAGCTGGTCGGCATGTTCACGGAATTGAAAGCTGGGCGGATTCTTCTGCGTCGGATCGTATGGTGGAGCCTTGAATGGCAGCGATTCAGCAGGATTGTCCGCGATGGATGCATAGTCACGAAGTGCCCGGAAGTAATCCCCCGGCTTGACCCCCTGCGCCTCGCCAACGTTGAGATAAACGATGCGCCGTGAGCCCACCAAGGTGTCCAGGTCCCGCCCCATCACAACACGCCCTTTGGTCTTTCCACTGGGTACAGCGAACTGCTCGAAATTGGTCTGCTTGAATTCCGGCCTCGGGCGTTCCTGAAATGGAACTGCAATGTCGCCAGGTATTATCTCTGAGCAGCCGGACTCCACCTGCGCGACAGCGACTCTCTTTCTCACCGCGATCACTTTTGCTCGTCCCAGGTCTTGGTACATTTCACCCAAATTGGCCAAGAGACCAAACTGCCCCGGAAACGATTGCGTATGATTCGGATCGTGAGTATGGCGCAGTAAAAGGTATTCTTTGCCTTCCGCCACCTCACTGCCTTTCAGGTAGATGTATGACCCTTCAGCGGCCCTCACCTGTTCTGGCGCGTGCGAATCGTCGACAACGACGGCGCTGGCGCGTACTTCTTGTTTCGTAATGAAGCCCGCGCAGTACACCTCAGACATTGTCGGTCCGTTAAACCGTTCCAGCTTGTTCGTTGTGGAGACAGTGGGCTGTGGCGTGGTCTGCTTCGATGTAGCTTCTGCTGGTGCGATAGGCTGCGGAGCCGCAGGCTCGGGAGTCGGTGGCTGCTGGACCGCAGGCGGCTGAGTTGGGGAAGGCTGTGTCTCAGGTTGTGTAGTCGGCTGTTGTGCAGCTGGCTGTTGTGCAGCTGGCTGTTGTGCGGCTGGCTGTTCGGCCGGAGGTTGCTGCGCCGGAGGAGCCGTTTGCTGCTGGTTCTGTTGCTCGGTCGGCGGATTGCTCTGCGTCGGAGTCGGTGTAGAGGTCTGATCCTGGGCCAACGCAGCGGTAGCCACAAGCAAAACGGCAGCAAGTCGGTTTCTCATAGTCCTCCAGCTTCGCGGACGCCAAGTCTCAGGAAAAGAGCACTTTAGGGAATGTCCCTCGGGAAACGGTCCGCGGCGCGCGAACGCGAGGTCCGCATCAACGTAGCCGAGCATACCCGACAGTCAATCGTGGGCGTAGTAACCAGATGAATACGGCAGAGGTGTGTCGATTCAGCTCCTGGTTGCTTTAGAGTTGCATCTACCCTTGTGCACCATTAATATGCCCGTCCGGCGTAAGTTGATGAAAAGCGATACTCCAAGCTATGCAGCGCGGTTTCTGAGGCATCGGCTCCCTCGTGTATGTGTGGCCCTTTTTGCCTCGAATCCAGCGGAATTTATGGAAAAGATCGAGGCTGCTGCCAACGAAAACTCCTTGCTGGAGTTACGCTTAGATTACCTTGCCAAGCCGGCCCTGATACTGCCCAAGCTGAAGGAATTTGCTGGATTTCATCGCGACATTACCCTGGTTGCAACTTGTCGGCGGGCGGTCAATGGAGGCAAGTTTCGTGGAACCGTGGCATCGCAAGTCGATCTTCTATTGAAGGCGGCGACGGCCGGATGCCAAATTGTGGATATTGAGCTGGAGTCGGCAAAGGCTCTGAAAACACAAGAGATCCATAACGTGCGGCAACACGCCGGGCTCATGATCTCGTTTCACGACTTTCGCGGCACCAAGAAGCTCGAAGAGACTTGGGAAGAAATGCATCAGTTTCCCGCTGACTACATCAAGATCGTCTCCACAGCAAAGTCGCTCTCGGACAACGTGAAAATGATGCGCCTCCTGGAGCATCGCAGCGACATGATTAGCACTGTGGGTGTTTGCATGGGTGAACGCGGCATCATTAGCCGCATCTTGAACGTCCGCTCCGGCAGCGCATTTACTTTCGCATCGGCCGAACCTGGGGCAGAAACGGCACCGGGTCAAATGGCGGCCCGGGTATTACGGGATGTATTTCGCATTGACGCAGTTGACGCCGCAACGAGGGTTTACGGCGTCGCCGGCGATCCAATTGGGCACTCGTTATCCCCGGAAATGATGAATACGGCGTTTCGCCGGGAGAACATCAACGCTGTCTACGTACCCCTGCAGACTTCTGATGTTGCTGATCTGCTGAAATGCGTCCGCGAGATGCCGATGCAAGGATTAAGCATCACCATGCCGTTGAAGCAGGAGATCATCGAACATCTTGATAAGACCGACGCTCTCAGCACCAAGATTGGTGCCTGCAACACTCTGATTCGTTCCCAGGATGGCAAGCTCTACGGATTCAACACCGATGTCGCGGGGGTAGTTCGCCCGCTGGAACAACGGCTCAACCTGACAGGAGCGAAGATCCTCGTAATCGGAGCTGGAGGCGCGGCGCGCGCAGCTGTCTTCGGACTTAGGGAGCGCAACGCCGAGGTCTGGGTGATGAACCGCACGGCAGAGAATGGGCAGAAGCTCGCGCGGCAGGCGCACGCACACTATGTTTCTCATGCTCATCTCAAGAAGCTCGAATTTGACGTAATTATCAATGCGACTCCTGTAGGAATGGAAGGCTCACGCCCGCAGACCCCATTAGAGGAGTCTGACCTGAGAACGCGTTATTTGTTCGAGATGGTTTATAACCCTGCAGAGACCCGCCTGGTGCAAATGGCGCGGGCCAAAGGCATCCAGGTCATTCCTGGCACGGAGATGTTTGTGCATCAGGGCGCGCGCCAATTCGAAATATGGACGGGCAAACCGGCTCCTGTGGAAGACATGCATCGCGCTGTACTATTCGCCTTGGGTGCGGTGGCTCCCGCGTTTTCCGTCCGTGAGTTAGCTCAAGTACCACAAGCAAAGCGAGGCTAGATGTTGCAACTCCTGACAGAGCTGCTGGGATACGCGCGTAAGTTGCTTCCCTTAATGGAAATTTATGCTGCACGCCGTCCGGCGCAGCCGGTGAGGGATCCGGCGACGCAGGAATTTCAAAGCTATACCGCGGATGCCCTAAGAGCCCATCACTCTGATCTCGTGGAACTCCGATCCGCATTCGAGAGCGTTCAGCAACGCCTGCGAGTAATTGATGACCAGTCGGTTACCCTGCAGCGCGAACTTTCGCGAGTGGCAGACCAGCAACTAACCTTGCTGATTGCTGTTGCGATCGCCGCTGCCGCATCGGTCGGGGCTCTTGTAATGGCGATCATCCTCGTCGCTCGCCATTAAGTGGGCTGGCGTCAGATCTTCAGCTGCACTTCCCTGAAATCTCAAGCGACTGGCTGCCCTGAGCAGCTCGCATTCTGCAACCGTTTGCGTCAAAAACGCCATCCAACAGGACTGCCAGTTCTCAGAACGTCTAGTTTTTTCAAGAAAGCCTATGAAGATTGAAGAGAGAATCTCGATCATTTCCGAAAATTGCGGCACCTTGGAGGAAGCCGCAGCCCCGCTCCCACCATCCGTCGTTGAAACCATGAAGATGGTATTCCGCGAGACTCACGGTGGCGAAATGACCCCCGAGGACCGCGAATTCCTTGGAATCGCCGATCAGTGAAGAAACGAAAACCGGACGAAATCTCGGACTCGGCTGATGTTCCGCTGCGTCGGCGCTCACAGGATGGCCACCTGCAAGCCGCGATGGAAAGCGTATTTCGACTTACTCATGGCCGGGAGATGACTCCGGATGAAAGGCGCGTCTTCGGGTTGGCTAGCGAAGACGACAGCACTGAGAGCAATCCTCGCCCATCGCGCAACCATAACGCTCGAGACGGCGGGGCGGAGCAAAACGAACACCAAAACCAAACGCCAACGCGGATGAATACGGATTAAGCGGATTCACGCGGATCTTGTAAGGCCACTGCGACACGACAACCTCTATTCACCCTTCCAAAGCTGCCCAAGGCAGCGAGGCTCTGCCTTGCCTTGAATAAATCTGCGTGAATCCATTGAATCCGCGTTGGCTTCTGCTGTTGCGGTTGATCTTGCTATGCCAGATCAATTTAAAAGCCTCATCTGTGGTTGCAGATGAGGCTTTTTGATTAATCATTAAAGCGACTGTGGCCCTCTACTACTGTCGCTCCGAATAGTGAGATAGAAACTCTGAGCTGCGGGTTGTCCTGTTCGGGCGCGAATTAGTTTTGTCTTTGTTACCATCGATTGCGTGAGGTCCTCAGACAAAGTCCGCGTCCGCTTTGCCCCATCGCCCACCGGGCTATTGCACGTGGGAAATGCACGGACTGCCCTCTATAACTGGCTCTTTGCCCGCCAAAAGAAAGGAATCCACGTACTCCGAATTGAGGACACCGACGTGGAACGAAGCGAGGCTCGGTTCGAAACACAACTGCTCGAGGATCTGCGCTGGTTGGGCATCGACTGGGACGAGGGTCCCGATGTTGGCGGTCACTTTGCCCCATATCGGCAAAGCGATCGCATGGATATCTACCAGCGATACGCCGAGCGTCTGCTCGATGAAGACAAAGCCTATCTTTGTTTCTGCAGCGCCGAAGATCTGGAACGCGAACGTCAGGCCGCGGCCGCGGAGCATCGCCCCCAGGTGTACTCGGGCAAGTGCAGGCAGTGCGATCCGGCAGAAGCGAAGCAGCGCCGTACAAGCGGTGAAGCCGCTGCGATCCGTCTGAAGATTCCCGAGCACCCGATCCACTTCCACGACATCGTTCGCGGCGACGTCACCTTCGACAACGAATCGGTGAGCGACCCGATTATCGTGCGCTCTTCTGGCATTCCGGTCTACAACTACGTGGTCGTCATCGATGACGCCGAGATGAAGATCACGCACGTGATCCGCGGAGATGACCATCTCTCAAACACTCCGAAGCAAGTGGCGCTCTACCAAGCGCTCGGATTTCCCGTGCCGGAGTTCGCGCATCTATCCACGATCCTTGGGCCTGATCGTGAGCGGCTCTCCAAGCGCCACGGCGCGACTTCGATTTCGCAGTTTCGCGATATGGGGATTTTGCCGGAAGCTCTCGTCAATTACTTGGCGTTGTTGGGCTGGGCGCCAAGCGGCGGCACACGGGAAACTTTCACACCAAAGGAGTTGATCAAGGAATTCTCGCTGGAACGCGTGACTCCCTCCCCTGCGATCTTCGATTTCGACAAGTTGTACTGGCTGAACCGGCACTACATTAAAGCAGCCGATCCGCAGCGGATCGTTGAGTTGGCGCTGCCTTACTTTCGTGAATCAGGATTGCTTCCAAATGTTGAGAGTCCTGAGGTGCGCTCATGGGTGGAAAAGGTGATCGCGCTCCTCGTGCCGTATGTGGACCGGCTGGACCAGTTGCCCGAGAAAGCCAAGTTCCTGCTGAGCTATGACGCTGAGGCAGCAGTTAAGGCCGAAGACAATCAAGCCCTTCTTACGTCCGACATCGGGCGCAAAGTCATTGCCGAGTTCGCAACCCGCGTCCGCGCGGGAAGCAACGGGTTCACACCCGAAAGCTTCAAGGCCATCGTCAACGAGGTAAAAGAAGGGACGGGAGCAAAAGGGAAAGACTTATTCCATCCGATTCGCATCATCATCACAGGTTCCCATTCTGGTCCGGACTTCGATCGCGTGATTCCTCTCATCGAAGCTGGTGAGCGCCTCTCGCTCCCACAGCATGTGCTAAGCGTGCGCGAGCGTGTGGAAGCGTTTGAAAGAGCTTGGCGTCGCTGACGAAGACCAGACCGAAGGGTGAACACGAAGGTCACGAAGGGAACAGAAAAGGTCACGGAGATTCTTTATGAAGCCTCATCGTGACCTCTTGAGTTGCCCTCGTGACCTTCGTGTTCGCCTTTTCGGCATTGATGTCTTTTCCAACACCAGCCAAAAACCGCAGCTATAATCAATCATGGCGACACTGCGCCAGCAGATCGCGACCAACGTCCTCACAGCCACAAAATTCCGTGACCTGCTGAAACTGGTTCGCGACAACCGTCCGGGTGATGATCTGGACATCATCCAGCGCGCCTACGAGTTCTCCCTCCAGCATCACAACGGTCAAACCCGCGCATCCGGCGAACCCTATCTAGTTCATCCCCTCGAAGTAGCGCTCGTCCTGGCAGAGATGAAACTGGATTCGACGGCAATCGCCGCCGGACTGCTGCACGACGCAGTGGAAGATACCGATGTCACGAATAACCAAATCGAGGAAAAGTTCGGCACGCCGGTAGCCCACATCGTCGACGGCGTCACCAAGATCGCGAAGATCAATCTGGCAAGCCGGGAAGAACGGCAAGCGGAAAACGTCCGCAAGATGGTACTGGCTATGACGGACGACATTCGAGTCGTCCTCATCAAGCTTGCCGACCGGCTCCACAACATGCGCACGCTGGAGCATCTTCCCGCCGATCGTCAGCAGCATATAGCGCAGGAGACGCTCGATATCTACGCTCCCCTGGCTCATCGCCTGGGCATGGGCAAAGTTCGAGGCGAACTCGAAGACCTTGCCTTTCAGTATATCGATCCTATCGGCTACAACCAGATCAAAGAGCAAGTGGAAGCGCGGCGTAAGCAAGGCGAGGCCTTCCTCGACAAGACAGTTGCTTTTATCCGCGAGAAGCTGAAAGAGAACGGTGTCGAGGCACGAGTCGATCACCGCATCAAGCGGCTCTACAGCATCTCGCAGAAACTCCAGCGCCAGCGGATTACGGTCGACCAGGTCTATGACCTGCTGGCCATTCGCATCATCACCTCATCGGTTAAAGACTGTTACAGCGCGCTTGGTGCGATTCATAGTATCTGGCGGCCGGTTCCGGGACGAATCAAAGACTTCATCGCCATGCCGAGGCCAAATCTGTATCAGTCTCTGCACACCACGGTCATGGCGGAAGGTGGCATGCAGTTTGAAGTGCAGATACGCACCGAAGACATGCACAAGATGGCCGAGGACGGCATCGCGGCCCACTGGAAGTACAAGGACGGAACACCGGTCAACGCCAAAGACGAACAGCGTCTCTCGTGGTTGCGGCAGGTTGTAGAGTGGCAGCGCGACGTTGCCGATCCCAATGAGTTCCTTTCCACTCTCAAGATCGACCTCTATCCGGAAGAGGTTTACACGTTCACTCCAAAAGGCAAAGTTGTAATCCTTCCGCGCGACGCGACTTGCATTGATTTCGCCTATCACATCCACACCGAGGTCGGTAACACCTGCGTAGGGGCCAAGGTCAACGGGCGTATCGTTCCACTTCGATACAAAATGCGGAACGGCGATATCGTCGAGATCATCACGCAGACGGGACACCAGCCAAGTCGTGACTGGCTGGGATTCGTCAAGTCCTCACGCGCTCGGAACAAGATCAAGCATTGGCTATTGGTTCACCAGCGCGAGCGTGCCGTGGAAATCGGCCGAAAGGTGCTGGAAAAGGAAGCTCGCAAATACAAGGTCAGTTTGAAAGAGGTTACGCCCGAGAGGTACGCGGCCGTCGCCAGTGAGTACGGCATTGGTGGAAACGAGCAAGATCTGATTGCCTCGATCGGCTACGGTAAGTTCTCCGCTCGCGCCGTGCTGAACAAACTTGTTCCAAATGCCGCAGGTGGCGCTGAGCCCGAGCCGGAGGAAGAAGACAAGAGCCTAATCGGCGGCATGATCCGCAAAGTCTTCGGTGACGACAGCGGATCACTCAAAGTCCAGGGCCACGACGAGCTGCTTGTGTATCGCGCACGCTGCTGTAATCCGATTCGGGGCGAGGACATTGTCGGCTACGTAACTCGGGGTAAAGGCGTCGCGGTTCACGCAAAATCTTGTCCGAACGTGACGAACCTGATGTACGAACCCGACCGACGCATCAATGTAACTTGGGGCCGGCCAAGCGCTTCGGTCTCCGGCCCGGCAAAGGCGACGTATCCGGTGAAGCTCACGGTAGTTTGCGATGACCGCACTGGGATGCTGAAGCAGGTCACTGCTGCGATTAGCGACGACAACACCAACATCCGTCACATGGACGTCCGCACCGGCGACACGCGCGCATCGATCGACATAACGATTGATATCGAGGACGTCAAGCACCTGGAGCGCATCGTCTCTGGCATCCGCCGCATTCCCGGAATTATTGACGTGCAGCGGCTGAAGAAGATCTAGCGCGGGCTGGATCGCTAACCTCACTGATGGGACTTGACGCTGCTGTCCTGAGCCTCTATTTTGCGCGAAAGACGTCCCGCCAATGTTTCAGACCAGGTTGCGGCCCCTTACGATTTCGCCAAGGGCCAGTGCCGGGCCCAGAATCACAGGCTTTCCATGTTGATTGCCATACCGAAGGTACTCTTCAGGTGTTTTCCTGAATCAAAACAAATCCAATCAGCTACTCTGTTTTCAATCACTTAGCACAGCGTGACCAAGGTCCAGTTAGAAACTGGGTACCTTTCGTCATCTATCCCCGCTCGCGCCGCCGATGGCATTGTTAACGCGCCCTTCTCCCAAACTTGCGAGTTACCAAAGTCACTGGAGGACCGTGTCCATGTTTCGCAAACGATGGTGGTTGGCCTTGGCATCGGCCTGCGTAGTTTCTTTCTTTATCGGCTATGCTCACGGCGCGACGCCGCAGATGCTCGGCCCGGACGGTGGCGACGCTCGGTCACTGTCTTACGATCCGAAGAACCCCGACCGCATCCTGCTGGGTACCAGTTCGGGACAGATTTTTGAATCTCGTGATCGCGGTCTTTCGTGGAACCGCTTTGCCCATGTAGGTACCGGATCTGATTACGTACTCGACCACATCATTTTTGATCCGACCAATTCCCGCAAATTGTACGTTGCCGCCTGGAGCATCGAACGCGAAACGGGTGAACTCTTCCGCTCGAACAATGGCGGGAAATCTTTCGAGTCGCTGAGCGGTATGAAGGGCAAGTCGATCCGCTCCTTCGCGATGGCTCCGTCGAATTCCAGGATTATCATCGCCGGCGCACTAGATGGCGTTTTCCGTTCGGAAGACGGTGGCGATCATTGGACACGCATCTCGCCTGAAGGTCACAAGGACATCAAGAACATCGAGTCGCTGGCGATCGACCCAACCAACCTTGAGGTGATTTACGCCGGCACCTGGCACCTCGCGTGGAAGACCGAGGACGGCGGAAATAACTGGCATCAGATCAAGAATGGCGTCATCGACGACTCCGACGTTTTCTCGCTGATCATCGATCCGAAGCAGCCCTCGACGGTGTACTTGAGCGCCTGCTCTGGGATTTACAAGAGCAGCAATAACGGTGAGCTTTTCCGTAAGGCCCAGGGAATTCCGTTTTCGGCACGGCGTACGCGCGTACTGAAGCAGGATCCGAACAATCCGGATGTGGTCTTCGCCGGCACGACTGAAGGTCTTTGGAAGACACAGGACGCCGGCACGACCTGGCATCGCGTAACTGCTCCAAACATCATCGTCAACGACGTGATGATCGATCCACGTGATTCTACCCGCGTGATGCTCGCGACCGACCGCAGTGGCGTGTTGCTCAGCACCAACAACTCAGCATCGTTCACCGCATCGAACGAAGGCTTCGCTCACCGTCAGGTGCGCGCGCTGCTCGCCGACAACAAGAACTCCAGCGTCCTTTACGCCGGCATGGTCAATGACAAGGAATTCGGCGGTGTCTTCGTCACTCGTGATGGTGGACAACGCTGGTCGCAGCTCAGCAACGGACTGAATGGCCGCGACGTTTTTACGCTCGCCCAGGATGAAAAGGGCAACATCTACGCCGGAACCAACGCTGGTCTCTTCCGCCTGGCTCAAAACACTCGCATGTGGACGCGTGTGATCCTGCCCGGCATGATGCCTAACGTTCCCGATCTGGCCATCGCGGGCAACACGATGTTTGTGCCGACCACATCTGGGGCATTGCTCATCTCGCGTGATATGGGCAAGACCTGGACCCAACAGCATGCCGTTAAGAAAGAACCTTTCCTGAGGGTTCGCGCTAACAACGGCATGATTGCCGCCGCAACTTACACCACGCTGCTGGTCTCAGCAGATGGTGGCAAACACTTCAACGTGGAGCAGAGCCTGCCAGTGACACTGATCACGGGGATCACCGTTGATTCCGACCAGAACCTCTGGATCGCGTCAGCGCAGGGCCTCTTCTGCCAGCAGAAGGGCGGAAGCTGGCAGCCGATGTCCACCGATCTGCCCAAGACGAAGATCACATCACTGGACTACGACCAGAGCAGTCATCATCTGCTCGCGATCGTCGATGGATCCAGCGAAGTTTTCGGTAGCGCCGATGGACAGAAATGGCATCGCATGCAAGATGCAGGCCTGCCACTGCACCGCGCGATTCCAATGCGTGATCGGATGTTTGCCCTCAGCCTGTATGAAGGCATCGTGAGCTTCGAAGGCAGCAACCGCATCAGCGCTCGCATGGAAGAGCCTACCGGCAACAAATAAAGTTCGATTTCACCCCTGACCGGAGAGGGCGGAACCAGAATGTAGGTTCCGCCCATTTTTTTTGGCATGTTGCGCTGCATCGATTCTGCGCAGCCTGCCCACGGATGATTCTAAGACTGTCATCCTGAGCCGTCTTTTGGGCGAAGGATCTCCCGCGATGTGTCGGGCTTACTTGCGGTATTCCGGCACTTCGGCCACGAATTCTCGTGAAGGAGCCGCGACCAAGCAAATGAGCTTGAGACATTCCCGGGAGATCCTTCGCACAAAAGAGGGGCTCAGGATGACAGTGAGGGTGGTGACTCAGGGACGATAATCGAGTCAAACAACAAAGTAGCTCGATGCTCTACGCAGTGGCAGCAGTAGTTGTCGATACACGCTTGTTCGCTGAGCGTCGCCATTCGAGCAAAAGCTGGACTTGGTTTGCGAGTAGTCGCAGCGCCTGTTTTTGCTGCGGGGTAATCGAGCGCGGTTCCTGCGCAATCACGCAGACGCTTCCTAACGCTTCTCCATCAGGTGTGTTTAGCGGCGAACCCGCGTAAAAGCGGACACGGGGACCAGCCGAGACGAGCGGATTCCCGGCGAAGCGTTCATCCTTAGTCGCATCTTCCACCACCATTACCTCGTGATCCATGATGGCGTGCGCGCAGAACGAGAGTTCGCGCGGTACCTCATTGGCGACGAATCCAACCATCGACTTGAACCAGAGCCGGTCAGAATCGACAAACGTAATCATTGCGCCGGGCGTTTCGCAGATGATCGCCGCAAGCTGCGCCAGATCGTCGAACGACTTTTCCGGGAGACTGTCGAGGATGTCGTAAGACTTGAGTGCCGCGACTCGCTGAACTTCGTTGTGAGGAATTGGAACCGACTCCACTGATTTCACTGCGCGTGCCAGATCCTCGGTGGTGTAAGGCTTATTGAGGAACGATGCGGCACCCATCTCTCTGGCCTTACGGATGTCGATGGCAAACGTCGGTGAAGCCGCCACAATCACTTTGGCTTGCAATTCGGGATGCTTCCGCAGACGAGCGCAGAGCTGCAAGCCGTGCAGTTTAGGCAGAACCAGCTCGAGGACCACGATCTCAGGCTGCATCTGCTCAATCAGTTGCAGTCCCGTCACACCGTCTGTCGCCGTCCGGACTTTGTAGCCCCTGCGCTCCAATTCAGCCCGGCTGGATTCCAGCAGCTCTTCATCGAAGTCGATCAGCGCAATTTTTGTGGCCATGGGCCCGTCCAGAATGCGGAGTCCTAAGAGGTACGGAGGGAAATCTTACCTCGGATTGCTGCTTTCGGCGCGTCAAAATGGCCGCTCCCACGCTACCTGCCTGGATGTGGAAACCAGGCGCTACCCGCCAAGATTGCTCAATTTTGAACCCGTCAGTGCTCCAATCAAGTCGCTAAAGATTCTGATAGCGACGCCCTCTGCCGAAATGGCCTACTGGGCCTCACCCCGATACTTCGGGTGTTTAAGGAGAGCGTTATGTCTGCGAAGACTTGTGCAGCTTGCGACTACAAGCTGGATGGGAATGCTATCGAGGTCAAGATCGGTGGCAAGACGGTTGAGGTGTGCTGTGACGAGTGCGCACAGAAGCTGAGGGAAGCACACGCTTCGGCCTCGAGGAAGGGCTGAGACATGGAGAGAGGCAAACCAACGCCGATCCGGCGCAGTGTCAAGACTGCGTCGGGTCATATCAGCTACATGGAGCAGGGCACAGGACCAACTGCGCTGTTTGTGCACGGCGTTCTTCTGAATAGTCACCTGTGGCGTCATCAGGTGGAGCATTTGTCCGACATTCGGCGCTGCATCGCTGTAGACCTGCTTGCGCATGGTGATACTGAGATCCGCCCGGACCAAGAAGTATCCGTAACGGCGAATGCGCAGATGCTCAAGGGAGTTCTCGATGCCTTGAACATCGAGCAAGTCGATCTGGTCGGCAACGACAGCGGTGGGGGTATTGCGCAGATATTCTCCGCTTTATATTCAGAGCGGATCCGCAGCCTCACTCTCACCAACTGCGATGCACACGACAATTGGCCGCCAGAAGCCTTTAAACCGTTCCTGGCGATGGCGGCAGAAGGCGGCCTGAGGGGTACGCTCGACGCGATGTTGTCGGACAAGAGCATTTATCGCTCTCCGCAAGCTCTGGGGCCAGCGTACGAACATCCTGAACTCGTCAGCGACGAAAGTATCGAAACATACTTGCGCCCGCTGGTCAGGACCGAGCAACGCACGCGCGACCTGGAGCGCTTTCTCGCAGCCTTCGATAACAGGCACACGCTCGCTATCGAAGCGCGCCTGAAGACGCTCAAGGCGCCCACGCTCATCGTCTGGGGTACGGATGATGCGTACTTCGACGTAAAGTGGTCACGCTGGTTGGCCGATACCATTCCTGGAACCAGACGCCGTGTCGAGTTCAAGGGCGCGAGAATCTTCTTTCCCGAGGAGCGTTGGGAAGATTTCAACAACGAACTGCGTGCCCACTGGCAGGCGGCAGAGCAGGAGGCGTTTGCGCTTCTGGCAGCGGCAGAATCCCATTAAGGAACGGCATGGATCGTAGACGCTTCATTGAAACTGCGGGCAGTGCACTCGCTGGGGCCGCATTCGCAGGATGCACTGCTCGCATGTTTAGCGTTACAACGCCAGCAACCGTTCGCGTTGCAATGGATGCCGCAGCATTCCATGCTACCCGACGCTTTGTACGAACCAGCTTCGGCAAGATCGCATACGTAGAGCGTGGCACCGGGGATGTAGCTCTGTTCCTGCACGGCTTTCCGCTCAATGGTTTTCAATGGCGAGGTTCGCTCGACCTCCTGTCGCCGTATCGCCGCTGCATTGCTCCCGATTTCCTGGCGATGGGCTACACCGAGGTTGCCGAAGGACAGAGCGTCGGGCCCAAGGCGCAAGTCGCGATGCTTGTGGCATTGCTGGACAGGCTATCGATTCCAAGCGTTGATCTCATCGCCAACGACAGCGGCGGTGCGGTCGCACAGTTACTCGTCACTCAGCACCCGCGGCGCGTTCGCACCTTGTTGCTCACCAATTGCGATACTGAACCCGACAGTCCTCCGGCCGCAATGCTCCCCGTAATCGCGCTCTCAAGAGAAGGCAAGTTCGTGGACGAATGGCTGGCACCTTGGCGCGCTGACAAGGAGCGTGCACGTTCGAAGGATGGCATTGGCGGGATGTGTTACGGGGATCCAACACATCCGACCGATGAAGCGATCGAGACTTATTTCACTCCGCTCGTGAACACACCTCGGCGGAAGGCCCTCGTGCACGCATATGCCATTGCACTCGAGCAGAATCCACTGGCAGGGATCGAGGCCGCACTCAAGGTTTGCAAAGTCCCAACGCGGATTGTCTGGGGTACGAGCGATACGATCTTCTCGCAGGCGAGCTCCAACTATCTCGACCGAACCTTCGGCAACTCCCGCGGAGTGCGGCGTCTTGACGGAAGCAAGCTGTTCTGGCCGGAAGAACGCCCTGACGTGATCGCGGAAGAGGCGCGGAGACTGTGGGACATTGCTTAGTGTAAGTACAACGCCGAGCGATTTTTACTATGTTGTGGCACAGCCGCCCTCGGCTGTGGCTCCGCCAAGGTGAATGCTCTGCGGAACAGCTTGCGACGCGTACGAGCCTGCTTGACTCAACAAATTGAGTTTATGCGCCGAGAACAATGACCTGCTTGACCACGAAATGAATAGAAACTGGTGGAGAGACTTTCATCAAAGCTTGTGTCGGCTTTGAGCAGAGCCACAGCCGAGGATAGCTGTGCCACAAAGTTGAGTTTTTACTGATGCAGGAATGAACAAGAATCAAGTTCTCCACTTATTGATCGATCGAATCGATACGCCAATCGGCGAGATGTTGATTGTGGCCGACCATAATGGGAATCTGCGTGCCACTGACTGGCGGGAGTATGAAGACCGAATGCATCGCCTCCTTCAGATCCACTACGGTGAAAACGGATTCAGACTCGAACCAATTCGCAATCCGAACGGCTTGAGCGACACGATTAGACGTTACTTTGCAGGAGAGCTTCAGTCGATCGATGTCATTCCGGTGCAAACAGCGGGTACTCCGTTCCAGCGAGAAGTCTGGCGTGCGCTGCGAAAGATCATGTGCGGCACAACAATCTCTTACGCAAAACTAGCCGAGCAAATTGGACGTCCGGCTGCAGTAAGAGCGGTTGGCCTGGCTAATGGCTCAAATCCGATTGGTGTGGTTGTGCCTTGTCATCGGGTGATTGGTACGAACGGTTCGCTTACCGGCTACGGTGGCGGCATCGAGCGCAAACGCTGGCTTTTAGAGCACGAGGGCTGGGCAGGCTCTTGCTTGGCTGCGTAACGACCGACTTAACTTCGTGCCGCGAGAAGTGGCACGATTGTCTGGTTCTCGCGTGATTCTCCAAATGGGTTGGTGAGCAGGTTTAGAGCTGCTGACTTACTGACATCGCTGCTCGGAAAGCAAGCAATTACAGCGACCACACCACGCGCCCATCCACAATCGTGTATTGCACACGGCCCCGCAGGCGCTTTCCAATAAAAGGCGAGTTCTTCGATTTGGATTTGGATTCCTTCGCTGTGAATGTCCATTCCTCTGCTGGATCGAAGACAACTATGTTTGCGGGAGCACCAACACGGAGTACGCCTGCTTCTTTCCAGCCCATGACACTGGCGGGATTCGAGGACAGCCAGCGCACCGCGAGTTGCGGATCCCCACCCGCGACCATCAGGGCAATGGGCAATGCGGTTTCGAGACCGGTAATACCAAATGGCGCGCGATCGAACTCCTGGTCTTTTTCATGGGCGGCATGGGGAGCGTGGTCGGTGGCGATGCAATCGATGCTGCCGTCGTGCAGTCCCTCCCACATCGCCTGGCGGTCGGATTCGTCGCGCAGCGGCGGATTCATCTTGCAGTTGGTGTCATAGTCGCCGACTTCTTCGTCCGTGAGCAGCAGATGATGTGGCGTGACTTCGCAGGTGACGTGTACTCCACGCTTTCGTGCCTTACGCACCTGCTCAAGTGCTGCCGCCGTCGAGAGGTGGGCAACGTGCAGGTGTGCCTTGGTTTCTGATGCGAGTTCAATGTCGCGGGCGACGATTGAGGCTTCTGCTTCTGGCTTTACTCCACGCAAACCGAGCCTGAACGATGTAGGGCCGTCATGCATGGAGCATCCCTGAGTCATGCGCGTGTCTTCGGCGTGCTGGATCACCGGAATGCCGAGCTCGTGGGCCGCTTGCAATGCCTCGCGCATGATGGCGTTACCCAAAATGGGACGCCCATCGTCCGTCACCGCAACCGCGCCAGCCTCCACTAATGCCTTGAAGTTGGTCAGCCGCTCGCCATTGCTGCCCATGGTTGCCGCGGCGATGGGATGAACCTTGACCACCGCTCCACGCTCGGGTTTTTGCATCCATCGCGTGATCTCGGGCGAATCGTTCACGGGCGTCGTGTTGGGCATCGTGCATACCGCGGTGAAGCCACCCGCGGCAGCAGCGGCTGTGCCCGTAGCGATGGTCTCTTTGTGGCTTTGCCCGGGCTCGCGCAGATGCACGTGGAGGTCGATGAATCCCGGCGAAACAAGTAAGCGCCGCGCTTCGAGCACGGTTTGGCCACGCTCGGGGATCTTTCCTGCCTGATCAATTGACGTAATGCGTCCATCGTCAATCAACAGGTCGGCTTTCTGCATCTCGCCGGTCTCTGTGATTAGAGTGCCGCCGCTGATTAGTAAAGGCCGCGTGCCCATCGGGCCGGATGTGCGAGTCAAGCACGCCCTCCGAGTGCGCGCAGCAGGATAGCTCTGCGCACCGCAACACCATTGCGCACCTGCTCCAGCACGAGCGATCGCGCACTATCGGCGACTTCGCTGGTGAGCTCCATACCGCGCACCATTGGTCCGGGATGCATCACCAATGCATCGGCAGGCGCAAGCGCCATGCGCTCGGAAGTCAACTGATAATCGCGGATATAGTCGTCAACCGAAAGTTGAAGGCCAGACAAGCGCTCTTTTTGCACTCGCAGCATCATGATGACGTCGGCAGTCGGCAAAGCGGCGTTGAAGTCTCGCATGATGCGTACGCTCGGCGCGATGGTTTCGGCAACGTCGGGCAGCAGCGCGGGAGGTCCGCAGAATGTGACCTGTGCTCCGAGTCGAGTCAGCAGCAGGGCGTTGGAGCGGGCGACGCGGCTGTGAAAGATGTCTCCAACCAGCAACAGCCGCAAACCTTCGAGCGAACGACGATGCTGCAGGATGGTGAAGCAGTCGAGCAGCGCCTGTGAGGGATGCTCGTGCATTCCGTCGCCGGCGTTCACGATCGGCACGGTCAAGTGCCGGGCGAGAACGTGAGGTGCTCCGGAAGAAGGATGGCGGATCACAATGCACTCGGCGCCCATCGCAGCCAGCGTGGCCCCGGTATCGACCAACGATTCGCCCTTTTCGATGCTCGATGCCATTGAACTTACCAGCGTGGTCGTCGCACCCAGCGACTTCGCTGCCAGTTCGAACGAACAGCGCGTCCGCGTGCTCGCTTCATAAAAAAGAAGCGCAACGTGGCGGCGCACAAGCGGAGACTTTCTCGGACTTTCCCGAAAGCGTCCGGCTTCTTTCAGCAGAGAATGAATATCGCTGTCGCTGAGCGACTCGATATCCAGCAGTGAACGCGACGAATGGGAAAACCGCTCCTTGCGGAGCGAAGCAGAACGGATACTGCGGCGGAACGTCTCTGGGCGGCTGCGGGGGTTCGCCCCTGAGCTCATGCCGATACCTTTTCCACCAGAAGAACCTGCTCGCTGGGATCGATCTCTTGCAGCTTTACTTCGATAATTTCGTTTTGCGTCGTTTGCACCGTGCGTCCGATGAAGGCGGCCTCAATGGGAAGCTCGCGATGTCCGCGATCGATCAGCACCAGCAATTGCACCCGGCTGGGACGTCCATGATCGAAGAGTGCGTCGAGCGCGGCGCGAATGGTCCGGCCGGTGTAAAGAACGTCGTCAACGAGGATGATGTTTTTGTCGGTGACGTCGAAGCCGATCTCCATCTTGTTCACCACCGGCTTAGGGCCGGTGGTCGTGAGATCGTCACGATAAAGATTGATGTCGAGCGTACCTACATCGATGGGCGTCTTCTCAATCTTACTTACCAGTCCGGCTAATCGCTTTGCCAGCGGAACTCCACGACGCTTGATGCCGACAAATCCGAGGCGCTCGACTCCGTTGTTTTTCTCGACGATTTCATGCGCCAGGCGAACGAGTGTGCGCTCAATCTCCGACGCCGACATCAGGCGCGCTTTTTCGCGCAGGACGATCTGTGCCTTTGTGCTTTGGGTATTCATGACTGAGGTGGAAGGGCGGACTGAAGATGATACGAGGGAATGCAGGCAGAGGCAAGACGGCAGCGGAGCCGCTGAATCCGTGCGGTTTGCGGCAGACCTACTTGATTCTGAAGCATTCCGGCACGAAATCCAGATCCGAGGCCTCGCGTGCAGCCAGGCGAATTTGCGTTTCCAGCACGTCGAGTGGAACCGGATTCTGATAGTCGGTGAGTGATTCGCGCACCGCTTCGACTACCGAACATCCTCCAGTCCGGGCCACCCTGTAGATCTTTACAGAGAGAGCCTCAGCTGCTCCCGGAGTGAGCAGAGTCGGCATGGAGGCCTCGAGCTGCTGAGCCTCCTCATCGGGAAGCTGAAGGTTCCGGCGCTTCAACAGAGCGCGCAACAGATCGAGAGACTCCCGCGGCGTAGTTGTCGGGAAGAGAGGAATCTTGGTATCGACACGGCCAGGCCGCTTCAGGTCCACTTCGATGAGGTCAGGACGGCTCGAAGCCAATACCCAAACGATCTTGCCACGATTGCTGGAGCTGCCCATCTCCTCCGCGATCATCGAATAAATCCGGCCTGAGAGTCCGGAGTCGTTCTGGCCGGCATCACGGCGGCCGAGTGCCTGATCGGCCTCGTCGATAAACACATAGCAGCGGCCGAGCGCCTGCAGCAGGCGGAAGATCTTTTCCAGATTGCCTTCGGTGCTTCCCACCCACTTGTCGCGAAAATTCTTCAGTTTCACAACGGGAACACCGGCTTCGCCCGCGAGGCACTCGACTAGATATGTCTTACCTGTGCCGACCGGACCACAGATGAGATATCCCTTTGGGAGCGCAGCGACGTCATTGTTCTGCCAAAGCTGGATGTCCTGCCGGAGCCACGTCTTTACTTTCTCGAGGCCGCTAACGTCTTCGAGGGTCCGCGCTGATTCGAGAAATTCGATCAATCCATTGCAATCTTTCTCGACGAGCTGTTTCTTCAAACGCACGAGACCGGCAGCATTGAGAGGCTCGGAGACGTGCTCGCTTCGCTTCAGGCTGCTTTCAATCGCGCCTAACGTTGTGCCAGAGAGCTGCGCCGCGAGAGCTTCGTATTTTCCTGAGTATTCCTTGAGAGAGCGAGGATAGGCCGATTGCCAGAGGCTCAGTGCGGTTTGCAGATCCTCGGCTGAAGGCAGCGCAATCTTGAGTTGCGTCGCCCGTGGATTGCCTGCAACCAACGGATGCAGGTCGTTCAGATTTTCCGCAATCAGGAATGAAGCGAGCGAGTGCGTGGTGAGGAGCGAGTCTGAGGCCCAATCGCGCAGCAACACGGCCATTGCATTCACATCAGGATCGTTGCCGCCTCCAAGCATGGGCGTAACCAAATCGGCACTGCGAACAATGACGGCAACCTGTGTTGACCCGCGATTCAGGCGGGCGAGGTTGGAAACATAGCGCAGATAGTGGGTAAGTTTCTCGATCGCCGGTCGAGGCGCAGACGGCAGGGACTGGGTCGGGCTCTGCTTGATCTCGGGCCAGCTACTAAAAACCTCGCCACCCTTCTCCACACGAATGCCATTGCCCACGTCGTAGCTGAGCACGACGTCGAAGCGCGCCAGAAGCACGCGAACCAGAAATTCGTTCAGCGACCCAATCCGGTAGCTGGTCTCGGTCGGAATCAGTTGCTGATCGTTGACGTTGCCGAAGAGGATGAACTGATTGGAAGCGTTGCTCTCATACAGATTGATCAGGTCGCGTGCCCAACTTGGCATTGCAGCCTTGGCGATCGTCGGCGGACTGGAGACTGGAGCACTCATTTTTTGAAATTCGCGACTCTTTCGCTTGGTCGCAACGAATCTCGGCTACCGACTATCTGCAAGCCATTTTTCGTTTACTCTTTAGTTAACCAACGCGCTAGTTACGCGTTTGGCAAAAATGCCTTTTTCGCCGAGATCCCAAGATTTAAAGGACTTAGAAAATCCGATCCCATCCTGATCCCAGACCTGTCCTGGGATATCCCTGAGGTATCCCCACACTCTTGGCTGGGATCATGATGGGATATCCCATCATTTCCGCTGGGATCGAGATGGGATCGCTGTTAGCTAATAAGTTAATGGGGGGATTTGCACTTGAACGTACGGCCTCTCGTGGAGTAAGACGTGCTGACGTCGACGGCGTGATTCGTCCCAATTTGGTATCCATGCACAGCATCGCTCTCCTTGATACCGCAGATGGCCGCCGATGGCAATCTTCATCCGTTGCTCTATGCTCTCGCCGAGACAATCGAATGAATGTCTTAGGAGCATTCCAAAAAATATTTTCGCAATCCGTCGTTCTAGACGACTCTGGTCTAGCCCGTTCAGAGTAATTCAATCTTTGCGGCCAACTTTGACGACCGACCATTGACGTCGAACTCTATAAACACTGTCATCCCTCAAGCCGCCACCAAGCGGCAAGGGCTTTGGTTGAAGCTAATGCGGCTTGGGGGATCTGCTGTCTGGTAGCTCAAGCAACAGCAGATCCCCCGCGCCGCAAAAACGAAGTTCTCTATGCGCAAGCTGCTGTTGCTGCAGCGCGAGGGATGACAGTTCCAAGAGGAACCACTTGGGCGCCGACAATGCGGACTGCTCGGCAGTCTTGACGCAACAATCGTTGCGTAACGTTCGGCTCTTTGACCATTTACGATCCTCAGTTGCCTCATTGCTCCGTCACCCGCCGCCGCGAATGTGCTGAAGATCCATTTGGACGAACTTCTGCGAGATCGTCGCCGAGCAAGCCACCGCTGACCAGATCGCTGGCGAGTTCAATGTCAGCCGAGATTGTTTGCGGCTTGCTTTGCATGCCCGCATTTTCACGAACCAAATCGACTTGCGCTTCGATTCGCGTAAGGTCGCTGTCGATCTCTTCTAGGGTCTCTGCCTTGCGAGCAAGGTTGTTTAATCGTTTCTTCAGAATATTGAGCGTTGCCGTCTTCGAGTCATGAACGCCGGGCGAATCGTCTGAATCCTTCAGATCGGCTTCGAGGTTCACGATCTGCGCCTTTAGCCCCTGCTCGGCGTCGGGCGAATCTAGCTCTACCAAGTGCTGGCGTGCCACCAGCAGCTTCAGGTAGGTACGCTGCAGCTTCTTCAAGGCCTCGCGATTCGTTTCAATCGTGAACTCGAATTCGTCCGACTGAAGATTTCGATACATCTGCAATGTCTGCTCGCACTTGGCTTGGAGCTTCGTGAGACGGGCTTTCGAATCAGCAGGAAGTACTTTCAGCAAGGCTGCGCTCTCGGCCGCAACCTGATCGTCGCTGCGCTTGAACGACGTTGCGTCTACCCAGTTCTGGAACCGCTTATTGAAAGCAAGTGAAGAGATAACCGCAGTTTCAATGCCGAGTCCCAGCAGCCAGATGGCGTGTTCCCCAAAACCCAGAACGCCGATGCCGCAGGCAGCAAGCGCGTTTAGAGGGATTCGCCCCAACCCGGGAACGTCGATTCCAACCAGAAATGCGGATTTGACATAGCGCCACACAGAGAACTACGCGGACTCCGTGCTGCCCGGTCCCATGGTCTTCACCGGAGCTGCAGTGCTGGAGGAAGCCGCGCCCTGAGCAGGTTCAAGCGCAATGCCTTCTTTCGCCGCGAAGTCTGCGAGCGCCTGATCGGCCAAGGCCTGCTGCTCGGATTCTTTTATGTGTACCTGAGTCGTGTCCATGCTGTCGCGAGCCACTCGCAGGCGTCCTGCCGCCTTTTCCCGCTCTTCCTCCACCATCTCATGCAGACGGTCGAGGGTCTCTCCGGCGCCGCCGATCTGCGTAACCATGCCAGTGGCCATCTCGGTAACTTCGGCGAGAGCACGCTTCATCTTCATATCGTCGATCGACGACTTGAGTGACTCAATCTTGTTGCGGGCTGTGCTCACAGCGACATCGCGCGCCCGCACCAGTTCCTTATAAGTAGTCTCTGCTTGCCCAAGCTGTTTGCGATTTTCGTCGAGCTCGCGTTCCACGGTCTGCAGCCGCAACGCAAGCTCGCCCGCTACCTGTCGGTTGCCGGCGCGGAGATTCGCGGTGGTACGGGCGCGCAGGTCGCGCTGATCGGTTTCGAGCTTGCGCACCTGCGTCATCAGGCGCTCGCACATGCCGGCGTGTGAGGCGAGACCGGTGTTGTATGTGCCGATCTGCCTACGAAGGTTTTCTTTCTCGACCTCGAGCAAGGCTTCGGGGTTCTGGCGCTCGAGGCCGGAGACAAAGAGAGAAAGGAAACCGCGAAACAAGTTCGAGATGCGTCGGAACATGCAATGCCTCCCTAGCGATTGCTCTGACTGCGCTGCCAACTTGCAAGCAGATTATTCACTACTTCCGCCTTTGGCGGCTCACAAACATTTCCAATATCGAGCTGCACGCCATATTGCTGGAACGTGGTGAACGGGCTGTCCGGAGTGCGTACGGCTACATTCGTATTGGCCGGCCGGAAGCCATGTTTCAGGGACTCACGCTGGACCGGCTCGCTCAGCAGGAAGTCGAGGAAGGTTTGCGCGGCTTTGCGCTGCTCCGGCGTACTCCACGACGCGTCAAGAATGTAGTACGGATTGTCATTCCATGCGTTGTATTGCGGATAAGTCACGCGAATGCTGCCCCAGCGGCCCTCCGCATTCTTCAGATAATCGATGGCAACGCTCTCATAAACAAACAGCGCGTCATAGGACGAAGGTCCCTTCAATACCATCTCGCGCATCATGTTTCCCGTGCTGTTTGACATGCCGGTTACGCCACGTTCCAGCTCTGCAAGCCAGTTTTGGAACTTCACATCGACTACGTCACTCAGCGTGAGGCCGCGTGTTTTCTGATCAAAGGTGTAGGCGGCCAGCACGATGGTCATCAGTCCGGAGTTCGACTCATTGGGATTGGTATGGCCAAATTTGAAGAGTCCCCACTCCGGCTTGCCTGCGATTGCTGCCCAGCCCCCTTTTTCGTTGAGGGCCTTTTGAATGCTGTCGAGATCGGGCTTAGGATACTTCTTGATGAAGGCCTGATAGCGCTCGTCCCACCAGACGAATACCATCGGGCTCAGCGCAAGCTGTTCTTCCTTCAGAATGGGATTTCCGCCGTTCTTTACCTGCCAATCCTGCACGAAGGCATCTTTGTAAAGTGCGCTCGCCGGTGACCATGCATTGATCCGCTGATCGCCGTTCAAAATGGCGTGCGCGCCTTCCAGCGATCCCATGGGGATCAAGTTCACTGTAATGTTCTTGCCTTGCTTGCTCTTGTTGAACTCCTGGACTGCCCATTCCAGCCAATTCTTCTTCTCCGTACCATAAGCGACACCGATGGTGACGCTGTTTCCCGAAAAGAGACCGCCCGATGACGAGGAAGTACTTTGCTGTGCGCCCCCTTTGTTTCCGGAACGCTGAGAAGAGAAGAGGTAGTAAGCGCCATAAGCGCATGCCGCCACGAACAGGATGATGAACAGTTTGCCTAGTCCTGTGAGCTTCGGTGGTTCCGACGAATATGGAGGTGTGGTTGCCATATTTAGAAGAAGGTCGAGATCTCCCGGAAGACTTCTACGATGTTCTTCGGCGTGCCTTCATACATGCGCGCCTGAGTGGCTTCAGAGATCTTTTGCAGCACATCCCTGCGCGCGTCCTTGCCATAGGCAATGCTGAAGATGCTGATGGGACGCTGCTCAGAATTCTGTTGAAGATGTTGCAACAGATCTTCGAGCTTCTCTTGACTCTCGGTGTCAGCGCCATCGGTTAGAACCACCACGGCACGAATATGGTCGTTCCCTGAGCCCTTGTCCAGCAGATGCTTGTACGCCGCGTCGATCGAGTCGTAAAGCGCAGTTCCACCGTCGGCGAACAAGGACGAGACTGTATCGGTTGCGTGCTGGCGTTCGGTTTTCACGGGAAGGTCCTGGAACGCCCAATTCATACGCGTGCTGAAGGGAAGTAAGGAGAAGGTATCGGAATCGTCGAGCATGGAAACGAGCTGCTTGGCGCCTTCGCGGGCATTCTGCATCTTCTGGTCTTCGTTCATGCTGCCCGAAGTATCGAGCACCAGTACCACATCGGCATTCTTCTTATCTTGCTTCCAGGTCTGCAGAATCGCATGAATCACCTCGGCCGATGGAACTTCCAAGGTGGTCTTCGGCTCCTTGGGATCAACACCATGAGCCGCGTCGATAGGCGAAGCAAGGGGTATGTCGACGGCGCCCGGACGAAATCCATACGTCATGGCGCGCTCCTGCTGCGGCCGGGCAAGCAAGTACTTTGTGTAAATCTGGGCAGCTTCCTTGTGGGCCGGAGTTACCCACTCACGGTTCACAACTCCGATGGGATGATCGCTCCAGAAAGTTCCCTCTTTTGGATAAATGGCCACTACCGGAAATTGAAGATTCTTACCGTACGACTCGATGACCATGCTCTCGTAAAGCACCGCCGCCGAAAGATACTGAGGACCGGCGGCGAACATCTTGCGTCCAAAGAATCCGGTGGAGCTGCCATAGTGCACGACTGAATGCTCGACGCCGCGGACAAAATCGGCGGTCCGCGCACTTTGCACATCATTGAGCGTAAGCCCGGCAGTCTTCTTGTTCGCCGCGTACACTTCGGCGATCACGGAGATCAATCCGCTATTGCTGTACTCCGGATGTGTGTGCCCGAACTTGAAGCTTCCCCATTGCGGAAACCCATATTGGGCCCAGCCGCGATCGCTGCGGGCCAGCGCCAGAATGTCGGTCCATCCGATGGGCTTCTTGCCATAGCCGATCGCCTCGGCCATCGGCTTCCACATGGCGATCACCACCGGCGAAAGCACCAGATTCTCGGTCGAGCCCACGAGGTCCTGACCGGTCTTGGCTCGCGACTCGGCATTTCCTAAGGTGATGAATGCGCCCGAGGCTGGGCTGGTGATGTGCGCCTTCGTGGCGCCACTCAGGATGTCCTCAATGGATTCGCCCGAGCCCATGGGAATCGCACGCACGAAGATGCGCTGCCCGCTGGCGGTCTTGTTGCCGGAGCGATTGAAGGAATCGGTTACGTCCTTGATCCAATTCTCCTTCTCCGATCCGTAGGTAAAGACCAGCTCGAGTGATCCGGAAGGCGCGGCATTTTCCGCCTGATAAGAAGAAGTAGAGCTGCTTCGTTTGCATCCTGTCTGGGGGAGTGATGCAACAAGTAAGCTGAACAGCACGCAGACACAGCGTGCAGACAACGAGCCCCGGGTGCGCAACATAGACTCGCTTTCCTTCGGAAATCCGCGTCCAGGGATGGTGCGAGGCGCGGAACCTCCGAAAACCACTCAACACTGGCCTATACGAGAAAAAGCCGTGATCTGTTGCACTCAAGCTAAGCAGGGGATTGTTACAGGCTGATGAAGCGGCGTAAGTGTTTGAGGAATTGCCGGTTGGCGAGGCAGATGCCCAAACGGTTCGCTTCCCGTGACGCTATCGATTCATTCCTGACCGAGCCTTTGCGCAATGAACGACCCTTATGCGAGGAATTGACCAAACGGAGAGGCACTGTATCCCTTCAGCGCCTTGGGTTTCCTGGAAGGCTTATCCCGCCTTGGCCATATCGCCGTGTTGAGCTGGGGCTTTCTGCCTCAGAATGCGCACAAACTCTCTCATCCACGCAGGATGATCGGCCAGGCCCGGGCGGAAACCATCGCACCATCTATCACGGCTTCGGCATCGACGAACGTCCCGCCTGCAGCTTTCACGTCGGGTTCCAGAGCCGGATACGCTGCTGTTCGTCTGCCTTTGAGTACGCCTGTTGCGGCTAAGACCAGCGGGGCATGGCAGAGTTGAGCTACCGGTTTCTCGCGATCGAAGAAGTGCCGCACGATGCGCACGCAATGCGGGTTGTTGCGGATGTACTCCGGGGCGCCCACCGGGTATTACGAGAGCCACGTAGTTGGCTGGATCAACGTCAGCGAAGGAAATGTCGGCATTCCAACTGTAGCCCGGCTTTTCTGTGTAAGTGTCGAAACCAGGCTCAAAATCGTGCACCACAAAGTGCAGCTTCTTCTTCGTGGGAGCCGCGATGTGAACTTCGTATCCCTCTTCTTGCAATCTCTGATAGGGATACATCACTTCCAGCGACTCTGCGGCATCACCAGTGAGGATTAGAACTTTGGGAGTAGACATGAGGCACCTCGTTTGCTAATTCTTCCACATTTCGGGACGAGGCGAACACGAAGGGCACGAAGGACACGAAGGACACGAAGGAGAAGGCGAAGGTCACAATGATTTCTTTGTGACCTTGATTTTTCCTCGTGACCTTCGTGTTCGCCTCGCTGGGTTCCCATGAATGTCAGTATTCCAAGTTGGCTACAGCCTGGCGATTATTGGCTGGCGCGATGGGCGCTTGAGAGAGCTGTGGGGGCGTTGTTTCTCATCGCTTTTCTCAACGCCGTCAACCAATTCCGTCCGCTGTTGGGAGAACGCGGCTTAATGCCGGTGCCGCTGTTTGTGCGAGAGGTCTCGTTCCGGGAATCGCCGAGCTTGTTCTCCTTCTTTCCCAACGATCGGGCATTTGCTATTTGTGCCTGGTCGGGGGTACTGCTGTCAGCCATCATCGTCACCGGTTTCGTCGATCAATATTCGTGGCCTCTGCTGGCGATCTGGGCTGTGCTTTGGGTGCTGTATCTCTCGTTCGTGAATGTCGGACAAATCTTTTACGGATTTGGCTGGGAATCGATTCTTCTGGAAGCGGGAGTCTATGCTGCCTTCCTGGACGGCTCAAGAACAAATAGCCAAGTAGCGGTGATGTGGCTATTCCGTTGGTTGCTATTTCGCGTGATGTTCGGCGCCGGTCTCATCAAATTGCGCGGTGACCCGTGCTGGCGCGACCTTACCTGCCTCGATTACCACTACGAGACGCAGCCGATCCCGAATCCGCTGAGCTGGTTCTTTCATCACGGGCCGGAATGGTCGAAGAAGGGAGGAGTGCTCTTCAATCACTTTGCTGAGCTGATCGTTCCCTTTGGATACTTTCTGCCACAGCCTGTGGCCAGCATCGCGGGAGCACTGACCATAATCTTTCAGCTCCTCATCTTCGCCAGCGGCAATCTCTCGTGGCTGAACGCGCTTACTCTCGTGTTGGCTTTCAGCTGTTTTGACGATCAGACGCTCGCTCGGTTGCTGGGCACGCACGCTCCGCTAACGCACGCCGCGGATCCGATATTCCGGAGCGTTACCGCGGCCATTTTCTTGCTTGTCGTCGTGCTGAGTGTTAAGCCGGTAAAGAATCTCTTCTCGCGCCGGCAGATCATGAACACCGTCTATAACCGCTTTCACTTTGTCGGAACTTATGGCGCGTTTGGAGGAATTACCCGGGAGCGCTATGAGATCGTGATCGAAGGAACCGACGAGACCGTGATCACGGCATCGACCAAGTGGCGCGAATATGAGTTCAAGGGTAAGCCTGGCGATCCCACACGCCTGCCACCACAGATCGCGCCTTATCATTTGCGTCTGGACTGGCTCATGTGGTTTGCCGCCATGGGCTCGTATCAGAGGCATCCCTGGTTCATTCACCTGGTGGCAAAGCTACTTCAGGGAGACAAACCAGTGATCTCGCTGCTAAAGCGGAATCCATTCCCGGGTGCGCCTCCACGCTATGTCCGTGCACAGCTATACCTGTATCGATTTGCATCGTGGCAGGAGAGAAGAAGGATGGGGCTCTGGTGGACAAGGGAATCAGCCGGAAGCTACTTTCCGACGGTATCGCTCCAGAGTCCCGCATTGCGCATGCTGTTGCAGCAGATGCGATGGGTGGAGCTGGACTGAAGTTGACTAAAGCTGAACTCGAAGACTCGAGATGAAACCCAACTACTCACGCAGATGAACGCGGATTTTAGGGATTGACGCAGATTTTACGGTCGGCGACTCCAAGTCAATTCTCGTTCTGCAATCACTAATCAATCAGCGTTTATCCGCTAATCAGCGTTCATCTGCGTGAGTAGTTGGGTTTTTGGGCACAGAGTTCGTTGCTGAAACCTGAGACGCAAATCCGCAGGGGAGGGTGACAAGGCGTCATTGAAGCAGGTGATGCGCCCCTCCCAATACAATGCTCCTTCACCAAGGGAGCGTGCTGATGAATTCTGTTCGGAGATCTCGGGCTACAGCGGTTGGTTGGGTAGTTGGCGTTGTACTCGCGTGCGGTGCACCAGGGCAATTCGCCTTCGGTCAGAGCTCGACTAGTGCGAGCAAGCTCCGCTTTGAGATCGGCTTTCCGGCGAGCCTGAGCAGCAAGCCTCTCGACGGTCACGTCATGCTCGGGATCACGAAGGACGAGAAGCCAGAGCCACGTTATCAGCTTCGAGAAGAGGAGGCCGAGAGTGCGCAGTTCTTCGGGCTCGATGTGGATGCGCTTGCTCCGGGTACGAGTGCGACCATCGATTCCTCTACTCTCGGTTATCCGCTGGTCAACCTCGATGGGCTCCCTGCGGGTGACTACTACGTTCAGGCTGTGCTCAACATCTACGAGACCTTCCATCGCTCTGACGGGCACACGGTGAAATTGCCTCCGGATATGGGAGAAGGCCAGCAATGGTTTGAGAAACCTGGGAACCTTCTTAGCAAGCCCCAGAAGCTGCACATCGATCCATCGAGTGGCGGTGTCGTTCGCATTGCGCTTTCTGAGAAAATTCCGCCGATTGAGCCGCCGGCGGACACGCGGTATATCAAGCATTTCCGCATGCAAAGCAAGCTGCTAAGCGATTTTTGGGGCCGGCCGATGTATCTGGGAGCAATCGTCGTTTTACCTGAAGGCTTCGATCAGCATCCGAATGTTCACTACCCGCTACTGATCGATCAAGGACACTTCCCGGCCGATTTTCGCGGCTTCCGCACCGAACCGCCAACTCCGGACCTGAAAGATAGAGCACGGAAGCGCGCTGAATTGCAGTACAAGCTCTACCAGGATTGGACCGCAGGCCGTCTACCCAAAATGCTGTTGTTACAGATTCAACATGCGAATCCCTACTACGACGATTCCTACGCGGTGAATTCGGCGAATGTGGGCCCCTATGGCGATGCGGTCCTCAAAGAGCTCATTCCCGAAGTGGAAAAACACTTTCGAGGGATCGGGCAGCCGTGGGCACGCGCGCTGACTGGTGGATCGACTGGCGGGTGGGAGGCGATCGCCGATCAAGTCTTCTATCCCGATGACTTCAACGGCGCCTGGGGATTCTGTCCCGATCCCATCGACTTTCGGGCTTATCAGATCGTGAACATCTACGAAGACAAGAATGCCTTCTGGAGACAGGGCCCGTTCGGTCGCGTGCCACGTCCGGAGATGCGGGAGCCGGACGGCAGTCTAAAAGCCGTAATGGAGCCCGCAGTTCGCCGCGAAGAGGTCATGGGGACGCACGGCCGGTCGACTGAACAATTCGGAATATGGCAGGCCGTGTTCAGTCCGGTAGGCCCAGATGGATATCCAAAGCCGATCTGGGATCCCAAAACAGGAGAGATTGATTCTTCAGTCGCAAACTACTGGAAAGAGCATTACGACCTGAATCACATCATGCAGCGTGACTGGTCTACATTAGGCCCGAAGCTCGTAGGCAAACTGCATATTACGGTTGGCGACATGGACACTTGGTATCTCAACAATGCTGTCCACTTGGCGCAGGACTTTCTCGACAGTCCGAAGAACCCATACAAAGTGGCGACCTTCGAATACGGTTATCGCCAGCCACACTGCTATGCAGGCGGCGGAAACATCAGCGCAAGTGAGTCGACGGCAACGATGTACCAGCGAATCATGCCGCAGGTCGCGCAGCACATGAAGGAGACGGCTCCGAAGGGAGCGGACATGAGCTGGGAGTATTGAAGAGCGAAGGGATCGAGACGCAGGCTGCGGTCCGAACTAGCTTGACCTCGTTCCAATGATTTTGATGGGAACGGCTGCAAAGTCTGGAACAGTGAAATTAACAGTGAATTTTTGCGAACTAACACAATTGTTATCGGATTTTCCCCATAACTTGCGAATTTGGGTTTTAGGAACAGCGAAAAACAGTGAATTATCAGTGAATTTTTTCCCTATAGGTTCTTGACGGTACGCGACGCGACCTTTTTCCAGGAGACGGAAAAGTAATCGGCTCTTCTTAGGGCTCCAACTAGCGGAAACTTCACGGTCACTGAGGATCTGTCCGCCGGGCCGACTCGAACTCCAGCCGATGCGGGAGTTCTGCTCAATTTGGCAACGCCCCTCCATGCTGTGAAGCCCGAAGTTGGTCTGCACTTCAGCGACACAGCCCCTGCAACATGGTGGTAACAATCAACACAAAATAAAACCGCCAGCCCGAAGGCCGGCGGTCGAGTTCGCTTAACGGTGATCTGAGCTTTAGAAGGTCAGCTTCAGGCCGTACTCCAATTGACGCGGAGAACCGGCAGCATTCACGCCAGTTCCGAGCCCTATTCTGACCGAATCACGCCCGCCGGGCAGTCCAGGTTTATCTGCCGTCGTGCCGTTGATGTTTCCCGCAGAGCCATTCAGCACGCTTCCGAGCGTATGCCCGGGAGCATTGAAGTTGGCAAAGTTGAACGCATTGTAGAAGCCAATGGACGGCTCCAGCGAAATGTTCTCTCGTATTTTGATGGGATATGCCAGCTTGAGATCGATGGTCTTCAGCCAGGTAAGTCCCATTTCTCCCGCAGGCGCAGTTGGAATGCTGTCCATCACCGCGCCGAGTGCCACGAGCTGCGCCTGAGTAAACAGACCTGCACTGACAAGCGCCTGACCTGCTGGCGACACCGTGCCCGCCACAGTCTTGTTGTAATTGTTAATCACACTGTTGATACTGCCGGGACTCACGCTTCGGTTGAACGCTCCCAGGTTTGTTTGTGGGAGGAGATGACTGATGTTGGCTCCGTCTCCAACGGGATCGCTGAAGAAGATCTCTCCAGAACGTCCCTGATTCTCAATCCTCATGTCTTGAGCCAGCGGCGAGAAGAAATGAGAACCGAAGCTAAGCATAGGACCATGAGTAATTTGGAAGCTGCCGCCAAACGAGATCTGGTTAGTGCGATCGAGCGAGTTCGGGCCCATATGAGCCGTGGGATTGCGAAAATCATCCGCCTCGGGAATGAAGTCCTGGTCTGCAGCCATGCTGACAAATCTCGAAAGCGCATAAGAGATTTGATAGCTCGCCGCACTTATACCGCGCAGCGGATTTCCCTTGTTCCCCACCAGCTTGACTTGCAGTCCGTTGTACTCGGACCGGCCGATTGGAAACAGCATATTGTTCTCGCCCACTAACGGATTGATCCCTGGGAACGCTGCCCCGGTATTCGGATCCAATCCGTTGAAAGACGCTGGGGTTCCGAAAAGGAAAGTGTTTCCTGAATCGAGACCGTTGCCGGCGAAAGTGTCGATGGTGGCTCCGGCTGCGATAGCACAGTTAATGGCAGCAGCATTCGTACCGCTGCAGCCGGTGAAACTGCTGGTGGTTGCTGCAATCGCATTCAGAGCCGCCGTCTTATTCAGGAACCGCGCATCTCCGACGTGATTGGTGTCATACGAGATCAGGTAATGCTCGCCGATGTTCCGAATGAAATCGGCACTCAAAACGAGACCGGGAGCCAGCTCGCGTTGGATTCCGATATTCATCTGAATGGAGCGCGGCGTCCGGTAATTGGGCGCAATGAAACCGTTTCCAGTGGAGTTCGGTCCATTGGCTAGAACATTGCCCAAGAAGTTCAGGTTGGCTTGCGGTCCGGCGGTCTTGGTCGCAGATATGAACGTACTCTCCAGCGCCGCGACCAGCGGAAGAACAGATCCGACGCGCTGTCCGCAGATACCGGTAGCTATGTCCACTCCATTGACACTTGTGACGGAGTTGCCACCAGGCAAGGCAAGGACGCCGCTGGGGCAGGGGCTGTCAGTGCCGAAGAACAATCCTTTCTGCAGGCGGCTGGGACGATCGAAGAGAATGTTGTTGAAGACGGCGTTTTCCCAATAGAGGCCAGTGCCGCCGCGAATGACTGTCTTACCAGAGCTGCCGAGGCTGTAGGCAAAGCCGAACTGCGGACCAAAGTTAGAATTCGGCTGGCGCACGCGCCCGCCGAGTCCCGTTTGCCCAAATTGGTCCAAGATGAAGGCCTTTCCAGTGCACGGAACCAGCCCGTTGAACAATGTTGGATCGATCTGATCACAGGTCATAGGCGGCAGGTCGCTGTCTTGCCGTCCGGTGTCCCGCGAGTAGCGTATTCCGTAGGTCAGGGTGAGGTTTGGTCTGACCTTCCAGCTATCTCCCATGTAGATGCCGAGCCGGTCATCATACTGTCCACCAGCGGGATAACTGAACTGAGGGATCTCTGTGAAAAATCCCTGGCCGTTGCCGACCAGAATTGACGAAATTTTGTAGTTCAGCGGATTTCCCGCTCCGCCAGGGAACGGTCCTGTTGCCGCGTCGGCTTGCGCGGACAACGAATTCCTTGTTCTCGCTTCTGGGGCAAGCCCGTAGAATGCCGCGAATCCGCCGCCGAGAATCTTATTGAAGCTCATTCCATAACGAAGAATATGGGCGCCGAGAATTTTGCTTCCGTCGTACTTAATCTGCTTGTTCGATTGGAAGGTCGCTTGAGGGGCAAGTCGCGAAGGTCCGAAACGAGTGACCACGCCCGCAGGTCCGATGCGAATAGCGACAGGTACATTTCCGGCCGGATTGAAGACGCCTGGGTTGCCGAGAACCGAATCTGCAATGTGGTTCTGGAACTTCAGGTAGCCGAAGCGGATGCTATGCGTGAAAGTTCCCGTGTTGAAATCGAGTCCCACACCGTGAGCGGGAGTGTTATCGCGATTGGCAAAGGGCTGGTATGTCGCACCGAACGCGCTGACGTCGCTGTTTGTGTGGTACGTGAAGCGGTAAAAGAGATGCATGTCGGGCCTGATTTGCCAATCCAGTTTGCCCAGTGATGTGCTGTCACTAAATTTGGCGGGATAACCCGATGGCAAGCTCTGAAATGGCGGCGGCGGACTTAACGGCGTCAGAAATGGCTGGCGGATATGTTCGACGTTCCCAAAGAAGAACAGCTTGTCCTTAATGATCGGTCCGCCGAGGCTGCCACCCATCTGATTTCTCTGGAGTGGAGTGTCCTGTCCTCCCGGGAAATTCGCGATGCCCGCGCGTTTGTCGCGGAAGAGATAAAACCCCTGGCCATGGACATGATTCGTGCCAGACTTCGTAACTACATTTACAGCACCTGAGGATGTCAGTTCCGTGGACAAATCCAAAGTCGACTGACTGAGTTGAAACTCCTTAATAGCGCCGGCAGAGATGTTTTGCGTGGTCGTACCGACAGTCTCATCGCTGATATCGATACCGTCGAGCGTGATGCGAGCAGTGCGGCCATAACGTCCTCCGAACGACACGGACGAAAAACCGTTCTTCGTGGGATCGAAATTGCCTCCGTCCTGAATCTGCACGCCGGGCTCGAGCTGCGCCAAATCAAGAAAGTTCCGTCCGTTAAACGGAAGATTCTCAATTTGTTCCGTCGTTAAGACGCCTTGCACCGTAGGCTGCTCGGTGTTAACAGCAACACTGGTCGCCTGCACTTCGATGATTTGCGACTCTTGCCCCACTTTCGCGGTGAAGTTCCCGGAGGCAATCTCTCCGACCTGCACCTTCACGGGCGATTCAATCGTCGCAAAGCCCTTGCTCTCCACGCGTACCGTGTAGACGCCTGGCGCTAAAGGTCCGGAAACGTACGCGCCCCTGGAGTTTGTGGTTAAGACGAGCGACTGTCCGGAATCCTGACTGGTGATCGTGACCTTGGCCCCGGTAACTACAGCACCAGTAGGGTCGGTGACAGTTCCTTGAATGCTTCCTGTTGATATTTGTGCTAGCAGTGCGGAGCAGCACAACAAGAGCAGCCCCAAAAAAAGAACGCGTGTGAACAGCTTGGACGTCATTTGGCCTCCTAGTCGTCCCTGCGAATGGATGGACTGAGCGGCTCGGGACGCTGCGAAGCGGCTATGTCTGAGCTGCTCAGAAAACAAACCAGCAAAGTTCTGGTGCAGGACCCTCCCGGGTTTAGGCCGGGGTAATACGGGATCAGAACACGATTTAGCGTGACAAAATGCGCCAGCAAGATTCGAACAGAATGAGGGAACTTGTCAAGAAAGTTGGTGACTTGCACACGTGCTTTTGGTGGAGTCTCGTGAAGGAACAAGCGTAGCCGATCTATGGCTGAACCTTGGCGGCTCGTTCCCTTTTTGAAAGTTCAAACTGTTCGAAATGGAAGAGCTATGCCTGTGGCGGTTTTTCACAGGCAGCTTCTGTTGTGATGAAATCGCTGTAAGTCTTTGATTATTCAACATGTTGTGCTCGTTCACTTTTCTGCCCTCGTGGCTTGAAAAAATGTGTTCGAAGTCTCCCTTTTAACTAGTTGAGGTTGCTCGGTTTCTATTTCGTCGATACCTTGAAGATGCCTGGTGGATTCAATCCCCAAATCCGTGATCCGCAGGCTGTTCTCTTCCGAGTGCGGCGCTTCTGATCGCCTGATTCCGCGCTGGATCTTCCTTCGCGCTCTCGGCCTGATCTACTGTTCAGCCTTTTACTCGCTTGTGTTCCAGATTCGCGGGCTCATCGGTCCACAGGGCATTCTCCCTGCTGGGGAGTATCTGCAGGCGGTAGCCCAATCAGGGGTGGCGCATGTTCGTTTTTGGTATGCGCCTTCGTTGCTTTGGATTTCGAGCAGTTCCGGCATGTTGATGGCGCTGTGCTGGATCGGGATGATTGCGTCGTTGCTTCTGGTGCTGAATCTTTGGCCACGCGCCATGCTCGCGATTTGCTTCGTCTGTTTCCTGTCGTTTGTATCGACCGCGCGAGATTTCTCGGAATACCAATCGGACGGCATGCTGCTCGAAGCGGGCTTCATCTCCTTGTTCTTCGCGCCGCCGGGATTGCGTCCGGGACTCGGGGCTAAGCACCCGCCTTCGCGTGCCAGCCTCTTTCTGTTGCAGTGGGAGTGGTTGCGCATCTACTTCGAATCGGGAATCGTGAAGCTGGTCAGCGGTGAGCCGCAATGGCGGAACTTCACTGCGATGGATGAGTATTACCAAAATGGTCCGCTGCCTACATGGATCGGATGGTATCTGCAGCATCTGCCGCATTGGTTTCACGCGGGCAGCGCCCTGGCTACTCTGGTGATGGAACTAGGCCTGGTCTGGATGATCCTCTTGCCGCGCCGCTTCCGCATCGTCCTGTTCTTCATCGTGACCTTCTGGGAATTGGGTGTGATCTCGAGCGCAAACTATGCGTTCCTCAACTATCTCGTGCTCAGTTTGGGAATCCTGCTGGTTGATGACCGTTTTCTAGTGCGGTGGATTCCGGAGAAATGGCGATCGCGCGTTACGGCAAGTTTGGCTGCTGAGAGCTCGGTGATGCAGACTGATCAGAAAGAGCAGCCGGAAGTTACAGAAATCGCCAGGCGAGGGCGTCCGGCGCTGCGCTTTTTCAAAGCGCGGCTCCGACCACACTTGCGTGCGCTCACCGTTGCCGTTTCAACAGTGACACTCACCTGGCTTTTCTACGTTACGACAGCCCTGCTAATTCTGATGCTTGCGCCGCGAGCTCCGCTTCCAACAATGCCGATCGTCATGCTGCAGCCATTTCGCATCGCAAATCAATATGGACTGTTTGCCGTCATGACGCGCGGGCGCTACGAGATTGAATTCCAAGGGTCGAGGGATGGAGGGAACTGGGTCGCATATCCATTTCGCTACAAACCGCAAGCTTTGAGCGAAGCGCCGCGCATCTACGCCCCCTATCAGCCGCGGTTCGATTGGAACTTGTGGTTCGCTTCTCTAGGTACCTGGACCAATAACCCGATTGTGCCCAACACCGAGGTTCGCCTGCTCACTAACAGCGCAGATACGCTCAAGCTCTTTAGGGGGAATCCATTTGCGGATTCGCCGCCAAAGCAGGTGCGCGCGGTTTTGTGGCAATACTGGTTTACCACCATGGCCGAGAAGCGCCAGACGGGCGACTGGTGGAAACGCCAACTCCTCGGACTGTATGCGCCGACGCTCGAGCTTCAGCCGGACGGCAAGATTGGAGTGGTCGAGATGCCGCAGGAAATGGCTCCGCACCGATGACATCCAACTCTCGCAGGGCTGTTGTCGTAGGCTCCGGACCAAACGGTCTGGCGGCGGCAATCACGCTTGCTCAGGCTGGACTTCAGGTCGAAGTCTTCGAAGCGGAATCGCAACCCGGCGGCGGAGCGCGAACCATGGAGCTCACGCTGCCAGGCTTTCAGCACGATTTTGGATCAGCCGTGCACCCAATGGCGGCTGGCTCTCCATTTTTTTCCACGCTGCCGCTACATGAGCATGGCCTCGAATGGATACACTTCCCCGCGCCAGTTGCTCATCCTCTGGACGATGGAACTGCCGTGGTGCTCGAGCGTGATCTCGGCGAAGCCGTGCGAGCTCTTGGAGAGGATGGCAGGGCTTGGGATCACATGGTTCGCCCGTTAGTGGAAAGATGGCGAGAGGTGGCGCCGGAACTGCTCCGACCGATGATCGCGGTGCCTCGACATCCATTTGTGCTGGCGAAGTTTGGATTACAGGGGTTTACCCCGGCGACAACGTTAGCCAAAAGGCTGTTTCACAGTGAGCGCACGAGGGCGATGTTCGCAGGACTGGCCGCGCATTCCATGGTCGCGCTCGACCAGCCGCTTACTGGCTCCTTTGGCATCCTCTTCGCGGTGACGGCGCACGCGGTTGGCTGGCCGATTCCGCGTGGGGGAGCGCAGTCGATCACCAATGCTCTCCGTGCTCACCTTGAGAGCCTCGGCGGCAATGTGAAGGTTTCAAGCCGTGTCGATTCGCTCGCGTCGGTGGGAGAGTTCAGCGTGGCGCTGTGCGATGTGACTCCTCGCCAACTGCTGGACATAGCCGGGGATTGGTTCACTCCCGCCTACAAACGTCTGCTTGCCCGATACCGATATGGTCCTGCTGCGTTTAAGGTCGATTATGCGCTGTCGAGTCCAATTCCCTGGAAGGCGCCGGAGTGTGCGCGAGCCGCGACAGTCCACATCGGCGGGACAATGAACGAAGTCGCGGCCTCGGAATACGACACCGCACATGGCCGGCACTCGGAACGTCCATTCATGCTCGTCGCACAGCCAACCTTAGTCGATCCGACACGCGCGCCGCAGGGCAAGCATGTTGCGTGGACCTATTGTCACGTGCCGAATGGGAGCACGGTCGACATGCTTCCACGCATGGAGGCACAGCTTGAGCGCTTTGCGCCGGGATTTCGCGATTGCGTGCTGGCACGGCACGTGCTTCGTCCGGCCGATCTTCAAAACATGGATGCCAACCTGATCGGAGGCGACATCGGCGGCGGAGCATCTGATTGGAGGCAGCTTATTCTGCGCCCCACGTGGCGGTTCTATTCCACGCCGGCAAAAGACGTCTACATTTGCTCTTCCTCTACGCCACCCGGCGGAGGAGTGCATGGAATGTGCGGTTACAACGCTGCAAAGACGGCGTTGAAGAAGTTGAGACTATAGGCGAGACAACTTTGAAGAGAACAACTCCACAACTGTCATCCCTCGCGCGCTTTTTGCGCGGGGGATCTGCTGTTTTTGCTCCTATAGAACAGCAGATCCCCACTCCGCAGTTGAAATCATTGACATCGTAAAACAGCTTCGTTGCGGAGTGAGGGATGACAGTCGGTGAGTATAGGAAGCGTCATAACATCCCACCATACGAACGTGATAGATGTATTAGTTTGCATTTTTCAGTTTGAGGTGCGGAGTGCGAGTGGATCCGGTCCTTGTGATACACGGCGGAGCTTGGGCAATACCTGACGATGTTGTAGAGGATCATCGTCGTGGCGTGCTGAACGCTCTTCGAGTGGGCTGGGAGATCCTGGCTTCCGGAGGTTCGGCGCTCAAGGCAGTGGAAGAAGCCGTGGTCGTCATGGAAGATGACGACACCTTCGATGCCGCCCTCGGCAGTTTCCTCACGGCTGACGGAAAAGTCCAGATGGATGCGCTCATCATGGACGGCGGCACGATGCGCGCCGGAGGCGTGGGCTGCGTCGAGCGCATCCGCAATCCGATCCGTGCTGCCCGACTGATCCTGAGTGAGAGTCCACATGTGTATTTCGTCGGGGAGGGCGCCGAGCAGTTCGTTGCCGGCCTGGGCATCGAGCTGATCGACAACCGGGAGCTGGTGATCGATCGTGAACGTAAGCGTCTCGCTGAGGCCAAAGCCAAAGCAGCAGCAGGGGAACGCGACCTGACCTTTGCCGGGCACGACACTGTCGGAGCTATTGCCCTCGATAGCGATGGACACCTGGCAGCTGCCACGTCGACCGGCGGCACAGTAAATAAGACCCCGGGACGCGTGGGGGATTCCTCACTTATCGGGTGCGGCTGTTATGCCGACGATCAGAGCGGAGCGGTATCGTGCACGGGATGGGGCGAGCCGATCATGAAGCTTGTCCTAGGCAAATGGGCGACGGACAGAGTCGCCATTGGTTCCGTTCCAGAACTCGCCGCCCGTGAGGCCATCGGATACCTCAACTCGAGGTTGGACGGTCATGGCGGCATGATTCTTCTTGACGCTCGTGGACGCTATGGCATTGCTCACAACACTCCCCGGATGGCATGGGGTGTGCGAACTAAGTCTGATGAGCAATTGGGAATACAGGTTCCCTGAGGAATTGACTTTGGGTAGAGCTGGCCGAGGGCGGCTGTGCCACTGTTTTCATCACTGCGTCAGTCCTTCCTTGATTCCGACATTTCCCGAAACTGTCGCGGGATGTCGTCCTATGCCGTGCACGAGAGGTTACGTTGCCGCTTGTAATCGCACGGTTAACTGATGTACAAACCTTGCGGCAATCAAGTCACAAGAACGTAATAGACGGCAAATAAAGGACCAAGTACTGCGTGCGTCGTGATGGGTCTGAAGTCCTTCGCTTGCCCCCATTTACTCGATCAGGAGTCTTCATGAAGCGAGTTCTAAGAACGCTCTGTAGTGCGGTCGTGTTCCTATCTCTTAACCTCGTCGCCCAGAACATCGCTACCGCTAACCTGCACGGGATTGTTCAGGACCCAAACGGTGCAGTCATCCCCAACGCCAAGGTCACGGCGCGGCTTGCCGCACAAAACCTGGAGCGCACGACTCAATCAAACGCCGATGGAGAATATGTGCTGCTGAACCTGCCCCCTGGCAACTATTCCATCCAGGTGGATGCTCCCGGTTTCGCCCGGCTCGTTCAGAGTCCGGTCGTGTTGACCATTGGACAAGATGCCCAGCTCCCAGTGCGCGTGAGGGTGGCGAGTACGTCGGAGCAGGTGACGGTCGAGTCAAACGCGGAACTCATCGAAACCCAGCGTAGCGCCCAGTCAACAACCATCGACACCCAGCGAATTGAGAATTTGCCTATCAACGGACGCAACTACATCAACTTTGCGCTCACGAACTCGCAACTTACCCGCGACGACGCGCCCAGCATCGGAGCAGCTCCGACGTCTGGACTCAATTTCGGCGGCCAGCGAGCCCGCGCCAATTTGGTGAACCTCGATGGCATGAACAACGTCGACAACGGAGTGAATGGAATTCGGTCGACTGTCTCCCAGGAGGCGGTGCAGGAATTCCAGATCATCACCAACGGGTACAACGCCGAATACGGGCAGGCAGCCGGCGGCATCGTGAACATCATTACCAAGAGCGGTACGAACAATTGGCACGGATCGGCCTACGCCTATCTTCGCAACCGCAATATTCAGGCCACGAATCCATTCTCGACGGTTAAGGATCCCGCATACACGCGTGTGCAGCCTGGAGCGACCCTAGGTGGCCCGATTGTCAAAGACAAGACTTTTTTCTTTTTCTCATTCGAGACTACACGGCGGCACGAGAGTGGCTTTTCCAGCATCGGACAGAACAGCTTTGGACTCGTACCGGTCGATGTCTCGCGCTTCTACGGTGCGCCACAAGGCGCCATAATCTTCCAGGGCACCTCGACGCAGCAGGCATTCCTGAATGGAATTCCCAACGCCGCACTCGCGAATCCTGTGGCTTTGAATTTTGCCCAGCAATATTCGGCGCTCGTGGGTGGTGGCTCATCAACCGCTGTGAACGGGAGGCTACCATCGGTGGCCGCGATCTACGGCCCGCTCAGTGGCGCTCCTGCGTTTGTTACGTCTCGCGTCGCATTACCGGCTTCCTTTCATAGCCTCAACTCCCAGATTGGGAATTTTCCCGTGTTTGAAGGTACCACGGTATACAGTCTCCGCCTCGACCACAAGCTCACCAATAATCAGCAATTGATGCTACGTGGCAATGTAAGTCCGAGTACCGTGACGGGAATTGAGGTCAATGGACAGAATCAGACGTTCGGACAGAATTCTTACTCGCGAACATCGCAGCAAACCTATCGCGATTTCGCCATCACCGCGCAGGATTCATGGGTGATCGGAAATACCAAAGTGAATGAGCTCCGATACCAGTACTCGCGCCGCGGACTGCTCTACAACTTCTCCAGCGGACCCGGCGGCGGAGACGTGGCCATCAACATTCCGGGATTTGCATTCTTCGGTCGTGAACCCTTCTCGTTTGTGGATCGCACCGAGCAGCGCCACGAGGTGGCCGATGTCTTTTCGTGGAATCTTGGGAACCATCAAGTGAAGTTCGGCGGCGATGTAAACCATATACCGCTCGATGCCGACTTCACCGTGAACTTTGGCGGGCTTTACAACTTCGGCTCACTGTCGGCCGTCCAGCTCGGATTCCCTGCCACCTTTCTCGGAACCAGTGTTCCTGACTTCTCGCCGGTGCAGGCGTACGGACTAGGTATTCCGCAGAGCTTCGTACAAGGCGTTGGCAATCCCCATGCCAGCTTCACAAACAACACGCTCGGCTTCTTCCTGCAAGACTCGTGGCGGATTAAGCCGAACTTGACACTGAACTACGGCGCTCGTTACGACGTCGAGTTCACGCCGACACCTGCGGCCAGCAATGCCATGTCCGCTGCAGCTCAGGACGCGCTTGGAATCACTCAAGGCATCCCGCAGGACCTGAATAACATTGCTCCCCGCGTTGGCATTGCCTGGGATCCGTTCAAGGACGGTAAGACCGCGATTCGCGCATCCTACGGGGTCTTTTTCGACCATCCGCTGCTGGCTCTCGCTTTCGATTCCGACGTGGCCGACGGCTCGCAGGCGCCCCAGCTCATTCTCGGCGGCGGCGCATTTTGTAATCCGCAGGTACCCTCGACTCAGGGTGTAGGCAGTTTGAATGCCACCAACGGCTTCATGGGCATTCAGACAAGCTCTGCGTGTGCTCTGCCGCCGGCATTGGCCGCAGGACTTCAGTATTTGCCCGCCGAGCAGCGATACAACGCGTTGAATGCGAATTCACTCTTCGTAAACCAAAACTTCATTACGGCCGGTGTTCCGCTCTCAATTCTGCCGTTCGGCTTCCCCACCGCGAAGAATTTCGAGTACGCATATTCCGAGCAAGTGAACTTTGGGATCGAGCGCGATCTGGGCCACAACTATTCCCTCGCTCTTAATTACAACTTCAACGGCGGTCATCACATCAATCGGCCAATCAACGCCAATCCGACTCGCGGCGATCTACTCCTAAAGAACTGGCAGAACGCTGTGGCCGCGGGCGCGGTTACGCCGAGCACGCTGCCCATTTCGGTCGCGGCTTGCGGAGTCGGAGCGGCCGGGCCATTCGTGCCGGCAGCAGTTACGAACTTCTTCCGTCCGTCCGGACTTAACCAGTCGCTTGTGCCTGTCGTCCCCGCGCAGTGTCTGGCGCTGGTGCAGTCGGTTGAACAGGCAAACGGGCTCGGTCTGGGAGTGCCGGTTCCCTTCAGCGACATGATCGCTAATTACGCCAATGGCAGCTCGGTCTATCACGCGATGACCGCGAATCTGCGCAAGCGCTTCAGCAGTCACTATGAGTTCCTGGCGTCGTATACCTGGTCACACGCCATCGACGACTCTACCGATCTCCAGTCACTCCTTGCTCCGCAGGACAGCTTCAATCCCAATGCGGAACGCTCAGAGTCGACCTTCGATCAGCGTCATCGTTTTGTGTTCAGCAGTGTGTATCAGTCGGGAAGAGTTGGTGAGGGTTGGGTCGGCAAGCTACTTAGTAATTTCACCGTAGCTCCGATTGTCGAAGCCAGCTCGGGGCGGCCATTCAATATTCTGGTTGGAGCCGACCGCAACTTCGACTTCGGGCCAAACACCGATCGTCCTTTGGTAGTGCCCGCAAACACGGCAGTCAACTTGTGTGCTGATGTGCCCGTCGCCTCACGGTTCTCCCCCACTGGATTCCTGCAGCCAGCTTGCTACCTGAATGGCACTCTGAATGGAAACCTGAAGCGTAACGCCGGGATTAAGCCGACCACGGTCTTCACTGATCTGCGTATCGGGCGTCTGTTCGACTTGACGGAGCGCTTCAAACTCGAAGGCACAGTCGATATGTTCAACTTGATCAACAAGTTCAACGTAGCCGACGTGAACATTCTCTGGACCAATGCGGGACAGCCAACTGCGGCGTTCGATCCACGCCAGTTCCAGTTTGGTCTGAAGCTGACGTTCTAAAGCAGGTAGAAACGGAGCGCCCGGGCGCCTCGCCCGGCGTTTTCGTCAGGCAGAAGTCAAAAGCAAAAGCTCACGCGGATGAACGCGGATTTGAGGATTGACGCGGATTTTCTTGGGGTTGCGTGACTCCAGCCGCCAGCCAGTAGCCTTCCTGGATGCCGTTGAGGACAGCTAAAAACAAAGACTGTCATCCTGAGGCGCGATGTTGGCCGAAGGATCTCCCGGAATGCTTCGAACTCCGTTGCGACGTCCTGGCCCTTAGGCGAATATCTTGGGCCGGAGAGCCAAGGAAGCAGCAATCAATCGGACACGCGGCGGGAGATCCTTCGGCCAGAAGACAGCCTCAGGATGACAGTTCTGCAAGTTCCATGCGAAGAACTCACGCCGTGTAAGGCTGCAGCTCTTTCTCAATCTCTGTCGCCTGAATTTGTTCTCCGCTATTCAGCCGCTCCAGAATAGAACCAAGCACTAGTTTCGCCTGGTCCTTGCCGCGATTGCGAATGAAGCCGTCGTAGACATGCTCACCGTTGGCGGCGCGGTTGATTTCGGCTTCCCGGTTATGGTCGTCGAGTTCGGTGAAGTAAATCACTTGATAATTGCCGTTCCGGGCAACGTCTTTATAGATCTCGAACATAATCTTGTCGGGCGGAGGTGTGAAGGCCATGTGGTGCTCCGTACAACTGGAAATTATACCGAGAGGTTTTTCTTTCGCGCGTTCCTGACCCCAGCGGTTGATCCGGCTCGACCCCTTAGACTGTCATTCCTCGCGCCTGCCTTTGGCGCGGGGAGTCTGCTGTTCCGTATCACACCGTGCGGCGTACTTCTTGTCAGGCCCTCATTTAAAGAGCAAATTACTCGTATCACAAAAACTAACAAGAGTAAGAGCTCTACACGTGCCAGAGTGAACAAAATACGTACCTCGGGCCCAGCGCAAGATGGCGCACCGCATTACTTGCCAAGTATTTGTCAAAAATGTATCTTGAAACGCACTGTCAGCATCTGACGTAAAGCTGGGTGCGGCCATGCATGAATTTCGCTCGCTGAGCATGGACAGTTTCGTTGTTATTTGTCGTAGCAGTCTCATTCTGCGTACGCTACACCCGCGGTTTGTCAACACTCCACTCCCAGATTCCCGAAACAAGACAATCGATTTCCAATTCCTGAGAGACGAACTGCCGCATCTCGTCTCCGTTCCCCGGCTCCAAAGGTTCATTGTTCGCTCCCTCAGTCAACAACGATCAACCTTACTGACTGCCTCACGAGATCCCCACGGAGAACAACATGTCCGTCACCAAAATCGATGTTCCGCTCCAGGGTTTGACCAGCCGTCCGCCTGTTTCTGTTGAAGAAGAAATTCGCCGTCGTTTAGCCGCGGAACGTGACCGCCTGTCACGCGAAGCTGGCTTGGACAGCAAGCACGCTAAGCACTTCCATCGTCCGGTTGAACGTGCATTTACCGCGGCCGAGCGCGACAGAGTCACGATTCTGATCGGCGGACTTACCTGGAAGCACGAGAAGGTGATGAAGGCCGTTTTCGAGGCCTGCGGATACAAGTGCGACGTGCTGCCGACGCCGGACGTTGCTGCGTTTCAGTTGGGGAAAGAGTACGGCAACAACGGTCAGTGCAACCCAACGTACTTTACTGTCGGCAACCTCGTTCAATATCTACAACTCCTTGAATCTGCCGGAGTCCCGAAGCAGGACATTCTCGATAACTACGTCTTCTTCACCGCCGGCTCATGCGGGCCGTGTCGTTTTGGCATGTATGAGGCCGAATATCGTCTAGCCCTCCAGAATGCCGGTTACGACGGCTTCCGCGTGCTGCTCTTTCAGCAGAACGATGGCGTGAAGGCCGCCTCCGGCGAGCCCGGGCTCAAGTTCACGGTCGACTTCGGCATGGGCATGTTCAACGCCCTGAATATGGGCGACATCATGAACGAGATGATCTTCCGCATCCGTCCATTCGAGGTAAACAAGGGGCAGACCGACCGTGTATTCCAGGAATCGGTCGACTTGATGTGCGCCATGCTCAAGGAGCGCAAGCCGTTCGAAGACCTCGAAGATCTGCCGAAGTGGATGACCAGTTATCTGGCGAAGCACAAGAATACCGGCTGGGAAAAGACGGTCAACTCCCTAGGGAAAGTCTGGGAGCACCTCTACGGAACCGCTTACAAAGAGTGCTTGCAGGCTGTCCACGATCATCTCGCGACCATTGAGGTCGACCGTCTTCGCATAAAGCCAGTGGTAAAAATCATCGGCGAATTTTGGGCGCAGACCACTGAAGGAGATGGCAATTTCAACATGTTTGCCTTCCTGGAACGGGAAGGCGCGCAGGTCCTCGTGGAACCAATTGCCACCTGGGTCATGTACATGATGTACCAGGTGAAAGAGCGGTGGCGCGAGAAGAAGCCGCTGGAAGATAAGCACAAGAAGCCGGCGTGGTGGGAGCTGCACAAGCACGCGGTCAACGAGCTGAACTTCCAGAAGAAGATTGCGATGTTGAGCGTCGGCGAGATGATCTACTCTCGCCAATATCATCGTGTGGTCGAGGCGCTGGGCGATATCGCCCATCACTTGATCGATCAGAAGGAAATGGCGGATCTCGCCATGCCCTTCTACAACCAGTTCGCGCGCGGCGGCGAGGGGCACCTTGAAGTCGGCAAGAACATCTACTACACCAAGCACAAGCTCTGCCACATGGTGCTGGCTCTGAAGCCCTTCGGCTGCATGCCGTCCACGCAGTCCGACGGCGCGCAATCGGCTGTGGCCAACGCTTTCAAAGACATGATCTTTCTGCCCATCGAAACCTCGGGCGAAGGCGAGATCAATGCGCACAGCCGCGTGCAGATGGCGCTTGGCGAAGCCAAGGTCAAGGCGCGCCTCGAATTCGACGATGCGTTGAAGTCAACCGGCAAATCGCTGGACGAGATCAAGAGTTACGTCGCCGATCATCCTGAGCTGCGGCAGTTGTTCTACCCCATTCCGCACCGCGAATGTGTGACCGGCGTGGCGGCGAACTTTGTGCTTCATGTCAATGACCTGATCAACGGGCGCAAGAAGCTATATCGCGTTCCCATTCAGGCCCGGGCTCTAGCGACCGCGTCTTAGAGAACAGAAAAATTATTCCGTAGCCGCAACGGCGGGAGCGGAATCTCAGTTGTCAAGAGTTGTTGCGTGTCAATTGGGATCCGTTGCTTTTGCACGGAATGACCATACGCATCAGAAAGGTGACTTCAAGAGATGGCCGAAGTTCAAGAATTGGCAGCCCCCGCTCCCGAGGCTCCGCCACAATACAAACTGGATGTTCAGCTCCATGAGCTGCTAATGAAGCCTGCGGCACGGCCGGTGCCGCCTCCCCCTCCGAGCGGTGTGCTGCAGACGCTGCCAGTCCCGCCGTTTCCAAGCCGTCCTAAATTGCAAGAGGGCAGCGACGAAGACTACGTGCCGAAAGACGGCAGGCGGAAGTACGGTCCGGCGCAGATCGCTCACGCTATGCGTGGCTGGGCTCTGCCTTATCTGAAGTCGCGAATTCTTCCTGGCCACCTGCATCCGATCGTGTCCTATCTCTTCACCGAATGGAAGTGCAACCTCGATTGCCATTATTGCTGGGCATTCGACAATCGAGTAAAGGGCATGAGCGAGGACATCGCCAAACGCTCGATCGACTGGCTGCACGAAGGAACAGGACGCGTGCTCGCGCTTATGGGTGGCGAACCGCTGCTCCGGCCCGACTTCGCCCACAAAGTTACGCACTACGCGACCAAGAAGGGCTTTTGGGTTTACATACCCACAAATGGACGCCTACTCCGTCCCGACGTAATCGACAAGCTCGGAGATGCCGGAGTGTCGGTAGTGAATCTGGCTATCGATGCCGTCGACTTGAAGCCCGGATTGCCCAAGGCGCTGGTGCCGATTCGCAAGAACTTTGATTACCTGATCAAACGGCAGTTCCGTTACGGGTACTCGGTATTCATCAATATCAACATCTGCGGCAATAACATGGACGATGTCCGCGAATTGACCGAGATCGCGCACGACAACGGAGTGGCTACCGACTATCACATCTGCGAGTCGCCGCTGACTGAGCAGGAGCACTTCAAGCATCTGAACAACAACCCGACGTACATCACTGAAAAGCATTGGGACCAGGTAGATGAACTGCTCGAGTGGCTGGTGGCCAAGCAGCGGGCGGGCTACAAGATGACGAACTCCACGTCGCGCATCTCTGAAATGAAGGAGTTCATGCGCGGCGGGATTCAGGAATGGAATTGCCGCGCCGGACAGAACACGCTGATCATTCGTACGGACGGAACGCTGGCACCGTGCTTCCCGATGTACAACACGCATTACGACTGGGGCACGATCGAGAACCACAAGTTCGAGCCCGGTCCGCTGAACGAGATGAAGAAGTCGTGCCAGCCGCACTGCTTCTCCACGCTGAACCACATCGTAGGCTTCTGCTACAACGACGCCCGCGTGATTAAGTGGCTATTTAAGCAAGCGATGCATGGGTTCCAGGGTGTTACGAACTGGAGCGACGACTGAGAAGAATCGGGTGATCGGGCCATCGGGTGAAGTAAACGGCGATCGAAATGATCGAAGCGCAGCAGTTGTAGGCGAGCGAAGCAAAGCCCAGAGCGCCGGAGGCGCGGCAGATGATTAGCCCAGGACGTAAGTCCTGGGGAGACGGTCGTACAGATTGGAGCCCCGGAGGGGCGGCACATTGCGGACCATGATGCCGCGCCTACGGCGCTCTACAAACCTTCGGAGCTAACCCAGCACTTACGTGCTGGGCTATCTCAATTCCGCCCTTAGGGGCCTGGAGGTGGGTGTTGTCAGGGAGCTACGATCACAGCAACGGTTGCTGCGGGAGCAGCAAGGCGATCAAGCTGGATGTAAAACTCGGTGAGCTCGTCGCGACGCTTCCACGGCCCAAGCCCAAACCGCGTACAAATCCTGTCCCGCTCGGGGAAACCAAGCTCGCGTATTACGTCGGCGTGGACGTAGGTTCCACGACGGTAAAGACGGTGATCGTCGACGCCGCCACGGACCAGATGATCTGGTCCGACTACCAGCGCCACGAGACCAAGCAGCCGGAAAAAGTTCTCGAGTTCCTGAATCGCATGCAGGCCGAAGCCGGCATCGCGCCCAACAACTGCCGCATGTTCATTACTGGTTCCGGCGGCAGCAACATTGCCCCGCTGATCGGTGCGAAGTTCGTGCAGGAAGTCACCGCCGTCTCCCTAGCGGTCGAGAAGCTTCATCCGGAAGTGAATTCGGTAATCGAACTTGGCGGGCAGGATGCCAAGATTATCGTTTTCAAAGAAGACGAAGCCGGCGGGCGCAAGAAAAAGATCCCATCAATGAACGACAAGTGTGCCGGCGGCACGGGCGCCGTGATCGACAAAATCAATGCCAAGCTCAAGATTCCAGCCGACGAGCTGTGCCAGCAGGGCTACCACGGGATCAAGCTGCATCCGGTCGCCGGCAAGTGCGGCGTCTTCGCCGAGACGGATATCAACGGCCTGCAGAAGCAGGCGGTTCCCCCAGATCAGCTAATGGCATCGCTGTTCGACGCCATCGTTCTCCAGAACCTTTCCGTTCTCACTCGCGGACACACGTTGCGCCCGCACGTTCTGCTCCTCGGCGGCCCAAACTGCTTTATCAAGGGAATGCGCGAGGCGTGGCAGCACAACATTCCCAAGACTTGGGAAGAACGCAACGTGCAGATTCCCGAGGGCATGACTCCGGAGCAACTCATTAAGACTCCTGATAACGCGCAGTATTTTGCTGCATTGGGCTCGGTCGAATTCGGTAAGGACGAAGATCCTGATGTGGGCTGGTATCAGGGCACAGCCAAGCTCGAGCACTACATTGATGTCGGACGCCTCGAAGAGAAGGCCAGCTCCGGCGCGGCCGGGCTCAGCACTTCGGACGAAGAACTGGAAGAATTCAAGAAGAAGTACACGATCCCGAAGTTCAATGCCGCGAAGTTCACGCCGGGATCAGCCGTGCGCGGATTTGTGGGCGTCGACGGCGGTTCTACTTCGACGAAAGCCGTGCTGTTATCGGACGAAGGCGAGTTGCTTTGCAAGGCCTACCAACTGTCGAACGGAAATCCGATCCAAGACACTATCGACATGTTCCGCTCGCTGCGACAGCAGGTGGAGGCGCAGGGTGCGACCCTCGAAGTGCTCGGCGTGGGAACAACCGGCTACGCGAAGGATGTGCTGAAGGAAACGCTGCACGCTGATGTCGCGCTCGTGGAAACCGTCGCGCATACCGAATCGGCGATGCGCTTTTACGACGATCCACACTGCATCGTCGATGTCGGCGGTCAGGACATCAAGCTCATCGTCCTCAAAGACGGGCGTGTAAAGGACTTCAAGCTGAACACGCAGTGTTCGGCGGGCAACGGATACTTCCTGCAGTCGACCGCCGAGTCTCTCGGCATAAAAGTCGAAGAGTACTCCGATATTGCCTTCTCCGCGAACCAGATGCCGATCTTTGGTTACGGCTGCGCCGTGTTCATGCAGTCGGACATTGTCAACTTCCAGCGCCAGGGCTGGGCGGCAAAAGAAATTCTTGCGGGACTCGCGGCGGTGCTGCCGAAGAACATCTTCCTCTATGTCGCCAGCATTCCCAATCTGGCAAAGCTAGGAAAACGCTTCATACTGCAAGGTGGCACGCAAAAGAACCTGGCGGCAGTGAAGGCCGAAGTCGATTTTGTGAAGTCGCATTTCCGCAGCGAACAGGCCGAAGCCGAAGTCATCGTCCACGAGCATTGCGGCGAGTCGGGTGCAATCGGCGCGGGAGTGGAAGCGATGCGCATCTTCAAGAATGGTCACGAGAGCACCTTCATCGGCCTCGACGCGGTGCAGAACATCAGCTATCGCACCACTCGCAACGAAGGTACGCGCTGCTACTTCTGTAAAAACAACTGCCTGCGTACCTTCATCGACGTGCAAACCGGCGACACCGAGAACTGGAAGGCGCCGGCATTCAAGTCGAAGGTTCCACTCCAAGCCGGCGAGCAGCGCCTTATTATCTCGACCTGCGAAAAGGGGCAAGTCGAAGATGTGAAGGACATGCGCGGCATTAAGGCCGGACTCGATGCGCTGAAAGAAGCAAATCCCAATTACGTCGAGATCGCGGCCAGCGGCGTGTGGCGCTCGCAGAATCCGCCGAAGATTGCCGATCCGATTCCGAATACGAAGTGGACGTTCAAGGCCGAAGTCAAGCAGCGCGCAGAGTTGATGAAGAAGCGGGCCGCGTTCCGTGTCGGCATGCCCAAAGTGCTGAACATGTATGTGTACGCGCCGCTCTTCAGCGCATACCTGGAGACCTTGGGGCTTGAGCCGGAGAACATCATCTACTCCGACTACACCAATCGCGACATGTACAAGGCCGGCGCTGGGCGCGGCGCAATCGATCCATGCTTCCCGTCGAAGATCGGCATACCACATGTCTACAACCTGATCTTCGTGAAGCACGCCAAGAAGCCCTTGGACGCGATTTTCTTCCCCATGATCGATGTGCTCACCACGCATCTCAAGTGCACGACCGGTTCGAACGCGTGTCCTACGGTGACGGCGACTCCAGATGCTGTAAAGGCTGCTTTCACGAAAGAAGCGAATGTCTTTGCCGACAATGGAATTGAGTATCTCGATCCCATCGTGAACCTTGCCGACCGCAAGCTCTTCGCCCTGCAGATGTATCGCGCATGGGCTCCGGTGCTGGGCGTTTCAGAAGAAGAGAACGAGCGTGCAATCGAAGTGGCATTCAAAGCGCAGGAAGCTTATGACGACGGATTGCGCAAGCGAGCGCGGGAAACGCTCGACATGCTGGAGCGCGAGAACCGTATCGGCATCGTGATGCTTGGACGTCCGTACCACCACGATCCCGGTGTAAATCACGAGATCATGGAAGAGTTCCAGAAGCTCGGCTATCCCATCTTCTCCCAGAGCACGCTGCCGATCGACGATGACATACTCGACCGGCTCTTCGGCGATGAAGTTCGCGCCGGAGTGATCAAAGATCCGCTGGACATCACCGACGTCTGGAAGAACGCCTATTCCGCCAGCACCAATCACAAGATCTGGGCGGCCAAGTTCACCGCGCGACACCCGAATCTTGTGGCCCTCGAGATCTCCAACTTCAAGTGCGGTCACGATGCCCCGATCTATTCCGTGATTGAGGACATCATCGAGAATTCGGGTACTCCGTACTTCGCCTTCAAGGATCTCGATGAAAATAAGCCGACCGGCTCGATCAGAATTCGCGTAGAGACCATCGATTACTTCTTGCGCCGCTATCGTGAAGACCTTGTCAAGAAACGCGAGGCTGTGAACAGCATCGACGCACAACTTGCAGAGTACGAACGCAAGCTGCGCGAAGAGCTGATGGCGCAGAGCTCACAGCAGCAGTACGAAGGCGTGGGTGCGGATTAATTCCAAAATAGAGACTTCACAACTCTGTCATCCTGAGCCTGTTGGCGAAGGATCTCCCGGGATATTGAGGACTTAATTGCAGCCCGTACGGCATTTCACCAAGAGCCGGGTTTTGGGCCAAAGTGGCGCACGGCGGCAAATAAGTTCGATGCATCGCGGGAGATCCTGCGGCCAAAAGAGGGCCTCAGGATGACAAGTTTCCTATGACTAGGCAGAGAGTCTCTACCGCTGCTTCGGTGCAGGCTGTTTCGGCTCAGACTTCAGCGCACTCTTCAAGCCCTCGTCGTACATGGCCCCGTACGTCAGATACTGCTCCACCGCATCGCGTGGGTAGCCAATTTCAACCAGTACCGTTGCCGTATTTCCCGCAGCGGTAAGCATGGGATTCACTCCGGCGTAGTAAGTCGGCAAATTTAGTTTTTTGAACCGAGCCACTACCTGATCGCGAAGGGCCGGATCGAAACGCGTGCCGTACTTATCGACGAGTGCTTTGATTCCCTCGTAGTCGCCTTCGGCCTTGATGCGCATGATCTCCGCCAATAGCATGCCCACGCCCTTGCGCATGAGTTGGTAGTCCTTCACCCTGATGTAGGTTTTCCCATTGCGATCAAACTGCTCGATCGATCCCGGAACTTTGTCTTGTATGTAGCGCGCAATGAGCTGGCGATCGCGCTGATGGTCTTCTTCGATGGTGTCGCCTTTCGGAATGCGGCGAAGTTGTGTGAGTGGGGCCAGGGCGGCTCCGTCGTACATCGCCTTTGCGACTTCGGTTTGATTGCTAATCAGACCGAGTTCTTTCAGTTTCGGATCAAACGCGTTCCACAGCGCCATCAGGTCTGCGCGCCCTTCTTCGAGCGTGGAGAAATATTCCTTGAGATAAGCCTCGGAACCGCTCTTCAAACGGTCACTCAGCTTGCCTGAGCCGTGGCCGATCACTTCGTGCATCGCCGTGAATAAGTCTTCGGCTTCATCTCCATACTTCTTTCCACGCGCAATCACTTCCGCATCCGCGCCGAATTCCTCCAGCGAAGTGGTTCCCGCGGCGTCGTTCAGCGCGCGGCTGCTTCCCGTAAAGAGGAAATTCTTTGTGCCGTATTTCTCGTGGATTTCATTCTCGTTCGGTAGATTGTCGCCAACCGTGTTCACCTGGAAGTCGCCTGTTTCAATCAGCGTCTCAACGGCTTTCACAACAGGCGGTTTGAACGCAGTCTTCTTGTATTTGTCGTCCCAAGGCGCTTTCTGCTCGAAGTATTCGGCGTTCTGCGCCAGTTTGATCATGGCATCGGTTACCTTTTTGTCAGTGACGGTCACGAACGCCTGCGAACTGCCCTTCGCTCCGCGTGCATCTCGATAGACTTCGATGAAGCCGTTTGCGAAGTCGACAGTTGCGTTGTTCTGTACCCAATCGCTTCCGAACTTTAGCCAGTCGGCAGGATCACCGGTTTGGTAGTAACGAATAAGATCGGCGATGACCTTTGCCTGTGTCGGATCAGCAACTGCCTTGGCCTTTTCGAGATACTCATTCGCGCGCTTCAGATACGTTGCATATAAGCCTGGAGGCACGCTGCCGTCAGGAGTTCCTGCGCGGTACACCAGCTCTTGTAGCTGCCCATCGCTGCCGCGCACGACCCGTGAGTTCAACGGATGCGATTCCTTGAAGTCTTTCAGATCGTTTAACGAGAGGCCGGGATAGAACGTGTTCGAACTCGCCTGAACGATGTCCTTGCCGCCGGACGGGCTCTTGGCCGTATTCATGGGCTCGAAGTTTGGATCAAAGATTGCTACCTTGAGATCATCTAGCTCTTTGTTTAGCGCATCCTCTGAGGAAAGCGGCTCCAAGTCGGCGTAGGCGGTTTTGAATGCTCCGTTCTTTTGCGCGGTTAGTGCGGCTTGTTTAAGTTCATCAAAAGAGAAATCCGGAAGAAACTTCTGCGCTGTGTTTTCGTTATGATTGCCGCGGTTCGCCCAGAAGAGCTTGGCGTAGCTCGTGATCTTCTTCATCGCTTCCGGACTGATGCCTTGCGGACGCGCAACGATCTCTTCCAGCAACCGCTTCTCACGCACGCCATACGCCGAGAGCTGGTCATAGATGATGGGATCGATGGCGATTGCCGCCTGCGAGAGCCAATACCCAAGCGCTTGCTGGTTGGGGTTGAGTGAGCGAAAGCTCTCAGCCTTGATCTGAATAAACCCGGTATCGCTAATCCTGTCGACTAGTGTGGACTCGGGAGCAGTAGACTTCTTTTGGGGAGCACCCTTCTGAGCAATCGCGGTCAGCCCGCAAGAAAAAATACAGATAATAATGAGAACCTTGGGATTCACAGAGCCTCCTTAGGACGGCACGCAAACCTTTTATGGTAAACGAAGCTCAGAACCAGACGTGAATTGCTGCATCCTTCATGTCTCTGGCAGCATTCTTCCTGTCTAGCTGTCAAAACAGCTGGGAGAGCACACCGAATGAAAGATGCCTTGGCGGTTATTCGAGAGCGGACGTCGATCAATCTTTTCGATTCAAGCAAGCAGACCAGCGAAGCTGAGATTCGCGATATCGTAGCCGATGCGATCCAGGCGCCGTCGTCTTTCAACATCCAACACTGGCGTTTTGTCGCGGTCACAGATCCTGAGAAGAAGAAGCAGTTGCAGGCTGCGGCCCACAATCAGGCGAAGGTGGGACAGGCATCGGCCACAATCATCGTACTCGGCGACCTGCGCGGATACGAGAAGGTGAACAAGATCCTTGCTCCGCTCGTGAAAGCCGGCGCCATATCTCAAGAAGCGGCGAGCAGCACCGCACAACGCGCCGCTGCTCCTTATGTGAATAACCCCCAATTCCAGCGTGACGAGGCGATTCGATCGGGTGCATTGGCTGGTATGACGCTGATGATCGCGGCACAAGCCCGCGGCTACGCCACCGGACCAATGATTGGCTTTGATCCTGAGCAGGTGAAAAAGACATTCGGCATTTCTGACCGCTATGTTCCCGTGATGCTTATAACTCTGGGCCACGCAGCTCCAGGCAATGCGCCACGCAGGCCGCGTCTGAGCGTGGACGAGGTGTTGGCGTTCAATCAGGGACGAGAGTTCTGAGGAATTTGTGATTTCGTGATTGTGCGATTTCGCGATTTTGAAATCACCAAATCACGAAATCGCTAAATCACAAAATTGCTAAGAACCGGCCGAGGGCGGCCGGAACCACGTAAGCGGGAGTCACGCTCGAATACAATGCTTGGATCATGAGCGCGGCCAATCCTGTCCCATCAGCCCAATCCGATCCAGCTCGCCAGCTCCTTCGTCATACTCTCGCGACGTTGGCGTATCGCGGAAGCAAAGCGCTGCGAGGCGCGCCGGATGGGTTCTCTTCGTTCACGTGCGGTGGGGGATGCCGCTCCGCAGGCCAGATCCTCGCGCACATCGGAGATTTGCTGGATTGGGGATTGTCCACGGTTAGCGGCAAAGAGAAGTGGAACGCCTCCAACGTCCAACACTGGCACGAGGATGTGAAGCGGTTTCACGCTGCGTTAGCCGCATTAGACGCCTATCTTGCATCGGACGAGCCGCTGCACGCTCCGATTGGAAAGCTGTTTCAAGGCCCGGTTGCCGACGCCCTTACTCATGTCGGTCAGATCGCGGTCCTGCGTCGCCTGGCTGGTTCGCCTGTGAAGGGTGAGAACTACTTCGTAGCGGATATTAGTGCTGGTCGCGTCGGAGCTGATCAGGCCGCGCCTCGGCGCGAATTCTAGTTGGGTCGGTCAGTTATTCGAGCCGTGCTTACAGCTCCTTGGGTGTGTCCCACTGGAAGGAACTTCACCGCAAATGCCGCGCGAACTCTTCTTCCAATTGCGAATAATCGTCGTGAATCGCCAACTTCAGGGACTCTTCCGGACTCTGGCCTTCGCTCAAATAGCGCATGATGTCAGCAATTCGGTTCATGCCGTAGGAGTCGCGAATGTATTCGACGTATGCCAGCGACTCGATATAAGCGATGGCCGCCTGCTTTGAGTCCAACCCGATAAAACTTCCTTCCATCGACTGCAAAGAAGTCTGCTTCCCGTTCTGGAACAAGCTGATCAGCGGCGTGCGATATTTTGCGGCAGACTGGGGTTCGAGCAATTGCGCTAACCCTTCATTCAGCCACACGGGACATCTTCCGTTCGTCGCCTGACGGATAAATGAATGAGCAAGCTCGTGTTTCAGGACGCGAGAGAGATCGGGCGTGACCGAGGTGAGACCCTCGATGGGAATTCGCAGCTTGCCGTCGTTAAGGGCCGCTGTCCAATTTGGGGCCAACGTTACGTCGAAGTAGGTTTGATTTGTGTAGAGCACCACCACGATGGGATCCCGGGGAAGCAGTCCCATGCTGGAGACGAGATCATCGAAGTGCCGTTCCAGTACCAGAAGGATCTGTTCGCGTAACTTCGGCGCAACCTTTTCGCCCTCGTAGCGCATGTTGAAGTGTGTGCTTGCGTCGCTGCGAAAGTCTGCCTCTGCCTTTGCTTGCCGTGAGACTGCCTTCAGGTACGCGTCCACTTCGGGATCCTTGGGGTCGAGTTCCTTGGCTTTCCTGAACTCCTCGAGTGCGGCTTGAATCTTGTCGTTCTTGTAATACGCGAGGGCCAGAATCTTGTGAGCAAACGCGGAGCTAGGGTTCTTGCGTACACCGTCTTCGGCATAGCCTTGCGCCAGCGAGGCTCGATCCTGCTTCAGCAGCAACCACGCGTATGTGGCTTCAATGTCTCCGCTGTCTGGCTCCAGGCTGAGGGCACGTTCCATGTGGGAGAGCGCATCGTCGGTTTTGCCGTGTTGTTGCTCTTGTATCCCGAGAAGAACGAGAGCAGAAGCAAGAGACGACTTGTTACCGCTCGCCTCGATTCGGGCCAGCTGTTCTGGGGTTATTTTTCCGTCTGGAGCAATGTCACCGAGGCTGCCGGGATTGAGCTTCGGAGCTGCGATATTCGCCCCAATGTTTCCTTCCGCAGACGAATTGGAAGTACTCAGGCCGCTATCGATGCGATCTACCGAGGATTTAGGAATAGCGTAACTGTCTTCCCCGATGTCATACTCCACACGTTCGCCATTTTCCCGGACACTGTCGGCGTGAATGGTCCCCCCATTCTTCAGGTGAATGGTGTCGGCCGATGCGCAGGAGAGCAGGCACAGGCAGATGGCGAATCGCAGACGCACAGGGCAGCATTCTAGCAACGGACCTTCGTGAGCTGTCAGGGCGTTCTTGCCGAGGGACTGACGTTGGTAACCAGAAACCCCATAATTCGAAGGACATGGGATCGCGTCCTGTGCGTTGGGCTGGTTGCAATGTTCGGCTTTCTGGGACTTTCAGCCACAATGTGCGCTCAGGAGTCGACTCCAGGGCCGTCTGCAACGCTCTATCGCAGTCTGCGGGATTGCGGGCTGGATCCTACAAAGGTCTATCGCGTACGTGATGTGATCTTCGACCGTGAGGATTTACACTTCGCGCTCAACGACGGATGGCTCATCGTTGGCGAACAAGTCGCAGGGCATGTCACTGGTGCTTTCTTTGTCGGCGACGCAGAGGTTCTCTTGATTCCGCCCGATCTGGGCGAACGCGCCTCGTTGGCGCTCTTCCTCAACACTGCAGTCCTGGAAGAGAAGTTTACGTCCGCCTATTTTCGCTTCCTTGACGATCACTTTCTTGAAGAACTCGAACCTGCTCTGCGTAAGGGAGAAAATCCCGAGATCCTGGACAAGGCAAATTCCGCCGCCAAAGAGCTGGCAAAGACAGACGCCTTGCGCTTGCTTCTGGGTTACCTGAATGCGCCCGGGAACGCTGGGAGTACCGCCAGGTTCATGCATACGCGGGTAGTTGGAGCGAATCACGGAACTTTCGATGTTTTCTACGACGAAGCCGCTCCGGAACAGATCGGTGTCGGCCAAGTCGGACATGCGCCAGGCGGGTTCGCTTTCTATAACGTGTGGACATCCTTCGCTTCACAGTCACACCGTAAAGAAGAACCTTCAGCTACTGCGGGACTATCGCTTCTGCCAAAATCCTTTCGCATAAAGGCGAATGTTCACCCCCCGGAAACGATTGACGGCGATGCTGAATTGGAACTCGAAGTTTTGCAGCAAGGTACGCGAGCCGTGCTCTTCGAATTGTCTCGATTGCTCAAGGTTTCGTCCGTCACCATGGATGGCAGGTCGCTGGAGTTTCTTCAGAATGAGGCGGTAGAAGGATCGCGGATTGCCCGCGACGGGAACGACTATGTCGCGGTGATTCTGCCCCAGGCGATGGCCAGAGGCGACAAGGTGAAGCTGCACTTCGTGTATTCGGGAACCGTGCTCGCAGATGCGGGAAACGGCCTGCTCTATGTCGGATCACGCGGAAATTGGTATCCCAATTTGGGATTGAACATGGCCATGTTCGATCTCGAGTTTCGTTATCCACCGGAGTGGACGTTGGTTGCGACCGGAAAGAGAACTTCGTTTCAGACAGCGGATGGGATGCAGGTTTCACGGTGGGTATCGGAGCGAGCCATGCCGGTGGCCGGTTTTAACCTGGGACATTACCAGCAATCAGAAGTGACCGCCGGTAACGTAAAAGTCGCCAGCTTTGCTGCTGCTGGCGTGGAAAGCAGCTTTCCGGCAGCGACGCAGACGGTCGTAGAGCCGGTTATTGTCCCCCGCCGGTCGGTGCAGCAAGAAACCGTCCGGATACCGCTCCCCACACCAAGACCGGCAGGCGAAGCCGCCGCCACGAGTGCGGCAGCGACAATTGACTACCTGAGTCCTCGAATTGGACCTTATCCGTTTAGCGCGCTTTCGTTAACGCAGCTTCCGGGAAATGTGAGCCAAGGCTGGCCAAGCCTGGTATTCCTCTCGAGCTATGCATTCGTACCGCGGAGCGAGCGAGGTGCCGCGAGATCTGAGTTCGATCGCGTCTTGTTTGATCGGCTTATGGTGCCGCACGAGACCGCTCATCAGTGGTGGGGCGACTCAGTGTATTGGACCACTTATCACGATCGCTGGATCTCTGAGGCGCTCGCGAACTACTCAGCCATGCTCAGCTTCGAGGCTGACTATCCCAAGGATTTCAGGACGGTACTGGACTACTATCGAGCCCGTCTGGCGGAGAAAGGTCCGGAAGGTAAATTCAATCGCGAAGCTGGACCGGTGACGCTCGGAAACAGATTGAACTCATCCATCTTTCCCGGAGGCTTCGATCTCATCGCCTACGGCCGTGGAACATGGCTAATGCACATGCTGCGGGAGTTGCTGCGAGACGGGACACGTGCATCGGGCGGAAATGCCGATGATCTGTTTTTTTCGGTCTTGCACACCCTGCAACAGGACTATTCTTGCAAGCAAATGAGCACTCGCGATATGCAGCGCGCATTCGAGCGCGCTCTGCCAAAGTCGCTCTATCACGAAGGAAAACCTTCTCTCGCCTGGTTCTTCAATGGCTGGGTGAACGGAACGGCCATGCCGAAATATCAACTTTCTGGTGTGCACTTCGAGCGGAAGGGAACCGCTCTGCGCGCGTCCGGAAAGCTGCTACAGCAAGACGCTCCCGGAGATCTTGTAACCGCCGTGCCGATCTATGCAGAAGCGGCTAAAGGCGATTTGCGATTTGTGAGCCGCGTTTTCGCCGACGGCGAAGACACGGCTATCACGCTTACTGTACCGGCTGGAACACGAAGGCTCGTCGTGGATCCGCACGGGACGATTTTGACTTCGCCGTAAAGATTCGACCTTCAACCTGTGGCACAGCCGAGGCGGCCGTGCCACCAAAATCTCTGGGCGCTCTCTAGGCACACTAACGGCTTCAGCTGTCCAATCTGGGAATCATCGACGGAACTGGAAGGTGTTCTAGAGTTCGGCGGCGCGGGCTTGGTCTTCGATGGCCATGTCTTTGAATTCACTGGAATCGAAGACTTCTCCACATTCCTGGCACTCTACAAATTCCGCGTCCTCCTCACGCGCAACCACACGCACGCGAGGATGCTTGCAGACTTGTTCCATACTGATTCTCTGGGGTGGAAATTTAGCGGGATGGGTAGTACTCATAGTCCGGGATGATTTCTGGTCCGGTTCGGCTGATTTTAGCCTCAGTAGACGCCATGTCAAGCGTCTATTTGCGGTCAGCACATTGCGATGATGTGGCGGGAAAAGCAGTTGCAAGTATTTAAGTCGTCAGTTTTCAGTGAATTGACTTCAGAGCCTGGTTAGTTTTCGCCAAATCGTCGCGGAGACGACAGTCAGGGTTACGCGCTGCGCACATGACCCTTGTTTTCAAGGCGCGGCAGCCCAACCAAGTACTGAAGAGGGAAATTAGCAGGGGTGCTTTCGAATTCAAACCGGAAGTTATTGAATTCTGCCCGAATATTGAAAATTTCCTCTTAAACCAGGGATTTAACAGGCAATTCTGTGGATATCTTTCTAAGTCGCTATCAACACAAGACTTAGGGCTGTTTAGCTTGAGATTCAACAAATGAACAGGGAAGTATCAGGGAACGTCTTGTTAGCTACTTATATCGATCCTCGACCCTCTCGACTTCTACCAGACACGAGTAAAACGTCGGTCCGCCTCCCAGATCGGTAAGCCGTTCGGAAGTCAGGGCATTGATGCCGATGCCATCGGGCATCAGCTTCGACCAATTAAGGCGGGTGGCAACTACTCCGGACTGCACCGTGCCATCCACGAGAGCGCTTAAACGCACTTCGCCCCGATTGTTGAATACTCGGACCTGGTCGCCCGTAACGATGCCGCGTGCATCGGCATCTGGCCGACTCATTTCGAGCTTGTTGATCTTTGGCTCCAGCGGACCAAGCGAGGAGATGTTGCAAAAAGTTGAGTTCAGGAAATTGTCAGCCTTGCGCGAAAGCAGCTCCAACGGATATTTGTTGGCCTGTTTGGAATGACGCGATTCCACCGGAGCTTCAAACTTGGCCACCGGGTCCAAGCCTAGCTTCGCTAACTCCTGGTTCAGGATTCTGGCCTTTCCGTCGGCAGTCGGGAATCCACCATTGGCAAAGGGTAGGAATTCATCAGTTCCAAAGTTAAGGCGAATGTGCCCTTCTTGTTCGAGCCGAGCGCGAGTGATTCCCTTCAACCATGGGTCTGGGGAATCCAAAGCGCCATCGATCATCTGGTCGACTGACTCCCGGAAGCAAGGCTCGGTGAAGCCCATGCGCTGCGCGAGTTCGGCAAACATCTCTACGTTGGACTTGGATTCGCCCATAGGCGCAATCGCCTGCTCTGACATCTGCAGGTAATAGTGACCGTACGCCTGCTGCAGGTCTTTCTGCTCAAAGAAAGTTGTAGCCGGCAGAACGATGTCCGCGTAGTCGGTCGAGTCGGTAAAGAACTGGTCGTGCACGACTGTGAACAGATCAGGCCGGAGAAAACCTCGCACTACATCGTTGTGGTTCGGAGCAATCGCTGCGGGATTGGAGTTGTAAACGAACACTGCTTTGACCGGCGGATCGTCCAGGGCAGTAAGAGCGCGTCCCAATTCGGACATATTCACAACGCGAGCCGGTCTTGCGAGCGGGCTGCTGTTCATCAAGTCGGGCCGTTCGAGATATTCCTTGTTCAGCTTGAACGCGCCGCTGCAGGAGAGCTGAATGCCGCCGCCGGCGTGCTTCCACGCGCCGATGATGCACGGCAGCATCGTAATCGTACGGACGTTGGTTCCGCCGTTCTGGCTGCGCTGTACACCATAATTCACGCGAATGACTGCGGGACTGGTGGTTGCGTATTCTCGCGCAAGCCTTACTACATCTTCAGCAGAAATGCCTGTCCATCCAGCAACTCGGTGCGGGGAATATTCCCGCACGCGCTCCGTGAGTTCGTCGAAACCGTTGACGTGCTTGCTTACGTAATCCGCATCGTAGAGGCGCTCGGCGATGATCACGTGCATCATCCCCAGCGCTAACGCCGCATCGGTGCCGGGATTGATCGGGAGATACCAGTCCGCGCACTGCGCCGTCCGCGTTTTATATGGATCAATCACGACCAGCTTCGCGCCATTGCGGCGCGCTTCTTCGATGAACGGCCATAGGTGCACATTGGTGCCGTGAATGTTTGCGCCCCAGGCAATGATGTACTTCGCTCGCGGAAACAGTTCCGTATCGGTCCCCAGCTTGCGTCCGAGAACGGAGACCAGGGCTTCTCCGCCGGCGGTCGCGCAGATCGTGCGGTCGAGTTGGGACGCGCCGAGCCGGTGAAAGAAGCGGCGATCCATAGATGCGTAGCTGAGGACCGCAGTCGTGCCCGCATAGGAATACGGAAGAATCGCCTCGGGTCCAAACTCCTCGCTGATCTGCCGGAAGCGGCGTGCGATTTCATCGTAGGCTTCATTCCAGGAGATTTGTTTGAAAATGCGCGCAACGTCAGCGGCGCTGCGCACGCCTTGTCCTTTTGCCGCAACGCGTCGCATAGGACGCAGCACGCGGTCAGGGGAATACACCCGATCCAGATATTTCGCTACTTTCGCGCAAAGAAAGCCGCGCGTGACGGGATGATTCGCATCGCCTCGTAAGCGCGTAGCGCGGCCGAGATCATCCACAGTGATGAGCACGCCGCAGGAGTCTGGACAATCGTGCGAGCACGCGGCATGAACTACTTTTGGCATGACGTGAACTCATTATAGAACCGCCCTGCTGAGGCCTTCGCTTCGTGCATGCCATTCGGGTTTTGGGGAGAGCAAACCAGCACTTTCCGCAACTTTTACTGACGTGCGGCATCCATTAGTCATAAGAATTACGAGCGTAACTACGAAGTTGCGGCTTCATTACTTCAGTTACTTTTGCGGTAGGTTGGTTATGGAGGACTCTGTAACAGCTCCTTAAATGCGTCCCTTGCGCCTCATTTCGTCTGTTGTAATGTTTGCGTGCGCGCTCAGCCTTGGCTTATTCGCTCAGGATGAAACGATTCCAAAGTCATCGTTTGCTGCTGGAGACGTTCCGAACTTTGGCGTTACCGGTGTGGCTCCTCGCCTCTCTCAGGAATTAGCTCTGGTCGCCTATGAGAGAGGATTGCGAAAGCAATCGAGCGAGCTGGCCGGCTACACCGCAACCACCGTAATCGATGCCGAATTGCCGGACTCCGCCCAAAAAGCTGAATTCGAAGTGAAACAGCACTACGCCGCCCCCTCGGTGCTCGAATTCACTCCGCTGAACTCGACTGGCGATAAGTTTGTGAAGAGCAACGTCATTGTTCGCCTGTTGCAATCTGAAGTGGACCACGTGCGCAAGCAAGAGCAATCGCAAACCGCAATCGATTCCGATAATTACAAGTTCAATTACAAGGGAACATCAGACTTGAACGGAATTCCCGTGCATGTTTATGAGGTGAAACCTCGCCAGAAACGCGTGGGCCTCTTCAAGGGCAGGATTTACCTCGAAGACACTACCGGCCATCTGCTGCGAGCGCAGGGGACCATTACAAAAACGCCATCCTTTTTTGTCAAGAGGATCAAGTTTACGCAGGACTATACGACCGTCGCCGGATTCACTTTGCCAACTCACACTCATTCTGAGGCAGATACGCGGCTAGTCGGCAAGGCCGTAGTTGACATAGTTCACCGTGACTACCAGCCGCAAATTTCCAGCGCGGACGATTCCCAGCCAGTCTCCATTGCCAGCGCCGACGGCGCGTACTGATCTCCCGTCACTCTTTCCTCCGTTTCTCCTGAAGCCTGCCCTCTAATCGCCAAACAGGTTCTTTGACGAATCAAAGTATCTCGCTCATGATCCTGCTATGTTCAGCAGCGGAATGCAGCGCGTGCTTCAGAGCTATCCCAAAATCTATCTGGCGTGCCACACTCGCCATGTGCGCGACGACGAAACAGGCAAGTCGTTGAGCCCGCGTCTTGGCAGCATCCTTGATCACCTCGATACGCAGCCGCCGCTCACGCTCTCTTCACTTGCAAAACACCTCGATGTCACCCAATCCACGATATCGCTCCAAATAGACAAGCTGCAGCGAGCCGGCTACGTTCTACGACTCCGTGATACTCAGGACCGCCGGCGCGTGTCCGTGGTGCTCACGCCGCGAGGCAAGCGAATCAAGGAGCAGAATTCAGTGCTTGATCGCGATTTGGTCAGAGAAATGATTTCGCTGTTGCGTCCGGGCGATGTAGAAGCCGCTTTGAGCGGGCTTGATCTGCTGGCGGAAGCTGCGGACAAGCTCATGAACAGGCGAAGGCTTCGCGGGCGGAGAAAAGCAAGATGAAAATCCTATTCATTGTTCTTGGCGTTATCATTTTCGCCATTGCGGCTGTCGTGGTTGTAGGAGCGCTTCTCCCGAAGAGCCACACGGCTTCGCGCACCGCGATCATCAAAGCTACTCCTGAGCAAGTATTCGCTCTGATTTCAGGCCCGCAGGATTGGCGCACCGACCTGAAGGAATACAAATTCTTCGACGAAAGCGGCCGTCACATGCAGCGGGACACCGACAAGCACGGTCAAACGATCACGTACGAGATCGTACAGTCGCAGCCACCTACGCTGCGCAAGACTACGATTGCGGACAAGAACCTTCCGTTCGGAGGAAGCTGGACGTGGAATATCCAGCCCGAGAGCGACGGCTGTGCCGTAACGATTACCGAAGATGGTGAAGTCTACAATCCAGTGTTTCGTTTCGTCTCGCGCTTCATCATGGGTCACACGCGGACGATCGATAACTATCTGGCAATGCTAGAAAACGCCGCAAAGAAATAGGAAGTAGAGGCGCAGCACGCTGCGTCTCCCCGCAAAGCTTGCGCTAGCTTAGTCTCGAGTGAAGATTCTGGCCACGCCGTAGCCGAACGCGAGCGCCACAACAGCGACCGCTCCCGCGACAGGCGCGAAATTCATACGGACAATTCGCTTCACGTCAGTGCGTTCGCGCACTTCAGCCCGAACGACTGACCGAAGTTCCTGAACGTCATTGTGAAGCGCGCGCCGCTGCTCGGCTGCGCGCTGCTCGAGGATCTCGGTTGGAAGAACTGGCTGCGTCATACCTGTGACCTCGCTTCATTCTGAATCCAAATCTGGTCCTGCTTGAGCACGCGCAGAGTTCGCGTCGGCGCGATGCCGGTGTGCGCCAACTCACGCTTGCCCAGGTAGAAGAGTCCAAATGCCGCGATGATGTAGAAGGCTGTCACGATGAGAGCGCCGTAACACCACGCGTAGGAGCTTGGCTGGAATACGGCTGCGAGAAATGCGACGATCGCGAACGTCAAGACGAGCACGGCAATTCCGCCGAGAAGTCCCGCGATTACCAGCATCGGAATCGCGACCTTCCATACTTTCATCTTGTCATTCATTTCCTGGGTGAGGATCTGGAGCCGCGTGGAGATGAAGTCGCGAGCATCGTTCTTCAGTTCGCTTACGACTTGGCCAATTGATTTATTGTTTTCAGTCACGACGTGCATTGTGAGCCCTCACAATCCGCAGTGAAATACCTGCTAGCAATGCCGCGCCCGCGATGCAGCCCAAGACTTCTAGGGGATGCTCCTGAATCATGCGTTCGCCGCGCATGCGCATCTGTTCGGCATGGAGCCGTGCCTTCATCCGCAATTCCCGCGAACGTTCTTCGACTTCTTCCTTGAATTGGTCGACACGCGCAGCGGCCTTTTTGCTTAACTGATCGACCTCATCGAGTGCAGCTCGTCCGCGCTCTTCGAATCGGTCCATGAGATCGCTAGCTTTCTCCTGAGCTTTCGTTGCCAGGTTTCGGGCCCGCTGTTCAGCCGCCTCGGCCAGTGAAGACGCTGAACCGGAAATGCGATCTGCCGCGGAACTGCCCACTTCTTGCGCATGATCGCGAACAACGTGAAGGCGCTGCCAGGCTGAATCCTGAACACTGCGCGCCTGTGAAACTGCTCTTCCCATTGCTCCGCCCACCTGCTCGGCCGCCCGATTCAGGCGAGAGTTTCCGTGCTCTGGTAGTTGTCGGTCCGGGCTGGCGATGTCTAAGCCCATATCGATTTCAGAAAATGTTGCGCGTCTCCGAATGGGATCTTGGCGCAGCGCCTGATAGGCCATCACGTTCCCACGACTCTCTTCCAGCTCCTCGCCTACTGACGAATAGAGAAAATCGTCCTTTTGTAAAGGATCTGCCATTTCACCCTCCTGCGGGTCTTTTGCGACTCCTCAGAACTAGTGACTTGGATGTGAGACTGGAGCGGCGTGTTTGCAACGGATTGAAGTTCTTAACGAGCTTGCAGTGGAGCTGCTGCCGGAGCGAAGAACTAGACAGGATCCAGCTTCTCGCAGTGCTCGACGAGTGAGAGCCGGTCTTTCAATCCAAGGTTCAGGAATTCGAGTCCAAAATGAACTCCTTCCACGTAACGAACCATCCCTTTAACCACTACAGGAGTGGCATCTGGACGCAGGCGATACTCGACCTCAATCTCGGTTTCTTTGGGAAGCGGTATCTCGCAGACTAATGAAAGCCCGCCTTCTGCAATCTCATATCCACGGCAAAGCACGGTTTGCTTACCCCAGTTCAAGCGAACATCAAACTCAAATGGCCACCGCGCAAAAGCGCGCCGGTTCCGCTTCCGGCGCTCCAGGGCGGGCGTGGTTTTGGTTTTGCGCCGATCACTCATGTGAGTAGCTGGAGACCGGACAAATGATAATTGAGAGTGCGAGACTTGGGCAGTGATGCAAGACTCGACTCGGTGTCGTTCGGGAAGGAGCAGGAAATCAGTTACCGCGAGTCTGGTGGATGATCTGCTCCATCTGGTCGAGATACCGCTCCAGAGCCTTGCGCCCCGCAGAGGTGATCCGATACTCAGTACGCGGAACCCGTCCTTCGAAGCTCTTGGTGCAAATCACGTAATGCGCGTCCTCAAGCTTGCGAGCATGGACGCTCAGATTGCCATCCGTAGCCTCGAGCAGGCGCTTCAGCTCCGAAAATGTAAGTGCGTCACGCACAGCAAGGGCGCTGATGATGCCCAGGCGCATGCGCTCGTGAATGACAGGATCGAGCTCCGAGGCAGACGCTTCCTTGTGAACGGCAATTGCGCGCGCAGAAGAGCGGACATTCTCGTGAATAGTAGATTTGGACTTCAACTTCGCTTGACGCAACCTCACTAACCTCCGTGTCTCCGAGCGATTAGCAACCCGAAGAACACATGCAAGCCGCCGAAACCAGCGGCCATAATTCCATTGGCCCAGCTTGCCGGCAGAGCCAGCGCAATGGTTCCAAAGACGGCGAAGCAGATTCCCATTACCGGGACCACGCGAACCGAAAATGCTCCGCCCGTAATCACCGCGACCCCGTATAGCATCAGCCACATGCCTGGAAGAATCGCGTACAAGTGCTGCTCCATCATGATCAAAGTCAGCACGCCGCCCGCAGCAAGCGGCGGTACCAGGCTGAGCGCACACTTACGCGCGGGTATGGATGTGGCAAGCTTCGCCAGACTTCCCGTCTTCTTGACCATTCCAACCAGGGAGATGATTGCGGCGAGCAGTGCCTCTCCGAGCCACAACAGAACCCAGGTCACACGCGAATCCAGACTGCTGGCCACCAACGCAGCAGCAACTGCAGTCAGGCCAAGGATGACTGTTCCCCAGCCCGGAACCGCTGTAAACGATGTCGCACTCTCCATCGTGTGCCGGATGAACTGGAGCTGGTCGAGCGCGTCGCTGGATTGAGGCGCTGGCTCTTCAACCCCGGGGTTCGTCGGAACGTACCTGCGCCTGCGCGGATTGCGGCATTGCTGCATGGTAAGGAGAATGCTTCAGCGAGGATGATCGTGTCAAGTACTTTGCAGCTAAAAGGTAGCCTGTCCTTCGACGCCAGGCTCTGAGATTCTTGACAGACGTTCACTTCTAGAAGTGAATGGTTATCTCGCGCTCGATGTATTGCCCAGGCCGATCGGCAGCGCTGAAGGTGATCTCTATGGTTTGCACTCCATTCGCGAGTCGTTTCAACTCTCCACCATCAACAAAAGCAATGTTTGCGCCATAACTATGCAATGCATATCGTTTGCCGGCGATTCCTGCGACGCGCACCTTCAAGTCGCGATTATTCGCGCTCCATTGTTCTCGCGATATCTTGAGATTTTCGCTCGCGGAACCAAGCGACGGAAGATATTCATCAGCCTGTAACCCAAAATCGTCGTCCACGCGAACGACTACTTCTCCGCTTGACCAAGGAAGCGAAATCACAGCGTGCTGGTCATTCCGATTTGGTTCAACGGTGTACTTAGCCGGTTTGCCGTTCCATGTGACGCCGCGGACGCGAGCGTGCTTGCTGAACGATGGAGAGAACCGCAGGTTGCAATCGCCTGTCTTGCCCGTTTTCACCTGAAGATGGACGCCGTCGTCGCGGCGTGAGTAAAGGATCTCCGCCTGTCCGCCGCAGAACGCAATACTGTGCAGAGCGAGGTGATCCCAGGCCGCTGGAAGGTGTGGAGCTAGATCAATCGTTTTCTTGGTCTCATGCACGGCTAGCCCAAGCATTCCCCGAACGATGGGGCTGATCACCATCGCCGAAGACCAGATCTGGTGTGGCGACGACGTACCGAGTCCTTCGTAATAGCTGCCGGAGAGGACTTCTGTTACACGCCCGAGAGGTCCATCGAGTGCCAGCGACGAATTCGCGTAGAGGTTTGCATATGCCTCCAGAGGCCGGTGGTTGCGATACTCGGCGACTGCGGCCCACCCAGTAAAGAGCGGCCAGACCGATCCGAAGTGGTAGCCGGTCGGACCATAGAGCGGATGCTGCTCTGAGATGATGCGCATGCCCCAGTCGGCGGCGTGATCCCAATTCGCAATGTGATCGATAGTGGCGTTCGCCTTCTGAGCCTCGAAGACGTCGAACCACATCGGCGCAGTGCTGAGCACGGTGGGGGTGCGCACCTGTTTGTTCTCGCGGTCCACGGCGAAGACCAAGGTGCGATCGTTTGCGTCCCAGAACGCGTCGTTGATCTTTGTTCGCAGCGCGCCGAAATCTTTCGAAACGGCATCGCCATCCTGCCGCTTTCCGGCCGCAGTTGCCAACGAGACTAGCGACTGCAGCGCCGCGGCCACGAGACCGCTCTGGTAAGACTCAGTCTCAACCGGAAGCAGCGGACCACCTTCGATCCAGCCATGTCCGATACCAAAGTTCCGTGGAAGGCCGTTCTGGTTGTAGGTCGACTTTATGAATTGATAGGCACGCCAGACGTTGTCCCAGTGCTCCGTGGCAAATCCGACATCGCTCGACGAGGTGACGTAATCGTTCATCGCAATGATGAACAGTGGAGTTGCGTCGGCTGAGGCGAAACCGTATGGAAATCCTTTCCACCAATCCACCAGGCTGGTGGTCTGCGATATCTCGTGCTCGACTTTTCCATCCGCGCGCTGATACTTGGCGATGAACTCGAGTGCAGTGCGAGTGGTGGCGAAATCGCCGATCGAATCGAGGGCGAGATCGGTCCAGAGTGAATCGCGGCCGAAAAACCATGCGTATCCTGGGCGGGCCGTCTCTCCCGAGCTTCGATAGCCAGCGACCAGCCCCGTTCCCAAAAACGGATTAGCCACCAATCCCTGAATCATACTGATGCGCGACCAGTCATATGCGGCTTGAAGCTTCGGATCGGGCAGCTCGACCGAGAGCGTCTTGGCCAAGTAGTCGTCGTAGTATTTGCGCGCTGCGGAAAAGAGCTCACCCGGATTGGCCGAGAGTCGATCGTAACTCTTGCGCGCTTCGCCCGGTCCGGTAGTGCTCCCGGCGATGAATATGTACCGCACTGCTGTGCCCTTCGGGATCGTGTCGAGGCGAAAACTACTGCGAGTGCTGGCGTAGCTATTGGAAGAGAATTCCGGGTTTGCCGAAACGGCTGACGGGGATCCCACAACTGCGGAGAATTTCCGGCCTTCTTCCCCCAGCGTGAAGGCGTGCAGCTCAGGATTCCAACTCATGTAAGTTCCGCCTAACCCCGCGGGCCACATCAGTTGAAAATCGCGCGTGAACGATGCCTCGATCGCAACCGGCTGCCAGGTGCTGATTTCGAAGCGAATGATCGCTCCGCTCTCATCCGGCGGTAAGAGCCAGGTTTCGTTGACGCTGAACGAATCTGAGGAGAGAGTGAGCGTTGGTCCTTCCGGACGCATCACTAGGTTGCGAACGAGTGCAGAGGCGGGGATGCGCCGGTCATCAAGCACGAACGTGACTTCGAAGTCGCGAAAGAGCTTTAGTGGATAGACCCAAGCCTCGAAGCGTCCAGCTTCGTTGCCAAAGAGGCCCGCGCGCTTGCCGACGGCGTCCAGGAACTCCCATGGGCGCGCGGGACGCGAGAGTTCGTGCGTGCCGATCTGAACTGAATCACGACTTTGAGCCCAGACCGGGAGAACCAAAAAGCAACACACGACACGGATCGCACGAATGAGACGGATTACACGGATGTTTGAGGGTCTATGCGGTTGTCTTTCAATCATTAAGGATTTATCCGTGTAATCCGTCTAATCCGTGCGATCCGTGTCGTGTGTTGCCTGTGTGTCTTGTGCTTAAATGATTCGAAAAGCGGCAGAAATCCTAACACGTCCAAAGGCGCCCATTGCAGTTCAACCGTCGTAACTTTCTCAAGACACTCAGCCGCACCGCTCTCGTTCTGAGCTTCGATCAAATCTTTGGCGCGTTGGATCTTCGAAGCCAGGCCGCACCCGCTCCGAAGTCCGAAGCAGCCAAGGAAAGTTCGAGTGCGCTCGGAGTTTCTTTTGTAGACGTCGCGCGGCAAGCCGGGCTGAACGCGAAAACGATCTTCGGAGGAGTGAAGAAGAACAAGTATCTCCTGGAAACGACCGGCTGCGGAGTCGCGTTTTACGACTACGACAACGATGGATGGCTGGATATCTTTCTAGTGAACGGCTGGCGCCTCGAAGGATTTCCCAAAGGCGAAGAGCCGACCTGTCATCTCTTTAAGAACAATCGCGACGGCACGTTTACCGATGTAACCGTGAAAGCTGGTCTTGCGCGCTCAGGGTGGGGCCAGGGCGTCTGTGTCGGCGATTACGACAACGACGGATACGACGATCTATTCATCAGCTACTACGGGCAGAATGCGCTCTATCACAACAACGGCGACGGCACGTTCACCGATGTAACCGCAAAGGCCGGTCTCACACAGAAGATAACACGCTGGAATAGCGGCTGTGCCTTTCTCGATTACGATCGCGATGGTCATCTCGATCTCTTCGTCGCCAACTACATCGACCTTGATCTAAAGACAGCGCCTGTTCCCGAATCGGGTCCGTGTCTCTACAAGGGCGTGATGGTCGCCTGCGGGCCGCCAGGACTGAATGGCGGCAAGGATATCCTCTATCACAACAACGGCGACGGCACGTTCACGGATGTTTCGGAGCAGTCTGGCATTACCAAAACGGCAAGTACATACGGTTTAGGCGTGCTCACCGCCGATTTCGACGAAGACGGCTGGCCCGACATCTACGTGGCCAACGACTCCACGGCCAGCGCTCTGTTTCACAATCTCAAGAACGGCCACTTCGACGACATCGCGGTTGCCGCCGGAGCCGCGCTGAGCCCTGATGGCAAGCCTCAGGCTGGCATGGGCGTGGCAGCTGGGGACTACGATCATGATGGCCATCTCGACATCGTGAAAACGAACTTCGCCGGCGACACACATTCGCTCTATCGCAATCTTGGCGCCGGCAGCTTCGACGACACTACATTTCAAGCGGGCCTCGGCCTGAACACGAAGTATCTCGGTTGGGGATGCGGGTTCTTCGATATGGACAACGATGGATGGCTAGACATTCTCGTGTGCAATGGGCATGTCTATCCCGAAGTAGAACAGCTTCGCACCGAGGCCGCCTACGCCCAACGTAAGCTGCTCTACCGCAATATGCGCAACGGCCACTTCGACGATGTCTCAATGCAAGCCGGGCCCGGAATCTCGACGCCGGCGCCGGCACGGGGAGCGGCCTTCGGCGATTTCGACAACGACGGTGACATCGACATAGTCGTGAATTGCGTGAATGATCTCCCGCAACTCATTCGCTGTGATTCGAGCACAGGAAACCATTGGATCAAAGTAAGAACGATAGGTACGAAGTCAAACCGCAGCGGCATTGGCGCACGCATCAGGTGCGTAGCGCGCATTCCCAGGGTTGAAAAACCGGTAGAGCAAATAGATGAGGTGCGCAGCGGTGGCAGCTATTTTTCCCAAAACGACCTTCGCGTCCATTTCGGGTTGGGCAAAGCGAGCAAAGTGGACCTGCTACAGATACGCTGGCCAAGCGGGCAGATAGATGAGCTGAAAGACATCGATGTCGATCGCGTAGTTCACGTGAAAGAGGGACAAGGGATCGTTAAAGTCGATGTGTTCAAGAAAAGAGGATAAAGCCTCGGGGAAAGGCGAACACGAAGGTCACGAAGGCAACTGCGAAGGTCACGAAGAGGACAGGCGCTCTCTTCGTGACCTCTGCCTTTTCCTTGGTGACCTTCGTGTTCGCCTTTCCCCGGTCTTAACGCTGCGCTGCCCGCGCATCCAGGAACGACTGCAAAATCAGCACTGCCGCCATCTTGTCGATGACCTCTTTTCGACGTGAGTCGCGAATCCCAGTCTCATCCAATAGCCGATGAGCTTCGGCGGTACTGAGCCGCTCGTCCCAAAGATGAACAGGAAGCTCGAACGAATCTTCAAGATGCCTGGCAAAATCAGCCATCTTCTCTGCCTGGGCTCCAGTATGGCCGCTCATTCGCAACGGATTGCCCACCACTATTTCTTGAATTCCATACTCGGCGATGAACTTTCGCAGCTCAGACAGATCATGACGCCGATTGCGGCGGTGCAAGGTGTTAATACCCTGCGCAGTGATGCCCAAAGGATCGGAGACGGCGATCCCGATGCGCCGCGCTCCTACATCGAGTCCCAAAATGCGGCCTGCGCCATTGGAAGCGGCATTTTGACCCGCAGTCATGCTGCGATTATAGGCGGGCGCCGCATCCTACCCTCTTCGGAGGCGTGAGCATGCCCTCATTGCCGAGCTGGCAAAAGCGAGATAGGCAACAAGGACGCCAAAGCCCCATGGCGGTGGAGAATGAGGCTAGTGTCTCGCAACCAACGGCGGAGCTGACGGATCTCGAAGAGGGTGTGCAAGAGGTACATGAAGAACTTCGCAAAGCCACCATTTGGCAAATTACGCTCACGCTGCTGGCGATTCTGGCAATTTGCTATGTCGCAAAGCTAGTCCTGGTTACCCTCTTCACTTCGATCCTGATCGCGTTCATTTTGGAGCCGTTGGTTGGCTTCTTCGCAAGAATCCGCATTCCTCGAAGCGTGGGTTCGGCTCTGGCTGTGTTGCTGGTTTTCGCCCTGTTCTACGGCCTGAGCTATTTTTTCTACCAGCGAGCCGTGGACTTCGCACATCAGCTGCCCAAGATGTCCGGTGAGATCAAGAAACTCGTTGGGAAATATCAGCAAAATGCGGCCGAGATTCGCAAATCTGCGCAAAACGTAATTCCGCCCAAGCCTGAGGATCGGAATGCCGTTCCAGTGAGAGTCCAGGAGGACCGGGGAATTGCTTCGTTTGTGGGGGGCGAGGAGATTGCCAATTTTGGTGAAGTACTGCTCACCATCACCTTCATACCTTTCCTCGTTTATTTCATGCTTACCTGGCAGGAGCACGTGAGAAGGTCTGCTGTGCGTCTCTTTCCGCCCGAGAAGCGGATGGCGGCGTATCAAACGCTAGGCAAGATCTCCGAAATGATGAAGGGCTTCATCGTTGGAAACTTCGTTATTGGCTTGTTTCTGGCGGTCGCAAGCGCAATCGTTTTTGCATTTTTGCATCTGCCTTATTTCTATTTCATAGGTCTGATCAGCGGGTTCTTAAGCCTGGTTCCGTACTTAGGAATAGTTCTCGCTATTTTGCCGCCAGTGGCTTCGGGTGCGGGGGTGCTGCATAGCAGCAGCTTGCTGCTAGTCGCAGCGATCATTCTTGGGTTGCACGTATTCGCGATGAATGTTCTTTACCCCAAGGTGCTCGGTGGACGGCTGGAACTGAACCCGCTGGCCGTAACGGTCGGTCTGATGATCTGGGGATGGATTTGGGGAGCCATGGGACTGATCCTTGCTGTTCCAGTGGTGGGAGCAATCAAGATCGTCTGCGACAACATCACGGGGCTCAAACCATTTGGAGAACTGCTCGGAGAGGGGACCGACAACAAGAAGCAGAAAGCAACCGCCTGAAGCCATAACTGAGCTTACAAGCGCTGTCTCAACGCTAACAGCCCACTCCTACGCGTCGGCTGTCACTTCTGGGAACTTCAGCTTTACTTTGGCCAGGGCGCGATTCAGAAGCCCTTCCATTTCCGTTTCGTCGACATTTCTCGCCATTGCCATCTCACTTACCAGCAGATACCGCGCCCGTTCCAGCATCTTCTTCTCGCGGAAGGAAAGCGCCTTGGTTTGATTCAAAACCAGGAGGCTTTTCAGGACAAAAGCCACGTCCAGTAGCGATCCGGTGCGCATCTTTTCGGAGTTTTCTTTGAACCGGAATTTCCAGTCGGCGTGATTCTCGCATTTGCTGTTGATCAGAATGTCCAGGATTTGCTCGATATCGGCGCTCTTAATGACTCGTCGAAGTCCCACTGCCGCCACGTTGCTGAATGGGATCGTAACTCTCAGATTACTGGCCTTGATGTGCAGCTCGTAATACTTCTGCACCATGCTGCCAATTGTTCGACTACTGATCTGCTCTACTATGCCTACGCCGTGGTTGGGATAAACAACCTTGTCACCGATGTGGAAATCATGGTTCATTGAGGCACCTTTGGGCGGGGGAACCGGGACACTACAACGATCCAAGGATATCGCGGAAATGCCGTTAAGTCAATGTTTTCCACGGTCTTACGGGCGAACCTCAGGAGCATTTTTTATTTCCTGCAACGCCAACTTCTGACAGGCGAGTTAAGTCCTTTGGGCTGAGCAAATCTGGATCACTTCGGCCAGGCTCATCCGCGAGGAGCGGAGTATAATCTGCTGGAACCTGTCGACACTGCGCGCCCCTCCCAGTGCGGAGGGTGAGTCATCGTCCAGATCGTCCTAAATTCCTGATCCCCACCGTGTCACTCAGGCGCGGATGGAATGGCGAGGTCCATGCCTGAACACGTAAAGAAGAAGCTGCTGGAAGAAATTAAGGCTCTCGAGCATGAGCTCACTCACGAGCTTCCCAAGGAAATAAAAAAGGCGGCCGCACTCGGCGACCTCAGCGAGAACGCTGAGTATCACATGGCAAAGCAGCGCCAGGAGTTCGTCAACGCGCGCCTCGGCCAGCTCAAGAAGCGTATGGGCGAGCTGGCGCTCGTGAACTTGAATAATATTCCGCAAGATCGGGTTGCGTTCGGCTCGGTGATCGAGGTCTTCGATAGCACCAAGGACGAAAAGATCGAATACACCCTGGTTACCAGCGAAGAATCCGACGTTACCCACGGTAAAATTTCAACTACCTCGCCAATCGGCAAGAGCCTTATGGGCAAAAGGGTTGGGGATGTAGTCGAGGTTGTAACGCCCACCGGCAGGCGCGAGCTGGAGATTTTGAAGCTCGCAACCATCCACGATCAGGAGCAAGCCGAGACCAACGGCGCTTCAGGCGGACGCTAGATGAGCTGGACCGGCGCATTCGGGCGCGCATGCGGCAAGCTTCTATACGCCATTGTGCGCGGACTTTCGCTCACCCGCATTTCGCCGAACATACTCACCTTCACCGGGCTGGTCATCAACATCATCGCCGGAGTTCTTTTTGGATACGCCAGCGGTGATCGGCAACCTCGGCTCTTCTTTTATGCCGGTCTGGTGATTCTTGCCGCCGGCATCTTTGACATGGTGGACGGGCGCGTCGCCCGCGCTACCCACCAGGTCACTACCTTCGGCGCCTTTTTTGACTCGGTCATCGACCGCTATAGCGATATCGCGCTGTTTTTCGGCCTGCTGGTGTATTACGCGCGCGCCAATCACTTCTTCTACGTGGTGCTGGTTGGAATTGTGATGACCACTTCGGTGATGGTCAGCTACACGCGCGCTCGTGCCGAGTCGCTGATCCCGAGCTGCAAGGTCGGCTTCCTCGAACGGCCAGAGCGCATTGTGCTCGTGCTTATCGGCGCGTTGTTCAACCGCATGGCGCCTGTGTTGTGGGTAATCGCCGTACTCTCTACGATCACGGTTATTCATCGCATGTGGTACACCTACCAGAAAATGAAGCCGCTGACTGAGCAGGAACTGAAGACCCAGGCGGCTGCCGCGGAGTCAAGGCCGAAGGAACATCCGCCCAAGCTGAATCCAGCGATCTCCGCTTGATCCTTTCAATTGTTGAGACGCAGCATGCTGCAAGCAGTTAGCTTCGCAGAAAGACGAGCTTGAAGGGGCACGGCTTCAGCAGCGTAGCCGTGCCGTTAGCGCAACCTGAACAACTGGCTTTAGCCTCCGAGGGAATCTTTGCCATTTAGTAAAAGTCCCTCAGCGGCTGAAGCCGAGTTTCAACCCGCGTCTTATCGGCACGGCTGCGCTTCGCTCAAGCCGTGCCCCTTCAAAACCGTTTCTCTGCGAAGCTAATTTGCAGCATGCTGCGTCTCTGCCCTCCTGCCTTACGGCAGGCCGTCGTAGCACGGACCAATCGGAGTCGCGGGCGGATTGCTCGGTGGTGTCTTCCACGGAGCATTCGTGAAGTCGAAGAAGTCCAGCATGTTCGAGGCGGCTGCGTCGCGCGCGGTTAAGGGTTGCAAGTTGAATCTCTTTTCGACGAATGCCAGCCACGCGGTCGAATCCGTCAGCTGATGCGAGACGTAGTGTGGTTTGCTGAACGGCGAAATCACAACCGTCGGAACGCGGAAGCCGTAGCGGTTGAAATCGCCGGGCGGATCGTAAGGAGGAGTCCCATGCGTGAACTTTGCATTCGCGCAGCGCGGATCGGAAGCACCTGTACAGAGGTCGACTGGCTTAATGCCATCAGGATTGGGCACGTTAGTCGGTGGGGGAACGTGGTCATATAGGCCGCCTCCCTCGTCAAAAGTCAGAATAAAGACAGAATCCTTCCACGCGGAACTGTTCATTACCTCGTTAATGAAGTGCGCGGTGTCCTTCACTCCCGCCTGGACGTTGCCGCCAAGTCCTGGATGCTCGTCGTTGTCGACTCGCTCGATGTAGGCGACGGCGGGAAGAGTTCCACCGGCAACGTCGGCGTCGAATTGCGAGAGTGGGAATATGTGTGGACTCGCGCCATTTGGTCCAAACCCCGCCATGAATCCTGAGAACGAGAAGGCCGAGGTGTACAGCTCGTTGCTATAGATTTTCCAGGAAACGCCCGCCGCTTGCAGCCGATCGAAGATCGTCTGCGACTGGATCAAAGGCTCGTCGCCTGCGATGGAATACGCATATCCTCCGGACGTTGCTCCGACCAGGTAGTACCGATTGGAGTCGGTGCGTGTGGGCGCTGGAGCAAACCAACGGTCCGAAACGCCAAACTGTGTCGCCAGCCAGTAGTGATACTCGAGATCCGGTGCCGTATAAAATCCCATCGCGCGAATGCCCTGCTTATCGGGAATCGTGGGATTCGATGTTGCTGGTGCGGGAGTTGCGCTAGCCACGCCGATGGCGAACCCATCCATGAGCGGAGTATCGGACGCGGGATCTTCTGCGTTAAAGGCCCATCGCGAGACGATCCAATCTGAACTGGTGTTCTCAATGCACATCGTCTTCAGGTGGAACGCGTAGATCGGATTTGTAGGAACTCCTGCAGAGTTCGGAGCTTTATTCATCGCTCCGCAGGGTTTAGTCCAGTCGGAGTTCGCGCTGCTGCAGTCGTCAGGCAATCCATCGATGTCTGGGGGTAGCCCAAACGTGGCGCGGTATTCGTTGAGCTTGCCGAAGATAACGTCGAAGCTTCGGTTCTCCTGTGAGAGAAAGATAATGTGATTTACCGCGGTGATGTCCCCGGGCGACGTCGCAGGAGTCACCTGCACTGAGGCTTGGCTTGTGGCCGCAGCGCCTTGCGCTCCCGTTGCCGTGAGAATGAATGTCGCCGTTCCGACAGCGTTCAAGGTCACTACCGTCGACGTTTGTCCCGAGCCGATGGGTACATTCGTCCCATTTTGGGTCAGGCTAACGCTGGTCGCGTTGGTCGTTGTCCACTTGAGGGTCACGGACTGCCCGGCAGTTACGGTCGTCGGAGTGGCGGTCAGTGTTGCGGTTGGTCCCCCAGTCGGAGGAGGCGCGGTGACCGTAGCAGCGCCCGATGCAGTGGCGGCTGTTGTTCCTGCCGCTCCTGTAGCGGTGAGGGTAAAGGTTGTGGTCCCCACGGTATTCAACGTGAACTGCATTCCCGCCGAACTTAGAGGGTTGCCGTCTAGGCGCACAGAAGTTCCGTTTTGGCTGAGAGCTACGGAGGTGGCATTCTGAGTCTGCCAGCTGACGGTAACTGTGCCGCCTTGCTGCACCGACGCGGGAGTCACAGTGATACTTCCGGTTGGATTCGGGCTTCCCGGGTTTCCGCCGCCATTGTTCTTCGTGCTGCCGGTCAAAGCCATGCAGCCAACCAAAAGCGGGAGCGCAATCGACAATGCGACCGCGCTAATTGTGCGATAAAGACTGAACTGCCCCATACTCGGCCCTCAGAACCCGATTCTTATGTCCTGAGTTCTCGGATGGAGCAGCAGCTTGGGAAGTTGCCAGCCAGAGGGGCACCATCGGTGTATGGTGCCAACTCTTTTGCCAATCTGTTACAGGATGATTACGTGTGGGGAGGAACCATCAAACGGTGCGGGAGTTAATCTCTAGCACTCGATAATATTCAGTGCCAGCCCGCCCAGAGAGGTTTCCTTGTAGCGAGACTGCATGTCCTGGCCGGTGCGGTACATGGTTTCGATTACTTGATCGAGCGAGACTTTGTGCTCTCCGGTTTCGCTCATCGCCATCCGGGCTGCGTTGATGGCTTTCACCGATCCCATTGCATTGCGCTCGATGCAGGGAATCTGGACGAGTCCGCCGATGGGGTCACATGTCATGCCAAGGTTGTGTTCCATGCCGATCTCGGCCGCGTATTCAATCTGCGCATTACTGCCGCCAAGTGCGGCTACCAGTCCGCCGGCGGCCATTGAGCAGGCAACCCCAACTTCCCCCTGGCATCCGACTTCCGCTCCCGAAATCGATGCATTTTCCTTGTACAGAATTCCAATCGCACCCGCAGTCAGCAGGTAATGAAAGATGCCTTCGGCTGTGCTTCCGGGAATGAAGCGAAGATAATAACGGCCCACTGCGGGAATAATGCCGGCAGCTCCATTTGTTGGAGCAGTTACCACGCGCCCTCCGGCGGCGTTCTCTTCATTCACGGCCATGGCAAAGGCGTTTACCCAATCCATGGGAGCAAGCGGATCGGAGCTACTCTGCTTGCTGAGTTTTTGAAACAGGCGCGGCGCGCGGCGTCGAACTTTCAGTCCACCTGGAAGAATGCCCTCAGTGCGCAAACCACGATCGATAGATGCTTCCATCGTCTGGTGAATCTGGCTGAGTTGCTGTCTGATTTCGGCCTCGCTGCTCCAGGCTTTTTCGTTCGCTAATGCGATTTCCCAAATCGAGATGGCATTCTCTTCTCCGATACGCAGCAAATCGGCTCCGCTCGAGAAGGGACGCGGTACTGCCGCCTTTCCTTCATTGGACTCGGCTGGCTTCTCGCCTTCCCTGCTGATGAAACCGCCTCCAACGGAGTAATAGATTTGTGTGTCTACGACGGAGCCGTCTGCGGCAAAGGCGGTGAATCGCATGCCATTGGAATGACCTGGCAGGGTCTCGGTGGTTCGGAAGACCAGATCGCTGCTCTCATCGAACCTGATCGGATGACGATGATGCAGTTGGATGGTTGCACTGTGTCGAACCTCGTCAACCATTGATTCGATCTTGCCCGGATCCACCTCGCTGGGTGATTCGCCCAGCAGCCCGAGAATGATCGCGCGGTCTGTCGCGTGTCCGCGGCCGGTAAGCGCAAGTGAGCCGAAGAGTTCCGTAGCCAGGCGCGAAACGCTTGCAAGCTTTCGAGCCTTCGCGATGCGTTCGACAAAGTCTCGCGCAGCCCGCATGGGACCCACGGTATGAGAGCTTGAGGGCCCAACACCGATCTTAAAGATTTCAAAAACGCTGGTTTTCACAAACGATACTCGATTTGGCTGCGAATAGCCGTCGAGAATCATTGTAGTCGTATGTCTGAAGCGCAAGGCGGGAGCAGGCCTGGGGAGAGCAAATACCGACAGCGTTCAATCGAGAACCTCACGGCGAGAGAAACCAGTCTCGACGGCGGCAGAGCCTCGATCGAGTCGCTGACAGCAGAAAGAAAATCAGGTTTGCGACAGCTCAGCTTTTTTTCGACGTCACCGCAAAGAATGCAGTGGCGTCCTGGTGAACGTGTTTTGCCCCGCAACCAGGGCAGGCTACATCGCCTTTTTCGTACTCTGAGAGAGTGAGAATGACTTCGAAGGGCTTCTGGCAATCTTCGCAGAAGAATTCATAGCGAGGCATACGGCACCTCCTGGAGCACCGCAGAGCATTTTACTCTCATCGTGATTGCTAGATTTTCAGCCCCATTATCGGTGCGATTCGTCAGGTTCTGCGCAGAGTCGCCTCGATCAGTCCGTAGGGCTCGTCGGTGGGAACGAAAACTTCATTACGGCTCTCCATACCAAAACGGGAAATATCGAAGGCGAGATGATGCTTATTGGGCATCGACAGGCGGATCTCGCTGAGTTGGTCGCATCGTTCCAACGCGGCTTCCGCCATCGCATAGAGAGTGTGCTGTACTGACTCACTGGGATGATTACCAAAAGTTTCTAACAACGCCCCACGTACTGTCCTCCAGCACAGACCGAAGCTGGCATCTTCCACTCCATAATCCCAGTCCGCTCTTACGACTGTTGCGAAGATGCGGTCGCGAGTTTCGGGGAGAGTTGTATAGGGATCTTTCAGGTAGCCGTCAAAAGCCGAGCCCGCTGTTCTAAGCACCAGCAGTCCTTCGATTCCGGCAGACACGGTTGTTCTCTCCCGAGTTCCAGTCACACTAGCCGTGCGGCGCTCATTCCCGCCAGAAACGAACGCGGTCGGGTGCGGCCTTGCCTCCGCGCCAATACGCGACCAAAGATGTTCAGAGATGCCTACCTTCACGGCCGTGACCTGCGCATTATTGCCAAGAAAGTGGCACACAAGCCGCGTGCCAAAGTGTTCGATCTCACCCACGGGTTGCTGCGCAGCCAGAGCGTACACCGTATTCTTCATCGTGTCCGTCGGCAGAACTTTACTGTTGTCGCCTTTGGTGTGTATGGCGTCGAAGTCGCCCTCGAACTGAATGTCGACGGAGATGTCTTTGATATCGTGCTGCGGACCGGTTCTGGTCACACGCACCAGGCGCACGCGCGACTTTCCGTAATTATTCGCTACTAGCTCGAAGCTCATCGGCTAGCTGCCTCGATAGGTGGAGTAGCCATAGGGGCTGAGCAACAGTGGGACGTGATAGTGCTGAGCCGGATCATGTATCTCAAAAACGATTTCCACTTCGGGAAAAAACGGCTTGCCGGAGGCGGCAAGATATCCACCTGTGTCGAAGGTCAGCCGGTATTTCCCCGCCTGTAACTTCGATTCCTGAAGCAAGTCAGTGATTCTGCCGTCCTGGTTGGTGATTCCACGGGCAAGCTCTCGCCAATTTCCATCCGACTGCAGGTGCAGAGCCACGGGAATGCCCGCTGCGGGTTTTCCGCGCGCAGTGTCGAGCACGTGAGTGGTAATCGGACTGGAATGATTGGTCATGCTGTTTGAAGTGTCACGCCCCGATCAGTTTTTGCAGTCGAAGCCTCGTGATCTTCCTCTGTTCCCCGGCGGCAACCTCAAGCTCGCGCGCGGGATCGTTACGAAGGCGTTCGGTAAGCATCGCTAACATCTCCTCGGCGGACTTCCCGCTTGCGCACACGATAAAGATGTAGCCGAAGCGCTCATGATATTCCTGATTTCGGCGCTGCAGCGCGTTTCGTACCTGGAGAGAAGCGACGGCCGCTGCGGATTGTTCCTGCTGCGACCATCGTTGTGCCTGTCCGCTGCTGATGGTGTCTCTGTCTTCTCCGATCTTCGGATGAGCGGCGAAGGCTTCCTTCCAATCCTCAGCCGCTAAGCGCTCGGAACTCGCCGTGTGCTGATCCAGCAATTGTTGAACATCTGCGAAGGGCCGACGCTCAGTCATAAGGGCAGCCCATTTCAACGAACCACAACAGTTCAACAAGACGCTTCGAGCAGCGTAGTCGGGCAACGAATTCAGCCAACGCAACCGCGACACTACCAGAGCATTCTTGTCCGGCACTCCGTAAATGCGCAGCCGTGCGACTCCCCCGTCAGGGTAGATGTTAAAGCGAACCTGGGTTGCGGGTTTTTGTGCGGCCACCTCGAATCGATGAACTGAGTCCGCGCTGAGCGCCGTGCGCGGAAGCAGTTCTTGCCAAGAGCAGTTCGTGGTATCTGACCCGTCGGATCCCGCCGCACAGATTTCCAGTGAACAACTCTCAGGGAAGTTGCCCTTGAAGTAAGAGGTATCGACTTCGATTGCCTGAATTGTCCCTGAGACCCCTAGTCGGATGGTCACCCAGTCGTAACCCGGACCGCGCCGGCGTTTCGTCTCCCAGCCGTCGTGCATTCCGCAGCTCGAGCCAGGCATGAGCAAATTCTGCGGCGCGCTAAAGAATTTGTCGCTGCAGTCGAGGACATGGCCGCCATTATGCACAGCAGCCAAATCGGCCAGGTCGGAATTATTAAGTGCCTGTTCCAATTCAGGAATAGCTTCGCCAAGAACTCGCAGCCGAGCGACGCCGCCGTCGGGGTAAATATTCAAGCGCAAGTGCGTATAACGATGAGGATCGTTTATTGCGAAGATGTTCTGACTGTCTCCCTTGAGTTGAGATCGCGGAAACACTTCAGCCCAGGGCGTGCCGCCCGCCAACTCAACATTCGACTGCTCGATGGCGCAGGCTTCCAGCGAGCAAGACTCCGGAAAGTTTCCGCGAAAGTAGCTGGTATCAACGACAACTTGAGATAGAACGCCCGGTATCCCTAGCTGCAGGATGCACCAATCGTGTCCGGGAGTGCGGCGACGACGCGACTCCCAACCGTCCATCCATTTGCCGCGATCGGTGTACTTGTTTTCGATCCATACCGGCTTGGCAGCCTTGATTAGATTTTCTTTGGGAGCAAAGAAGTCATCGTTTGTGGCGAGCACGCGGCCCCCGACGCGCTCTGATGCAAGGTCAAGCAGATCGGAGAACTCGCTCATGCCTGTCCTTGGAGTAACACACGTCCGCTCCGGGAATTCGGGAAATTACCAGACGTATAGATCTCCTTGCCTCGAAGAAACGTCGATTGCACTACCCCGAACAAAGTTCGGCCAGAATACGGTGTGAGCTTGTGCCGGAAAAACATTTTCTCAGGCTGCACTTGAAACGACTGATCCGGATTCCAGACTACCAAGTCTGCATCTCGCCCCTGGGCGATTTCGCCCTTTCTCGACAGTCCTGCGAGTTTGGCGGGCTCGCGACACAACCAATTCGCGACATCGTCGATACCGAATCCGCGTTTATGCGCGCTCGTCCAGAGCAGCGGAAGACTGAGTTGCAGCGAAGCGATGCCACCCCACGCTCGCATGTAATCCCCGGTCTCAGCGCACTTCGTCTGCGGCGGAGCCGGAGAGTGATCGGTGGCGACAAAATCGATTGTGCCGTCCCGCAACGCATCCCAGAGACGCTCCTGATTGGCAGCCTCACGAATCGGAGGGGCGCATTTGAATTGCGTGGCACCGTCGGGAATCTCTTCCGCTGCGATCGTCAAATAGTGTGGGCAAGTTTCCACGGAGACTTTGATTCCGCTAGACTTTGCAGCGTGAATCATCGGAGCAGCCGCCCCCGATGACAGATGAACGATGTGCACTCTGGTTTTGTATTCCTGCGACAGGCGAATCAGCAACTGAATCGCCTGGTCTTCCGCCACGGAAGGATGCGACTGCAGCCAAGTCGAATACGACCGGGAATTCTTACCGCCGATCCTGCGTGTTGCGTCTTCGATCGGACCAGGAAGTTCCGCATGCGCAAGCAGCACCGCGTCAAGCCGTGCCAATTCAGGAAGTGCGAGCCGCAGATCGGACTCACTCACAGCCTCGAACTCGGGCACACCCGAAGGCACAAGAAAGCATTTGAAGCCGAATACCCCTTCTTTGTAGAGTTTCAAGAGTTCCGGGCAATTTCCTGGGACCACTCCGCCCCAGAATCCCACGTCCACGAAGAGCTTGCCTTGGCCCGCCGCCAGCTTTTGGCGGAATGCCTCTGCTGTTGTGGTGGCCGGGATGCTGTTAAGCGGCATCTCGATCAGCGAAGTCACACCGCCGGCCGCCGCGGCCATGGTCGCAGTCTCGAATCCTTCCCATTCCGTGCGCCCGGGCTCATTGATGTGCACATGGGTATCGACAATGCCCGGCATCACAACCGAGTCCTCGAAATCGAGCGCTTCGGCCGATGCCACGCGCTTGGGATCAAGAATCTCAGCGATCACTCCGTCGCGAATCACAATTGCCGCGGGCCGAATACTGTTGGGAAGCACAACGCGGTTGCTGCGAATCACGCACTCGAGTCCGCTCATAACTGAAGCAAAAACTCCGCCAACAGATTTTGGGCTACCCAGGTTCGATATCGGGCGTTGGAGCGGAAGTCGTCAACCGGACTCATCTCGGCTGCGAGTTGCTCTTGTGCATCTTTGATCCGAGAAGGGCCGGTACTCTTCAGCAAAAGTGCTTCTGTCTTTACGCAACGAAGAACAGTAGGAGCGACGCTGCCGAGCGCCACGCGAATGTCGCGGATCTTGCCGTCACCAATCTCGGCAGCTCCGGCGAAGCATACTTTAGAAATCGCCTGCGCCCTGCGCGTGCCTACTTTGCGGTAGTACTGTTTCCACTGCTTCCCGCTCCGAGGCAGGCGAATCCGGGAGATGATTTCCTCGGGCGCCATGTCCATTTGTTTGTAACCGGTATGGAAGCGAGCGTAGGGAATCCATCGCGCACCGCGCTTCGACGTGAGTTCCAATTCGGCGTCGTATACGAGCAATGCCGGGGGCGAATCGGCGGCCGGCGAAGCGTTGGCGATGTTCCCGCCGAGCGTTCCCCGATTTTGGTTGGCGATGCTGCCGGTTTCGCGGGCTGCCTGACAGAGCAGCGGGAACTCATCTCGTAACATAGAGTTTCGCTGCAATTGGCTATAAGTATTCAGAGCACCAATCGCCACATGAGAGCTGGAGATCTCGATGCCATGCAACTCCGCAATGTGCGTGACGCTCAAAAATTTGCGATGCGCCAACTTGCCCTGCTCAAGCAGCACCATCAAGTCTGTCCCGCCGGCAAAGGGCTTCCATTCGCCGGGCTGAGCGGCCATGAGTTCGAACGCTTCGGCCAAGTCGCGAGGAGCTTGCATCTCGTATCGCGGAAGATACGATCTCATTTCGCTGCAGCCTGCGCCAGCTTGCCTGAAGCGGTCTTGATGGCATCAAAAATCCGCGTGTATCCGGTACATCGGCACAGATTTCCCGACAGCGCATTTCGTAAGTCCTTATCGGTGGGAAGTGGATTGCGCTCAAGCAAATTCCACGAGGCCACTATCATGCCGGGCGTGCAGATACCGCACTGGGCTCCACCACACTGAATGAAGGATTCCTGCAGAAGTCTGGCCTTATCGTTTTGAGCGAGCCCTTCGATTGTGACTACTCTTGCATCCTGCACTTGCAGAATCGGAATGAGGCAACTGTTGACGACCTCACCGTCGAGCAACACCGCGCAGGCACCGCATTCGCCTTCGCCGCATCCTTCCTTCGTACCGGTGAGATGAAGATCCTCGCGCAGCACATCCAACAAACGGCGCAACGGATGAGCCGTCACCGACTCTGGCCGTTCGTTCACACTGAACCGTATTGTCGCGCGCTGTCCCTCAGACAAGAGCGCCCTCCATTGCCTGCATCAGAACTTCGGGCGTGGCAGGAATGCGGTCGACAGGCACTCCAATCGCATTGTGGATCGCATTGACAATCGCGGGTGCTGGGCCATCGATCGGCAGCTCGCCGATTCCCTTCGCTCCACCGGGGCCGTGTTTGTACGGAATCTCTTCGAAATAGACGCGAATCCGCGGAAGATCGGCAGAGGTGGGCATGATGTAGTTTGTCATCTGATTGTTGATCATGCGACCTTCGCGCCACGCCACCTCTTCATACAACGCATATCCGATGCCCTGCGCCACTCCGCCTTCGATCTGACCTGCCGCAAGAACGGGATTAATTACCCGGCCCACCTCTTGGACCGCCACGAAATCTTCAACGCGGGTCTCCCAGGTGCGCGTGTCCACAGAGACCTCAGCGACATAGACTGCCCAGGCATAGGTCGCATATGCATCGCCCTGATACTTGTCGTCGTCCCAGTAGATCCCGGGTGGCGTTGCATACTGGCTTTGGCCTCTGAGTGTTCCATGCCGTTCAATGTATTGCCGGCAGGCGCTCTTGAACTGCTGCGCGGAATATCCGGAGCGCAGCAAGCCGCTCAGCATCAGAGTTTCACGAATCTGCAGGCACGCCGATTCCACGAGCTTGCCAACGATCATGCAGGTGCGGGATGCGACCGTAGGCCCGCTGTTCGGAACGACTGATGTGTCCGGCGTGACTACTTCGACCGAATCGATCCCGATTCCGAGCGCCTCCGCCGCGATCTGGGAAAAGACTGTGTTCGTCCCCTGTCCCATTTCAGTACTGGAAGCGAGCACGCGAACAACGCCTTCCTTGGTAGCCTCGACAGCGAGGATAGAGCCCATTGAGCGCTCGCCGGAGCCGGTAAACCCAGCGCCGTGCATAAACGTAGCGAAGCCTATGCCGCGTTTGACTGGTGACGTTTGATTCTCACGCGCAAATCGCTCTCGCTTGATGCGGTACTCGCTTAATTCGAAAGCTCGATTCATGAGCTGCTCGAGATTTACGGGCTCGCGCACTACCTGGCTTACGGCGAGGGTATCGCCTTCGTGAACAAAGTTCCTTCGACGAAATTCGTCGGGTGGCATGTTGAGTTGCTGCGCGACCCGGTCCATCTGGCACTCCAGGGCAAAAATGCTCTGCGGCGCTCCGAACCCGCGAAAAGCCCCATGAGGAGGATGGTTGGTAGCCACAGCCTTGCTGCGAATGCGGACATTCGGACATGCATACGGGCCGCCCGCGTGAATCGTGCCACGCGATAGCACGACTGTTGAGAGAGTAGTGTAAGCGCCGCCGTCCACGATGAACTCGATGTCCATCGCCAGCAACTTGCCATCGCGAGTAACTGCGGTCCGGTGACGTGTGCGCGAAGGATGACGCTTGGTAGTCGCCGCCATGTCTTCAGAGCGATCGTAGATGATCTTCACCGGCTTGCCGCCCTTCCGCGCCAACAAGGCAGCGTGGCAGGCGATTATCGATGGATACTCTTCTTTTCCTCCAAACGCACCCCCAGTTTCAGTCTGAATCACACGCACTTTTTCAGGCGGCAGATTCAGCAATGGCATGAGCGCCTTGTGGACATAATATGGACACTGCATCGAGCCCCAGACCGTGATTCCTGTTTCGGGATTGTATTGAGCAATCATGCCTTGCGGCTCGATGTAAAGCTGCTCCTGCGCCCCGGTGTGATACTCGCCCTCGACAATCGCATAGGCTTCCGCCCATGCGCTGTCCACGTCGCCCTTCTCCACGAGAAACGTCTTGAAGATGTTGTCACTGCCCCAGATGATCTCCTTCTTCGCTAAAGCATCGTCGATGTCGAAGATGGCCGGCAGCGGATCGACCTCGAGGGTCACCGCGCGGCGGGCTTCCTCCAGGAGCTGCTTATCCGCATGTGCCAGCAGGAGTACCGGTTCTTCAGCATGATTGATAATGCCGTCGGCGAGACACGGCTGATCGTCGGCGATCAGTGCGATGCGATTCCTGCCGGGAATGTCCGAAGCCTTGACGATTGTGAACTCGTCCCACGGGATGGCAGGATCGAAGTGGATCTTGCGAATGCGTCCGCGAGCGACCGTGCTGCGCACCGTAACTCCATGCAGCATGTCTGGGAATGAGATGTCGTCAACGTAGCGCGCCTGACCGGTGACCTTGCTGTGACCTTCCGTGCGCGGGAGAGACGATCCGATCAGGCGCTGAGTCATAGGTCCGGCCACGGGGACTTTGCTAGCAAGTCATCGCAGAGAGCTGGAATGCATGATAGCGCAGTAAGCCGAGTCTTCAGAACGCAAACAGGCAACTGCATGGCCGGAACATCGAAAGGCTAAGTAGAGGATTTCAGAAGTCTGAACTCTCATTTATCCGCTGCTTGGTGTTTAAAAGTGATGTCGCTGATGCCGCAAGAAGTGGGGCTTCCGAGATACCACAGAATGAGGCATGCTCGAAGCCGGATCGTAGTAGACACACGACCAACATGAACCTAACCAAGCGTTGTCAACTCCGCCACATAGTCCTGATCGCTCTGATTGTCGCGCCTTGCTCTGCGCGAATGCTGGCCCAAACGGACTCTGGCGCGACGAACATCAGAAAAGCCGTGGAACAAGATGGGCAACACGATTTCGACTTCGAAATTGGAACGTGGAAAACTCATCTCAGGCGCCTGCTGCATCCGCTCACTGGCTCGACTACCTGGGTGGAATATGAGGGCACTACAGTTGTCAGTAAGGTCTGGAATGGCCGCGCCAATCTGGTCGAGCTCGTAGCCGATGGTCCTGCGGGCCATTTTGAGGGGTTGAGCCTGCGTCTCTACAATCCGCAGTCTCATCAGTGGACGCTTAATTTTGCCAACGCGAACAGCGGGACCCTGAGCCAACCCACGATCGGGGAATTCAAAGGTAAACGTGGCGAGTTCTACGACCAGGAAACACTGAACGGGCGAGCAATCCTCGTTCGATTTGTCATATCAGACATCACTCCCGATTCGTGCCATTTTGAACAGGCATTCTCGGATGATGGGGGCAAAACATGGGAAGTGAATTGGATCGCTACAGACACGCGGGTCAAGCATGATCCTGACGAAGCACAGTGACTCGGGGCATTCTCGCGTACCGAGCGAAGCTGCTCGCTTGGACGAGCGATAAGTTTCTGGCGGAGAGGGGGGGATTCGAACCCCCGATAGAGCTTTTGACCCTATAACGGTTTAGCAATTCTCCTCTGCGATGTGATGCCACGAAATCCCAATCACTTACAGTCGCCCTCGGGCATGAAAAAGCACGCTATGTCACACGAGTAGTCAGTTACGGGACACTGCTCCGGACACCTCTCTGATTGGCGGGGCAGCTACGGGAGCGTCTGACTGCGGTATCGACCGCCTGAGTTCATGCGCACCCATTCGAGGTTCTTGGCGCGTCGCCTTCCTCTCCCGTTGATCCTGGCAGGGTTGTTTAAGATGGGCATGGATTGGCTGCTAAGCCAGTAAGTCAAACGCCCAAAACCATGCTGTGCTCTTTCCTCTGTTTGATCCTGGCAGTTGCTGATGGGCACGGATGGGCTGCTAAGCCGGCAGTCAACGCTCCGAACCATGCTTCCAAAAGTACCTGGCCAAGCATCGGTATCTCGTCACCATTGAGCGAGCCAAGACACACTGGCTGGTAATCAATGTTGAAAATACGGGGAGGCCGTTACCAACTTCCTGGCCAATTGAGATGCTGGACGGCAGTTTTATGATCACGTATACGTCGGCATGCGCAAACAGCATTCAGGGCATTCTTCGCGTATCGTCCGTATACAGATGTGGAACTCCAACGTATTCTTCAGCAATCTAGGGAACGGTTCATCTCCGATACACCTGCCAGACCTGCAGTGCAATTCCGGACAACGCCACTAAGGCCAGGAAGCCGGCACCGTACACTCTGATGACATAACTGCCACGCGACAGCTCGTGCCGGAACGTCTGAATCCGCGGGTAGAAGGCAGAGATATTGGTTCTCGCGAACTAGGAAAATCTAGGGAGGTTTGTTACTCGTCGATACTGACGACGAGCATATCCCAATACGTCCGTATACAGATGTGGAACTCCAACGTATTCTTCAGCAATCTAGGGAGGTTTGTTACTCGTCGATACTGACGACGAGCATATCCCCCGTGGATCTATATGCGCGCAACGGCCGCACAGTCGAATTGCTGCGCGGCATTGATTCAGAAGTTCAGTTGTCGGTAATCGGAATCCGTGCTGCAGCCGGACAAACACGTACACTCTGATGACATAACTGCCACGCGACAGCTCGTGCCGGAACGTCTGAATCCGCGGGTAGAAGGCAGAGATAAATCTAGGGAGGTTTGTTACTCGTCGCCAGCACACGCCTCTTGCAAACATTGCAGGAAGCTGCTCGTTCGCATGGCGGACAGAGCAGAGCAAAACTGCGCAAGGCACTGCTGTCAGCGGAGGTCGGACATCTTGAAACCTCGGATTCGCTTTCTACTGAGTTCCACTCACGAAGTTCCCACAGCGCTTTGGGACTCTGTCCTGACCCATAACTTCAGAGTCGCCCGTCATCGGGCACGATCATGAAGAAAGGACCTGAGGGAGCCGATGATGTGATATGCCGGCTCGTTATCGGCCATGCAACCAAAGCATCGAAACCGGCTTTCCGGTTGAGATGATGCGTTGATATAGCGGAAATGCTCGCAGGCCGTCGGCAATGCGGAAGTAATCCGTGAGCCCTTTAGCTCTTCTTCCTCGGTCCACAAACGGGCTTCGAGGACCAGAGGGCCGACTTGCCCGCAATATTTCCGTTTGCTCGCAACACGCTCAAAATCAGGGATGCTGGGGGCCCAGTAATGAGTGAAATCGCTGTTAACAACAAGTGACAATCGCTAATACGATTCTGCTCATGTTCGCGCCAATGGGCCGGCACTAAGCGGACATCCGTAAGCGTCTAAATCCGCATCGCATCCGGGCCGAGCGTTACCCGTACTTGAGGGCAGTGCTCTGTCCGACCTCGATAATGTAACCGTCAGGATCGCGGATGTAGCAGCGCGTCTCGCCGTACTTGGGGATCGGCTCCGTGATGAACTCCGCTCCTCGACTTTTCCATAATTCATAGCACGCTTGAATATCCGCAACGCGGAAATTCATAAAGCTGTTGATGTGATTCGGGTCGGGGACGCTGAGCGTTACCGTCGGCTTATCCGGGGTCGGCCCGCCCCCAACGTTCAGAATCATCCAGATATTCGCAAGCTGAAGATACCCAGGCGCGTTGCCATCTCCCAGGCTCAGAATGCGAGCGCCGAAGACCTTTTCGTAGTAGCGAGCCGATCGCTCGATGTCGGCGACGGTGAGAAAATGCGCAATGCTGATCCCCTCTCGCGGGGGCATCTCATAGCTCTTCTGCTCGATTTGTACGCTGCTCATTGACGACTCCTATTGCGATCATACGCAAGCGAGCGTTCACATCAGCCGCTCGGGAATCCGAACATCAACCACGACTGGTTGGCTGCCCAGTGGCGTTGGAGCAAGGCGAGCTGCCGTAACACGGAGGTGGTCCAGAAACGGGCTTCGAGGACCATAAGAGGACTTCTGGCCCGGAATAGCTTTCGGATTGGTCGGCATCCAGTTCTCAATGAGCGTAATCGCCTGTTCTCGACAATCAGCTTAACTAGGCGTAAATTTCGCGAGGTTCCATTCAGCACCAGTCCGACTGTGTTCGTCTCTGGTGCTATGCGGAGTTGTGCATGCGACAAATCCGTTTTGGCCGTGATCTAACGATTCTCCTGCTCGGGTGCATGGCCTGCACGTCTGCGGCTTTGGCACAGGTGAGCGCGACAACACAATCTCAAATTCAAGACACTGGCATTTCAGGATTGTGGATATTGGCCAACATCAGTTTCGCGGGTATGCGAGCGCAAAACAATCGGAGTGTCCTCTGGCGAACGTTGGCCTTCATTCTAGGCTTGCCGGGCACAATAGTGTCGTTCTTCGCTGTGGCTGAGGGAAGCGACCGTGCGTACGGCATTGACCTGCCACGAAGGGGCAGGCCATAGGCGGAAAGTCTCAATGAGTGAAATTGCCTGTCTACATCCATCATGCACGAAGTCGTGATCTGATATAGAGTTCCACGCATGAAACGGCGTGTCAGCCTGATGATCCTGTTCACTGCCATCGCAGCAGTTGCTCTCGCCCAGCTTCCCGTTGCTGTTCCCGACGAGGCAACTGCGGTGAGGGTCGCTGAAAAAGCATTAGCAAAAGTGTACGGTGAAAAGAAGATCGCGTCAGAGCGACCGTTCAAAGCTAGTTTGCGGGACGGAATTTGGAAGGTCTGGGGAACGCTTTATTGCAAGGATCAGCATGGCAACATGATCACCGATGCCTGTGTAGGCGGAGTTGCAAGCGCCCAGGTCAGACAGAGGGACGGCAAAGTGCTGAGCATAACGCACGAGAAATAGCCGTGATTGATGAAACATCGCTATTACACTTACAACCGTCGTTTTTGAGCGTAACCTCCTCTGATCGCTCATCGACGGGACCCCTCGGTGAAAACGTTTGTATTAGTCTCGATTGCGCTAATTTGGCTCGCTGCTCTCACATCTTGCCAAACAAGAACTGGAGCCCACTTCTTTCCCGGAATGCAATTTGATCGTGATGGACGATTGATCCCTGTTGGTTCCGAATCGCTGTTCGAGCCGGTCTCGGGATCGTACTACCTCTTCTTCTATGGAGCGAATTTAACGTCGGTAGACCATATGGAAAGGAATCATGGCGATTCTGACGCCCACCGATCGCTATATCTGGAAACCAAACGCGATGGCCGATTGGATCGAACGGTGAAATCCGATCTGCTCCTCACCGGAGATTTCGGCACGGTTTACGTCGAGAAGACGTGCTTCTACAATCGGCCTGTCGAGAGCAACTACAGCTCGGTTGCCATCGCATTTTTCTCCAACGGCTATGATTCCGGACTTGAAACACCAGCTGTGCTTGCTGATGCCCCGCGCGCGTTACCGCCGGTCAGCTCCATCAGTCTGATCAGACTAATTCGCAATAAGGCAGATTACGTACTAGTTGCCGCCGACTACGAATCCACTGGAGAACTCAGAGGCTTGCACCTAGCAAAGGCGAATGGAGGGAAGATTTCCACGAACGGATCTTCTGTTGGTTCCGGATTCAGGCACACTGCTCTCGATGAGTACGGGATACCCTTTACACTAAAGGTCGATGCAGATATTTCGTCCCATCCTTTGCGGTTGCCGATGCCACGGGTGTCTGAAGAATCCACTTGGTTCATTCAGTTTTTCGATTTCGGCAAGTTAATACAACAGCAAAAACTACGAGCCGGCGTTCCGGTCTCTTCTCGTTGGCTGCGTCCGTCGGTCACCAAAGAAGAGCAAATCATCGGCCCAGAGTGCGATTCGCGCTTGCGGCAGCAGAAGTCGATGGGTCTCCCGACCACTGGTTATTAGGTTTGTACAGATCCTTGCAGCGATTGCTGTTGATAAATCGCCATTACACTCACAACCTCCAGAATCGGGCGGTCAGCGGGTGAGTCGTCGGCAACTATCCAGAAACGGGCTTCGAGGAGATCTCTCGCGAACGCAAGGAAGCTGCAGCACCTTCCCATAAGCCGACTTCTGGACAACGTGCTGGGACTCCGTCCTGACCCATGACTTCAGAGTCGCCCCGTCACTCGAAATGAAAACTAGCCCTCTTCGGCGTGAGCGGCTATCGCCTGGTTGGAAAGACCGCCGCACATCGTTCCTTGCCCTGCACTGTCAAGCCTGACAGTGGCGGGGTATAACGGCTGTAGGGATGATTAGTGGAGCGCAGAGGGTGAAAGTTGGGTGAACAAAGCAATCGGTTTCGTCGTCGCTGAGCGGCTAGCGCCGATCCAACAGGCTCGCTATCACATCTGCCCGCTTTACGACCAGAACGTCGCGAAGAAGAGCGGCAGCGCCTATCCCATTAAGCTCCAACTCTCTGATGCAAACGGCAACAATCTGTCGTCTTCGTCGATTGTCGTTCACGCCGTCAACGTGACGCGCGTTAACATCAATTCCTCGGCGGCGCTTGACGACACCGGCAACGCTAACCCCGACTTCGACTTCCGCTATGACCTGTCGCTAGGCGGCTACATCTTCAACTTCAGCTCTAAGGGATACGCCGGCACGAGCGCTGGATTGCTCCCTCGTGCTCCCTCGGCCTTCTGCAACTCAGTGAATCTAAACCCGGAAATAAAGCGATTTTGGCGATATGACGATAGGCCCCAGAAAAAAATTACCGCGACCAGCCTCCCGATTGAAAGACGTTGGCGAGCCGCCGCTTTGAGGTGAGCCGTGCGGACGGGCTCACCAGCAGGAGCTACTGCGGGTGGACGGCTAAGCCGCCTTCTCCGCTTCCACGTTGATCTTGCTGGCTAAGTTCGTGAGCTTACTGTCGGTTTGCTTCTCTTCATCCAGTGTTTTTTGCAGGATTTGCGCGGCGCGTTTGTTGCCCAGTAACTCGGCGTAGGTGCGCACGCAGCCGTATCCGGCCATCTCGTAATGCTCCACGTGTTGAGCGGCTGCAATTAACCCAGCGTCCATTACTTCAGGCCCGGCGTCTTCTTCCATCCACTCCTTGCCTTCCTCGAGCAGCCCTTCCATGCCCTTGCACTTCTTGCCCTTTGGGCTCTCGTCCAAATCCTCGAAGATCTGTTCCAGTCTCTCCACGTGTCCTTTGGTTTGCTCCAGGTGCTCTTCAAAGCCCTCTTTCAGTTCTTTCGACGACGCAGCTTTGACCATCTTGGGCAAAGCCTTAAGGATTTGATTCTCCGCGGAATACAGATCCTTCAGCTCTTCGACAAATAGTTCCCGTAACGACTCCATCTTCATAAGCCATACTCTCCTTGAACGTGGGATGCATCTGTTGGAAGGTCGAGGGCTGCTGATCGCACAGAATTGCAGAAAAAGACAAAGAATTTCTACGCAGTTCGGGTCAGTGCCTTAACCTGGCGCAGCTTTTCGCTGTTGCAGCCACTTTGCAACTTCAGTGGAGCACAAAGTGAAGCTGCACATCCGATTCAGCAAGCACAGCGCGCAAGACTCTATACCAAAACCAAAAGCCAAAGTAAGTCTTAGGACGCGGAAAGAGTCTTGTCAGTTAATCTCTTCACAGCTTCCCGTGTTGGGGTGGTTTCTCAAGACGCAGGAACTAAGACCACCTGCGTCGCCACTAGGGTCTGATCTATGCATACCGTCACGAGATATTCTCCCGGGTTTCCGGAACACTGGAGTTCACGAGCTACCTGCTCAGCGATCGCGTGGGCTCTCACCTCGTTATTCGCACGTTTGGGATAGCCTTCCACGCTCTCGATGCCGGGGTGATGATAGACATCTACTACGAAAGAGGCCTCGCTCATGAGTCGGTTCAGTCCTTCCAATTGGAGGTAAAGATTTCTGTTGCCGAGCGAGGGACCTCTCGGTTTCGCGCCAGCGCGGTAAACCAGTCCTAAGCAGCTTCGTCGTCGACGAGAAGTGTCTTCTTAAGCGTGGTCATGATTACTTCCGACAAGATCCCGTCCTCTATCAGCCGATCCGCCGAGTTGTATGGTCTGCTCTCGATGATGCGGCGCGCGGTGGCATCGCCGATTCCTGAGACGCTCATTAACTTCGTCTTGCTCGCGGAGTTCAGGATCACCAGGAGGCGAGAGGCTTCTTCCGCCTGACCTTCGCCGATCGAGTCTGGCTGATGCGGTTCGTTCGCCGTGTCCGTGAGGCTCTCAACGGACTCGCGCACTGCGCTGACGATAGGTTCGGACGATTCGTGCAGCTGATCGGCGAGCGGGGTGAGTCTCTCCATCACTTTCTTCCGTGTTTCCGAACCTGCTGCGGGCGCGAGCAGCAAACCTACTCCGAATCCCAGGCCTATCCCGACAAAAAAACTCTTCATGGCTTCTCCTTTAACTGCTCTTCTGCGTGCTTTCACCGAACTATGTCGCTCTTACTTCTGATGCGTCGTCATCTCAAGCGAGTACTGTTGCTCAGCGATATCTCGCACGATAACGGTTGAAAAATAAGAGCCCTGCTTCTGCAGGGCTCTCGTCCTTAGCATGGAAATGTGCCTAAACAGCTCTGGGTAGAGGTTTATCCCTCTTTTCCGAATCGGCACTCGCTTCTCCGGTAGAGGCTATATCCTGCGCGCCGGTGCGCTTTAGAATTTCTTTTGCTTTCTTTGTCCAGTTGGAATCGTCGCAATGGACGGACAAGAGAATTCCGCCCTCTTTGAGTCTGCCCTCGTAACGTTTCGCTTCATATTCGGGAATGCCCATGCCAATGAGGGCTCCCGTGATGCCGCCCACTGTGCCGCCCACTCCGGCTCCAGCCAAAGCGGCCATGATCGGGCCAGCCGCGATAAACGGCCCAACGCCGGGGATTGCCAGCGCGCCGATTCCGACCAGCCAGCCCAAAGTGCCACCGATCACCGCGCCCGAACCGGCTCCGGTTGCCGTTCCTTCCGGCGCCTTGGTGTTCTTCTCGTGCGCGAACTCTCTAGTGCCTTGCTTGTCGGGGAAACCAGAGTCTCCGATTTTGGCTTTCAGTTGTCCACTGTTTTCCCGTTACGGGGAAACGACGGGAGCCCGTTACGGGGACAACGGGAGATCGACGGGAAACAACGGGAACCCTACGGGAAAGTCTTAAGATTTGCCCAAGTCGGGTGAGGCTAACATGCTGCTGGCAATGCCTTGCTCGGAACGGCTTTGACGTTCCCGTTTGCGGAAATGGTACAAATCGAAAACTCAACCCGGAGTTGCATACTTCATCGCAGCCTACCCTCTCCGCCGCGGCGGACGGAGAGTAGGGCACCCACCTGGTGGGTCCGTTGCGGGCTGTTCTGAAAACCGTACCAAAAAACGTCTTGACAAACGGATATTTCCCATTATGATTCAACCGCGGCAGCACTCCCCAATTAGACCCTTGCCAACACTGTGTATGTCGCCCCGTGCCTAGAAGCACGTTTACCGGCCGAACTTCGCGAGCTCGAAAAGAGCGTTTGAAGCCGCTGAAGAGAGGTAATATTTCGCACTCAACATCATCTCCTCATTAAACTGCATTCGCGAATCGTCTTTGAAGTGCCATTACGGTCCGCGCGGCCCGAAGGCTCATCGGCCCAAGTTCCTTCAAGGAGAGTTCCATGGATGCCGGTGGCAAATGCGCGGCAGATTTCCATCTGCTTCAAGCTACTACTAGAAGTTCAATACACTCATCAAATAAGGCGAATAACTATCTAGTTACGGCGGTACGAATCTGCCGAGCGGTACTCGTCTTTTTTTGGCTCAGCGACGGCCAGTACGGTGCAGCACAGTTTGCCAGTGCTGATTCCACGCTGAATCTTGCCCGCTCGGTGAGTTTGGCTGACGCAGTTATTCACGGGAAGGTCGTCCGGATCGAGTACCGAATGTCAGATCAAACGGGCGATGGCGATTCGCTTCCCTATGCTTTTGTGACTTACAAGATATTGAAAGTTGTGCGCGGCCGGGTACTCGGTGAGACCTTGACAATTCGAGCACTTGGCGGACTAGATCATTCTGACCGGCTGCTTTTCGTGGATCACATGCCGTTCTTCGGGATAGGAGATGAAGACATTCTTCTAGTGCGAGGAAACGGTCAGCGAGTTTGTCCATTTGTGAACTGTTCTTTTGGACGATTTCGTATTGCAAACGACCGGGTATACAACGGATTCGCCGTGCCAATAACGGTGTGTAAGAACGGGAGCCTTAAATTGGGGAACGGAGTCAATGCATCTTTGCTGAGCGCGACAATTCCGAGAGAGGTGCCGTCTTTTGACACGATGCTCAAGACTCCTTTTGCTCAAAAGCGGATTCGGGAAATGGGTGCCATTTCACTTGATGCTCTGAGGGAACGGTACAACAGAGAGGCACCCAAGGAGATAACTGTGACCTACGGTGGCGAGGAGAATTCCAAGTCAGGACCACGGCAAACGGAGCACTCAGTCTTGCCGGAGGAGTGCGGTCCAGTGTTAACGAACGAGTTCCTCACGATGCTGCATACCGAGGCAGCAAGACTTCCACCAAGCGGATTGATGGAAAGTCGCCGACGGCTACTTTGAGGTGATGCCTGATTCCGGTGATCTGTTCACGCGGCAGGCCTTTGGCGATTGTCAGCTTCACGTCGAGTGGGCTTCGCCGGCGGTGGGCAGGGGCGACTCTCAGGCGCGGGGCAACAGCGGCGTATTCCTCATGGGGTTGTTCGAGGTGCAAGTCCTCGATACATGGCAGAACCCGACATACGCCGACGGAACTACTGCGGCGATCTATGGGCAGTACCCTCCTCTGGCAAATGCAACCAAGCCGCCGGGCGAGTGGCAGACATACGACATCTTCTTCCGCCAGGCTCGCTTTGAGGCAACAGGGCACCTCACCAAGGCTGCGCGGCTGACAGTTGTACACAATGGTGTTCTGGTTCAGGACGCTGTGGAGCCCTCCGGACCGACCGGCTTTCATGACCGGCCGCCCTATGTCGCGACGCCGGACAAACTTCCGTTGTCGCTGCAGGATCATCATGATCCCGTCCGGTTCAGGAATATATGGATTCGCGAGCTGCCAGCCGAACAGCCTGCGCTGCAAGCTTCTGATCTTGTACCCTTACGAGTTCGTCCCGAGATCTATGCGGAATATGCGGGGCACTACGCGGCCAGCAGTGGGCAGGCGGCGTTCGACATTGCATTCGACGGAAAGAAGCTCATGCTCAACAATCCCAACGGCCGCACAGTCGAATTGCTGGGCATAACCGAAGACGGCTTCGTCGCCCGTGAACTTCCCATTCGCGTGTTTTTTACTCGCGAGAACGGAAAGGTAACAGGAGTCGTCTTCTTCTGGGCTGGAGCCTATCACGCGGTGAGCAAGACAAAATGACAGACCAATACTGGAATTGTGTGCCGACGGTCGCGTAGCTGCCCCGGCAACTCCAAGCTCCCGCGGCCGTGAGGTATCCGCAGGATAGGGCCATTTTGAGTCCCCCCTCCCATATTTCAAGAGTGCAGCACACCCGCATATTTACAGGCTGTTTGCAAGTTTGGGGAGTTTGTCTGGTGAGGGTTCGGTGAGGGTTCATTCGGAAATATTGGTCACGAATAGGTCACGTTTCAGGATCAGGTCGTGCCCCGGAAATCTAGAATTGAACTTTCAAAACTAGGGAAATCTAGGGGAGCGGATTGAAGCCGTGAGTCAGTGGACATTCCCGGAAGGCGCTCACCCAGCTCTGGTGCCCGACTAGCGGATGGGAGTTTTTCTTGATATTGTTCACACCCACTTTATCCATGCACGCTCTTTTGAATCTTAAGGACTACACCGCCCTGCAGCTCGCGATCTACGCGGTCGGCGCATATCTGTGGGTCATTGCGTACTTCATCTACATCCGCAACGGATTTAAGTATGGAGTCGTGGAGATGCCGGCATTTGCGGCGGCGAGCAACTTGGGTTGGGAGATCAATTGGGCACTGATCTTCAGAACCGATCTGGGTTTGCTCGCGGTTTGGGCGGACAAGGCCTGGTTCTTTCTCGACTTGCTTATTTTTTATCTGGTACTCAGGTACGGTTGGAAGCAAACGGAGATTCCATTGCTCCGGAGATATTGGACCCCAGCTTGTATTGTTGTTTTCGTCTGCGCGGCGTTCTTCTATGGGACGTTTGTTAAGCAAGGACTAGACGTGGGTGGCTTCCTGTCGGCTTATATCTGTCAATTGCCGATTTCATTTCTGTACATCCCGCTTATGTTGCGTCAGAAGAGCCTGGTTGGCTGGTCGAGATGGACAGCTTGGACTCGTACGCTCGGCACCGGAATGATCGGCGTCTTTGTATTCATGCGATATCCGCATATGCCATTTTTGCTGACCGCAGCAGTGATCTCCACCGCTGTCGATTTTGTTTACATTTATCTATTTACGAAGCGCCACAAAGAATTAGGAAAGAGGCAGGAAGCCAAATTTGCGCTGATGCCCAAAATGGAACCCGTGTAACGTTCCCTAACGCACGGTGTATTGGGTGGGTGCAGAGTACTGTGCTTCGCCAAAATTCTGTCTGGCTTTGAATTCAGCGACATGGCTGTTAGCCGAACTTTGGGCATCTGGTATAAGTCCGGTCCATGTTCCGCCTGCTGAGGCTTCTCGTAGGCCTGTTGTGTCGCTGCTTTCGTTCCCATAAAGATCTTCTGCTGGAGAATCTGACTTCGTCAGCTTCGAAGGTGAGACCGTATTGAGCAAGACGAGGGAAGCCACAGCCGAATTGTGAATTGTCTCGGATAGCCGGACAAGTCACTAGTGTGGTCAGTTTTTTGGAAGCGTGATGCTGCTGATGGGACGCAAGATAGCGGACGGTCCAGCAGATCGTGACCTTCACGTGGAGCCGATCAAAGACGTAGTAAAGACGTGAATAAATGATGGGCAGCTTGGTGAGCCGGGCATTCCGTAGCTAATTAAATTGTCCTCCGAGTGCTTTAAATGCGTTCCATTGCGTCTCCAAATGGTGTTCGTTTATCAGCTTCATGAAAGCCGAATCCTTCTCAGTCTCATCGATCATGTCTTTAAATCTAACTACTGCCGCTGGGTGATCGTCGTCGTCCCCTAAGGCCTCCGGTGAAAATCCTTCGATACCTACGAAGAACACAAGGACTGGCATGGCTGCCATTGGAGGGTAATCCATTTCAACCATCTTTCGAAAACCGAAAAGGTCAGCTCGTTCCTCCTTTGCAACCTGCTCAGAGGGTGTCACTTCGCGAGTCACGTCAAAACCTCTCGCCTGATCCCTTTCTTTCTGCTCGGGCTTCACCATTCTGAAAGTGTTATCGTGAAATTTGTGGTGGCAAAATTCGTGGCCGATGAGATAGATAAGACTGCCTTGGATCAGGTATTCGCGAAGATCATCGGCTTTCTGATTGCTTCGAAATGTCGCCTCAGTCAGGCCCCCGCAAATGTCTTTTCGAAGCTGCCAATATCCGAATGCCATTGCCACAGGTTCCGCTGGTCGACCGTGCGCCACTAGCCAAGTGTTATTACGCGTTCCTTCTCCCAAATACTCCACATAAGACCCCAAGCATTCGGGTGTATTGAACGCTTGGGCCGCTGCCATGACTGTTGCCATTGAATCTATAACCTGGAGAAAGCTTGATGTGATTATGGTTTGGTGGTTAGGCAACGAAAAAGCATTCGTGTTTCCAGTGATCTTAATTTCGTAGTCGAGACTCGATTCGAGAGATCTGTCTTCAGGATTCAAGGCGCGGCGGAACCTCGGACGAATGTCAGATATGAGGCGATCTCCATTTTGCGCATACGACTTCCACAATGCGTTGATCTGTGATGGAGACATAAGTTCACTTGGAGGTTGAGACGTTTGCGCATCAAGTGCCGGCATTACAACGCTAAGGAAAACAACAATCCATTGCCATTGCATTAGCGACTCCTTAGAAACGTGTCGTGGTCCCAGGCCTCGATCTCTGAATATGTGTTCTGAAAGTCAGCCGATTGTTGTCGCAGTACTGCGGGATCATACGAAACTTTATCGTGGATGGAATAAAATTGAAGGCTCATCTGCCCGAAGTGCGCAAACATTAAAGACCTTTTGTAAACATCCAAAGTTTGATCGGCCTTATTGATCGCGTTTCTGTTGCCCTCGTCGAGCCTTTGGGATAAGGGGGGCAACGCAAGGAGATGAAACGTGTTTATTGCGGCCACAACATCGCGATCATTCGACGCGCCCGCTTTCTCTGCGTAGACGAGCTTGTCTTCCTCTGCTGTCCTTGAGGGAACAGCCGATACTGCGGTAGCTCTCGGTTGTTCCTCGGCCTTTTTTCCGGTCGTTATTTCTAAAGGGTGGGAGATCGCAGACACAAATGCCACCGTCGCGAAAAGAGCGAAGAAAATGCCAGGGCCGACATGTTGAAGTCTTGCGGACCAGGTATGTGCCTTAAACTCGGCCCTTTGCGAATCCAGCACGCCTCTTCGAAACAAGTCCCAACCAAGGATCAACGACAGTCCGGAGAGACCGACGATTGCTATACGCTCTAGCGCCCGACTCCAAGCAGAAATTACGAAAGGGTCCATGTTCTGCATCCTCCCTCGCATGTTGAGAATACGGACGCTGATTCCGAGAACACCACTACTTTGGTTTTCGCGGAAAGTCAGTGAGAAGAAAGCCCAGGGTAGTGAAGCAGGATTGGGCAGCGAAGTTAGTCGATTTCGAGAAAGTTGTCAATGGCGGATAGGAGGGTGTCATTCCACAATAGAACTGTTCGCCGAAAGAGAGGTATCTCACGATCTGGCTCCTCCGTGATCCACATTCCGGGAAACGACTTGATTCGTTATCCTGCTTCATCACTACTTTGATCCATTCGATAGCCGCCTCGAACCGGGCAACAATATCGGCGTGGTTAGCGGCACTCCAGCTCTCGCGAAACGAAAAGTCTCCTTTTCAAAATAGAGACGTGATAAACGTGCGGGTGATTGTCGAAGTCAAAGAACTGCCTGACATCAAGATTGAGTTTGTCAAGTTCCTTAGAGTCCATGAGCACGGCTGTGTAGCAGGCTCACCGGACTTTGTGTTCCCTCCTTTGTTGAAATGGGAACGGATCTTCTTGTACGGTTTTCGTAACGTGAGAATGGCACATGATTCGACGAACGTACCCTCCGGCGGCTTCCATTGATCCCATATGCCTGCGAACGCAAACAGAGACCCATCCTTCATTCCGAAGTGGAAAGGCTGCTTCGTCGTTCCGCTCCGCCTCCACTCGTAGAAGCCATCTGCTGGAATCAAACAGCGGTGTCGCTCGACGCTTTCGCGAAACGCTGGCTTCTCACAGAGAGTCTCGCTCCGGGCATTGATTTGCCCCATAGATGCGTCTTTCGCCCAGGATGGAATCAAGCCCCAGCGTATGGAAGAAATGACTCGCGTAGAGCCGTTCATCCGAACGATTGGCACTAATTGGGTCGGGGCGATGTTGTAGCGTGGAGTTAGATCTCCGTCGTTGGCGCAGACGGCATCAAAATCATTCGCGAGCTTATCGGCACGCGTCAATCGGTAGCGCCCACACATGGACGGATTTTACTCGGTCGGTAGAAATCGGCGGAAACAGGGAGCATCAAGGAAGCCTGCAGGGTAGGGTCGACCGTTCCCAAATGCGGCGAAGCCAGAGTGCCTGGTACTAGCTGACGCGAACCCAAGAAACATTCACAGCATAACGTCGATCAGCGAGGAGCGGGCGGACTCGACACTAGGGTTCTTGCTCCTGTTCTCGCGCCCGCTCATCGAGTTGTTCTTTAATGGACTTGTTTTTCGGTGCGTGGTCAGGCACCTGTGCTCCACGCCGCAATCCTTCGATACGATCACGCAGTCGCTTGGCTCTCTCGACTTGTCCCTGTTCGGTGTGAGACTGGTTGTCTGGCATCACAAACCTCTTGCGAGGTTCCTCCTCGAGGGGGCAGCTCTCCCTCAAATCCTACGCCAGTTTCTTCATGTAATTGCGCAACGCCTTGGCCCGTGCAGTACTTGTTTTAGCGAGAGGCCATCCTTTGACCGCCTTCTTCATAGCAGGCATGATCCGGTAATTTTCGTCCTTTCTGGCTTCGCGAACCTTTTCATCGACTAATTCACGAAGGCTTTTGCCGTGAGTAGAGCTGATCACTCCCAGGTCTCGTAATTGAGTTTGACCGTTCCGGACGATGACTTGGTACCAGTGATTGTCGACTGGGTTGCCGAAGCTGACGTACCCGCCTTCCAGTACGGTGTGTGGGGCCTCGATGTTGCCCCCAAAACTGTACTGGACTCCTTCGGAGGCAATGGGATTGTAGTAATCCGGGGTGATGAAGTCGGACACCGGCACGCCATTGGCGGTGTACGCAAATTGCGCGTCTTCGCAGGGATCACAGACTTCAACCAAGTAGACGACACGCTCGAAGCTCGAGACTGGATCGGGTGCGCCGGTCGGAGGGGCTCCGGCGATGGTTCGGCTGCCAAATGGATCTGCCAGCATTTCCAGAACTTCATGGCTCGCGGTCAAGGGCCAGTTGGCATCGGCCTGAACGAGCGAGAAGGGTTGTCCATTATCGTCGGTGTGGTAACCGGCGGCTCCTGGCTGGTTGATGTCGTCCCGCAGGATCACCGGCCAATAGTCGACGGGCACCGATTCCAGTGCATCGAATGCTGCAACCGTAGCATCGACCTCCCAAATCGGGCCGAAGTCGCGGGTAGCTTGCTTTTGTAACGCCGCCGCGACCGCCGAGACCTGGCTGGAGTCGACAACCGGGGTATCCGAGACCAATGCGACATTATGTGTAAGGGCGCTCATTTTACTTATCCTCTCTCGATCTCTGCTTCTGTGGCTTGGCAGAGAAATCGGTTTGACTGGTGGTGAAGAACTTCTACAGCCTGTACCGCTAATATCTTCTTGCCATACTCGGCTGCAGTTAGCATCTCGTCAGGAGGCGCAGGTCTGTCATGTCGGGAAGCTTCGCCATTGAAGAAATGTGGGGGTTCCGAAACCCATAGATTCGCCTAATCTACTTGGGCCGTATACCAAATCAGCCCTCAACTTACAGCTACAGCCCGATTCGGAATGTTGCAAGCCAAATGCCAGACCAATCCTATGACGCAAGACTCGATCAGTGGACCCACCGGCGGCTTCCACCTGTTCCATATACCTGAAAGGCAAACAGTGAGTCGTCTTTCATCCCGAAGTGGAAAGGCTGCCTTGATTTGCCGCTCCGCCTGTCGAGTCGGTCTGCCCGTGTGAGTCGATATCGTCCGCACATATCGCTGAAAATTGTAGCCTGCGGGTAGCGGGGTCTTTGCCTCTACGATTTCGACTAGAAGAGCCGTCGCTGTTAACCAGTCGGCTACAAAGTTGTGATGAGACAAACCGTTATGTTCATACGGAAGATTCGATCCAAGGGCATTTCTCTTTAGCGATCTTGTGCCGTCAAGAACTTAAGGGAACTCTTATTCCCGCAGTGGCTTTGGCAAGTGGCTTGCATCATGCCGGTTGTTAGCACTGGACTATTGTCGATTGATCGATATCAAGTCCGGATTGGCAAACCGAAAGGAGAGCACATGGATGCAAGAATCGTGCTCTTTTTCATGACGGAGTTCGCAGGCTTGGTGATGGTTGCCGGTGGCATCTGGTTGATCTACAAGCAGAAGATCTATGTCGACAAGGAATCGCAGCAACCCTTGGAGGTGGGGTTGCCGGGGGGCTTCACTTTCAAGAGTAACTATCCTGCGCTTGCGCTATTTGCTCTGGGCTTCTTTCCGTTGATCTATCCCTTCGCCGAGCTGTCTAAGTTGACGGAATATCCCCACGTCGTCACGGTGAAACTCACTGGTGTCCCGAACACGAACGTCTATCCTGCGCTTGTTTATGCGTCTGTGGCTCCATACGCAGTTACCAGAGAGGGGGATTCCTTCAGCGTCCCAGTTCCCTTTATAGGAACAGGCGATCAAGAATACAAAGTGTTACTTATCGCGAACGAGCATGTCTTGGACAGCCAAACCGCGAAGAAATCCGGCAAGGGGGAAGTCGAAATAAAATTCAGACCAACGATTCTAGAGCCTTCGGAATATAAAACAACCGACACACCTACCCCCCCGAGCTATAAGTGAGGCACCGCATGTTCAGGAACGCCACGATCATGGTTTTTCTCGGGTGCTTAATCGTGGTTCTCGCTTATCCACAGACCGCCAAGTCGTTTACCGGCCGCGTTTTCGATGCCCAGACCAAACGAGGTATTGAAAATCTTGAAATCAAATTGAGACCGCCAAGCGGTTCCAAGTTTCCAAGCATGATTGGTAACACTGATCAGAGGGGCGTATTCCGTTTTTCTCAAGTAAGACCTGGCCGATATTTGCTAGAAGTCCATCAAGGGCCTTACGTGCTCTACAGGGCCGAGACCGACACTTCAAGGGTAGACACCCTCGATATCCCGATTCATCGGCGGTGAGGAGAAGCAGCGATGCGGTTACGGTCGTCAGCGGCGGCCCGCCAGAGAAGCCCGTTATGGAACCCTTCTCCCTAATCGGCACGGCCGTGATAGAGTGCCGTGCATCCCAAACCGGCCCCGAATACTACGCCTAGCGGAGAGTGGCCTATGCAAGTTCGAGCATTGATCCTTTCGTTCCTAGTTGTATCCTCTGCCCAAATTGTTCCAGCCCAACACTGCGGGGGCACGGAGCGATGGGCGGTAAAAGACGGCACTGATCCAGCCGCTCAGCAGATCAATTTCAACAACATCACGCCAATACAGGTTTCAGACCTGCTTTCGATTCATCAGCCCAGCATTCCAACCAACAACACAACTCGAGTGGTTCCGGACGAGACACATCTCTACCGAATTTCCGCACGCTTGGTGAAGTGGAAGAAGGAGTGTTGCCAAGCAACGGACGACAGCGACTATCACCTGGTCATGACAGACGAGACTCTGCAGTTTTCGGACGAAAACAACGGGGTTCCGGTTACCGGACACAGTTTTGTAGCGGAGCTTCCTGACCCGGGCTGTCTTTCGGGGCGCAACGGTACCTTCGGAACAAGCTCGCCATTCTTTCAGTCCGGTAACCCACTGAACGTCACCGGTGCCCGTCAGTCGCTCGAACAACAAACTCAGAGTCCTGCTTTCAACGGTAGCTGGAATGAAATGAATGGAATACCCGTTGAGATCATAGGCGTTGGATTCTTTGATCGCGCGCACAAACAGACTGGCCGCTCGCCGAACAACATCGAGATTCATCCAGTGCTTTCTATCAGCTTCAACCCCGGTCCTGGGCCCGGGCCTGGTCCAGGTCCCACGCCGCAGCCGACCGGACAGAACTGGGAATACAAGTTGATCACGTCGACTACCGCTCCGGACCTACTTAACCAAGCAAACGATTTGGGCGGCCAGAGTTGGGAACTCGTGAGTGTGGTCGTCGATACTACTCGGCCCGATAAATACGTGGGCTATCTGAAGCGGAAGAAATAGATTTCAAATGCCGCAAGACACCGATGCATATCGCAAACTACTCGATCCCATTCGGTTTATTTCCGATGACGACCAAGCCAAACAGCCGCGTCCTGGACTGGCGTTATGTCTGTCTGGAGGCGGCTACCGCGCCGTGGTGTTTCACCTTGGGACACTTTGGCGCCTCAACGAACTCGGCTGGCTCAAGAAGTTGGTGCGCGTCTCAAGCGTCTCCGGGGGATCGATTACTGCGGGAGTTCTCGGGCTTAAGTGGAAGAAGCTCGCTTTCGACCAAAATGGGCACGCTAGCAATCTGGTCGACGAAGTCATTAAGCCAGTGATGGACTTTGCCGGCCACACTATCGACGAAAAATCAATTTTCGGAGGGATTCTGAATCCGTTTAAGAGCATCGCGGATGAGGTAGCGAATGCTTACCGCAAGTACCTCTTCGGTACGGGCACCTTGCAGGATCTGCCGAGCGATTCGGAAGGCCCTCGATTTGTCATCAATGCGACTAATGTTCAAACAAAAGTTCTGTGGCGTTTCAGTCGAAAATTCATGGGCGACTACCGTGTCGGCTTGGTGCTCAATCCTCAGACAGAACTGGCGATTGCGGTGGGAGCGTCCTCAGCATTTCCTCCGGTGCTTTCGCCAGTCAAGTTGAAGCTCGATCCAAAACAATTCGATCTGCCTAGCGCGGGCGATCTGCAGAAACCTCCATACACGGAGCAGGCAATCCTTACCGACGGTGGCGTCTACGACAATTTAGGTCTTGAGACTGCATGGAAGGAATATGACACCATACTCGTCTCCGACGGAGGTGGGGCCACTGCAGACGAACCGCACCCGCATACCGATTGGGCTCTGCACAGCTATCGGATCTTGCAGCTCTTAAATAATGAGGTTGGCAGCTTACGCAAACGTTGGGTGGTCGGTTCTTTCGCGATTGGGCTGCGGAAAGGCGCTTACTGGGGCATCCGCACGGACATTGCGAATTACAAATTGGCTGACGCATTGCCGGCGCCTTTTGCGAATACGAGCGTACTCGCTGATACTCCCACTCGTTTGAAGGAAATGGATAGGAGTTTGCAGCAACGCCTCGTTAATTGGGGCTATGCCGTGTGCGATGCCGCCATGAGAGCGCATGTCTCAAGTGGCGAAATATCCAAGCCTAAGTTTCCTTTTGAGGGCGGCGTCGGTTGAAAATGGCGTACCTGGTTACTTGCAGTGACTTCATTGGACGGGGACGTTCACGCCTGGAAACAGCAGCGACAGTTCCCATTGCAGGTAGGCTGCCGTCGCATCAGGCTCGAGTCTTGTTATCGTGCCGCGAAGCTGACGCGCCTTCTCCTCTGCATCGTCGACATCAGCTCCAATAATCACAGCGTCGATCTTTTCGTGTTCCTGGAGGTGGAGTACTTCCGAAATAGCGAGAGCTTCGAAGACGCGGTAGCCGGCCAAGCTCAGTTCGTCTCCGAGCTTTGAAGGGGAACGACTGGTGAGGTGGACGATGGAGATCATGCCTGTTCGGAGACTTTCGCGAGCTTAATCTTAATTCCCATGCGGGGATTTTGAAATGCGAACTGATCTGCGCGGCCAGAAACAACCGGCTGTCCTAAGCACAGTCACCCACTATAGTCACTTTCGCGAACACGCATTTGCTGTACGTTTGCCCCAATTGAATGTGCGGAACGGATCGGTTGAGATTACACGAGTGCGAACTCCGTCGATCAAATTTGGCACAACTGCGGATTTACCTGCCTCGACAAATACCACCAACGCCGCTTCTCCTGGACTGTCGTTACTTGCTCCTACACCTACACCGAGGATCGCAGCATTTGTCATTAGCTCTTCCGCATGTTGCTCCTTTGCCGTGCGAGCCTTGCTGAGTTCCGAATCTGCAATCACTGCGGCAATCTCGTGTTGTCCTCCCTGCGGAGATGCCACTGTTGGACTGAAGATCACTCGGGTGCGGACCCCGTCGATTTGTGAAGGTATGGGAAGCCTCGGCCTCTGATTGAACAAGAGAACGACAGCAGATTCGTTCGGATTATCCTCGCTGCGTCCAACCTCCACGCGATCGACCGCCGGGTCCTGCATGAGTTCAAACATGCGGTGATTACGCGCGAGCGTTGCGCGCACAACTTCGCTTTGCCGCAGTCCGGTTTTCGACTGCGGTCCGGGAATCCCACCTTGTGCTTGCGATCCTGCAGGGCATGAGACTGGATGATCGGGGCCGCCGACAACTT
>Ga0210406_10000038_pt1 | contig 204694 bp, 178 predicted proteins | sample IncBWC30MmetaG_FD_155454 | JGI IMG/M metagenome (GOLD analysis project Ga0210406, IMG submission 155454) | Forest soil microbial communities from Barre Woods Harvard Forest LTER site, Petersham, Massachusetts, United States - Inc-BW-C-30-M | ecosystem: Environmental > Terrestrial > Soil >... | reverse complement strand
CTACTGAACCGTAATGCCGACCGAAGTTGATGGAATGCCATTCGCGACGACTTCGAGCTTACCGGCGCCCGTTTCCATTCCCGAAGGAACGTCGAACTTCGTCGAAACGGTTTTCGAGCCTGTCGCAACACCCATCGTGCTGTGGTCATGCGTGCGGCAGTAAAACACGTGACCGGTCCCGGTGTTGGTGATGCGCACCAGCGGATAGTTGGTGTGCGTGTCGAACTCATCTCCGAAAGCGGCTCCCTGGTTCAGTCCGTTGAACTGAGTCCCGGAAATCGGATAGGTATCGCCGCGCGTGACCGTTGCGGGCGAAGTCGTGATCGTCGGCGCCCACGCCGCGTTGTAGCTGCCGGTCGATTTGTAGACGGCATACCCGCCGACAAGCACCTCGCCGGTCGGCAGCGGCATCAGCGAGCCGCCGCCGTTCAGTGAGGTCGCATTCAGCTTCGTACCATCGAACTCGTACATCCGTCCGCTCACGCCTTCCACCAGCACATTTCCGTTCGGAAGGATCGACACGGGCGAGTCGTATGACTGGTCTCCGTTCGGGAAATCCGGTCCCGCCGTCCACTGACCTTTCTTTCCTGTGACGGGCGGCGTCCAGATCGCGGTATGCGCCGTGTTCTGATTATCGGGGATTGAGCCGGTGGCGAAGACGGTACCGTCCGGCCGGCGCACCGCGGCGCCGGTTTCGCCGGGCGGGTCGTAACACTTTTGGTTATGTCGACCATAGGGAATGCAGTTGCCGCAGCAATTCTGTGCTCCGCGCAGATCGACGCTGGCCGTATCGCCTTCATTGATCCATGCGCCCGTCTTGGGATAATACCGCTCGGACTTCGGGTGCGCCTTCACATCAACAGTCAGGAATGTGCCGTCCGGAAGCAAAACCCAGCCTTCCTCGGCAATCATGTTGCCGTTCTTACCCGTCGAGGTAAGAGGGCTCCACGTAAGCGTGGCCGGGTCCAGCGCAGCCATTTTGGTACGGAATTTGTAGCCGACCACGAACCGGCCATCCGGCAATACGATCGACGGAGCGTCGCCGATGTTGGACCACCCGGTCGGCGGCTTGATCATCGTCCATTTGTCCTTCAGCGGATCATAAATCGCGCTCTGGTTCGTGAACTGGCAGCAGTTAAAAGTTTCATTGTACTCGCCGCCCGAAATCACCAGCCGACCGTCCGCCAGCACGGCTTCCGCCATCGCGTAAGGCGCGTAACCGGATGGCAGGGTCGCGAGCTGTGTCCAGGTACCGTTCTTGTAGCTCCCCGTATTGTCAGGCGTGAGCTTCCACCAATCATTCAGATTACCGCCCTGCGCTATGACCGTGCCGTCGGTCATCTGCATGGTGATGTACGCGCCGTCCGGCGGCTGATTCGCGAGATTGGTGAGGGTCTGCGCCCCCGCGGAAAATGGCATTGCGACGGCCAATGTCATGGCCGCCAGCGCGAAGCTGCGTTTCATGGGACCCCTCCGGGTTGGTCATATTGCGGATTGTGGCGCGCAGTCTTGAGGCGGATCAACGCGGAAATCAACCGGCATTCCCCCGATGACCCGTGATTGGAAGCGGACAATTCCATTTTTCGGCGGCTTATCGAAGCTCAGGACGCCAGAGAAATGCCCATTCTCGCTCAGCACCTTGCGCGAGACCGCAAAGAACGGACGCTCCGATTCTGTTTTGAGCACCTGCGTCCTACCATCGTCATGGCCGGGCTGTTGTCACGGCCATAACGAGTTTTTTTGGGGGCGCCGTGAGCCAAATACATGGCGGCCTTGGCTCCCCATGGTGACAGAATTGGGCGGCAATAATGCGTCAGATGGCCTGTAAGCCGGGTTCTGTTCCCCGCTTTCGCGGAGAGATGGCCATTCCTCTGGGACGCCCGTTACCGGACGCCTCGCGCGACCGACCCGGACGGCAACCCGGAAACGGGTCGTGCGCCGTCCCTATTTGGTCTTGCTCCCGGTGGGGCTTGCCGTGCCGCGTCCGTTGCCGTCCGCGCGGTGCGCTCTTGCCGCACCGTTTCACCCTTGCCCGTCTTCGCCCCTTTCGGGGCTTCGCCGGGCGGTTTGTTTTCTGTGGCGCTATCCCTGGGGTCACCCCCGCCGGATGTTATCCGGCACCGTGTCTCCGTGGAGCCCGGACTTTCCTCCCGCCTTCGTCGCTTCGCGACTTCGGCGCGGCAGGCCCACAACGGGCTTGTCGCGCCGTAGCCCGAAGGGCGTAGGCGGGCGGCCATCCGGCCATCTGACGCAGGATCACACTAGCATTGCCGGACCACAGCTGACTATGAGGATGACGCAGATTCCTCGGGGGAAATCCGTCCATGTCACTTTCCGATCTCGCGGCCGTTGGTACTTTCGTTTCCAGCACCGCAGTCGTCTTTTCGTTGATCTTCCTGGCGCTGCAGATGCGTCAGGCCAATCTGAACCAGAGATCCCTGATGCAGCAGGGACGCACCGCCAGAAACGTGGACACGCTTCTGAAGATGTCGGACCCGTTCGTGGGCGAACTGGTTGCAGAGGCCGACAGGAACTGTGCGGCGATGGATCCCGCGAAGATTTGGGCCTTCTATGGCTTTGCCGGCTCGATTTTCTGGAACTATGAAAATTCATTTCTCCAGTTTCAGGCCAATATGCTCGATGCCCGCAGCTGGAATTCGGACGCCACGGTTCTCAAAAGGCTGCTCGGATACCCGGCCTATCGCGTGGCGTGGAAAATGGCGCGCGACAGCCTGAGCGGGAACTATCGCAATTACGTCGATTCCATCATGCGCGAAGTGAAGTGCGAGACATCGCTAACCTTGACCGACCTGTGGAAGACGTACGTGGCCGAGGAACTGACTACGCGGAGCTGAGACGCAACCGGATGTCCCGGTATGCAGCCTCTATAAGTTTGCTCAGTGCAGCGGCGTTCACTTGTTGCGCCCAGCGGAGCTTCACGTGCCGCATACGTTTGCCGGCGCCTTCCAGAAGGCCGGCCGGGTCGTCGAGCACCGCCCCGTAGAAGAAGCCGACATTCACATGAGAACTGAAGGCGTTGACGTACCCAAACGGCGCATCTCCCACACACGCAGTAGGATGGCCATCGTGCAGAATCTCGCAAACATCCGCTCCGCAGCCACGCATTTGTTCAAACCATGGCTGGGCGAACCGTCGCAACTCATCCTCGGGCCTGGAAAACCAGGCATCAACGCCGGGGTCTCGCGGAACAGCGCACGGGAACCGCAGGAGTTTGCTCACGAGATCAGGCAAGCGCCATCTCGACTGCGGCGAGTGCGTGAAGTTCGGCAGTGTCGAACAGAGGAATCTCGGAGTCCTCTGCGCTCACGAGCAGCGGAAGCTCGGTGCAGCCCAGAATGATACCTTCCGCGCCGCGGCTCGCCAATCTCGCGATGATGTGGCGAAGATTGCGACGCGAAGATTCCAGGAACTGCCCGCGCGACAGTTCCTCGTAAATAATGCGATGGGTCTCGTATGCATCGTCCGGCGCGGGCGCGATGATCTCCACGCCATGCTCCCACGCGAGCGGCGCGCGAAGGAAATCGGCTTGCATGGTGTATTTCGTGCCGAGAAGACCGACGCGCGCCAATCTGCGGCCGGCGATCGCGGCGCCCAATGGCGTGGCGATATGCAGAAGCGGCACGCCCGCGCCCTGCTCCACCGCATCCGCCATCATGTGCATGGTGTTGCAGCAGATGATGAGGAATTGGGCGCCGCCCTGAACAAGGGTGCACGCGGCATGGACCATGCGCCGCGAAGCCTCGGGCCAGTTCCCGGCTTCCTGGAGCGACTGGATGTCGGCAAAATCGAACGACCACAGCAATAGCTTTGCAGAGTGCAACCCGCCCAGTCGCGTCTGCACGGCGCGATTGGCGACGCGATAATAGACAGCGGTCGATTCCCAGCTCATCCCGCCAATCATGCCAATGGTTTTCACTGGCGCGTGCCTCTTCAACCAACAAGATTCTTAGCGCAGTGGGCGCAGAGGATGCGCAGAGGGCGCAGAGGAAAAAACTGGCGCGCTTCGCGCGCCGTTATCTTCCGGCGTCCACTGCGCATCCTCTGCGTCCTCTGCGCTGAATCTTTTTTGCGTATCACTCAACTCCGATTCCGGTTCAGAGACACAAGGGACCAAAGTCGCGCTTGCGTTTCGTCGTCTGCAATTCCATCGACCTTCTCCGGCCGGAAGTGGCGCTGGAAAGCTGTCGTGACGGTGGTGAGTGGAATGTCGAGGTCCGGCGCGACACCGTAGCCGAATTGTCTGAGCATGTCGGCGAAATCCCCCTCCGGCCCTTCGGGCCACCTCCCCCACGATGGGGGAGGAAAAACGCCGATGCCGGCGTCAGCCAATTGTCGCCAGGGAAACAGCTCTCCTGGATCCATCTTGCGGGCGGGGGCTACGTCGGAATGGCCCACGACACGATTTGCCGGAACGGGATGGCGCGCGAGGATGGCGTGCGCGAGTTCCATGAGCGCATCGATTTGCGCTTCGGGAAAAGGAACATAGCCGAATTCGTGTCCCGGATTGACGAGTTCGATTCCGATCGAGCGGCCGTTGACATCGCGCTCGCCGGCCCACCATGAGACTCCGGCGTGCCGCGCGCGCCGGTCCTCGTCAACGTGGCGATAGATGCACCCGTCGCGGTCGATCGTGTAGTGCGACGATACTTTCGCTTCGGGATCGCACAACCGGTCGAGCGCCTCTTCGGCGGTGCGCATGCCCGTGTAGTGCAGGACGAGTATATCGACTGCCGCGCCCGCCGGCCGCGGGTCATGATTGGGCGAGGGACGCTCGACGAAATGCAGGGCCATCGTTTTGCGGCCTACTCCGCGCCGACCCGGCGCTCGCGGATGATCCTGTCATAGGCGCCGTTGATGGCGGCCAGTTTGTCATTGGCCAGGCGCACGAATTCCTCAGGAACGCCACGTGCAATCAGGCTGTCGGGATGATTTTCACGTACGAGCATGCGATAGGTGCGCTTGACTTCATCCTCGCTCGCGCGCCGATCGACGCCCAGGATGGTGTATGGGTCGGCCAGGTCCGGCCCCACGTGGGAGGCGCGGATGCGCAGGAACTCGTCGGGCGCAAAGCCGAAAATATCCGAGACACGCTCGAGGAACTGCAGCTCGGCCGGATGCAGGATGCCATCGGCTTTCGCAATCTCGAACAGGCCGTCGAGAATGTCTTCAAGCACGGCGGGGTTGTGACGGAACAGGCGCGCGATCTGGCCCGCATAGGCCTCGTACCCGGCCGTGTCCTGCCGCGCCAGATCGAATACGCGGCGGACATTGGCTTCTTCCGAATGCGGCACGCGGAAGATGCGGCCGAAGGCTTCGACCTCGTCCGGCGTGACGACGCCGTCGGCCTTCGCCATCTTCGCACCGAGCGCGATGATCGCGATGGTGAAGACGATGCCGTGTTCCTGGCCGTCCTCTGCACCGGCGCCGCGATCAAAGAGCACATGGCCCGCGACGAAGCCCGCGAGCGCGCCGATCGGTCCGCCGCCGAGCAGAAATCCCGCGGCGGCGCCGCCCAGTTTGCCCCAAATGGACATGACCAAAACCATTAAGCCAATCTGGCCGGAGAGAGAAGGTTTTAACGTCGAGAGAAGGTTTTAACGCGGAGGACGCAGAGGTTGCGCAGAGGACGCAGAGGTTTTTTGCGCGCGTAGCGCGCTATAAGTTCCTCCGCGTCCCCCGCGCTTCCACCGCGTCCTCCGCGTTAAAATCTTTCGGCGGAGCGCGCTGTAGGGTGAGTGCATGACAAACGTTGGCTGGCGGTTTTATGTCGATCGGGGCGGTACGTTCACCGACGTGGTGGCGCAAGCGCCGGATGGCAGACTCTCCAGTCTTAAACTGCTGTCGGAGAGCGACCGCTACGACGACGCCGCGCTCGAAGGCATACGCCGCTTCCTCGGTGTGCCAACCAACTCCGACATTCCTCCCGCATCCCTCGTCGAGCTTCGCGTCGGAACGACAGTCGCGACGAACGCTCTCCTCGAGCGGCGCGGCGAGCGCGTTCTCCTCATCACGACGCGTGGATTCAGGGACCAGCTTCGTGTCGGGTATCAGAACCGGCCGAAACTTTTTGTGCTCCGCATCGATCTTCCGCAGCCGCTGTACGAGAAGGTCATCGAGGCGGACGAACGTGTCAGCGCCGAAGGCGGGGTCGTTCGTCCGCTCGACGAAGCCTTGCTCGCGCACGATCTCGCTTCCGCCCGCGCCGAAGGCTTCGCGGCCTGCGCCATCGTTTTCATGCACGGCTATCGCTTTTCCGCGCACGAGCGGCGCGCGGCGGAAATCGCGCGAGGCCTCGGATTTGCGCAGGTCTCGACCAGTCACGCGACCGTGCCGCTGATCAAATATGTCAGCCGCGGCGATACAACCGTCGCCGATGCCTATCTGTCTCCCGTTCTGGGGCGGTATTCGAAGCGTATCGCCGAAAAGATCGGTGCGGGCCGGGGCGCATCGCGGCTCTACTTCATGACATCGAGTGGCGGTCTCGCGGCCGCGGAAGCTTTTCATGGCAAGGATGCCGTGCTGTCCGGTCCAGCGGGCGGCGTCGTCGGCATGGTGGAGACGGCGCGCGCGGCAGGCTTCGACCGGGTGATCGGCTTCGACATGGGCGGAACATCGACGGACGTGTCGCGCTTCGACGGCGTCTATGAACGCACCCAGGAATGCGAGATCTCGGGCGTGCGCCTGCGCGTGCCGATGATGGCGATTCATACGATCGCGGCGGGCGGCGGCTCGATTCTGCACTATGACGGCGCACGCTTTCGCGTCGGGCCTGATTCGGCGGGCGCCAATCCGGGACCGATGAGCTATCGGCGTGGCGGCCCGCTCACCGTCACCGACGCCAATCTGCTCGTGGGCAAGCTGCGCAAAGACCGCTTCCCCCGAATTTTCGGCGCGCAGGGAGATCAGGCGCTTGACGAAGATTGCGTTCGCGCCGCTTTCGAACTTCTCGCACACGTAACGAATCGCACCCCCGAAGACGTGGCCGACGGATTCATCCGCATCGCCGTCGAGAACATGGCGAACGCCATCAAACGGATATCGGTCGCCCGCGGTCATGACGTGCGCGGTTACGCCCTCGCCTGCTTCGGCGGCGCGGCCGGGCAGCACGCCTGCCTCGTCGCCGATGCGCTCGGCATTTCTCGCATTTTCATCCATCCGTTCTCCGGACTGCTTTCGGCTTATGGCATGCGGCTCGCATCGCTCAGAACCTTCCGCCAGCGTTCGATCAACAGCGTGCTCGATAGCGTACTCGCGAATCAGCTCGCGCAGAGCGCGCAGGACCTGGCGAAGGACGCGGCAAGCGATGTCGAGGCGCAGGGCGGCCGCAATGTCGCGACGCAGGCCATCGCCCATATCCGCTACGTGGGCAGCGACACGACGCTGCCCATTCGAGTCGGGCAAGCAGAGGAGATGACGGGCCACTTTGCGTCAACACATGCACAGCAATTCGGATTCGGCTTCGAAAACAGGCCGCTGATCGTGGAATCGGTTGAAATAGAAGCCTGGAGCCGGGAAGCCGTTGGAGACGCGCAAGAACCACCGCCGGCGACGGCTCAACATCCCGCAATCGACCGGGCGCGATTCTATTCGCAGCACGAATGGCGGGATTGCGATGTCGTCGATACGAGCGGTGCGAAAACGGACGGCCCGGCTCTTCTCATCGAGCCTCATCAGACGATCGTGGTCGAGCCCGGCTGGCGCGCGGAAATGAATTCTGCGCGCGCCGTGATCCTCACGCGCACAACGCCGAGATCCGCGTTCCGGCATGCTGCTACCGCTGCCGATCCCGTCCTGCTCGAGGTGATGGCCAATCTGTTCATGGCGATCGCCGAGGAAATGGGCGCCACGCTGCAAAGCACCGCCTCCTCGGTGAACATCAAGGAGCGGCTCGATTTTTCCTGCGCCGTCTTCGACGCGGAGGGCAACCTCGTCGCCAATGCGCCGCACATGCCCGTGCATCTCGGATCGATGGGCGATTGCGTCGCGTCGATCATCGCGCGCTACGGGACCACAATGGCGGAGGGCGATATGTTCGCGAGCAACGCGCCATACGATGGCGGAACCCATCTGCCCGACGTCACCGTGGTTGCGCCGGTCTTTATCGGGCGCGATCGGCGATTCTTCGTGGCGGCGCGCGGACATCACGCCGATATCGGCGGGATTTCTCCGGGCTCCATGCCACCCTTCTCTTGCGATATTCGCGAAGAAGGAGCGCTCTTCGACGCCATCCGAATGGTTGAGGCAGGCCACTTCGACGAAAATGCCGTGCGCGCGGTTCTATGCGCGGGCGAGCACCCCGCACGCAATCCCGATCAGAACATCGCCGATCTCAAGGCGCAGGCAGCTTCGTGCACGCGGGGCATCTCCGAACTGCAGCGCGCGGCGCAGCTTTACGGCGCGGACACCATCACGGCCTACATGCGCCACGTACAGGACAACGCCGAGGAGGCGGTGCGGAAGGTCATGGGCGCGCTGGCCGATGGTGCGTTCATCCTGCCGATGGATGGCGGCTTAGAGATCCGCGTTGCGATCACCGTCGACCGCGAACGCCGCTGCGCACGCGTCGATTTCGGCGGCACCTCTTCGCAGAGCGACACCAATCTGAATGCGCCGCGCTCGGTGACGAAGGCCGCGGTCCTTTATGTATTCCGCTGCCTCGTCGGCGACGACATTCCGCTGAACGCCGGATGCCTCAAGCCGCTCGAGATCGTGGTGCCCGAGGGTTCGCTGCTCAATCCGCGCTATCCGGCGGCCGTCGCCGGCGGCAATGTGGAGACGAGCCAGGCCGTTGTCGACGCACTGTTCGGCGCCCTGGGCGTGATGGCCGCCGCGCAGGGCACCATGAACAACCTCACCTTCGGCAACGCCAATCACCAATATTACGAGACGATTTGCGGCGGCGCCGGAGCGGGCGCCGATTTCGACGGCGCATCGGCCGTGCACACCCACATGACCAATTCGCGTCTGACGGATCCGGAAATTCTCGAGACGCGCTATCCCGTGTTGCTCGAGGAGTTCTCGATCCGCCACGGTTCCGGCGGCAAGGGCCGCCATCACGGCGGCGATGGCGTGTTGCGGCGCATACGTTTCCACGAAGACATGACGGCGGCGATCCTGTCGACACGGCGCGAAACCGAGCCTTTCGGGCTGAAGGGCGGCGAACCGGGCTTGCCGGGCGCCAACATGGTGATCCGCGCCGGCGGCGAGACGATCGCGCTCAGGGGCCGCGACGAGATCGCCGTCACGCCCGGCGACCAAATCCTGATTGCCACGCCCGGCGGTGGCGGGTTCGGACAGGCACAGGACTGACGTTCTGTTCTGCGCGCGACGCCGAAAGATTTTAACGCAGTGGTCGCGGTGGATGCGCGGGGGAACGCAGAGGATCTTACGGCGCGCGACGCGCGCAAAAAAACTCAGCGTACACTGCGCAACCTTTGCGTCCTCCGCGTTAGAAGCTTTTTCTCGCCGTCGAGAGCACGCATCAGCCCAGCCGTTCGGCTTCGAGCGGATTGCTGATCGTCACGTCGAGATCCTTCACCAGTCCGTTGCTCAGAGAATAAACCCAGCCGTGAACGCTCAGATTCTGTCCGCGTGTCCAGGCGTCCCGCACGAACACGTCGGTTGCAACGTTTTTAACCTGCCGCATGACGTTCAGTTCGCAGAGACGATTCAGGCGTTCGGGTTCGTCGAGGATGGCGTCAAGTTCCTGCCGGTGCTGATCAAAGGTTTCGCGAATCGGGTGAAGCCAATGATCCACAAGCCCGCGCCGCCTGCCATCGACCGCTGCGCCGACGCCGCCGCACCCGTAATGCCCGACCACGAGAATATGCTTGACCTTCAACACGTCGACGGCGAATTGCAGCACCGATAGATAGTTCGAATCCTGGGGCGGCGCGAGATTGGCGACGTTGCGGTGAACGAACAACTCGCCCGGATCCAGACCTACGATCTCGTTGGCGGGCACGCGGCTGTCGGAACAGCCGATCCACAGATATTCCGGCGCCTGCTGGCGTTCGAGCCGGTGGAAGAATTCGGCATCGGTCGCGACTTTCCGCGCCGCCCAGTCGCGGTTGTTGGCCTTCAGCTGTTCGAGCATGCTGTCTCCTTCGAACCTGTTCTGGGTCAGTCAGGCCGACGTGAAATCTCGCTCTTATTTTCCTCCCCCATCGTGGGGGAGGTGGTTTGCGGAGCGAAGCGGAGCAAACCGGAGGGGGAAGTCTGAACGCGCGCCGCGCGAGCCACGTCCTCCTCCGCCTCGCTCCGCTCGGCACCTCCCCCACGATGGGGGAGGAAAGGTTAGCGCGACCAAATATGAAACCTGGATGGCCCTCAAGCGCATCATTTAAGACCCACAAGCACCTTGCCTTCCGTCGACAGATAATTGTTCCGGTAGTCGAAGCGCGGCGTGCCAGAGAACGCCAGCCAATAGTACTTCATCTGCTCGGCCCACCAGTAACCGGGACAAAGATCGCCCTGCCTCATCGGGTGCTCGGTGACACTATCGAGGATGGTGTAACCGAAACGCGCGCGGCTTGTGCGCTTCATGTTCTCATAGTGGATGCGCGCGAGCTGCCGATAGGGTTCACCGCCGCCATGCACGAAAAGAGCCAGGCAGGAATCGGCAAATTCCGGACGCAGCTCGTTGCTCGCGCGCGTCGCCTGAAACGTGCCGTAGTCAAAGCCTTCGGGCAGGACCTGGAAGTGCACCTGCACGTCCGCCCAGGAAGCGAGATAGTCACTTGCGTGGCCGAGATCGCCTGCCTTGGCGAGCAGGCCGGCATAGAATGAGGCCAGTTCGCTCTGGTGGCGGTCGAGCCGAGCGCCGGTTTCGAAGTCGACCTGCGCGAACCACAACCGGCCATCGACGCGCTCCGCCTGATGCTCCAGGATCGCGGCGGCATGGACGTCATACCAGCGTTTGAAATCCGCATCCGCAAACAACCGCCAGCCGCCATACAGATATTCGAAATAGGAGTCCGACGGCGGTCCGATCGTGGCGCGACGGCTCAGCCATTTTCCCGTTTCCGCATCGATCGTGTCGGCGACGAGATCGATGCTCGAGCGCCGGTCGAAGCACGCTTTCGCAGCCTTCTTGGCCGCATCATAGTAGCGTGGGTCGCCTACTGCGCGTGATAGCGTGCCGAACTCCGAAATATAGGTGCCGAGCTCGGCCGGAAACGTCGTTGCGTCGCGCACCGCGCCGGTCCTGAGATTGACGAATCGATAGGGAATTCCGGTTGGCGATTTCGAAAAGGCGGGAAGAAGCCGATCGGTGAGATCGCGCGCCAGATCGAGAAGGTGCCTGTTTCGCGTCGCCAGCCAGCCGGAAAGAAGGCCGCCGACCATGCGGATATTGGTCTCGAACACCTGGACTTCGCCGTCGATATCGAAGTGGAGATTTTTTTCGATCCAGCGAACGCCCACCTCGAGCTCCGCGTCGAGGCCCATTAAATAAAGCGTATCGAGCGCCTCGACGATACTCAGACCGAGAGCCGGCCCTCCCGGCAGGAAGAATTCCTCCGCACCGCCGCTGACCGGCTTGATCTGATCGTGACCGAAGGCGAGCTCGACATAGTTGCGCCAGGCCCAGGCCATCTCCGCGCGAACGTCCTGCGCAAACTTAGCCCAATCGGCGTGGTGCCCGCGTTGGGCTGATGTGCGTGCTTCGACGGGCAATCCCGCGAACGAGACCGCGCCGGCCAACATGCGAAGCAGCGAGCGCCGCGCAATGTGTTTGATCGGTCCGCCCGACGGGATCGTCACGTTGCGCCCTTGCCGGTCGGAGTGGTGATTCTATCCTTCAAACGTAGCGCCGCTTCGCGTGCCTGGGTAGTCGCCGTGCCGGCTTCGCGATGCAGCTGATCGAGCGCGCGATCGACCGCGCTCTTCACGCCGGCTGCAGTTCCGCCCTTCTCATATTCGCGAATGATCGCGCTTTCGAGCCGCGACACCAGGGCATCGACTGTGAGGTCGCGTTTCAGCTCGTGGTCGCGGCGATCGAGCGCGCCATAAAGGCCGATCGCCTCATCGGCCTGCCGGCCCCATTCCAGAACGCGATAGAAGCGCGAGCCATGCCGGCCTGACCTGAAAATCAGATCGACCGCCGCAGCGATCGTCGTCGCGGGAATGAGAATGAAATTGTGAAGGTTCCCGATCAGCAATTTCAATTGCAGCACGAGCACGTCGCGGATGAACGGCCACCGTCCGTGCGACTCGTCATCGTCCGGAGGTGGAGAGGGAGATGGGTCCGTCATGATTGCAAATGCAAGTGCTGCCGACGTGAATGTAATATGGCATGGGCGCAACGAGGCATAGAGATTTCCGGATTGCTCTCAATACACCCCCGGGATCAACCGCGACGTTCGCGCGCGGTAGATGTCGTATTCGGCGCCGAAATGGTCGCGCAACAGTCTTTCCTCTGCAGCGATGCGGGCGAGAATCGGCGGGATCAGAAGGGCCGTGAGCAACAGGCCTATGCCGGAGCGGAAAGCCAGACACCAGCCCACCGAGTTGACGAGCAGTCCGAGATAGCTCGGATGCCGGATCGTGCCGTAGATTCCGCGCGTGACCAGGCTGTGGCCGGGCTGGATCGCCACCAGGCCGCTGAATCGATAGCCGAGGACGTGGACAGGCCAGATGCGCAGCGCACCCCCGATCGCGAACAGGGCGACGCCAAACCAGCGCAGCGTATCGCCATCCAGCGTCGCGAGATTCATCCGGTCCGTCCACGCCGGCACAAACTGGCTCACAAGCCCGATCACTATGAGGACCGGGATGACCCAGCGATTGCTGCGATCCTCGCGCACGCCAGCGCTGATGTTCCCGCCGGCGAAGAGCGCGCCCACGGAGACTGCGATGACTGCAAGCGCGAGTACGGTGAGTGCCGGATGCGAGAAGTAGGCACGAAGCCCGCCCCAGCCCAGAATTGCCAGACCAAGCGGGAGCGCAGCGCCGGCGGCGATGCCGATAACCCGGCGGGCCGAGATTGCCATGGCTATCCTCCTGCCTGTCGCCGCGCGACTATGTACAGAATACCTGATGGAAAGGACAAACACACATGAGACCGAATCAAGCGACTCTTCGGCTTGTGCTGGCGTTCGCAATTTGTGGAGCGGCCGCTCTGCCTATTTGCGCCGCGCCAAATGAATCAAGCGTGACATTCGTGCCTGCGAAGGCGGTTCTTTCCGATATCGCGAAGGCGCCCGATCGGGATCGCGCCATCGCGTTGAAGAGTTACCTCAGCGCGCCTGGCTATTCCGCGACCGTCATTCGCCGCACGCGCGCGGGCAGCGCCGAGGTTCACCGGAACGTCTCCGATGTCTGGTATGTGATCGATGGCGGCGGAACTCTCGTCACCGGAGGTTCGCTGGTCGGGGCGCGCGAAACCGAACCCGGCGAACTGCGCGGGCAGAGTGTCTCGGGGGGAACGGCCCGGCGTATCGCCAAAGGCGACCTTATCGGCATCCCTTCCGGCATTCCGCACTGGGTCAGCGCCATCGACGGCGCCCAGCTCATCTATCTTGTCGTCAAGATCAAAGCGCCGGCACGAGCGAGATGACGAGCGGAGAACGTGGCGCGTGACGCTCTTGTGCGAGAGCTTAAAGACCTAGTGTTGCGCCCATGTCGATTCGGTCATGTTCCAGCCGGCAGCGCCCTTTTGCAAAGTCACGGTCCAGACGGCGGATTCGACGACTCTCTTTTCCTTTTCCTTGTCGGTGAATTTTGCCGGAAGCACGACATGGGCGCGATCTCCGGTCACAGTGAGGTGCCACGGCTTGCCATATGTGAGGACCCCATTGGTCGAGCCGATCTGCTTGTTGTTGGCGTCATTGGCATTCCACCAGTCGGAACACGCCGTCGCTCCCTGCCAGACAAAAGGTTCAAATTCGTCCACGATGACTGCCTGGGGAGCGCACGACGCCGTGAAAGCCTTCATGTCTCCCTTGTTCTGGCTATCGGCCAGTTTTTTCACGCTCGCCAGCACATCCGCCTTGTCAGATGCGAGAGCCGGCGTTCCAACCAGTGGTGCGACAGTTGCTGCAATGGCCAACGCCATTATCGTGGTGCGCATGATCAGTTCCTTTCCGGGCCCATCGCGGAGTTCGATCTAAGCGCGCCCATCGAACGTTGTCTGTCAGCCGCCGCCTGTCAGCTCCAATCCGACATCGCGCCAACGCTGGCCGTCTCACTGCTATCTTTGGGATGCATCAAGCTTTCGGGGTTGCTACCCGGTATCACCGAGACCTGAGTCGGCCTCGACCTTCGACGGGCTCAGGATGGGGCCCTCATGATGAGCTTGTCGAACCATGAGGCTGACGGCACGCAACACGTTTCTGCGATTCCCGATGCTACGCTGCCGCCGCGCGCGGATCGTAGTTGAGAATCGGCGCGAGCCAGCGTTCCACTTCCTTCACGCTCCAATGCTTGCGCCGCGCGTAATCTTCCACCTGGTCGCGCTCGATCTTGCCGATGCCGAAATAGCGGCTTTCCGGATGTGAGAAATAGAGCCCGGAAACGGAGGATGCGGGCCACATGGCGAAGCTTTCGGTGAGCTTCACGCCGATGCGCTTCTCGGCGTCGAGCAGCACAAACAGCATGTCTTTTTCCGTGTGGTCGGGCTGGGCGGGATAGCCCGGCGCCGGCCGGATTCCCCGGTAGGCTTCGGCGATCAATTCCTCGCCGGTGAGATTCTCGTCCGGTGCATAGGCCCAGAACTCCCGGCGGACGCGCGCGTGCAACCGTTCCGCAAAGGCCTCGGCCAGACGGTCGGCGAGCGCGCGCAGAAGAATGGCGCTGTAATCGTCCTTGTCGGCTTCGAAGCGCTTGATGTGCGCCTCCTCGCCATGCCCCGTGGTGACGACGAAGCCGCCGAGATAGTCGGCCACGCCGCTCCCGCGCGGCGCGACAAAATCGGCGAGCGCAAGGTTGGGCTTGTTGGACTCGCGCGACATCTGCTGGCGCAGTGTGTGGAACACGGTGGGCGGCGCATCGGGCGATTCGCTGTCGTAAAGCGCGATGTCCTCAGCGTCCGCGTTTGCGGGCCAGAAACCGATCACCGCCCGTGCGCTCAGCCAGCGCTCGCGCACGATCTTTTCGAGCATGGCCTGCGCGTCGGCGAACAGGCCACGCGCTGCTTCTCCGGCGGCCGGGTCGTCCAGAATCGACGGATACGGGCCGACCAGCTCCCAGGTCCGGAAGAATGGTGTCCAGTCGATATAGGGCACGAGTTCGGCGAGATCGTAAGATTGGAATTCGCGCAAGCCGAGGAAACGCGGCTTCGGTGGCGCATAGCTCGACCAATCGAATTTCGGGCGGTTGGCGCGCGCGGCCCGGAGCGAAAGCCTGCGCCCGGGCGCGCGGCTCGCGCCCGCGTGGCGCTCGGCAATCTCCGCATATTCGCGGCGCACATTGGCGGCATAGGGCACGCGTGTCGCGGTGCCGATGAGCTGCGCCGCGACGCCCACCGCCCGCGAGGCGTCGACGACGTGAACCGTCTGGCCGCGCCGGTAGTTGGGATCAATCTTCACCGCGGTGTGCACGCGGCTCGTGGTGGCGCCGCCGATCAGGAGCGGAATGTCGAAACCCTGCCGCTCCATCTCCGCCGCCACATGGCACATCTCGTCGAGCGACGGGGTAATCAGTCCGGAAAGTCCGATCAGATTGGCGCCCCTCTCGCGCGCGGTGTCGAGAATCTTCTGCGCCGGCGTCATGACGCCGAGGTCGATCACCTCGTAGCCGTTGCACTGCAGGACCACGCCGACGATGTTCTTGCCGATGTCGTGCACGTCGCCCTTCACGGTCGCCATGACGATGCGGCCGGTGGGCTCGCGCATCGAGGCGCTTTCCAGCTCCATGAACGGGATGAGATGGCCGACCGCTTTCTTCATCACGCGGGCGGACTTCACTACCTGCGGCAGGAACATTTTCCCCGCGCCGAACAGATCGCCGACGATATTCATGCCGCCCATCAGCGGACCTTCGATGACGTCGAGCGGCCGCACCGATTTGAGGCGCGCCTCCTCCGTATCGTCGATGATGAAATCGGCGATGCCGTGCACAAGCGCATAGGAGATTCGATCGTCCACGGCAGCCTGGCGCCAGGCGAGCGTCGTCTCCTCGCGGGCGCCTCCTGAATCGTTCTTGAAGCGTTGCGCGAGATCCAGCAACCGCTCCGTCGCGTCCGGGCGGCGATTGAGAATCACGTCTTCCACGCCTTCCCGCAGCTCGAGCGGAATGTCCTCGTAGACCGTGAGCTGTCCGGCGTTGACGATGCCCATATCCATGCCGGCCTGGATCGCGTGATAGAGAAAGACCGAATGCATCGCCTGCCGGACCGTCTCATTGCCGCGAAACGAAAAGGAGACGTTGGAAAGTCCGCCCGACACATGCGTATAGGGCAACCCCGCGCGAATGCGCCGCGCCGCGTCGATATAGCCGCGGGCATAATCATTGTGCTCCTCGATGCCGGTGGCGACAGCGAAGATGTTGGGATCGAAGATGATGTCTTCCGGTGGAAAGCCGACTTTGTTCACCAGGATGTCATGGGCGCGGGCGCAGATGGCATATTTCCGCTCCGCCGTATCCGCCTGGCCCTGTTCGTCGAATGCCATCACCACGACGGCCGCGCCGTAGCGAAGAACCTTCCGCGCGTGTTCGATAAACGGTTCCTCGCCCTCCTTCAGGCTGATGGAATTGACGATGGGCTTGCCCTGCACCACCTTCAGCCCCGCCTCGATGACGCTCCATTTTGACGAATCGATCATCACGGGCACGCGCGCAATGTCGGGTTCGGCCGCCACGAGCGACAGAAAACGCCGCATGGCGGCTTCCGAATCGATCAACCCCTCGTCCATGTTCACATCGATGATCTGCGCGCCGTTCTCGACCTGGCTGCGCGCCACTTCGAGCGCGGCGTCGTAATCATCGGCCGCTATCAGCTTGCGGAATTTTGCTGAGCCGGTGATGTTGGTCCGCTCGCCGATATTGACGAAATTCGTTTGCGGCGTGAGCGTGAACGGCTCGAAGCCGGAGAGGCGCAGGTAGCGCGGCTTTTCGGGAATGACGCGCGGCGTTACCCCGCGAACCGCCTCGGCAAACGCCTTGATATGGGCGGGCGTCGTGCCGCAGCACCCGCCGATGATGTTGACGAGGCCCGAACGCGCAAACTCGCCCATGACGGCCGCCATGCTTTCCGGGCCGTCGTCGTAACGGCCGAACGCGTTGGGCAGGCCCGCATTCGGATGGGCGCTGACAAGCGTGTCGGCGGCCTGGGACAATTCGTCGACATAGGGACGAAGTTCCTTTGCTCCGAGTGCGCAGTTGAGACCCACGGCAAAAGGTCTGGCGTGCCGCACCGAGTGCCAGAATGCTTCCGCGGTCTGCCCGGTGAGCATTCGCCCCGAAAGATCCGTGATCGTGCCCGATATCCAGATCGGGAGACGCTCGCCCGCTTCATCGAAGGCTTCCTCGGCGGCGAAGATGGCGGCCTTCGCATTGAGCGTGTCGAACACCGTCTCGATCAGGATGAGATCGGCCCCTCCCGAAATGAGCCCGAGAACGCTGTCGCGATAGGTGTCGCGCAACTCGTCGAAGCTGGTGTTTCTAAAGCCCGGGTCGTTGACGTCGGGCGACAAGGATGCTGTCCGGTTTGTCGGACCGAGCACACCCGCCACCAGTCGGGGACGGCTCGAAGTCGACAACTCGTCGCACACTTCGCGCGCGAGCAGCGCTCCCGCCTCGTTCAATTCGCGAACGAGGTGCGACAGTCCGTAATCAGCCTGCGAGACCGATGTCGAATTGAACGTGTTGGTTTCGATGATGTCGGCGCCCGCGGCAAGGTAGTCGTGGGTGATTTCCCGAATGATCTCTGGCTTCGTGAGCGTCAGAAGATCGTTATTACCCTTGAGGTCGCTGCCATGCCCGCCGAAGCGCGCACCACGGAAATCGGATTCGCTTAAGCCGAAGCCCTGAATCATCACACCCCAGGCGCCGTCGAGCAGCAAAATCCGCTCGCGGGCCTCCTTCATCAGCCAGGCAATGCGCGATGCGCGATCAAAGCTCATGCTGCGCACTCCCGGGTCGCTTGCTGCTCCTTGATCCCAAGCAGACGGCAGGCGGCATAGGTGAGGTTCGCCTGATTCAGCGTGTAGAAATGAAACTGTTCGAATCCCTCCCGGCGGAGTTGTTCGACCTGCTCGGCAAGCACTGCTGCCGCGATCGCCTTGCGGCTTTCAGGATCGTCATCCAGACCGTCATAGAGTTGCGCAAGCCAATCGGGAATTGCGGATCCGCATCGCGCCGCCATGCGCATGACGCCCGTGAAATTCGTGCTCGGCATCAGCCCCGGTACCAGCGGAACGGTAACGCCCCTCGCGCATGCCCGATCCCGGAAGCGCACGATGGCCGCTATGTCGAAGGAGAATTGCCCGATTGCGCGCACGGCTCCAGCCTCGACCTTGGCCTTGAGCAGATCGATATCGTCATCCAGCGCGCGCGAATCGGGATGGCGCTCGGGATAGGTGCCGACGCTGATTTCAAAAGGCGCGATGCGGCCTATCGCTGCAACAAGATCCGGCGTTGAACCATAACCGCGCGGGTGCGCAGTGTAGGGTGAACTCAAATCCGGCATGTCACCGCGAAGTGCCACGATGTGGCGCACTCCGGCTTGCCAGTATTGCCGCACGACGTCGTCAACCTCTTCGCAGGTTGCGGCGACGCAGGTGAGATGGGCGGCCGGCGCGAGCCCTGTTTCTTCGACGATGCGCTTGACGGTGGCGTGCGTGCGGTCGCGGGTGGAACCGCCTGCGCCATAGGTGACGGACACGAATGCAGGTGCAAGCGGCTCGAGCCGGCGAATAGCGTGCCAGAGCTGCTCTTCCATCGCGGCGGTCTTCGGCGGGAAGAATTCGAATGAAACCTTGAGCGGGGACGGGTCCGCAGACAGCCGCTTGATGCTCATGCGGCCTCCCTGGCGCGCTTGCCGACAGGCAAAGCAGCCATCGCACCGAGCCAAAGTTTGACAGTGAGATTTTCGCCGCGGCCTCGCGCCGGGTCGGCATCGATGGATTCCGCGGCGAGCGGTTTGAGACCCGCGGCTACGAACCAGCTCCGCACCTCCTCGTCGGCGAAGCCGAGCCGGCGATGCGCAAGCTCGCTGCGGCAGAACTCGAGCTCGTGCGGCGCAAAATCGACAATCAAGACTTTCCCCTGCGGCTTCAGCACGCGCGCCGCTTCGACAACAGCAGCCTGGGGATCCTCCAGATAGTGCAGCACCTGATGGAATATCGCGACATCGAACCCCTGCGTCGCGCTGCCTGCAGAAAATGGAAGATGCCGGATGTCCGCCAGGCGGACCTGGCAATGCTGGATTCCTGCGCGCTCGAGACGGTCGCGTGCGATAGCGAGCATGTCGGGGCTTGCATCAATACCGGTTCCACGGCCGATGCGGGACGCGAGGAGCTCGAGCATGCGGCCCGTGCCGGTTCCCGCGTCCAGAACCTCGACTCGCGGCAATTTATCCATCAGCCGGAGAATGGCAGCTTCAACTTCCTGCTCCGGCGCATGCAGCGAGCGGACGCGCTGCCAATCCGCTGCGTTCGCCCTGAAGAAGGCAGCAGCCGCTGCTTCCCTGGCCTGACGCACGGCGGCGAGTCTGCGACGATCCGCTTCGAACGCCTCGCCATCTCCCGAAGACAGTGCCGCCATCATGTCCGCAAATTGGGCGGGGTCGCCGCGCTCGGCAGACCGATAGAAAACCCAGCTGCCCTCCTTGAATCGCTGCAGCAGGCTCGCATCGCACAGCAGTTTCAGATGGCGCGAAACGCGCGGCTGGCTCTGGCCCAGGATCTGCGTCAGCTCGGAAACCGTGAGCTCCGCTTCGCGCAGCAGCAGAAGGATACGCAGCCGGCTCGGGTCGCCTGCCGCCCGAAGCATGGTCAGAAGCTCGTCCATATTGGAACTCTCCTTCAAACATATAAACATATCTTTATGTGCTTATGCAATATTCCTCCGCCGCCTTCTGAGAGCTCGAGCGTCCGCATTGGGATTTCGAAAACACAAGGAATTCAATCAGCTAGGCGGACAGATGCGACCGGGGAAGTCGAGCCTTGAGAAAGGCGATGGGACGAACCACGTCCGGGCGCGTTCTAATTGCCGGTCATCTGCGCAGCCCAGGGCCGTGGGACAATCCACGCCGGAAGACATGCGTTCAATGCGGGTGATAGACGGCCACGAACTTGCCATATACAGCCAAGACGATCTGCATTAACGCCAACAGCTCAAGGATCTTGTTCATGACTCCCACGTCGACTGCGCGCAGTTCTACCCGGCATTTCGGCGCCATCGCCGCGGCGTGGCTGATCGCATTCGGCGCGGTGCTGTTCTCATTGACCGAGACGGCGCACGCCCAAACGGCGGCAGAAAATTACGTTCGCGAAAACGTGCAAAAGGGACTGACCATCCTCAACAATCGCAGCATCCCGGACGCCCAGCGCCGCACCGAGTTCCGCAATTTTCTCACCGGGCTCACTGACCTTCCCCGGATTGCCCTGTTCACACTCGGACCGGCACGAAGAAGCGCGACGCCGGCGCAAATCGACGCGTTCGTCGATGCTTTCCGCAACTACGCCGTGGCCGTCTACGAATCCCGGCTTAAGGCCTATGCAGGACAGACGCTGCGCGTGACGGGTTCCACAGCGCATGGGCCAAACGAGTATATCGTAACGACCACGCTGGTCGATCCGACAGGACGCACGGAAGCGCAGGGCGAACCTATTGAGGTTGATTTTCGCGTCGATTCCTCAAATGGGCGTTTCATCGTCATTGATGCGAGCATAGTCGGAGTGTGGCTTGCGCTCGAGGAACGCGACCAGTTCACCGCTTTCCTGGAGGAAAACAACGGCAACCTGGACGGCTTGACCACGCATCTGAACATGCTGACGAACCGGTTGCGCGGCGGCGGCCCGAGCACGCCGACTCACTGATCCGCAAGGAATCATGCCCTCGCAAAGCGCTTGTATTTGATGCGGTGAGGCTGCTCGGCTTCGATGCCGAGGCGGCGCTTCTTGTCTGCTTCGTAGTCCTGGAAGTTACCCTCGAACCATTCCGCGTGGCTGTCGCCCTCGAAGGCAAGCATATGCGTCGCGACCCGGTCGAGAAACCAGCGATCGTGACTGATGATCATCGCGCAGCCGGCGAAATCTTCCAGTGCGGCCTCAAGCGCACGCAAGGTATCCACATCGAGGTCGTTGGTGGGCTCGTCCAGAAGCAGGAGATTGGCGCCGGACTTCAACATCTTCGCCAGATGCACGCGGTTTCTTTCTCCGCCCGAGATATTGCCAACTTTTTTCTGCTGATCGCCCCCCTTGAAGTTGAAGGCGCCCACATAGGCGCGGCTCTGCACGCTTCGCTTGCCGAGCTCGATGACATCGAGCCCACCTGAAATCTCTTCCCACACGGTTTTTTTTGCATCGAGCGCATCCCGGGACTGGTCGACATAGCCCATCACGACCGTATCGCCGATCCGCAGCGTGCCTTGATCGGGTGTTTCGGCGCCCGTCAGAATCCGGAAGAGCGTCGTCTTGCCCGCTCCATTGGGTCCGATCACGCCGACAATTCCGCCGGGCGGCAGCTGGAATTCGAGATTCTCGAACAGCAGCCGGTCGCCATACGCTTTTCCAAGCTGCGACGCTTCGACGACGAGCGAACCGAGTCGCGGCCCCGCAGGAATGACGATCTGCGCGACACCGGAGCGGTTGTCCTGCGCCTTGGCCAGAAGCTCTTCATAAGCGCGGATGCGGGCTTTCGATTTTGCCTGGCGGGCGCGAGGGCTTGCCTTGATCCACTCGCGCTCGCGCGCCAGCGTGCGCTCGCGTGCTTCTTCGCCCTGACCCTCCGCAAGAAGGCGTTTGTCCTGCATCTCGAGGAAGGACGTGTAGTTGCCCTGGTGCGGGATGCCGCGGCCACGGTCGAGCTCGAGTATCCAGCCCGTTATGTTGTCGAGAAAGTAGCGGTCATGCGTGACCAGAACGACAGTTCCTTTGAACTCGTGCAGCGTGCGTTCGAGCCACGCGACGGATTCGGCGTCGAGATGATTGGTTGGCTCGTCAAGCAACAGAATATCCGGAGCTTCGAGAAGAAGCCGGCACAGGGCGACCCGCCGCTTCTCGCCGCCCGAAAGCGTTGTCACATCGGCGCTGGGATCCGGACAGCGCAGCGAATCCATCGCCATCTCGATCTGGGAATCGAGATCCCACAATCCCTGCGCTTCGATCTTGTCCTGCAGCGACGACATCTCGTCGGCCGTCTCGTCGGAATAATTGGCAGCAATTTCGTTGTACCGGTCCACGAGCCCCTTCTTGTCGGCCACGCCCGCCATGACGTTCCCGAGGACGTCCTTTGAAGGATCAAGCTCGGGTTCCTGCGCGAGGTGTCCAACGCGAATGCCTTCGGCGGCCCACGCTTCGCCGGTGAATTCCGGATCGGTGCCCGCCATGATTCGCAAAAGCGTCGACTTGCCGGAGCCGTTGACTCCGATCACGCCAATCTTTGCGCCCGGCAGGAAGCTCAGCCAGATGTCCTTGAGAACCTGCTTGCCTCCCGGCCATGTCTTGGACAGGCCCTTCATCACATAGACGTATTGCGGACCGGCCATGGCGTGTTCCTCTTGCACTCGCGGAAGGGCGCGGGGTTCTAGCGAAACGCGTCCACCACCGCAAACATCTCCGGCGCCGGTCTATGGCCGTCGGATCGTCGCCGCAGGAAATGACGCTCAGAAATTGATCTTGGCGCGCGATAAAACCGCAACGCCGTTGTTTCCGCTCTGGCCCGCCACATTCATCTGGTAGCCGGCATTGGCCTGCAGCGCGAGAGTGCCGTCCATGAATGATGTCACATAGCCAAGTTCGAAATCCGTCTGCTGAGCTTGACCGCTGAGGAGCGGACGCGTTGCCTCCGCCATCAAGCCGTCGAAGGGATCGGCGATTGACGCCGCGCCAAGATCGATGCCGGAGGAAGCGGCTTCGAGCGGCCTCGAAACGGCGAGGCCAATCGAATCGTCGCCAAACAGCCCATGCTTCGCTATGGCAAGACCATAAGAGCGGTTGTGGAGATCCACCGAAGCAAGAGTGTTCCCGCCGGGACGCAGATCGAGTTGGGTCACAGCCTCATTGTAGGAAAAGGTCGTTATCCACCCACTGCCCAATCCGATGCGGCCCGAGAGTCCGAGTCCGCTCGCGGAAGCGGATTTGGCAATCGAAAGACCGCCGGCAGGCGCCGCAGCGAGAAAATCGTTGCGCTCAACGCTGTGCGCCGCGACGAGACCTATTCCGCCCCATGGTGCAAATTTCCAATTCGCACCCGCGAGCACAGTATTGGCTTCGCGCGGATCATATGCGAGGCCGGTTGACGATTGGGCGGGATAGAGAAGCGGCGCAGCGAGCGCTCCCTGATCGGGATTGAGCATCGAGTCGCCCAGACTGAAGCTCAATCCGTCGCCCACGCCGATTGTGGTTGAGACGTACATTTCGCGGTCGCCGAGCGCGGCATAAGGCGAATTGAGAATCGATGCGAACGGAAACAGCCCGCTGCTGGTGGTGTTCGCGCCACCGCCGGCGAAAGCGGATGGCGCGCCAAAATCAGCATCGTAGCCAAACTCGAACGCAATGTTCGGTGTCAGCCGATCAACAAGCCTGACTGGGCCAAAAAGCGAAGTCGAGCCGAAGGCAGAGGGCGCGCTCTCCAGGTCGATGCCCAACGGCAGATCCGGCGCCGCAGACAATCCTTCCGCATCACCGCCCGGCGTCGTATAGAACCAGCCCGAATTCGAGCCAGCCATTGCGGCGCACGCCAGCTGGCCACCCCAAAGAAGGGTGGCAGCAAAAGCTGCCGCCATGACCGGTGTTGCGCGCACGGATTCCCCGCGGTTCGATGAAGTCGGGTTTTGTTTGCCCGCGCTCCTGTTAATAACTTTACCAGACGGGGCCGCCGCATCCAATGAATTCCTCGCCATTTCTGTGGCGGACGGGCCACAGGTTTTGGCGGGAATCGAACCGTCCTGAAGCCGATTCCGCAGTTCCAGAACCGCACCCAGGCGCAACCGGCGGCCAGCTGTTGGGGAGGCTCACCGGATCCCAGGGACCCGTCGAGGCGCGCGCGAAAGCGAGAACGACAGTCGCATCGCAGAGCGGACCAGACGCTTTGGGCCGGAGTTTGCCAAATCCGGGCTTGCCGTCATGCCCGGAACTATCGCAACGTCCGCACGTTGGAGTTTTCGGCTGTCCGGTTCCGCGATATGCCGTCCAAGGCTGGATTCGCACACAGCATCATGCCGGATCAAATCGACAAGCTTTGCATCGACACGATCCGCACGCTTTCAATGGATGCCGTGGAGAAGGCGAAGTCGGGTCATCCGGGCACGCCGATGGCGCTTGCTCCACTGATTTACACCTTGTGGCAGCGGCATCTTCGTTACGATCCGCAAAATCCCCTCTGGCCTGCCCGCGACAGGTTCGTGCTTTCGGCGGGCCACGCTTCCATGCTCCTCTATTCGACGCTCTTCCTTGCACAGGTGCGCGATGTCGATCCGGATGGCAACGCCACGGGCCGTCCGGCGGTAACGCTGGATGACATCGAACGCTTTCGCCAGCTGGGCAGCAAATGCCCCGGCCATCCTGAATATGGGCACACTACCGGCGTGGAACTGACCACCGGTCCGCTCGGTCAGGGAGTGGGCATGAGCGTCGGATTGGCGATCGCAGCGAAATGGCGCGCGCAACATTTCAACCGCCCCGGTCTCGAATTGTTCGACTATCGAATATGGGCGATCTGCAGCGACGGCGACATGATGGAAGGCGTGTCGAGCGAAGCCGCATCGCTCGCCGGACATCTGCGGCTAGCCAATCTCGTGTGGATCTACGATCAGAACCACATAACCATCGAAGGATCCACCGCGCTTACGTTCGACGAGGACATCGCCACCCGCTTCGAGGCCTATGGCTGGAACGTGCAGCACGTCGCCGATGCCAACGATACCGCTGCGATCGACGAGGCTTTGAGCGTTGCGGCGGCGTCCAAGAGCCAGCCCTCACTCGTCATCCTGCGAAGCCATATCGGCTACGGCGCGCCCAACAAGCAGGACACCAAGGAGGCACATGGAGAAGCACTCGGCGCCGATGAAGTGCGCGCCGCAAAGCGGGCCTATCACTGGCCGGAAGACAAAAGCTTCTTTGTTCCCGACGGTGTGAAGGAACGTTTCGCTGCCGGAGTGGGTAGCCGCGGCGCCAAACTGCATGCCGACTGGGAAGCGCTCGAGCGACGCTACCGGGACGAGCAGCCCGACCTGGCGCGCGAGCTCGACCAGATGCGCACGCATCGGCTGCCCGACGGGTGGGACGCGGGGATTCAGAGCTTTCCCGCTGACGAGAAGGGCGTCGCCACGCGTGACAGCGCCAGCAAGGTGTTGAATGCGATCGCCGCCTCGGTGCCGTGGCTTATGGGAGGCGCCGCCGATCTCGCGCCGTCGACGAAAACACTGATCAGCGGCGCAGGCGATTTCGAGCCGGGCTCATTCGGTGGCCGCAATTTCCATTTTGGAATTCGCGAACATGCGATGGGCACCGTCGTCAACGGACTCACGCTCTCCGGCATACGCGCCTATGGCGCGACGTTCCTCATCTTCAGCGACTATATGCGCGCTGCAATCCGGCTTTCCGCACTGATGCAGATTCCGAGCATCTTCATTTTCACCCACGATTCGATCGGGCTGGGAGAAGATGGTCCCACGCACCAGCCGGTCGAGCAGCTCGTCGGGCTGCGAGCCATTCCGGGCATCGTGGTGCTGAGGCCGTGCGACGCCAACGAAACCGCAGAGAGCTGGCGGGTCATCATGGCGCTTACCAACCGCCCGGCGTGCCTCGTCCTCTCACGACAAAAACTTCCGACGCTGGACCGCGGCAAATATGGACCGGCAAGGGGCGTTGCGCATGGAGCTTATATCCTTGCCGATCCGGACGGCGCCGCGCCGCAGGCGATCATCATCGCCAGCGGCAGCGAGGTGTCTCTGGCAGTTGCGACACAGGAAACCCTGCGCAGCGCCGGGATCCCGGTCCGCGTCGTGTCGATGCCCAGCTGGGAGCTCTTCGAGGCGCAACCCCAGCGCTACCGAGACAGCGTTCTGCCGCCGGATATAAGCGCGCGCGTCTCCGTCGAGGCCGCAAGCACGATCGGATGGGAGCGTTATGTGGGGCGAGACGGCGCCAGAATTGGCATGACGACCTTCGGCGCTTCGGCTCCAGCGGCCGATGTCTATGAACATTTCGGTATTACCGCCGCGGCGGTCGAGGAAGCGGTGCGCGCCGAGATTGCCCGCGCAAGGAGCCAGTCATGAACCGCGTGAGACAGCTCGAGCAGTTCGGCCAATCCGTCTGGCTCGATTTTCTGAGCCGCGAATTTCTCGGGAGCGCGGAATTCCGGCAGCTGCTGGATGAGGATGGACTCAAAGGGATGACGTCCAACCCGTCCATCTTCGAGAAAGCCATAAGCCACGGCACGGAATACGATGCCGACATCAAGCGCTGCGTCTCCGACGGTTGCGGAGTAGGCACCATCTTTCGCCATCTGAGCGTGCGCGACATACAGATCGCGGCAGATGCTTTGCGTCCCGTCTACGACACGAGTCACGGGGTGGATGGCTATATCAGCATCGAGGTCTCGCCATATCTTGCCTATGACACGGCTGCTTCCGTCGCCGAAGCGCGCGCCCTTTGGCGCGAAATCGGCCGGCCGAACCTGATGGTGAAGATTCCGGGCACCCGCGAAGGCCTTCCGGCGATTCGCACGCTCATCGGCGAAGGCATCAATGTCAACATCACGCTTCTGTTCGCACGCAGCCGGTATGAGGAGGTTGTCGAAGCCTTTCTGGCAGGCCTCGAGACGCTCTCGCGCAACAGCCGGCTCGACTCGATTGCGAGCGTTGCAAGCTTTTTCGTCAGCCGAATCGATTCGAAGGTCGACGGCGAGCTGGAAAACGTGCTCGCACACGACGGCGGAGCACGCAGCAGCGTCGAATCATTGCTGGGCAAAGCGGCAATTGCCAACGCCAAACTCGCCTATCAGTATTTCAAACAGGTCTTCACCGGCGAACGGTGGGCGAAGCTGGCAGCGAAGGGTGCGAGGCCGCAACGCCTTCTCTGGGCTTCAACCAGCACCAAGAACAAATCGTATCCCGACACCATCTACATCGACGCACTCATCGGGCGCGACACGGTGAACACGATTCCGCTCGAAACGCTGAGTGCGTTTCGCGATCACGGCCACCCGACCGCCTCTCTGGACGCCGGAGTGGAGGAAGCACGCACCGTGCTCGCGCGTCTGCAAACCGTCAACGTCTCGCTTGACAGGATAACCGACGAGTTGGTGACCGAAGGGGTCGAGAAATTTGCCGAAGCGGCAGACGCGCTTTACGCGGCCCTGTCCGAAAAGCGCGCCACGATTCTCAACGGAAGGCTATTGCGTTTCACGGCCTCCCTGGGCGATGCCCAGAACGCCGTAGATTCCGAACTCGCGCTCTGGACGCGCGAAGGAAAAATTCGCCGTCTGTGGGCGCATGACAAATCGTTATGGACGGGCGCCGACGAGGATCGCTGGCTCGGCTGGCTCGAGATCGCGCGGCACGAAGCCGCCAATCGGGCGCCGCTCGACGCACTGGCGCAGAAAAGTGAGGGCGCGCACCTCGGTCAGGTTGTCCTGCTCGGGATGGGAGGATCGAGCCTGGGGGCCCAGGTCCTTGGCGACACTTTCGGTCATCGGCAGGGTTGGCCGCATCTGACAGTTCTGGATTCAACGGATCCCGACCAGATCCGCGCGGTCGAGCGCGCACTGTCTCCCGGGGACGCATATTTCCTGGTCAGTTCGAAATCGGGCACCACGCTCGAGCCAAACATCCTTCAGGACCACTTTCTTCGCTTGACGAGCGATACCGCATCGAACGGATCCGCTGCAAAGCACTTCATTGCCATTACCGATCCGGGCACCCCATTGGACGAATCGGCGCGGCGCAATGGATTTCTGCACGTCTTTCATGGCGATCCCGCAATTGGCGGACGATTCTCCGTGCTGTCGAAATTCGGCCTTGTACCCGCCGCCCTGATCGGTCTCGACATCAAGCGTCTCCTCGCAGACGCCGCGCGCATGACGCAGAGCTGCGAGGCCCTCGTTCCGCCTTCGGCCAATCCGGGAGTTCGCCTCGGTGTGGCGCTGGGCGTTCTCGCCCGGGATTTCAAGCGCGACAAGATTACGATCGTCGCATCACGCTCAATCGCCAGCATGGGCGCATGGCTGGAGCAATTGCTCGCCGAATCCACCGGAAAGCAGGGCAAAGGTCTTGTTCCGATCGATGGTGAAATCCTGAGCGGGCCGGAATCCTACGGCGCCGACCGGGTTTTCGTTTATCTTCATCTGTCGGGCGACGACGATTGCGGCACGCTGCTGCAGGACCTGCAGGACCGCGGCCACCCCGTCTTGCGCCTCGCGATCGAAGACACGTATCAAATCGCGCAGCTATTCATTGTCTGGGAGATGGCGGTCGCCGTTGCGGGCGCCGTACTCTCGATCAATCCTTTCGATCAGCCCGATGTCGAGGCGAGCAAGCAGCGCACGCGTCAATTGACCGATCGCATCGAGCACGCCGAATCCGCTCGACCGGCGCGGCCGGATTTTGTGCATGACGGCGTTGCGGTCTACGCGGACACGCTGTGCAGGGACGAGATTTCCCGGGCGCGGTCTCTCGCCGACTGTCTTCGAATCCATCTCGCGCGCGTTCGGGCGAATGACTACTTCGCGCTCCTCGCCTATATGCAGCGCTCACCGCAGCATGAGAAAACGTTGCAGGCCATTCGGATGAAGGTGCGCGACCGAAAACACGTCGCGACGTGTCTGGGATTTGGACCGCGCTACCTTCATTCCACCGGACAGGCCTACAAGGGAGGCCCCAACAGCGGCGTCTTTCTCACTCTCACCTGCGACCATTCGGACGAGATGCCGATCGAGAACCGCAATTTGACCTTCGGCGCCGTCGAACTGGCGCAGGCGCAGGGCGACTTTGAGGTCCTCAACGAACGTGGCCGCCGCGCCATCCGCCTGCATCTGCATGATCTTCCGGGCGGCCTTGATGCGCTCGGCAAGGCCATGGAACAGGCGCTGGCGTAGGAGACGACATGCAGATCGCCATGATCGGACTGGGACGGATGGGCGGCAACATCGCCCATCGCCTGATCGACCACGGTCATGACGTCGTTGTGTTTGATCGCGACGTGCAGGCGATAGAGCGCCTGGAGAAGCTCCACGCCAGAGGAGCCCGCGTGCTCTCCGATCTTGCGTCGCTGCTTGCCCCGCCACGTGCCGCATGGGTGATGCTGCCGGCAGGAGAGCCCACCGAAGACACCGTTACGGCGCTCTCGGAACTTTTTCAAAGTGGAGACACGATCATTGATGGGGGCAACAGCTTCTATCGCGACGATATAAGGCGTGCAAAAAAACTTGCGCCAAAAGGCATCCACTATGTCGACGTCGGTACTTCGGGCGGAATCTGGGGTGCCGAACGCGGCTACTGCATGATGATCGGGGGCGAGAAAGACGTGATTGATCGTCTCGATCCCGTGTTTGGAGATCTCGCGCCCGGTTCAGGCGATATTTCCCGAACGCCCAAACGCGAAGGCCGCGATCCGCGCCCGGAGAAGGGATATCTGCATGCTGGGCCCGCAGGCGCCGGACACTTCGTCAAGATGATCCACAATGGCATCGAGTACGGACTCATGCAGGCCTATGCGGAGGGATTCGCGATCCTGCGCGGCAAGGGAGGTGAATTCCTTCCCGAAGCGGACCGTTACGAGCTGGATCTCGCTGACATAGCCGAAGTATGGCGGCGCGGCAGCGTCATCTCCTCCTGGTTGCTCGATCTGGCGTCGATGGCGCTCGCCGAAAGCCCGCAGCTCGCCGAGTTCAGCGGGTTCGTCGACGATTCCGGCGAGGGCCGGTGGACAATCAACGCAGCGATCGAAGAAGCGGTGCCGGCGCAGGTGCTCACCGCCGCGCTGTTTGCCCGCTTCCGCTCGCGCGTTCAGCACGGATTTGGTGACAAGCTGCTTTCTGCGTTGCGCGCCAGGTTCGGCGGACATGTGGAGGGACAATTGGAGAAGAACGCGGCACCGCGCGCGGACGCAAAATCGTGAATCGCGGTTGCGCACCGCCCTGCGCGATGGTGATCTTTGGCGCGAGTGGCGACCTCACCAAACGTCTGGTTGTTCCGGCGCTCTACAATCTCTCGAGGTCGGGTTTGCTGCCTGAGCGCTTCGCGCTCCTTGGTGTCGACCATAACGAAGCGGATGCCGCCAAGTGGCGCACGGATCTTCGCAGCTTTCTTGACAGCCAGGTCAAGGGGGGTGGCGGCGAGTTCGAAGCCGGCGAGATCGACGCCACATCGTGGGACAGGCTTGGCGCCTCGATGTCTTACGTTTCTGGCGACTTCACGCAGGCCGGCACGTTCGAGCGCCTCAAGTCAGAGCTGGAACTGCTTGACCGCCAAAACCAGTTGAATGGCTGCGTTCTCTTCTACCTTGCGGTCCCCGACCGGTTTTTTGGTCCGATCGTGGATGCGCTCGACCGCGCGCAACTAACCGGGGAGTCCCGGGGGTGGAGACGCGTGGTGATCGAAAAGCCTTTCGGTCACGACCTTGAATCGGCGAAGGCACTCAATGCAGATTTGCTGAAGCATCTGCGCGAGAACCAGATCTTCCGCATCGATCACTTCCTTGGCAAGGAAACGGTGCAGAACATCATGGCGCTCCGATTCGCGAATGGACTCTTCGAGCCCATCTGGAATCGCGACCGCATCGATCACGTGCAGATCACCGTCGCCGAAACGATCGGCATCGAGGAGCGCGGACGTTTCTATGAAGCGACCGGCGCATTGCGCGACATGGTGCCCAATCATCTCTTTCAGCTTGTCGCGATGACGGCGATGGAGCCGCCGGCGTCCTTCGACGCTGACGCCGTGCGCACGAAGAAGGCCGAAGTCTTCCGGGCCGTCCAGCCGCTTGCTCAAACAGACGCTGTCCGCGGCCAATACGGACGCGGCACCATCGGTGGCGAGAGCGTTCGCGCTTATCGCGAAGAGGACAACGTAGATTCCGGGTCATCGGTCGAGACCTACGTCGCCCTGAAACTTTGCATCGACAATTGGCGCTGGGCCGGCGTGCCGTTCTATCTGCGCACGGGAAAGCGCCTGCCAGGGCGTTCGACGGAGGTCGCGATTCGGTTCAAGGATGCCCCATTCATGCTGTTCCGCGACACGCCGGTGGACGCTCTCCACGACAATTGGCTGATCCTGCAAATCCAGCCGGATGAAGGGATCCGTCTCAGGTTCAGCGCCAAACGTCCGGGTCCGGAAATGGTGCTCGAAAGCGTTGCGATGGATTTTCGCTACTCAGACTGGTTCAAGCAGGCGCCGGCGGTGGGCTATGAGACATTGCTCTACGATTGCATGGAGGGTGACGCCACGCTCTTTCAGCGTGCCGATCAGGTCGAGGCGTCATGGCAAGCGGTGGACCCGCTGATCAAGGCGTGGAAGGCACCACCTCAGGAAGAATTCCCCAACTATCTGTCGGGCAGTGCCGGACCGCGGGCTGCAGAGGAATTGATCGCGCGCGACGGACGTGCGTGGCGCGCCATTCGCTAGGGAAGCAATCATGCCTCCATCATCCCTGCGCATCCGGACCCAAGTCTTCGACAACGCGCACGAAGTGGCAAGAAACGCCGCAGAATGGTTCACACGGACTGTGAACGCGGCTTCCGGTTCCGTACGCGTCGCGGTTTCCGGCGGTTCGACACCGAAAGAACTCTACACTCTTCTGGGCCAGGAGCCGTATCTTGGGCGAATCCCGTGGCAACGCCTCGAACTCTTCTGGGGCGACGAGCGGTTCGTGTCACCGGACGATCCCGCCAGCAACTACGGAATGGTTCGGGACACTTTGCTGTCTCACGCACCCATTGCCGGAGATCACGTGCATCCCATGCCCACAGATGGCACGCCAGCGGACGCGGCGGAGCGCTACGAAACCCAGCTGAAGCGGATCTACGGTGCCGACAAATTCGATCCTGCCCGTCCGTTGTTCGAAATCGTGTTTCTGGGGCTGGGAAGCGACGGACACACAGCTTCCCTGCTGCCGGGACAACCCGTACTCGACGAGCGGGAACACTGGGTCGCGGCGGTGACTGAGGGGCGATCGGAGCCGCGCATCACACTCACCTATCCGGCAATCGAGTCGAGCAGCACAATCGCGTTTCTCGTGACCGGCGCGGACAAGGCATCCGCGGTAAGCGCAACGCGCAAGGGGGACCAAAATCTTCCAGCTGCGCGCATCAATCCGCGCGGCGAGATTCTCTGGTTCCTGGACCGGGCAGCTTCTGCCGGGGGCTGACGCGCGGATGGCCGGACGCATCGAAGACTACGCGCTGATAGGTGACATGCGGACAGCGGCGTTGGTTGGTCGCGACGGCTCCATTGACTGGCTTTGTCTGCCTCGCTTCGATTCGCCCGCCTGTTTCGCAGCATTGCTGGGAAATTCCGATCACGGACGGTGGCAGATCGCTCCTGTTGAAGATGCGAAAGTGACGCGGCGCTACCGCGAAGGCACCTTGATCCTTGAAACGCGATTCAAGACGCCCAGGGGCGAAGCGATGCTGATCGACTTCATGCCTACCGGGAGCGAACACACCTGTATCGTGAGACTCGCGGTAGGCATTGCGGGCACAGTCAAACTGCACACCGATCTCGTCATACGCTTCGACTACGGGATCACCGTCCCCTGGGTCAGCCGCACCGACGAACGCACGCTGACGGCGGTCGCCGGGCCCAATCTTCTCATGCTGCGCACTCCAACCCCGCTCCATGGTGAAGACATGCGCACGAAAGGCGAATTCATAGTGCGCGAAGGCGAGACAATCCCGTTCGTGCTTACGTATTCGCCTTCGCATCTCGCATTGCCGTTATCGCTCAGCATCGAGACAACTCTTGCCGAAACTACCAAGTATTGGACGTCATGGTCGGACCGATGCCAGTTCAAGGGACGCTGGGCGCGCGGTATTCAACGATCCCTGATCGCGCTCAAGGCGCTGAGTTACCAGCCGACGGGCGGAATCGTCGCCGCCGTGACCACTTCGCTTCCCGAGCAGATCGGTGGCCCACGCAATTGGGACTACCGTTATTGCTGGCTGAGGGACGCAACATTCACGCTGCTCGCCTTCATGAATGCCGGTTATATGGAAGAAGCAATCGCGTGGCAAAACTGGCTCGCCCGTGCGATTGCCGGCAGTCCCGAACAGATCCAGACGCTGTATGGGGTCGCGGGAGAGCGCCGGCTCGACGAGTGGCAGCTTCCATGGCTGCCCGGCTACGAAAATTCCGCGCCGGTGCGCGTCGGCAACGCCGCAGCGCTGCAGCTTCAACTCGACATATATGGCGAGATGACAGATGCGATGACTCAGGCGCAAAAGGGTGGCTTGCCGACTCCGCCGCGCCGTAGCGAGTTGCGCCGCGCAGTCTTGAGCCATCTCGAGCAATTGTGGCGAGAGCCGGATGAAGGCATCTGGGAAATCCGCGGGCAGCGGCAGCATTTCACCTATTCCAAGGTGATGACGTGGGTTGCCTTCGACAGGGCCTCCCGGAACGGCGGCGACAGCAAGCGGCAGCTTGGTCGCTGGAAGCGTATCGCCGACACGATACGCCGCGAAGTTCTGCACGAGGGCGTCGATGCGAAGCGCAACTGCTTCGTGCAGTCTTACGGTTCCGAATTGCTCGACGCCAGCCTTCTCCTGCTGCCAATCGTCGGGTTCGTCTCCGCGCGGGATCCGCGCATGAAGAACACAATTCGCGAAATCGAGCGGCGCCTCGTCTTTCGCGGGCTCGTGCTTCGCTACGAAACGGCAAGCGGTATCGACGGTCTTCCTCCCGGGGAGGGCGCCTTTCTCGCCTGCAGCTTCTGGCTCGTGGACAATTACATCCTGCAGGGCCGCCGGCGCGACGCAGAACGGCTCTATGCGAAACTGGTCAGGATCGCGAACGATGTCGGCCTCCTTGCGGAAGAATACGATCCCCGAGCAGGACGCATGCTCGGCAATTTTCCACAGGCGTTTTCACATGTGGCGCTCGTCAATTCCGGTATGAACCTTCTGCACGCGGCCCCGCTCAGACGCAGTGTGCGCGGGCGCGGACGTGTTGTCCGACACGGACAATGAACCCTGCCGGACAGTGCACAAACGGGTGCGTTCGCGCGACAGAGTTCCCCATTCCGTCAATCGATGCCCACAACTCCGATCAGATGCCTGCAACACTGTGGATGACGAAGCGGTGGAGAGTTGGCCCGTGAAACGAAAGAGCGGTGTTGCGGACGACAAGCCTGATGAGGACGGCGCTCAGGGAACGATTTCGCGGAAGTTACTCTCGCTGACAGGCGACGCGTTCCTGCTGGACGTGGACGGCACGATTCTCGATATCGCGGTCTCTCCCGAAGACGTGCGCGTCCCGCCCTCGCTTCATCGCACGCTCGCGCTTCTCATCGCCAGGTCCGGAGGAGGCGTGGCCCTCGTCAGCGGGCGCGAAATTGCCGCTCTGGATCGACTCTTCGGCCCGCTTGCGCTCGCAGTTGTCGGGTGCCACGGAGCGGAATGGCGTCCCGAACCCGCGGGGCCGATCGTTGCGCGCGCTCAGCCGCTGTCCGATGACATCAGGCGCAGCCTGCTGAACCTGGCCGCCGCCGAGCCGCGAATTCGCGTCGAAGACAAGCGCTATACGATCGCGTTTCACTATCGGCACGCACCCGATCGCGGAGCGGCACTGGAAGAGCGGCTGCGCCGGTATCTTGCGCCCCACTCAGGCGAGCTTCGGCTGATGCGCGGCAAATCCGTCGTGGAAGTAAAACCCCTGAGCTTTGACAAGGGCGAGGCGATCGAGGCCCTCATGCAGCTTCCGGTCTTCGCAGGACGCCGCCCCGTGTTCTTTGGCGACGATACGACCGACGAAGATGCGTTTGCCGCCGTGCACGAGCTGCACGGGGTCGGCATCTCCGTCGGCCGGAACATGGCGGACGCCGAGTTGATGGTCCCAACACCAAGAGTGGTGCGGCTCTCGCTTGCGCGCCTGGTGGGCTGTGACACAGAAAGAGTCGAGTAAACGCTGCTCGGAGTCACGGTCGTCAGGGGGGCCGGGCCCCCTGCCGCTTGTCTGGCCGCCTTCGGAACTCCCGCGCCCGGGAGACGTTGTGGAATGAGCGGCGATGCGCCCGTCGCGAACCCGGGAGGCTCGCTGTTGGCTCGCGTCTTCATAATCTCCAATCGTGTCGGTATTCCCAATTCGGCCCGTGGCGTACACGCCGGCGGCCTGGAAGTTGCGCTACGCGCGACACTCAAACGTCATTCCTGCGTCTGGCTTGGCTGGAGTGGCGCGGTAAAGGAGGCCGGAAAGATTGAAACCCGGACGGTGAGCCAGGCCGGAAACCGCTTCATCGTGACCGACCTGAGCGAGGAGGATTTCCAGGAATACTATAACGGCTTCGCCAATCGCGTGTTGTGGCCCATCTTCCATTATCGCCTCGATCTGGCGGAGTTTTCGCGCCGCGATCTGAGCGGCTATCTGCGCGTGAACGAGCATTTTGCGGATCAACTGGATATGGTGCTCGAGCCCGACGATATTGTCTGGGTCCACGACTATCATCTCATCCCTCTCGCCAAGGCGCTGCGCCGTCGCGGGCGCGAGAATCGCGTCGGCTTTTTCCTGCACATCCCGCTACCGCCCCCCGAAGTGCTTACGGCCATGCCCAATCACGAGGGACTGATTCCGGCGCTTACCGAGTATGATCTCGTCGGCTTCCAGACCGATGGCGACGCGGCGAATTTTGCGCGGTATCTCGCAAACGAATGCGGCATGCCTGCCCATATCCAGCGCAGCTTCGAGGGCGGGAAACGCGTGATGCGCATTGGAACGTTTCCCGTCGGCATCGACGCGCGAACGTTCAATCGGTGCGCCCGCCGCGCCGTGCGCTCCTCTTTTGTGCGCCGCGTCCTGGACAGCGTTCGCGGCGCCATCATCCTTGGCGTCGACCGACTCGACTATTCGAAGGGCCTCGCACTTCGGCTGGATGCCTTCGAGCGATTTCTGATCGGCAATCCGCAGTTCCGCGGCGAAGTGACTTACATGCAGATCACGCCGAAGAGCCGGTCGGACATTCCTGAATATGTCGACATGGAACGGTCCATCGACACGGCGGCGGGGCGCATCAACGGGACATATGGCGATGTCTCATGGACGCCGGTCCGTTACACGAACCGTCCCTACAGCCGTACAGCACTTTCAGGCCTGTATCGCGCCGCGCGCGTTGGGCTCGTAACGCCTCTCCGCGACGGAATGAATCTGGTGGCCAAGGAGTATGTCGCAGCGCAGGATGCCGAAAATCCGGGCGTGCTCGTCCTGTCCCGATTTGCGGGGGCCGCGGCCGAATTCGGCACTGCCGCCCTGCTGGTCAATCCCTATGATCCCGAGGCGGTGGGTTCTGCAATCTCGCGCGCACTCGCCATGCCGCGCGAAGAGCGCGTTTCCCGTCATGCCAAACTGTGGGAGGCCCTTCTACGCAATGACATTTCCATGTGGGGCGATCGTTTCCTCGCGACGCTTAGCGAGTCCCGGGACGAGACTCCGCGGCATTCCCGCAGGGATGCGGCTACCGGATTCACGTCTCACACAAATGGCGGCAGCTGGGACAAGGGCGCCGCAATCTCCTCCAATGGACGGCCCTCCGCTGCGATGCCGAGTGCCAGCTCTGTCGCGGCCGCCGCCAGCATGAGTGCGCCACCGAGGAGATAGCCGAGCAGCACCTCGCTGCGCGAGCCAGTCTCGATGAGGGCGCCAAGCAAGGCCGGCGCTGCGATTCCTCCGATTGCCGTTCCGGCCGCGTAAAAGAGCGCGATGGCAAGCGCCCGCATTTCCAGCGGAAAACTCTCGCCAACAGTCAGATATGCGCCGCTCGCCGCGGCCGAAGCGAAAAAGAACGTGACTGTCCAGCCCAGCGTCTGCTGGACCGCATCGAGGGCCCCGGCCCGAAAAAGAAATCCGAGAACAATGATCAGCACGCCCGCCAGCGCATAGGTCACCGCGATCATGAACTTCCGGCCGACCGTGTCGAAGAGCGCACCCAGCAGAAGCGGACCCAGAAAGTTTCCGAGAGCGAAGGGCAGAATGAACCAGCCAACCGCGTTGGGTGCGACGCCTTCGAAGCGGGTGAGGACGAGGCCATAGGTAAAGAAAATTGCGTTGTAGAAGAATGCCTGGGTCGCCATCAGCACGAGGCCGAGCACCACGCGCGTGGGATAGCGATGAAGCAGGACGCGCGCCACCTCGGCAAGCGTGAGACGGTAGCTCTGGCTCATTTTCAGGCGCCGAATTGGCGAGATGTCGGGAAGCGAACCACCCACTTCGACGACGCGACGCTCGAATTCATCGACAATGCGCGCGGCTTCCGGCTCGCGGTCGTGAACGATCAGCCAGCGCGGACTCTCCGGAACAAACCGGCGCAGCCAGATCACGACCAGCGCCAACGCACCGCCCACGACAAATGCAAGTCGCCAGCCGATTTCAGGATTGAAAAAATGAGGATCGAGAACCACCAGCGAACCGACGGCGCCGAGCGCGGCGCCGATCCAGAAACTGCCGTTGACGATGAGGTCCGTCATGCCGCGCCTCCGCGCTGGCACGAATTCCTGGATGGCAGAATTTATGGCTGCATATTCGCCGCCGATACCTGCCCCGGTCGCGCAGCGAAAGAGGGCAAACGACCACGCATTCCATGACAGGCCGGTCAAGATCGTCGCGACCAGATAGAGGCCGACGGTCGCCGTGAAGAGACGCTTGCGCCCGAAACTGTCCGTCATGCCGCCGAAACAGAGCGCCCCAAGGACAGCGCCGGCGAGATAAGCGCTTGCCGCCAGGCCAATTTCGCTGGCGCTCAAATGCAGCCCGTGCGCCCCGCCGATTGCGCCCGAGAGCGAGCCTACGAGCGTCACCTCGAGCCCGTCGAGCACCCAGCTCACGCCAAGCGCGATGACAATGAGCGAGTGAATCCTTGTCCAGGGGAGCCGATCGAGACGAGCGGGTATATCGGTGTGAAGGACGGCCAGAGCGTCCGCACCCGCAGAGGCTCCGGTCGAATGAGTCGCAGCCCGGCTAGGCGGGAGCGTGGCAAACGCTCGAAAGCGTTTTTCCGGCCTTGGCCGGATTGTGCTTGAGCGCGATATCGCCCAGCGACACCACGCCAACCAGTCGCTTGTTGCGGTCTACAATGGGGAGCCTGCGGATTTTCTCGCGGCTCATGCTTTCAGCCGCCTTGTCGGCGTCCTCGTCCGCGAAACAATAGAGCACGGGCTCCGTCATCACATCACGCACCTTAGTTTTCTTTGGATCGCGGCCCATGGCGACCGCGCGTACGCAATGTCGCGATCGGTAATCATGCCGATCATCCGGTTGTGATCTCCAACAGGCAGAAATCCCACGTCTTCGTCGGCCATCGTCTGGGCGGCCTCCTGAACAGTGGCGGCGGGATTGGTCAGTTCAACTCCCCCCGCGTCATCACTTCGGCAATTTTCATGAAACACCTCCGTCCCCCGCGGTTGGTCAACGCGCCTCCCGCAGCGCGGTTCCGGATTCTCGAACGCCCGATGCCCGAGTTCCCGGCAGGAACTATTTACTGTGACAGTGAGTTTCATGTCGGAACCATGAACCAGCAAAGGACAATTCATGCTCGGCACAATCCTGATCATCGTGCTCATCTTGCTGCTTCTTGGTGCGTTGCCGTCCTGGCCTTACAGCAGCGGGTGGGGCTACTATCCCAGCGGCTCGCTTGGGCTCATTCTCGTCATCGTTGTCATCCTGGTGCTTCTCGGAAGGGTGTGAACGGTCGCCCGCAAAATATGCGTTCCGGCAATCCTGCGAATCTCGGCAACTACAAACCGGATCAACCCAGAAGGACGACAGCGTAGGCGGGCGCGGAAGACGACCAGCTGCGTTCGATCGACCAGCCGGCGCGGGCCGCAATCTCTGCGAATCCCTTGAGCGTGTACTTGCGCGAATTCTCCGTGTGGATGGTCTCGCCCGCTTCGAAATCAAAGCATCGCCCGCCAACGACCACACTCTGCCTGACGGCGGAGACGAGATGCATTTCTATGCGGGATTCGTGGCCATTCCAGATCGCACGATGAATGAACTGACCGGTATCGAACGTTGCACCGAGTTCGCGATTCATGCGCTCGAGCAGATTTTTGTTGAACGCCGCCGTGACGCCCTGTGCGTCGTCGTACGCGCGCACAAGCTCATCGGCATTCTTGACGAGATCTATTCCGATCATGAATCGCGCATTTGGTCCCAGCAGCGAGCGGCTTGTGCGGAGAAAACGCTCGGCCTCACCGTCCGAAAGATTGCCAATTGTCGAACCGGGGAAGAATCCGAGAACCGGCCGCGACCTCAACTCATCGGGTGGCGAGAGCGCCTTGAGAAAATCGCCGGCGATCGGCCTCACGACCAGCTTCGGAAATTCCTGCCGAATGCTTCTCGTGCTCTCAGCCAGAGACTCTTCGCTGATATCGACCGGCACATAGAGGGAGATCCCGGGATGCCGATCGAGGAGAATGCGCGTTTTGACGGAAGCTCCGCTGCCAAACTCGACAAGTGCAGTGCCCTGCGCGACATGGCCGCGAAGGTCGTACGCCAGGTTTTTCAGCAGCTGCGTTTCCGTACGCGTGAGGTAGTACTCCGGCAGCGTACAAATCTCTTCGTAGAGCCGGGAGCCGCTTGCATCGTAGAAGTATTTGCTCGGCAGCGTCTTGGAAGGCTTCGATAACCCTTCCAGGACATCCTCAAGAATTGGATCGCGGCGGGCGCCGGTCGTGCGCGGCATGTCGTCTGCCAGACGAAGTCCCGCGAACTGCCAGCGTTGATGGGGATAGAAGAAATTGCGGTAGCTGGCGCGCATGTGCTCCCGGCTCGTAACGCAGGACCCGCCGCGAAGAACCATCTGATTGATCATGAATTTGCCGTTGTACTCGCCGAGTGCACCTTGCGGCGCCCGATAGCCGGGATAGGGACCGTAGGGTGACCCGGTCCACTCCCACACGTCGCCAAACAATTGCATTCCCGGCCGGCGCCCCGCCGTCAGCGGCCTCAAATACCCTTCGTCGCGGTAATTTCCACTGTGCACATCGTTGCCCGACGCGGCGTGCTCCCACTCCATTTCCCGCGGCAGGCGTCTTCCCGACCAGTGGGCATACGCATCGGCTTCATAGTAGCTGACGTGACAGACCGGCGCATCGCGCTCGATCGGTTTCAGGCCGCTCAAGCTCATGGCGAACCACTCGCCATCCTTTTCCTGCCAGTAAAGCGGCGCCTGCCACGCTTCCTCTCGCACGCGCTGCCAACCGTCCGCGAGCCAGAGTTTGGCCTTCCCGTAACCGCCATCCGCCATGAACGAGAGCCATTCTCCGTTGGTCACGAGCCTGTTCATGAGCCTGAAAGGAGGAAGGACGATTTCGTGCCGCGGCGATTCATTGTCGAACGCAAACCCCTTGCCGCTGTGACCTACGGCAACGCGCCCGCCTTCGAACGCGATGAATTCCGCCGGCGGGCAGGGGACCGCCTCGCTCGGGCGATAAGCCGTATAGGCCGGAAGAAGCGGATTCTGGGCGAAGAGATGAAGAATATCCGTCAACAGCAGTTCCTGGTGCTGCTGCTCGTGCTGCAGTCCAAGCTCGACTGCCGAGCCGAAAGATTCTTCGCCGTCGTTTGCGTCCAGAAGCTCGCACATGGCCCGGTCGACTTGGCGCCGATATTCCACCACCTCCTCCAGCGACGGTCGCGTCAGCAATCCACGCCTGTCGCGCGCCTGCCGCTGGCCGATGGCCTCGTAGTAGGAATTGAAGAGAAAGCTGTAGGCGGGGTCGAAGACACGATAGCCCGGCACATGTTCGCGCAGAACAAAGGTCTCGAAGAACCAGGTCGTGTGCGCCCTGTGCCACTTGGCTGGACTGGCGTCGGCCATCGATTGTACGCATTGGTCTTCGGGTGTCAGGACGGCTGCGAGCCGTTCCGTCTCGCCGCGAACTGCCTGGTAGCGGCAGAGCAGGCTAGCCGGGTGGTGCAATGCGCTGTTCGGGCGAGCGGGTTCGTGTTCTGCGAGAGAAACAATCATGAGGACCCTTCGAGCGGAAACGGCTGGAGTTGCAGAGATATCGCCCGCACCCGCGAAAGGTTCCTAGGCTACATCAAATGTTGGGTCCAGCCTGGCGGGTTGTAGCTGGCCCTGCAGGCAGCCACATGGGTCGTAAGAGCCGGGTTTCAAGAGCAAAAATCCCTTGAGAAATTACCCGGACGCCCGTGTGCGAAACGTCACCTTTGTTCGGTGCCAGCCAGGCGCGGCAGCGATTTGGCAGCGCGCGACGTCTTCAACCGGTTTGAGCGCAGCGCGGTGGCATCGGAAGCCTCGCTTTTTTCGCCTCAGGCGGTCCGTGCTTGCGGGAGGGCTGCCCGCCGCGTCAAGGTTTCCCGAGAGCGAGCTTCGCGGGCGTATCCTTGTAGTACTGGGAATAGAGCGCCTTGAGATTTGCGATCTTCGGCAGATCGTTGACGACGATGTAGGGACTGTCGGGATTGTGAATCAGATAGTCCTGGTGATAGGCCTCGGCCGGAACAAACCCGGCGAGCCTGTCCACCCGCGTGACGATCGGTGCGTCGAAGGCGTGGGCGTGCGCCAACTGTTCCAGATAGGCGCGCGCAATTTTTTCCTGCATGCCGTTCGCGTAGAAAATGTCGGAACGGTATTGGCTCCCGGAATCGGGGCCCTGGCGGTCCAGCTCGGTCGGATCGTGCGCAACCGAGAAATAGATGCGGAGAATCTCGCCATACGTAATCACGGCCGGGTCGAACGTGATCTGTACCGATTCCGCGTTGCCGGTCGTGCCCGTGCTCACTTCCTCATACTGCGCCGCTCCTGCTGCGCCTCCCGAATAGCCGGACACGACCTTGCTCACTCCCTTCACGTGCTCGAATACGCCCTGCATGCCCCAGAAGCACCCGCCCGCCAGTACCGCCGTTTCGGTTCCATGTGTCTGAGTTCGCGGTTCATCCGTCGCGGGCGCGGGAACAACACGGGCCCCCTCCTCTGCGACTGCGCATGACGCGCATAGAAGCTGTGCTGCAAATGCGAGGTGGGCTGCGCGGGTCTGGAAGAGCTTCATATCACGTTCCTCGAGAGATAAAAGTCAGGGCTACCGAGTTCATGCAATATCTCTGACCGGTCGGCGGCGGTCCATCGTCGAAGACATGACCGAGATGGGCATCACAGCGCTTGCAGGAAACCTGCGTGCGCTGCATTCCGAAGCTGCCATCCGACTTTTCGACGACGTTGCTGCGGGAAATCGGGCGCGTGAAGCTCGGCCAACCGGTTCCGGAATCGAACTTGCTGCGCGAATCAAAGAGTGCGCTGGCGCAACAAACGCAGCGGAAGAGACCATCCTTGTGCAGGTTCCAATAGGCGCCGCTGTACGCCGTCTCGGTTCCGGCGTGGCGTGTAATTTCGAAGGATTCCGGCGAAAGCGCCCGTCGCCATTCGGCCTCGCTTCTGACGACCTTTGTCACGCGGTTGCGCCCGAGGCTCTTGCCTTTGGCATCGAAACTTTCGATCTCCACCAATTCCGCGGCATCGCCCTGAAGCGGAAGACCTGCCGCCGGCGCCAGAACTGCAAGGGCAATCACCCGCCAGAGAACGGCCCGGCGGCTGTGAAGCGTATTGGCGGCTAGCATCGGCATGTCGTCCTCCACCATTCGCTCCCTAGTTCGCCCGGTGCGACTCGATAGTTACAACCTCTCCGGCTGATGCGGGCGCCGCGGATTGTAGCCGGAAATTGTCGGGATTCCTGCCGGATTCTGTCCAAACCCTTGACGAATCAGTGGGAAAAGTCGATATCGCAGATGGTCTCAAGAGGCTCGATATATGCTCTCGCAGAAGGCCCGCTATGCCCTGCATGCCCTGATCGTGCTCGCTGAGCACGGGGCCAGCGAGCCGATCATGATTGCCGATGTCGCTGCCCGGGCGCGCGTGCCGAGGAAATTTCTCGAACAGATTTTGCTCGATCTCAAGAAGCGCGGCATTGTCCGCAGTCTGCGAGGACGATCCGGCGGCTACCTTCTCGGCAAAGCTCCCAAGAACATCACCTTCGCCGAAGTGATCCGCACGATCGACGGACCGCTCGCGCTCGCCCCCTGTGTCAGCACGACCGCCTATCACAAATGCGACGATTGCCTGGACGAAGAAACCTGCGCCATCCGCAAGGTGCTGCTGGCGGCGCGCGATGCGACCGCCGCGATCCTGGAGGAGCGAACGCTGGCCGGCGCGCTTCCATCCAAACGCCGCGCCCGCGCTCCGGCGTAAGGATCTAACCAGACACCTGCTCCTGAACTGACTGGCTGGGCCCATCGCGCCAAGTGAGGTGCCGGTCATGCCTGCATCGGTGTAGGACGATGTCCTATACTCTATTGACTCTGTCGTGTTGATGCTTAGGATGCTGTTTTAGGTATCAACACGGCGGAGGGGGTTCATGGGACGCCTGTTTCGGGGACTGGCTCTCGCGGCTGCCACAGTCCTGTGCGCGAGCGCAACCTGTGCCGCGGCCGCCGAAATCAAACTCCTGAATGTGAGCTACGATCCGACGCGGGAGCTCTATCAGGACATCAACGCCGCCTTTGCCGCGCAATGGAAGGCGAAAACCGGCGACAGCGTAACGATCAATCAGTCACATGGCGGGTCGGGCGCGCAATCGCGGGCCGTGATCGACGGGCTCGACGCCGACGTGGTCACGCTGGGGCTCGCCTACGACATCGACGCAATCGCCGACAAGGCGCAGCTCCTGCCGGAGAACTGGCAGACACGGCTTCCGGAAAACAGCACCCCATACACGTCCACAATCGTATTTCTGGTCCGCAAGGGAAATCCCAAGCACATTCGCGACTGGCCCGACCTCATAAGGCTCGGGGTTCAGGTGATCACGCCCAATCCCAAGACCTCGGGCGGTGCGCGGTGGGCCTATCTCGCGGCATGGACCTATGCGTTGAAGGCACCAGGCGGCGATCCGAACAAGGCCAAAGCGTTCGTTGGCCAGGTCTACGCCCACGTCCCCGTTCTCGACGCGGGCGCACGAGGTTCGACGACGACCTTCGTGGAGCGCGGGATCGGAGATGTGCTGCTCGACTGGGAAAACGAAGCGCATCTCGCGCTCAAGGAGCACGGCAGCGACAAATTCGAAATCGTCTATCCCTCGGTCTCTATTCTGGCCGAGCCGCCGGTCGCCCTCCTCGACAAAAACGTCGACCGCCACGGCACACGCAAGGTCGCCGAAGCCTATCTGCAGTTTCTGTACTCGAAGGAAGGCCAGGAAATCGAAGCGAAGGATTTCTACCGGCCTCGAAATCCCCAGATTCTGGCGACGCACGCGAACATCTTTCCCAGCCTGCCGTTGCACTCCATCGACGAGATCTTTGGAGGGTGGAGAAAGGCGCAGGCCGTGCATTTTTCGGATGGCGGCGTTTTCGACCAGATCTACAAGCCCGGGCAATGAGCGTTGTAGCCGCGCCGGCGTTGCCCGTCCGCTGGCACAACAAGAGCGCCCTTCCGGGGTTCGGTCTGACGCTGGGCTTCACGCTCTTCTATCTTTCCGCAATCGTTCTGGTTCCGCTGACGGCGCTTCTGATTCGTCCCTGGTCGCTTGGAATCGATGGCTTCCTTGCGGAGATCGCCGCCCCACGCGTCATCCACGCGCTTGAACTGTCGTTCGGCGCGTCGGCGATCGCTGCGGCAATCAACAGCGTGATGGGGTTGCTCGTGGCCTGGGTGCTGGTGCGCTACCGCTTCCCTTTGCACCGCCTCGTTGACGCAATCATCGACCTTCCTTTCGCACTGCCGACAGCGGTTGCCGGAATCGCACTTTCGGCCCTTTATGCCCAAAGCGGCTGGATCGGTGCACCTCTCGCGCGCGCGGGTCTGAAGGTCGCCTATACGCCATTGGGCGTAGTCGTGGCGCTCATCTTCATCGGGCTTCCCTTTGTCGTTCGCACGATCCAGCCCGTGCTCGCCGATGCCGGCCGGGAACCCGAAGAGGCGGCCGCCACGCTCGGCGCAACGCGATGGCAGGCGTTTCGCCGCGTCGTCCTGCCTGCGCTCGCACCCGCTCTGATAACGGGCACGGGGCTCGCTTTCGCCCGCGCGGTCGGCGAATACGGATCGGTCATCTTCATCGCGGGCAATCTGCCGATGCGCTCGGAGATCGCACCGCTTCTGATCGTGATCAAGCTTGAGGAATACGACTACGCGGGCGCCGCCTCCATTGGCGTGGTCATGCTCGGCATCTCGTTCCTGATGTTGTTCGCCCTTAACGGGGTTCAGGCCTGGATGGCTGCGCGAAAATGAGCACCGCAGCTTTCGTTTACAGGAATCCTACGCAGGAGAGCCGCGCTACAAGGTTGGCGCTGACCGTGCTTGCCATCGGGTTTGTGGGTCTGTTTCTGCTGCTGCCATTGATGAGCGTGTTCGCAAATGCGCTTGCGAACGGCATTTCCGGCGCAAGTGCGGCGCTTTCGAATTCCGATACGCTCTCGTCCGTCCGCCTCACGCTGATCGTCGCCGCAATCGCCGTGCCGTGCAATATGGCATTCGGCGTCGCTGCTGCGTGGGTAATCGCGAAATTCGATTTTCGCGGCAAGAGCATTCTTTCCACGTTGATCGACATTCCGTTTTCCGTATCCCCCGTCGTCTCCGGACTTGTGTACGTGTTGATGTTCGGGCTGCAGGGCTGGCTCGGACCCTGGCTGCGTGATCACGACATACGGATCATCTTCGCCCTTCCCGGTATCGTTCTCGCAACCATGTTCGTGACCTTTCCGTTCGTCGCGCGCGAGCTCGTCCCTCTCATGATCGACCAGGGCCGCGACGAGGAAGAGGCCGCCGTATCGCTCGGCGCCTCGGGCTTCAAGACCTTCCTGTTCGTGACGCTGCCCAACGTCAAATGGGGTCTGTTGTATGGCGTGCTTCTCTGCAATGCACGCGCCATGGGCGAATTCGGCGCGGTGTCGGTCGTCTCCGGACACATCAGAGGACTGACCAACACCATGCCTCTCCACATCGAGGTCCTCTACAATGACTACAGCTACGCCGCAGCCTTTGCCGTGGCTTCGCTGCTCGCGATGCTGGCGCTCGTTACCCTCGTTCTGAAATCCTTTCTTGAATGGCGTTTCGCGGACGAGATTGCCGCCACGCACCGCCATTGAGGTATCCCATGTCGCTCATGATCGACTGCGTCGCCAAGAAATTCGAGCGCTATCCCGCCCTGCGCGGCGTCAGCCTTGAAGTTTCGAAAGGTGCGTTCCTTGCGCTGCTCGGACCGTCCGGTTCCGGCAAGACGACCCTTCTGAGAATTCTGGGCGGACTCGAATTCGCCGATCTCGGCCAGATCACATTCGAAAATCAGGATTGGCTTTCCATTCCCGCGCGGGAGCGGCGTGCCGGCTTTGTCTTCCAGCACTACGCCCTGTTCCGTCACATGACGGTCGCCAGCAATGTGGCGTTCGGGCTTGAAGTACGGCCGCGCCGAACACGGCCTTCGCGCGCGGAGATCCGTCGCCGCGTCGACGAACTGCTGACTCTGGTGCAGCTGGAAGGCTATGGCGATCGCTATCCGAGCCGCCTGTCCGGCGGGCAGCGCCAACGTGTGGCGCTCGCCCGCGCGCTCGCCATCGAGCCGCGCCTGCTGCTCCTCGACGAACCCTTCGGCGCGCTCGACGCGAAGGTGCGCAAAGAGCTGCGCGTCTGGCTCCGCGCGCTGCACAACCGTCTCGGACTAACCTCGATCTTTGTCACTCACGACCAGGAAGAGGCCCTCGACATGGCCGACATCGTGGCCGTGATGAATGACGGAAAGATCGAGCAGATCGGCACGCCCGATGAGCTGCGCCATGCACCCGCCACGCCTTTCGTCGCCGACTTCCTCAATTCCGGCCGGTCACAAACGCCCGACCGCCCACGCCTGAGCGTCGTGAATCTTTGATTCCGTCTGCGATGATCTACGTCTGCGACATCAGCCCGGCTTGCGGAAGCGCAATGTCATTCGATCGCTCTCGCCGATCGCATCGTATTTGCTGTGGTCAAACGCTGGATTCGGGGGTTGGCCGGACGCAGCGCTCCGCCGCGTCGGTGGCAGCGTCCATACGCCGAACGGATGGTCCTTCGTGTCTTTGGGATTTGCGTTGATCTCGGATTGCGCTTCAAGTTTGAACCCGGCCTTCTCCGCGAGTTGCACGACATAGGCCGTCGACATGTATCCGTCGGTTGCGTCCTTCACCATCGGCCTTGGATCGGCCCGATGTTGCTCCACCGCCAGAATTCCGCCGGGTTTCAATGCCGCGTAAAAATCGGCCATCGATTTTTCCACCATTCCTGGCGCGCCCGTCCAGTCATGGAGATTGCGCGCCGTCAGCACGAAATCGACCGTGCCCGGTGCGACGAGCGGCCCCGAACTGTCGTTGAAGACCGTGTTTGTAATGGTGCCGTAGACGCTCTTGTCCGAGAATTTGGCAGGAAGAGGCCGCGTCGCGCCGGAAAGGGCCGCGATGTACCGGCCGCCCGTAGCCTTGGCATAAGGCGCAAGTATCTCTGTCCAATAGCCTGGTGACGGCCATATTTCGAGAACACTCATTCCGGGCTTCAGCCCCCAGAAGGACAGACTTTCACGCGGATGCCGGAAACGATCCCGCGCCATGTTTTCCGGTGACCGCTGCGGTCCGCGCACTACAGTGGCAAGCGCCGCGTCGGCGTAGATACCTCCGGGGGGCGCCATGGCGGACACCGCCGCACCCTCGCTGGATGACGCCCCGAGCATGACAAAGCATGCAAGCATGACAGCAGTTTGAAATCTCATGTCGGTCTCCCTCGACCCGGCGCGTGATGATCGCGCATTTCCGTCTATAGCATATCGGTCGTCAACGGCTTTTCTCCGTCCTTTTCGGGAAATATGTTGGCGAACAGGGCTCGGGAAATCACGTCATGGCTTATGCGCCGCCGCTTCGCGATCTTGCCTTTGATCTGAGCCAGGTCGCCGGTGCTCCACTTCGCACGATTTCGGGCTGGGGGCCCTGCAAATGAGCGAGACTGCGCAGTCCGCAAGCCTCGAGACCTTCGGTTACAAGCAAGAACTGAAGCGGTCTCTCAGCCTGTCCGACCTGCTCGTCTATGGTCTTGTATTCATCGTACCGGGCGCGCCGATCGCCGTTTTCGGCATCGTCTTCAACGCCAGCCACGGAATGGTGCCACTCGTCTACCTGGTCGGCCTCGTCGCGATGTTGTTTACGGCGCTGAGCTATATGGCGATGAGCCGCGCTTTTCCGGTCGCTGGATCTGTTTACAGCTACGCTGCGCGAAGCCTGGGTCCGACAGCCGGATTCATCGCTGGCTGGGCGATGTTGCTCGATTATCTCCTGCTGCCGGCGCTCAGCTACGTCGTCTGCGCAATCGCATTCTACGCGATGCTGCCGCAAGTGCCCAAACCTGTCTGGGTTGTATTGCTTCTGTCATTCTCGACTGTCGTCAATTATTTTGGCATCGAGATAACCGCCCGCACGAATTTTGTGATGCTGGCGCTGCAACTCCTCATTCTTGCAGTCATTCTGATCGCCGGAATTGGCGCTCTCGCCCATCACGCCAGCGGCGCGCACTTCTCGGTTACGCCATTCTACAATCCCGTGGAGTTGACGCCGGGCCTCGTGTTCGGCGCGCTGTCGCTTGCGGTGCTGAGTTTCCTCGGCTTCGACGCCATATCGACACTGTCCGAGGAATCGAGGGGCGGTCCCGCCACGATAGCGCGCGCCACGATTCTCTCGCTCTGTATTTCCGCCCTGCTGTTCGTCGCTCAGACCTACATCGCGTCGCTATTCGTTCTGGGCCGCACCAGTTTTGCGCCCGGCGACGCAACCAACGCGGCTTTCTACAACATCGCTGTCACGATCGGCGGTGGATGGCTCAAGTTTCTCGTCGCGGGTCCCATGATTTTGTTTGGAGGGATCGCCGGAGCGCTGACCGCACAGGCCGCCACGGCGCGGCTACTTTTCGGCATGGCGCGCGACGGCAGACTTCCAAAAGTCCTCGCACGCATTGATCCCGCCCGCAAGGTTCCCGAACGCGCGATCTTCCTCGTTGCCGCGATCACCCTGGTGTTGGGGCTGTTCATGGTGGAGAAACTCGAGCTTCTTACCTCCATGGTCAGCTTCGGCGCTCTGGTGGGATTTCTTTTGCTGCATGCTTCCGTCATCGCACACTTCGCCTGGCATCAAAGGAGCCGGGACTGGCTGCGCCATCTTCTCGCGCCAGGCATCGGAATTCTCATCACCGGCTATGTGCTTTGGAATGCAGAAACGAACGCGAAAATCGCCGGCGGGCTTTGGCTGCTTGCCGGCTCACTCGCGCTTGTGATCCGGCGCGCGGCACGACACGATCAGATACCTGGTGCATGATTGCGGGAATTCGAATAGCTCGTCCTTACTTGAATGAGACAAGATCGCCGTTCCTGCTGCAATCTGGCGCCAGGAGCTCGAGAATAAGTGGGCAAACCGCTTCCGGCGGATCAAGAGTCGCCGGATCTTCGCCGGGCATCGCCTTTTGCCGCATGCGCGTCCGCAAAGGCCCGGGATTGAGGAGGTTTGCCGCTGTGGCTGTGCCGGCGCATTCCGCGGCGTAAGTGAGTACGATCGCTTCGAGGGCCGCCTTGCTCATTGCGTAGGCCCCCCAATAGGACCGGAAGCGGTGCGATGTGCCCGAGGTGACAAAGAGTGCGCGGCCCGCATCGGATTTCCTCAGCAACGGATCAAGCGAACGGATGAGTCGCCAATTGGCGGTGACATTGACGTCGAGACATTCGGCAAAGATTTTCGGATCGAGATGCGCAAGCGGGGTCAGCGTGCCGAGCACGCCCGCATTGCCGAGCAATGCATCGAGCCGGCCCCAACGCTCGAAGATTGTCGCGCCCAGCCTGTCGATTGCGGCGAAGTCCTTCAGATCGAGCGGCACCAGCGTAGCCGTTCCGCCGCTCTTGCGGATTTCATCGTCCGCCTCTTCCAGTCCGCCCACGGTGCGCGCGACGAGAATGACATGCGCGCCTTCTGCCGCCAGCGCTTTGGCGGCCGCAAAGCCGATCCCGCGTGAGGCGCCGGTGACAAGTGCAATGCGTCCGGAAAACAGAGCCATTGCTCAGCGGACAGCCGCGCTCACGCGACCTCGGCCAGAAGAGAGAGCTGGACGTCCTTGCGGCCGCCCATCACGTCGGTGAGTTCGATCGGGTAATCGCCGGAAAAGCAGGCGTCGCAGAATTGCGGACGCTTTGTGTTGCGCGCGGATTCGCCGGTCGCGCGGTAGAGACCATCAATCGAGACGAAAGCGAGACTGTCGGCGTGGATGTGCAGGCGCATGTCCTCGACGGTCATGCTGTGGGCGAGAAGCTCTTCCCTGTTCGGCGTATCGACGCCATAGAAGCAGGAATTCGTCGTCGGAGGACTCGCGATCCGGATATGCACTTCGACCGCGCCGGCGTCGCGCACCATCTCGACGATCTTCTTCGACGTCGTGCCGCGCACGATGGAATCGTCGACCAGCACCACGCGTTTGCCCTTGAGCATGGCGCCGTTCGCGTTGTGCTTGAGTCGCACGCCGAGATGACGGATGCGCTCCGAAGGCTCGATGAAGGTACGCCCCACATAATGGTTGCGGATGATGCCGAGTTCGAAGGGAATACTGGATTCCGCAGCGTAGCCGAGTGCGGCGGGAACGCCGGAATCGGGCACCGGAATGACCATATCGGCCGCCACCGGCGCTTCGCGCGCGAGTTCCTCGCCGATCCGCTTGCGCGCCTCGTAGACATTGCGCCCCTCGACGGTCGAATCGGGCCGTGAGAAATAGACATATTCGAATATGCAGAAGCGGTTCGGTTGCTTGCTGAACGGATGGTACGATTCAATTCCGTCTTTCGTGGCCACGACGACCTCGCCGCGCTCCACGTCCCGCACGAAGTCGGCGCCGATGATGTCGAGCGCGCAGGTTTCGGAAGCAAGTATGGGAGCTCCGTCCAACTGCCCCAGAACGAGCGGCCGCACGCCAAATGGATCGCGCGCGCCGATCAGCTTCCTCGAAGTGAGCGCAACGAGCGAATAGGCGCCTTCAACCTGCTTGAGCGCATCCACGAGGCGATCCACGACCGGGTTGTAAAGACTGCGCGCCATGAGATGGATGATGGTTTCCGTGTCCGAGGTGGACTGGAAAATCGCGCCCTGGCGCACGAGATCGGAACGAAGCGCGCGCGCATTGGTGAGGTTGCCATTGTGCGCAATCGCGATCCCGCCGCCCGCCAGATCGGCAAACATGGGCTGAATATTGCGCGCGCCCGAGCCGCCGGTCGTCGAATATCGCGTGTGTCCGACTGCCTGCTCGCCTTTCAGCTTCTGCGCGTGCGCGCTGTTCTTGCCGAAGATGTCGCCCACCAGGCCCGGATGGCGTTCGGCGATGAATTGCGTGCCGTCATAGGTGACGATTCCGGCCGCTTCCTGTCCGCGATGCTGGAGTGCGTGGAGGCCCAGCACGGTCAGAGCGCCGGCATCGGCGTGCCCGAACACGCCGAATACCGCGCATTCTTCGTGAAACTTGTCGTCGAACGGGGTGCTCATTGCTTATCGTTCCCCGAGCTTTGCGTGGCTGCGATGAGTTTCTTCTGCAGATCGTGGATCGCGTGGGCGGCGCGAACTCCGTCCCGCGCAGCGGCCGCGCGGTCGGCAGATGTTGTCGTGGATCCGTTCGTCGTTGCGCGATAATGGGCCGGGACCAGTGCCAGCAGCGCGTCGCTCGATCCCTGGATTACCGGCAGGAAACGCGCGTGAGCCAGCCAGGGCGGCGGCTGCGATCGCACCGGAATGAGAAGCGAAAAGGCGAGATAGGCGAACCCCACGAGAGCCAGCCCGCGCAGGATGCCGAACGGAACGCCCAGCGAGCGGTCAAGCGCGCCGATCCGGGAGCGGCGCACAGCTTCGGACAACCGATGGCTCACGAACGACAGCACAATCAGCACGACAAGAAAGATACCGATATAGGCGATGAGCGGTGCAGCCAGCGGGGTCGAGATATGAGAGCGGAGCAGAGTGGTCGCTGCCGGGCCGAAATAGAGCGTCGCAAGAGCCGCCGCCACCCAGGAGAAGATCGAAAGAGTTTCGCGCACGAAGCCGCGGATGACCGCCAGGATCGTCGAAATGACGACGACGCCCACGACGGCGAGATCGACCCAGGAGACATTCAGTGCATGCATCGATTCGAGTCTATCATGAGGCTGGCTCGCGCGCTTGCCGGACTCCGGCCCATTGCGCCAACTCGCCGACATTGCGGACCTCGCGCAGCGCGAGGCCGGAATTTGCCGCCTTCATTCCGGGCGGCACCAGCGCGGCCGTGAAGCCGAGCTTTGCCGCCTCCTTGAGCCGCAGTTCCGGCTGCGGCGCCGGGCGAATTTCCCCGGACAGGCTGATCTCGCCGAAGAACACACTTCCCTTCGGCAGGGGCCGACCGCTTAGTGAAGAAATCAGTGCTGCAGCGGCCGCAAGGTCGGCGGCAGGCTCGCCGATCTCCAAACCGCCCGCTACGTTCAGATAGACATCATGGCCGCCTGCGCCAAGCCCGGCGCGGGCATCGAGCACCGCAAGGATCATGGCAAGCCTGCCGCTGTCCCAGCCGACGACGGCGCGCCGCGGTGTGCCATAGCTTGTCTGCGCGACCAGGGCCTGAACCTCGACCAGAAGGGGCCGCGTACCTTCGAGGCCGGCAAACACTGCGGCGCCCGGCGCGTTGCTGTTGCGGTCACCCAGAAACAGCGCCGACGGATTGGCGACCTCCACGAGGCCCATTCCCGTCATCTCGAAAACTCCGATCTCGTCGGTGGCGCCGAAGCGGTTCTTCACCGCGCGCAGGACGCGGAAATGATGGCCCCGTTCCCCCTCAAAATAGAGAACAGCATCGACGAGATGCTCGACCGCTTTCGGACCCGCAATCTGGCCGTCCTTGGTGACGTGCCCCACCAGAAGTATCGCCGCGCCGGTACTTTTTGCGTAGCGCACGAGATCGAAAGAGGCCGTACGCACCTGGGCGATGGTCCCGGGCGCCGCGTCGAGCGCCGAGGTCCAGATTGTCTGAATCGAATCGATGGCGACGAGACCGGGCGTCGGCCGCGCCTCGAGCGTCGCCAGAATGTCTTCGACGCAGGTCGCCGCGCCCATTTCCACTGGCGCATCGGCGAGGCCCATGCGCGCGGCGCGCAGGCGCACTTGCCCCATCGCCTCTTCGCCAGAGATGTAGACGGCGCGTCCGCCACTCCGCGCGAAGGAAGCCAGCGCCTGGAGAATAAGGGTCGATTTCCCGACGCCCGGATCGCCACCCACAAGGAGCGCCGACCCCGGAACAAGGCCGCCACCGCACACGCGGTCGAACTCGGCAATGCCGGTGGCGCGCCGCGGTGGCGCGTTCTCTTCGGTCTTCAAATCCTCCAGCGAAAAAACCCGGCCCCGCGCGGGCTTGCGCGCTGCCATGCCCATGGGCGTGGCCGCCTTCTCTTCCGCGATCGTGTTCCACGCCCCGCAAGCCTCGCACCGGCCCGACCACTTGGCCGCCGCGGCCCCGCAAGACTGACAAACGAAATTTGCTTGAGACCTGGCCATTAATCAGTCGACAGGGCGATTTTCCTCCCCCCTATGTGGAGACGACACCACACCCGACGCTCAGGTCGTAGGCTCAGCCGCGGATCTCCATCTTGATCGGGCCTTCGGCGCGGCCGTGGATGAACTGATCGACAAACGGGTTACCGCTTGAGTCCATCTGCGACGTGAGCCCGTGCCACACGATCTTGCCCTTGTAGAGCATGGCGATGCGGCTCGAGATCTTTCGCGCGCTGGCAATGTCGTGGGTAATCGACAGCGTGGTGACGCCCAGATCCTTCACCGTCGATACGATGAGATCGTTGATCACGTCGGCCATGATGGGATCGAGGCCCGTCGTCGGCTCGTCGAAGAAGATGATATCGGGCTCGGCCGCGATGGCGCGTGCGAGGCCCACGCGCTTCTGCATTCCGCCCGAGAGCTCCGCGGGCCAAAGCATGGCGACTTCGGACCCGAGCCCGACCTTGGCGAGCTTCTCGATCGCAATGTCCTTCGCGAGCTTGCGCGCCATGCCGCGGCCCTGAATAAGGCCGAAGGCGACGTTTTCCCAGACGGGCAGACTGTCGAAAAGCGCGGAGCCCTGGAACAGCATTCCGAATTTCCGCAGCACCGCGTCGCGCCGGCTCCCGGAAACATGTGTCACGTCCTGGCCGTCGACGAAGATCTGACCTGCCTCGGGCCGCAATATACCGAGCACGCATTTGATCATCACCGACTTGCCGGTGCCGGAGCCGCCGATGACGACCAGCGACTCGCCGGACTGGATATCGAGGTCGAGACCGTCCAATACGATTTTCGGGCCGAAGCGCTTCTTGACGCCGCGCAGCTCCACTTTGGCCGTGCTGCCCGCCACCGCCGTCACCGCGAGAAAAGAATGGAAGTAAGGAAGTAGTTTGCCGCCAGGATCAGGATCGACGAGGTGACCACCGCATTCGTCGTCGCCGTGCCCACGCCCTGCGCGCCACCCTTGGAATGAAAGCCGTTGTAGCAACCCATCAGCGCGATGATGAATCCGAACACCGCCACCTTGATCACGCCGCTGCGCACGTCGCCCGTGGTCATGAAATCAAGCGTGTTCTTGACGTAGATCGCGCCATTGAACCCGAGGCTTTGGGTCGAGACGACATAGCCGCCGAACACGCCGATGGCATCCGCGACGAGAACGAGCACGGGCATCGTCACGACGGCAGCGACGAGCCGCGGCACGACAAGGTATCGAATCGGATTGGTGGACAGGGTGGTGAGCGCGTCGATCTGCTCGGTCACGCGCATGGTGCCGATTTCCGCCGCGATGGCGGCGGCCACGCGGCCGGCTACCATGAGGCCCGCGATTACCGGCCCCAATTCGCGCGTGATGCCGAGCACCACGATGTTGGGCACCACCGCCTCGGCGCCGAAGCGGTTGCCGCCGATATAGATTTGCAGCGCCAGTGCGCCGCCGGTGAAGAACGCCGTCAGACCGACGACCGGCAACGAGAAATAGCCGATGCGCAGCATCTGCTGGCCGATGAGATACCAGTAGATCGGCGGCCGCACGCAGCTGATGAGCGCGGAAAACGTGAACTGGGCGAGACGGCCCGTCTGGGCGAGAAATGCGAAGACTGCGCGGCCGATGGCGGCCAGAATGTTCATGGCGCGCTCACATGGACGCGAGGCACGCGCGCACCAATTGCCGTCAGGATTTCATAATTCGCCGTCCGCGCCGCTGCCGCGGCCTCTTCCAGCGAAATCGTATCGCCGATGAATTCGACTTCCGTCCCCACGGTGGCGCAAGGGATTTCGGTGACGTCAAGCGTGATGAGATCCATGGAGACGCGGCCCACGACAGGCGCTCTCATCCCATTGATAGCGCCCATTCCTCTGTTGCCGATCGCGCGCATGAGCCCGTCTGCATATCCGAGAGCCACGGTCGCCAGCGTCGTCGGGCGCTCTGCCTGGAACGTGGCTCCGTAACCAACGCACTCCCCCTTGTCAACGCGGCGAAGCTGCAGGACGCGGCCTGTCAGACGCGCTGCGGTCTTGAACGCATTCGGCGTACCAGACTGGGGATTGCCCCCGTAAAGCGCGATTCCCGGCCGTGCCAGGTCGAACGCGTAGTCCCGTCCCAGCATCACTCCGCCGGACGCGGCGAGACTCGCCGGCGCGGGCGGCAGCATTGCGAGCGCTGCGCGAAAGCGCGCGAGCTGCTGCGCGTTCATCTTCGCCGAGGGATCGTCGGAGCAGGCGAGATGGCTCATGACCAGAACGAGATTCAAGTCCCGCAACCTTTCGCGTGCCTCGGACGCGAGCACTGTTGCTTCGTAGGCCGGCAGGCCCAAACGGTTCATCCCGGTGTCGATATGAACGGCAGCATCGAGATTTGTGCGCCGCGAATGCGCAACTGCTGACCAGACCGTGATCTCATCGAGCGAATTGAGCGTCGGCGTCAGCCGATGTGCAATCAGCGCTTCCGCGCAATGTGATGATGCACCGTCGAGAACGAAGATACGAGCGTCTGGAACGATCGGCCGGAGCCTCGCCCCCTCTTCAAGGCGCGCGACAAAGAACGTATCGCACCTCGCGTTGGCGAGGGCGCGCGCCACAGGTTCCATACCCAGCCCGTAAGAGTCCGCCTTGAGCACGCCGGCGATGCGCGTATCTGCGAGCGCCCCACAGGTGCGGTAATTGTCCACGACCGCACCAAGCCGCACCGACAGAGTGGCTGTTTCGAAATCAGGATTGTTCATGAGCGGCGGAGAATGACGTGTCGAAGCACCGCGGTCAAAGCCTCGCACCGGACGTCCTGCATAGGCTCGACGACGCAGTGAATGACGTCACGCTCGGACTATGCCGCTCGATCTGCGAGGTCCTTGAAGCGGGTGAAGCGGTCGTCGAAGAAGAGTTCGATCTTGGTGGTAGGACCGTGGCGGTGTTTCTCGACCAGCAAATCGGCCAAATGATTGACGCGCTCCATCTTCTCGCTCCACTTGGTGAATTCCGGATCGTCCTCTTCGGGCTTGCGAGATTTGAGGTAATAGGCCTCGCGGAAGACGAACATCACCACGTCGGCATCCTGCTCGATCGAGCCTGACTCGCGCAGATCCGAGAGCACCGGGCGCTTGTCGTCGCGGCTGTCGACGCCGCGCGAAAGTTGCGAGCAGGCCAGAACCGGCACGTTCAGCTCCTTGGCGAGCGCCTTCAATCCTTTCGTGACCTCGGTGACCTCTTGCACCCTGCTGTCCGAGCGGCGCGTGGGCTCGATGAGCTGGAGGTAGTCGATCACCACGAGGCCGATCTGCTTCTCGCGGCGGAAGCGCCGCGCGCGGGCGGCGATCTGCGCAATCGAGATGCCGCCGCTGTCGTCGATATAGAGCGGCAGCGTGCTCAAATCCTGCATCTTCAGCACGAAGCGTTCCCATTCGGACTCGGCAAATCGGCCGGAGCGGATCTTCGACATCTCGATCTCGGTCTGCTCGGAGAGTATGCGCGCGGAAAGCTGCTGCGCCGCCATTTCAAGCGAAAAGAAGAGTACCGGTGCACCGCGTGAAACCGGAGCACCATCGGCCACGTCCTGGGAATGGAAACGGGCGGCGTTGAAGGCAATATTGGTCGCGAGCGCCGTCTTCCCCATTCCGGGGCGTCCCGCGAGAATCAAAAGATCTGACGGCTGCAATCCGCCCAACAGGGAATCGATGTCGGCAAAACCGCTCGAAACTCCGGAAATGCGTCCACCTCGCAGTTGTGCCTTCTCGGCCATCTCGACGGTGCGCCGCAGCGCCTCGGCGAAGTCGAGCGGACCATCGCCGTAACGCGACGTTTCCGAAATCCGGTAGAGTGCTTTTTCCGCTTCCGCGATCTGCTCCTGCGGCGGTTTCTCGAGCGGCGCTTCATAGGCCGTGTTGACGATGTCTTCGCCGATATGGATCAGCGTGCGCCGCACCCAAAGATCGTGCAGGATGCGCGCATAGTCCCGGACATTGGGAAGCGCCGGCGCGGCCGCCGCGAGATTGGCGAGATAGGAAAGACCGCCGACTTCGAGCAGACCTGGATCGGCCTTCATCTGCGCGTGCAGAGTCAGCGGCGTGATCACGATCCCGCCACGCTCGAAGCTCGTCGCGATCGCTTCGAACATCCGCTGGTGCAGCGGATCGTAGAACTGTTCGGGCCTGAGCAGCATGGACACGCGCTCGATCGCCCGGTTGTCCACGAAAATCGCGCCAAGCAGAGCCTGCTCGACGTCGATATCGTAGGGGACGTGGCGATAGACCTCTTGTTCCATTCCGCGGGTGCCCGATTGCGCAAGTGGAGGGGAGGCGAATCAAACGAGAGCGCAGGGGCGCCGCAAGGCCGGCCACATCATTGCCCACAGCTAAATTGCCGATGCGCTGCTACGCCGCGCGGACCTGGCGCGGCATCGCTTCGGTTCCCGCAAAGCGCATGGTCCGCTCGGATTCGAACATGTAATCGCGGGTCAGCGGCAGCGTGCCGATGCGTTTGGTCAGTTGAATCTGATACACAACCTGCCCATCATGGCGGAACGCCATTTCTGCGCCCGCAAGATAAAACTCCCACATGCGGCAGAAACGCTCGTCGTAAAGTTCAGCCACGGCGCTCCGATGCGCCTTGAAGCGCCGGCGCCATTCCTTCAGCGTTTCGGCATAGTGCAGCCTGAGCACTTCTATATCGGTGACGATCAGACCTGCACGCTCGATCGCGGGCAGCATCTCGCTCAACGCGGGCGCGTACCCGCCGGGGAAAATGTACTTCGCCGTCCAGGGGCTCGTGACACCAGGTCCGTCGCTGCGCCCGATTGAATGCAGGAGTGCGACGCCGTCGTCGGCGAGAAGTGCGCGCAGCTTGTCGAAGAAGGCCGGGTAATAGGGCACGCCGACATGCTCGAACATCCCGACCGACACGATGCGGTCGAACGTGCCGCTGAGCGCACGGTAATCTACAAGCTCGAAGCGGCAGCGCTCCGCAAGGCCGGCATTCTCAGCCCGGCTCCTTGCGAGTGCGATCTGCTCCTGCGACAGCGTCACACCCAGCACATTGGCGCCGCAGTCTCGTGCGAGATCGAGTGCGAGCCCGCCCCAGCCCGAACCTATGTCGAGGACTCTGAGGCCCGGCGTGTCGAGGTGGAGCTTGGCGGCAATGTGCCGTTTCTTGCCGACCTGCGCTTCTTCGAGCGTTTCACCGGGCGCGGAAAAATACGCGCAGGAATACTGGCGGTCGCGATCGAGGAAGAGATCGTAGAGCTTCCCCGAAAGGTCGTAATGATGGGCGACGTTTCTGCGCGCGCGCGAGGAATAATTGAGTTGGGCAAGCCGGCGGGTAACCCAACGCCAGACTCTTTCAACCTTCAGCACGCCCCGTGGCGAGGCAAGCGAGAGATTGTACATTAAAAGGTCGAGAAGGTCGGAGATGTCGCCGTTTTCAACAGTGAGCCTGCCGTCCATGTAGAGCTCGCCCAGTTTCAACTCGGGATTGAGCGCAAGCTCCACGGGCGCACGGCGGTCATGCAGGCACATTCCCACTTGCGGTGTACCGCTGCCGAACGTTCTGCGCCCGCCGCCCGGCGTAGTCAGCGTCAGGCTGCCTTTTTTCACGATCGATGCGAGGAGCCGATTGAGCATTCCTGGCCATCCCCTTGCCCTGCAACCTAGCGTATCAAATGAAAGCGGTAAGGAAAATAAAGTTCCAAGGCGCTAAATGGGCCCTGGCCGAAACGGCTTGGAAACCGAGTTTTGTCGCTGGCCAATCCTCGCCGAATGACTTAGGGCTGGCGCGTCGAAGGAACAGATGATGGTACCTAACAGAGCAAGCTTGACAGCAGAGCTGCTAAGGCTGGGCATTCGTCTTTTCCTGAAGCCGGGCATGCATCCTGGCATCAGCATTGCCGTGCGGCGCCAACGGCTGCGGGCATACGAGCCGTGGGTGCGGCGAGCCCCGCGCGGAACCGATACGATCGAAGTGGGACTGGGCACAGTTCGGGCGACCCGCGTCGCGCGGCCCGAGGCGGAACCCGGCCGTCATATCCTCTTCCTGCACGGCGGCGGCTATATCACCGGATCGCCGGCGCTTTACCGTCACGTCATGTGGCGCTTCGCGGCAGCGGCGCGGGCAAAACTTGTTGCGATCGATTACCGACTGGCACCGGAGCATCCGTTCCCGGCGGCCCTGGACGACGCACACACCGCCTGGCAGGCACTGCTCGCCGAAGGCGTGGACCCGCGGCGATGCGCAGTACTTGGCGACTCGGCAGGCGGAGGCCTCGCTCTGGCGCTGGCGCTCAGGCTGCGCGACGAGGGAGGCCCGCTGCCCGCAGCCGTCGTCGCACTGTCGCCCTGGACCGATCTCGCGATCACCGGTGAGTCGTGCTCGCAGGACGCTGCGGACCCGATGCTGAAATCCGATTGTCTGAAGCCCTTCGCCGCGCAGTATCTGGGAGGCGCTGATCCTCGCCATCCTTACGCCTCGCCCCTTTACGGCGATCTGCGAGGCCTGCCGCCGACGCTCCTTCAGGTGGGCAGCGACGAAATCCTGCGTGACGACTCCATTCGGATTGCGGAGCGGATGCGCGAAGCCGGCTGCAATGTGACGCTCGAAGTCTGGCCGCGCATGCCGCATGTCTGGCATGCATTTGCGCCGCTGATGCCGGAAGCGCGGCGCGGCATCGCCCGCGTCGGCGCGTTCGTGCAGGAGTGGACGGCGCTGGGGGAAGGGGTTGGGAGCTACACCAACTGATAGCGAATGGTGGATCCGTCGATAGCTTTCAGCTCGACCTGAACGAGCTGATCGTTTTCGTCGTACCAGACGTCCTGTGAAAACGTGGTGATAATTTCATAGTGGTGTGCGTGTTGGGCGTGGCCGCGGACGATGAGATCGTCCTCACCGCGGTCGACGATCTTGACCGGCTGAACGCTGCCGTCCTTCGGATCAATCGCGGTTTTCTGCGCGACCACTGCCGGGTTCCATAGGCTGAGAGGTATCGCCGTCGGCGCCAGTTCCCTTTCCTGGCCGTCGCCCTTCACAATGATCTTGCCGTCGCCGGCGGCCGCATTCGTGCGATGCAGCGTGCCGTTGTCGTCCGTCGTCGAATTCATCGCCACGAGGCGGCCATCGGCCCATCGCTCGGCTTCCGTCTGATCGAATTTGTAGAGTGTGAGGAACCCCAGGCCGATTTCCACATGCGTCACGATCTTCACGGTCGTATCCCGACCGCAATGCCCGAATCGGACCGAGTTGGTGCCGATCTGCGTACCATCGCGCAAAACGGCGAAATTCACCGTCGTCGCGTCCGACGCGGCATGAGCATCGGCGGCAAAAAGCGTTGACCACGCGACCAGCGCGCCCAGAGGGATGCGGTACAGGTGCATTATAGAGCCTCCCGTTTAGAGCCGTGTCCGCTCGCCAAGTCGGGCGTTCGTTCATTTATTCCGACCCATCCAAGATAAACCACAAAAATCTTTCGCCGGTGTGACTCTGACTCGTTGCCAAATGACATTTCGCGGAACCGGGAGGCTGGGCCGCGGGTTGGGATTGGGGGATGTCCGCGCCAATGCTGAAATCGTTCGTCGTTCGTCTTGTCGAATTGTCCACGCGGTTTGCCTGGGCCGTCATCCTGTTCGCACTGGTCCTGGCATCCCTTTGTACCGTCTATGCGGTGCGGCACTTTTCGATTTCAACCGATGTCAGGCAGCTGTTTCCAACCGACTTGCCCTGGACGCAGCGCGCCGATCAGTTTCTCTCAGCATTTCCGCAGTACGACGTGCTCGTCATTGTCGAGGCGCCGACCCCGGAACTGACGGAAGCGGCAAGTGCCAAGCTTGCTTCGGCGCTGAAGGCGGATCGCGACCATGTCCGCGCGGTGGAGGAACCGCAAGGCGACAGATTCTTCGCCCAAAACGGTCTCCTGTTCGTGCCGGTCAAACAGCTCGCCCAAATGACGGTGAACGCACAACAGGCCGGACCCATGACCGGTGCACTCGCCGCCGATCCGAGCCTCAGGGGCGTCCTGGGCGCGCTTTCAGAAGGGCTAATGGGAGTCGAGAACGGACTCTACGGAATCGACTCCCTGGCTCCCGCCATGAACGCGGGCGCCGACACGGTCAGCGACGTGCTCTCCGGACGCCCCGCGCAATTCTCATGGCAGTCGCTCATTGGCGGCGAGATGACACGAAAGCAGGGAAATCATCGGTTCATTCAGATCGCTCCTGTCCTCGACTTCAAGGCTCTGTCGCCCGGAGGCGCGGTCACGGATGCGATTGCCCAAACGGCGCGCCGGCTTCATTTGGCGAACGACTTCCAGGCGCGGGTTCGCGTCACCGGACTCGTCCCGATGAACGACGCACAGTTTGCCGCAGTCAAGGAGAACGCCGCGCTGAATGCGGCCGTTTTCATAGGGGCCGTGCTGATCATCCTGTGGCTGGCGCTGCACTCGTGGCGAATTATTGTGGCCGCCCTTGTCAGCGTGACGTGTGGCCTGGCCTATTCCGCCGCGTTCGGACTATTCCTCGTCGCGTCGCTGAATCTGCTTTCGGTCGCATTCTTTGTCCTGTTCGTCGGCCTGGGCATCGATTTCGGGATTCAATTCAGTGTCCGTTACCGTGCCGAGCGTCACGAGACCGGCGATTTGAACGCTGCGCTGGTCAGTGCCGCAAGAAAGGCGGGCTGGCCTCTCGCGCTCGCAGGCGCGGCCACTGCACTTGGTTTCTCGGCCTTCCTGCCGACCGAGTATCGCGGACTGTCGGAACTCGGCCGGATCGCCGGACCAGGCATGATCATCGCCTTTCTGACCAGTATCACGCTGTTGCCGGCCTTGCTTCGGGTTCTGAATCCGCCGGCGGAGTCCCATCAGATGGGGTTCGCCGCCCTCGCACCGGTCGACCGGTTTCTGGAGCGTCACCGCTTTGCGGTCCTTGCCGGTACCCTCGCCGTTGTCGCGCTAGCATCGCCGCTTCTGCTTTTTCTGCGGTTCGACTTCAACCCGCTGCATCTGCAAAACCCAAAGGCCGAATCGGTCGCCGCGTTCCTCGAATTGAGAAGGGACCCGTTGACGGCCGCCAATGCGGCCGAATTGATTGCACCCGATCTTGTTGAAGCAAAGGCGGACGCAAGAAACCTCGCCGATTTGCCGCAGGTGGCGGGAACGCGCACGCTCGCAAGCCTTGTTCCAGACGATCAGCAGTTCAAGCTCGCGTTGATCCACCAGCTCTCGGCCGCGCTCACACCCACGCTGACCCCGGCGCGGTTACGCCCGGCACCCAGCGATCACGAAAACGTTGCGGCGCTGAGGTCGACCGCCCGTACGCTGTCCGAATATGCACCGCGGGGCGGCGCCGGAGGAAATGCCGCAAAGCGGCTGTCCGCGCTTCTCGACAAGCTCGCAGCCGCCGATTCGGGCGCGCGCCTTCGCGCAACGAATGCGATGGTCGTGCCGCTGATAATCTCACTCGAGGGTCTTCGGCAGGAATTGACGGCGCGGCCGGTCACCATCGCAGACGTTCCACCCGATCTGAAGCGCGATTGGCTGACTCCGGATGGGCGGGCAAGAGTGCAGGTCCTTCCCAGGGGCGATCCTGACGACACCGCTTCGTTGCGCAATTTCGTGCGTGCAGTGCTCGTGCGCGAACCCAACGCGACCGGGCCGGCCGTCATGCTGTATGAAGCCGGAAATACGATCATGCGTGCCTTCGTCGAAGCCGGAATACTCGCCCTCGTGGCAATCGCGCTGTTGTTGTGGATCGCATTGCGCCGCTTGTCGGACGTGTTGATGACCCTGGTCCCGCTGCTGCTGGCCGCGGTTCTGACGCTCGAACTGTGCGTCCTTTTGAATATACCGCTGAACTTCAGCAATATCATCGCGTTTCCGCTACTGCTCGGAGTTGGTGTCGCATTCAAGATCTATTACATCATGGCGTGGCGGCACGGACGCACGGCGCTGGTGCAATCGACATTGACCCGCGCCGTCGTGTTCAGTGCGATGACGACGGCGACCGCGTTCGGCAGCCTGTGGCTGTCTCGCCATCCCGGCACTTCGAGCATGGGAGAGCTGATGTCGCTCTCGCTCGTCTGCACGATGATGGCCGCCGTGCTGTTCCAGCCCGCGCTGATGGGGCCGCCGCGCAAAGTGTCGATGGACAAGCAGCCCGGGAAACCGGCTGCCGTTCGAGGGCCGCCGGTTATGGCAGCCTGTGCGATGGAAGGTCTCGATGAACGCCCCTGAACGTCTCGCCGCGCCGCGAGCACCGCGTGCAAGTATCGCGATCAACAATTTGCGCGCCGCCGTCGTCGTCTTCGTGGTCGCTGCGCACTCCATAATCGCCTATCTGTGGTCTCTGCCCCCACGGCCTTTTGCTTTCGACAAGCCGCCCTTTTCCTGGCGGACCTTTCCGATCGTCGACACGCATCACTTCATCGGCTTCGACATACTCTGCGCCTGGGCCGATCTCTTCCTTATGGCACTCTTCTTCCTGATGTCCGGCCTCTTCGTTTGGCAGAGCCTGGAACGCAACGGTGCCCTCGATTTCGCTTATCGCCGCGCCCTGCGCCTCGGACCACCATTCGTTTTCGGCATCGCGGTGCTGATGCCGCTCACAAATTATCCGACTTACATGCAGACGGCCGCACATCCCGGGCTTGCCGATTTCTGGCTGCACTGGCGCGCCCTGCCCTTTTGGCCGGCCGGGCCGAATTGGTTCCTCTGGGTGTTGCTGGTCGCGGACATTTCAGCGGCCCTCTTTTTTGCGTTGTTGCCGCGCGCGCACCGGATCGTGCTCCTTCTGTCGCGCACCGCTCGCGAGCATCCCGCCCGTTTTCTCGCCGGTCTGCTCGCGGCTTCCACTCTGGCCTATGTCCCCTTCGGGATTCTCTTTGGTCCGATGTCATGGTTTCAATGGGGGCCGTTCTCGTTCCAGCTGAGTTTCCCCGGACTCTACGCGGTCTATTTTTCCGCCGGGATCATCATCGGCGCCTGCGGCGTCGAGGAGAGTTTGCTCACACGGTCGCTCGCCGGGCAGTGGAAGTTGTGGCTCGCCGCCGCGCCTCTGCTCTTCGGCGCGTGGCTCGGCGCCTCGGCGATGACGTATGGCAATCCCGCCGCGACATCGCTCGCATGGAATCTCGTGAACGCAATCGTTTTGCCGCCGGCATGCTTTGCCAGCTGCTGTTGCGCTCTAGCCCTGGCAATGCGTTTTGCACGGGCGCGTACCCGATTACTCGACAGCCTGCAGCGCAACGCTTACGGAATCTATCTGCTGCACTACTTCGTCGTTGCATGGTTGCAATTCGCGCTTCTCCCGGCTGACTGGCCTGCGATCGTGAAGGCTTCGATCGTTTTCGCGGGCACGATGGCATTCAGCTGGGCGCTATCATCGGCGTTGCGGCGCGTGCCCGGACTCGATTCCGTTATCGGCAGCGGTCGACCCGCGCCCGTTTCTGCAGTGATGGCGATCGATTCTCGCTCCGCGGTGTCGGTCGCAGATTGAACACGCTGGCAGATCCGCAAGAACCGGGTGGAATTTTTGCGTGGGCCGCGCCATTTTTCGGGATAGATTGAATACGGGAGTCACGCCGTGAGCCAGACAGCGCACCATTATCTCATCTTCGAAACCGCGCGCGGCACCTGCGGCATCGCCTGGAGCGGCGCCGGCATCTCGCGATTCCAGTTGCCGGGACAGAGCGCCGAAGCGACCGAGCGGAGTTTGCTGCGGCGCCTGCCCGGCGCAAAACCGGGAACGCCTCCGCCACAGGTGGCTGATACGGTCGCCGCTGTGAAGCGCTATTTCGCGGGCGAGAAGGTCGAGTTCTCCGATGTTCAACTCGATCTCGACGGGCAGGACGAATTCTTCAAGCAGGTCTATGCCGCTGCGCGGCGCGTCGGCTGGGGCCACACAACCACCTACGGCATACTCGCGAAAGAACTTGGCGGCGGATGGGAAGCCGCGCGCGATATCGGTCAGGCGATGGCGAAAAATCCGGTGGCGCTCATCATTCCATGCCACCGCGTGCTCGCCGCCGGCGGTAAGGTCGGCGGATTCTCGGCGCCCGGCGGATCGGCCTCGAAGATCAAGATGCTCGAACTGGAGGGCGTCCACCTCGGCTCTCCCCAACCGGCGCAGCAGTCGCTGGGATTGTAGGGACGTGGGCACAAAACTTTTCGGCTTTTGTCGAACTCTGCTTTGCTCAAGTTTGAGGACATTGAAATTCGTTCCAGGTACGCCCATCGATGCGATGTTCAAGCTCCGCGGTTGACTCATCATTAACACTGACGGCGATCTTTAAACGGCGCTCACCCCGAATTGCATCTGGATGGATCGGATATCTGAATGCCGTTCATCTGTCGCCGGCGGGGAAACTGCGCCAACACTCGGGGGCCCGGTTTAAGCAGTTGTTCAGGCCCGGATGCGAGAATTCCGGCCGGCGTTGAGGAGCGTGGCCGATCCATTCCGTGTGGCATCTCGACTGGCGCCTGTTGCCGGTTCTCGATCCCGTAAGCTCAACGCGAGCCTATTCGGGCGTATATTCGATCGGCCTGGTCGCAACGTCGGTATTCGTTGCGATCCTGGCATCGTTCGTGGCCCTGTCGATTTCGGCGCGCGTCTCCGCCGCCACCACGCAGCGCGGGCGGCTGGCCTGGACGGGCGCAGGCGCGATCAGCATGGGCGGCGGCATCTGGGCGATGCATTTCATCGGCATGCTCGCCTTCTCGCTGCCCTGCGGCATCACCTACAATCCGTTCGGCACGATGCTGTCGATGATCCCGGGCATGATCGGGAGCGGCGTCGCGTTGAACATCGTCGGCCTATTGCGCACGCCCACTCTTGCGACCATGGCGACCGCCGCCATCCTCATGGGCGGCGGGATTGGTGCCATGCACTATTCCGGCATGGCCGCGGTCGAAGCCAATGCGTTGCTCAGATACGATCCGGCGTTGATTGTGGTGTCCGTCGGAGTCGCAATTGCGCTCGCGTTCCTGTCGCTCAGCATCCGCTTCTGGATCCTGCGGGCTCGGGCATCGAAATTTCTCTCAACGCTCATTGCAGCGTCGGTAATGGGCTTCGCCGTCGCCGGAATGCACTACACGGCGATGCAGGCGTCGTTGTTTTATCCGCTCGACAACGCGCTGGTCCAGAACGGCATGGTCTTTCCTCCGACGCTGCTCGCCATGCTGATAACAATGTTTGTGGGGTTGATTGCGACGTGCACGATGGTCGCGAGTTTCGCAGGCCAGCAGAACGAACTCGCCCAGAACCTCAAGGAGGAAATTGCGCGCGGCGACAGGGCGCGCAAGGAAGCGGAGGCGGCCAACGCGGCGAAATCGCAATTCCTGGCGACAATGAGTCACGAAATCCGCACGCCGATGAACGGAATTCTTGGCGTCGCGAACCTGCTCTCTTCGACTTCGCTGAATGATCGCCAGGAACGGTTTGTCGAAAATTTGAACCGGTCGGGACAGGCGCTGCTGGGCGTCATCAACGACATTCTCGATTTCTCCAAGATCGAGGCCGGACGGTTCGAACTGTTCGAGGTCGAATTCGATTTGCGCGACATGATCGGCGACGTGAGCGATCTTTTTTCCGAGCGCTGCGCGAGCGCCGGGCTCGAATTCATCTATGAGATCGCCGAAGACGTGCCTTCGCATCTGCGCGGCGATCCCGTTCGCCTGCGCCAGGTTCTGGTCAATCTGATCAGCAACGCCATCAAGTTCACCGAACGCGGCGAGATATTTCTGAAGGTCGGAGCTGAGTCGCGCGCGGCCGATCGGGTGGTTCTCGCCTGCTCGGTCGAGGATACGGGAATCGGCATCGCGGCCGCCGACCACGACAAGGTCTTTCAATCCTTTCAGCAGCTGGACGGATCGATGACTCGCGCGCGGGGCGGATCCGGACTCGGTCTGGCCATTACAAAGCAGTTGGTCGAGCTGATGGGCGGCCATATCGGATTCGATAGCGAAAGCGGCCGCGGATCGCGGTTTCGCTTTACGGTGCAGATGGGCTGGCCGACTTCCGCTGAACGTGATGCGCCGGCGAAGCATACATTCCCCGACACCTTCCGTGTGCTGGTCGCGGACGGCAACGCGGCCAGCGCGCGCGTCCTGTCGCGATATCTTGAGCGCTGGAACATCAATGCAGACGTTGTCACCACCACGGCGGAGGCGGAAACGAGGTGGCGGGAGGCTGCGAACGAGGGCGTCGATTTCAAAGTCGCGATCATCGATCTCAAGGGCTTCGGACGCACCGGCGTTGATCTCGCGAGAACGATAAAAGCTGGCCACCGGCCGTCGAAGCTGATCCTGCTCGTCGGCATGGAAGCCACGATCGCGGACGAACGTATTGGCGAGCTTGGCGCCGTCGCCACGCTCGCAAAACCGGCACGTCCTTCCGAATTGTACAATTGCATCGCGCATCTGGCCGCCGCGAGTGAAGTGAGTGACCCTCGGGCCTTCTCGGCGAAACGGAAAAAGCGCGAGAAGCGTCTGTCCTTTGACGGCCGCATACTGGTGGCAGAAGACAATCTCGTGAATCGGGAAGTCGTGACCGGCATTCTCGAATCTATGGGATTGGAGGTCGTCACGGCGCCGAATGGTCGCGCGGCGCTCGATCTGTTTATGCAGGACAAATTCGATGTCGTGCTGATGGACTGCGAGATGCCGGTCATCGACGGCCTGGAAGCCGCCAGGCGTATCCGCGCATTTGAAATGCGCAAAGGCCCCGCGGATGGAACAAAACGGACGCCCATCATAGCGCTGACCGCGCATGCCCTGATCGAGGTTCGCGAAAGATGCCTGAGGGCCGGCATGGATGATTTCCTTACAAAGCCGTTCAACGAAATGCAGATGGGCGAGGCATTGCGCCGCTGGTTGACGCCGGTCGTCCGCGCGGCGGTGACGACCGAGCCGGCGCTCGAAACAAATGCGCTTCCGTCACCTTCACCCGCGATCGATACGAGTGTCTTCGCCGGGATTCGCGCCTTTCAGGGCGCCAAGGGCGCGGCGCGCTTGAGACAGATACTCTCCCGTTTCCTTGAGGAAGCGCCCACACTTGTGAAAACCATTCGCTCGATGCATGCCGAAGGAAACCGGGACGCCGTGTGGCGCACGGCGCACAGTCTCAAATCCAGCTCCGCGGCGCTGGGAGCCCTGCAACTCTCGTCGCGCTGCGCCACGATCGAGCTGCTGGCGCGGGAGAATGGACTGGAGCCGGTGACGCCGCACCTTCTGTCGCTCGACGCCGATCTTGCTGCCGCGACCGGGGGATTACAGCTGTTCATGGAGACCGCAGATGTCGCCGCCTGAAGGCCCAGCATCGACCTCCATCCTCATTGTCGATGACGACGAGGTTGTGCGCGAAATCATGTCGGCCACGCTCGAAGACGCGGGATTCAATGTTGCGACGGCCCCCGATGGCGAAACCGCGCTCAGACTCTGCATCGAGAATCCTCCGGACCTGGTGATCGCAGATGTCCTCATGCCGGGCATGGATGGGTTTCAGCTGTGCCAGGAACTCCGGCAGCGCCCGGAGACCGGATATATTCCCATTCTCGTCGCGACGGGTCTTGATGATGTCCCCTCGATCGTCAAGGCGTTCGACGTGGGGGCAACGGACTTCATCAACAAGCCGATCAAATGGATCATCCTGAACTACCGCGTGCAGTATATGCTGCGCACGAGCCGCGTAGCGCGGGAACTGCGCGAAAATCAGGTGCGGCTCCTGTCGGCGAAGGAAGCAGCAGAAAGCGCGAACCGTTCCAAGAACGAGTTTCTCGCCAATATGAGTCACGAACTGCGCACGCCGCTCAACGCTGTCATCGGCTTCTCCAACGTCATGCAGCAGCAGATGTTTGGACCGATGCCCGACAGATACCGAGAATATTCCAAGGTGATCGAGGAAAGCGGAACGCATCTTCTCACGATCATCAACAGCATCCTCGACCTCGCCAGGGCCGAGGCCACCCGGTTGACGCTGAACGAGCAGGAGGTTGAAATTGCGGATGTCGTTGCCTTCTGCGAACAAATAATCCGGGTGATGGCGCAGAAAGCCGGTGTCGCCTTCGTGCCGGACATCGACGAGGGACTTCCGCACGTCTTCGCCGATCCGACAAAGCTGCAACAAATTCTGATCAATCTGCTCTCGAACGCGATCAAGTTTACGCCGCCTTCAGGTACGGTGACCTTGACGATCGGCCTGGATGCGGGTGGCGATCTGAAGTTCCGTATCGAGGACACCGGGATCGGCATTCCCGCCGACAAGATCGAACTCGCGCTGGCGCCCTTTGGGCAGGTGGACAGCTGCCTGGCGCGCAAATATGACGGCGTCGGTCTCGGCCTGCCACTGACGAAAATCCTTGTCGAACTCCACGGCGGGAGGCTGGAGATCGACAGCGAAGTGGACGCAGGAACCGTCGTCACCGTACGGTTTCCACGCGAGCGAATGCGCGCGCAGGAGGCGGTGCGCGTTCCAGCCCGGGCGACGGCAGCGCCTGCTCAAGATCGTTCCGATTGGGCGCTCGCCCAATCGTAGCGCTTCACGTCTTTTTGCTTTTGTGTACTTTCGCTCGAGTACCCGCGGGCACTTTCTTCTTCAATTTGATCTGATTGTAATCAACGGCGGCGCGGACGAGAGTCTTGAGGGCACGCGCATTGATCTTGTCGCCCTCGAAAATGTCGATCGCTCGCCACAAATTGCCATCGAGGCCCGCGTTGAAGAGCTTGTCAGGATCCGGGAGCTTCGCCCCGTGCGAAAAGGTAAGCTTCACCTTGTCTTTGTGGGCATTGCCGACCGCGATCATTCCGTCGCGGGACCACACCGGGCTCCCCATCCACTTCCATTCCTCGATGATCTCCCGATCAGCCTCAAGGATGGTTTTGCGGACACTGGCGAGCATCTTGCCCCGCCAGTCGTCCAGCTCCTTTATTTTCGCGTCAATAATCTGGGAAGGAGACCTGGTTTCCTGCGGCCCGCTTTTCCTCATAACCTTTCCTCCTCCCCGGTCCCGAGGTTTTGATATCCAATACGGCGACGGGACTAACGATCCCCATGTCAAAATTGATCTGGGGTCGTTCTCCCGTCACCCTATTCCATATTCTTGCCGGGCGGCCATACTCCCGAACACCCAGCCTACCAGCGCGCCAGCTGGGTGATTTGAATGAGGTTGCCGCACGTGTCGTTCAGCTGGGCGATGGTCGAGCCGGTTACCTCGGCCGGCGGTTTGGTGAACTCGGCGCCGCGCGCTTTGATCCGCTCATAGTCGCCCTTGACGTCGTCGGTAAAAAACATGACCGCGGGCTGGTGCTGCTGAAATATGGCTTGCTGGTAGGCCTTGGCCGCCGGGTTGTTGTTGAGCGCGAGTTGCAGCTCGGTTCCGTCCGGCTCGTCGGGCGAGGCCACGGTCAGCCAGCGGTACGGCCCGTTGCTGAAATCGGCCTTCTTCGCAAAGCCCAGCACTTCAGTGTAGAAGCGCAGAGCCTTTTCCTGGTCATCCACATACACGCTGGTCAGCTTGATCTTCATTGGTCTTCCTCCGTTGTTGCATTCACGGCGTGTGCCGCTCATTAAAAAGGTTCTGACTCTGAATGGTGCCGGCAGACTTCAGTCTGTCCGCGCCAGGGCCCGCTCCAGGTTTTCAAAGAACTGCCGCCACCCGGCCTTGGCGCCGCCGTAGGCCCGCTTTTGATCTGGCCGGAAGCCCGACTGCTCCACGCGCAGGTGAGTGCCCGTGCTCGTGGGCGTGAGAGTCCAGGTGACGACCCCCTCGAGATCATAGGCCGCCCACGTATACGACAGCGTTTTGTGTGGCTCGACTTCCAGCACCTGGCAGTCAATCACGATGTTCAAGTCAGGTTGAGGATTCCTTCGAAGATTGAAACGATGGCCTACGATGGGCTCGAAATCCGTCTTCATGAGCCACTCCTCGATAAGGTACGGCCGCTTGTTTGTTCATTGATCCATTCTCTTGAGGAGATCTTCGAGCAGGTCGAACCGGCTTTCCCAGAAGCCGGCCATCTGGCTTGTCCAGTCGATCAGCGGGGCCAGGGCGCCGAGTTGCGCGCTATAGTGCGTCTGGCGGCCTTCGTGGCGGTCGCGCACCAGCCCGGCCTGCTTCAGAATCCCGAGATGCTTGGAGACGGCCGGTTGCGAGACCCTGGCGCGGGCCGTCAGAGACCCGACCGTCTTCTCTCCTTCGCGGCACAGTCGTTCGAAGAGAGCCCGCCTTGTCGGATCGGCGAGCGTTCTGAAGAGTACATCGTGAGCTTTCGGCATTTGTGATTGATAACCTGCTGGTTATTTGATGACGTATAACCAGTGAGATATGCGATTGTCAAGCGCGAACGTGGAACGGCAAGGTAGGAGCCGTCCGCCGGCCCGGACGAGGCAGTGCCGGCAAGTCGTCGCGCGTGCTGGTTCAACAAAATTTGTCGCGACATGTCGGCGCGGTGCAACGCGGTACGTCCTTTGGGCATCGAAACGATCCAGGGACAGAACGATATGCGCAAGATCGTCGTTGCCACCTTCACCAGCCTTGACGGCGTCATGCAGGCGCCCGGCGGCCCCAGCGAAGACCCGACCGGCGGCTTTACGTTTGGCGGCTGGACCGCCCCCTATTTTGACGAAACGCTCGGCGCCTCGCTCGGCGAAATCTTTGGCCGGCCCTTCGATCTGCTGCTTGGCCGCAAGACCTACGACATTTTCGCGGCACACTGGCCCTATGTCACCGACCCGAACGATCCGATCGCCGCGAGTTTCAACCGGGTGACGAAATATGTCGCCTCGCGCTCCAGGCCGGGGCTCAGCTGGCAGAACAGTCAATGGCTCGGTGAGGATACGGTCGCGGCACTCGAGAGGTTGAAGAGCGAAGACGGCCCCGACCTGCTTGTCCAGGGTTCGAGCGAATTTCTCCAGACGCCATGGAAGCATGGCCTGGTGAACGAATTCAGCGCGCTCATATTTCCGGTGGTGCTCGGCAAAGGCAAGCGCCTTTTCGGCGACGGCGCTACGCCCGCCGGGCTGAAGCTGGTCAAATCACAATCCTACCCGACCGGCGTGATCGTGGCGAACTACAACCCCGACGGCGCCGTCAAGACGGGCGATTTTCAGCTGCCCGAACCGTCAGAAGCCGAACGCGAGCGACGGCGAAACCTGACCTGAGTGGCTCGCTCGTTTGGTCCGTTGGTGAGGAACATCCCGGCCGAGTTCATCCCGGCCGGGATCCCACTCAAAAAAACGTCGGCATGACGCTAACGATTTTGAGCGTCGGTGACGTCTTGAGGTTGCCGCTGACGGTGCAGCCGCCCTTGAGCGGCAAATTGCTGAATGAGACAACGCCGCTCCTGAGAGTGACACTCAGGTTTCCGGGTCCGCAATTGCCGATTGGCGAGGTAAACTCGGCCCCCGAGATTTGCACCTTGGACATCGATGTGGCCGTCGACTTCCACGGAAGATTTTGAAGGCCGACGGAGGTGCAGCCGAGTTCGCCCGTGAACGAGCCGCCCGTGATCTCGCCGACACCCTGGCCGTTGACACTGCCCTCGAATTTCGCGTTGCATTTCAGGGTAACGCCGTTCTTGGTGGCCGATGTCGTACCGGTACCTGTGAACTTTGTGTTCAACGGCCTGAGCGCATAGCCGGCGAATGCGGTGTCGACAGCGCCGAACGACATGAGGCCTGCGGCGACGATGGCGATGGCTTTTTTCATGACGTTTCATCCTTGGTTGGGTGGCGACGGATGTGCCTGATGGTAGAGCGACAGCAGCACCCCCGGTCGTAAAGTCGCTCCGGATTCGCGACAGGGGGGATGGCGTTGGGAGAATTCGAGAAAACTCGCCGGCGCATGGGCAACCGCCGACCGCGCTTCCGCACGGTCTGGCGCTGAGCAGCCCCTTTGCCGAAACCTTGCGAGATTTCATGGACGAATCCCCGTCAGAACGATTTGCTGATCCGTATTCCGTAGAGCCGCGGATCGGTCACGAAGACATTGGTTGTGAGCGCCGTGTCGTCGCTGTTGAGAAACGCGCCCGTGATGGCCGTGGTGTCGAACAGATTCTTCACATAAACCATGACGTCCCAGCCGTCGGCGTCTGCGAACGTCAGCGAGAGATTGACGTTGGTGTAGCCCTGCAGCTGATCGTAGGGCATGTCGTTGAATACCCGCGCAAACGAGTCGGTTTGATAGTAGACGTCGCCGCGCAAGGTGGCCGCCCAGTTGCTGCCGACCGGCATCGAATACTGCGCCCCCGCCGACAACGTCAGGTGCGGCGTGTTCGGAAGTTGATTGCCGCTCAAATTCTTGGCGAACCCCTCGCCTCCGTTCGGGGCAGTGGCGGGGTTGAAGCCGATATAGCCTGGGAAACCCTGCGGGTTGGGCACATAGGGCTTGCCGGTCACCGGGTCGAGGCCCTCGCTGTACGCCTGGGTGCACCCAATCGTCAGTCCGCCATTCGCGAGCAACTCATTGACGACGTAGGAGGGAAGAATGCAATTCGAGGTCGCAGTGATGAAGGGTCTGACGACCAGCCAGCCGGAATGACCGGCGGTGCGATCCATCAGATCGATGGCCTGCGATCCGTTCCCGAGAGTGCCGTCCTCGAGTCCGCTTGACAGGTTGAGCGTCAACCCGTCGATCGGCTCCCATGTCGATTCGATCTCGGCGCCCTTGACGGTGGCGTTGAAGTTGAGATTGACCGAGGTGCGATCGACGATCTGGGATATCTGATAGTTCTGGTAATCGTAGTAAAAAAGGTCGCCATTCAACGTCATCGTGTTGTTCAGCACGGAGTTCTTCGTTCCGACCTCGAAGGCGTTGACGAACTCCGGCTTGAACGTAAGCGGATGGGTCAGATCGCCGGGTGAGCTGTAGTTGACGCCGCCGCTGAAAACCGGAACGACACCCGGCGGATTGGCGCCGCCCGCCTTGTAGCCGCGCGAGTAGGATGCGTAGAAGAGGGACTGGTCGGTGAAGTCGAGCTTGGGCGTCCAGGTCGCCACAAATCGGCCCGTGAGCTCTTCCCAGTTCTGCTTGAGAACGCCCGCCGAGGGGATGCCCTTGAATGCCAGCCCGGCCCAGCTCGGGAATTCCGTGAACTCCTTGTCGTCGATGGTATAGCGCAAACCGCCCGTGAGTTTCACGTCGGGCGCGACCTGATAGTAAAGCTCGCCAAACCCGGCCCAGGAATTCACCAGGTAAGGATTTTCGCTGAGAAAATAATTGTGACCCTGTCCGTTGACGCTGCCCAGACCATTGGGGTCGATATAGGCGCAGCCCAATCCCAAAAGGGTCTGGTTGAGATTGGCGGAATTCGCCTCGATCGGCCCGCAGATGTTGGCCAGCATGCCGTTGAAGAGAATGTTCTGCGCGTTGTGGGGATCGCGTCCGCCGAAAAAGGAATTGACCTCTTCCGTAAACAGGCTGAGCGCGTTGAAGAAGACGTAGTAGTCTTCCACCGTGTGGTAGCGCAGGTAGTTGGCGCCGGCGACGAAGTTCAGCGGTCCGTCGAAGTTCGAGCTGAGCCGCAGCTCTTCGTAAAACTGGTCCGAATTTTCCTCGGATACGTCCTGACCGACCAGCGTGTTGGAGCAGCCCAGCTGCGGATCGCAATACTCGCCGTTGCGCCCGACAAGCGTCTGCCCGCCGGGATCGATGAATATGGGCGCCGTATTGAAGCGGTTGTAATCTTCTGTGGAATACAGGAAGTCTCTGTTGTAGCCGACCTGGAAATTCACCGTAAGCGCCGGGCTGTAATCGTAGTCGACGTTGAACTCCAGCGTGTCGCTTTTTGCTTTGTATTTGGGGTTTAGAAGCGAGTCGATGACGCGCAGGTTCGACGACTGTGTCTCGCCGGCGTAGGGATCCGTGCCGGGCTTGACATACGGCGTAAGCAATTCCAGGGCGGCAACGAAAGGTATGCCCGCGCCATTGGGCGTTTGAAATGCGGTCGGTCCGTAGAGCGAGCCTGGAAGACATCCCTGCGTGAGCCAGGAGGAGCCGAAATTTGCCGCATCCGGAACCTGGGGACCGGCCGGACCGTCGACAACCGACGGGCCGGGATCCTTTTCACAGAGCTGCTTGACGGAGCGCGCCCGATTGTCGTCCTCCCCGAAATGCTCCCAGATCAAATCGGCTTTCAGTCTTTCAAGGGGCTTGAATTGCAGCGTCATCCGCCCCGACCACAGGTCGCGGCCGTCGATCGCCTGTCCCGTCTCAGCGTTGAAGCTGTAGCCGTCGCGCTTGGTCCATTCCCCCGCAGCACGCAGGTCCAGCCGGTCGTCGACGATGGGAATGTTCACCATTCCCTCCAGGCGACGCTCGCCATAGTTTCCGACGTCAACGGATGCGTACGCCTGATACTCATCCGTCGGCTTCGCGGAAACGATGTTGACGACGCCGGCCGGGGCATTGCGGCCATAGAGGGTGCCTTGCGGTCCGCGCAGGACTTCGACGTCTTCGACGTCGAAAAACTCCTGTTCGAAGAAATGATTGCGGATGAAGGGTATGTTGTTGAAGGCGATCGCCACGGCCGGATCGGTCGTCACCGAAATGGCCTGCGTCCCGATACCGCGGATCTGGATGTTGTAGCCGGTAAAATTGGTTTTCGAGAAGGTCAGGTTGGGAACTTCCTTGACCAGATCCGGGCCGCTCGCGACCTGCTCGGCCTTGAGGTCCTTCTGGGTGAACGCGGAAATCGCGATCGGCACCTTCTGGATGTTTTCCGAGCGCTTCTGTGCGGTAACGACGACGGTTTCGATTCCGCCAGTGCTCTGCGCAATCGCGGCGGGCGCGCTGCCGGCCAGCATGATCGCAGCGGCGCTTCCGGTGAGCGCATGGCGCCGACCTGATTTTCTTGCCATCGCTTTCCCCCGATCTTCCGGCCGGATTTGTGTCCAACCTTGCCGCGTCCCGTTCGCTTGGTGCGATTTCCCGCGCGGACTTTTCTCGCTACAATTCAAAACCCATTACGCACACTGATGTCAATAGCTGTTGACAGTGATGTCGATGGCAGCTCCTGACATGGACCCCGAACGTGCTCGGCCGCAAAAAGTTCCACGCGGGCCGCGTGGGGCCATTGACCGCGTGAGCCGGCGATCTGATTCAGGTGCAGTGCAGTAAGAACGCCTTGCGCTGCGGTGGCGTCAGAAGAAGGAGGGCAGCAGACGGGCCGCGACCCGCCGAACCGAGTCCGAATCCCGACCCAGCATCGGGCGCAGCTGTGGACCGATGACGGCATCGCCGAACGCGCACAGGGTGATGAAAAGAATGGCGGATTGGATGTGTCGCGGTCGGGGGGGCGCCGCCCGACGTGGAACGTTCGTCGATGGCGCGCACCAGATCGCCCACGGCGGCCCGGACCGGCTCCAAATGCGCATGTTTATTGGACAGGGCGATCCAGGCCGCCAGCATCCCCGCGCCACCTTCGTCGAAGGCGTCGAAGACGATGTCGATCAGCGCGCGCGGCGCACCAACATCCGATCGCACATGGGCGACCGCCGTACCGATCGCCTCCGCAAGGTCGCGCACCATGGCGCCCATCAGTGCCGACTGGACTCCGCAGCGGAGCCGAAATGGTGGATCAGATTGCCGTGCGTCATGCCGATATCGTCAGCGACAGTGACCAGCGTCATGCCGCTCGGGCCATGCCGAAGGAGCAGCTTCCGCGCGGAGGCGAGCGCTTCGTCGCGCGCCTCCCCCGGCGAGCGGCGGCGCCGGGCGCGGCGACGTCTGGCAGTTCGCTTGACTACAGACACTGATGTCAATTCCAGCGTTTGCGCCGCAACCATGCTGCCGGGTTGCGGAAAATGCAAATACCTGCCCGACGGGATAAACGGGGGTTTCGGATACGAAATGTATCAGAGGAAGAATTTTGGCAGGAGAAAAGCGGTGACCTTGCGCGTAGCGGCGCGCTCACGTTCGAGCATGTCCTTGAGCGGCTCGCCGATCACGGCGTCGCCAAACGCCATGAGCGCGATGAATAATACGGTCGAAGTGACGCCCAGATGCGGATCGCCCTTCTCATGAACGAATTTCTCCTCAACCGCGCTGACAAGCTCGGCCACTGCCGCGCGCACGGGCTCCAGATATTTGAGATTGCCGGACAGGGAGATCCATGCCGCCAGCGTTCCGGCACCGCCTTTGTCAAAGGCATCGAACACCATGTCGACAAGAGCGCGCGGAGCAGCTGCGTCGGACCTGAGATGCGCGACCGCATCCATGAGCGCAGCCGCCAGGTCACGAACCATGGCGCTCATCAGTTCGGTTTGCAGTTCGCCTGCCGTGCCGAAATGATGGAGAAGGTTGGTGTGCGTCATGCCGAGGTCGTCGGCCACGGCTTTGAGCGTGACGGCGCCCGGCCCGCTCTCGAGCAGGAGCTTTCGCGCCGAGGCCAGAGCCTCCCCCCGGGCTTCGTCGGCCGAGCGGCGGCGCCGTGTCACGGGGCGTGATTTGGCTTTTCGTGATCTCTGTATTGACATTGTTGTCAGTGTAACTATGATCAAAGTCGATAGCCGGAGAATCACGCTTTCGTGGCTGAAACGCAAACGCCGGCCGATCTGGCCATTCATCCCCGCGATATTGCCTTCGGGCGGGAGATGCCCCCTCCGGGCTGGTGGCTCGACGGCGACCCGATCCCGACAGCCTTCTTCAACGCGCTCTCCGCCTCGTTTCCCCAAGGCGAACGCTTCTTCATGGATGCCGTGCGGCCCTATCGCAGCCGGGTGGGCCCAGGGCTTGGCGAGCAAATCCAGGCCTTCACCGCGCAGGAAGCCGTCCACAGCCGGGAGCACCTCGTCTTCAACAACAAAGTGGCTGCCCGGGGCTTCGATTTCGGCCGTATCGACAACTATCTCAGGAGGCGATTCGATTTCGGCCGCACGCTTCCTCGCCTCAACCAGCTTTGCGCCACGATCGCGCTCGAGCATTTCACGGCGATCCTCGCCCATGCGATTCTCTCCGACGGCGACGATCTGGCCGGTGCGCCGCCTGAGCTGAGGCGCATGTGGCAGTGGCACGCCATCGAGGAGATCGAGCACAAGGCCGTCGCCTTCGATACGTTTCTGGCCGCTACGCGGCACTTCTCATCGTTCCGGCGCTGGTGGGTCCGATGCGTCTCGATGGCGTTGACCACGATCATGTTCCTGCAGTTCGTGGGGTTCGGCGTGCGCGAGTTCTTTCGCTACGACGGCATCGACAATCTTCGAAGCTGGCGTGCGCTTCTTCGCTATCTCTGGATCAGGCCCGGCATCTTGCGGCGCGCGGCGCCCGGCTACTTCGCCTATTACAAGCCGTACTTCCATCCCTGGCGCATCGACGACCGCGCATTGATCGCCGCTGTGGAAGCGACGCTGACGCCGGGCCATGCGGTGGCTTAGTCCGTTTTGTTTGTGCGCGCTGCTCGCGATGCTGTCTCCAGCGGCGGCGAACAGCATTTTTGGACTTTGGGCGACCGAGAAAAATAATGGACGCGTGCTCATCGAGCTGTGCGGCAATGCGATTTGCGGACGCGTGGTCGACGGCAACCAGCTGCGCGCCAACCCCGATCAGATGGACGTGAACAATCCCGATCCGGCGAAACGTGCGCGGCGCGTGAAAGGCCTCACGATCCTGGACGGCTATACCGGGAGCCCGCCGCAATGGAGCGGCGGCAGTGTCTACGATCCGCAGACCGGTGATGAAACGCACGACTCGACCCTGATCCTCGTCTCGCCGGACACGCTCAAGGTCGAAGGCTGCCGCATCATCTTCTGTCGCTCCGAAACCTGGACCCGCGCGAATTGATCCGGGAAAAATGGAGTCTCGCCCAAGAATTGGCACGCCGAGGCGCGGGGACGCGGGGGAAAAAGATTTACAATGAGACAGTGAGACGGGGAGAACGAATTCGCGCGCCTTTGGCGCGCAACAATTCTCCCACCCGGTTAAACCGGGTGGCTCACTGTCTCATTGTGCAATTTTCAATTTCCGCGTCTCCGCGTCTCCGCGCCTCCGCGTGAAGCTCTTCCTGGCGGTTCGCTATCGCTTACGAGCCCACCTTCAGAAGTTCCACGTCGAAGATCAGCGTCGCACCGGGCGGGATCGTGCCGTCTGGAGTGCCCGCGGCGCCATAGCCGAGGTCCGACGGAATGATCAGCGTACGCTTCCCGCCAACTTTCATGCCGGCCACACCTTTGTCCCAACCGGGAATGACCGCCCCGGCGCCGAGCGGAAAAGTGAACGGCTGCCCGTGATCGAGTGACGAATCGAATTTCTTGCCCCTGGCGCCGTTCACATAGAGCCAGCCCGTATAGTTGACCGTCACAGGCTGTCCCGGCTTTGCCACGGCGCCGGTTCCGGATTTGACGTCGATGATCTTGAACTGATCCTGCTGAGCGGCCTGGGCGGCCGTGGCCGTCATGGCCACAGGCGCGGCCGCGCCGGCAACGAGCAGCATCGCCACGGCAATCGATTTCGCATGCATAAAGGGACCCCTGTTTGCGGTGTGGAGACTATGTTCGGCCGCCTCCATAAAGCCTTTGCCGCGCCTCCGCTACCCCGGGGGGTTCTCGCCTTTGGCGCACAAGGATCTCACGCAGAGGCGCAGAGCCACAGAGGCGTGTCGACGTGCAAACCTCTGCGCGCAAGATCGCGCGCCAGAATGGACTGATAAACCGACTCGAGCAGTCACGGACCGAGTCCGACGTGCAGCCTGAAGGCGGCATCGACAATCGTTCCGGTCATTCCTTTGAGATCGCTTACGTTGACAACATACATCGGCTGCGCCCCCAGGTGTTGCGGTGCATTGTTCATCCAATTTGTCGCAGAAGGTTCGGAGCTTCGTCGCAGATTGTCTCCTCCGTGCCTTTGCGTCTCTGTGTGAAAGGAATCTCACGCAGAGGCACAGAGCCACGGAGGACCCCAGACGCAGATCCGGCGACCTGCATCACAATTTGTGTCCTCTGTGCCTCTGTGTCTCTGTGTGAGAATCGATTTTTGACGTGTGACCCGGAGCCCGCGAACCATGTCCGACTACGATCTCTACTACTGGTCCGTGCCGTTCCGCGGCCAGTTCGTGCGCGCGGTTCTGGCCTATGCGGGAAAGACCTGGACCGAAGCGGGCGACGCTGCGATCTCCGGGCTGATGGGCGGGCCGGTGAAACAGATGCCGGTCCCGTTCATGGGTCCGCCCCTGCTGGTCGACAACAAGGCGGAGTTCGCCATCGCCGAGATGCCGGCCATTGTTCTCTATCTGGGCGAGACGCTCGGCCTCATGTCGCCCACGCCAACCTCGCGCGCCATGACGATGAAGATCGTCAACGACGCCAACGATGTGCTCGACGAGATCACGCTCGATGGCGGCCGCCAGATGTGGACGCAAAAACGCTGGCACGACTTTGTCCCTCGCCTGGAGAAGTCGATGTCGCTCTGGGAGGAGACCGGCCGCCGCCACGGACTGAAAGCGGACCGAGGCTTCCTGCTGGGCGGTGAGACGCCTGGCATCGCCGATATCGTGACGGCGACCCTGTGGTCGACCATGGCCGACCGCTTCCCCGCAATCGCGGCGATCCTCGACGAAGCAGCGCCCATGACAGCCTGTTTGACGCGGCGCATCGCACATCTGCCGGTGCTGGCAAATCTGGCCGCCAGGGCGCGGCGGGACTATGGCGATGCGTATTGCGGCGGCGAGATCGAGGCTTCGCTGCGGAAGATTTTGGGAGCTTCAGCTTCGCACACATCGCGACTGTCATAGGTTCCTCCCTCGCGCGCTCTTCGCGCGCGGGGGAGGGGGACCGCGTAGCGGTGGAGGGGGCGGCCGCCTGCTCGACGCTGGAAAATACACCCCCGGTCGCTTCGTCGTTCAGAATATCCCGCGCCGGAAAACCCGCCGCGCGCGTTTGAGCGTCAGGACGGGTGCGCGCATCTGGCTTCCCTGCGACCTACTCTGCTCCGCATGATCGCATCTCGCACAAGTTCAAACCGCTCGTGGGCGGCCGCCCCCTCCACCACTTCGTGGTCCCCCTCCCCCACACTCCGCTGCGCTTCGCGCGGGGGAGGATCTGCGGTTCGGCGATTGCCTAATCCGAGCCCGGGAGGAAAACTGTCTTGAATGCTTCCGCCGAGGCGCCATGAGCCGCGTCGCCTTTTCTTCTGGCAGAAACAACATGATCGACGCCTTCCGCGGCATCGCGATCCTGGGCGTGCTTTTCTATCATTACACGCTGCTCTGGGGATCAAGCTGGTACGGGACCAATCTGTACGGTTACCGGCGCATCTATCCGGACGTGCTCGTACTGGGTGCGGTGGGCGTCTATCTCTTTTTTGTGATCTCCGGATTGGTCATCACCATGACCGTTCTGCGGTCGCGGAGCGGTCTCGAGTTCGCGGTCCGGCGTTTTGCCCGTCTGTACCCCGCGTTCCTCGTCGGCATCTGCCTGACCCTCGCGGTTACGGGAATATCGGCGATACCAGCGTTCAAGGTGTCATTCGGCGATGCCGTGGCGAATTTGACGATGAACGCGCCCTTCTTTCATCGCCATTGGGTCGACGGGGCGTATTGGTCGCTCGCCATCGAGATCAAATTTTACGCGCTCGTCGCGGTGGCATTCGTCCTGCTGCGCGACCGGTTCTGGATCGCGATTGCCGGTGTTGCCGCGCTGGGTTTCGTATTATTCGAATTCGGTATCACCAGGCAGATCCTGCTCGCACCCTACGGGCCGCTCTTCCTCGTGGGGATGGCGGTGTGGTTCTGGCTTTTTGAAAAGCGACGGCTGCCCGCTCTCGTGCTCGCGTTCGAATCGCTGGTGCTCTATGCGGCTTACCGGCACAGCTTCGAGTTGGCGCGCGTTTCGCCGTGGCTGCCGCATCTCGTCCTCTGTCTCTCTGTCGCAGCCCTGGTGACGCTGCTCGCCCTCGGACGCAACCCAAGCATGGGCCCGCTCTCCGCGATCGGGCGAATCTCATATTCCCTCTATCTGATTCACCAGAATATCGGCGTCGTCATCATCGCAAGCCTGACCGCGATCGGATTGTCCGACATTCCTGCATTTTTGCTGGCGACCGGCATCTGCGTCACGGCGGCGGCATTGATGTTCCGGTTCGTTGAACAGCCGGCCCAGCGCATGATCATGTCGGCCTACCGTCAGGTTTCGATTGGGCCTGTGGCGCCGCAGGCGCAGTCCGCGCCGTTGCGCCTGAACGAATAGCGCCAAAAAAACGATACGGTCATCACCTTCATGAGGAAGATTTCGATATGGACGACCGGGAGATTCGCGCGGCTCTGGATCGCCACTGGGCCGCCTCCGATGCGAACGACGTCGAGAGGGAGCACCAGATTTACCGTGAGGATGCGGTGCTCGAATATCCGCAATCGGGCGAGCGCGTGAGCGGGCGGCGGAATATACAGTCGTCGCGCGCCGCGCAGCCGAACCGGAAACGCTTCACAGTGCGCAGGATCATCGGCGCGGGCGACCTCTGGGTCACGGAGTTTGTCCTGACCTATGACGGGCGGCCGTCTTACACTGTGAGCATCATGGAGTTTCTCGACGGGAAGGTGGCCCGCGAGACCCAGTATTTCGGTGATCCGTTCGAGCCGGGGCCTTCGCGCGCGCAATGGGTCGAGCGTGCTTCGACAGGCTCAGCATGAGGGTCATGCTTCGACTGGCTCACCATGAAGATCGTCCTCATCCTGAGCTTGTCGAAGGATGACCAAACTCCGTCCAGGCCTCCACAAACGCTGCTGCCCGCTCGCTCGCCGGGGGCTGCCGATCGATACGGAGTCGCTCGCCCGATTTCTCATCGGCAAACTATTGGTGCGCGAGCTGCCTGAAGGCGTCGTCAGCGGTCGTATTGTCGAGACCGAGGCGTATGTCGTCGGCGACGCCGCGGGGCACGCGTATCGGGGAATGACTCCGCGCAATCATTCGCTGTTTCTCGAGCGCGGGCACGCCTATGTTTATGTCGCCTACGGCATTTCATACATGCTGAACGTCTCGAGCGAGATACAGGGGGTCGGAGCCGGCGTGCTGATCAGGGCGCTCGAGCCGCTCGAAGGCGTGCGCGTCATGCGGCGAAATCGCGGCATCGAGCGCTTGCGCGATTTGGCGCGAGGGCCGGGAAGGCTCACCGCCGCGTTGCGAATTGATCGTTCGCTCGATGGGCTCGATCTTTGCCGGGAAGGCCCTCTATGGCTCGCGCGCGGTGACCACGAACAAGGTGACATCGGGCAGAGCATCAGGATCGGCATTACCCGCGACGCGAACCGCCTCCTGCGATTCTATCTTCGCGACAGCCCGTTCGTCAGCGGGCCAAAAACGCTCAACAAATAAGAGCCCGCCGAAGCAAAGGTTCCTCCTCCGCGCGAAGCGCGGGGGAGGGGGACCGCGAAGCGGTGGAGGGGGCGGATGCCCACGAGCAGTTCGAACTTGTGCGAGATGCAATCCTGCGAACCAAAGGAGGTCCTATAGAATCCAAATGGGCGCACCGGTCCCGACGCTCAAACGCGCGCGTAAATTGCGGCACATGATGACGCTGCCGGAAGTGCTGCTGTAGGAACGGATTCGCGGCGGCCGCCCCCTCCACCGCTTCGCGGTCCCCCTCCCCCGCCGTTGGCGAGGGAGGAATACGAAAGCCTCGCTCGGCAATACTCGACCTTCAGGGGCCGGCGATGGAAATGCCCTCCGCCTTCAGCCTTTCGAGCACGCCGCCTTTGCGCAGCAGAACGCCGATATCGACGACGGCGACGGTACGTCCGCCGTCCGCAATCGCCTTGTTGACCTCTGCGACCGTGTCGTCGATCGACCGCGCGTCAAGGGCGGTGGCGTGCGGCGATAGTTGCACGAGACATTCGTAGTAATTCGATGGCGACCAGTTCGCCATCATGCCGGCTGTGTCCCCAATCGCCCAGGCATTTGCGGCAGCCGGCACATGCCGAATCTGAAAATCGATATCGTGGATGGCGGCTTCGATGCACTTGCCTGTCACCATGGGCGGCAGTTTCAAAAGCTCCTCGCCGCTCGGGATCAGGTCGTATGTCGCGATGTGGCGCACCTGCACGCGCCGTGCACGTGCGAGCGTGACGATCGAATCCTCCGGCTCGTGCGTCGTCAAATAATCGACGTGCCGGAAATCGCTCCCCAGCCGCATGGCAGCGACAATGGGGGAATTGTCGCTGTATCGATCCTTTGGCTCATGCAGGAATTCGCACGCGCTCGCCAGCTCAGCCGCCACGCGGGAATCGAGAACGTCCCAGAGTGTCCTGCCGTTAGGCGGGTGCATCAGTTCGCTCTCGGTCAGATAGAACCAGGCGCCGCTCAGAATTCCCATCCGGACTTGCGGCGGAAGCAGCACGAGACGCGCTCCGCTTAAGGTCGCTTCGAGCGGTTTCGTGTTCCAGGTGAAATTGTCGGGAAGCGGCTGGACGATTCCCAGGATGGCAACATCGGCACCGTCTTTCGTCGCGTGCCAGATTGCCGGCCCTCTCGCATTGGCGATGACGGTGACAGTCTCGACCCGCGAAGGCGCGGAGAGCTCCTGCGCCATGCTCCGGACGGTGAGGCCAGCAAGGAAAGCGCCGGCAAGGACAAAGCAACGGTATCGCATATGGGGATCATTTCTATAGCGCGACAGCTACCATATGGTTCCCACGCTCCGTGAGGTCCCGCAGGTCAAACGGCGGGAATTGACAGCGCAATCACCGGCGTCCATCTCTGCTTTCGTCTGGCGATACGTCCGGGCACGTCCTCGGCGTCATAATCGACCGGCTCAATGGGAAAATCCTCTCGCGGCGGCGGACGAAGCGCGTTCACATTGACGGTGAACCAGCTCTTGCCTCCATCTTCCATCAGCGCACCAATATAGACACCGCAGCGGCCGCAAATGAGAAAATCCGCTGTGCAAAGACCGAAGCGGTAACGCAGCAGCGCGTCCGCATGGCGGACGGAAATCGACATCGTGCCGTTTGGATCACTCGTATAGCGGGCGCCTTGCGCGCGGCAGAAGCTGCACTGATCGGCGCGAAGCGCAAGCGTCTCCAACGGCGCCCGCGCTTCGAAGACGAACGCCAGATTGCCGCAGTGGCACCCACCTTCGTACCGATGCGTTGCGTTCATCCTGTTTCGCTATCGTAGATTGATGCGTTCCGACTCTGCTCGCGTGAATTCGTCATTGCAATGCCGCAGTGCGTCGCGCTTAGAATGCGGCTCCGGCATTCGCCGAAAACCATGAGAGAGGATTCCAATGCATATCCGTCACACACTGTTCCGTGGCGCGCTGCTCGGCTCGACGCTCGCAGTCGTCGCCTTGACACCGGCTGCCGCAGCGACCACATCCCGCGCCGATCTGGAACGAACCCTGGCGGCAACGGGGAAGCTTTCTTCCGCTGTGCCGCAAAGGAGCGGCTCCGTTTCCGGTTTCAGCATCGTGCATCGGCCGTCCACCTACACCGTGCTGCATAACTTCAGCGGAGGGACCAGCGACGGCCAGGTTCCAAGCGCCGAAGTCACGCTGGACGCGTCCGGCAACATTTATGGAACGACCGACGGTGGCGGCGCCAACAGCGAGGGTACGCTCTTCGAAATCACGACGGGCGGAAAGGAGAGCCTGGTCCATTCCTTCGGCGCTTCAGGTGACGGCACCATCCCCGACGGCGCGGTGATCTTTGACGCAAGCGGAAACATGTACGGCACGACCAACTATGGCGGTGCGAACGACGACGGCACCCTCTGGGAACTGGCGGCGGACGGGACCTACAGCGTGCTGCACAGTTTCGACGGCACGGGTGACGGCGACTTTATCAGAGGGCGCCTGGTCGAGGACGGGAAGGGCAATCTCTACGGCACCGCCCTTTTCGGCGGCGCCAATGGCGACGGGACGGTCTTCAAGTACACCTCCAGGGGCAAGCTCAAGGTCCTGCATGCGTTCAGCGGCGCCGACGGCCAATATCCGGAACACGGTGTTGTCCGCGACAGGCTCGGCAATCTCTACGGCGCCACGGCGTTCGGCGGCGCCAACGACCAGGGCTCGGTCTACAAAATCGCCAGGGACGGGACCTTCACCTCGCTTTACAGCTTCACAGGAAAGGGCGACGGCGGTTTCCTCTATGGCGGTCTGGCCATCGACAGGGCGGGGAACCTTTACGGCAGCACGGCGAGCTACGGCGCGAACGGCCAGGGTACGGTCTTCAAGCTGGCCCCCAACGGAACATTGACCACGCTTTACAACTTCGTCGGCGGCAGCAGCGACGTCAGCGAACCGGAAGGCGATATGCTGCTGGCGGGCACGAACCTCTACAGCGCGGCAGCCAACGGCGGGACCAACACGGCCGGTGGCGTCTATGAGGTCACCCTCGCAGGGACGGAAACTGTGCTTGAGGACTTCCCCGCGACGACCGGCGACACGTACTCCGCCGGCGTGACCAAGAGCGGCAGAACCTTCTACGGCACCATCGAAAGTGGCGGCACCGCCGGAGACGGCGTTGTGTTCAGCCTGAAGAAGTAGCCGGCCCACGCGCGCTCACCCTGGGCTTGCCTGCCTTCGCCGAAGCGAAGCTTCAGCTTCGCGCAGGCAGGTCGAAGGGCGCGCGCGCCATGAAAACAGGGTGACGGGAGCAATGATCCCCATCGCACGTTCGACCGGGAGTTGTGCTCCTGTCGCCTTGTTCCGTGGCGGCAACGGCAATCTCGGAGCGGGAGAAGTCGAACGGAACGCGCAGCGGTTCGGCGAGAACCGGTCGCGTGACCAGAAGGCAGACAAAAGCTGCGGAGAGAAGATGTTTCAGCCCAGCCATGGGCGCGACGGGTAACACCCGGCGAGAAACAACGGAAGTCGCAAAACACACGCCCGTATGTTTCCTCCCCCGCGTTTGCGCCATCGTTCGCGGTCAAGCCCGGCCCCCAAAACGCTCCGTAGCCCGTTGCCTCGCCTTCATCGCCTCTTCTTCCCGGTTGCGCGGCGAGGCGTTTGTCTCCAGCCGATCAATCAGACGGCGCGCCACGATAAGTACCTCCTGGACCGCATCGCCGAAGGCTGCCTCGTTGGCCCTCGAGGGCGCATTGAAGCCGCTCAGCTTGCGCACGAACTGAAGTGAGGCCGCGCGGATCTCCTCATCGGTCGCCGGCAGATCTCTTTGGGCATACCACCACCAGCCCCAATACACAGCGACGGCCAACGAAAACACGCAGAAGATCGGCCTCGCAACCGCGCTCCCCGGGAATTGAGGCGACCCAAAAAATTGCGAGATGGAGATCAGCCATGCCGCACCAAGAAAAACCAAACCCAGTCGCCAGGCCCATTGTTTGCGCTGATACACTCCGAACGCCAGCCCGAGCGCCCAAGACCCGTAAGCGCCGCTCGCGAGGCGAGCTGGCCAAGAAGTAAAGTGCGTAATGACGGTGTGTTGTCCGGTACCTGCGCGCCATGAGGAGATGCCCGAGATAGAGAACCAGACTTCTATCGCGCCGATCAATATCAGGACCAGCGACGCGACACGCAGAACTGTCGGCAAAGAGGATGTGCGGTGAGGCGTTCCCGACTGAGCAAACGGCTCGGACACTTGCACCGTGGGCGTGCCAAGCGCTGTGTGAATGACGTTCGACAGCCACCTGGCGTCATTTCTCCCCAGCCACTTTCCAAACCCGATCAGGGCAACCCCCGCACCAAACATTCCGAAACCTGCCAGGACCGGTATCCAGTCTCCGCCTTGTGTGTTGATCGAGCGGGCGCCAAACCAGATTCCAAACGCCAGAACGCTACCCAGCCAGACGGTCATGAACGCCTTGACGAACCCCAGCATCGTGAAGCGTCCGGTCAGATAGACAGTCTCACCGCGCACCTCAAAGCGGCCGACGAAGAACGGTTTGAAGCCATTGCCGACCATCGGGATCACGCGCTGAAGCCGCACACGCGATTCACCAACCGGGCCGGCCGCTGCCTGCTGTCCAAATACTCCAAAGGCGGATCGGCGCGTTGCGGCTCGCAAGCGCACCACGGATTCATTCAAGCCGAATGCGCTCTTGAACTCGGCCGGCGTCGAGCCGTAGATGAAATTAATCAAGGTTCGAATCACAAAACCGACTCCTGCGGGAACAGTTGCGTACTATAGAGTTGAATCGATCGACCCACAGGTAATACATTAGCTGTCGCCATATTCCTACCTTGAAGCGGAAATGAATCGCATTGCCGTCTTTGCCTTCGTCGCGGTCGTCATAGTTGCGGTCGCAGTTGCCGCCGATTTTTACGTCGATCACGAGTTGAACAGCCCAGAGTTCATTCTGGCTCAACAGAAGCGATGCGCCAAGCAAACAGAACGCGTAGTTGCCGGTAGTGGCTGGAAGCAAAGCAACAGTCCTGTCAACGGCACCGTTGCGTCGTACACGGACCATTACAACGCGCGTTTGGGGAGATGCCTTATCCTTTTCAAGTACATAGTCAACGACATGGCAACCAAAGACACCAGAAAATCCTTCACATTGGTCGATGCGTTCAGGCAAGCGACATACGCAGAATACTTCGAAGCAGACTTGCCGGGCTTTAATCCACTGGTCTCGACGTGCAGACTTACGATCCCGAGCGAAAAGCCCGTTGTCTGTCATTCCCGCGAAGAATGGAACCGGTTAATCAAGCCGTACATTGAAACCGGAGCGCCGTCGAAATGGAATTGAGCGACAGGCGCTGCGTTGCCTGCTGTGTGCTCATGCTTCATCCGCACCATAGTTCGGCGTATCGCAGTATCGGTTCGAGGCAGGGTTTGCCACTATCACCACGATCGAGCCGTACTGATGAACGATGTTGCGTTCTGTTGCCGCTGCGCTGACGGGTCAGGATGGAAGCATGTCTCACCTGTAGTTGCTGCTGCGTAGCATCCTGAATCAGTGACGCCATAGGGCAAGCGATGAGCGCATGCGCAGGTTTCTGATCCGATCCGTTCTCTCCGTTCTCGCCCTCGCACTCCTTGCGGTGGCGTGGATCGCTGCGGGGCCCTGGTGGGCGCGGGCCCTCGATGCGGTCCACACCACAAGGCTGGCGACCGCGACCTCCTTTTCGATCCGGCAATACAGTGGATTTTTTCATTTTTTCCCCGGCCGAAGCGGCGCGCCGCTCCCCGAAGCCGAGGGGTTCACGGGGTACGACTGGGGCAACCCGCTGGAACTCGTCCACATACAGCTTCGTCCCGGCGGCGTCCTTCTGCTCATCGACGGTGACCGTCGCTTCGTCCTCGGGAAGTGTCCCGGCGCGGTGGCAGACCACGGCTACACACCGGAGATCGAGCCCGAGCCCGGCGATACCACCTCGATGACCCTCGATCGCGGCGTGGCGAGCTGGCCAACACCGTACCATATCACCTGCTGCGGCTCGCTGGGCGGCGGCGGCAGCTGGTATCCCTGGGCACGTTATCTTTATTGGCACCTGTCGTGGATCAAACCCGATGGTGCGCGGCTCGATATGCTTGCCCGTTTCCGGCAGAACTATGAAAGCGGGAGCGGCTGGAACGATCCCGGCGCGGCGCGTTTGGTACGCCTCGATATCCGGCCGGCGCAGACGCGGGAATGACACGCCGGGCGCGTTCTCGTCTTCGTGGACGAGGATGTCGAAGCCACTGTCGCGGAAATTGAGCGACAGGTAATTACCTGTCGCACTATTCCTGTCGCCGTTTTGCTCTCATCAAGTTTATCCTCTCCCCTTACGATCTGAGGAAGAAACATCATGACGATGGACAGACGCACTTTTTCGACCGCCCTGCTTGCCGGCGCAGCGGCCTCGCTGGCCGGCGGCATGGCCGCAAACGCGACTCCGCCGAAGGCCCGCAACATCGTGCTCGTGCATGGACTTTTCGCAGACGGTTCCTGCTGGTCTTTGGTGATAGAGCGATTGCAGGCCGCAGGGCTCAACGTCACGGCCGTGCAAAATCCGCTGAGTACGCTGCCCGAAGCGGTCGCGTCTGCCGAGCGCGTGCTGGCGCGGCAGGACGGTCCGACAGTACTGGTGGGCCATTCTTTCTCGGGCGTGATCGTCTCGGAGGTCGGCGTGCATCCGAACGTCTCGGCGCTCGTCTATGTGGCGGCCCGCGCGCCAGATGCCGGCGAGGACTACACGGCGCTGGCGAAGACATATCCAGCGCCGCCGGCGTCGGCCGGGATCGTGTTCGACGGGGACGAGGGACGCCTGTCCGAGCAGGCCTTCCTTCGCGATTTCGCCGGAGACCTGCCGGAAGCGAAGGCCCGGGTGCTCTACGCCCTGCAGGCGCCGTTTCAGAAAGCCCTGCTCACCGGCAAGACCACGAACGCGGCCTGGCGATCCAGGCCGAGCTACTATGCGGTGTCAACGGAAGATCGCACGATCAATCCGGATCTCGAGCGCTTCATGGCCAGGCGGATGGGCGCCAGGACCATCGAGGTGAAGGCCAGCCATCTGTCGCTGATCTCCCATCCCGACGAAATCACGCGGCTGATCCTTGAAGCGGCCGGGCAACAAGCCTGACAATGCCGGCGATTGGGGAATTCGGGGACGGGAGATGCATCACCTGTCGCCGGTTTCCCCCAACGGGAGAGACTGAGATGCCGATTACCGCCTTCAGCAACACCGACGATGGGCTCCAACCGGAGCAACGGAGGCGCGGGCATTTCGTCGCCGATACGAATCTGAATGATGACGGACCGTGGGTTCCCTACGCGGAAGGTGTGTGGATCCAGCCATGCTGCTTCAATTTGACTTCGGGCGCATTCAGCCTTGTCCTCAAAGGACTGCCCGGCGCCAAACTCGGCGTCCACTATCATGTCGGGACCGTCCAGGGGTACACACTGCGCGGGCGGTGGCGATACCTGGAGCATGACTGGATCGCGGGGCCCGGAACGTTCATCTATGAGCCCGCCGGCGAAGCCCACACTCTTGTCATCATGGACGACTCGCCGGAGCCGGCGTTGATCTTCTTCGCGATCGAAGGCGCGCTTGTTTATCTGGACAAGCCAGTGAGCGGCGCCTTTCTCGCCTACGAGGACGCTTTCAGTGCGCTCGAGCTGACGCGGAGACATTATCGCGAGGCCGGCCTGGATGCGCGCCGTCTCGACCAGCTGATTCGCTAGCGAATTGAAGTCTTCGACGGTAACGCCGCGGCCATTTCGCGCGCAATGGGCAGAGCGAACGTCCCAAAACCTGGTCGCCATGAAATTGAGCGACGGGTAATGCATTACCCCGAACTGTTTCGTGGTCGAATTCGCGAACCCACCAAATGCAAATGTGTCGGTACATTGCTACCGTCGTAGTCAGCAAATCCGAATCACTTCACCGCCGGGATCTCTCAAATCGAGCAAGCTGTATCTATATCCAAAACCACTCCCACTAAAGAAATCTCGGCCGTCGCCTGTAACAATTGGCGTAGAATGAGGTGCTAGTGCACAAATGTCTGTTAAAATGCTCGCGGCCCTCATTAGATGAGCATCAACATAATCAATTCTTCTCTTCGCTATCAGGTCTGCGAGGCCCGGGATCTGCTTCTCCAATTCTCTCGGACCTTCCAAGCATGTCAATAAAAATGTACGCGTACCCGGCGTAATCAGCCACCGCAGCATCGACAAGACCGATTTCTCGCCCTGCCGCTTCATCAACATGCCTGCAGCCTCGACCACTACCGGCGAAATTACCAACCACCAAAAACGGTTGTCCTCGTCTAAGATCAGCCGAGCCTCTGGATGCAGTCGGTCTCTTTGATCGAACCTTGCCACGAGGACGTTCGTGTCCAAAAGCGCAAGATTGCGTGGAATGTTTATTTCTTCCTGTTCTATTGTGAGGATCGGCATTAGGCGAAACCTGCCTCCTTTACTGCATTCAATATTAGCTTATCAATCTGCCGTTCGCAGTCTCGATTAGCCGCATCGTCTGCAGCACCGAGAACAATGCTCGATGCGAGGTCCCCTAACGCCCGCTGAAATCGCTGATCTTCCAAGAATCTGCGCAACACCGGGATCGATTGAAGATGATTCGGTTCGAATTTTTGATAGTCCCCTTGGAATGAAGGCGTGTTTTGCCGAACATATTCGTCGATAAAACCGCTATTTAGATATGCGAGCAAGCCTCCAAGGATGTCCACGTCAAGAGGCGCCACAGCTGTGCCGGCCACCAAGAATGTACTCCCCAATTCATCAACAGCAAATGAAGTGCGCGGAGCGAGATCCCTTATGAGGAGTTTCGGACGAATTAGCCATGCCTCATCGCGTGGCCTGACGAGCTCGAAGAACTTGCCGTTCCTCTGGATGAGGCTTGATCTGGCGCTTAAGACATCACGATTGTCATTGAGGTACTCCCAAGCTCGCGGATAACTGCGGATCAGCTCGCTTTCACTCAGCGGCACTCCGTTCCGGTATGGATATAGCAAGCGCCTTTCACCCCGTACTCTCGCGTACCGTTGCAATTCCGAACCGTACACCACGGGGCGAAGGATCTCGCGTTCCACGATAGCCCTCTCGCCTAGGCCATTGATCACTTCGCAAAAATGCGAACCATCATCAGATACTACTTCAAAAATAAAAAAATCATTCGCCCCAGTTCTGATCCCCTGCGCGATTATTGCCAAAGAGTCCAATCTAACGGACGAATCCTCAAGACGTACGCGCTGCCTCTGTTCACTTTCCGATAAAAGCAACCAAGGTGAAGAACCGACTGGATGTCTCGCTTCAAACATTCGAACCACATTACCATTGAGGATCTGTCCTTTGTCAGCGGCCAGTAACAGCCCTGCAAGGAAATCCACATCAAGGTGATGGACTTCTATGATCTTAACGTGACGCGGAGGCTGAGACTGGATTGGACGCTTTTCTGCAACAATGCAGCCTACGTAAGCATCGGCTTCGAAAGGCCGAGTGGATCCAAAGTCTACAATAGTTAGTAAGCGCGTTTCTCGCGCTAATAGTTCTCGCAAAGTTGCGCCGCTCGTGTTTCTAAAAAACCTGTTAGGTACAACCAATCCCAAAAAGCCATGGACCCTGAGTACCCGTACAGCCTCTTCCACGAACAGTGAGGAAAAGTCGTAGCGACCTTTGGCAGTGGCGAACCGCACTTCGAGCGCATCTCGATCCTCCACTTTTTTTGTGACAAGAAAAGGCGGGTTCCCCAAGACGATATCGTAGAGTCGGTCCAATGGGCCCCACGTCTCCTTTCGGAGACCGTCCCCAGTACGAACAACGTCAAAGAGGCTGGGTAGAGGGAGGGGATCGGGCTCTTCGAGAAGCCGCTGCCACAATCTCAGTCGCGCTAATTGCACGGCATTGGGATCAATGTCGATCCCAGCGATGTGTTTGCTTTGAATTATCTCCCGCGCCCACGCCCGCGACGGTTCGCGTTGTTCGAGATAGTATAAAACGCGATCCACGGCGGCAACGAGAAAGGCCCCCGACCCGCATGCAAAATCAATTACAAATGGCGGTTCGCCGCCCTCATTATTCGAAAAATATTCATCAACGGCTCGGGTTGCAAGATAACTCGTAATGTATTTTGGAGTGTAGTAAGCTCCTTTGGTCTTGCGGACGGAGACACGCTCTACGTTTCGACCCGGAGGATAGAATAAATCGACTTGCGGCGCGGATGAACTCGGTTGCAAAACTGCGGCTAAATACTTCTCATAGGCCATACCGAGTACGTCAGTATCCATCCACGAGAAGTCGTATCGCGCCGTCGGCCCAGGGAGATGCACCGGGCGATAAAGATCTTGAATAATGCCAGCTAGGACATGTTGAGGTATAGCTCTGCCTTCATCCTTGTCGAAAACGGAGCCCCCAATACGCTCCCGCGCGGTCTTCATTATCCGCTTCCACTTGGCCCAATTTATTTGATCAGGTGCAATAAGCGCTTCGGAAACCGGGCGCACACCAGGATCAAGATGGCGATCCTCGACGGTGCGCAATACAAAGAGTTGGGCGTAGATCTGCTGCAAAGCGGAGTCGACGGAGTTGCCTCCGCCCATCGAAAAGCTAAGAGCTTGATCGCGCCAGCAATCGAGCCGCTCAACCAGCGCATCGTCGACAGGAACGAGGAGTCCTGTCGGCTTTTTACGTTGCTCGGCAAGTTGCGCTAGCTTACCCGAAAATAATCCGAGAGGATTTAGGGCTTGCAGTATTTCGCTAACTACTGTGGGGCCTAAGTCGGCCTGCGAAAGGTGCAGTTTATACCATGCGTTGTTGTCGATCCACCGCGCATTGAAGAGAGTGAAGCCCTCTTGCGGATCAGCTACGAGCCCCCATTCCCCGGCCACGTGATAATTATATAGGGCCGCACTATCAACGGGATCGGTGGAGGTTCTTTTGGTGACCGCCGCGAAAACGCCCGCGTTTTCTCCTGCAATGTATGTTCGTGCTACACTGAGAGTGGTGCCCTCGGTGCTTACTATTTTTTCTCGCAAATCGACCGCGCCCCATCCAAGATCGATGGCGAGTTTTCGACCATCCCCAATTGAGGAAGAGACATCTGTCATTGAGTAGACGCCTTTATTCCCACTCTATGGTCCCTGGCGGCTTGCTTGTCACGTCGTACACCACGCGGTTGATGCCTTTCACTTCGTTCACGATCCGCGTGGCGACGCGGGCGAGGAAGGCGTGGTCGAAGGGATAGGAATCCGCGGTCATGCCGTCTCTGGACGTCACCGCTCTGAGTGCGCAGACATTGTCATAGGTGCGGTCGTCACCCATGACGCCCACGGTGCGGACGGGCAAAAGCACCGCGAAGGCCTGCCAGATCTCGTCATACAATCCGGCCTTGCGGATTTCTTCCAGATAGATCGTGTCTGCCTGGCGTAGCACTTCGAGTTTCTCGTTCGTCACGTCACCGGGGATGCGAATGGCGAGGCCGGGTCCCGGAAAGGGATGCCGGCCGACGAAACTTTCCGGCAGGCCGAGCTCGCGCCCGAGCACGCGCACTTCGTCCTTGAACAGCTCGCGCAGAGGCTCGACGAGCTTCATGCGCATGCGCGCGGGCAACCCGCCCACATTGTGATGCGATTTGATCGTGACCGAGGGGCCGCCGAGCGGCGACACGCTCTCGATGACGTCGGGGTAGAGCGTGCCCTGGGCGAGAAATTCCGCGCCGCCTACTTTCGCTGCTTCCTGCTCGAACACGTCGATGAAGGCCGCGCCGATGATCTTGCGCTTCTTCTCGGGTTCGTCGACGCCGGCGAGCCGGCTCAGGAACAGCTCCGCCGCGTCCACATGAACGAGCGGAATGTTGTAGTGGCCGCGGAACAGCGAGACCACTTCCTCCGCCTCGCCCGCACGCAGGAGCCCGTGATCCACGAAGATGCAGGTGAGCTGGTCGCCGATTGCTTCGTGAATGAGCAGGGCTGCGACCGAGGAGTCGACGCCGCCGGAGAGTCCGCAGATCACGCGCCCGCGTCCGACCTGCATCCGGATACGCGCGATCGCCTCGCGCTGGAACGCCTTCATGTTCCAGTCCGGCGCGATGCCGGCGATGTTTTGCACGAAATTCGTCAGCAGCGCGGCGCCCCGCGGCGTGTGTACGACTTCAGGATGGAACATGACACCATAGAAGCGGCGGCGCTCGTCGGCGATGACGGCGTAAGGCGCGTTCTCGCTTTCGGCGATGACGTGAAACCCGTTTGGCAGCGCGGTCACACGGTCGCCATGGCTCATCCACACATCGTCGCGCGCGCCAAGCGCCCACACGCCGTCGAACAGCGGGCTCTGTCCGCTCACCTCGATCGTCGCGCGCCCGAACTCGCGCTTCGACGAGCCTTCGACGCGGCCGCCCAGCTGATCGACCATCGCCTGCTGGCCATAGCAGATGCCGAGCACCGGAACGCCCAGTTCGAATGCACGCGCCGGAGCGCGCGGCGACGCGGCTTCGGTGATGCTCGCGGGGCCGCCGGAAAGAATGATCGCCTTCGGCGGTGCGGCTTTGAGCAGCTCGTCCGCCTTGTTGAAGGGCACGATCTCGCAATAGACGCCGCCCTCGCGCACGCGCCGCGCAATCAGTTGCGTCACCTGCGAACCGAAATCGATAACGAGGACGGGAGCGGACATGGGGGTTAGCGTTCCCTCCGGCGCGGCGCCGCGGGCCCCCTCCACCGCTTCGCGGTCCCCCTCCACCGCTGAAGCGGGGGAGGAAAATGTGTGCGCGGGGGAGGAAACGCACGCGCTAGCCTTTCCTCCCCCGTGCGAAGCATGGGGGAGGTGCCCCGAAGGGGCGGAGGGGGAAGCGCGGAATCGGTGGAGAACATGCCATCACCTAATGGCACGCCACCACCTTGTCCAGAAGCTCCAACTCTCACGCTCGCCGCACCAAAACCGCCGCGAAAAAACCATCCGTGCCGGTTGCGCGCGGTGTCGCGCGGAAGAATTCGTCCATGCCGGGCGGCGGCGCCAGACCGGTTGCTTCGCGCCAGATTGCCTCTGCATTGGCGATGCGGAACGCCGGGTGTCGGGCAAGAAATGCTGCAACGCGGTCCGTATTTTCACAGGCGAGCAATGAGCAGGTCGCATAGACGATTCGGCCGCGGGTGGCAGCAGCGGCCTGATCGAGCAATCGGTCTTGTGCCTCCTGCAACTCCAGAAGCCGCTCCGGCGTGAGCCGCCATTTCAGCTCGGGTTGCCGGCGCCAGGCGCCGGAGCCGCTGCAGGGCGCGTCGACGAACACGGCGTCGAATGAAGCGGCGGGGGGATCGGCTTCCGCGAGCTCTTCGGCGATGATCGTGACACCCGCCCGCGCGGCACGCGGTGCAAGCTGCGAAAGCCGGCCGGCATCATTGTCGCGCGCCAGGATGTGGCCCTGATTGTTCATCGCAGCCGCGAGAGCGAGCGCCTTGCCGCCGGCGCCGGCTGCGAGGTCGAGAATGTGTTCGCCCGGCTGCGCGGCGCATAGCAGCGAAGCAATCTGCGCCGCTTCATCCTGGAATTCGAAGTGCCCCTCGAGAAAGGCGCGGGTGCGGCCTAGTGCCGACGCGCCTTTATGCTTCGCGATGCGGATACCGTGCGGCGCGTAAGGCGTAGGTTCGGCGGCGAATCCCTCGTTGCACAAATCGCGAAGCACATCGTCGCGCACGGCTTTGAGTGTGTTCGTCCGCAGATCGATCGGCGCGCGCGCGCACATTGCGCGCGTCTCGTCGAGGAGCTCGTCGCCAAGGCTGCGGGCGAGTTCCGGCTCGAGGAATTGCGGAAATTCGCCTTGCACCCAAACGGGTGGAGGATCGGCGCCTGGCGAAGCGATTGCAGCACGTTCCGATTCATCGAGAGGCGGAGGTCCGTAACCGGTGCCACTGAACAGGCTGTCGATGAGCTCGAACTCGCAACCTTCCGCCACAAGACTGCCGAGCACGAGGGAACGCGGCCGCTCGTCCTGCATGCGCCAGGCAAGCGAAGCGCGATGGCGCTGCACCGCGAACACGCGCTCGGCCACCGCCGCGCGATCCTTCGACCCCGCATAGCGCCGTGCCCGGAACCAGTCGCGCAGAAACCGGTCCGCCGGCTTGTCGGTGTCCTGCAGCGCTTCCAGAACTTCGATGGCGGATTGCAACCGCGCAGCGGGTGTCATGAAAGTTGTGCACGCGGAGGCGCGGAGACGCGGAAGAACGATCCAACACAGAGACACGGAGGGCACTGAGGAAGGTTCTGCGCGCGCACGTCGTCGGGTTGAACCCGACCATCCCGCGCGATCCTGTTTCTCCGTGTCCTCTGTGTCTTAGTGGTGCACGTTGTGTTCTCCGCGTCTCCGCGCCTCCGCGTGGGCTCTTTCACGCTCCGCCCGGATAGTTCGGCGATTCGCGGGTGACGACCACGTCGTGGACGTGGCTCTCGCGCATGCCGGCTCCGGTGATGCGAACGAACTGCGCGCGCGTATGCAGCTCTTCGATGTTGCGGCAGCCCGTGTAGCCCATCGCCGCGCGCACGCCGCCCACGATCTGGTGCACGACATTGGCGACCGGTCCCTTGTAGGGCACCTGCCCTTCCACACCTTCGGGCACGAGCTTCAGCACGTCCTTCACTTCGGCCTGGAAGTAGCGGTCGGCCGAGCCCCGCGCCATCGCGCCCACCGAGCCCATGCCGCGATAGCCTTTGTAGCTGCGGCCCTGGAATAGAAACACCTCGCCCGGGCTTTCTTCCGTACCGGCGAGCAGCGAGCCCACCATCGCCACATGCGCGCCCGCGGCGAGCGCCTTGGCGAGATCGCCCGAATAGCGAATGCCCCCATCGGCGATCACCGGCACGCCCGCATCGCGCGCCGCCGATACCGCATCCATCACCGCGGTCAGCTGCGGCACGCCGACGCCCGCGACGACGCGCGTGGTGCAGATCGAGCCCGGCCCGATGCCGACCTTGATCGCATCCGCGCCCGCATCGATCAGCGCCCTGGCGCCATCGGCCGTCGCAATATTCCCCGCCGCCACCTGCGTGTAGTTCGACTCGCGCTTGATGCGGCGTACTGTTTCAAGCACGCCGCGCGAATGCCCATGCGCGGTATCGACGACGATCACGTCGCATTCGGCTTCGACGAGCGCGAGCGCACGCCTGAATCCGTCGTCGCCCACGCTCGTCGCCGCGGCGACGCGCAGGCGACCGCGTTCGTCCTTGCAGGCGTTGGGATATTTCTGCGCCTTCTCGATGTCCTTGACCGTGATCAGACCAACGCAGCGATAGGCGTCGTCAACGACGAGAATTTTTTCGATTCGGTGCTGATGTAGCAGCCGCTTGGCTTCGCGCGCGTCGACGCCCTCGCGCACCGTGACGAGCTTGTCCTTCGTCATCAGCTCGGCCACGGGCTGGCGCGGGTCGGTGGCGAAGCGCACGTCGCGGTTGGTGACGATGCCGACGAGCTTGCCCGCACCGTTCTTCGCACCCTCGACCACGGGGATGCCGGAGATGCGGTAGCGCTCCATCAGCGCGAGCGCATCGGCAAGTGTCGCTGACGGCGCGATCGTCACCGGGTTCACCACCATGCCGCTCTCGAATTTCTTCACCCGGCGGACGTGCTCGGCCTGTTCTTCGATCGAGAGATTGCGGTGGATGACGCCCATGCCGCCTTCCTGCGCCATGGCGATGGCGAGCGCCGCTTCAGTCACCGTGTCCATCGCCGCGGAGACGAGCGGGATGCCCAGTTCGATGGTTTTGGTGAGGCGGGTTCGCGTATCGACCTGGCCGGGCAGCACTTCGGAAGCTGCCGGCACCAGCAGCACATCGTCGAAAGTAAGCGCTTCGCGGATCGTCAGGATGTCGCTCCGGGCCATGCCTTGGAGCGCCGAGCCTTTACCAGCGAGGGACCCGGCGCGCAAGGCGGGCGGGCCGGTCGGTTCTATATCAAGCCAAAAATGCGCAAAATGCTGAAAATCCCGGGACAGATTGTGTGCTCTCGGTCTGCTACTCGCCGGCCATCGCCAAGTGGGCGGAGGGTTCCGGGATTGGCCGCCCGAGCGTCCTGGCTTCCTCGACCCACGCGAGGATCGCGTCCGCAATGTTCCGCGCGGCTTCCTCGCGCGTCTCGCCGTCGGACATGCAGCCGGGCAGGTCCGGAACTGTGGCAAGAAATCCTCCACCCTCCTCCTGCGGAAGCGCTTCGATAAGGACCGGATATTCGCGTCTCACGTTTGCGTTCTCCCAACAGCATCGACCAGCCTGACGAACTTGACGGGCCGGCGAAACGGAACCGTTAGGATTTCCCGTTGGGACGCGTGCGATATCTTGTAATGCGACCCGCCTCCCGACGGCGGGGAGCAGCGCAGCCCTCGTTGCCGGCATACGACCTCAAGGTCGCGCATTGACCAGTCCCCAGAGGGATTGTCCCGCATACGATCGAGCAGATCCTTCATCCCCTGAACCCCGTGGCAACCAGATAGAGCTCGACCGACTCCGCGCGGCTGGCGGGGGGTTTGACGTGGCGGACGTCGCGGAAGCGCTTCTTGACGCGCGCGAGCAGGTCTCCGGTCGCGCCGCCCTGGAACACTTTGCCAATGAACACCCCACCAGGCTTCAACACCTGTTCGGCTGCGTCGAGCGCCGCCTCGAACAGCGCGGTGGTGCGCAGATGATCCGTCGGTCTGTGGCCTGTGGTCGGTGCGGCCATGTCCGACAAGACAACGTCAGCGGGACCGCCAAGCGCCGCTTCAAGCAGCGTCGACGTTGCAGCATCGCGGATGTCTGACTGGAGAATCGTTACGCCCGCGATGGGCGCGATCTCGAGAATGTCCGTAGCGACGACGCGTCCCGTTTCGCCAGCGCGCGCGGCAGCGACCTGGCTCCAGCCGCCCGGCGCCGCGCCGAGATCGAGCACGACCGCGCCCTTCTTCAGAAAATGAAATTTCAGATCCAGCTCGATCAACTTGAAGGCTGCACGGCTGCGGTAGCCCTTCTCCCTGGCCTCGCGCACATAAGGATCATTGAGCTGGCGCGCGAGCCAGCGCGTGGACGACACTTCCCTCCCCTTCGCGGACTTCACCTTCACCCGCAAAGCCCCCCGGCCGGAGGATTTGGTGGAACGTTCTTTCATGTCGTCATCTCAACGACTTGAGTGACAAAAAAAGATTCAACGCAGTGGTCGCAGAGGATGCGCAGGGGACGCAGGAGAAAAGATTGCACACCTTTGGCGCGCCACTCTGACCCCGCGTTCCTCTGCGCATCCACCGCGACCACTGCGTTAAAATCTTTTTTAACAACGTCACATCAGGCCAAGGCCCAAAGAAATGCCAGCGTCGCCAACAGGCCGAAGCCGGTGCGGACCGCGTGCAGGCGGCCCCATTTTTCGAGCAGCGCGCGCGTCTGCGAATCCGTGCGCGCCGCATCGTCCTTCATCAGCTTCCTGTTGACCGGCATGATCGCGAGCAACGTCCACGGCCAGTTCGCGATCATCGCCAGCGCGCCGACGCCGAACAAGGGCTCACGCGTCTGCCACCAGGCGAGCGCGCCGAGGAGAAATCCGATCGCTGCAAGCGGCGCCTGCATCGCGGTGCCGCCCTTGTATGCGGGGCGCCATTCCGCAAGCGCAGCGTGGATGTCGAGCGAAAGACGTGCCGGCTGCTCCACCGAGCTTACATAGAGCGCCGCCCCGGCAAAGAGCGCGGCGACCACAAGCGCCAGAGGACCCGCAAGCATTTTCCCGTTCTCCCTTCGATGCTTTTCATTTGGCCTATAGCAGCTTTCGGCGCGGTCTACGTCGCCTTCGCGCGATTGCACCCAACGCGATTGAGGCGGTGTTCATGGATGGCCGGGACAACAGCCCGGCCATGGCGACATTTGGATGTGGTGCTTAACACTTCGACCGGCCCGTCGCCGCGAGCGGCAATTCGCGAGAAATCTGTCCACGAAGACCCGCGCTCCCGATAACAACCCCGTCATGGCCGGGCTGTTGTCCCGGCCACCCATGAAAACTGTGTTTGCCATGTTCCCTCCCGGTGCATCACCCTGAGCTTGTTGAAGGGCTGAAAGCGGGCCGGCCGCATGGCCATGTCCGCCCCGCGCCTCCAGAAAAATGCTATCGGTGGCAAATGAACGCGACTTCCTTTCCCGATCAGAGCCTCCCCGCCCGGCTCTACACGGCCCCGGGCTTCTTCGAGGCGGAGCGGCGGCATCTCTTCGCGCGAAGCTGGCATCTGGTTTGCCACCTCAACGACGTTCCGAACCCGGGCGACTACCACACGCTCGATATTCTCGGTGAGAGATTCGTGAGCCTGCGCGGCGCCGATGGAGACGTGCGCAGCTTTCACAATGTCTGCCGGCACCGCGCCTCCAGGATTGCCGACGGCGACAGCGGCAATTGCGGCCACCGGCTCGTCTGTCCGTATCACGCATGGAGTTACGGGCTCGACGGTTCCCTGAAATCCGTGCCGCCATGGCAGGGATTCGAGGATCTGGACAAGACGCGTCATGGTCTCGTTCCCCTGGAACAGGAAATCTGGCGCGGTTTCATCTTTGTACGGATGGAACTGGAAATGCCGTCTGTCGCCGAAATGATGGCGCCCTATGATGGTGAGATCGCGCCGCATGGCTTCGAGACATTGCAGCCGCAGGGGCGCGTGACGATGAGGCCGCGCGCAGTGAACTGGAAGAATGTGGCCGACAATTACGGCGACGGGCTGCATATCCCCGTCGCCCATCCCGGCCTCACGCGGCTCTTCGCCGGCAGCTACTGGCTGGAGGCGAAACCCTGGGTCGACAAGATGGAAGGAACGATCACCGTGCGGCCGTCACCGCGCTGGACGGAGCGCGCCTATCAGAAGCTGCTGCCGCTGTTCGATCACCTGCCGGAAGATCGCCGCGCTGTCTGGAGCTATTACCGGCTGTGGCCGAACCTCGCCTTCGATGTCTATCCCGACCAGGTCGATTTCATGCAGTTCGTGCCGGTATCGCCGACCGAGACACTGATCCGCGAGATCGCCTATGTGCGGCCGGACACGCGCCGTGAAGTGCGCGCCGCCCGCTATCTCAACTGGCGCATCAACCGTCAGGTGAATGCGGAGGACACCGTGCTGATCGCGCGCGTTCAGGCCGGCATGACATCGTCGCGATACGAGAGCGGCCCACTGTCGAAATCCGAAGTCTGCCTTGCCGCGTTTGCACGGCGCATGCGCGGGGCGATCCCGGCCGCGGCATTTGAAGAGTCGTCGTACGCCATATCCGAGCCGCTTTCCATGGTTCGACAAACTCACCATGAGGGCAAAAATAAAACATCCTCACCCTGAGCTTGTCGAGAGGTGAGCCCTGTCACGCAAACTACAGCGCTTCGAGGCCTGCCTTTCTAAAAATGTCGTCTCGGATCCGCTCGACCGTTTCCTCGGACTGTCGCTCAACCGCGACCAGATCGTTGCGGGCGTTGCGTGTCGCGCGAATGAGTTCGTCCAGTTTGGCCTGAAGTGCTCCGCCGTCGCGATTTTGCGTGTTCTGGATAAGAAAAACCATGAGGACGGTCACAATCGACGTAGTTGTGTTGACGATCAGCTGCCAGGTATCGGAGAAATGAAAGAACGGCCCGGTCACCGCCCACAACACGATCAACAGGCAACAAAACGCGAAGGCACCGGGCTTTCCGGAGAGACGTGATACAGCGTTGGCCGTGCGCGCGAAAAGCGGCAGATGTTCACCATGAGACGTCGTCGACCCGTTGCGCGCGGCGAAAAGAAGCGACCCAACTGCCATGCAAATTCCTTCCTTATGTCCACCATGATAACGCACACCTCGCATGCGAAAATTGTACTACTGCAGATATATTCCCATGTTTCGCGAGACTCGAAACGTCTCGCCAACGTCCACGCCGTCTCGTGTGTTCTGAGGGGGTATCCTGATTACGCCGGCGCAGCCGGCGCGGTGATTTGATTGGCCAGACTCTTCAATTTCTCGTTCGGCAACTCCCAGAACGGAGTTGGCACTTGAACGCCCACGATCAGGAGGTGATCGACGGCTGCGTCGCTGGCGCCCAATGGCAAGAATGCTGTTTCATGATAACGGAATTGAGAACGCGCCGGCTCGTGATCAACCCGGCCTCGCACGAGGAACGGTGCGCCGGTCGAGCGGACCTGCTCGTAGGCGCTTCGAAGTATCGCCCCAAGTTCCGGCAGAGCGGCCTCGATCTGGGTGACACGCATCCCCTTGAAATAGGTTCTGAATGCCTGCCTCTGGGCTTCTCCCACGTATCGGTATTCATAGTCGGCACCGTTATCGACAACAGCTGCAATCACGGTGCACGGAAGAAAGGTGGCCATACCCCTGAGAGCGAGCTTGTCGCGCGCGGGAAACCTGCGTTGCCCACACAGGGACAGCCAGTAATCGACGGCCGTCTTGACGAGCGGATTTCTTGCGTTCTCAACGGCTGTCACCGTCGCGCCGTCTGCTGACTGACGAGCAGATAAAGGATTGTGAGACATTCGGCGCTGGCACTTTCCCGCTGATCGGATGCAGGTGCCCCTGAATTCGTTAACATCCTTGCTTCCGGCGGCGTTACGCCCGTTCGGGTGGCGCCATGAACTCGGGACCGACCGGATCGATGATCTCCTCGCGAAGGATTTTCTCGATCACGGCCTTTCCCTCATCGTCGATGGACCATCCGCACGCTTCGTTCACCGGCGCGAGCTGGTCGGGCCGCCGCGCGCCCCATAAAGCGCAGCTGATGCCGGCATCCAGATTCCAGCGCACCGCGAGGTCGATGACGGTTTTTCCGTAGCGCTCGCGCGCAAGCTCGTCGAGACGTGCGACGGCGGCCAGATATTGGGCGAAGCGCGGCGATTGGAACTTCGGGTCGGTGCGGCGCAGATCGTCGCCTTCAAACTTTGTATCTGTGCGCAAGCGCCCTGACAGCAGCCCCCGGCACAACGCGCCGTAACCAAGCACAGCAATTCCGTTCGTGCGGCAGTAAGGCAAAATATCGGCCTCGATCGCACGTTCGAACAGATTGTAGGGTGGCTGAACTACGTGGAGGGGCGCCGCATTCCGAAACTCCTCCATCTGCGCGATGGAAAAATTGCTGACGCCGATTGCACGGATCTTCCCCTGCTCGTGCAGACTGCGCATCGCATCCGCCGTTTCGGCGATCGGCGTCTTCGGATCGGGCCAGTGAACCTGATAGATATCAATATGATCGGTCCGAAGACGTTTCAGTGACGCGTCGATCTCCGCCAGTATCCGGGCACGGCTCGCGTTGCGGAATGGCTTCCCGTCCTTCCAGTCGAGGCCGACCTTGGTTGCGATAACCGCCCGATCGCGCAAATTCGCACCGGCGATGGCTTTCCCGACAATTTCTTCGGAATTTCCGAAGCCGTAAACCGGCGCGGTGTCGACGAGATTGATGGCGTGGCCAAAGGCGGCCTGGATGGTTCGAATGGCCTCGCGTTCGTCGCTACCGCCCCACATCCATCCGCCGATCGCCCAGGTTCCGAGCCCGACGCGGGATATTCGCAAGTTTGTGCCCGCGATCTGGGCCAACTCCATCGCATTCCTGGTTGGGACATTGCGAACCATAGAGCGCTCCTGCGCTGGTTTTCGCCGACGAAGTCAGCAGCGGTACGCCGTCGCCGGCAATGTACGGCAATACGCAGGGGGAACGCGCGAACGCACGCAACGCACCATCGAAACCTCCTGGCCGAACGTATCAGACACACCTTCCCAGCCGGGACTTTATGATTCGACTCGCCGCGACGCGCGTCGCTTGCGCCCAATCTTGAATGCGCGCGTGCCGCGTGGTCTAAACGCCGCCTCCCGTTGGGGGATCGTCTAACGGTAGGACAGCGGACTCTGACTCCGCCAGTCTAGGTTCGAATCCTAGTCCCCCAGCCATTGATTTTATTGTATTTTTCCAATTTCCCCACTGATGGAGATCGCGGCAATGCACACAGGACAGCAATGGATTTCAGGGACTCGTATTGGAGCGGCGCGTGCCGCTCTGGCGTTGATGGCCGTCCTGGTCCTGGGCCTGGACGGGCCCCAGCCGGCGCAGGCGCGCGGTTTGACTGTGCTTTATAACTTCGGGGGATCGTCCGATGGGGGCGATCCTTTCGCGAGTCTGATCCGTGACTCTGCGGGGAATCTCTATGGCACCGCCGATTACGGCGGGACCGCGTTTGCGGGAGCTGTTTTCAAAGTTGCGCCCAACGGAACAGAAACAGTGCTGTACAGCTTCAGCGGTGGTGCCGATGGCGCACAACCGTTTTCCGCACTGGTGCGCGACAAGGCCGGCAATCTATACGGCACGACGACCATGGGCGGCAGTGCGAATGCTGGCGTGGTGTTCAAGCTCGATCCCGGCGGCACCGAAACCGTATTGCACAATTTCACCGGAGGAACAGACGGAACTACGCCGACGGGAGGTTTGCTTGAGGACAGGGCGGGCCGTTTCTATGGCACCGCCTCGCAAGGTGGAACATCAAACGCGGGCGTGCTGTTCAAGATAGGCGCGACGGGGAAATACAGCATTCTGCACACCTTCACAGGCGGGACGAATGACGGGAAGTATCCTACGTATACGAGCCTTCTGATGGATTCCAGTGGAACCCTCTATGGCGTGACGGAAGAGGGCGGCGCCGCCAATGGCGGGATCCTGTACAAGTTCAGCACGGGAAAGCTGACCATTCTGCACAGCTTCATGGGAGGAACGACCGACGGCTGCAACGTTCTGGGAGTTCCGTTCATGGACGGGAACGGAAACTTTTACGGCACGACGTCGTCTTGCGGTACTTCGAGCCTGGGCACGGTCTGGAAAGTGAGTGCAAACGGCAATGAGACCGTGCTGCACAGCTTTGCCGGCGGAACGACCGATGGGGAGTACCCGCTCGCCGGCGTCATCGTGGATCCAGGCGGCGATGTGTACGGGAACACGGAGACTGGCGGCGCGTCCAACGTTGGTACGGTGTACGGGATCAGCGCGAATGGAACGTTCACCCTCGTGCATAGCTTCGACGGGACCGACGGCAAATATCCCTATGGCAGCTTTGTCAGGAGCGCCAGGGGCACGCTCTTCGGCACAACCCAGAATGGCGGCACGATCGGCTACGGAACAGTCTGGAAGATGAGAAAGGTGTCGGCGCGACAAGGAGAGTAGTCGCAGCGTCTGGCAGGTCGCCGGAACTGAGTGATTCCGACCTAACGGGCGAACTTGAAATCAAGGTGCCTGGACCAGCGTTCACCCGCGTAACGACGCGGCGCGTGGTCAGACGACAAAGTCAGACCCCGAATCTTCAAGCAACCGCGGGAGTAGGTGCCTGTGCCACCGTTCGCCGTCGCTCACGTCGTTGCGTTTGCGACGCTGATCCCTCGTCTGGGGGATACAGTCCGGAACGTTCGAATTTTGTCCCGTTACTCTGTCATGATTGAGAGTGTACGCCAACAAATCTCTTTATTGGGCCGCGCAGTGGTGAAGCGGCGCGCGCTCGCCGCCGAGGCGAAACGGCCGGAAGATGCAGCGACACACAGCATGACGGCAGATCAACTCGAAGACGAGGCAAGGTTTCTTGCTGAGCGCGCATCCGCAACAGAGCGACCGTTATTCGTGGGCGGTCTATAAGTTAGGGATCATAAGTTCGGCGTCGGACCCCGAATCTTTCTTGGACGCCGTCCTCAGCTCCCGACCGGCGCCGCTGCCCTGGAATTCTTCACGCGGTGGTGCGTTCATTTGTTCCTCGCCAATCATCGTCGATACGGTCTAAAGAGTGGCCAATGAACAGCGATGCGCCACAGCCCGATATTTTCATATCCTACGCGCGGTCGACGGCGGCCCAGGCCCGGAATGTGGCCGACGCTCTGCAGACGCTGGGATACAGGGTCTGGCGCGATGTCGAGTTGCCGCCTCATCGGACATACGCGGAGGTGATCGAGGAACGGCTGGGATCCGCCAAGGCGGTCGTGGTGATCTGGTCGCCGGACGCCGTGCAATCGCAATGGGTGTGCTCGGAAGCAAATCGCGGGCGGGCCGAAGGCAAGCTCGTTCAGATCACGGTCGATGGCGCGCGCCTGCCGATGCCGTTCGATCAAATCCAGTATGCCGATCTGACCGGCTGGACCGGGGCCGCCGATGCACCCGGCTGGCGCAAAGTGGTGGCCAGCGTCGCCGATCTCGTCGCGCGCTCGGACACTCCTGCGGTTCAAAGGGCGTCTCCCTCCCATCCAGTCGCCCGTCCCCACGCCATCTGCGTGCTGCCGTTCGTCAATATGAGCGGCGATGTCGAACAGGAATATTTCAGCGACGGGATCAGCGAAGACATCATTACCGACCTCTCAAAGGTCTCTGCACTCTCGGTGATCGCGCGCAACACCGCCTTCACGTTCAAGGGCAAAGCCGTCGACATACCGCAGCTCGCCCGCCAGCTGAATGTCAGCCATGTGCTCGAAGGCAGCGTACGCAAAGCCGGAAGCCGCGTGCGCATCACTGCGCAGCTGATCGACGGAGCGGCCGGCGATCATGTCTGGGCCGAGCGTTGGGACCGCGATCTTGTCGATATTTTCGCGCTCCAGGACGAGATTTCAGAGGCGATCGTGGGAGCCGTCAGAATTCGAATGCTGCCCGAGGAAAAACGCGCGATCGAGCGGCGCGCGACCCACAATCCCGATGCCTACAATCTCTATCTGATGGCGCGGCAGCAATATGTCGGCGGTAATCTGGGTGACTTTCGGCGCGAGGAAGCGATCATCCGCCTGTGCCGAAAGGCCATCGAAATCGATGCGCGTTACGCGCGCGCCTGGGCGCTTCTGGCGCTCGCACAAACCTCGTTGCATTTCCGGTATGGGAGAGCGGGAGAGGATGGATTGGCAGCTGCCGAACAGGCGCTCGTGCTCGAGCCCGATCTCGCCGAGCCTCACGCGGTCAAGGCCAGACATCTCAGCGAACAAGGCCGCAACAAGGAGGCGTTTGCCGAAATCGCGATCGCGGTCCATCTGGATCCGGAGTCCTACGAGGTCAATCTGGCCGCCGGTGATGTGAACTTTCGGGAACGGCGCTTCGAGGATGCGATCCGGCATTACGAAAAGGCGGCGGACTCCATGGAGGCGGATTACCACTGCACCGGTATCCTGGAATCGTGCTTCGCCGCGATCGGCGATGAGGACGGAGTTCGCCGTGCGGCACGAATGACGCTTGCTCGCGCCGAACAGGCTGTCGCGCAGGACAAGAGCAATGGATCGGCCATGGGATTTGCGGTGGTCGCCCTTGCATTCCTGGGCGAGACGGAGCGGGCCAGGGAATGGATCGATCGCGCCGTCCTGATCGATCCCGACAATTTGAACATGCGCTACAACTTCGCATGCGCGCTTTGCGTCCATCTTGATAATGCCGACGCCGTTCTCGATCTGCTGCGCCCGATCTTCGCCACGACGACCATAACATGGGTCAATCACATGAAGATCGATCCGGACCTTGACGCCATCCGAGGCGATCCGCGCTTCGCCGCCATGGTCTCGGCGGCCGAGACGCGGCTTGCGTCATCCGGCGAATCTGCGCCGCTTCGGCGGCCGGAGTCATGAGGAACTTGTTGGGTGTGGTCCCGACGCGCCCCATACATGGGCCACCAGCACCTCCATCGCTTCCACGTTCGCACAGGCCTCCAGAGAAAACTCTTCGGCGTTCCAGTCTGACAGGCCGTCGCCGCTGATCGAACTATGAAGGAGCTTGAACAATGTACATCGCGGGACTTGTGATCCCCGTGCCGGAGGACAGGATGGAGGCCTACCGCAAATGGGCCGAGAACGGGGCGCAAGTCTTCAAGGACTATGGATGCCTGGAAATCGTTGAGTGCTGGGAGGACTACGTTCCCGACGGCAAACAGACTGACTTCCGCCGCGCTGTCGCTGCGAAAGTTGGTGAGAAGATCGTATTCACCTGGCAAGTCTGGCCAGACAAGGCAAGCTTCTGGGCCGCCGAAGCGAAGATGCATAAGGACGAGCGTCTGGATACGTCCGGGGAACCGCCATTCGACGCCAGACGCCTTATCCTTGGCTGCTTCGAGCCCATCTTCTCCATGGGCAGATGAGCGCTCGCTCTCGACGCATTGACGAAGAAGGCCAATCAGCCGCCTGTCGCAGATTGCGCCGGCGTTACGGATCATCTCTCAATCACGGCAGTTCACGGCATGGTCGCGCCGCACGCGCCGAAATCTTGCTGGCGCCTGCACTGCCACCACCACCGTGCCGTTCCTGCGAAACGACGAAGGACAAAGCCTGACATCTCCGCCGCCCGTCGCTCGATCGCGAGCCGCTCGTCGCCACAGCAACCGCGAACCAACGCGCCCGGCGGCGGACCAAGTCCCGCTGGATGAATTCGAGCGACGGGCTTAATCTGCACCCCCGGGGGCGGGGATGGCGGAAGCTCACAAATACAAGGCGTTCATCAGTTACAGCCGCAAAGATCGCGACTCTGCGCGACGCCTTCAGCGCGAGCTGGAGAGCTACGTGGTGCCGAAAGCGGTGCATATCCCCGGCCTCGACCGGCGCACACTCAAGCGCCCGCTGAAACCGGTATTCCGCGACGAGAGCGAACTGGTGCCGGGCCAGGATTTGCCCGAGCGCATCCGCCAGGGGCTCGCGCAATCGGAATCCCTGATCGTCGTCTGCAGCCCCGACGCCGTGCGCAGCGAATGGGTCGAAAAGGAAATCGTCGATTTCACGAGACTCGGCAAAGGCAGACGCATCCTCGCGGTGGTTGTAGGCGGCGAACCGAACGCCGCGGCGCGGGGCCTTGCAGCGGAGAACGAGGCGCTGCCGCGCGCCCTGCGCTTCCACGTGGAAGCCGATGGCACAATCGGCTGCAAGCCGGCCGATCCGCTGTGGGTCGACCGCCGCGAAAACGTCGCCGACCGGCGGCAAATGTTCCTTCGCATTGTCGGCGCGCTGCTGGACCTTCAGTCGCTGGACGATCTTATTTTGCGGGAGCGCCAGGCCGAACGGCGCCGCCGGCTCATCGCTCAGGGAATTGCCGCTGCCATGACCGTGCTCGCGATTCTCGCTTCAAGCGCGGGATGGATCGCATATCAACAACGCGGCAAAGCCGTATTTGCGCGTGACCGCGCCGTACAAGCGCAAATGCGCCTGCTCACCCAGGCAGCGGCGGAGCGACTCAAAGAGAACGATATCGCGGGCGCGCAACGCATGGTACTCGAGGTTCTCTCAAATCGGGAAACCGGGCGACCGCCCGCCGCAATAAGCGTGTTTCAGGAAATGCGGGCGGCCGATCCGCTGCTCGCTGTGCTCTCCGGCCATGGCGCCACTGTCGGTTCCGCCGCTTATTCCCCCGACGGCAGGCGCATCGTTACCGCGTCGAATGACAAGACCGCGCGCATCTGGGATGCGGTCACCGGCGCCCAGCTTGTCGTCCTCGCGGGACATACGGATCTCGTCTACTCTGCCGCGTACTCGCCCGACGGCAGACGCATCGTCACCGCGTCGGAGGACAAGACCGCCCGTATCTGGGACGCGGTCACCGGCGCCCAGTCCGTCGTGCTCTCCGGTCATGCGGCTGCCGTTTCCACTGCCGCATGGTCACCCGACGGCAGACGCATCGTCACCGCGTCCGACGACAAGACCGCGCGGATCTGGGACGCGGCCACCGGCGCCGAGCTCGCAGCGCTCTCCGGCCATACAGATCATTTAATCTCCGCCGCCTGGTCACCCGAGGGCAGTCGCATCGTCACAGCGTCGGCGGACAAGACGGCACGCATCTGGGACGCGGTCACGAATATCCAGCTTGCCGTTCTTTCCGGACATGGCGCTGCCGTCTATGGCGCCGCCTACTCGCCCGATGGCAGACGAATCGTCACCGCATCAGAAGACAAGACTGCGCGCATCTGGGACGCGGCCACAGCCACCCAGCTGGCAGTGCTGGCCGGACATGCCGCCCGCGTTGTGACTGCCGCCTGGTCGCCCGACAGCCAACACATCGTCACCGCGTCGAACGACGGCACCGCGCGAATCTGGGACGCGGTCGCAGATACCCAGCTCGCCGTGCTTTCCGGCCATGGCGCTTCCGTCTTCTCCGCCGCGTACTCGCCTGACGGAAGACGCATCGTCACCGCGTCGGATGACAACACCGCACGCATCTGGGACGTGGTCCCCCGCGCCCAGCTGGCCGTGCTGTCAGGGCATAGCGGTTTCGTCGAGTCCGCCCGCTACTCACCCGACGGCGGACGCATCGTCACCGCGTCGGAGGACAAGACCGCGCGCATCTGGGACGCAGCCACGGACGCGAAGCTCATGGTCTTTGCTGGACATGGCGATACCGTCTTTTGCGCCGCCTGGTCGCCCGACGGCAAACGTATCGTCACCGCGTCGGTGGACCGGACGGCGCGCATCTGGGACGCGGTCACTGGCGCCCAGTTCGCCGTGCTGGCGGGGCATACCGATCTCGTTTTCTCCGCCGCCTGGTCGCCCGACGGCAGACGCATCGTCACTGCGTCAGAGGACAAGACCGCGCGCATCTGGGATGCGGCTACAGGCACCGAACTCATCGCACTCGCCGGCCATGGAGATCACGTAACCTCCGCCGCATACTCGCCCGACGGCAAGCGCATCGTCACCGCGTCGGACGACAAGACCGTGCGCATCTGGGATGCGGTCACCGGTGCACAGCTGGCGGTGCTGTCCGGACATGGCGATCGCGTGATCTCCGCCGCCTTCTCGCCCAACGGCAGGCGCATCGTTACGGCTTCATTCGACAAGATCGCGCGCGTCTGGGACGCGGTCACCGGCGCTCAACTCGTGGTACTCGCCGGACATCGCGATCTCGTCTACTACGCCGCCTGGTCACCCGACGGCGGACGAATCGTCACCGCGTCGGCGGACAATACCGCGCGCATCTGGGATGCGGTCACGGGCACCCAGCTCGCCGTGCTCGCCGGGCATGACGCCCGTGTCGTGTCCGTCTCCTGGTCGCCCAACGGCAACCGCGTCGTCACCGCGTCCAACGACAACACCGCGCGAATCTGGGACGCACGGATTCCAGCGGGTCTCGACTCTCAGATCGTCTGGGCAGATGCCGCAGAACTCAATCCCGTTTCCGGGATCGAGCGATCCGATCTCGGCCTGCCGCCGGATACACGCGTTCGAACGTGGCCGATGAATGGTTCCGCATGCGATCGGGCGGCCGCAGCGCCTTACGATCCGGATCGGCAATCGCAGGGAGTGGAGCAAGACAGCATCGCTGCCGACGTCGCGACCTCTGCCTGCGCTCAGAGTTTCGCAAAATCGGGAAACGCGTCGCGATCTATCTATCAAATGGGCCGCGCCCTGCTTGCAAAACGCGACTTCAAAGGTGCCAGGCGCCAATTCGAGTTGGCAATTTCCGAAGGTTATCGTTCTGCCCGCGTCGATCTAGGGAATCTTCTGTTGCAAAATTCGGCCGGAATGCTCGATCCCGAACGTGCGGTTTCGCTCTTCGAAGAGGCGTGGAATGAAGGCGTACCGCTCGCCGCGTTCGAACTCGGTCGTCTCTACGAATATGGAGTGCGTGGCAAGGAGGCAGCGTGGCGCTCCACGCTGCGGCCGAATATCTCCAAAGCGTGGCTGTGGTATCATAGGGGCGCGGATGTGGGCGAACCAAATGCGCTCGCGCGATTCGGCGAAAGAGGCGACAGGACCGCGTCCGCCGAAACCGACATGGCGAAGAGAGACGCGCTGATGCTCGACACATTTCGATACTACGCCGCCGCTGCAGAGCGCGCGCATGATGAGGACTGGCTGGACGATGCATGGCAGAACTGGCGCTATCGCCGCGCCACCCTCGCCCGCTTGCTCGCCCGCGACGGCATGATGCAGCAGGTCGCGGATGCCTACACGGGTGTACGCGAGAAGTGGCGTCCGCAGCCGCCGACGCTTGCCGAGCGCATTGAGCGATGGTTGGCTGCTAACTGACGGGGAGCGCGCGCCGCAATATTGAGCGACGCCGCCGGCTCCGTCGCAGAATTTCGGGGCGGTCGATGAAGAACAATGCGCATCCCCCAAAGCCGCGTTTTGCGCTGTCGGTCGGGATCATCGGACACCGGCCTAACAGGCTGCCCGAAGATTCGCTTTCGCGCATCGCGCGCGAGATCGCCGAAACGCTCGCCGCGATCCGCACCGAAACGCTTGCGGCGCACGCGCGCCATGCGAATTGCTTTTCGGAATTCGCGCCGAAGCTGACGCTGGTCGCCGCGCTTGCCGAAGGCGCCGACCGCATGGCGGCGGAAGCCGCACTGGGTCTGGGCTTCGAACTGGAGGCGCCGCTGCCTTTCGCGGCCGACGAGTACGAAAAAGATTTCGACAGTCACACCTCGCGCACGTCGTTCCGCCGTTTCCTCGATAAGGCACGCGCGGTGCTGGAGCTCGACGGCGACCGTATGCAAGCGGGGAAGTCCTACGCGACGGCGGGTCTCATCGTGCTCGACATGTCGGACCTTCTTATCGCGGTGTGGGACGGCGGCGCAGCGCATGGGCGAGGCGGCACAACTGAGCTCATCGCCGAAGCCGGCCGTCGCGGCATGCCCATCATTCGCGTGGACGCGACGGGGCAAAATCTTCCGCGGCTGCATTGGCGCGGTCTCGACGACCGTCACACGACGCCGATGCACATCGACGATCATCCCGCCGCGGCGCTCGGGGAAGCGCTTGCAACGGCCATCGACGCGCAGATCCGGCCGCCGCAGAATTCCGCCGAGCGAAGCGGGCTCGATCGCTTCCTCGCGGAAGGAAGGCGGCGGCTCACAGCGCGAATCGAATATCCGCTCCTCATGTTTCTTCTGGGTGTGCGCTGGCCGCGCGCGGGCGATATTCTCGTGCCGCAGCCCGAGCGGCTGGCAGATGTATTGAGCGCCACCCGATCAGGAGCGTCAGCCACCATCGCAGCGTTCGGTTGGGCGGACGCCATAGCCGTGCGTTTCGCGCAGGATTTTCGCAGCGCCGTAATCGCCAATTTTCTCGTCTCCGCCGTCGCCGTTCTCGTTGCGGTGCTGAACTTCCCTTACCCCTGGAGCGCGGTCGAGTTGGTGCTGGTGACGTTCCTCGTCGTCAACGCCCTGGTCGGCTACAAGCGCCGCTGGCACCATCGCTGGATCGAATCGCGCGAAGTCGCCGAACGCTTGCGCGTCGCGGCGCCGATGCATGCGCTTGCCACGCGGGCGCCTGGTCCATTCGGTACGGCGCCCGCATGGCCGGCCTGGTACGCTCGCGCAATCTCGCGGGAGGCGGGCTTGCGTGGAGGCCGTCTGGATAAGGAAGGGCTCGCTGCTGCGCGGCAGGAGTTGCAGGCGCTTCTCCGCGATCAGGCCGCCTATCACGAAATAACGGCACAGCGATTCAAACGCCTGCATGGCCGCCTGGCGCTGGTGGGACTGTCTTTGTTCATCGCCGCGTTTCTGCTCTCCGTGGGAGCATTTGCCGCAATTGCGTTCCGGCTCCTGTCTGTCACGCCAGACATGAAATATTGGATGATTGTCGCTTCCGCGAGCCTGCCGGCGTTCGCTTCTGCGGGTTATGGTATTCGCATGATCGGCGATTTCGAAGGGGCAGCGAAGCGATCGGCGCGCATGAAAGCGCAACTGGATGCGCTCGCGTCTTCAATCGAGAAAGGCGGCGCCGAATTCGAATGGCTGCGCGACCGAGCTCACAAAGCAAGCGACGTCATACTTGGCGACGTCGCCAACTGGCGCCTCGCGGTCGAAAGCCGAGAGCTCGAGATGCCGGGATGATCGCGAGCAAATCGGCGCGCGTCGGGTGGACCGCGCTATGAATTTTTTATTGATTGACCCCGGCATTTCTTGACCGGTCCGGCACCGAGTCGCCCCCAAATTGTGCTCTCTCACGCTCACGACCAGGGCTGCCGCCCGACCAGAGCCTTGCGCTCTCTCGCTGTGCTGCCATTGGCCGTATTCAGCTTCAAGGTTGGGGTAGTTTCGACACCATCAATTTCGCCTCTCCTCGCCCTGACCGCCCGGGATCGTTGGAACAAGCTTGAACACGGTTCCGCATCTGCCAGAGCACGCGCCTGTGCCACCGCTCACCGTCGTTCCGTATAGATTGCCGGCCGCGTCGCGCGCCAGGCCGCCATAGGGAACTTCCCCGTCCTTTCGCCCGCCGGTGAAAGCGTGCAGCACGATTTCCTTGCCGGTCCTGCGCACTTCGTACACGACGCCGCAGCTGTATCCCTTGTTGCACGAGCTATCGCCGCCAAACGTCGTCGTGCCGAAGAGATTGCCGTGATCATCCATGACGAGACGCGTATAGGGGTTCCTGCCGTCCGGACTTCCCGTGAAGGCGTGAAGAACGGTTTCGACTCCCGCCGGGCTCAGTTCGAACACGACACCGCATCCCGGCCCATTGCCTCCGCTGCATTGGTTGTCGCCGTTCAATTCGGTCGTGCCGTAGAAATTTCCCGCGCGGTCCTGGATCAGGCCGCCATAGGGATTGCCGCCGTCGGCCTGTCCCGTGAACGCATAGAGCGTCGTCAAAACACCGCTCGCAGTATTGAACTCGAACACGGTGCCGCAGCCGCCCGTGCATCCAGACAGGCCGCCAAAGTAGGTCACTCCGAAGAGATTGCCCTTGGCGTCCCGAATCACCCCCGAATAGGGACGTGCACCATCCGAGTTTCCAGTGAAGAAATAGAGCACCGTCTCCGAACCACCTGGATGAACCTTGAAGATCGTTCCCGCTGAATTGGGGCCGCCGAATGGTGTCGTGCCATAGAGATTGCCCGCTGCATCCGCAACGAGAACGCCTTCAGGAGACTGACCGTCAGGTTTGCCCTTGAAGACCGATCTGAAATCGTGAAGCACGGTTTCGTTGCCGGACGTATCGAGTTTGAAAACGGTTCCGCAGCCGTCTCCGCCGCCCGAATAACACCCGGCAACGTTTCCGCCCAAAGCGGTGGTTCCGTAAAGATGACCGGCCGCGTCGGCCAGCAGGCCCGCGAAGCTCGATGCGCCATCCGGTTTACCGGCGAAGCTGTAGATCACTTGCTCCTTTCCTGTTCCGTCCAACGAGAATACAGTTCCACACCCCTGCCCAAAGCCGCCGGGACAATTTGGATTGCTGCCACCCGCGACCGTCGTGCCATAAATTTTTCCATTCGCATCCAGGACCAGATCTGCTTCCGGACTCTGCCCGTCGGGATTGCCCCGAAACTTGTGGATCACGCTCTCGGCGTAAGTCGCATCGTTTTGCGCCACGACCGGCGGGGTTGCCGCCGCCAGGACGGAAGCCGACACAAACGCCTCCGCAAAGATTGCGCTGCGCAAGGCCGATTTGACACTCCACTTGCCCCTGCACCCTTGTCTCATTGTCCGTTCTCCCTTTGGCATTTTCGCCTCTTGGAATTCAGGCGGATTCACCTGTCTCGCTTGGCGCTGTATGTTACGACGGATTCCGTGACAGGGAATGCATCAACTGTCCTCGAATCTGTGCACGCTCGCGCCACGCGCTTTCCTTTGCTTGCGGGCGTCGAGAAACCCAGCCAGTTTGATCTCTGTCTTATGCCTTGCGCGCACGGCCCGGCCGGTGCGATTGGACGCTGATGGGGCCGGCGGCGTCAGCGTCGCGCCTGGTGGAAGAGATGGGAGCGCCGTGAAAGCCAATGAATTCCCAAGAGACGCAGGACGATTTGGAAAGCCGTATCAAGGACCAGTTTCCGGCCCTTTTCATCACCCTGGTCAGCGTGCTTATCGGTCTCGTGCTCGCGGACCTCGTCGCCGAGGCCCGCACGCGGATGCACCTATGGCCGATCACATTGAGCAGCCTGCGTACCTGGTTCCAGCTGGCCGGAAACGGCTTCTCGGCTCTGGTGGCCTGGGTCATATATGCCCATATCGGCATCTCGCGGCGGCGCATCCCTTCGCTCGCGGACGCCTCCATCGCATTCATCCTGCCGCTCACTCTTCTCTTTGGAACTTCGTTCGTCGGAATCGAGTCAATGTGGCCCTGGCTTTACTTCGCGAGCTGTTTGCTTCTGTTTTCCCTGCTGTCGACCATCTGGCTGCTGCACATCATGCGGTTGGAGGAGACGGAACTTGCATCCTTCAGCCGCCTTCGGCGGCCCGGCGGATTCCTGTCGATCTTCGCTATGGGGATTCCCTTTTACGGCGCGGCGGGATGGGCGGATCAGCACGGCTATTTGTCGCCGCTTCTCGAAGTGGTCTGTGCTGCGACCCCTGCGCCGGCAGCCATGATCGTGTGTCATCTGTTCATGCGCGATTGGCGCTACGCCATAGGCGCAGTGCGAGCGACCGGTCGCGATTGAGCAACAGCCCCAATTCAAAACGGCCACTCTCACGACTCATTCGGGCACATCGAATGCCGCTGTCGTTGGGACAAGAAGCAGTTCACGCAGGCGAATTGCTTTGACGGTCGCCACAGGCTGAATTAGCATCCCAAACGGGCGGAGAAGTTGATACGGCGTGGGGCAGTGGCGGCGAGTCGCCGCACACGCAACCAAACTCTCTGAAAATTCCCGCTCTCGGCAAACGGCAACCGCGGGGGGACGCCGTGTTCGGGTCGGATGGCGGCCAGATTTGTTTGCGTGCGTCGCTGCTTGCTGGCGTCGCATCGCTTGGCGCCCTTTGCGCAGCCGAACGCGCCTCGGCGCAAACCAGCGAAAGCGTCGAAACTGTCGTCGTCACCGGCTCGCGGCTTCCGCAGGAGGGAATTGCCAGTTCTCGTCCGCTGACGGCGATCAGTCCCCAGGAAATCAAGTTCGAAGGAACGACCGATCTTTCCGTCCTCATCAACAATCTCCCTGAGGCATTCGCCGACCAGGGTCCGACCCTTTCGAGCGGCGCCAGAGGCATTGCGAGTGTCGATCTGCGCGGACTGGGCGCCAAACGGACGCTCGTGACCATCAACGGTTCGCGGCTGATGCCGGGCGATCCTCTGGATCCCGTCGCCGATATCGACGATCTGCCGGCGGCGCTGGTGGACCATATCGAAGTGCTCACCGGCGGCGCCTCGAGCGTGTACGGTTCCGATGCGCTCGCGGGGGTCGTCAATTTCATCCTGCGCAAGGACTTCGAGGGGGTTGAGCTCGACGGCACCGCCAGCATCGATCAGGCGGACAACGACAATAGCGCGCAGCGCGCGCGCCTCGCGGCGGCAGGTTACGCGGAGGCGCCGGAAGACGTGTGGGACGGCGAAACGGAAGACCTCACGCTGCTCATGGGCTCGGGAATCGCCGGCGACCGGGGCAATGTGACCGCGTATCTCGGCTACCGTTCGGCGGAGCCCGTGGCCGAGCGCGACTTTTCGGCCTGCGCGCTGGGAACCACGCTGAAGCTCTTCAACCCGAATGATCCGCTCCACACAGGACTTACTTGCGTCGGATCGGAGAACTACAATGAATGGTTTTCGATCGACAACGCCGTCAACGGCCTGCCCGCCGATTTCTTCGAAACCGGCAGCGGCGCACAAGGCAGCGGACGCTTCATCCCCTTCACCGGCGTTCCCGCGCAGTTTTACAATTACGGCCCGGCCAATGTCATCCGCCGTCCCGATACGCGCTACACCGGCGGCTTCTTCGGCCATATCGATGTGAGCAGGAAGCTCGAAGCCTATTCGAATTTCATGTTTTCCGACGATCATACGGATGCGCAGATCGCTCCTTCCGGGCTGTTTCTGGGCACCGGCGCCGTCAGCGGTTCCTCGATCGAAGTCAATTGTTCCAACCCTCTGATGACGCCCGAGGAGCGCACCTTGCTGTGCGGCGCGAACGGTTCGGGATCGAACAATCAGGTGCCGGGGCAAGCACTTCTTTTGATCGGGCGACGGGCGATCGAAACAGGGAACCGGTTCGACGATCTCCGCCACACGGCATGGCGCATGCAGGTCGGAATGAAAGGTGATCTCGGATCGGACTGGAGTTACGACGTCTACGGACAATTCGGACTGACGCTCTATAACGAAACCTATCACAACGAGCTGTCGATTGCCCGCGTGCAAAGGGCATTGCAGGTCGATCCGGCCACGGGCGCGTGTTACGCGGCCGAGCCTGACGCGCAGGGCATAGTGGCCGACCCGGCCTGCGTGCCGCTCGATATCTTCAACGGCTTCGGTTCGATCACGCCCGCGATGGCAAAATACGTCGAGGCCGACGGATTTCAGCAGGGCACGACAGAAGAGCAGATCGTCAGTGCGTCGCTCACGGGAGATTTCGGAGCGTGGGGCGGCCGCTCGCCACTGGCCAAATCGCCCGTCGAAGCATCCGTCGGTGCAGAATGGCGGTCGGAAAGTCTCGGCCTGCAGACGAACAGCGAATTCTCGACCGGAGACCTGTATGGTTATAGCGGCCCGGTTGCGCCTGTTCCGCTCTCGGGTATCGATGCAGCGGAAGGCTTCGCCGAAGTAAACATTCCGCTGGTGCAGGACGCACCGCTTGCAGAGGCGCTCTCCGTCAACGGCGGCTATCGTTACGCCTCCTACAGCACCGCCGGTCCGGCCATCTCCTACAAATATGGAGTCGAGTGGCAGCCCGTCGCGGATGTGCGGCTCAGGGGTCTCGCCGAACGCGCGGTCCGCGCGCCCAACGTGCTCGAACTCTTCATGCCGACCAGCTTCGGCGGCTTTGGGGTGATCGACCCATGTTCCCTATCGGCGTCCGGACAATGTGCAAGCGTCCCCAATGCGGGCACAAAACTTCTGTCCTGTCCCGAAATGGTTTGCAACGACCAGACCGGCGGCAGCCTCCTGCTCAAGCCGGAGAAGGGGAAAACCACCACCGTCGGCGCCGTGTTCACGCCGCGATTCCTGGACGGCTTCACGGCGACGGTCGATTATTTCAACATTCGTGTCGATGGATTCATCGGCACGATCGATCCGCTCGTAACGCTCGCAGGCTGTTACGGGATCAGCGCGACCCGTGCCACCGAAAGCTTCTTCTGCCCGCTCGTGCACCGCAACGCGGAAGGTCAATTGTTCGGCGCCGGCTATGTGAGCGAGCAAACAACAAATACCGGCTTTCTGTCCACGACAGGCATTGATGTCGAAGCGGGCTATTCCATCAATCCCGACGACTGGAATGTGCACGGTGCGGGATCCGTGGCGCTGGACTTCATTGGCACCGTGCTCGATACGCTGGTCACCGAACCGGTCCCTGGCCTCGGGTCATACGATTGCGCGGGACTCTTTGGCGCGGTCTGCGGCGATCCCTCACCGCGCTGGCGCCACCGGCTGCGAGTCACATGGAATTCACCGTGGGAGGTTTCGCTGTCTCTTGCCTGGCGTCACATGGGCTCGGTCGATCTCGCGGCAAACGAGAGCAATCCGCTTTTCCAATCGGTGTGCGGGGGACCATGCAATGATCTGCCCGACGCCCGGATCAGCTCATACGACTATCTCGATGTTGCGCTCGACTGGCCGGTGCGCGAAGGCGTGGATTTGCGCACCGGCGTCAACAACATCTTCGGCAAGGAACCGCCGGCCGTCGACCTCGGCATCGCCGGCTCACCGTCCTTCGGCAATGTCAACGTCCTCCCGGGCAGCTATGACGCGCTGGGGCGGACGATATTCCTCGCCGTCACGATCAAGCATTAGAGCGCGCTCGCAAATCCACAGCGTGTCTGTTCGGGGCACAACGATGAACAGATTGTCGAACAAGACAACCGGAGCAGCGTTGGCGCCGCTCCGGTTGTCCCGCGTACGCCTGCCTGGTGAGGGCGGGCGAACCGAGTCGATTACGGGACTGTGATGCGGGCGGCCGTAGTGTCGCCCGTCACCTCCTTCACGAGGTTCCCGTTCACGTCGTAGAATTTAAAGTCGAACGTGCCTGCGTACGTCATCCGCTTCCTGTCCAGCGTCACGGACGTGTCGTCCACGAGGGTGCCGGTCGGATTGCCGCTCGTATCAAAGGTCCAGCCCATGTGATGCAGCTGGACGCCGCGAGCGCCGGTGGTTTTCCAGACGCCCTGACAAACATTGCCCTCGATCGGATCTTTGTCGGCGCTCAGGAATTCGGTGCCGTCGCCGTTCCAGGTGTCGATCGTGTTGAGGAGGAGCGTACCGTTGACCGTCAACGACGCCTGCCAAACTCCGACGATTGAGTCGAACTTGCCGGACGCCCGAAGGGAGGAAGGCAGTTTGACCTGAGGCGTCCAATGACCGGGGTTTCCGGTCAGATCCAGTTGGCAGGCCTGGGCGGACAGGCTGCCCGCCATCAATGCGATGGCTGCGGCAGATAGCAGAAGGGAACGAGACATCACCAATACTCCTTTTGATTTGCCGCGCCGACCATCGGCGCGGGCTCGCGAGCCGCATCCGCACAAACACAAGGAAAGCCTCCCCCTCTCGAGCAGGTTTTCCCTCCTGAGAGACATCGCCTAGTATGGGTCCCGCCGGGGACCGGCCCCGGATCGGGGTTCCATGATGGCTGGGGATGCCGCTCCCTCCTGCGCCTTGCGCGGACGCTTCAAGCCCGCGCGCCGATTGGGCGCGATCCGGCGTGGCGATGACAGGATCGGCAATTGTCCGGATGCCGAGCAATCATTGAACAACCGAAATAATCGGCGATGAACCGCCCCACGGAAGTGCAGTCGGTGTTCGTTCCGGTCGACTTGGCTCGCGAACCCGACTTTGCGCTCGGTGCTTTACAGGTCCGCCCGTCATTGCGCCGCGTGATTCGCAACGGACGCGAAGAAGCGGTCCAGCCCCGCGTGATGCAGGTTCTGGTGGCGCTCGCGCGCGCCAGGGGCGAAGTCGTCTCCCGTGAAGAACTCGTCGAGACGTGCTGGGACGGCGTGGTTGTCGGCGATGATTCGATTACCCATTCCATCGCAAAGGTCCGCCAGCTGGCGGATTTGGGCGGCGCGCAGGCCTTCGAACTCGAGACCATTCCGCGGGTGGGTTATCGGCTGCGGGCCGCGGCCAAGGCGTCAACGGACATCGCAGCTCCAAAAACATCACGCGGTTTTTCACGGCCGTGGAGCTATGCAGCCGTTGCGTCCGGGGTGTTGCTCCTGGCCGCGCTTGCTTTTGCAGTTTGGGAATTCACCAAGCCGGCCGCGCGGGAACCTTCAATTGCCGTTCTGCCGTTCAAGAATCTGAGTTCGGACAAGGATGCCGGCTATCTCGCTGCCGGCGTGCAGGATGAAATCCTGACGCGGCTGGCCAAGATCGGCTCACTGAAGGTCATATCCCGCACCTCGGCCGACCAGTTCGCCAACAGGTCGGTGAACGTCACGCAGATCGCGAAGGAACTCGGCGTTGCAAACGTGCTCGAAGGCAGTGTGCAAAAATCCGGCAACAACATTCGCATCAATGTGCAACTGATCAGGGCGACGAGCGATGAGCACCTGTGGGCGGAGGATTACGATCGCAAAGCGGGCGACGTGTTCTCCGTCGAAAGCGAAGTGGCCGGAGCGATCGCAACAACGCTCGCCGCAAAGGTAACGCCGGGCGAAAAAGCGGAGATCGCAGCACGGCCGACCGGCAATCCGCACGCCTACGACCTGTACCTTCGCGGCCTGGTATTTGCCCACAAAAATGACGAAACAAGTCTGCACACAGCCATCCAGCTGTTCCAGCAGGCCGTCGCGCTGGACCCGAAGTTTGCCGTCGCGTGGGCTCGCCTCGCCAGCTTGCAGGCCCGCACGCATTTCGGCGACGATCTGGCCACCGTCCGGCGGAGCGCTGCCCACGCCGCGCTGGCAAAGGCCCTCGCATTGAATCCCGATCTTGCGGAAGTGCAGGCGGCGAAAGGCTTCTATCTCTATTACGGCGAAATGAACTATCCGGCGGCGGAGCGTGAACTGGAGCGGGTCCACGCCAGATGGCCCAACAATGCCGATGCGCTCGAGGCCCTCGCACTGGTTCTGCGCCGCCAGGGCAAATGGAAGGAAAGCACGAACGCCTTCATCAAGCTCGTTGCGCTCGATCCCCTCGTCTCGAGCCACCGGACATTACTGGCTTGGAATCTCATAGCGACGCACGATTTTGCAGCCGCCCTGCAGGTGGTCGACGACGCGCTCAAAATCTGGCCCGACAGCGCGTGGACTGTCGCCGCCAAGGCGGTCGCCTACCAGGCGATGGGACAGCTCGATCTGGCGGGTGCCGCGCTCGAGAACATCCATCCGCCACCGGGCGATACCGATATATTTGGCGTAATGTTGGAGCAGTTCTGGCTCAAGCGGCAATTCAACAACTGCGCAGCCTACTTCAAGGGATCGCTTGATCAGGACCCGGACGCGGACGCAGACGTGACCGCCTTTTTTCGGGCGGCCGTGGCCGAATGTCTGCGCCTGGCAGGCGATGCGAAAGGCGCCCGGGAAAGCTATTCCAGAGCTCTCGAAATCATTCTTGGCAGTCTGAAAGCGCACCCGAACAACATTAATTCCCTGACCTTGCTGCCGATCGTCTATTCGGGCCTCGGCGATTCCAGAATGGCAATGGCCACTGCCAATCATGCGATCGAAATTTTTCGAGCTTCGAACGATGAGATGGAGGTCATGAACGCCGACGGCGCTCGCCTGGAGGTGATGTCAGCTTCGGGCGATCGCGGAGCCGCAATTGCCGAGCTTTCCCGGCTGATGAAATTGCCGGGAGGTCCGACGCCCGCGGAACTGCGCCTCGACCCCCAGTTCGACCGGCTGCGCGGCGATCCGCGCTTCGAGCGTCTTGCGAGTGGGCGTCCGTGAGGCCGGGAGATTGGATTTGTGAATCCGGTTGCGGCGCGAGCGCCGGACCGCAATGCGCACCGCGCCGCCTATCACTGCTCTTCGGCAATGTCGATGTCTATCCGGGCAGTCATGATGCGCTCGGCCGGACGATATTCCTCGCGGTCACGATCAAACCGTAAGTCGCAATCGTTCGTCTGCGTTCGACGAGGGGTACGCCCGACTCAGGAATTCGAACTTGCACGTTCGCGCGGAGGCGCGGGGACGCGGAGAGGACACGGACAAACCAGATGGCGCGCGAATGCGCGCACTACCCTTTTTCCTCCATGTTCCGTGTTGAAGCATTTCTCCGCGCCTCCGCGTGCCCCCTCTTTCACATAAACCCCCGAATCGGGTGCGCCATTTCGTGCATTTCCGAACCGATGTAGGATGCCGCCCGAGGCCGCGGGGCCGATCCGGGGTACGTCGCCATGACAGGAGGGGCCGTTCCTGCCCGCCAGTCCGGCCTTGCCGGCGCAGGTGGCGCGCGCAATCGGCGTCCATGCGAGCCGCGGGCAGGCGCATCCGGCAGATCGCTGATGGCCCGCCGGGAAATCCGGTGATGGGCTCATGAACCAGCGGCCAGCCCTGCTCAAGCCGGTTGCGGCCGTCGCTGCTCGAATTCCGCGCCCGCGACACAGTCGAGACATTGGAACGGCGCATGATGCAGGCGCTGGTGGTGCTTCCCGGCGCAAACGGCGCTGTCGTGTCGCGCGACGATCTGATGACGCAGTGCTGGGGCGGGCGCATCGTTCGACACAACGACGGTTCTGGGCGTGAGCGGCACCATATCCAACAGCGATACCGCCGCCCCCACGCTGGCAGCCGCTCAATCGGTTCGCGCAAACGATCGAATAGATCATTTGAGGGAACTCTGGGAACGAAATCGCGTTTTCCCCGTTGGCGGTACGTGTCGTCGGGAAAAACCCAGATGGGACAACAGGTTGAGCAACTTACGGCAGACGAACGCATAGACCACTACCGGAAAATGGCCGCTGCCGTCAGGCGAATCGCCGCCGCATCCCGTTCGGAAGAGTTCAGAGACGACCTCGATCGTCTCGCCGTGTCCTACGAAACGCTGGCCACAGACGTCGCGAAGAGAGAATTCGGCACGCCTCTCCCCTTACAAACCGCGGGCCCTTTGCCGGAAGACTCTCGCCGGGTCGCCTGAATGCTGCTTCTCACCGCTCTGAAGATAGCCCTCTGGGTAATTGTGCTGGGGGCGGTCGTCTCTGGCGTGTTGATCCTGCAGCCGGACCTTCCCCTTTGGCTGAAGGCCGTTGTCGTGCTCGGCCCGCTTCTGTCTGAGGTTTGGGTGACGTTGTGGTGGCCGGTCAACGGCAAGAGATAGCAGCGCAGGGCGCCGCCCCACTCTTTACGCGAACCACATGAACGCAAAAACAACCGTCGCGACCGCGGCGGTGAGGAGGATGGTTTCCGCTGGCCACGATTCCGCTTTTCTAACCGCTACGCGCGGATTGAACCGCTGTCGCGGGCGCGGCAGGCCGTCAGTCGATGCGTCCAATCTCAAACGGCTCATGTGTCATCCCCATGGCGCGCCCCAAGGTCTCTGGCTCAGATTGGAACGATCTGGGCCCTGCCGGGCGTCTATAGGGGTGAGCGAAGCAAGACGCGGGCCATGGAACCTGGAGAACACGCGCGGCGCGACCGCGCGGCCATCAACGGTTCCTAAACACCGCCGGCGGCAAACTCGATGCGCCATGCCATCGCTTGCACGGATAAGTCCCAAATCGGAACTGGCGCCCATCACGGTGGATTGGGAACTCGAATTCACACGAGCTCCGACGAAGAAGGCGCTCGTCTATTGGCGCTCGCTTTGCCGCGGCCGTGCGATGCCGGCCCGCAGTGATTTGAGCCCGCGTGCCATGCAGGCGTTCCTGCCGCATGTCAGCGTCGTCGACGTCGTTCCCGACCGCGTGCATGGCTTCGAATACATCGTGAGCCTGCAGGGTACGCATCCCACGGAAGTGCTTGGACACGTCAAAGGCCGCAGATTGGGAGACGTACTTTCCCGGGAACTGGCAGAGCGCTGGCGCGGCTGCTTCGAACATGCCCGCGCCGCTGCCGCGCCCGTACGTCTGCTGACGCGGGCCAGCACGCTGGCCAAGAACTGGCTCGCCTGCGAAGTGCTCATCGCTCCGCTTGCGAACGAGGCGGGACAAATGCAATCGCTCTTCTGGGTATTCGCCGCATGGCGGGCGGAATAAGATCGACAGCACGCGCCGATAAATCTTCGAATTTCGTGCGCGTTACCTGATCGTCTATGCGTCTGGAGCGCGGGGAGCTTCGGCCGGCGGATCGCGCCGCTTGGTATGCGACACGGCCGACATGATCCCGAGCCCGATGAAGACCAATGCTCCCACAATGATCCATGTATGCGGGATGTGGATCAGGTAAGCGCCATAAATAAGGCCGCCGACCAGCACAATGAAACCGACAACGTAAAGCGCAAATGATGACATGCGGGCCGCTCACAAACAGACTCAAACAGATAACCCCTGTGAGCGGTCCTTTGTTCCAATTGAGCGATTGTGCACGGACGCGCGCAGCACTTTCGATCGAAAGAGCACAATCGTGCCCGAAAAGCTGGTGTGCCATTCGAGGGTTCGTCTAACCTCCCCATAAGGCTCGATGCTATCGTGGCGCCTGTGCACCCAGGTGGGTCATCTGGATGGAAGCGACGTGTCCCCGGACCTACGTCTTCGTTGTTCTTCCCACAAACACGACTGGCGTGCCCTTTTTCACCGCGCGGCCGAGGGCGGCGGCGTCCCAGTTGGTCAGGCGCACGCAGCCATGCGACGCCGTCTTGCCGATGAGCGTGGGATCCGGAGAGCCGTGAATGCCGTAAGTTTCCACAGTCAGGTCGATCCAGGTCGAGCCCACCGGATTGTTCGGACCCGCCGCGATCGTAAGCGCACCCTTCGACTTGTCGCCGAAAGTGAGCCGCTTGGGATCGTATGTATACGGAGGATTGTTGACGACGGATTTGACCGCCCATTCGCCGCTCGGCGCCGGCCGCTCGGTGCTACCGACCGTGGCCGGGAAGACCGCGACGATGCGGCCCGCGGCATTGAGGGCGCGCACCTGACCGGTGCTCTTGTCCACCTCCACGCGCGCCACCGGTTCCCCGATATCGCCATTGCCCGGGCGCAGCGCGACGATCGACGTGCCAACAGCGGTGAAATCGGCCTTCGGGTTGAGCTCGCGCAGGAGCGCTTCGCTCATGTGGAATTTCTCGGCGAAATACTGGAGCGGATTCGCGTAACCCAGAGATTTGAGCTTGGCCATTTCCGGAAAGCCGGAGGGAATTGTCCCGAGAAACGGGCCCTTCTCATCGTCGGCTGTAATCACGTAGTCCTGAGTGACGGGGGCGCTGTCGGCCTTCGTCAGGGCGTCAAAAAAAAGAGGCATCGAGTTTGCTGCCGCCGGAGAGGTTCTCGGCCTGACCGAAAGCGGCGATGGCATTCTCGAGATTGCTTCCGTTCCGGCCATCGATCTCGCCGGGGGAGAAATGTTCACGGTCGAGCAGCGTTTCGACCTTGATCAGAAGGCGGCGTTTCGCCGTAGAATCTTTCGTCGCGGAAAAGCTGCTTGCCTCGATCGCTTGCGCCTCGGGATTGTTCGAGGCTCCTCCGCCAACTTCGGGCGCGGCCGGCCCAGCTGTGGCCGGTGCATCGGCGTGCGCAGTATTCTCTGTCGCGGAAGCATGGTGGGACGGCGACACCGTATCGCGCGGAAGCGCCTGAACAACCGCGCACGCCATCAGCATGACGCCGCCTACGAGTGTCCTGCGCATCAGTGCGGCTTGACGTAGGCCCATCGAAGATTCCCATTGTTGCCCCATGGGGAAAGCGCGACAGACCGCCCGGTTCCGCAATGCCGGCGCGACCCAGAGGCGTGCAACGAAGATCGTTGCGCTCGCGACCGCCGGTCTTCTGCTCGTTCTGTGCGCAGGAGGCGGCGCTCAAGCCGCCACGGCGCCATGCGATGTCGGACCCGAAGCTGCGGCGGCAAGCAACACGCATTCCCTCGGCGCACTCACCTGGGCGCCGTTCGGGCGGCCCGAAACCGGCTGGGCCATCTACGCGCCGCTGATCGCCCAGGAGATCGGTGCGGCTTGCGCGCCCGGCTCGCGCGGTTTCGCAGCCCGGCTGACCAGTTGGCAGCACGCGCATGACCTTCCAGACACGGGTGCATTGGACCTGGCCACGTTCACCCGCCTCAAACAGGTCTGGCAGCAGCGAAGGCCTTTCGTCGAGGTGAGCCGGACGGGTTGCCCGCCGCCGCCCGCGGAGTCCTCGCTCGCCCAGGCTTCGCGCGCGGAAAGCTTTGGCGGCAAGATCATATGGCTGCGGCCCGCAGCCTTGGCCGCCTACCGGCAGCTGGCGGCGGCGGCGCGCGCACAGGTGCCCGAACTCGCTGCCGACCCGCGGCTGTTGACGATCTTTTCGGGATACCGGAGCCCCGACTACGACGCTGCGCGCTGCGCCCGCGAAGGAAATTGCCAAGGGATCGTGCGCGCGGTCTGCTCGGCCCACCGCACCGGCCTTGCGATGGATCTCTACCTGGGCGCGGCGTCAGGTTTGGCGCCCGATTCTTCGGCCGATGCGAACCGGCTCTTCATTTCCCGTTCGCCCGCCTATCGCTGGCTGGTGGCCAACGCCGCGCGCTTCGGTTTCGTCAACTACGCGTTCGAACCCTGGCACTGGGAATGGACGGGCGAGAGGCCGTAGCGGGACCACGTGGAACGCCGATGCTCAGGTGCCGTTTTCCACGCCTGTCCGCTCTTTCCACCTGGCGACATTCACGCCCATGACGAGCAGCCACAGGCAGTATGACGATTCGCCGATCAAGGGCGGAAGCAGAATGGCCGGCGTGATCAGGTCGGCGAAGGCGGGGGCGAAAAGCTCCGCAAAGCAGGCGATCAAATAGCAAAGACCGGCGATCTGCATCAAGATGCCGATGAACCGGGGAAGATAGCCCGATCGGAAAATCAGATAACCATTCACCAGGCACGTGAAGCCGAAAAATATCAGGGCAATGTTGAAAGCGATGTTGTGCGACGCAAGCGCCAGGCCCGCGAGACCCTGCAGTTGCCGCGGTTCGAAAGCGCTCAGATAGTGGGTGTTCGTCAACATGGGCATGATCGCGAGAAGAAACAACTTGCTGACGGACTCGACGGCAAGCGAGGTGAGATTGAGAAACACCGCAAGGATGACCAGATTTTTGCCTGCCGGCCTCAGCAGCAAATACTCGATCCACATCAATGGAATCGCAAGAATGACGACGATGAAGTCGCCCGCGACACCGAGGCGCCAAAGCGCCGCCGAGGCCATGATGTTGTGGGCCGTCGCCGCGGCGTCACCCGACACAGCAAGCCTGTTGAGAACGAACCCCTCAGCGAAGCCGCCGAGCACGATGATCGCCAGGTAGAGAGCGCCGCCCGTTCGGGCATAGAGCTGTGGGGAAGCCTCGATGGATCTGTTTGTCACGCGTCCGATTTCTGCTGGCGCCAATCGTGTGTGGCCGCGGCCAGGATCAGCCACGGTTCGATCAGAAGGTTGATTGCGACGTGAGCGGCCATGCAAGGGCCGATGCTGCGGCCGCCGACGATATAAATAACCCCCAACGCTCCGCCAAGAATGCTGGTGGCGGCCATTGCTCCGAGTGCACCACGAACGCTTCTGCTCATCAGGCCCCAGATGGCGTGCGCCGCACCGAAAATGGTGGCCGTGATCGCGAGCTGCACAACAATTCCCGCGCCCCGGTGCATGACATAGTCCATCAGCGCTTTGCGAAAGAACGCTTCTTCGAAGAAGCCGCTGATCAGCGCCATCGGGACCGCCACGATGCGAATCGCTGCGAAGGGCCGCCAACGCGCAGGCCGCAACATGTGATCGCGAATGATTGGACTGGCCGACGCTGCATAGGCCGCATAAGCGGTGGTGACCAGGGTAGCCATTCCCCACGCGAGCGGCGTGCCGGGTGGCGTGGAGGCGTAACGCCACAGAGCGGCGGCAAAGTTGCCGTGGGCACGAAATGACGCAAGGACAGCCCAGCCTTCGAGAAGAATAATACCGAGAAGAAACCCCCACGTGATCCGGCTGGCGCGCTTCGTCATTGTCATTGAGAATGCCTCTGGTAATACGGCGACAGGTGCATTGGCCGTCGCCCGATTTCCGGTGCCCCAAGCCCCGGCCGAAAACGCGCGCCCGCTTTCGGGGAATCCCGGTTGGCAGACATGTCTATCGCCTCACTTCTCACGGCGGCAGGGTCGCTGCTACGGTGGGTCCCGTGCACAACATCGAGCCGACCATGAAATCCCTATTTCTCGCGCTATGCCTGCTCACGGTTTCGGCCCCCGCCTGGGCGGCTACGCCAGAAGCGGCCTGGAAGGCCGACCTCGTGGACACCAACAAGGCCTATACGGCAACCCCCCACGCGATCCTCAAGATTCAGGATGCGGCCTATCTCGGCGAAGGGAACAGCGCCAGCCTCGTGGGCAAGCGCGGGGTTCCGGGCAGTTACAAATGGGTCAACGGCGCGCGGACGGACGCGGTGCTCGTCGCCGCATTCACGGGCGGCAAGCCCGTCATCACGAAGAGCGGCAACGCGCTCGCCAATCCGCTCACCGATGTTGCGGTGGACAAGGACGTCGACGTGCAGGCTTATCCGACGCAGGTTCAGGCTGGCGTGCCCGGCGTCCGCGTGTTTGTCTACAATCAGCAGAACTCGGCGGTGTCGGCGTTCAAGGGCGTAGATTATTTTCCCTACGATCCGGGCTTCGTGGTGAAGGCGGATTTCACGCCCGATCCAAAAATTCCGGCGCACAGCTTCATGACCTCGCGCGGCACCAGCAAGCAATTCTACCGGGCGGGCGTTGCGAGCTTCCTGCTCAAGGGCCAGCGCTACACGCTGCCCTTCTACACCGACACCAACGAGCGCAAGAAGATCACGTCGCTGTCGGCGTTCTTCACCGACGATCTGACCGGCAAGGGCGCGTACGGCGCCGGCCGCTATGTCGATGCGCCCGCCTTCAAGAGCTTTCCGCCGAAGAGCTTCGCGATCGATTTCAACTATGCCTACAATCCCAATTGCGCGCGCTCGGCCTTCTTCACCTGCCCCGTAGCGTTCAACCGTCTCGCGCTCGCTGTGACCGCGGGGGAGCGCGACCCGCACGCGAAGCATTGAGCCGGCGTGGGACGGCGGCTACTGAATCAATGTGCGCGTTCGTCTCCGGCAGGCGGAGTTGAGAGTTCGTTGCGCACACGCGCAAGTTCCCCGAAGGTCGGCCGCTGCATCAACGCTTTCCAGCGCCTGTCGGCCTTGAGTGCGGCTGGAAAATCCGGATCGATGCTGAAGTAGAAGAAGCCGATATCGTATTCGTCGCAGGATTTCCCGAACCAGCGCATCGCGTCGTCGAAATCGTCCGCGAGGGCATAGGTGTACCCGACCTGGCTGGCACTTGTTTCGCCGCCGGCATAGGCCTGTTCCATATCCTGGGCGATGCGTTTCAGCCCGGGTTGGTCGTGCCCGCGAAAGGCGATGGCCGCCCTGCACCAGCCGGAATAGCTGCCCTTCTCGCCATCCAGCGGCAGCAGCCTGTCGCGCAGAATCTGCTTTGCATCGTCCAGCTTTCCGATATCGGCGTCGATCACGCAAAGGCTCTTGAGTGAAAACACAAAGGTCGGGTCGAGGGTGAGCGCCTGCCGGAAGGCGGCAATCGCTTCCTGATCGCGGCCGAGGTAGTGCAGGTCGTCTCCCGTGTTGTCATAGTTGATGGGCGCCAGCGGATCGAGCGCGGTGGCCCGTCGCTGTTCAAGCAACGCCCGGTCGGGCATGCCGAGCGGGACGAAAAAATCCGCATAGAAATGATACACCTCGGCATTGTTGGGAAAGCGTTCCACAAGGCGCCGCATGGCGGTACTGGCCCCGGTCCAATTCCATGAATCCGCTTCGGCGTTCGCGCTGATCAAGAGTGCCGTGAAATTGTCGGGGTCGAGGCGCAAGGCAACGGCGAGTTCGTTCCTGGCAAGCTGCAACGTGTCGCGCCGCTGCCCGTTGAGGTAAAGCAGTTCGTAAGCCATGCCGAGGCTCGCATGCGCGTCGGCATAATCGGGCTCGAGCCTGAGCGCCTGCTTGAAGTAGTCCTCCGCGCGCAGCATGTCCTCCGTGTTGCGCCTGTTCACGAAGAAGCGCCCCTGCAGATAAGCCGTGTAGGCATCGGGATTGATACGCGGCCGCGCGGGCGCAACTGCCGCGCTTGCCGGTCCCTTCCCGCCCAGCAGGCGCCCGGTCAGTTCCTTGGTGATGACACGCGAGATTTCGTCCTGCACGACAAAGATGTCGGCAATCTCGCGATCATAGGTCTGTGACCATATGTGATAGTCGTCGACAGCGTCGATCAGCTGGGCGGTGATGCGCACGCGGTTTCCCTCGCGTCTCACGCTGCCCTCGAGCACCGTGCTCACCCTGAGCGCCTTGCCGATGTCCTCGATATTGACGCTCTTGTTCCGGAACGCGAATGACGATGTGCGCCCGGCCACGCGCAGTCCGCGCACCTGCGCCAGGTCGTTCAGAAGTTCTTCGGAAATGCCCTCGCTGAAATATTCATTGTTGGGATCGCCGCTCATGTTGTCGAAGGCAAGCACGGCTATGGACGCATCCTGCGGAACGGCGGACGGCGTCGCTGCCGTGATTGAAGGCTTGAATTGCATCCAGGCGAATTCGAAAATGGTGACGGCGAGCACCAATCCCAAGAGGCCGATCATTGCCCACTCCGTGTGATGGAGCGGGACCTGGGCTGCCGGTGGCTGCGTCGCCGCGGGATGTGCGAGCCACAATGCCGCCCAGATAACCGGCAGTCCGGCAATCAGCAGCACGATCAGAAGCCGCAGGGTCCAACCCGGAAGGGCAAAGGCCGGGAACGCGATGCTGGCGCCCTGAACCAAAATCCATGCCACCACAGCGTAGGCCGCCGTGACGCGATGAAGATTGCGCCGCCGAAACTCGTCCCAAAGACGATGCATGCACGTCAGCCCCGCTTCGCCCGGAGCAACAGTACCACGTGTCTCCCGATTTTGCGGCCGCTCCGACTCCCGGCAGTGAAGTCCAGCTTCCGGTCAGATACGCTGCGTCCGCCCTGCAGCGTTCGACTGATTCGGGCTCGCCGTGACAGCCGGAGAACGCGACCCGCGCGCGCGTCACCGAGGCGGTTCGTGCGCGATTGCTGCAGAGCACTCCGGTCGCGCAATTGGGAACAGAATGAGGCAACCGTAGTCCCCCCTTGTGGGGAGGTCGAAATTTGCGAGCAACGCGAAGCAAATTTCGGGTGGGGGTCTGTACGTCGCGTGTTTGACCCTTATCCGAAAAACGCGAAGTGCATTTTTCTACCTCCCCACAAGGGAGAGGTAGAATTACAATGACACTTTTTCATTCGAAATGCGGTGGAGAAGTCGTAGCGGCGTCTCAGGTCGGCAGTGCGAGTGCGTCGCGCTTGAACCCGCCGGTGAAGCGCACGCGAATCATCCAGAAGATAAGAAGGGCCACCGGCACGAACTGCGGAAGGAAAAAGATTGGCGTCACATGCATTGGGCCGGGCAGCAAACGCGGCAGGCCGTTGGTGAAGGCCGAGCCCGCGGCCATCGTCAGCCCCAGACACATGCGCCACAGATGCCGCGCAATTCGCGGCGCACCGGAGATGCCGCCAGCAAGGACGACTTTGGCGTCGGCGATCGCCGCGATGGCGAGCACCAAGGTGAAGCTATAAAGCGCGATGAGGACCGGGCCTTTGAACGGGATGGCACTCTTGAAAAAAGGTGGAAGGCCGACCGCCAGTTGAAAGGCGAGAGTCGCAAACGGCGCACAGAGAATGAGGGCGACGGAGAGGGCGATCTTTTCCGGTAGCCCGATCGCGCCGTCTTTGCGCCGGACCGTCATCCAGGCCGTCGCCACGAGATAGGTCGTGAAAATGGCGATGAACAGATTGACGATCTGACCGGGGATTACGACGGCGAGGCAGGCAGCAAAAATCGCCATGACCAGCATGGAAACGAAAAACACCGTGCCGGCCATGCGGTGGAGACGCCCGCCTTTGCGGGAGAACGCCGCGACCGTGCCTGCGACGAGGCCGAGCGTGCCGCCACCGATGTGAAGCACATAGGCGAGGAGCGTCGTCGCGTGCATGGCCTCAGGGCCTAGACTGGGACGTGTCGTTCGGGAGATGTCATGTCGGTTGTCCGAGTGGGAGGTTTGTCCTGGACGCTGAGGGCCGCTGGCCCCGGCGTTGTTTCGGGAAGCGCACGCGCACGAGCCAGTAGATCATCAATGCCAGCGGCGCCAGCGCGGGAATGTAGAGCAGCGGTGAGCCATGCATGAACGCCGGCATCACCTTCTGCTGGCCGAGGAAAAACGAGGCCGCGGCGAAGAACAGTGCGAAACACATGCGCCAGAGGTGCCGTAAGATGCGCGGCGCGCCGGAAACACCGCGGCGCAGTATGACCTTGAGATCGAGCATGGCGAAAAGCGCGGCGAAAAATCCGAAAACAAGATAGAACGGGGCGCGGAAGCCCTGATACGTGCCCTTCGCGCTCATCGCCGCCAGCCACGCCCAGTCAACAAGAAGTCCAGTAATGGCGAGCGCCACAACGAACAGAACAATCTCGGCGTGGCCAACCGTTCCTGCTTGCCGCTTCACGGTAATCCATGCCGTGGCCACCAGGTAAGCCGCGAGTCCCCCTCCGATGATGTTGCTGGTCTGCCGAATCCAGACGGAAAGCGCGAGGCCCATGACGGCCATGATGAGCATTGATACAACGAACACGGTGCCGAAGACGCGATGCAGCGGGCGCCCTTGAGAGCGAAGACGGCGGTATAGCCAGAAAGAATGCCGAGACTTCCTCCGCCGACGTGCAGCGACAGGGCCGCGATCACGATGGCGAACGCCCACCACGGCGCAGCGTGCAGCTGCAAAATCGAAACTGGCGTCACGCGGTTGCCTCCCTCTCCCGCAGAGTGCGCGATCACACAAGTTCGCGGCGGCGGCGCAGGTAGATGGCGAGCGCGAACAGCGCGGCGGCGGCCGCGAGACCGAGCCACAGGCCGGGCGCGCTGAAGAACTTCGCCGGGTCCGCCTGCGGCAGATGGAAGTTCATCTTGTTGTGCAGTCCGAAAGGATGCGGGCCCTGATCCACGAAGGCTTCGTGGAAGCTGCCGCCCAACCGGTATTTCAGCAAGTCGCCGAACCACGACGTGTCGAAGGCAAGCTTCTCGACGACACAGAGCGCGAGCAGCGGCAATGTGGCCCACAGGAAGGCCCCGCGTCGCGCCCAGCCCGAAACCACCAGCAGCCAGCCATAGATTGGTGCATACCAGAGCGCGAGCGTGGCCAGAATGTAGAAGACCAGTGGCCAAACACGAAGCAAGGGCATCGCTGTCCATAATTGCGCCGCATCGTGACCGTTTGCGAGCGCCGCGCCCGTATTCACCAGCAACATGACGAGCTGCGTCGCGCAGATGACAACAAATGCGATCAGCGGCAGGACAGCGAGCGGAATACTCGCCTTGGCGAGCACGGTCGTCAGATCCGAAACCGGCATGGATTTCCAGAACAGGATGCTGCGGTCGCGGCGTTCGTTGTTGAGCGTGCCGAGACTATAGGAGATCCCGACGATCACCGAAGTCAGGACGATCGCCGCAATCGCGATCCCGTAGGGTATCATGCGGATCGCCGCCTGCTTGTCCGGGGGCAGGCTGGAAATCACGCGCGAGGCGTGCGACATGCGCATGAGGCTGAGCGAGAACCCGAACAGCACGAAGCCTGCGGCGGCGAGCGGCGCAATCCAGCTCGAGCGATGCTCCCACAATTCGCGCCGTACCGACCAGGCGAAGGGCCTCGTCTGGGCCGGCGTGGCGGGCGCAGCGGCCCGTGCAGCCGAAGATGTTCCGACGTCTGCCTCGATGCTCATGCCGCCATAGCTCCTTTCGATGCGGAATTTTCAGTGCCGATCACCGCGACAAACAAATCGCCGATGCTCGGCGTGCGCACTTCACCCAACGCTGCAAGCTGCGCACGGTCGGCATTGTCGAACAGCAGCGACGTGCGGCCGAACGCCTGCCGCTCGTAAATCGGTTTGAGCGCCCGCGCCGCCGCCAAATTGGCAGGATTCACGGTGAGCTCGGCATAGCGCTCCTCGAACGCCTCCATGCTGCATTCGAGCACGATGCGACCACGGTCGATGAACATGAGGTCGGTGAGGATGTGCTGCACTTCCTCGACCTGATGCGTCGTCACCACGATGGTGCGGCTGTGATCGAAATAGTCGTTGAGCAGCGAATCGTAGAATTGTTTGCGGTAGAGGAGATCCAACCCGAGCGTCGGTTCGTCGAGCACCAGAAGCTTGGCATCGATCGCCATGACGAGCGCGAGATGCAGCTGGGTCACCATGCCTTTCGACAGTTCCCTCACCTTGCTCGTGCGCTTGATCGTGGTCCTGGCGAGGAAGGCTTCCGCCTTTGCGCGGTCGAAGCGTGGATGCACGCCTTCGACATAGTCCAGCGCCTGCGTCACCCGCATCCAGCGCGGCAGCACGGCAACGTCGGCGATGAAACACACGTCCTGCATGAGCTTGTTGCGCTCGGTCCAGGGATTACGGCCGAGCACCTTGAGCTCGCCCTCATAAGGAATGAGGCCGAGGATCGCATTCAGCGCGGTGCTCTTGCCCGCGCCGTTGGGGCCGATCAGACCGAGAATGCGGCCCGACTCGACCTTGAGGTCGATGCCATCGAGAGCGACGGTCTTGCCGAAGCTCTTCCTGAGGCCGCGCGCTTCGATGCAAGCCATGGCTTCAAATTGTCCCTTGTTTGTCCGGAGCGGCGCCGCCGGTTGCGGCGGCCGCCAGCAATTCGCGCGGCGACAGTTCGAGCCTGCGGATGGTTCCGCAGATCTCGGGCCATTGCGTTTCGAGGAATTTGCGGCGCTCCGCCTGGAGCAGAATTTCGCGCACGCTGTCTTTCACGTACATTCCGAGACCTCGCCGTTTTTCGACCAGCTGTTCGTCCGCGAGCTGCTGATATGCCTTCAGCACCGTCAGGGGATTGACCCGGTTCTCCGCCGCGACATTGCGCACGGAAGGGAGCGGATCGCCCTCCCTCAGGACACCGTCGAGGATCATCGCCACCACGCGGTCGCGCAGTTGGCGGTAGATCGGCTGGCTGTCATTCCAATCTGCGTCCATCGCGTCCGGCAAACCCATCTCGCCTCGATCGTCAGGACCCTATGTGGCATGGCATAGTGTTATAGTCAAGTACATCACCAGCTCGCTATAGCAGAAATCTTTTCGGCGCCAAGAAAGCGCGGGCAGAACTGAGGATTTCTTCGTCCAATGTTGGGGAGGTGCCCCTCACCGGTCCGCGCAAAGCGCGGCCGGATGGACAAACTCCGGGCCGGAGGGAGATGCGGCGCCCCGCGACGTCCCCCCGGGGGCCGCGCCTTTTCTGAGGCTGCGCGAGCGAAAGGCGCCGCCACACGGGTTTCGCTTACTCAAACAAACGGCGTGAACTCACTTCGTCCGGATCAGGCCGTTCGCATTGATGCACCCGAGGCGTCCGAGTCGCGATCGATTTCCGTGTCACGGTTCGCAACACCGGGGCATTTGAATATTCTTGATCGGCGCCCGATCTGCCGGCGCGTATTTCGTATCTGCTATCTGCCGCGACGCGGCTGAGAGGGATCCGGACGTTGCCGCTGACGTTCGCCTTCGTAGTGCAGCAAGAGGCCGACCACACCCAGGGCCACGCATATCCCTGCCGATGTCGCAGCGACGGCGCCGAATCCCGCCACCACCGCAATGGCGCTGATCACCAGGACCACCAAAGCCGCAGCCAGAGTTATCTGGCCCGCGCGACCGGCCTTGCGATGCTCCTCGGTTGGCGAAGCGGTCGCTGCGTTCACCGTCAGTCCTTTGTCGCTGTCTCGACGCATGCGGCACCGCTCCTCGCGTGGTTCTTCAATCGTGTCTCCATTGTTAAACCTGCGAGGGCTTTGTTAGGTTCCAAGGCCAGGAATGCCATGACGCCAAATACAATTGCGTGATTCGATTCCGATTGGAGGCTTGAATCAATCTGGACTGGTTGCCGACATGCTCTTGCGCGCAGCTATCCTTGTCCACCAACTCGACAAGCTTCTATGCGCCGCCAGCAAATTTTCTCCCTCCGTCGTGAGACGAAAATAGTCGAACATCGGTGCGGCATGGAGGTCGGCAAGAGTGAGTTGCGCGCCGGCAAGCCACGGACCTTCCTCCATAATGTTCTCGAGCACTTTCAGGCACGTGCCTGCCCGCGGAAGCGCCTCTGCGATCCGCGTTTCATCGCTCGATCGGCCCTCGCGAGGATTTACGATGCGCTCGACATAGATGTCCCAAATGAGGGTGCGATATGCGTAGGAATCCAGGATGCTGGTCGCCTGGTTCATTCGGGCGCGTGCCTGGGCGGTCGCGGGTTGCAGGGGCGGTCCGCTGAACGCTTCATCGATGTAGCGCTCGATGGCGGTTGCTTCGTAAAGCCGGAAACCGTCGTGTTCGAATGCGGGAATGCGCCCGAAGGGTTGACGCAACAGGTAGTCGGCCGGCGGTCCTCCCGGCGCGAAAACATCTATCTCGACAAGATCGTAAGGCACGCTCTTTTCCGCGAGTGCAAGCCGTACCGCGCGGACATAGACGCTGTATGCCGCCCCGAATACGATGACCTTTCCGTCCATTTCCATCCCGGTGTCTCCGCCCGCGCTCGCCACATCAGGCACTCAGACGAGCCACTTCTTCAATAACCTTGGTATAATCAATGGCTCCGGCGAACTGAGCTCCTCTCGCACCAGAGCATGACCCCCGCCGCATCGCTGACAAGCGCGAGGTTCTGCACTGGAGCGCGCTCCTCGCGTTTTTACGATACGATTCGATTTGTCAGGTGACCGAACGGCAGGAAAAACAATCATGGCCGACGATTTTCGCGCGATGGCGGCAGGCCTCCGGGCGCAGCACGATGCCGACCTGGCTGTACTGAAGGCCAACGAAGCGAAAGGGCGCGACGAGCGCCACACAGAGGTGGCGCGGCAGGCCCAGATTTTGCGCGCGACCGTCTTGCCGATTCTCGTCCGCGCAAAGAAGGAGATCGGTGAAGAGGGAATCCCGTCTGAATTGAAAGAGATTTTCGATCCCGCGACCGGCGTCCAAGCGGCGGTCTCCCTGCGCTTCGTCGGGCCGAAGCTGGCGTCGACCGACGGCAGGGCAATCGAGCCCCGGTCCAAAATCCTGTTCTTCACTGTCGAAGAAGACCGGATCGAGGCCAAGATTGGAAAAAGCTACTTCGCTCATCGCGACTATGAGACAGATTGTTCCGGCAGCCGCAAAATCGATGCCGCGGACTTGGAGCCGTGGATCGCTTCAAAGGTGAAGGAGATTCTCGAAACCTATTTCGCCAATAGCGACGGCAAGCACATTTGATTCCCATCGCGAACTTTGCGGAAACCGCGCCTCACCGTAATCTGACGCCAACAACAGTCCGGCAATCCGTCCCGGGAGATTTTATGCGGCCTGGTCTGCTCATCAATTTGATCCTTCTCATCGCGGCCCTCGACCCCGTTGCAGCGTTGAGCGGTCCCGCCGGGGTATGGATCCCGGGTAACGCGAACAGCGTGATTGAACGCATCCATATTGCCGGGCCGCCGTTCAACTACACCGCAACAATCGACTACCGCTGTGCCATGGGGGTTTGTTCGACGCTTCAGTCACTGATCGGGGACAATGCTTCACCCCCGACCTTCTCGGTGCCTCTCGAAGGCGTTGGACCAGCGCCGGTGCTCGAACTCCGATGGCAAAAGGGCCCCCCGTGCAATCGGGCAGGGTCAGACGAAAATCCGCTCGCCTTCTGGGCCACCCAACCAGGAAAGGTGCAAACGGGCCCGGTTGGGCGCGTTTCGTGCTTCATTCGCCCGCCGGCGTCGCCATCCACGCCGCGCCATTGACACAAAAAGAATTACGCGGAGCCGCGGAGGACGCGGCGCGTCAGTGCGCGACGACTTTGCGATAGAGATGCCAGCTCGCGTGTCCGAGAACGGGCATGACTACGATGAGGCCGATGAACAGGGGAAGCGAGGCAGCCGCGAGCGCGACCGCAATGAAGAGCGCCCACAAAGCCATGGTCACCGGATTGGCGGCAACCGCGCGCAGAGAGGTGACGATTGCCGTCGCCGCGCCGACATGGCGATCGAGCACCAGCGGAAAGGACACCACGCCGACACTGAACGCCGTCACAGCGAAAAGAAAGCCGACAGCATACCCGACGACGATGAGGGTCCATCCGGCACGCGTCGTGAAGATCTGGCGGAGAAATTCCAGCGCCGAAGCGGGGATTTCGGCGCCGAACGTTGCGCGATAGATTTCCTGCGCCGCCACCAGCCAGAAAATGAAGATGACCGTCAGCAGCACGCCGAGCGCTGCGATGGAACCAATTCCTGGAGATCGCAGCACTTCGAAGATATGCGAGGGCGATGGATCGAGGCCCAGTTCGCGCCGCCGGCTCAGCTCGTACAGACCGACTGCGGCGAACGGACCCATGAGCGCGTATCCGGCCGTCAGGGGAAACAGCAGCGGCAACAACGAATCCCCGGTCACAATTCGGAGCGCCATGAGACCGACGATCGGATAGATCACGCAGAGGAACACCGCGTGGCTCGGCATGACCGTGAAGTCGTCATAGCCTTTGATCAAAGCGTCCTTCAGATCGGACACGCCGATCTTGCCGATCGTCAACGAAGCGGAGTCCGAATCGGCGATCATCTGATCGTTTGCCATCATCGCGTTCCCCCTTTTGGGCGCTATGATAGGTCGTCTTGCCGTCTCAATTCCAGTGTGGGCTGACGCGCGCCCGGGCTGCGCTTGCGGTCCCGGTTTGATTGCAGTGCAGCAAAATCCAGACTCCTTATTTGCCGCACGGTCTTGTGGTGTATCCGACGTCATCGTTGTCGCGCTGCTTGACAGCGCCGGTGGCGGGGCAAAAAAATGAGAAACGAAAATCGCGGAAACCCGCATCTGGCGTACTGACATCCAAGGTACTGACACCGGCACTTCGAAGGGAACCACTCAAATTGCCGGCGGCAATGGGGCACTGACGGTTGGCGTCAGGGCAAAGGGAGCTTTTGATGGATCTGTGGGAGGGAAGTAAGTACGCCGCCGCGATTCTGGGCGCGCTGCTGCTGGCGCTGATTTGCGACTGGCTCAGTGGCGCCATGTATCCGGTCCCCTATCTCGTACGGCCAGCCTATATCGTTCCCGGCGTCGCCGAACCGGCAGTCGATCTGGCGGAACTGCGCCGGCAGTGGCCGCAGGCGCTGGCATCGCCTGCCGACCGGGCCAGGCTGCTTGGCTACATGCGCGACATGCGCAAGGTCGCCTCGATCAACCCGGCTCAGGAAAGCGCGGCTTCGGCCGAACCGGCGGTCGAGCAATTGCCCGATTTCGCCACGGCCATTCCTGCGGCCAATGTGGCCGCCGGCCAGGAGACTGCCCAGCGTTGCCTGCAATGCCATGTCTGGGACAAGGGCGGCCCCAACAAGATCGGCCCTGATCTCTACGGCATCATTGGCCGTCCCCGCGCCTCGCACCCAGGCTTCGACTACTCATCAGCGATGACCGCTAAAGGCGGCACGTGGACCTATGATGAAATCTTCCGCTTTCTGCGGTCGCCCGGCCGCTACATTCCGGGCACCAAGATGACGTTCGCCGGATTGCCCCGCGCCCAGGACCGTCTGAACCTGATCGCGTTCATGCGCTCGTGGGCCGACACGCCGCCCCCGCTGCCGCCGCACAAGGCTCAGAAGGCAGCGGAAGACACAGCCACGAAGGCGACCAGTTCCGCGCCCGCCAAGGCCAAGCCGTAAACACAGGCGAATCCGCAATCCGCTATAACTTCGTCATGGCCGGGCCGTTGTCCCGGCCACCCATGAACGCTGTGCCGGCCATGGTTCCCCCTGACGCCCTCATCGCCGTTTGCATGATGAGCAACAGGAAATCTCATCGAACGAGGCAATCCCGCTGGAACGACCTGTACATGCCAATCGTCTCACGAGGCGGTGTTCATGGATGGCCGGGACAACGGCCCGGCCATGACGAGGCTTGGGGTGCCGACATGACCCGCAATCTCATTTAGGCCGATGCGCCCAGCCGGTCAGCTCAGCCGCCAGGTGTCTGATTCGATCCGCTAGCCCGGCGGGCCGCCGAGGACGCCGAAGAATATGACCCGCGTCCAGTAGGTGTAGTTGGATTCGATCGACATCAGCGCCACCAGGACCGCCAGCAAGAGCGGCGGAATCAGAATGGCGTATTTGAGGGCCAGACGCTCCCATCGCATATGCATGAATATGGCGACGATCAGTCCCGCCTTGAGCCACATGAAGATCAGGATCAGGGCCCATCTTTGAAAACCTACGAAGTGGAAATAGTCGACCAGATAGGAGAATGTGCTCAGCACGAATAGCAGTCCCCAGATCGCAAAATAGATCCCGAGCGGATGCTGCTGACCGTGCGCCGTATCGGGATGGAGAGCCGCCGTTACAACCTGGCCGCCTCCCGGATGCGCCGACTCGTGTTCCATGTCGCCTCTCACCAAAGATAGAAAAATGCAAAGATGAATACCCACACCAGGTCGACAAAATGCCAGTAAAGACCGGCGATTTCGACGACCTCGTAATTTCCCTTGCGCTCGAAATCGCCCCGAAAGACCTTGATCGCGATCGTGGTCAGATAGATCACGCCGACCGAAACGTGCAGGCCGTGGAAGCCGGTGATCATGAAAAAACATGAGCCGAATTGCGGCGCGCCCCAGGGATTGCCCCAGGGGCGCACGCCTTCGAGGATCAGTTTCGTCCATTCGAAGGCCTGCATGCTGACGAACGTCACGCCGAACAGGGCTGTCGCCATCATCAGCAGCGCGGTTGTGCGCCGGTCGCGTCGGTAGCCGTAATTGACCGCGAGCGCCATGGTGCCGCTGCTGCTGATCAGGACGAAAGTCATGATCGCGATCAGAATCAGCGGAATCTTGTGCCCGGCGATCGTGAGCGCGAACACTTCGCTGGGATTCGGCCACGGGATGGTCGTGGACGACCGCACAGTCATGTACGACGTCAGGAAGCAGCTGAAGACGAAGGTATCGCTCAGGAGGAAGATCCACATCATGGCCTTCCCCCAGTGGACTCTTTTGAACGCCTCCTGATCCGTCGACCAGTCCGCGACCAGACTCTTCAACCCCTGGCTCGGTGTCCCCGGATCTGCCCCCGCATGGTCAGTCATGTTTCACGCGATCCCCCTCCGAACGATTCGGGTCGTTCAATGTTGCCTACGTCACCAGCAGAAGACAAAAGAACGCCAACCAAACCAGAAGCAAAAAGTGCCAATAGATGGCGCACAGCTCGACACTCAGTTTGACCTTGGCGAGTTCGATCCCGTTCCACACTCTGATCGTGGCGTAACTCCACGCGACCAGACCGCCAACGAGATGCAGCCCGTGCAGTGTCGTGATCAGGTAAAAGAAGGAGTTGGCGGGGTTGGTCGCCAGAAAATAGCCGCGGGCGGCGAGCTCGTGCCAAACGATGAGCTGCCCCGCGAGGAAGGCAAAGGCGAACAGGCCCGCGGTGAGAAGGAGCGTCACGACGCGATCCGCCTGGTCCCGGCGCGCCGCAACCCGTGCCTGCTGAAACGTCACGCTGCTCAGAACCAGCACGAACGTGTTCACCCATAACAGCCACGGCTTGGGAGTCGGGCGCCAATCCAGCCCAAACCCGATATGCCCGACGCCCATCCGCATCAGGTACATGGCCCCGACAAGCAGGAACATGACTGTCGCAACCGCAAAATAGAAGTAAAGGCCGGTCGGGGCTGCGGACACGCTGACTTCGTCGTGATCCCCCGCCGTGGCGTGGTCCGTCACCAGCCAGGGCTTCTCCGTCAGCTTCTGGAGGATGCCCACGTCAATACTGTCCCCTCAACGCCGCACCGTCATGTCTTGTGATCACGGCTTGTCCCATAGGCCGGCACGTTCTGGGGGATGAAATCCTCCGCAGCGCCCGGCACGCTGTAATCGTAAGCCCAGCGATATACCACGGGAAGATTCGGGCCCCAGTTTCCGTGCGGTGCGGGCGTCGTGGGTGTCTGCCATTCGAGCGTTGTCGCCCGCCACGGATTGCCTCCGGCTTTCGGTCCGTAAAAATAACTCGTGATCATATTGTAGAAGAAGATCAGTTGCGCCGCTCCCACGATCAGCGCCGCCGTGGTGATGAAGGCGTTGAGGTAGTGGGCGGTATCGGGAATGAAGGCTGTGTGGCCATACTCATAGTAGCGGCGCGGCATGCCGAGAAGACCCAGATAATGCATGGGGAAGTAGATCAAATAGGTTCCGAGGAAGGTGAACCAGAAGTGGATCTTGCCGAGTGTTTCGTTCCACATCCGTCCGGTAATCTTCGGATACCAGTGATAGATGGCCCCGAAGATGACGAGGATCGGCGACACGCCCATCACCATATGGAAATGGGCGACCACGAAGTAGGTGCCTGATAGCGGGACATCGACGCTAACGTTTCCGAGAAACAAACCCGTCAGCCCACCATTGATGAACGTAAAGATGAAGGCGATAGCGAACAGCATCGGGACCGTGAAGTGGATGTTGCCCTTCCACAGCGTCAGCACCCAATTGTAGACCTTGATGGCAGTGGGCACGGCAATGATCAGCGTGGACGTGGCAAAGAAGAATCCAAAATACGGATTCATGCCGCTGACATACATGTGGTGCGCCCAGACGATGAAGCTGAGGCCGCCGATGATCACGATCGCCCAGACCATCATTCTGTAGCCGAAGATGTTTTTTCTGGCATGGGTAGCGATGAGATCGGACACAATGCCGAAGGCCGGCAGAGCGACGATGTAGACTTCCGGGTGACCGAAAAACCAGAACAGGTGCTGAAACAGGATAGGGCTGCCGCCATTGTAGCCAAGCAGCTGTCCCTGCGAGACCAGCGCCGGCATGAAGAAGCTGGTGCCGAGCAGCCTGTCCAGCATCATCATTATCGAAGCGACGAACAGGGCGGGAAACGCCAGCAGCGCCAGGATCGTCGCCACGAAGATGCCCCACACCGACAACGGCATGCGCATCAACGTCATGCCGCGCGTGCGCGCCTGAAGCACAGTCGTTACGTAATTCAACCCCCCCATCGTGAACGCGACGATAAAAACCGCGAGAGAGGCGAGCATCAGGATGATGCCCCAGTCACGGCCAGGAGTACCCGGAAGAATCGCCTGCGGCGGATAAAGCGTCCACCCAGCGCCCGTCGGACCGCCGGGGACAAAAAAACTCGCAACCAGAATGAGCACCGAGAGCAGATACACCCAGTAGCTCAGCATGTTCACGAAGGGGAAGACCATGTCCCGGGCGCCGAGCATCAGGGGGATGAGAAAATTTCCAAACCCGCCCAGCAGCAGGGCGGTGAGAAGATAGATCACCATGATCATCCCGTGCATGGTGATCATCTGGTAATAGGCCTCCGGCGTGATGAAGCCGACCGAGCCGGGGAACCCGATCTGCAGCCGCATCAGGTCCGACAACACCAGCGCAACCACGCCGATGGCAACCGCGGTCATCATGTACTGGACGGCGATGTATTTGTGGTCCTGGCTCCAGATGTATTTTCCCACCCAGCTCCTGGGGTGATGAAGTTCTTTCAGGTCTTCGGCGAGGGTAGCGTAGGCCATCGTCAACCTCTTTTCGTCACGCTCTCATGACTCGCTGCGGTTGAATCCAATGATCTCACGATCCAAAGACCGTGACAATTCGCGGCTCAGCGGGAGGCCACCGCCTGGGCGAAGGTGGGTTGCTTTTTCAACCAGGCGTCGAATGTCCGCTGGTCGTCGACAATCACGTAGCCCCGCATGGTGTAGTGCCCGATGCCGCACAACTGGGCGCACAGAATCTCGTATTTGCCGGTTTTGGTCGGCGTAAACCAGAAGTAGGTGACCAGGCCCGGCACCAGATTCATCCTCGCCCTGAACTGGGGAACGAAGAAATCGTGCAGCACGTCCTTCGAGCGGAGCACCATCTTGATCGGCTTGCCGATGGGCAGGTGCACCGTATTGCCCTCGATCAGCACATCGTCCTTTCCGTAGGGATCGTTGGGGTTCAGGCCGAACGGATTGTTTTCGTTGACGAAGCGGGGGTCGGCCGTGCCGAGCACGCCGTCCTTGCCGGGGAAGCGGAAGCTCCACTCCCATTGCTGCCCCACTGCCTCGACGACGGCCGCATTGTCCGGGATGGTCACGAATTTGTCCCAGGCATACAGGCCCGGCGCCAGCAACGTCGCGATGCCCACCGTGGTCCACAGAGTCAGGCGCTTTTCGAGCTTGGCGTTCTCGGGCTCGTAGGTTGCGTGGCCTCCTCTTCGGCGGTCGTAGCGGATCAGCGCATAGACCATGAAAGAATTGATGGCGACGAATACAGCGCCGGTAACCCAGAAGGTGACCGTGACGGCATTGTCGATGGAAGACCAGTTCGACGCCAACGGCGTTGAATGCCAGGGGCTCAACAAATGAAAAAGCACAGAGCCAACAATCAGAACGGCCACCGCAACTGCCATTGCCATCTCGACGCCCGCCCCGGCTCAAAATCCGCGAAGAGGAGCGTAGGCTCCCGATTCTGCCCGGTCATGCCTTTTGGACACCACTGAAACCGCGGCGTAAGGTCGCAACGATGGTTCGACTCGCCGCCGCTCGCGCGCATCGCGCAGGGGGCAGGCTCACCACGAGGATTGCATTCGGAGCCTGCCCGCCAGCCCCGGGACTGCGATCCGGGGTTCGGCGGGTCTGGATTCCTCTCCAGGTCTGCAGAAACCTTTTGACGAAGACGGATCGAAGGATGAGTTCATGTAGTGTGACGGCATGATCGGGCAGGACAATTCCGTTCTTTGGATCGTAGTCGGCGCCTTTGGGGCGATTTGTTTTTTCATTTTGGCCCTCTTGGCGCGAACTATGGTTACACGCGGCACGCCGTCACGTCCGGCATCCAGCGATGCCGCACGACGAACACGGCGCGAGCTGATTTGGACCGTGGCGCCCGTATTGGCGTTCGCCCTCGTTGCGGTGCCGTCAGTTGGGTTCGTGTATTTGCGAAACACGATGCCGGCCGCCGACCTGACGATCACCGTGACCGGTCACATGTGGTATTGGACCTACAAATATTCCGACGCGGGCGATTTCACCTTCAGGGGGCCGATGATTGCTAACTCGGCAGGCGAAAAGTTACCGGTCGCCTCCCTGTCGGCGACGGACGATCATATCATCGTGCCGGTAGACAAGACGGTTCGCATCGTCGCCATTGCCACGAACGTGATTTACAGTTGGGCCATTCCGTCTCTCGGCGCCAGGATCGAAGCGGTGCCCGGCTGGAACGGACAAACCTGGTTCAGAGCAACAAGGGAAGGCCGATACTACGGCAACTGCTCGGAACTGTGCGGCTTGCCGCATAGGTTCAAGCCTGTCGAGATTGAAGTCGTAAGTCAGGCGCGCTTCGACAAATGGGTTGCCGAATCGAACCGGAAATTGAGCCGCGTCGTTGCCAACGCGGGCGCCGGACAGTGAGGGAATAAACGGCGCGCGCGGCCCGTCAACTCAGGATGGTGGCGCGCCGTTGCGCGGTAAAGACTCCCGGAGGACGAGCATGACGACGAGCGGAACCTTCTTCCAGCGCGGGAACCGACCGGCATGGCCGATTCGCGACATTTGCGTTTTGGTTACGGCGATGCTGCTTGTGTCCACGTGCTTTCCCGCTTTTGCAGCGAGCCCCTCCGTTCCCGGGCAGGTGGGTCTCGGCAAGGTCCTCACAACGAAGGACGGCGGCCAAATCTACGGGTTCGACATCAACCAGAGTGGTGACGACGGAGTGCTGGCCAGCGCCCAGAACAGCCAGAACGGGTTCCTCGTCTCGATGGAGACGTTCGACCAGAACACGGGGAAGATCACCAGATCCTTCAAAAAATATGACGGGCCACGCAATTCCTACAGTGTCGACGGCATTTTCTCCGGCGATGTCGGGCTCGTCACGCGTTACATAATCCCGAAAGGCCAAATCTACGCCCGCCGTGTCTACGACGCGATGAATCCGGTGACGGCGGAGAAATTCACCGGCTCGTGGACGCCGCCGCTCAAAGACGTCAACGTCAACCAGGTTGCCGAAAACCAGGCCACGTCGACCAGCGTTGTCTTCGTCATCGAACTGAAGAAGCAGGACATTCCGGATCTGATCGTTTCAAATGTCGGTGCAAACACATTCAGCAACGTCATCCCTCTCGATCCGAATCTGTTCGGCGGAGGCAACGGTCCGCAGCTGGGGCAATACGCGGCGGCGAACGAGGCGGTGCTGGCGTTGTCTCCCGACGGAGGCGCCGTGGGCGGCGACGCGCCCCTCAACGTGCTCGTCGATCTTACGACAGGCAAGACGACACAGTTCAACGGCTATAATAATGGTGCGTTTCACGCGGGCTACGTCAACGGTCTCGCGACAGACATCAATACCGGCGTGACGGCGACCGACACCGAGTTGAATGCGCAGGTCGAGCTTTACGATATGGCGGGTCAGAAAGGCATCGCGGCGGTCCAGCTTCCCTGCACCGGGAACACGGATCAGATCTACAGCGGTTCCGGCATCGCGGCCGATCCCGTCAACAAGCTCTTTCTTGTCACCGAGACTTACGATGCGTGCAACGGGGGAGCGGACAGCGTGATCGCGGTCTATGACGAAAGCGGAAACTCCGTTGAGACCATCACTGGGTTCAAATTCTCTATCGGCGAGCCGGCACCGGTGATCAATCCGTCCAAGCGCATGGGCTGGGCTTTCGGCGGCCCGAACGGCGTCAGCCAGCTGCAGCAGTTTTTCTATTAGGCCAGACGCCGGCCCCTAGGGCCTTCGGCCGGGCTTCCCCCAGAACCGGGGGAAGGCGAGTGTGCATTTTTCCCGACCCGCATTTTTCCTCCCCCATTCTCTGGGGTGCCCGCAAAGCGGGCGGAAGGGACGACGGCACAATTTGATCCGGCGGAAATTCGCTATTACTCGTGCGTATCCATGTGAAAGCCGTTTTCCGATCGCTCCTGATGTCCAAACTCGTCATCTCCAACGCCGATGCGCGGCGGCTGTTTCTCGATCGCCATGCGCTCGGCGAACGGCCCGGCCACAGGCCTACCCATGCCGAGGTCCTGGCGCTGATCCGCAAGCTCGGTTTCGTCCAGCTCGATTCGATCAACGTCGTCGAACGTGCGCACCACATGATCCTGTTCTCGCGCGCGGCCGGATATTCGCGCGAGCTTTTGTCCGCGCTGTACCATGATCATAGAGCGCTGTTCGAGCATTGGACGCACGACGCTTCGCTCGTGCCGATCGAGTTCTATCCGCATTGGCACCGTCGTTTTCGCGCAGCGAAGGCGCGGCTTGCGCATCCGAATTGGGCGTCGCGTCTGGGAGACGATCCGGCCGGGGCGATCGCCCGCGTGCGCCGCCGCATCCGCAAATATGGCGCCGTGTCGGCGCGCGATTTTCCAGACAAGGGCTTGGGCTCGTGGTGGGGTTGGGGACCTTCCAAGACCGCGCTCGAATTTCTGTGGCGCGCGGGCGAGCTGGCGATCGCGCGGCGCGACGGTTTCGAGAAAGTCTACGATCTCGCGAGCCGCATAATCCCGGCAGAGCTGCGTTCCGCACGACCGACGCACAGGCAAAGCGTAGACTGGGCCTGCCGCGAAGCTCTGGCGCGTCTGGGCTTCGCGACGCCGAGCGAACTCGCCGGGTTCTTCGATCTGGCCGAGCTTTCCGAAGCGCGAGACTGGGCGACGGCGGCGTTGCGGAAGAAGGAAATCGTCGAAATCCTGGTGGCCGGAGTGGATGGAATCGCCCGACATGCCTTTGCGCTTCCCTCGATCGAAGCCGACATCGCCGCGCTTGCGCCTCCGCACAATCCTGCGCGCTTCCTTTCGCCCTTCGATCCCGCGATCCGCGACCGAAAGCGCGCACGGCGGCTCTTCGGCTTCGACTATACGATCGAGGTATACGTGCCGGAGAAAAAGCGGCGCTACGGCTATTACGTCTTGCCCGTCATCGAGGGCGAGCGCTTCATCGGCCGCGCCGATCTCAAAGCGCATCGCGGCGAACACCGGATCGAGGTAAAAGGAATCTGGCCCGAGCCCGGCGTGGATTTCGACAAGAGACGCCTGGATGCGTTTGAAGCCGCGCTGGCGGAGTTGTCGCGGTTCACGTCGGCCAGGTCCGAACTCCAGACTTGACATGCCAATGCGGTTTCATCTTATCGCGCCTGTCTCAGGAGATTCCGCATGAAACAAGTCGTACGAATGATTGGAGTACTTGCGCTCGCCGTCGCGTCTGTGGGCGCCGCGTCTTTGCGGCCACCGATCGCGCCGAAAATTCCGGTCATCGACGATTATTTCGGCTACAGGATCACCGACAACTACCGCTGGATGGAAGACCGTTCTTCGCCGAAATTCGTGAGCTGGATCAAGAAGGAAAACACGTATGCGCGGGCGGTGCTCGCGCGAATTCCGGGCCGCGACGCGCTGCTCAAGCGAATCGCCATGCATACGGGCGGGGGAACGGCAATCTCAAGCGTGCAGCTTGCGGGCGGTCGCGTGTTCTATCTGAAACGCGAGCCCAACGAGGACTCCTTCAAACTCTACATGCGGCCTTCAATATCCGGCGCAGAAAGACTTCTCGTCGATCCGACCCGCAGGGACGCGAACGGAAAGCATTTCGCCATCGATTATTTCCAGCCTTCGCAGAACGGCGCCATGCTCGTCTACGGCATTTCGGAGGGCGGCTCCGAGAACAGCGTCATTCACATTCTCGACACACAGTCCGGGATTGAATCGCCCGAAACGATCGATCGTTGCGAAGACGCGGGGCCGTCCTGGCGCCCGGACGGAAAATCGTTCTTCTACCGGAGGGAGGCGAAGCTTGAACCCGGCGCAAACGAAACAAACAGATATCTGAACAGCCGCGCCCTGCTGCATGTGGTGGGCGCCGATCCCGGGAAGGACGTGCCAATCATCGGCACGGGCGTCGCGGGATCACCTTCGCTAACACCCGCGAGCTTGCCCTTCGTCGTCGCGACCCCGGGCTCGCGCTACGCCTTAGCGGTGATCAGCCCCGGATCGATTCCCGAATCCGAATTCTATGTCGCCCCCGTGGAACGGGTGACGGACGGGCACGCGCCGTGGAAACGCGTGGCATCGCTCGACGACAAGGTGACGAACGCGGCGTTGCACGGCGACAGGCTTTTTCTAATCGCTTACAAAAAGGCGCCGCGCTTCAAGGTTCTCGAGACGAGCGCCGCCTCTCCTGAAATCGCGAAGGCAAAAACGCTGATACCAACGGCAACGCGCGTGATCGAGGATTTCGCGGCCGCCTCGGACGCGCTCTATATTCGCGATCTCGACGGCGGCCCAAGCCGATTGCGGCGCTACGATCTCGCGAGCGGCCGGATTACTGACATCGTCCTGCCCGCAGACGGCACGCTGACGGGACCAGTGACCGATCCCACTTCGGCCGACGTCCTCTTCGGCCTTCAAGGCTGGGTGATCCCGCAGCGCTGGTACACCTTGGCGCATGGTCAGGTCGCGCCGCTGGCACTCTCGCCGCCCTGGAAAGACGACTATTCGGCCTTCGTGGCGGAAGAGGTGAAGGCGCGCGCGCATGATGGAACGCTCATTCCCCTCTCCATCGTTCACAAACGCGGGCTGAAACTCGACGGCACGAATCCGGTCTGGCTTATCGGCTACGGAGCGTATGGGCTTTCGCTCACCCCCGCCCTTGTCTCGCGCTTTGTTCCATTGCTTGAGGACGGGGGCGTCGTCGCCATCGCCCATGTGCGCGGCGGAGGCGAGTATGGCGAGGAATGGCACATGGCCGCACATCTGGCGACCAAGCGAAAAAGCTACACGGACCTGATCGACTGCGCGGAGTACCTCGAACAAAACCACTACGGCAGCGCCGACACCATGGCGATCGAAGGGCGCAGCGCTGGCGGCATCACCGTGGGAATGGCACTCGACGCCGCGCCGACATTGTTCCGTGTCGTCTTTTCGGGCGTGGGCGATTCGAATGCGCTGCGCGCGGAGTTCGAAACCGACGGCGCCGCCAATTCGCTCGAGTATGGCAGCGTCAAGACAGAAGATGGTTTCAAGGCTCTAGCGAACGTCGACGCCATTCTTCACGTGATGGGCGGCGTGGCCTACCCGGCCGTAATGCTGACGACGGGAATGAACGACCCCCGCGTCGCGCCCTGGCAACCGGGCAAGATGGCGGCGGCCTTGCAGGGGGCTTCGTCGAGTGGGAACCCGGTCATTCTTCGCGTCGATTTCGAGGCCGGTCACGGCTTCGGCTCGACCAAATCGCAACGCGACGCCGAAATGGCGGATCAAATGGCGTTTTTCTACTGGCAGATCGGAAAGCGCGGATACCAGCCCCACCATTGAAGCGCAGTCTGGCGCCGACGCGAACGGGAAACATTCCCGGCCAAACCCTTGACGCCCCAAAACGCGGTTAACGCGATTTTTACGCTGCTGGCACAACATCGCGCAGGAAAGATGCCGTATCGCGCGGGCCCCGCGGATCGGCAAATACGCGCGAGGCAAAAATGGGGCTTGATGCAACGTGGAATCTTGTCGGCATCCCCGCAGACGCGCGGGACGCTGCGCGCGCGGCCGCCCTCAGGGAAGGCCTTTCCATCGGAGATTGGCTCACACGACGGATTCTGAGAAGTTTCTCCGAACTCAGTTTTCACGAGCACGAAGAGAGTTTCGATCGTCTCAACGACAGTTTGACCGAGCTCTCCGAAAGGCTGGAGCGAATCGAAAAGCGCGCGGACGCGGAACCGATGCGCGAAGCCGTAAAAGTGCTTCATCAAGGCCTGTCGCGCCTGGCCGACGATCTTGTGAAAACAGCCGGCCACTCGACGATCCAGATCTCGAGCCTGTCGGGGAAGCTCGAGAACCTGAACGAGGAACTCGCGCAGCTCCGCACCCTCGATTCGGGAACGACCGGAGCGCTCGATGAGCGCGTCTCGCGTGTGCAAGAGGGCCTCGAAGGTCTTGACGCCCGTCAAAGCGATGCATCCCGGTCTCTGGATGAAAGACTGACCGTCCTTGTAACAAAACTTGAGGAAGCGAAATCCCGAGCCGCCGGACTTTCCGCTTCGCTCGAACACCGCATCGTACATCTTCAACGGGGCCTTGAGGGCCTGGATGCGCGCCACGGCGACGATTGCCGTTCGCTGGCCGGCAGAATTGAAACCCTGAGCGGAGCGGTCGACGAAGTCCGCAGCGACGGCGCAGGAACGCGCAGTGCACTGGATCAACGACTCGCGCTCGTACACCAGGGGCTGGAACACCTAAATGCACGTCAGGAAGACGAATCCAGGGCATGGACCGGCAAGCTCGAAAAAGTCCGGTCGGAATCGACTTCCAAATGCAGCGCGCTCGATCAGCGTCTCGCCTCCGTGCTTCAGAAGCTGCAGAGCCTCGAAGGTTTCGGAAGTGATCTGTCGGAGTCGTTGACAGGCAAGTTCAACGAGATCCGCGCAGAAACATCAGGCAAGTTCGGCGCGTACGACGAGAGTCTCGCAACTGTTCGGCAGAAACTGGACAATCTCGACGCACGCGGAAACGAATTGTCGGGGTCGTTGACGGACAAGCTCGACGAAATTCGCGCCCAGACATCAGGCAAGTTTGGCGCGTTCGACGAGAGTCTCACAACTGTTCAGCAGAAACTGGATGATCTCGACGCACGCGGAAACGAGCTCTCGGGATCGTTGACCGACAAGCTCGACGAAATTCGCGCCCAGACATCAGGCAAGTTCGGCGCGTTCGACGAGAGTCTCACAACTGTTCGGCAGAAACTGGATAATCTCGACGCACGCGGAAACGAACTGTCGGGGTCGTTGACGGGCAAGTTTGACGAGATCCGAGCAGAAACGTCAGGCAAGTTCGCCGCGCACGACGAGAGTCTCGCTAACGTTCGCAAAAAATTGGAAAACCTCGATGCGCGCGGAAGCGAGTTGTCGCAATCGCTGACCGGAAAACTCGAACTCCTGACGGAACAGGTCTCCGCCGTTCGGACTGAATCGTCGGGAGCGCTGACGGCGCTCGATCTGCGAGTTGCGTCGGTGCACGAGCATTTGACGGGCGTGGACGCGACACAGAACGATACGCTCCAGATACTGACGCGCGATCTGGAAACGCTCACGAAAAAACTCGACGATGTCCGCAGCACGGCCTCGGGAGCAACGACCGCGCTCGACATGCGGGCCGCGCAAATCCAGCAATCCCTCGACTCTCTCGATCGCCGTCAGAACGACGGATCGCGCGCGCTGTCCGAAATGCGTGACCGCGAGGCCGCCAATCTGGCAGTCCTCGTGAACCTCGAAGAAAGCGTTGCCGAATTGAAATCGCAGCTTTCGGATGCGGCGCCGGACAGTCGGCTTGTCGCGCTCGAACGCAGCGTCCTGGAACTCGCAAACCGGCCCGGAATCGTCGAACAAAGCCTCTCCACGCCGCAGCCGGCCGCTCATACGGTCGACGGAATGCTGAAATCGCTCAGCGGAAGCTTCGAGGTTCACGATCACACACCACCAAGCGAAATTCCGCACGACTTGATCCATTCAGAGATCAATGCCGAATCGAATGCGAGCCAGTTCGGCCAGGCGGGGGCGGCATCCGGCGAGGCGCAAAACGCTGCGGACCATCCGGAATCGAAAGCAGATACGAACGACAATCTGTCCAGCGAGACGTCGGCGGCGTCCGACGAGGCGTTCGACGCCGCGCGGAATCAGCCGACTGAGACTCAGACCGCGCTCGGAGAAAAAATGGAGGTCAGCTCGGCTCCGCTGCGAGACCAGGGCGCACCGCAGGAGCTGGCAGGATTCCCGCCGGCGCCGCAGTCGAAGGACGAACACGAACGGCAACCAGCCGACACAACGACTTCGCTTCCGCCGTTTCCGGATATGCGCACCGCAACCCCCGTACTTGGCACGCAAGCGAGTCTGCCACCAGAACAGACTCCAGCCATTGCCGCTTTCGCGCGCAGCGATTCCGAACCTTCCACGCCGGGCCCGATCTCATATATCTCCGCGGCGCGGCAGTCGCTGCAGGCGGCCGCGGCCCATGGTGACGCAGACCCAGGACCGTCCAGTCTGTTCGGCCTGCATTTCTTCGACGCGGGCCGAGCGCATGCCGATCGAAAATCGGAAAGGACGAGCTATGCCCTCGTCGCCGCGATCGTGCTCGTCGCCATCCTGGCTGTCGCCGTTGCAGCGGGCGAGTGGCTCAGCCACTCGACTCCCGCAAGAGATTTGCGGAATGGTCCAGTTGCCACGAGGCTGCACGCGAAAGGGCCGGCTGCCCTGCATGCGAAGGCACGCGGCGGCGCACACGGTAACCGCCGTCAATCCGCGGCGATTGCGACGTCCATCGCACGGCCGGCGGCAACCAACAGCCAAAAGCCTCCGATGCCTAACGACTTGGCCCGCATCGTGGCGCTTGCAAATGCAGGCGAGGCACGCGCACAGATGATTTTGGGGCTGCACGACCTCGACGACGGCAAGGGCGGAAATCCCGAGGAAGCGGCAAAATGGCTCGAACGGGCCGCCGAGCAGGGCGAACCGCTCGCGCAATACCGCATGGCGACGATGTATGCCGCGGGGCGCGGTGTGAAAGCCGACGAAGCCAAGGCGTTCCACTGGTACGAGGCTGCGGCACAGGCCGGCAACCGCAAGGCGATGTCCAATCTCGCGGTGGCCTACGCGCAGGGCAAAGGGGTTGGGAAAACCCCCCCAGAAGCCGTGCGCTGGTTTTCCAAAGCGGCGGAACTTGGCCTGGTCGACGCGCAATTCGATCTTGCGATACTCTATGAGCGTGGTCTTGGCGTTACGCAAAGCCTGCCAAATGCGTATCGCTGGTATGTGATCGCGGCGCGGGCTGGCGACAAGGAATCCAAGGACCGCATCGACGCCATCGCCTCCCAGCTTTCCTTGAGCGATCGGTCTGCCGGCGAGAAATCCGCAGCTGAGTTCAAACCAGCGCCGATGAATCCCGAAGCGAACGAGTCCAAATAGCTACGGGATGAAGCTGGAATTTTGCTCTCTATGACTTCGTCATGGAAGGGCCACCCCGGTCCGCCGCGAGAGCGCGGCCGGAGTGTAAGCCGTCCCGGCCATCCACGAACACCGTGCTCGCCTTGACGAGCTTTGGGACGCTGGCGCGACCGGCAACTTCATTCGCCTCGCGCAAGGGATTGACCAAATCAGGTGATCACGTAACCCGCCGTATTGCGTGATAGGCGACGAGCACCGCGACGGCCCCGATGATCGCGACCAACATGCTCCAGAGATTGAGGCCCGTAACGCCCGTCGAGCCGAAAAAGCGGAACAGCCACCCTCCGACCACCGCGCCCACGATGCCCAGCACGATGTCGAGAATGATTCCCTCACCCGTCCTGTTGACGACCTTGCTGCCTATGAACCCTGCAATCAGGCCCAGCACGATCCACGCTAGAATGGACATCGCTTCTCTCCCCTTTGCCGCCTCTGCTGGTATCGATTAAGCTCCCGGTTGCGGCACTATTCAACGACAATCTGCCATTTCAACGCGCCACAAGGCACTCGAGAATCGAATGGAACGGCGTACCCTTGGACGGATTTTCTCACGCCTGATAAATTTGATCCTTCGCCGGCAGAACCCCTGTTGAAGAAACGGAGACGGGAATGGACGCGATACAGGAAGGCTTCGACGTTTTCGTGCATGATGGCGAGAAGGCTTTCGGCGCAGTGCGCCATGTCTCCCGCCACGAAATCGTGGTCTATGTCGAGAACGCTGGCGACTTCGTGGTGCCCATCAGCGCAGTGCAGGACGTTTCTTCGGAAAAGGTCGTTTTGCACTGCAGTAAACTCGACAAGAAACTGAAGCTTGCGATCGGCCATGCCCATCAAGGTGAAGATCCCACGATCGGCTGAGCGCCCCCATGGACAGGACTGAGCTGACGAATTGGGCGCTTGCAAATGGCTGGCAGATGATCGCCGGCTGTCCCAGCCTGACGAAGCCCTCGTCGCCCAAAGATGCCATCGTCCGACTTGTGCTGAAGGGCACGGTCGTGAACCTCGAGATCAAGAAGCCCATCGGCAAATGGGAGAAAATCTCGGGCGCACCCTACGCGAAGATCGAAGCGGATCCTGAGACGGGCTTTCCGCGCGGCCTTGGCCTCGACACGATTTCCGGCTTCACGATGCTGATGCAGGACAACAAGAACCGCATGGTGTTCGCGAAAGTGGCGGGACCAGCCAAATCCTCCAATTCGGAGTGACCCGCAGCCGGGCGCAACGCACCGGAACGGTGCGGCTTACGGCGTCACCATTCCCCTCATCTTGACGACCTCGAAATTCGAGCCCTTGACCTGCGACAGCTCGCCGACCAGGCGCGAATTGAGCCAGTGCGGATCTGGCGCACCGGAGATGTACCAGTTGCTGCCATTGTCTGCGACCATCGTGCCGTATGCCGCGGCAACATTCCGGTTGGAAAAGTGTTGCCGCAGGAGCGGCAATTTGTGCGAATATCGCAAGCCCCAACACGAGAGCGAGACTGCCATGAACGAGAAGGACGCAAAAGACGCGAAAGCACGGCGAACCGCGCCGCTGCGCACACCCAACGAGCTCGGTGCCAATGCGACGAAGGACATATCCGGGGCTCTGACTACGCTCCTCGCCGACGTCTACACACTCTACCTGAAGACGAAGAACTTTCACTGGCACATGTCCGGCCCACATTTCCGCGACTATCACTTGCTGCTGGACGAGCAGGCCGACCAGATTTTTGCCATCACCGATCCGATCGCCGAACGTGTGCGCAAACTCGGGGGCACGACTTTGCGCTCGGTGGGCCACATGGCGCGCCTGCAGCGGCTGCGAGACAATGATGCGGAATATGTGACGCCGCTAGACATGCTGGCGGAGCTTCGCGAGGACAACAAGCAGCTGATCGGCTACATGCGTGAGACACATGCGCTGTGCGACGAACATGGCGACGTGGCCACGGCGAGCTTTCTCGAGATCTGGATCGACGAAGCGGAGCGGCGCACTTGGTTTCTGTTCGAGGCAGGTCGGAGGGGGGAGTCCTAGCCGCGCAAACTCACGAGGTGTGATCGAGCACGATCACCCAACGGCCGGAAATCTTGCGAAAAATCAGCGAGAAGACGCCGTGCGGCCGATCGCCTGCGCGCTCGACCCGCCATCGGCCGACGACAAGCGCCGCATCGGGGGCAAGCATGTCCACGCGAAGATCGGAGAAACCGAGGGTGCCCATCTGCGCGCGAGTTGCATATTTTGCGCGGTAGTGTGCGAGCGTCTCGTTCCAGCCCGGCACGATCTTGTCACCGGAGAGAAAACGTACGCCCGGGTTCGTCCAGTAGCCCGACATGAACGCTGCGATGTCGCCGCGATTCCACGCCGCTTCCTGCCGCAAGAGAACAGATTCGATGGATTTCGCAGCTTCGGGCTCAGCCTGTGGAGAGCAAGCGAGAAGGGGAATGCTCAACGCGAGAATGAGCCGCCACTCAAGCAGCCGCGGACATTTCCCGTTTAGCCTGCTTATCCCGGGCATTTCCCAATGGGCGCCATGCCGCAACAACGCTCGATAGCCGCGACAGCGCGCCGACGGTCCGCTCTATTCGGCCGCGGCGTGATAACCGTTAACGACTCGGGCAGGCGGTAACGCTGGCTCGTCGTCCTGGTCGCTTCTGCCGACCGAATTCATCCAGTCCGGTGCGTTAACCGCCTTCTGCTCGAGAAGCCGCTGAACGCCGCGGCGCAGGAGCGCGACCTGGGCCGGCTTCGCCTCTGGAATGCGCACGGGCTCAGGCGATTCGATCCGCTGGAACAAAGGCTGCGGCCATTCTTCGGCGTTGCGCACTGGCAGCTGCTCGCACCATTTTGCGCGGCGCTCCTGGGTGCGCACGGCCTGTTCCTGTTCGCGCCACATCCAGACAAACTCGACATAGAGTTTGTCCCCGAGCATCTCGCGCAGGTCGGTCATTGTGGGAAGAAATGTCAGCTTCATGGCAACGCTCCGTCGCTCCACAGGGCGATTAGTGCGATTCTTGTGCCAGCCCCAATCTGAACCAGAGATGAAACGCACGGAACGTGACAGGGTGTCATACCCCGGTCTCCTGCGTCACAAAGTCCAAACGGCGGGACTAAAATGCAACACAAACGTGGGTATGGACTCGAATTGATTCAACTGGTCCCCAAAAACCGAACGTGCGCCTGTCCGGGAATGGCACAGAGGGGTGAGATTCGGCCGCCGATTTTCGTGGGCGAGGTTAACGCCGTCCTGCCTCATGCCATCCAACAACCTGCCCGACTCGTCCGATGAAAGTGTTCGATGCCCTGGTTCTCGGCCTGGGGGCGCTGGGAAGTGCCGCACTGCTCCAGCTTGCCCGCCGCGGCATCCGCGTTCTCGGCGTCGACCGCCTGGCCCCGCCGCACACGCAGGGCTCGTCTCACGGCGAAACCCGAATTACGCGATGCGCCATCGGTGAGGGTGAACATTTCACGCCGCTGGCGCTTCGTTCGCACGTTCTGTGGCGCGAGATCGAGAGCGAGACCGGCGCCAAGCTATTAACAACCGCGGGAGTTCTTGTTCTCTCAAGCCCGGCCAGGACAAGCTTCACCCATGTCGAGAACTTCTTTGCGAACACGGTAGCGGCGGCCCGGAGATATCACATTGCCCACGAAATATTGGACGCGGAAGCGATCCGCCGGCGTTACGGCCAGTTTTGTGTTCGCGATGACGAGATCGGTTACTTCGAGCCAGGTGGGGGATTCCTGCGGCCTGAATCCTGCCTTTCCGCGCAGCTCGAACTGGCCCGACGTCACGGCGCGGAGATTCATGTCAACGAACGTGTTCTGAGCTTCGCACCGCGCCGGGCCGACGTCGTCGTCACGACCGACAGCGACACCTACGTCGCGGGACAGCTCGTGGTGGCGGCAGGGCCGTGGCTGCCGGAGCTGCTCGACTCCAGCTTCGCCGGGCACTTCCGCGTCTATCGCCAGGCCCAGTTCTGGTTTGCGGACCCGGCAGGGTTGTTCGGCGCAGGCCGGTTTCCCGTCTTCATCTGGGAATTGAGCGGCCGCAGTCAATCCATCTACGGATTTCCTGACATCGACGGCGCCGGCGTCAAGATTGCGACCGAACAATTCAACTCAACGACGACGGCAGCTGCCCCCGAGATCGGGATCAGCGCGAGCGAATCTGCCGCCATGCATGCAACCTATATCGCACCCTTCCTGCCGCAATTGAGCGCAACCTGCACGCGTGCATCAACCTGTCTTTACACCGTCACCGCGGATTTCGGATTCGTGGTCGACCAACATCCGCAGAGCGACCGGGTGATCCTCGCCTCCTGCTGCTCCGGCCACGGCTTCAAGCATTCTCCGGCGCTGGGTGAGGCGATAGCCGGGCTCATCGTAAATGGCCGCAGCCCCACCGATCTCGGATCGTTCAAACTCGCACGCTTATCCGTACACTGATAATAAGCGATTCCTCGGCCGCTACTCCGGCAGGAACGATGCCCGCGGCGTGCCGTTATCAATCGGACCTGCAACCCTGAGACCGTGCAGCCGGAATCGCAAAACACGACGGCCATACAATGACTTTCCGCGCACCCATGCCCAAACCAGCGGCGTCACGGCCACGCTTGTTGCGGTTGCTTGCAATTCTTACGGATAACCCGCTCGAAGCCTGGACTGCGGAGCATTTCGAAAAACCCCTGGTGCACGAACGCCTTCCGTTCATGCCCGCCGTTGTCGTCAGCGATCCTTCGGCGGTTCAACGGATACTGCTCGACAACGCGCAGAACTACCGCAAGGACAGACTTCTTCACCGCATCCTTTCGCCGACACTGACCAACGGTCTTCTGCTGGTGGATAGTGAACAATGGCGGAAACAACGGCGCGCCGTTGCACCCATGTTCGCGCGCAAATCGGTGGCGAGTTATGCGCCCGCAATGAAGGATGCGGCTGATGCCGTGGTCGGCCGCTGGCTTCGGAATCCCGATCAAAGCATCGTCGATGTGGCGCAGGAGGCGACCGATGCGACGTTGGACGTGCTCCAGCGGACCATATTTTCTCAGGGGCTCGGCCGCAGCCCACGGGACTTCCGTGTGCATATGCGCCGTTATTTCGATGCGATCGGGAGGCTCGATCCTTGCGACATTCTGGCGTTGCCAGCATTCCTGCCGCGCTGGACGAAACGGCGTGCGCGAGATTCGATGCGGTTCTTCGATGCGGCGGTAGACGCGATCATCCGGCGAAGGCGCACGCTCGTCTCACAACAGCATGACGAGCGTCCCAACGACATTCTGGATCTGCTTCTTGAAGCACGTGATCCCGAAACGGGCGAGGGATTGAACGAAGAGGAACTGCGCGCGAACATCGTCACGCTCATTGCGGCGGGCCATGAAACTACCGCAAACGCTCTTACCTGGTCGCTACTCCTGCTCACCCAGGACAAGGTCTGGCAGGATCGCGTTGCCGCTGAGGCGCAGCGGACAATCGCAGGCAGCGCAGAATGGAATCCCGATGGGCTTGCCTCTACGCGCGCCGTGGTCGAGGAAGCGCTCCGGCTCTACCCGCCGATCGCCGCTATCAGCCGTGTCGCAATCGCTGCGGACGAATTGTCCGGTAAGCCGATTCGCGCCGGCACGATGACGATCGTTGCGCCTTACGTGATTCACCGCCATCGGCGCCTTTGGGAGCGTCCCGACGAGTTCGACCCCAATCGCTTCCTCGGCGAGAATCGGATGCGCGTGAATCGATATGCCTATCTGCCATTTGGCGCGGGTCCACGAATCTGCCTCGGTGCGACGTTCGCGCTTCAGGAGGCCACGATTCTACTGGCATCGATCGCCGCCCATTTCTCGTTTGAGCTGGCCCCCGAAACCGAGATCAAGCCGCTTCTGCGCATTACTTTGCGTCCTCGGGGTGGTTTGCCGCTGGTCATAAGCCGGCGAAGCGCCGCAGCGTCGGGCGCTAGGTTTGCCGGGCCAGAGCCCGAGCAGCGTCGACGAATTCAGATGGCATCATAACGATCGTCATACTGTTCTGCTCCGCGCCGACTTCGGTCAGCATCTGCATGCGCCGCAGTTCAAGCGAGGCTGGCGTTTTCATGATCTCGTCGGCGGCTTCGCGCAATTTGCGCGCTGCTTCGAGTTCGGCCTCCGCCTTGATGATACGCGCGCGCTTTTCGCGCAACGCCTCGGCTTCCTGGGCCATCGCACGCTGCATGGTGGCCGGAATCTCCACATTGCGCATCTCGACGCTCTGAATCTCGACACCCCAGGGCTCCGTCACCTGATCGACGCGGTCCTTGAGCGCCACACTCAATTTGTCGCGCTCCTTGAGCACATCGTCGAGCGTGAATTGGCCGAGTCCGTTGCGAAGCGTGGTGAGCGCGACCTGGACGACTGCGGCACGAAAATTCTGCACTTCGATGATGGCGCGATCAGGTTTGACGACGCGGTACCAGATCACGGCGTTCACCTGGATCGGAACATTGTCCTTCGTCATCGTCTCCTGTTGTTCGACACTGTCGGTCAGCACGCGCATGTCGACCCTGGTTACGGTCTCGATGCCGAGCGGTATGATCCAGAAGAGACCCGGTCCGCGCGTGCCCGCATAGCGGCCCAGGCGGAACACGACGCCGCGCTCATATTGTTGAGCAACGCGAAATCCGGTCAGCAGAAGAAACAGGATGACGGCGAGGATGATCAGAAGCCATGTCATGAGCCTTGCCCCCGGGTGGCGATTCGCATCCGGGCAGCATAGCCGAACCGACGTTTCTTGCCGCGCCGCACACATCGATGTGACGCCAAAGCGCATGGGCCCCTCTTGTGCAGGCGGGAATGAATCGCGAGATTCGGACGTCCAGGGGATAGGAAGGGGCACCGCAGCTTTGCAGGAGCGTCGCGATGCTTGAACTTTACTTCTGGCCGACTCCCAACGGAAAAAAGGCGACGATCCTCCTTGAGGAACTTGAGCTTCCATATACGCTCAAGCCCACTCATATCGGACGCGGCGACCAGTTTCGTCCCGAATTCCTCAGGATCTCGCCCAACAACCGCATGCCGGCGCTCGTGGATACCGAGCCGAAAGGCGGCGGCAATCCGCTCGCGATCTTCGAATCGGGCGCGATCATGATGTATCTCGCCGAGATGACCGGGCGATTCTGGCCGATGGAGATGCCCAAAAGATATGATGTGGTCCAATGGATCATGTGGCAGATGGCAAATCAGGGACCGAAATTCGGCGAACAGGGCCATTTCATGCGCGCATCGCAGACGCCGGCAAACGGTGACCAGACCTACGCGGTCCGCCGCTTCAGCGACGAAGTGCACCGGCTATACGGCGTGATGAATCTGGGTCTGTTCGAGAAGCGCTGGCTTGCTGCGGGCGAATACACGATCGCTGATATGATCTGTTATCCTTGGGCCGCGGGCTGGAAGATGCGCGGCATCGACCTCGACGAGTTCCCCAACGTGAAGCGTTGGCTTGCGGAAGTGGGCGAGCGTCCCGCGGTGCGCAAAGGCATGGCGGTCGGCGCCGAGCTACAGGAAGACCCCGCGACGCTTTCCGACGAAGAAAAGGCGCGCCGTCTCAAGCTCCTCACCAACCAGCGCGCCACGCCGATCCCGAAGGAATGGCTTGAAGCGGTGTGAGCGGCGCTGAGCATTTCACCTCATCCCAACGTGCAGCAATGAGCGTGTCATCCCGGCCGACGCGACAGGCCCTGGCAAACACGTGCGTGGTTACGCACGCCTTTTTTAATCAGCAAATACGGAAGACAAACTGCGCAAACCTATTCCATCTCCGGATAAGGCCCCTTGCCCCCATCCGCGATGAATCGGTCGATGCGCGCTTCGAGGACGGGAAGCGGTACCGAGCCGACTTCCAGCACCGCGTCGTGAAAGGCGCGGAGATTGAATTTCGGACCTAGCGCTTTTTTCGCCTTCGCGCGCGCCTTCAGGATCGTCATCTCGCCCAGATAGTAGGAAAGCGCCTGGCCGGGCCAGGAAATGTAGCGGTCGACCTCGGTGCCGATTTCGCGCTCGGGAAGCGCGGTATTTTCTTTGAGATAGACAATGGCCTGATCGCGAGTCCAGCCCTGCGAATGAATTCCGGTGTCGACGACAAGGCGCGCCGCTCGCCAGATCTGATAGCCCCACATGCCGAATACGTCGTAGGGCGTGTCGTACATGCCCATTTCGAGCCCGAGGTGTTCGCAATAAAGTGCCCAGCCTTCGCCATAGGCGGAAATGTAGGTCTGGCGGCGGAAATCGGGCAGGTCCTTGCGTTCGGCGGCGAGCGGAATCTGGAACGCATGGCCAGGCGCGGATTCATGCAAGGTCAGTGCAGTCAGATTGTAGAGTGGGCGCGATTTGAGATCGTAGGTGTTGAGGAGATAGACGCCCGGCCCGCCGCGGCCCGCCGTGTAGAACGGCGCGATGTCAGGCGGCACCGGCTTGATCGCGAAGCGTGCGCGCGGAAGCATGCCGAAATACAGCGCCGCCTTGGCGTCGAATGTCTTTGCGATCCACGCCGCGTCCATCAGCAGTTCCTTCGGCGTCTTTGCGTAAAATTTCGGATTGCTGCGCAGAAATTTCAGGAACGCCGGAAAATCGCTTTTGAAGCCCGATGCCCGCATGGCTTTCACCATCTCGGCATGGATGCGCGCGACCTCCGCGAGTCCCGTCTCGTGGATCGAAGCCGGATCGAGATCGAGCGTGGTGAATTCGAGAATCTTCGAGCGGTAATAAGCCTTTCCGTCCGGCAGAGACTCCGCCGCGAGGCTCGTGCGCGCATGCGGAATATATTCGTCGCGCATGAACTCCAGAAGATCGCGATAGGCAGGAATCACGGATTCGCGAACGGCCTTCAGCGTATCCGCGCGGAGTTCGTTCCATTCCGCGGGAGGCAAATTGAGCCCGTTCGTCTTGAACGGCTCAAGAAACAGGCTATCCTCGGGCTTCGCATTCACGACGGCAGCAATCGACGCGTCGCGGCCCGCAAGCGTTATCTTGGGCGGGGTGAAGCCTCTTTTCAGGCCCGCGCGCAATTCGCCCATCTCTTCGCGGAAATAGCGTGGCACGTCGCCCAGCAACTTCACGTAGTTCCTGTAGTCCTGCACGCTGTGAAAATCGCCGCGGGCCGTCTCTGCCAGATTGCTCCAGAAAGCCGTGTCGGAATTGACCGGCATCTCGTATTCGCGAAATCGTTCGCTCGCGATCAAAGCCGCGAGTTGTGGCCGGTAGACGTCGTAATCGATCTCCTCCCGCGGGGAGAGCGCGCCGCGCGGGATAGCGTCAACCTCCCTGAGAACCTCCCCCCAGTGCAGCAGCCGCGCGGCTTCCGCGGCCGGATCCATTTTCGGCAGGTGATCGACGATCGGCTGGCGCTTGTCCGATTCATCGCGGGCGGCGTATTGCGCCTGGCGCCAGGCCCATTCCTTCGTGTAGACCGCTTTGAAGCGCGCGTCTGCATTTGTTGCGGCTGCAGGCCCGTCTTGTGCGACCATCAACGCAAGCGCGGCGCCGAGCACCAACGTCTTCGCACGCATCAATGCCCCCTTTTGGCCCGCGCCGGCGCGCGGATTGTCAGCCCATTCCGGAGAAGGATTTCGGCGTGATCTCGTAGATGATGCGCACCTCGCCCGGCTGCCGGAACGGATATTTGTCCTGCCCGAGATATTTCTTTGCCAGCGAATCGATATGCGCGTCGGCGCCATCCTCCGTCATGTGCGAAACCGTCCCGCGAATCTGCAAGTGACGATAAGCGTTGTCGGGATCCATGATCGACAGCGCCACATGCGATCCTTCCTTCATGTTGCGCGCCTTGACGCGGCCCCGCGCGGTATTGACGCGCAGCTTGCCGTCCTTGCGGTCGAACCAGACTGGTGTCACCTGCGGCGAGCCGTCCGGCATCAGGGTTGCGAGACTGGCGAACGCCTTCTTCTCTTCAAGAAGATCACGGTAATTTTCGGGATCGGTTGCCATAATCCGTCTTCCTTTTGCAAGCCCCCACGCATTCAATCGCGGCACCGATCCCCTGTCCAGCGCCGCCAAGCGGGGCGATGCGCCGCGCGAGGGCGAGTGTCGCGTGCGTAACACGCTCGCAGTCTTCCGGCGCGTCCATGAGTGTGTCCGTGCTTTCGATGGGAACATCGAAACGGTCCACGAGCTCGCGATCGCGTGCATCGAGTACGAAACCGTCGATCAGGCCGCGATAGTGTTCGGCGATTGAGAGCGCGGACGTGGCGATTCCAAGCTCCGTCATGATTTTCGCGGTCGGTCCTTTCACTGCCTTCCCGCCGATGATGGGTGTGACGGCAATTACGGGACATTTCGCCGAAAGGAGCGCATCACGCAGTTCGGGAATTGCCAGCAGCGGATCGATGCTCAGCCAGGGATTGGAGGGGGCGATCACGATTGCTTCGAGATTGGGCGACGCAAAGGCCTCGCGCGCGCGTTCCGGCAGCCGGGCTTCTCCAGCCCCTTCGAATCGCAGCCCGCGCACCGCGGGTTCACAATGGCGGCGCACGAAATAATCCTGGAAGGACAGTTCGCCTTCGTCCGTCGCGACGCGCGTGGCCACTCGATCGTCACTCATCGGAACGATCTGTGCCTGGATGCTGAAGCTGCGGGCGAAATCCTCGACGATGGCGCTCAGCTTCTGGCCCAATTCGAGCCTGCGCGTGCGCTCGACATGCAGCGCCAGATCGCCATCGCCCAGCGCGAACCAGGTTTCGCCGCCGAGTTCTTTGAGCGCGCGCATGAAGGTCCAGGTTTCATCTCGCCGTCCCCAGCCCTGTTCGGGGTGAGCAAGCCCTGCGAGCGTGTAGAGCGTGGTGTCGATATCCGGAGAAATATGGAGCCCAAGATGCTCGAAATCGTCACCCGTGTTGACGACGGCCGCGAGCGAATCGGCCGGCAGGATGCGATAGAGCCCGCGCAGGAGCTTTGCGCCGCCCACGCCGCCGGACAGAGCGAGGACGCGCACGCCGCTCAAATAGAACTCCCTGCCGATGGCGCGGAACCGTTGTGCTCGTTCCACGGTTGATCTTGGCAGCGATTCCGCGGAGCATCAACGCTGCCGCCATTCAGGGATACGCCCAGATGCCGATCACCATCGGAGTTTCCATGCCGCCGCAGCGCGGAGACATGCCCCGGCTTCGCAAAGCCTGGGAAGAAGCCGACGAATTGGGTGCCGACCGCATCTACACATTCGACCACTTCTTCACGCTCGTCATGAACAATCCCAATCCTACCTTCGAGGAAACACACGGCAAGAGCTTCGAGGCTACCTCGATCCAGGCGGCAATGGCCGTGACGACGAAGCGCGCGGAAATCTCCTGCCTTGTCCATTGCACCGGCTATCGCAATCCCAATCTGCTGGCGGATATCTCGCGCACCATCGATCATCTTTCGGGTGGACGTTTCGTGCTCGGGATCGGTTCGGGGTGGTTCAAGCTCGATTACGACGAATATGGCTATGAATTCGGTACGGTCGGAAGCCGGCTCAAGAAGCTCGAGCGGGACATCGAGACCATCAAGGACAGATGGACGATGCTGAATCCACCACCGCTCAGGCGTATCCCGATTCTCATCGGCGGCGGCGGCGAAAAGGTGACGCTTCGAATCACGGCCAAGCATGCCGATGCCTGGCATTCCTTCGGCGACGTCGAGACGATGACGCGAAAATCGCAGATTCTCGACGAATGGTGCGCAAAAATCGGGCGCGACCCGAAAGAGATCGTGCGCTCCACGTCGGTTGGCCCGCTGATCGGCGGAATCAAAGCCGATCCCGAACCTTATGTGAAGGCCGGCTTCACCGATTTCGTGGTCCATGCGCGTGGGCCGGACTGGGATCTCGGCGCCCTGCGCGAGATTCTCGCCTGGCGCAAGGCGCGCGGGTGAGAACACTGCTTCCTTCGCGCGACGCGCTTCTCGCGCTCATGGGGGCGCCATTGGCCGAATTGTGTGGAGAAGCGAGCCGGATGCGCGATGTGGGGCACGGTCCGATCGTCACCTATTCCCGTAAGGTCTTCATTCCGCTCACCCATCTTTGCCGCGATGTCTGCTGGTACTGCACATTCGCGAGACCTCCGAGGCGAGGCGAGCGCTGCTATCTGAACCGCGAGGAGGTCCTCGCCATCGCACGGGCAGGCGCGGAAGCCGGTTGCACCGAAGCGCTCTTCACGCTGGGCGACAAGCCGGAGCTGCGGTACCGCCACGCGCGCGACGAACTAGAGGCACTCGGTCACCCGACGACGATTTCGTATCTCGCGGAGATGTGCGGTGTGGTGCTCGACAAGACGGGACTGCTGCCTCACGCCAATCCGGGCGTGATGAATGCCGACGACATCGCGAGCCTGCGCAGGGTGACCGTTTCGCAGGGCACGATGCTTGAAAATATTTCGCCGCGACTTTGCGAGCGCGGCGGCGCGCATTTCGGTTCGCCCGACAAGGATCCCGCTCTGCGCCTCGAAACAATTCGCATGGCCGGCGAGGCGCGCGTGCCATTTACATCGGGCATCCTGATCGGCATCGGAGAAACGCGCGAGGAACGATTGGACTCGTTGCTGGCGTTGCGCGACTTGCACGCGGCTTACGGCCATATCCAGGAAGTCATCGTCCAGAATTTTCGCGCCAAGCCCGCCACGCGCATGGCGGATGCCGACGAACCCGATCTTGAGGATCTGATGTGGACGATCGCATTGGCACGCCTCGTGTTCGGTCCGGCGATGAACGTCCAGGCGCCGCCCAATCTGAGCGCCAGTAATTATGGCCTGTTGATCGGTGCGGGCATCAACGATTGGGGCGGCGTCTCGCCGGTCACACCCGACCACGTCAATCCGGAAGCGCCGTGGCCGCAGCTCGACTCGCTCCGCCGCACGACTGCCGCGCAGGGCAAAACTCTCGTCGAACGCCTCGCCGCCTATCCTGCCTACTGCGTCGATCTCGCGCGCTGGCAGGATCCAGGCCTGCATAAACAGGTGCGCCGCCATTGCGATGCGTCGGGCTACGCGCGAATGGATGGCTGGACTCCTGGCGCGCTCGCTTCGCCCATGACCGATCTGCAGCCGAGCCGATGGCAGCGGCCGGTCGATTCCGGCATCGCCCGCCTGATCGATCTGGCGTTGGCCGGAGAGGTTCTCGCGGAAAGCGGGATCGTGCGGCTCTTCTCCGCGCGCGGACCGGATTTCGACGCGGTTTGCGCCGCGGCCGGCGCATTGCGCCGTTCCGTTTCGGGCGACACAGTGCGCTACATCGTCAACCGCAACATCAACTACACCAATGTTTGCACCTACAAATGCGGCTTCTGCGCGTTCTCCAAGGGCAAGACGTCCATCGACTTGCGGGGAACGCCGTACGATCTCGCGCTCGAAGAGGTCGCGCGACGAACGCAGGAGGCCTGGGCGCGCGGTGCGGTCGAAGTCTGTATGCAGGGCGGCATCCATCCCGACTACACGGGCGAAACCTACCTGGAGCTGTTGCGCACGGCGAAATCCGCGGTTCCGGAAATTCACGTGCATGCTTTCTCGCCGCTCGAAGTCATGCATGGCGCGGCAACGCTCGGGCTTTCAATCGCCGAATATCTGGGGGAACTGAAGCGCGCGGGCCTCGGCACCCTGCCAGGCACGGCGGCCGAGATTCTGGACGACGAGGTGCGCGCGGTCATCTGTCCGGACAAACTCTCCACGGACGAATGGTTGAACGTCGTTGGCACCGCGCATGAAACGGGTCTCCGCACGACCTCCACCATCATGTACGGACATGTGGAGACGCCGCGCGCCTGGGCGCGGCATCTTCTGCGTTTGCGTGATTTGCAGAAACGAACCGGCGGCATCACCGAATTCGTGCCGTTGCCCTTCGTACATATGGAATCACCAATGTATCTTCGCGGACAGGCGCGGAAAGGCCCTACGTTCCGCGAGGCTGTGCTGATGCATGCGATAGCCCGCCTGGCGCTCCATCCTCTCATCACCAACATTCAGGTGTCGTGGGTGAAGATGGGACCCGACGGCGTGAAACTTTGTCTTGAAGCGGGGGCGAACGATCTCGGCGGTACGCTGATGAACGAAAGCATTTCGCGCGCGGCGGGCACGCAGCACGGGCAGGAATTTCCGCCCGGGGAGATGGATGCACTGATCGCTGCGCTCGGCCGCACCCCGCGCCAGCGCACCACGCTCTACGCGGACCCACCGCCGGCACAGCAGCGCAAATCCTATCGCGCCGCCGACCTCGCCCCACCGGTACAAACCCCACTCAAGAAAAGAGGTGGGCACGCGGAGACGCGAAGACGCGGAGCGCCAATGCACGTGGGCGAGGTGATTCGATGAGGTCTGATAGCGCGCCGCAGGCGCGCAACAAGTCCCCGCCGGATCGCTTTGCATTTCTCTTTCTCCCAATATCCGCGCCTCCGCGTCTCCGCGTGCAAATCTTTCCCCTTCGCGGAATTGGATGAGCGAAGCACCCCACAAGCTCGAGCTGATCGCGCTCGAAGGCGTGCCACTTGTGAACGCCGGAGACGATCTGGCCGGCATTGTCGTCGAAGCACTCGCACATTCGGGACTTTGGCTCGCAGAACGCGATGTTCTTGTTGTCGCGCAGAAGGCCGTCTCCAAATCGGAGGGCCGCCTGGTCCGACTGGCGACCATCGAACCCTCTCCGAGGGCGCGCGAAATCTCGCGCATCGCCGACAAGGACCCGCGGCTCGTTGAGATCATCCTGCGAGAGTCGCACGAAGTGTTGCGCATGCGCGCGGGCGTGATCGTTGTCGAGGACGTGCGCGGACTGGTGCTCGCAAATGCCGGAGTCGATGCGTCGAACGCCAATGCGGATGGCGGCGACGAAAGCGTTCTCCTTCTGCCGGCCGATCCGGACGCAAGCGCCGACCGCCTTCGCGACGAGCTTCGCACCCGCACGGGCGTCGATATCGGAATCATCGTCAATGACAGCATCGGCCGTGCGTGGCGTAACGGAACGATCGGCACGGCGATCGGCGTGAGCGGCCTGCCCGCTCTGCTCGATCTGCGTGGCGAACGCGATTTGTTTGGCCGCGCTCTGCGCACGACCGATCTCGGTCTTGCCGACGAGATCGCCGCGGCTGCATCTCTGCTCATGGGGCAGGCCGGCGAAGGCCGACCCCTCATTCTCGCCCGCGGCGTTCCCTATGATCGGCGCGAGGGCCGTGCGCATGAGCTGTTGCGGCAGAAATCGCTCGATTTCTTCCGCTGATTGTCGCCATGGCGTTGCGCGTAATCATCCCGGTCAAGCCATTCGATGAGGCCAAGCGCCGCCTGTCGCCGGTGATGGCTGCAACGGCGCGCGCAAAACTGGCGCGGAAGCTCTTCGCGCACGTGCTGGCAACCGTGGTCGAATTCGCCGATCCTCGAACGGTGGTGGTCATCAGTCGCGCCTCGGAGGTTCTCGCCCTCGCGGAAGCGCGGGGCGCGAAGCCGCTTGCGGAAACTTCACGTTCGAATCTCAACGCGGCGCTCATGCAGGCGGCGGAATTCTCCTTCCGGGAGGGCGCGGCGGCCCTGCTCGTCGTGGCAAGCGATTTGCCTCTGCTTCAAGCATCCGATCTTGCCGGGATGACGGATGCAGAAACTGCGATAGCACCCGACCGGCATGGGCGGGGCACCAATGCACTGCTGTGGCCCTCAAATCCTGCCCTCGCGTTTCATTTCGGCGAGGACAGCTTCGCGCGCCATCTCGCCGCAGCGAAGTCAGCCGGATTCGATCCCCGGATCGTCTCGCATCCCGGACTGGCCCATGATGTGGACGTGCCCGAAGATCTCCTCGATCTATCGATCTAACGCGCGCAGAAGGGGTAGCACCCGTTCGGCGTAGAGCTTCAGGAAACGAGGCTGGTCTTCTCCAGGGGCGTGGAAGACAAGGTGATTGAAGCCCATGTCGAGATATTCCTTGAGCTTTCCCACATGTTCTTCTGCGTCGTCGGAAACGATCCAGCGGCTCGCGGTGCGCTCGACGGGCAGCGCGTCGGCAAGACGCTCCATTTCCATGGCGTCTTCGACATCATGCTTTTCCTGCTGCGACAGAGCGAGCGCGCCCCAATTGCGCGTGTCCTCGAGAGCTCGCCGGCGATCCGTGTCAAACGAAACCTTCATCTCGATCATGCAGTCGATGGAGTCGCGCGCACGGCCCACTTTCTCCAGGCCTGCTGCCAAGTTCGGCAGAAGCGTCTCCGTGTAGAGATCGCGGCTCTTGCCGCTCGTGCAAATGAAACCCTGCGCTTTCTCCCCGGCCATCCTGGCCATCACCGGCCCCGCCCCCGCCACATAGATGGGCACCGGCTCCGCCGGCCGGTCGTAGATGGTCGCGTTCGCCGTTCGGTAGAACTGCCCCTGAAACGAGATGCGCTCGCCACGCCACAATGTCTCGATCAGATCGAGCGCCTCGCGGAATCGCTGTGTACGTTCCTTCTGTTCGGGCCAAGGCAAACCCGTCGCCGGCGTCTCGTTCATCGATTCGCCGGTTCCCATCCCCAGAATGACGCGACGTGGAAAGAGAACGCCGAGCGTCGCAAAGGCCTGCGCGACGATGGCGGGGTGATAACGGAAGGTGGGCGCGAGCACACTCGTGCCCAGAAGGACGCGAGAGGTCTTCGCGCCCAGCGCCCCGAGCCACGCAAGTGAAAACGGCGCGTGCCCGCCGGTATGGCGCCAAGGCTGGAAATGATCGCTGACGAAGACCGAATCGAAGCCGAGCTCTTCTGCGAGAACTCCGAAGCCAAGCAGCGCGTCCGGCCCGAATTGTTCCGCTGACGCCTTGTATCCAAACCGCAGCTGCATTGGGCGTTCTCCTTAAGAAAGTATGACCAGCGGACCGGCCTCATCGCAGAAACGCACGGCTTCCCGCAAAGGGTGAATGGTTTTGCCTCAAATCGCCATCGAATCTGCAGCATTCGCACAAATGTCCGTTAAAGCGGGAGCGTGCAGACTGGCGCCTTAATAAGCAGACGGGGCAATGCGATGAAGCGGACACTCATAGCGGGTTTGGTGGCAAGTTCGATGGCGTTCTCAAGCGCGCTGGCTGCGGATCCGCCGATCGCTGTCCACTCCGCGTCGCAGACCGCGCGATCCGATGGCTTGCAGACCGCGCACAAGACCCGCGCCATCCTGCGTTACGGCTCCGCCACTACGGCGCCATGCCAGAGCCTGTCGGACGCATCGTCGACGGTCTGCCTGCTGCTTGCGCTGAACGTCATCCACATGTCGCAGCAGCCTTTGCCGGGCGGGGCAATGTAACCTCCCTGTTTGTCCCGCCGCTCCTGCCGACGCATGCTTTTCGCTGCGCCGGCAGGATGGTCAAACCGGACGTGCGCGGAGCACGCACTTCATCATCGGCGACCAGCGCGGCCGGAGAACTGATAATGCGTGCGGAGGGCGGCGAGCCGTACTCTAGAATTTCTGTCCGAACTTTATCCCGATCAGGCGTGGCGTTATTGGGGTCGTGTAGACCTGATGCTCGCACACCTGTGTCGTGCACATCGGAAAATTGAAGAGGTCGCCGCGCTCGTCGGCCACGTTTTCAACAAACACCTCTGCATGCCAGTTATCGCGTTCGACGCCCGCCGTCAGGTCCACCTGGGCGAATCCCGGCTGCTTGTTCAAAGCGGCGCGGATCGGCGTTTCGACGCCAGTGACAGGATTGGGCGCCTCGACGCGCAGATCGGCCCAGCTGCTGCTTTGGCCTGACAGCGAGCCTTGCAGGTGAACCAGAAAATCATCCATGTTCCACTGATAGCGCGCGGTAATATTGCCCTTGTATTTTGGTGTCACCGGCATCTGCGTGTTCGCCGGCGACCAGGGAGGATTGGGATCCAGCGGTCCCGGACAATCCGTCACGTTCTGCTCGGTTAAAGGGTCCACGACCCCGCACAATTTCGTTGTAAGATTGGCGTCGACGGCGGTAGCAGAGCCGGCAATGCTCAGATGATCGTCGACAAGCCAGTCCACGTCGGTCTCGACGCCCTTGATGACAGCCTGCCCGGCATTGTGGATTTCCGTGAACGAATTCAGACCAAGCACGGAATACTGAAAATTGTTCCATTGCTCATAGAAGAGGGCGCCGTTCCATCGGAACCGGTTGTCGAACCATGATGTCTTCCAACCCACCTCGTAATTGTCGAGCGTGTCGGGCTGGTAGGGGGGAACGGTTCCGCGGCGATTGATGCCACCAGGGCGGAATCCCGTGGAATAGGTGGCATAGACCATGCGGGCATCATCGATGTGCCAGGCGAGATTGACCTTGTGCGTCTCGCCGGTCTCGCTCACCGACTTGTTGAGGTCGGTGCAGGGACCGGCGTCGACGGTCGTCGGCGCGAAGCACTGCGACACGCCCGTGTGCGAGCTATAGCCTGAACCGAAACCGAAAAATCCCTCCAGCGAATTGACAGCCTCGAACACGCGAAGTCCGCCGGTCAACGTCAGGTTGGGCAGAATGTCGTAGGAGACCTCCCCGAACGCCGCATAATCGCGGTCCGTGCGCTGCTGGTCGGTCAACCAGATCGTTTGTGGCCAGCCCTGAACGGAAATGTCCGTGCCGATAGCGTTGATCCTGTAATCCTGCAGGATGAAATGGGTCTGCAGTTCGTAGAAAAGGCCCGCGGTAAAGCGCAAACGATCGCTTGAGGGCGAGGTGAGACGCAGTTCGTGGCTCGTCTTGGTGAAATGATCCTGGGCGAGAATGTATTGCGAGGGATCGACAGGCTTTCCGGCATTGTTGGTCCAGTAGGCGCCGTAGCCGTAGAGCGTGTCATACCAGAACGAATAATCCGTGTAGTCCGATTCCTCGCGGATGCGCCTGTCCATGTAACTGCCGGCATAAACGAGATCGAGATCGCTGATCTTGCCCTGCACCGTCAACGCGGCCTGCCACCAGCCGTCATGCACGAATTCCGGATAAAAATGCGAGACTGCGAGATCACCGACGCTGGGGTCGGCAGAGGTTACGCCATTGGTCTTCTCGTCCTGTAGGATGATTGAGGGCGTTACGCTCCAGTTGGAGTCCAGATCGATCTTCAGCGCGGCCCGCGCACCGATTGTATCCGCATCGTTGAAATCGTTCTTTGCGATCTTGAAATTGTTGATGGTGATGCCGGACGTCGGATAGGTGCGCGTGGCCGGCACATTGTCGATAAAGCCCGCATCATGCTCATCCCAAACCACAAGACGGATCGCAGCGTTGTCGGCGATGGGGTAGTTGACCATACCTTCCGCCGTGTAACCCAGGCCTCCGTGGTCAACGCTATCGCCCTGGACGTCGTAGCTGGCTTCGAACTGGCTTGAATCGGGCTGGTTGGTGATGATGCGGATAGTTCCCGACTCGGAGCTGGCGCCGTAGAGCGTCCCCTGGGGACCCGCGAGTTCCTCGACGCGTGCGATGTCGTAGATGTGGACGTTGAGCGTGCCCCCGATTGTCGTAATCGGCTGTTCGTCCAGATATGTGCCCACGCTCGGCAGCGAGCCCGAATGATTGCCGTCGCCGCCGGCCACAACGCCGCGCATATAGACATTGGCGAAGCCGGGGGCGCCATTGCCGGCCCCGGCCCCGCCGCTCGTTCCTCCGGGCTGATAGGTAATGCTCGGCAGGAATTTCACGTAGTCGGCGAAGTTCGCGACTTCCAGTTGCTCGAGCTTTTCGGTGTTCAGCGCCTGGATGCTGAAGGGAACGTTTTGCAGATTCTCCGTTCGCTTCTGCGCGGTCACGACAACCGTTTCAAGCTGTCCCTGCGCTTGCGCAAGAGCCGGCGAAACGCCCGTCAGCATGGTGGAAGCAAGCAGTCCAGGCAACAACGCAAATCGCGGGCCTTGCCGGCCGCGCCGCAACATCCCCCTCATGATCATCCCCTCTGATCAGCGACGCAACGTCCGGACTCTACCGTTCCCCGTTCGAACCTGTCATCGCATCGTCATGTTGACCCGCGCTGGCAGCCCCCGTCAATGGGAGACCCATTCGATTCACCGATATCCGGAACGTCCGGCCACGCCGCAAGGACGGGCGACAGGATCGATTTCAGCGGCGTGAGCCACGGCTCGTAGAATCGCCATTGCTCCACGGAGTCCCTGAAGATCGGCTGGCGCACCTGTTCGGAGCTCGCAGTGCGCACGGCACGCTCGTTCTGGTGGAATTGCAGGCAGTTTGCTTCGAACGGAAGGCCCAGACATTCGAGCAGGCGGCGAATTTCTCGTTCCGGATCGTCGATCATGCGTTCATAGAACACGCGGAGAACCTTGCCGGGAATCACCGAATCGAAATGCGCCATCAGCGCAACATAGTCGGCATAATAGCGGCCGATGTCGGCGAGGTCGTAACTGAAACCCTGCCCCCGCGCGAAATGCTGCTTGAAGATGGAGAAGCAGCAGGCAAGCGGATGACGCCGCGCATCAACGATCTTCGCCTGCGGCAGAATCAGATGAATCAGGCCCAGATGCGCAAAATTGTTGGGCATCTTGTCGATGAAGTACGGCCGCTCGAGCCGCCGGTGGACGCGTGCGCGCGTGAGATATTCCTCTCCAAGCGCGCGCAAAGCCCCGCGTTCAAGCTTGCCCAACACTTCTGGATAGGTGGACGTGTCGCTCCGTTTCATCTTGCCGCCGAGCCGCCGCGCGATGGAAACGATGTCCGGAAGCTCCATCGTGCCTTCGACCTGCGAATGGCTGGCCAGAATCTGCTCGATCAGAGTCGAGCCCGATCGCGGAAGGCCGACGATGAAGATGGGATCGGGCGTCGTGCAGCCCATACCGGCGCGCGCGGCGAAGAGTTCCCGCGTAAAGAACGCGCAGGAGCGCCGAACGTGGTCCGCGATTTCGTCCGCATCGTGATCGAGCGCTATGCGGCGCAGACGGTTGCCTTCCGCATAGTGCCCGAACGACCCCTCATATTCCTTTGCGTCTTCGAGCGCCTTGCCCAGCGCAAAATGAAAATGCCAGCGGTCTTCGCTGCTCAGCCGGGGATTCGCGAGCTCCGCCTCCATCCGGGCAATCTCGTCCGGAGAAAAACGAAACGTCTTGAGGTTGGCGAGACTCCACCACGCTTCGCCGAGTCCTGGCAGCAAAGAGATGCTCCTTCGGTAGGCGGCGATGCATTCCTTCTGACGGCCAAGCGCCTTCAAGGCGTGGCCGTAGCTCATCCATGCCTTGGGTTGGCCGGGATGCCCCTCGAGCAGCAACTCATAGTTCGCCGCCGCGCGCGCGTATTCGCCGACTTGCCCGAGCGCGGCTGCCTTGAGAGCGCGCAATCCGGCGTTGTGCGAATCATCCTTCAGCAGAATGTCCACTTCGGCGATCGCTTCCGCGGCTTTGTTCTGGCGATAGAGGACGGTCGCGTAGTTCTGGCGCGCCGCGCGGAAACCCGGCGCAAGTTCGAGACAGCGCGCGAGCAGCTTTTCTGCATCCTCATAACGTCCAAGCCGCGAACCCGTCTCCGCCAGCATGCGAATTGCCGCCACGTCCGTCGGGTGATTCTTCAAAAATTCCCGCAGCAATCTCTCGGCGATGGCGAGACGATTGTCGCAGAGCGCCAGCGCCGCCTCCATCAATTGCGGGTCGTTCACTGAGGCGAGAATATGCCGGGCGTAGGCGGCGTCCGCCCCCTCGCTGTCGCCCGCGAGCAGGCGCTGGTCGCCAAGCTCGCGCCAAGCATGCGCCAGGCCCGGTTCGATCTCGACCGCGCGGGAAAGCGAACGGATCGCGCCTTCGGTGTCGCCGGATTTCCCTAGCAATGTTCCAAGCTCTGCGTGCAGCACGGCGTTGCTTGGGTGAGAGGCCGCGAGCGGAACGAGAATGCCGCGTGCTTCGTTCGGCTCGCCCCGCGCAGCAAGTGCGCGGGCGAGGATCAGCAACGCGTCTGGATTTCCCGGCACGACGGCAAGAATTTCGCGCGCCTGGACTTCCGCGAGCTCGGGCCGCGACTCAAACAATCGCGCCGCGTGCGCGAGCGCGGTCGCGAGGGAGCCACGAGGCTGCGAGTCCATGTCCGTCAAGTGCTCCTGCCGCACTGGCGACGGATGAGAAGGCAGCACCGGCGCCGCTGTCAACGCAGCGGCACCAATGCAGCGCCTTCAGCAAATAGAGGACCCTGAGTGTGCCGATTGCAGAGAACGGAGGGGTCTGAACGAGAAGGATGATGTCGAAAGGCGGCGATTGGCGGGAAAGGGGTGACGACACCGTTCTGATTGATCCGGCGGGGACGAGCCGGGCGGCAGAGGAACGCAGATCGGCCAGCACAGAGACCTAGACGAACGACAGCAGGCCGATGATGCCATCCAACGCGTTAACTTACGAAATCCTTTGCAAAAGCAGGCTCGGAATTGGCGTTTCATTTGAATACTTGTCTCGCGATTAATTCTTTGTTAACCTGATCCCGCTGGCGGGCGAGGAAGCGCTGGCGTTTTGGGGCAGGCACCGGTGGATCGCGAAACGTTTCAGGACTGGGCAATGGAGGAGGGAGAACCCTCCGCTGCGGAAGGCAGCGGCGCCTTCCTCGCACGGGCGCGCACTTTCGAAAAGCATGCACGCGTCGTTGTGCAGCCTCTCGTCTCCGGCTTTCCCTGGCCGACGATTCTGACGTTCGCGTTCGTGTTTGCCGGAGTGGGTGCGGTCGCCGCATTGGCCGTCAGCGGCCATCTTCCGTACTGGCTCGCGATTCCTGTCAACGCCATTCTCATCTACCTCGTATTCACGCCTTTGCACGAAGCGGTGCATGGGAACATTGCGGGTCGCAATCCGCGTCTTCTCTGGCTTGAAAAGCTCGTCGGCCATGCGAGCGGTTTTCTGCTGCTCGCGCCCTATCCAGGGTATCGCGCGCTGCATCTTCATCACCACGCAAACACCAACGATCCCGCCGAAGATCCGGATTATTGGGTGAAGAGTCCGACCTGGATCGGCACGGTCATCCGCAGCCTGGTGATCCAGCCCGTCTATATCCTGCATCTGTGGAAGATCGCGCGCGACCCGCGCACCATGCGCGCGTTCGTGTGGGAGATGGCCTATGTCGGCGCTTACATCGCAATCGTGGTGGCCGCCTGGCGCATCGGCATCGGCAAGGAAGTGACGCTGCTCTGGATCCTGCCCGGCTATATCGGCGTGGTGATGTGCCCGGTGATGTTCGACTGGCCGGTCCATCATCCGCATTCGGAGCGCGGCCGCTACACCGACTCGGCGATATTGCTGTTCCCCCGGCCGCTCCACTTTGTCATGGACGTTATATTCTGCGGTCACACCTATCACCTGATCCACCACCTCTATCCCCGGTTGCCCTTCTATCGATACGGGACCGCGTGGAACGCCCTCAAGGACGAGCTGATGACTCTCGGTCCCAAGGTGCGCGAATTCTCGCTCTGAATAAATTTCGGCTGCGGGCCATCCGGTGACGAGAAGAAATCTTTCACAATGAGACAGTGAGGCAATGAGAGTTGCTGCGCGCCTTTGGCGCGCCATTTTTTCTCAGCGTCTCACTGTCTCATTGTGAATTTGCTTTCCCTCGCGGTCTTGCTTCAGGTGCGCGCTGAAAGCTGGCAATTGCCGAACGCTCGATTTATTTTGCGCCAACGCTCCACTGCTGGAATGACGAGCCCGTGCAATTGGGCGGAAGGGTCCATGACGACTTGCCCGCATCCTTCGGCATGCCGGCCCAGCCGGGATTGAGCATAGCCTGCGACGCACGGATGCCCACGGGCCAGCTCGATTTGATGAAGGCGAGCACCGAGAGGATTTCGCGATCACTCAAATGGCCCGCGAAGGCCGGCATGAACGACACGGCATGGGCGGGCGCGGAAGGAAATCGCCCAAACTTGGTCATATAAAAAAGATCTTCATCCGAGTGCTGCCAGGTATGGCCGCTCGCGTCGTGGGCTGGCGCGCGCCGGCCGGCGTAGCGGTCCATCACCTGCCAGAGGGCCTGCCCCTGGAGCCTGCGGCCATGGCACGAGGAACACGTCGGCATGTAGATCGCGCGCCCGGCCACCACGAGGCTCGCGTCATCGGCGTTGGCGAAATGGCCGCCGCCCGAACCGGCCGTCGCGTGGCCCGCGATCGCAACTACGGCCAGCGCCGCGACGATATTCAATGGATCAGACTTTGCAGGTCTTGCGCGATCTTGTGTCCCGGCGAATCGGGCGCGAGCAATTGGACAAAGCGCCCGTGCGGATCGATCACGTAAATGAAGGAACTGTGATCGATCGCGTACTCTCCGCCCCCGAGACTTCTCGCTCGATAATAGACGTGGAAACTCGTTGCCGCCGTTTCGATATCGTCCGGGTCGCCGCGCAGGCCCGCAATCCTCGGGTCGAAAGCCTTGAGATAGCGGGCCATGACGTCGCGCGTGTCCTTTGCGGGATCGACAGTGACGAAGAGCGCCTGCACGCGATTGGCTTTTGGGCCGAGTCGCCTGAGCGCTCCTCCAAGCTCCGTCAACGTCGTCGGGCACACGTCGGGGCACGACGTGTAGCCGAAATAGATGAGGATCCATTTGCCCCTGTAATCGGCCAGAGTGACGTCGCGGCCGTCGAGCGTCGTGAGATCGAATTGACCGTTGATCGGGGCGGAAGGCTGTTCGCCGGGGGCCGGCGACGCAGCCGCCAGGGCGGCCGCGATGCAGGCGACGGCCCATGTTTTCATGCGTGCGCCGCTGCGCCGCGCGCGCCCGCCTTCGTCGGGTGGAGAGATTGAGCGTGCTGGGTGACGCCGGGGCCCCCTGCTCCACCGGGTATCCCATATCCTTTCGGCCGTACGCGGATGTTGGCCATCATTCCCCCATCCTCATGGTCGAGGATGTGGCAATGATAGACAAACTCCCCGGCCACGGCGCCGCGGAAATCCATCCGCACCTTGATGCTCGAATAGGGACCTTTGCCCTTGTAATAAGGTACCTGGTACGTGTCGTAGAACTGACGCTGCTTCGGCGGCACCGGCACGCCGTTCACCTCAAGCAGCTGGAAATGAATCTGGTGGATGTGGAATTCATGCACCTCTGCGGTGTGGTTTTCGATCGTCCAGTCTTCGACCGCGCCTTCGTTGGTGGTGATCGCAGGCGGATTGTTGGGATTGTAGAGCTGTTCGAACTGACCGGCCACGGTGATGAAGAAAAGCAGGCCGCCGCCGGGATAGTGAATTTTTTCATCGAAATAGAGCGTGCGCTGCGCGGTCACCATGGAATCGGTGAGCCCCGCGAAACGCTGGCCCTGCACGGGAACGCCGGTCGGCAGAATGGCCTTCGGAATCTTGCGCAGGTCGTTGGTCAGCTGGATCTGCGCCAGCGGCCGCGCTGTGTCCACGTCGCCGGCGGGACCCGTATCGATGTGCTTCGTAAAGAATATCGCCTTCTTCACGCTTGACGACGGTCCGGTGACGATGAATTCGGCGCGGCCGGCCGGAGGTATCAGGATGTCCTTCTGGGTGATGATCGTGCCCTGGTGTTTGCCGTCCTGTGATCCTGTGGGAACGCCGTCGAGCGCCACGATCTGCAGCGGCTGAGGCTTTCCGTCATACAGGAGTACCAGGTCCATGACGGTGTCGGCAGAAGCATTGACCACGCGCCAGAACTCCTTCGCGCCAGCCTGCATCTTGATGATTCCGGGGACATATTTCGGATACGAGACCGGGACGTAGTTGAGCGAAACATCCCAGAATGGCGCCGGCGTAAGCGTTGGCACGCCACTGGTTGGCGGATAGGCGAGTGGCTGATCGCGAGTCACCAGGAAACGCTGCGGCAGCCCCTGTACGGCCGGTTGCAGATTGGCGATGCCCTCCACCTCGATCGCGCCGGACGCTCCGCCCTGGACGGCGTGGCTGGCAATGCCGTGAACATGGGCATGGTACCAGTACATTCCGGGCGGTTCGTCTTTCGGAATCTTGATCTTGTAATCGAATGTCTCTCCGGGATTGACGAGCGTGCGTATGACCTCGTCGCTATGGCACTTCGGACTGACATTCAGGCCGTGGAAGTGCATGTTTGCGGACAATGTCGTCATGATCGCCGATCCGCACACATTGGACTTTCCCGAGACGATTTCCTCGCCGGACCCTGGCGGATGCGTGAAGATCTCCCGATTCGTCAGCTGGATTTGCAGCGTGTCGCCGGGATTAACGTGCAGCGTCGGCGCTTCGAGCCCGTCCGGCGTCACATAGCAGAACAGCGTGCGGCCGAACTGATCCACGGTGGTGTAATAGTTCAGCGCGACGTTGAGGACGCCATTCTGGCTGTAGATATCGGGCGGCGGCTTTATTGTGCTGCCCTCCGCCGGACGCGGACACGGATCGCTCGCGGCCAGAGCGATACAGGGAGAAGCCACAAGAAGAAGGAACGTCAAAACCGCCGTTCGAAGCTTGCCTGGAAAATCTCGCATGGGAGCCCTCCCCGTTTTCTTCACGATAATGCGAATTATTCTCAAACGCAATTAGGCCTGCGTTTCCTTTATGGCGGGAGTCGCTGCCTTCTGGCTCATTGAGAAAATGAGGCTGTCGGCAGAACGGGGCGGATTTCGCCTCGCAATCATGTCAAGACTTGCCGTGCCCACAAAATAACAAGAAGACCTGAAAATCTCCGCACGGTTCAAGGCGAGTGGGCGCGTGGGATCCAGCAGAGGTGTTGCAAAAGCGGCCGGCGCCTGGACGGCGCCGTTCCGTCGCTACGAGCGGCATCTCTCCGCCGCGGCAATGGTCATTGGCTTCGGCGTCGACAGTGTCGCCTTCGGGAGGATCGATCATCCCGGACCACACCTTATTTTCGTCGGTTACCTGGCAGTTGCGGTGGGATCGATCGCGATCGCTCACGCCTTGCAGACGCGCAAGGATCGGCAGGTTGCCAAACTCGCGACGCCCGCCGCGAAGGAATCCGGCTCCAGGCCGGCTGGGAGCCCTGCGCGGGAGTCGGTCGCGGCGCTGCATCGCTCCGTGTCTCAACCGCCCGATCCGTCCGGCGCGACGACACCGGTTGCACGGGCCGAGACAGGCTCGCGCTTGCGGCTGTTGCTGTCTGCCGCCACGCAGTTCGCGCTGGGAGGATTGTGGAGCGGCTTTCTTGTCTTCTATTCGCGCAGCGCGGTCGTTGCAGCATCCTGGCCGTTCCTGCTGCTGCTGCTTTGCTTCCTCATCGGCAATGAAGCGTTCCGCCGATATCACTCGCGCCTCGTCTTTGCCTCACTTCTATTGTTCTTCGCCCTCTATTCCTACGCCGTCTTCGTGGTGCCCGTGTTCACCGGAACCATCGGGTTACTGCCCTTTCTCGCGAGCGGCGTGTTGGCCGGTGCGGTGTTCGTCCTGTTCCTGCGACTCCTGAGATGGCTCGGACGCGAGCGCTATCGCCAGTCGCGATGGAAGCTCGCCGGCGGCGCACTTGCCATCGCAGCCGCGATGAATGCGTTCTATTTCACCGGAGTCCTGCCGCCGCTGCCGCTCGCTCTCTCCGGCGTCGGAATTTATCATGAGATCCACCGCAGCGGCGCCGTCTACGAGGCGCAGGGCGAATACGAGCCGGTGATGGTGCAACTCGGACTCGCCCGGCCGGTCGTTCACGTGGCGCCCGGCGAGAAACTCGCGCTCTACAGCGCCGTCTTCGCGCCGATCCGGATGAACGCGCGCATTGCCCATCGCTGGCAGCAATGGGATCCGGGCGCGAAAGCCTGGCATACCAGGAGCGTCGTCTCCTACGTCATTTCGGGGGGGCGCGGCCACGGGTACCGCGGCTATACGCTCAAATCCGATCCGGCGCCGGGCGACTGGCGCGTCGACATCGATGCCCCGGACGGAAGATTGATCGGCCGCTTGTCGTTCATTGTCGTATCTGTCCCCTCGCCTGTCGCAACGGCGGCAAAGACGCTGCCTTAAATCGACGTTGTTGTGCGCTTCACGCCCATTCGGCGAGCACGTATGCCTCCGTCACGCGTTGTGTTAATCGGGTGGAGCAGAGTCGATCCCTTGAGACAGATGTACAATTGTGCGAAGTGCCCGGGCTATTGCTGTTCCTATGAACTCATCCCGCTGACCAAGCGCGACGTGGAGCGTCTTGCCCAACATTTCGGACTTGGCTTTCGGGAAGCCAGGCGGAAATTCACTGTCGAGCGCGACGGCGAGAAATACGCCATGCGGCGCAAGAAAGACGAGATTTTCGGCAAGGTGTGCCGCTTTTTCGACACCGAAGCGCGGCGCTGCACCGTCTATCAGGCGAGGCCATCGACTTGCCGCACCTATCCCGGCGGCCGCTGCGGCTACTACGATTTCCTCTGTTCCGAACGGAACCGCCAGGAGGATCCCGACTTCATTGCCACGACCTGGAGCAGCTGACTCCGCGTCCTCGAATATCCCGCAGATGGGCCCGCCTTCCTTGTTGCGGTCGAGCGAGGATTTTGGGCATGATGGCTCCCTGTGCGCGGCACAAAGAGCCGGTCGTGCATTGCGCGCGTTAGGGTATCCGGCAGAGTCACATCGGCAGTCTCATGGCAAATCTCGAGAACAACGGTTCGCAGCCCCTGGCTATGGCTTCCGTCAAGGGCACGGTCAAATGGTTCAACACGACCAAGGGCTACGGCTTCGTCACGCTCGACAATGGCAGCGATGCGTTTTGCCACGCCTCGGCGCTGGTCGAGGTCGGTGCCCAACATGTTCCTCCGGGCGCCACCATCGTCTGCGACCTGCAGGATTCGCCGCGCGGCCTGCAGGTTGTAGCCGTTCACAGCATCGATGCGAGCACCGCCGAGCCCCAGGCGCCTCGCGCTCCCCGTTCCGGTGGACGCTTCGGTGGAGGCGATCGCTTTGGCGGGGACCGTTTTGGAGGTGGCGATCGCTTCGGAGGAGGAGACCGGTTTGGCGGAGGAGATCGCTTTGGCGGCGGCGACAGGTTTGGCGGTGGCGACAGATTTGGCGGCGGCGACAGGTTCGCACCCCATCGCGAGCGCGACCACGGTCCACCGGGACCGATGGTCGACGGCAAGGTCAAATTCTTCAATGATCAGAAAGGCTTCGGCTTCGTGATGCCGGAGAATGGCGGCGCCGACATCTATGTTCATGCAAGCGCGCTCAGGCGCTCAGGCCTGACGGCACTCGCTCCCGAGCAGCGCATCCGCTTTTCCACACGGCAAGGCGTGAAAGGGGTTGAGGTCGATCGCATCGAAGCGGTCTGACCCAAAGGCTCGGCACTATTTTTGGCCCCTCGCCTGATCGCAAGGGAGCTCTGCGCGGCGCGCGCCCTGATTTGCGTGTACCCGGCCTTGCATTCGACGGCGACGAAAATATATACGCGGAGCTATATCGAACCAGCATAGCCGCGTCGGGGCGCGCCAAATGGACGTTCGAACAATCTGCCTGGGGCTGCTGACGCGCGGCGACGCCACTGGCTACGAAATCAAGAAGCAGTTCGAGGAAGGCAGCTATCGGCAGTTTGCCGAAGCGAGCTTCGGATCGATCTATCCCGCGCTGGGCCGCCTGACCGCGGAAGGCCTGGTCTTGGTCCGCGAAGAGGCACAGGACAAGCGCCCGGACCGCAAGGTTTATTCGATTACTCCGGCCGGCCGCGAGAGTTTCGTGGGAGCGCTGTTGGAGCCGCTCAAGGACGACCGCCACCGTTCGCCTTTTGCGTTTGCAATGCTTTTTTCGGACCTTCTGCCTAAAGATCGCGCCCGCGCCCTCATCGAGGCCTATCTGGCCGACAAGGAAGTGGCTCTCGCACAGATGAATGCCCGCAAATCTGCGGCGCAAACCCGGGGCGAGAGATTCGTCAACGGCCTCGGCAAGTCGATCTGTGCCGCGACGATCGACTATCTGCGCGCCCATCGCGGCGAATTCGAAGCGTGCGCCCGCGAAGCGGCGGAATAGGAAAGTCGAAATGTCGGGAAATTTGTTGATCGCGCTTCGCCAATTCTGGGACCGCATTCAGCCTGGCTTCTGGCGGCGCATGAAGCCGAGCTACCGCGCAGCGACGGCGATCACAATTCTGGTCGTGCTGTGGATAGGATCTGGCGTGCTTTCCGTTGGCGGTGCGAAGCAATCCGATGAGGCGAATGGGAAGACCGCCCAGATGCCGAGCGTGCAGGTGGAACACTTCGCCGCGCAAAACCGCAATGCCTCCATCACCGTGCGCGGCCGCACCCAGGCACTGCACTCCGTCGATGTGAAGGCGGAAGTGGATGGCGTGGTGCAGGCGCTGCATTTCGAGAAGGGCGATTTCGTCAAGGCCGGTCAGGTACTGTGCGAGCTCAAGACCAATGACCGCGCGGCAAAACTCGACCAGGCACGCGCGCAGGTGGCCGAGACCGACCAGAAGTACAAGGCCAATATCGCACTCGACAAGGAGGGCTACCTTGCAAAGACGCTGCTCGCGGAATCGGCAACCGCGCTTGAAGCGGCGCGTGCGAACGAACGCACGATGGCAATCGATCTCGCCAACACGCAGATCCGCGCACCCTTCGACGGCCTTGTCGATGACCGCTACGTGAATGTCGGTGACTATATGGCCGTTGCCGACAAATGCGCGCTCTTGGTCGCTCCCCAGCCGTTTCTCGCGATCGGCATGGTCTCCGAACACGATGTGAGCAGCATCAAGCCGGGCGATCCGGCGAGCGCCACGCTTGTCACCGGCGAGACCGTTGAGGGCCATGTTCGTTTCATCGGCGATCGCGCGGATACGACCACGCGCACCTTCCGGCTTGAGGTTGAGCTGCCCAATCCTGACGCAAAATTGCGCGACGGCGTCAGCGCCGACATCCACCTTCCGGTCCGCAATCTGAAGGCGGCGAGGATATCGCCGGGGATTCTGGTGCTCGACGACAATGGCGTGGTGGGCGTGCGCACGGTCGAGAGCGGCGTCGTCCACTTCAAGCCTGTGCAGATCGTATCGGACGGCCCCGACGGGATGTGGGTGACCGGCATTGCGGACGGGGCGGTTGTCATCACCGTGGGCCAGGAATTCGTGAGCGAAGGCTCGCGAGTCAAATCCGTTCTGTCGAAGGCGCGCGCATGACGCGGATCATCTCCTGGGCCGTCGCCAATACCAGGCTGGTCATCGCCGCGCTGGTTGTCACCATCATTGCGGGCGTGATCGCGTTTATCGCGATCCCGAAGGAATCGGATCCCGACATACCGATTCCTTACATCGTGGTGGAGGTCTACTACCCCGGCATCAGCCCGGAAGACAGTGAGCGGCTCCTCGTCAAGCCGATGGAGAATTATCTCCGCTCCATCCAGGGACTGAAGGAGATGACGGCGCGCGCCTATGAGGGCGCGGCCGTCGTCATCATGGAATTCGACGTCTCCTTCAACAAGGACCGGGCGCTCGCCGACGTGCGCGCGCAGGTCGACACGGCGCGGGCCGAACTGCCGGCCGACGTGCAGCAGCCGATTGTCCAGGAAATCAGCACGAGCCTGTTCCCGGTGATTTCCGTGGCTTTGTCCGGCGACGTCCCCGAGCGCACGCTCTTTCATCTCGCGCGCGATCTGAGCGACGAGCTCAAGACGATTCCCTCCGTTCTCGATGCGCAGCTTTCCGGAACGCGCGACGAGATGCTGGAGATCCTGCCCGATCCGGCGAAGCTGGAAAGCTATGGCATCACCCAGCAGGAGATGTTCGACGCAATCACCAACAACAACACGCTGATCGCTGCGGGCGCCATCGACACGGGCCATGGCAGCTTCGCCGTCAAGGTGCCCGGCGTGATCGATAACCCGGTGGACGTGCTCAATCTGCCCATCCGCGCCACCGCCGAAGCGACCGTGACGCTCAAGGACGTGGCGCAGGTCCACCCGACCTTCTACGATGCGACGACCTTCACCACCATCAACGGCAAGCGCGCGATTGCCATCGACGTGACCAAGCGCGTCGGCGCCAACGTCATCGCCAACAATCTGGCGGTCCGGCAGATGCTGGCTGCAGCACAGAAATATTTTCCCGCCGGCGTGCATGTGTCCTTCGTCGGCGACCAGTCGACCGACATCCGCGACCAGCTGGGTTCCCTCTCCGACGCAATCATCCTCGCCATCATTCTGGTGATGATCATCGTGGTGGCGGCTCTCGGCCTGCGTTCGGGACTGCTTGTGGGCGTCGCCATTCCCACTTCGTTCCTGATGAGCTTTCTCGTCATCAACGCGCGGGGCTTCACGCTCAACTTCATGATCATGTTCGCGATGCTCTTGTCGGTCGGCATCCTGGTCGATGGCGCGATCATCGTGGTCGAATATGCCGACCGCAAAATGACCGAAGGTGTTGTGCCCAAACAGGCCTTCGCCGAAGCGGCGCAGCGCATGTTCTGGCCGGTGGTGAGCTCTACGGCCACCATGATCGGCGCCTTCCTGCCGATGCTTCTGTGGCCGGGAATTCCAGGCGAGTACATGAGCTTCTTCCCCAACACGCTCATCATCGTGCTCTCCTGCTCAATGATCGTCGCACTGATCTTCATGCCGGTGCTGGGTGGCTTTTTCGGCAAGGCGCCGCCGCGCGACGAAAAGCACGAGAAGGCGATCGAAGCCTCCGAACATGGCGATTGGCGCGAGATCCCGGGCATTACCGGCTGGTACGCGCATCTCTCCGACTGGATCACCCACAATCCCGGCAAGATGATTGCGGGCACAATCGTCGCCACCCTCACCGTGATCGCGCTGTTCGTCACGCACAATCACGGCACGGAGTTCTTTGTTCAGACCGATCCGACCGAAGCAACGGTTCTCATCTCCGCGCGCGGCAACCTCGCCGCCAACGAGAAGCGCGATCTGGTGATGAGCGTCGAACGGCGCATCGAGAACATCTCAGGCGTCGACTACATCTACGCCAATTCCGGCGGGAATCCGTCCAGCCTCAATACGCCGGTGGATAATATCGGACGCATCACCGTGGAGCTGAAGCCCTACGGACAGCGCCGCCGCGGCGACGTCATTCTGGAGGAGATCCGAAAGAAGACCGCCGACATACCCGGGCTGAAGGTGGAAGTGCGCAAGCCGGACAGCGGGCCTGCGACCGGCAAGGACATCATGATCGATGTCAATTCCGACAATTACGGCCCGCTCGGGCAGACGACGGAGAAAATCCGCCACCACTTCGACGGCATGACGACGTTGCGCGACGTCGAAGACACACGTCCCCTGCCCGGCATCGAATGGGACCTCGACGTCAAGCGCGACGTGGCCCAGCGCTTCGGGGTCAGCACCCAGGCCATCGGCGCGGCCGTCGAGCTTGTGACCGATGGCATATTCGTCGGCCGGTACCGGCCAGCCGATTCAACGCGGCTCGTCGATATCCGCGTGCGCTACCCGCGCGAGCAACGCGGCATCCATGCGCTCGACAATGTGCGCGTAGCGACCGCGCAGGGCATGATCCCGATCAGCACCTTCGTGCGGGTGAAAGCCGCGCCGCAGGTGAATTCGATCGAACGCATCAACGCCCACCGCGTCTATCACGTGCGCGCCAACGTCAAGCCCGGCGTCAACGTCAACGGAGAAACGACGAAGATCAAAGACTGGATCGCGACGCAGAACGTTCCGCGTGATGTGCGCGTCACCTTCAAGGGTTCAGACGAGGAGCAGCGGGAATCGGGTGCGTTCCTCGTCAAGGCCGCCTTCATGGCGCTGTTCCTGATCGGCGTCGTGCTCCTGGCCATGTTCAACAGTTTCTATCACGCGAGCCTGATCCTGGTTGCCGTCATCCTTGCCATGATCGGCTCGCTGCTCGGCATGGTGGTGATGGGGCAGTCCTTCTCGATCATCATGACCGGCACGGGACTGCTCGCGCTCGCGGGGATTGTGGTGAACCACAACATCGTGCTCATCGACACCTATCACAGGCTGCTCGAATCCGGCATGAACCCGATCGAGGCGATCATCCGCTCGAGCGCACAGCGTTTGCGCCCGGTGTTCCTCACCACCATCACCGCGATCTTCGGCCTGTTGCCGATGATGGTGGCGATCGAGATCAATTTCGCGACCCGCGAGGTGACGATCGGCGATCCCTTCGCAATGATGTGGATGCAGCTATCCACGGCGATCGTGTTCGGGCTCGCTTTTTCGAAAGGCATCACGCTCGGCCTCGTGCCGGCGATGCTCGCCCTGCCCCATCGCGTGCGCGAAACGCGCCGCGGCTTCCGCTGGTTCATGGCGGAAATCTTCCGCGCCCCGGCGCGCGTCATCGTCCGCCGCTTCGGCGGCCGCGCTCCCGCGCCCCACGCGCAACCGGCGGAGTAGAACGACCGGTTTGAGCTCGCGATTCAACTTTCTTCCCCCATTTCTGGGGGAGGTGGCCCGAAGGGCCGGAGGGGGAGTGCCGTTCGACCATCGACCACAGGAACGAACTGAAACGAGCTTATCAGCTCTGTCTTGAATCCCCGTGCCGCGCCTGCCATAACCACCCCACTTTGGACGCGGGCGTAGCTCAGGGGTAGAGCATAACCTTGCCAAGGTTAGGGTCGCGCGTTCGAATCGCGTCGCCCGCTCCAAAATTCTCAGAGAATTCAGTAAGTTACAGAGGGGCAGCGAAGGCGGCCCTTGCTGTATTGGGCTCTGGGATAACACAGGGGTAACAGCCGGAGCCATTTCGCGACGGGGCTCGCGCGACGCATCCAAGAGATGGGCCAAGCTTCGGAAGTAGGCAGCACTAGATCCGACGGAATACTCTGCGTGTCCGAAAACGACGCTCGTATGGACCAAGATTTCCACAATGACGACATCGGCATTCCGCTATCGGCCTCGGTCGAAGCACTCAATTTTATTGCGGCTTCTTGATTACGAGATTGACGGCGACGTTCTCAGCTCGATCCTTGATCCCATTGGGGCGGGTATTCAGAGGGCGATTGACCGGGTCGATGCTGGCTCAGACGATGACTACCCTCCAGACGACGAATTGGCGCTCATTGAGGGCCTACTAGGCGTTGCCTACGTAGCGTGCGAAGTGAAGATATTGGCAATTGCAACCGCTGCCCTTCGCTTTCGCGCGATCAGTGATCGGCAAAACATGGAGGGAGAGTTGCGCGCCCTGGGAAAGAAGCAGAGCGGCACAGAGTTTTCACAAGTGGAAGTTCTTTGGCAGCTCGCCAATTTTTACAAACACCGTGACGAATGGCCCGTTGACGCGTGGGGCCCTGCCGCACGGCGCGCGGGCCTAGCGTCAAAAAACAAGGGCGAGAATAACGAATGGCGTCGCCGCGAACGCACGATAACCGTGCTCAGCTCTTTCGCCCCCATGGCGTCAGCCCCTAGTTTGCGTTTGGCGGCGGAAGCTCTCGGGAACCCGACGTACGCAAATGTCCAGGCGTTTGGAGATATTATAGCTGATTGGGCAGAGGCCGTCCGCGCATCGGTTGGCACGATGAGCGAATAGGAGTGACACGACCAATGGTCGATCCTTTCACTATCCGAATTTTTGTACCTGATGGCGATCCCGAAGGTGTCCGCCTTATCGACCGCATGAATTGGACGGGACTAGGATTGGCGTTCCCGCGTTTGAAATGGCCGGACGTGCGGCAACGCCCGGAGATGACGCGAACCGGCGTCTACATCCTTGTTGGCCGGACAGACGACAATGGTTTGCCGACGCTCTACATCGGCCAAGCTGACGGCGTGAAGGGGCGGATTGAAAGTCACTACAAAGAGAAGGATTTTTGGGATTCGGCCATCGTTTTCGTTTCCACTGGCGGAGGCTTGAACCGGGCGCACGTCACTTGGCTTGAATATGCGCTTGTCAAGCAAGCGACCGCAGCCAAGCGCTCTGTGCTCGACAATGGCAACGCGCCGCAAGAACCGGCTCTTACGGAAGCGGAAAAAGCCGACACGAACGGATTTCTCAAAGAAATACTTCAAATCCTCCCGCTCGTTGGATTGCGTGCGTTTGAGTTTCCAAAGGCGGTCGCGACTCCACAAACATCCGGCGTGGAAACCAGCATTCCTGCGCAAGCGAAGACGCCAGACACCATCGTTGTTCCGGCCCAGAAGGAAGGATTTGAAAAGGTCTTCCTGGGGGAGGACTGCTGGTATGCCGTGCGCATCTCTGGTGGGATGCTAGACCGAATTAAGTACATCGCCGCGTATCAAACGCAGCCTGTTAAGGCGATTACTCACTACGCGCCCGTATCTCGGATCGAACCATTTGGTGAAGAGGGCAAGTACAAGCTGATCTTTTCAGAAAAGGCGAAACCCATTGGGCCAATTCCGTTTGGCGATGCGCCTTCGGGATTTATGCAAGGTACGCGATACACAACCTTTGCACAGCTCAAATCCGCGAAAAAGCTGACTGATCTATTCAGCAAAGCGTAGAGATGGGACGCGCGCGTCGGTTCACAAGATCGCTACCGGCGAGCCGATATCGCCGCGACGACCAAGAAAGGCCCGAGCTTGGCGCAGAGGCGATCCGCCAGTTCGATGTCCACAGGACCGATACCGAAGCGCCCCCGTTGGCGACTGGACCGGAATTGTGCCAGATTGATCACCGGGCTCGCAAGGAGACCGCCTGCCTGCCCGTCATCGTAGCGGAACACTGCGTTTCAGCTATGAAGGAGGAGGGAATGAATATCGAAGTATCACGACGCGGCCTCTTGATGGCTGCGGGCGTTGGTGCCGCCGGGACGGCGCTTGGAGCTCTGGGCTTCAGCGCTGCAGAGGCGGCGGAGGCAGCCCATGTCCGGGCCTACAAGCTCGCAAGAACGACGGAGACCCGCAACACCTGTCCGTATTGCTCGGTCGCCTGCGGCGTCATCATCTACTCCAGGGGCGATCTGCGGAAGGGCGAACAGGCCGATATCACGCATATCGAAGGCGATGCCGATCATCCCACCAATCGCGGCACGCTCTGTCCAAAGGGCGCGGCGCTGAAAGACTTCGTCCATTCGCAGACACGCCTGCGCTACCCGATGATGCGCAAGCCCGGGTCCGACAAGTTCGAGCGCGTGTCCTGGAACGATGCGCTGGACCGCGTCGCTCGCCTGATGAAAACCGACCGCGACAGGAACTTCGTCGCCAGGAACAAGGATGGCGTAGCCGTCAATCGCTGGACGACGGTGGGCTTCCTCGGCGCATCGGCCACCACGAACGAAACCGCGTACCTCACCTATAAAGTCGTGCGCGGCGCGGGAATTCTGGCGTTCGACAATCAGGCGCGCGTCTGACACGGACCTACGGTGTCCAGTTTGGGCCCTACGTTCGGTCGCGGCGCGATGACAAATTCCTGGACGGATATCCGCAACACGGATCTCGCGATCGTCATGGGCGGCAATTCCGCCGAGGCGCATCCCTGCGGCTTTAAATGGGTCACGGAAGCCAAAGCCAATCGCGGCGCCAGGCTGATCGTGGTCGATCCGCGCTACACGCGTACGGCCTCGGTGTCCGATCTCTATATGCCGATCCGCCAGGGCACGGACATCGCGTTCCTCCTCGGCGTCATCCACTACTGCATCGAAAACGACAAGGTGCAGTGGGAATACGCCAAGAACTTTACCAACGCGGCGCTGATCGTGAAGGACGGGTTCGACTATCACGACGGCCTGTTCACCGGCTACGACGAGAAAAAACGCCAATATGATCGTTCGAGCTGGGACTACGAGATAGGGCCAGACGGCTTCGCAGTCGTCGACATGACGCTGCAGCATCCGCGCTGCGTCTGGAATCTGCTGAAGCAGCACGTCTCGCTCTACACACCGGAATTCGTGGAGCGGATCTGCGGTACGCCGAAGGAGAAATTCCTGACGGCCGCGAAAATGATAGCCGAGACGTCGTCGCCGGCGAAGGCAATGACCTCGATGTACGCGCTCGGTTGGACGCAGCATAGCCATGGCTCGCAGAACATTCGCACCATGGCGATGCTGCAGTTGATCCTGGGCAATATCGGCGTGCGCGGTGGCGGCATGAATGCGTTGCGCGGTCACTCGAACATTCAAGGCCTGACCGATCTCGGATTGTTGTCGGAATATATGCCTGGCTATCTCAACATGCCGCAGGAAAAGGAGCCCGACCTCAAGACCTATCTGTCCACGCGCCAGTACAAGCCGCTCCGGCCCAACCAAACGAGCTACTGGCAGAATTACACGAAGTTCTTCGTGAGCATGCAAAAGGCGATATTCGGCGCGGCCGCCACTGCGGGGAACGATTGGGCCTACGATTATATCCCCAAGCTCGACAGGCCGAGCTACGACGTTCTGCAGACCTATGAGCTGATGCATCAAGGCAAGATCACCGGCTATTTCTGCCAGGGCTTCAACCCGCTGCTTGCGTTCCCCAATCGCGCCAAGATCACGCAGTCGCTGTCCAATCTCAAATGGCTGGTGACCATGGACCCGCTGGATACGGAAACGGCGCGGTTCTGGGAAAATCACGGCGATTACAATGATGTCGACACGGCTTCGATCAAGACCGAGGTGATCCAGCTGCCCACGACCTGCTTTGCCGAAGAAGAAGGTTCGCTGACGAATTCCGGGCGCTGGCTGCAATGGCATTGGCCGGCCGGAACGCCGCCGGGCGAAGCCAGGCACGACAATTGGATCATGGGGCAGATTTTCTTGCGGCTGCGTGCTCTCTATCGCAAGGAGGGCGGCGCTTTCCCCGATCCGATACTCAACCTCACCTGGGATTATGAGGACGAGAACGAGCCCAAGCCCGCGGAGTTGGCCCGTGAGTACAGCGGACGGGCGCTAACGACGCTCAACGATCCGACCGATACAAAGAAAGTCATCGTCGAGGCGGGCAAGCAGCTTCTGAATTTCTCGCAACTTCGCGACGACGGCTCGACGGCTTGCGGTTGCTGGATCTATTCCGGGGCTTTCAACGAGGCGGGCAACAACATGGCTCGCCGCGACAACGCCGACAAGGACGGGCTCGGCACCTATGCGGGCTGGACGTGGTCCTGGCCGATCAACCGGCGCATCATCTACAATCGCGCCTCCTGCGATCTGCAAGGCAAGCCCTGGGATCCGAGCCGCAAGATTCTCGAATGGAACGGCGCAAAATGGGTGGGCGGCGATGTGCCCGACATTGCGCCGACAGCGAAGCCCGAGGATGTCGGTCCTTTCATCATGAATGCGGAGGGCTCTGCGCGTCTCTTCGCGCGCGGGCTTATGAAGGAAGGTCCGTTTCCCGTTCACTATGAGCCGTTCGAATCTCCCATCGCCAATCCGGTCAACCCGAAGATCCGGGGCAATCCGGCCGCGCGCGTGTTCGCCGGTGATCTGAAGCAGTTCGCGACGTCGGAGGAATTTCCTTACGCTGCCACGTCGTATCGTCTGACCGAGCATTTCCACTACTGGACCAAGCATAACCGCGTGAATGCGGCCCTGCAGCCGGAATTCTTCGTGGAGATCTCGGAAGAGCTCGCCAGGGAGAAAGGCATCGAACTGGGCGGTTGGGTGCGCGTCTGGTCGAAACGCGGTTCGGTCAAAGCGAAGGCGGTCGTAACAAAGCGGATCAAGCCTTTGATCTGCGACGGCAAGACCGTGCACATCGTGGGAATTCCGCTGCATTGGGGTTTTACCGGCGCGGCGAGGAAAGGCTTCGGTCCGAACTCGCTCACGCCTTTCGTCGGCGACGCCAATATCCAGACGCCGGAATACAAGGCGTTCCTGGTGAATATCGAGCCGACCTCGCCACCGGTGGGAGTCTGACATGTTGGATAATCCCTACCTGCATAACCCCGACGCGGCGGCCAAGAATCCTCCGACCGAGGGCTTTGTCGAGAATCTGGGGCTGGGCGACCTCGTCCGCCGCTCGGCGACCGCGGAGCTTCCGCCGCCCACACGCCAGCTCACGCCCGTTGCCAAGCTGATCGACGTGTCGAAATGCATCGGCTGCAAGGCGTGCCAATCCGCCTGCATCGAATGGAACGACACCACGCCGGCCATAGAAGAGAATGTGGGGACGTATATGAATCCCCACGATCTGACCCCGGAGATGTTCACCCTGATGCGATTTGCGGAATGGGTGAATCCGGAAACCGAGAATCTCGAATGGCTGATCCGCAAGGATGGCTGCATGCATTGCGCCGATCCGGGTTGTCTCAAGGCATGTCCGGCGCCGGGCGCGATCGTGCAATATTCGAATGGCATCGTCGATTTCATCCACGAGAACTGCATCGGCTGCGGCTATTGCATCAAGGGTTGCCCGTTCAACATCCCGCGCATCTCGCGCGTCGATCATCACGCCTACAAATGCACGCTATGCTCGGATCGCGTCGCAGTCGGGCAAGGGCCGGCCTGCGCCAAAGCGTGTCCGACACAAGCCATCGTGTTCGGCACCAAGGATGACATGAAGAAGCATGCCGAGGGGCGGATCGCCGATCTGAAGTCGCGCGGCTTCGAGAATGCAGGCCTTTACGATCCGGAAGGTGTCGGCGGCACCCATGTCATGTATGTACTGCATCACGCGGACAAGCCGCACATCTACAGCGACCTGCCAGACAATCCGAGGATCCCGGCCATCGTCGTGGCCTGGAAGGGCGTGACCAAATCCGCCGGCCTCGCCGTGATGGGCCTCGCAGCCGCCGGCGCCGTTCTTCACGGGCTGTTCGCGCGCGCGAACCGGGTGAGCGCGGAAGACCGGGAGAATGCGCAGCAGCTGCTGGATGGCAACAAGCCGGGAGGCCACGCATGAGCGACCCGACTTTGGTCGAAGCCGGCGATGCCGTCCGCCCGGGAAATCCCCCGATGGTCGAACGCTATCGTCTCGGCGCGCGCGTCAACCACTGGACAACGGCAATTGCGATGGTGCTCCTCGTGTTGTCCGGGCTGGCCATGTTCCATCCGTCGCTGTTTTTCCTGTCGGATATTTTCGGCGGCGGACAAAACACGCGGATACTTCACCCCTGGTTTGGGATCGTCCTGTTCGTCAGCTTCCTCGTGCTGTTCGTGCAGTTTTGGCGAGCAAATATCTGGAACCGGTCAGACATGAGCTGGATTGCGCATATTGGGGATCTCGTCGGCGGCCATGAGGAGAGAATGCCAGAAGTGGCCAAATACAATGCGGGCCAGAAATTCGTCTTCTGGGCGATGGCGCTCCTGATTCTGGCGCTGCTCTCCTCGGGAATTATCATCTGGGACGAATATTTCTCAAATCTCACGACGATCGAAACCCAGCGAATTGCCCTGCTGGCGCATTCGATCCTGGCGATCCTCGCCATTTGTGTGTTGATCCTGCACGTCTATGCGGGGATTTGGGTTCGCGGCAGCTTTGACGCTATGATCAAGGGTTCCGTGACCGTCGGCTGGGCCTGGCGGCATCATCGCAAATGGTTTCGGCAGCTGGTTGCTGAACCGACGGGTGGGAAAGCGCGGTCGCGGGAGAAGTAGGACCAAACCGTGGCCCGGTGGGCTCGGGAGGCACGATGTCTGACCCGCGTTCGATTGAACCCGATCCCTCCATGATCGGGGGGGTATCAAAAGCGCCGTTCGTCCGGCTTCCCGATCCCGCGATTCTCTTTCCCCGCCGCGCGGCGCGCCTGAAAGCGCTGGCCGCGAACGCCAATATGGCCCCCTATCTCGAATTCCTTTCGGCGATCTGCGACGCGCAGAGCGCGATCCTCGCTTTTTTGGCGGCGCCCGCGCTCCCAGCCCCCGAGATCGTGGCGCGGGCGCGACAGTTCGACATGCCGCCCGTTGATCGCAGCGCGTTCAAGCCCGATGCGATCATGCGCGAGACCTGCCGTCGCCTCTTCAAGGAGCTTGAGACGACAGAGAAACCAAGCGCCGCGGAAACCGCCCTGGCGCGCGTGCGAGATCTCGACGATCCGTCGCTCGATCGATTGATCGCAGCCGTGCTCGCCGATTCAATTCCGGCGGACGCGCTCGCCGAGCACATCTTTGCGGCGGCGGCGGTGCAGGTTCACTTTGCAAGGCTTGCGTCGCGGATGAATGGCGGCGCCCTCGTTCCGGTCGGTGTCGGAGTTTGCCCCGTATGCGGTGGCAAGCCTGTCGCGTCGTTGATCGTCGGCTGGTACGGCGCCGAGGGCGCGCGCTATGCCTCCTGCATGCTCTGCGCGACGCTATGGAATGAGGTTCGCGTCAAATGCCTTGTGTGTGGCTCGACGAAAGGGATCGGCTATCAGGAAATCGAAGGCGAAGGCGGGAATGTGAAAGCCGAGACCTGCGACGAGTGCGGCTTCTATGTGAAGGTCTTTTACCAGCACAAAGACGTCCAGCTCGAGCCGGTGGCCGACGATGTGGCAAGCCTTGGTCTCGACCAGCTGCTGCGCGAGAGCGCCTATAGCCGCGGCGGCACAAATCCCTATCTGGCCGGATATTGAGGGCCATGGATAAGCCAGCGCCGCGCAGCCTGCGCGATCTGCCTTCCGTCGAGATCGTCCTTACGACGGAAGCCGCATGCACGTTGCGGATGCGGTTTGGCCGTGCGGCTCTCACAGCTGCGGTCCGCGCGGAACTGGACAAAGCGCGGACAGCCCTTCGCGCAGGCGCGACGAGCTCCCCAATCGCGGAAGAAATCGTCGCCCGCGTCTGCGCACGGCTCGAGGCAGCAGATCGTTCCAGCTTGCGGCCCGTCTTTAATTTGACGGGCACAGTGCTCCATACGAATCTTGGCCGCGCCGTTCTTGCCGACGCGGCGGCGGAGGCGGCGGCGATAGCCATGCGCCAGGCCGTCGCCCTCGAATTCGACCTGGCGACGGGCAAGCGTGGCGAGCGCGACGATCATGTGAGAGAGCTTGTTTGCGCGCTCACCGGCGCCGAAGACGCGACGGTCGTAAATAACAACGCAGCGGCGGTCCTTCTTGTGCTCAACAGTCTCGCCAATGGACGCGAGGCGGTGGTGTCGCGCGGCGAACTGATCGAGATTGGCGGCGCGTTCCGCATGCCGGACATCCTGCTGCGCGCCGGTGCGAAGCTCGTCGAAGTGGGCACGACGAACCGCACGCATCCAGGCGACTACAGGAACGCGCTCGGTCCCGACACCGGCCTCATTCTCAAGGTACATACCTCCAACTATCGCATTCAGGGCTTCACGGCAGAGGTCGATGCCGCGGAACTGACAGAGATCGCGCGGGCGGGAAATGTGCCGCTGGTCCATGATCTCGGTTCGGGCACGCTCGTCGATCTCTCGCGCTATGGTCTCGAAAAGGAGCCGACCGTGCGCGAAGCCCTCGCCGCCGGCGTCGATCTGGTCACTTTTTCCGGCGACAAGCTGCTGGGCGGTCCGCAAGCCGGCTTTATTGTCGGCAGACGCGAGCTGATCGCGCGCATCAACCGCAATCCGATCAAGCGCGCTTTGCGGGTCGACAAGATACGCCTCGCCGCGATCGAGGCGACACTCAAGCTCTATCGCAACCCCGACCGTCTCGCCGAACACCTCCCGACATTGCGTATTCTGGCGAGAACGCAGGACGAGATTCTGGCCCAGGTTCGCCGTCTGCTGCCATCGGTGACGGCGGCCTTTGGCAGGGACTTCTCCGTGGATATCTGCGCCTGCGAAAGCCAAATCGGTTCTGGCGCGCTGCCGCTGTCAAACATTCCGAGCGCCGGATTCGCGGTCCGCTCTTTGTCCCGCGTCGCCACGCTGGATCGGCTCGCCGCGCAGCTGCGGGATTTGCCGATACCTGTGATCGGCCGGATCGAAGACGATGCGCTCAAGCTCGACTTGCGCTGTCTCGAAGACGAGAAGGGATTCCTCTCGGTGCTCGCGGAGCTGAACGCTGCGCACGAAGGTGAGCTCCGATGATCGTCGGCACCGCGGGACATATCGATCACGGCAAGACCGCTCTGATCAAGGCTCTGACTGGCGTCGATACCGACCGGCTGAAGGAAGAGAAGGCGCGCGGCATTACCATCGATCTGGGTTTCGCTTATCTGCCCACTCCCCGTGGAAACTCGATCGGCTTCGTTGACGTCCCGGGTCACGAGCGCTTCGTGCACACCATGCTCGCAGGCGCGAGCGGCATTGACTTCGCGCTGCTTGCAGTGGCCGCCGACGACGGTTGCATGCCGCAGACGCGCGAACATGTCGCCATCATGGATCTGCTCGGCATACGGGGCAGTGTCGTTGCGTTGACCAAGGCCGACGTCGCCACACCGGACCGTCTCGCCGTCGTCACCGATGACATCCGCGAAATTCTCACCGGCACATGCCTGGAATCTGCCGAGATCGTCCCCGTTTCCGCGCTCACAGGTCAGGGGATTGATGCGCTGCGGGAACGGCTTTTCGCCGCCGCTGATCTTTTGATCGGTCGCGCGGCTTCCGGGCGCTTCCGGTTGGCTATCGACCGCTCCTTCACCCTTGCAGGGGCGGGAGTTGTCGTCACAGGGACGGTGCTTACCGGCTCGGTCCGGGTCGGTGATCCTGTCGTCGTCAGCCCTTCTGGTCTGCGAGCGCGGGTACGAAGCCTGCATGTCCACAATCACCCGGCGAATGAGGGTCATGCGGGCGAACGCTGCGCCCTCAATCTCGCAGGCGATGGGATCACCAAAGAGACGATCGGCCGCGGCGATGTCGCGCTCGAGCCCGAGATCCACGCGCCGACGGATCGGATAGATGCCACCCTTTGCCTGCTTGCCGGCGAAAAGAGGCCGCTTGGCCAATGGTTTCCGGTTCGCCTTCATCATGCGGCGGCCGAAGTGGGGGCGCGAATCGTACTTCTTAGGGAAGAGGCGATTACACCGGGCGCCACGGCGATGGTGCAGCTCGTCCTCGATCGGCCCATCGCGGCCGCGCTCCACGACCGCTATGTCGTCCGCGATGTCTCGGCACAGCGCACGCTCGGCGGTGGTCGATTTCTCGATTTGCGCGCGCCGGCGCGCAAGCGGCGCACGCCCGAGCGGCGTTTGCAGCTCGAGGCCGCGGCGCTGCCCGATATCACGGAGTCGCTTTGCGCGCTGTTGCACGCGCCGCCGTACTATTGGGATTGGAACGCGTATTGTCGCGATCGTGCGATGTCCCGCCCACAGGTGGCGGCGCTCGTCGATGCGTTGGGTCTGATAATTCTGGAGTCGGGCACTTCCGCCATTGCGATGCTGCCGGCACGATGGCGCATCTTCTCTGCGTCAGTGCTCGAAACGCTTTCATCGTTTCACGCGGAGAACCCGGATCTCCAGGGTCTCGGGCGCGAGCGGTTGCGACTGTCGTTGCAGCCGCGACTGCCCGCAGCGTCCTTTGCGACGGCACTGCAGAGCCTGGCGCGCGACAAGCAGATCGCGCTCGACGGCGCCTTCGTACGCCTGGCCTCTCACACGGTGCGGATGACCGGGGCGGACGAGATGCTCTGGGCCGAGATTTGTCCATTGCTTGGCGAATCGATGCGCTTTCGTCCGCCGCGAGTTCGAGATATCGCAGGGCAATTGCACAGGCCCGAAGGCGATATCCGACGGCTGCTCAAGCTCGTTGCGCGATTGGGCAGCGTGGACGAGGTGGCGCATGATCACTTTTTCCTGCGCGACGCCGTCCGCCAGATGTTGGCGATCGCTGCCGGCGTGGCTGCGGCCCGAGCCGACGGCGAATTCACGGCTGCGCAATTTCGCGATCGCGTCGAGAACGGTCGCAAGGTAGCGATCCAGATTCTCGATTTCTTCGATCGGCACGGCGTCACGCTCAGGCGCGGCGATCTGCGCAGGATGAACAGGCACCGTCTGGACATGTTTGGAGCATTCGATCCCGTGTCCGATGCGGTCGTTTCGCAGAATCGCATAGGAAGAGAAGCGTCTCCGGTGGGGCGTCCGGACTTCAAATCCGGGTGGGGCAGCGAGACTGTCCCGGGTGGGTTCGACTCCCGCTCTCTTCCGCCACAATCCGGGCTTCTCAAGTGACGCGAATGACGGGCTCGCCGGCGGAAGCCGATCCGATGATGCGCGCGAGGGGATAACCCGCGGCTTCGATCGATGTGCAGATGGCTTCGGCGCGACCCGACGCGCACGCGACGAGCAAGCCTCCCGAGGTTTGCGGGTCGGTCAATAGAGTCCGGCGCCAGGTGGGCATATTGCGCGGCAAGGCGATTCCGTCGCTGTAGCTCGCCCAGTTGCGTCCGGACGCACCCGTGGCATATCCGGCCTCGGCGAGCGAAATCGCCTCGCTCAGGAACGGTATGCGCTCATAATCGATATTCAACGTCACATGGGAGCCGCGCGCCATCTCCAGCGCATGGCCGAGCAGACCGAAGCCTGTGATGTCGGTGACGGCGTGTACGGCGCCGTCCTGCGCGAGCGCGTTTCCGACCCGGTTCAACAGCGTCGTGGATGCAATCATCTCCGCATAAGCAGCGCCCGAAAGGGTGCCCTTTTTGAATGCGGCCGAATAGATGCCGATTCCAATTCCCTTGGTGAGGATCAGCACATCGCCGGGACGCGCACCGGAATTGCGCCTTATCTCTTCGGGGCGGCAGAGACCCACAACAGCAAGTCCGTAAATTGGCTCGGGCGCATCGATGGAATGCCCGCCCGCCACTGGAATGCCGGCTTCCGCACAAATCGATGCGCCACCCTGAAGTATCTCGCGAACGGTCTCCACGGGCAATTTGTCGAGCGGCATCCCGAGAATGGCGAGGGCCAGAATCGGTTTGCCGCCCATGGCATAGATGTCCGAAAGCGCGTTGGCGGCAGCGATGCATCCGAAATCGCGCGGATCGTCCACGATCGGCATGAAGAAATCCGTGGTGGCGATGACGCAGAGGTCTTCGTTGACCTGCCACACGGCAGCATCATCGCCCGTCTCGGTGCCAACCAGAAGCTGCGCGAACGGCGCTACCGCCGGCTGGTCCGCGAGGAGCTGCTGCAACACGGATGGGGCGAGCTTGCAGCCGCAGCCGCCGCCATGAGCAAGGCTGGTCAAACGAAAATGCCGTTGGGACATTGCTTACGCCTTGCTGCAGTGGCCGCCAAAGCGACCGTCAAATCCGGTCAACCTCGCCTGGCACCTTCGGTAGCACCGTCGAGCCATTGCCCTGCGCCGTAACGAGCCCGCGGGCTTCAGCCTTGAAATCATAGTAAGGCGCGACGGCTTCCGCGCAGTCGGGCCAGTTGCCCGTGTTGACCCAATAGTCGCAAAGGCCAAGCCTGGCGCAGAGGCGGACGAAGCGGATGTCCTTCATCATGTCCCCAGAGTTGTGGAGGACAGAAAAGATCAAGCCGTCGTCGATCATGCCGTTGGGCGATCGCAGTTCCGGATCGAACATGTAGGCAAACGAGGCCTGATCGATCAGTTTGAACGCTTCGTCTGCGAGACCCAGGCGGTATAGAAATGAAAAACTCGACGTCGGGATAGTGCCGGTACGGCTCAATGTGTCCATGACCCGCTTCAAGGCGCGCGCCTGCATACCGGCGCCGGGAGCGCGCAACGCCTTGCCGTAGCCGATGGACCGACGCAATGTCGGCGAGTCGAATTTGTATTTCTCGCCGGCAGCGACCAACTCGTCAAACCACGTCCAATCGAGTCGCGCAGCGGCATGGGCAATGACGTTCCAGGAAATCAGTTCATTGTCTGGCCATCGCGCGCAAAGGCGTTTCCAGAGCGCGCGGCCTTCTTCGATGAGGCCGGCGTAGTCCAGCAGGTTCGCACACCAGTTCGCGACCCACGGATACATCGGATCGAGGCGATACGCCTCGCGAGAAAGTCTCAACGCCTCGCGAACCCGGCCGGTTTCGGCGAAAAAGAAACTCGCATTGGTCAGAACCGTCGGATCGTTCGGCGCCACCGACAGGGCTTTCTGTTGAAGCGCTTCTCGGT